>FWPV01000193.1_pt1 | contig 194110 bp, 172 predicted proteins | sample 2228371 | NCBI WGS metagenome assembly FWPV01 (sample SAMEA103939776, study PRJEB20133) | metagenome | reverse complement strand
GTCTTTTTTGGGAATCACTCCTCCCACCACCACATCCACATCCTCAAGCCCCTCTTGTCTTAGCCTCTCCATGAGCTTGCGACATATGGGCACATGGGCCCCAGACATTATGGAAAGCCCTATGACATCTACGGACTCCTGCATCGCAGCCCTCATGATCTGCTCAATGCTTTGGTGAAGTCCTGTGTACACCACTTCCATACCTGCATCCCTGAGAGCCAGTGCCACCACCTTGGCCCCCCGGTCGTGGCCGTCAAGTCCAGGTTTGGCTATGAGCACCTTTGTCTTTCTCTCCATCACCAGCCTCCCCACCCAGGCCTGCCTCTTGGCTTTGGGGATCGGCACCCAAGGCGCCAGGCCCTGTTAAGGCCGCGGATTCCTCCCAAAGATTCTGGGGTTACTCGAGCAAACCTTGCTGAATCCTCACCTTTCAAACAGATATTGCTCCACGCCTGATCTCCTTGAGCACCACACCCATACCCCTGAGAATATGTTGCCTTACGATCCTCTCCACGGCTTTTTCGTCACCCTTGGCCATGGCTCTCATCATGCGCTCATGATCCCTAAGGGAAGTGCGGGGCATGGAGCCGCGGGACAGGATCACCCTCCTGAAGCGATAAAAATGATCCCTTAGTTCCTGAATCATCTTGTAAAGCCGCTGGCTCCCGCTTGCCCTGTATAGCCTGTCGTGAAACTCAGTGTTGAGGGAGATGATCTCCTCGACCTGCCTTTTTTCCATTGCAACACGAGACTTCTGGATGATTCCCTCCAGTTCGGCCATCAATTCCTCGTCTTTGCGTCTTGTGGCCAAAACAGCAGCATAGCTCTCCAGGACGCTCCTTATGCCGAAAATCTCCTCTATATCTTGGGCTGCGATGCGCCTGACCTCATAGCCACCGTACCTTAGTTTTTCCAGAAGCTCCTCCTGCCTGAGCTTCTGGAGAGCCTCCCTCACAGGGGTGCGGCTGGCCCCCAGCACAGAGGCCAGTCTCTCCTCCACGAACCTTTCTCCAGCAGGTATCTCTCCCCTGAGGATGCCCCTTCTCAAGGTGTCGTAAATGGAGTGGCTGAGGCCCCTTTTGCCCTTACGTCTTGAACTCCTGGCTCTTTGAGCACCTCCCAGGTCATCCAAACCTGTACTGGACACCGCGCCCTCCTTTGGGATAGCTCCAGGAGATGGCTCCCGGCCGGCAGGCCACGAGGCAGGTCCCGCACTCCAGGCAGCCCGCATACTCCACCCGGATTTCATCCTGCCCGGGCTCGTAACTGTATAGCTCTGCAGGGCAAACCCTCAGACAATATCTGACCTTGCAAACCGACCTGCAAATACGGTTGTCCACAAGGATATGACTCTTTTCATCCACCTTGAACACATCAAGGGCAAGTTTCTCTTCTGTTTTCATTGCGACCTTTCAGATTTTTCTCATGTCCCACAGATCCTTGAGCCAGCCTGAAATGCCAGGGCCACGACTCATGGATCTTTTGATTGTCTTGAGATAGCCTTCCTTCTGCCCAGGACCCACTGCAAAGAGCCCCCCCAGAGCCTCGCAGATGAGTTCAGGGTACTGAGTATAAAGCCTCTTTTTGGAAAGAAGCCTCTCCACAGGGGTGAATCTCTCTAGGTCCTTCATGACAAAACTATTTTTCAGCATCTCCAGGTACGAGCCCAGGCAGGAAGCGCTGAAGTCTTTTCGCTGCCAGGCCTGGATCACTGCCTGGGAGGCAAAGTATCCCGAGGCCATGGCCATGTCCATGCCCCTGACCGTGAGCCCCATGTTCAGGGAAAAACCAGCTGCATCTCCCACTATCAGATAACCGTCACCCACAAGGCTCCTGGGAGGCAGCCTCCTGGCCTCAGGAATCATGTGGGCCCCGTATTCCACAAGCCTGCCTCCTTCCAAAAGACAGGCTATCTCTTCCCTGGCCTTGAAGCTCTCCAGAAGCTCGTGAGGACGCACCTCGGTTTGCATCAGGTCCTCCAGCCGCAGGACCAGCCCCAAAGAGACGCTGTCAATGTTGGTGTAAAGAAACCCGCCTCCTGCCACACCTGAGGTGAGCCATCCCACAAAAAGATGTGCCACACCCTGCCCCTCTCCCACCGCAAATCTGGCCTGAATTGCCTCCATTGGAAGCTGGATCACCTCTTTCAGTGCTGTGGCCGTCTCCCTGGGCAGCGGAGGGGAGTGCATTCCCACCTCCCTGGAAAGCAGCCCCAACACCCCTTCTGCCAGGATCACCACCTTGGCCCTGATCTCTTCTCCATCAGAGCGGATTCCCACCACCCGGCCGCCTTCCTTGAGAAGACAGTCCACTTTCTTCTGCGGCACCACAAAGCCCCCGGCCTGGGCCACCCTTTCTGAAAGATGAGAGTCCAGACGCGCCCTAAGAACAGTCTTGCTTTCATATTGGGGCTGCCCCAGTACATCATGCCTTAGGCTCAGGGTGGAGGATCCCTGCCTGCCCATGACCGAGATCTTCTCCACCACAACCTTTCTTTCCAGGCAAAGACCCTCCAGTAGCTCGTCCACAAGCCCCCTGAGTGGGCCCAGATAGAGCCTTCCTCCGCTTAGGTTCTTGCTGCCGGCCACATCTCCCCTCTCCAGCACAAGCACCCCCAGGCCGGCCTTGGAAGCATAATAGGCGGCTGTGAGGCCAGAAAGACCGGCGCCCACCACCACCAGATCCAGCTCTTCCATGGAATTCTCCCCCAAAAAAACTCTTCTCTGCTCCCAAAGGGCATGCAATTGGAGCCAGATTCAAGGATGGCTCATACTTCAGCCCAAAATCTCTTCAACCAGCACCAGCCAAGGGATGAGCCCAGTTGTATCCCGGTCCTTTGCCTTTCCCCATGGCCCGGCCCGTTTCCCCGACAAGGCCCTTGACAGGATCATTCATTCTTCTTGAGCTCACTTATCAAGGCAGGGAGCAGATCATGCAAATCTTCCACCACTGCGTAATCAGCATGCTGAAAGATCAAAGCATTGGGATCCTTGTTGACCGCCACCACCACCCTGGAGCTGTCCATGCCCATGATGTGGTGAATGGCACCCGAGATCCCGAAAGCCATGTACAGGTCCGGGGAGACAGTCTTGCCGCTCTTGCCCACCTGCTGAGAAGCGGGTCTCCAGCCGCTGTCCACCACCGAGCGGCTGGCCCCCACCGCTCCACCCAAGAGCCGTGCCAGCTCTTCCAGCATTGCAAAACTCTCGGGACCCCCCATGCCCCTTCCTCCTGCCACCACCACAGCAGCCTCCGTGAGTTCGGGGCCTGAGTCGGATTCCTGAACAGCCCCCAGGAGCTCCACAGGCCCTGTGAGTTCCTCAACACTTATCCTTTCTATCGTGGCGCATCGGTTGGCCTCCCTCCTGGAAAAGGCCCTGGGCCTCACTGCCAGCAGGTACGGAGGCGGTCCGCTGGACTCCAGTTCCACCAGGAATCTACCACCGTGGATGGGTCTTCTGACCAGGAGCTTTCCCCCTTCCTGAAGCTCCAGGCCCGTGACTTCAGAGACCATGCTCACCGAGAGACTCACTGCCAGGCCAGGCATCCATTGCATGCTTCTGAAGGTGCAAGGAGCCATGAAGACAAATGGCGACCACTCCCGGCAAAGTCTCTCCAGGGCCTTGATGTAGGGCAAGGCTTCAGGCTGGGCATCCCCTGGTGTTTCCAAGACCATGATCACGTCTGGGCTCCCCTGGATCCTTTGGGCCGCCTCAGCAGCCCTGGAGCCTGCCACCAGGGCCACAAGAGGCCTTGCGCTCTTATCAGCCAGGTCCCTGGCCTTGCCCAACATCTCGTGGACAACAGCCCGCTCCACGCCCTCCCAGTGCTCAACCCAAACCCATATGCTGTCTTTCTCCATGGGATCCTCTCGGTCTGTTTACGGCTAGAGAACCTTGGCCTCCTCTTTTAGAAGCCTTATGAGCTCTCTGGCCTTGGAACTTGCGTCTTGGCCCTGCACCAGGCGCACCGGAGGTCTGCCTGCAGGCTGTGCAAATCCGCGCAGAGCCCATCTGGAGCGCGGGATGCCATCTTCAACCAGGCTCACCTTCTCAGGCTGCAGACGCATGCCCTTCATGACCCCCTGGATGGTGGGTACCCTGGGCTCGGCCAGACCCTTTTGGGCCGATACCAAAGCGGGCAGATTGCAACGCACCTTCTCCCTGGCTCCCCCCAGGTCCCTTATCACCTCAATGGCCTTAGCGTCTTGTTGGAGTTCCAATGAGAGAGCAGGACCCAAACATGGAATGCCCAGAAAACCCGCCACCATGGGGCGTACTTGAGCTGCCTCATCGTCTGTTGCCTTTCTCCCGCACAGGATCAGATCAAATTGTTCCTTGCGAAGAGCCTGGGCCAGCAACCAGGAGACCTCCATGGCATCCCTCCAGGACAGCTCTGGTCCCTCCAGATGCAAAGCCCTGTCAGCTCCCATGGCCACAGCCTTCCTCAGGCCCTCCAGGGCAGGCTTGGGCCCGCAACTCAGGGCCGTGACAGTGGCTGAGCTCATCTTTTCCTTGATTCTCAAGGCCTGCTCCACTGCTATGGCATCAAAGAAATTTAGCTCCCACTTCTCTTCCACGCGAAGCCCCGAGCCGCCTTCCAAGAGCTCTATACGAGCTTCGGCATCCGGAACAGTTTTCACCAGAACAAAGACTCTCATCAGCCCTCTCCGCCATCTCTGGTTTGATTCAGCATCGCCCCAACGCTCATTTGCTTTGCCTTTATTTTTCTTCTCTTACGGCCAGCCTTTCAAACAGAGCTAGCCTGAGGGAGAAACAGCTCAAAGCTTCCCCAGGATCTGCCTGCCCAGAAAGTCTTTTAATATCTCGTGGGTGCCCCCTCCGTAGAGCAAAAACCTGGCATCCCTGAAATGACGTTGGGGAGCATACTCCTGGGCAAAACCGTTGGCTCCGTAAATCCGGGTCACCTCGTCCACCACTTTGAGGCAAACCTCTGTGGCGAACATCTTGGCCATGGCCGCTTCGTTTCTGCTGTCCAGAGCTTGATCCATCCTCCATGCAGCATAATGCACCATGAGCCTTGCTGCCTGGATCTCTGTGGCCATCTCCGCTATCTTGGCTCTTATGAGCTGGTAGGTGCCGATGGGATTACCGAAAGCCACGCGCTTGCGGGCATATTGAAGCCCCTCATGGAAGGCTGCTCTGGAAATTCCCAAAGCCATGGCACCGGTCATGGCGCGCACCTCGTTTAGGATCTCCCCCAGATAGACCATGCCCTTTCCCAACTCATGTCCCAAGAAATTCTCCCCGGGTATGCGCACCCCGTCGAAGACCAGCTCTCCTGTGATGGTACCCCTGCAACCCAGCTTGTGGATCACCTGGCCTGGAGAGAAGCCTGGGCTGCCCTTTTCCACTAAGAAGAAGTTCAGTCCTTTCATGCCAGCCCCTGGCTCTGTGGTGGCCAGCACCGTGGCGAAGTCGCATATGGGCCCATTGGTTATCCACATCTTGGTGCCCTGAATGACCCAGCCATCGCCTTCTCTGAAGGCCGTGGTGCGTGTGGCAGCCAGATCCGAACCAGACTGATCCTCGGTGAAACAGATGGTGGCTATCTTCTCACCTCTGATGGCAGGCAAAAGGCAACGCTCCTTTATGCTGGGGCTTCCGAACTTGTAAAGGAAATGGGTTCCCATGAGCGCGTTCATGATCACCGACTGGGCAAAGCCCACCGAGCCTCTGGTAAGCTCTTCGTAGAATATCATGCAGCTTACCTTGTCTGCGTTCATTCCCCCCAGCTCCTCTGGGTACCTCAAACCCAGGTATCCAAGCCCGGCGAACTCCTTCCAAAGCTGCCATGGAAACTGGTCTTTCTCGTCTATCTCTTGTGCTACCGGGACCACCATCTTGTCCACGGCCTCGGCCACGGCCTTCTGGAAGAACTCCTGCTCTTGGGTGAGTCGGAAGTCCATTGCTCCTCCTTGACTGTTCATGGCGCCCAATCATCCATGGCAGCCCCTTGAGACTGCCTGGCATTGAGCTCCTTTCTCATATGACCCCCATGCCCTTGAGTGCCTGCAACTGCTCACTGGACATCCCGAGCCGCTGTCCATAGTAAAGCTCGTTGTGTTCCCCGAATCGGGGTGGGAAGCTGAGCATGCCTTGGTTCTGGCACAAGAACTGGGTCCTGTAAGGCGCAGGCGCCAGCACGATCTCCACCCCTGTGCGAGGATCCTGGGATCGCAGGAGCCTTTGCCTCACCAGGGGATCCTCCAGAACCTCCTGGATGGACTGGATCTTGGAAACCGGAACCGTTATGCTTTTGAACATCTCTATGACCTCTTGGGTGCCAAGGCCCTTGAAGATCTCAGCCAGGCGACGGTTAAGCCTCTCCACGTCTTTTATCCTGCCCTCGTTTTTCTCGTACCCGGGGTCCTTGAGCTCCTTGAAGGGTTCCAGTTCTGTCATGGATGCCCACTGCCTGTCATTGCCCACAGCTATGTACACGAATCCATCTCTGGTCTCAAACACCGAAACCGGAGCAAAGAACTCATGGGTGTTTCCCCTTCTGCTTATGTGGCGGCCGAATGAGCCGGTGAGCGTTATGGGAACAGTGAGCCAGGACACTGTGCTTTCGAACATGGAGAGATCTATCCTGGAGCCTCTGCCCGTTTGGGCCCTCAGAAACAGGGCCTTCATTATGAGGCCGTAGCCGTGCTCGCTGGCCCCCATGTCCGGAAGAGGAATGCCCAGCACCTGGGGAAAGCCGTCGGGCTCCCCTGTCAGCTCCATGAGCCCTCCCCTGGCCTGCAGGATGGGGTCGTAGGCTGCCTCGTTGGAATCTGGCCCGAATCCGGTTACTCCAAACCAGATGATGTCTTCCTTTATGGAGCGAAGCCTCTGGTAATCTATTCCCAGTTTTGAGTAATTCCTGGGAAGCTGGTTGGTGGCAAAGATGTCTATCTGGAGCTCTCTGATTAGCCTCTCCAGAATATCTTGACCTTCCTTTGTGCCCAGGTTCAAAGTTATGGCTTTCTTGCCCGCATTGATACACAGGTAGTAGGTGTTCATGCGCTCCTCGCCGAGCCTGTTCTCACCCACCAGCCTGTTGGGATCCCCGTACACCGGGTGTTCCACCCGGATCACTTCCGCCCCCTCCATGGCCAGCCTGTAAGTAAGGTAAGGCAAGACCGTTGCCTGCTCCAGGGATAGCACCTTTATGTTTTCCAGTGTCTCCATGGCCATCTCCCTCTTATGGGTATTTCTCCCCATGAATCATGGGCTCCTTCCCAAGGAAAAGGACCCCTGACTCCAAGACCCTCCTTCGGCAAAACAGGTGATTCAAGACCCTTGACTATGCACCATTGACTTTGTATACAATGTCCGAACGGCCGGATTATAGGTTGCTCTTGGCACAGTGTCAACGGTCTCCTCTGGCCAAGGAAGAGGTTTTTTTGAACCAAATGTAGAGAATTTTAGGAACCATGGCAAAAAAAAGGGGGGAATCGTGAGGCTTCCCAGATTCAATTACCTTGAGCCCATGGACCTCAAAGAGGCCTTGGAGATGAGGGCTATGTATGGAGCCCAAAGCGCTGTGCTGGCAGGCGGTACGGATCTGCTGGTCAGGATGAAGCAACGTTTGATGAAGCCATCCTTCCTCATAAGCCTCAAGAATCTCAAGGAGCTGGAGGGGATCCGGCTGGAGAACCAGGAGATGGTGATAGGTGCCAGAACCCCCATCAGGGAGGTGGTGAGATCCTCTTTGGTGCAATCCCACTTTCCTGCTCTGATGGAAGCAATGCAAGCCGTGGGAGCTTACACCATACAGCACGTGCGAGGCACCATCGGGGGCAATCTCTGTCAGGACACGAGATGCCTTTTTTACAATCAGTCGGCATTTTGGCGCTCTGGAAGACAGGCCTGTCACAAGGCGGGCGGCAAGATCTGCTATGCCAGGGAGGGCTCGGACAGGTGCAGATCCACAAACCAGTCAGATGGTGCCACGGCCCTGATGGCATTGCAGGCAAAGGTGGTCCTCAGAAGTACCCAGGGGCTGAGGGTTCTGGGCCTGGAGGAATTCTTCACCATGAAGGGCGAGGCCCCTTTGGACTTGGCACCCAACGAGATCCTGACGGAAATCAGGCTCCCGTTGGGCCCCTTTCAGGCAACCAGCGCTTACGAAAGAATCTCCTATCGCTCGGCCATCGACTTTCCGGTGGCCTCTGCAGCAGCATGGATACATAGCCACAAGGGAACCATAGAGAAAGCCCGCATAGCGGTGGGGTGCATGGGAAATGCTCCTTTGTTGATTCTGCAGGCAGGAGAACATCTGGAAGGAAGATCTTTGGAAGACAAGCAGGCCCTGGCAAAGGCTGCCCGGGTGGCTATGGATCAGGCTTCTGCCTTTGCAGTAGAAAACATCGGCTCCACTGTAGAGTATAGGGTGGAGATGGTCTCTGTGCTGGTGAAAAGAGCACTTGGCAGGGCCTCGGTTCGCGCTTTGGAGGCCAGCAGGGAGGAGGGTTCATGAGTCGGGTACCCCTGAAGCTAAGGGTAAATGGTGAATATATGGAACTGTTGGTGGAGCCCCATTGGACCCTCTTAGAGGTTCTCAGGGAAGAGCTGGATCTCACTGGCACCAAGGAGGGGTGCGGGGAAGGGGTTTGTGGTTCATGTACGGTACTTCTGGATGAAAAGCCGGTGAGGTCCTGCCTGACCCTTGCCCTGGAGGCCCAGGGCTCCAGCGTGACAACCGTGGAAGGTCTGGTTGGTGACAATGGCTTGGACCCGCTGCAGCAGTCTTTCGTGGATCACGGAGCTGTCCAATGCGGGTTTTGTACACCGGGAATGATAATGGCAGCCAAGGCCCTGCTGCTGGAGAACCCCTGTCCCCAAGAGCAAGAGATCAGAAAGGCCATATCTGGAAACATCTGCAGATGCACGGGTTATGCCAAAATAGTCAAAGCCATCGCAGCCGCAGCCTCAAGAGTAGGGCCCTCTTGGGAGAGTCCCCCAGCAGAAACATCTAAGGAGTCAGCATGAAGGACTATGCCATCATCGGCAAGCCAATGCCCAGGGTGGACACCCCGGCCAAGGTCACCGGGGAGGCCAAGTACACAGCGGATCTTAAGTTCCCCAGGATGCTGGTGGGCAAGGTGCTTCGAAGCCCTCTGGCCCATGCCAGGATACTTTCCATAGATGCATCCAGGGCTTTGGCCCTCCCGGGGGTCAAGGCAGTGGTGACAGGCCAGGATACCTTCGGTGAGAAGTGGGGGGTTTTCCGCTACACACAGGACCAGTGTTTTCTGCCCATGGACAAGGTGCGCTACTTCGGGGAAGAGGTGGCGGCTGTGGCAGCAGTGGATGAGGACACTGCTCTGGAAGCCCTGGATCTGATTCGGGTGGATTATGAAGAGCTTCCTGCTGTGTTTGATCCCCTTGAGGCAGTGGCTCCAGGGGCCCCCCTCATCCATGATAACTTCCCCCAGAATATCAACATCCATGTGCGCATAGACGTGGGAGACCTGGAGAAGGGATTCGCTGCCTCCCACCTGGTAAGGGAAGACACCTTCACTGCAGCCGAGGAGTCCTATTTCCAGGGAGAACCGTATGCAGTTGTTGCCAGGTTCGATCTGGAGGGGAATCTGGAGATCTGGATGCCCAATGCCGGTCCCCACATGAAGGCCAAGCCTCTGTCCAATGCCCTGAGAATCCCTCTCCACAAGGTGCATGTGCGAAAAATAGCCATAGGCGGAGCATTTGGAGGCCGTTCGGAGATAAGCCCTGCTGACTTCATCTGTGCTCTTTTGGCCCAAAAGACCAAAAGGCCGGTCAAGATAGTGTACAGCAGGGAAGAAAACACAGTCTGCACCCGCCAAGGCCATTCCATGATAGCCACCATCAAGACCGGAGTGGACAGCTCCGGAAGGGTTCTGGCCAGAGAGGTGACCTGTTACATGGACGGTGGGGCCTATAGCAGTACAGGGCCCATAGCCACCAGCGTGCCTTTCCTTTGCATGGAACAGGCCTACAAGATGGAAAATGTTCGTTACAATGGCTTTCGCGTGTACACCAACAAGCCCATCCGCGGCATGATCAGGGTCCATGGAAGGGCCTTTGCGTGCGGAGTTGACACCCAACTGGACATGATAGCAGAGGAGCTGGGCTTGGATCCGGTTGATATCAGGCTTATCAATGCCAGAGAGGCAGGAGAATACACCCCTACCCGTTCCTATGTTGCCAGCTGCGCCATGAAAGAAACCATAATCAAGGCAGCAGAGAAGGCCGGTTGGAAGCAGAAAAGAGGAAAGCTTCCCAAGTGGAGGGGAATAGGAATAGGCTGCAACTCAGTGCAAACAGGATTTCCCATGGGCATCAGGGGAGGCTCCCAGGCCATAATCAAGTTCAACGAGGACGGAGGAGCTACGGTAATATCGGGTGTGGTGGACAATGGTCAGGGAAATGACAACATGCTTGTGCAGATAGCAGCCGAGGAGCTGGGGATCAGGCCTGAGGACATCCAACTGGTCAATGCGGATACAGAGCTTACACCCATTGATCCCGGCGCCTATTCACAGGTCTCCACCTTCATCGGGGGCCAGGCAGTTCGCCTTGCAGCCGCCAATGCCAGAGAGAAGCTGCTGGAGATCGCCTCCGAGATGCTGGAGGCTAGGGTGGAGGATCTGGTGGCCAGAGACCGAATGATCTTCGTGAAGGGCTCCCCCCAAAAAGGCCTGCCCATTCAGAAGGTCATCCGCACAGGGCTTTCCAAGGGGCGGGTGGTCACAGGAGAAGGTTCCTACTGGCCCAAGGTGGACCCCAAGAGAGAATGGGTTCAAAACCCCTATGGCCAGATGTGCGAGGCCTTTTCATTTGGCACAACCATAGCAGAAGTGGAAGTGGACCCCGAAACAGGAAAGGTGAAGGTGCTAGATGTGGTGGCAGCCCAGGATGTGGGCTTTGCCTTGAACCCCCTTGTCCTGGAAGGACAGTTCGAGGGCTCAGTGGCCATGGGGGGGCAGGGGGGAATGCTCACCGAATATCACTTCTGGGACAAAGGGAGGGTGTTGAACCCCACTCAGTTGGAGTACAAGGTCCCCATAGCTCAGGATATGCCAAGGATCCACTGCATAATAGTGGAATCCCACGATCCCAAAGGACCTTACGGGGCCAAGGAGGCAGGGATGTCCATAGCCATGAGCGCAGCCCAGGCATATAGTGCCGCGGTTTGCAATGCCATTGGAGTCTATTTGAAAGACTATCCCTTGACCCCTGACAAGATCCTAAAGGCAATCAAGGAAAAGAAAGGCAATGTCAACAATGGGATCTGACCTCTCAATATCATAAGCTGAGCCTATCCTGGCTCACAGGTTTTGATCCGTGTGACTCATGACATTGCTGGGGCTTGGGGAGTTCATCCCCCGAGCCCCAGCTGTCTTTACTCTCCGAACCTTTGGGCCACGTAGCCCAAGGCCTCTTCAATGGCTTGGGCTGCTTGTTCCAGGTCCTGCTCTGTGTGCCTGTAGCATATGTAGGAGTGGTGATGGGGCGCCATGAACACACCCCTTCTGATGAGCTGGGTGTAAAAAGCGTTTCGCTTCTCTCTGTGGGTGCCCTTGCTGTCTCGTTCAAAGGTGATGAAAAACATGGGGGCCACCCCCGAGAGCTCCGCTCCCACAGGATATCTGCTTATGAGTTCCCTTATCCTGCCCAGGAACTTCTCTCCCCTGGCCCAGATCTGCTCCAGGATCTTGTCTCTTTGGAGCACCTCGATGGTCTTTAAGGCGGCCACGTACCCGTCGCTGTTGGGAAAAAAGGTGGAAGATATAAAGAGCTTCTCTGCTGCAGCCATCATGATCTCTGTCTTGCCTGTGACCACGCTTATGGCATAGCCGTTGGCCATACCCTTGCCCAGCACAGCCAGATCCGGCTTGACTCCGTAGTATTGCTGGGCGCCCCCCAGAGCCAGTCTGAAGCCCGTGCGCACCTCGTCAAAGATCAGCACCGAGGAGTACCTGTGGGCCAGATCTCTGGCCCCTTCCAAGAAGCCTGGCTTGGGTTCTTGCATCTTCTGATGAAGAGGATGGCCAAAAGGGGTCATGATGATGGCAGCAGTCTGTGCTCCATGTTCCCCCATGAGTCTCTCCAAACTATCTAGGTCATTGTAGTGAAACTCATAGACATCCTCGTACAGTTTCTGGGGTATCCCACCTTTCATTTCCACACACCAGTCGTGCCAGCCATGGTATCCGCAGCGCATCACCTTTACTCGACCAGTGAATGCTCTGGCAATACGAATGGCAGCAGTTGTGGCATCCGAACCGGTTTTCAGAAAGATGCTCAGCTCCGAGCAAGGCACTATTTCTTTGAGCTTCTGGGCCAGATCATTCTGGTACCTTTGGGTCAGGGAAAAGCAAAACCCCTTCTCCCTTATCTGGCGCGCCACTGCCTCATCCACTTCCTCTTCCCTGTAGCCCAGGATGATGGGGCCGTATCCACAAAGGAAATCTATGTATTCATTGCCGTCCACATCAGTGACCCGGCCTCCCTTGCCGTGATCCAGGAAAATGGGATACTCCCCTGGAATGAAGTCACCCGGCCTTCTGGCTCCCAAAACGCCTCCGGGAACACAACCCTTTGCTTGCTGGAAAAGCTCCATACTCTTTCTAAGATTGAGCTTCTGGGCATCTTTCATGGCTGACTCCATAAATTTCATTGTCTTGGGCCAGGACCCACCAAGAACAGCTTCAAAGGCCATTCTCAGGGATCCTGGTCCAAAAATAGCTTTTGTTTTCAGGTGGGGCTATACCTCCAACATGGATGAAATGGTCTCCCTCAGATGAATCCTGGCCCCCCTCTTTATGAATTCGCCTAGGTATTTTCTGGCATCTATACATCCTTCGGGTGCCAGGACTCCCTTTGCCTTCACTTCCCCTGCATGGAGCATCAAGGCCGCTATGGCCGCTGGCAGTCCTGTGCCTGCCGCTGTCCTCCCAACTATGTCTGCAGTGTAGGTGACCTCTTTGCCTTGCCTTTCCCCTTTTACTATCACCTTCATCCCCGAAGCTTGGGGACCTTTCTCCCTGTTTTCGGGAATCTTGTTCCACATGCGAAGGGTCAGGTCATAGGGCACCACTTTGAGGCCATTTATATCAACCGGCTCTTTGCTTAAGAAGCCTGTTCGGTTCTGCTCCTTGATGAGCTGGTCCACCCAGGTGGGGATCAGTGCCCCTTTTATGATCACGTTTTTGACACCTGCGATGTAGCGTGGAATGGTAAAAGGCTGAGGATGTCCCACATAACTTATGAGACACTCCCCCAGTGGCTCCAAGAAGCGCACCGTTTCTTCGCCTGTGCCCCCAGGCACATGAACCAACTTCCCATCCAGATATTGGGGCACCTCTCCGGTCACCATGTGAAGACTGTGGTCCCAGGCCGCACCCTGGCCCAAATCCGCTATGCTCACCACCCAATAGAGGTGTATCTCCTCGACTCTATCCAACTGATCCGCCAGGTACTTGGCGATCATGTTATTGGTGCCAGGATCTGAGCCCATTCCCGTCAGCACGGTGATGCCTGCTTTCTTGGCAGCCTCGTCTATGTCTGACTGAAAAAGAATTGCCGCAGCCTCGTAGTCGTCGCAGATATCTATGTAACTCACCCTGGCTTCCACAGCAGCCCTGGCCACCGCCACCGCTGTTTTGTAAAAGGGACCTGCACAGTTAATTACAACATCGGCCTCCCCCATGGCCTTGACTAGGCCCTCGTGATCAAACACATTGATCTTTCTTAGCTGCGCCTTGGGATTTTCTCTTAGCTTCTCATGCAACCTGGCCGGATCATCGTTGATATCCCCAAGCACAACCATGCTCACCTGATCCTGCTTCACAAGGGTCCGGGCAGCCGCCTGGCCCATGTCCCCTGCTCCCCCAAGCACCAATGCTCTCATGTTACCCCCTTCTGTGCTGAATTGCTCAGAAATAGCCGGCCCTCATCAAGAGCCCTTTGCCCTCAAGCTCGCCTTTATCACAAACCTCTGGCCCTGCCCATGATAGTGGGACCCTGGCCAAGAATGAAAGTGTATACAAACTTCGGTGAGCGGAATATAACCTGTACAGAGACTCAAGGTCAACAGAAAAGACCCCAACCCCGGGTCTGAGTTCTAATGCTCATCACCCTCTCTGGGTTGAATCGGGCTTTATTGTCAAGCTTAGGCCTCTGTTTTTAAAAGAACTTTGCTGGATTCCCTGCCAAAGCCCCTGCAAGCTGACAAGCCAAATCTTTGTACACAAAGGGGCCAATTGAGATGGGCCCGTGACATTGTAGGATATCTTTTCTTCCCAACCTTGGGATCCTGCCGGAGCTTGAATGTCAGGATGCTCAGAAAAGGGAACTTAATGGAGCAATGGCCCCTTTTTGGGGGGCCTGTCACAAGTAAGGCTTGATCCAGGCCAGCCCTTCCTGCGTGTTTCCCAGGGGTTTGTATTCACAGCCGATCCAGCCCTGGTACCCCGCAGAGTCTATGGCCTTGAAGAGGTTATGGAAGTTGATCTCTCCTGTGCCAGGCTCATTTCTCCCCGGATTGTCGGCTATCTGTATGTGGGAGATTCTCCCTATGTTGGCTCTTATGGTCTTGATGAGATTGCCCTCCATGACCTGCATGTGATACACGTCGTACTGAAGGAACAGGTTGGGATGTCCCACCTCTTGGATGAGATCCAGGGCGTCTGCTGTATGAACCAGATAGAATCCCGGTACATCTTGGCTGTTTAGGGGCTCGATGAGAAGCCGTATGTTGTGCTTTTCCAAAGCCTCTGCAGCGAACCTCAAGTTCTGGACCAGGGTTTCCCGCACCTTCTCGGGTGGCTCATGGGCCGGCTTCAATCCCACCAGGCAGTTGAGCTGCGAACAGCCAAGGGCCAGGGCGTATTCTATGGCCTTTCCCACTCCATCTTGAAATTCCTGCTCCCTGCCCGGAATGCAGGCTATTCCCCTTTCTCCATGCTCCCAGTCGCCTGCAGGAAGATTGTGGAGAGCCTGTATGAGTCCACTGCCTTGGAGCTTCTCTGCCAGCATCTGCTTTTCCCAGGGGTAGGGAAACAGGTATTCCACTGCCTTGAAGCCTGCTTGGGCAGCCTTCTGGAATCTCTCAAGAAATCCGACTTCATTGAAAAGCATGGTTAAGTTGGCACAGAATCTAGGCATGAATCCCCTCCCTCCCATGATACCAATGCCTTGGAATCCATCATGAGCTATATCTTTGGGCTATGGCCCTGAAGCCTGAGAGAAGCACCTGCGCATCAAGGCTGCTCATCACCAGCCTCAGCCCTCTTGCAAGCCAACGCTCGGTGAGCGGATCTGGTGCATGCATTCCGAATATCTTGTTGTGGGTCTTGGCAGCATCAGCCACCTTGGAGATGGCCTGGTCCAACTGCTCCCCCATCAGCTCCCCTGGGCATCCCATGGAGATGGCCAGATCATTGGGACCTATGAGAAGAGCATCCAAGCCCTCCACTGCGGCTATGGAATCTATTTCCCTTATGGCCTGCGCCGTCTCTATCTGAGCTATGGTGATGATCTGCTCATTGGCCTCGGCCATGAAATGAACCGTGGATTCTGCTGGTATGCTCTGGTACCCGCTGTGGGCTCCCACTCCTCCAAACCCCCTTGAGCCCAAAGGGGCAAACTTGGCCCAATGAACCAGGCGCCTGGCCTGTTCCACTGACTCCAGCATGGGGACCATCACGCCCGTAGCCCCCAGGTCCAAGCATCTGGAAACATATGCTTTGGACAGCTCCGGAACCCTCACAAAGCAACCCAAGCCTACGCCACGGCCCACCTTGAAGACATTTTCGAGAGTCTCCAGGCTGAAAGGCCCATGTTCCAGATCCAGCATTATGAAATCCAAGCCTGCATTGGCTGCCACCAGAGCCACTGCTGGATTCCCCACCATTCGCAACATGGTCCCCACGGCCCTCCTACCTTCCCTGAGCTTTCTCACTGCCATAGGACTCCTCCTGAGTATCTCTCTCCTGTCTCATGTTTGATGGGAAAACACATTGCCACCCGATTCCATGGGATTTAGGCAGACATTGTAGCCCTTTTCCTTCTTTGAGCGGTAGAGCAAACATGAACCATTGGCCCTCCCTGCCCCAGTTCTTGTGTGATAACCTATCTCAGAGTACGCTCTTGGAGAAGTTAGGTTCCCGGCGCACCCGTTTGCCTGGACCCTTTGTTGTACCTTGGGGGAAGAAAGGGCCAGAGGTGGCTGTGCCCTGGAAGGTGAGCATATGGGAGCAGGGTTATAATTTCTTGCCAAGCATGAGACTCCATATGGGGGATCATGAGGCTCACTTGTGGCCCAAAGGCCCGGCCCTTTTCAAGGCTGGATGGAGCATGGCCCCCTGGGATTCGTGAGAGGAATTTTGTATGCAAGACAAACAAAATTGCTTTTCCTCCATAGAGAATCTCCTTGAGGCTCTAGAGGTCCACCAGTATGTTACAGACAGAGCCCTGGCCACAGTCATCTATCTGGCATACCACATGAAAAGGCCTCTTTTTCTGGAGGGCGAGCCCGGAGTTGGCAAGACAGAGGTGGCCCTGGTGCTCTCAAGAATACTGAAAGCCCGTCTCATCCGCCTCCAATGTTATGAGGGTCTGGATGCAGCCTCGGCCCTTTACGAATGGAACTATCCCAAGCAGTTGCTCAGGATACGCATGGAGGAGCAGTGCCGAAGGAGTCCTGATGAGATAGGACAGGTCATTTACACAGAAGAATACCTCATCAAGAGGCCCCTTCTGGAGGCCATCCAAAGCGCTGAGGAAAACTCCCCGGTGCTGCTCATAGACGAGTTGGACAGGGCAGATGAGGAGTTCGAGGCCTTTTTGTTGGAGATTTTATCGGATTTCCAAATATCCATCCCGGAAATAGGCACCCTTAAGGCCACCCACTACCCCATGGTGGTGCTTACATCCAACCGTACCAGGGAAGTGCACGAAGCCCTCAAGCGCAGGTGCCTTTACCACTGGATAGAGTACCCCGAGCCTGAGAAAGAGCTGCGGATACTAAGGGCCAAGGCGCCGGCAATAAACCAGATCCTGGCAAATCAGGTGGTAGGATTCGTCAAGAGACTCAGGCAGGAGGATTTCATCAAGAAGCCCGGCATCTCAGAGACTCTGGACTGGGTGGAAGCGCTCGTAAAACTGAATAGAGATGTGTTGGATCCTCTCACGGTGGAGCAAACCTTAGGCTGCCTGCTCAAATATCGGGAGGATATCCAGAGATTTCGTTCAGGCCTATGGTCTGACCCCATGGAAAGAGACAGGCTCCTGGGCTGCGAGGATTTCTCTCAAAAGGCCCACATCTCATGAGGATCCTCTGTTGTACAAGGAGGCTTTGGTGCCCCAGCCCCCAAGCCCCAGGATGTTTGGAGCCATCTGCCCAGAGCTTCTTCTAGGCCCAGCAGGAGAGAAACGGGGCTTTTGTTTTCTTTCAATAGCATTTTAATTGAGTTGGCCCATGCTTTGATAGAAACAAGGGCCTGCTCTCATGCCTTGGGAAAATGGCCAAGTCAGAGCAAGGACAAATTTCCCACCAGAAGGATGTTCTTGAAAACCTGGCAGAGTTCTGCCGGCTTCTGCGCTCAGAAGGTATTGGGGTGGAGCTCTCCAGCCTTTTGGCTGCAGCCGAGGGTCTCCAGTGGGTGGATTGGACCGATCCGGAATCCCTGAGATACACCCTTGGAGCCACCTTGACCCATAGCAGAGAGGAGATCTTCAAGTTCCAGGATCTATTTGAGCTTTTTTGGCTCAAAAGACTCCTGGCACCGGGCAAAGGGGTACCCCAGGCCGGACAAGATGGCGGGGTGGAGGATCTAATAGCTCAAGGCCAAATTCCAAAGCCAAGCCCAGAGCAAGAAAAAGCTGAGCAAAGGAGAACTGGACTGCGCTACAGCCCTCACTCCCTTCAAAGACCCCCGGAACCTGCAATAGGAGAATTCCAGCTAGACTCCTCCAGCGTACAGGCCTTGCGCAGGTTCCTGAGAAACCTCGTCTCCAGGCCTTCCAGGAGATGGGAAGCCTGTACCATGGGCTCGCGCTTTTCCTTCAGGCGAACTCTGCGCAAGAGTCTTCAATATGGGGGGGACCTCATTTACCTGCAGCTCATGGCCAGGCGGGCCAAGAGGCCACGAATATTGCTTTTATGCGATGTGAGCGGCTCCATGGAAGAGAATTTCAGGCTCATCCTGGAATTTGCCTCCTCCCTTGTGAGAGTGGAAAGAAATGCGGAGGTCTTCTTGTTCTCCACGGACATAGCCAGGGTTACCCAGCAGCTCAGGAGCATGCAACCCGAGGGCTTTGTGTCTCAGGTACCCCAACTCATGCCTCAGTGGGGAGCCGGCACTCGCATAGGACATTGTCTCAGAAGCCTTAGGCAGAAGATGGGAGCAAGACTGCTGACCCAGAGGCCTGTTTTGGCGATCTACAGTGACGGATGGGATCAGGGAGAAATAGAATTGCTAAGAAGGGAGATGGAGTCACTGAAGAGGAAATGCAAAAGCATAATCTGGTTGAACCCCCTTGTGGGCAGCCCAGGATATGAACCCACCTGTGAGGGCATGGCAGCAGCCCTTCCTTTCGTGGATCTGTTTCTGCCCCTGAGGCAAGTGGAGGATCTCCTGAGGTTAGGAAAAGAAGTAAGGAAGTTGGTCAAATAGGGGGGCGGGAAACCAAATACGGAACCATTTGACATTTACTCCCAAAAGTGGTTCTTTTATAGGCCGCTGACACCAGGCAAACACCAGGGACCTGACCTAGGTCCCCTTTGGGCAATCCACCAGGAGGGGCAGCCATGCAGTACGATCTCACAGATGAGCAGAAAATGCTGCGGGAAATGGTTCGAAGGTTGGCAAAGGAGAAGATAGAACCTGGGGCGCGGGAGAGGGATGAGAAGGCCGAGTGGGACTGGGGGGTGGTGGATATCCTTAGGGAGAACGGCCTGATGGGAGTTGACTTCCCAGAAAAATATGGTGGAGGTGGAGCAGGGCTACTTTCCTTCTGTTTAGTGGTGGAGGAGCTCTCGAGGGTGGAGGCAGCAACAGGACTCGTGCCTGCAGACCAGGAGTTGGGCACCCTTCCCATATTGCTGGCAGCAAATGAGTCCCAGAAAGCCAAATATCTTCCCAAGCTCTCCACTGGCGAGCACCTGGCTGCATTCGCCTTGACCGAGTCGGTGGGAGGCTCAGACGTGGCAGGGCTTCGCACCAAGGCCGTAAAGAAGGGCGGCGATTATGTGCTCAATGGTGTCAAGACCTTTATCACCAACGGGGGGGTGGCCGATGTGGTCACAGTATACGCTCTGACAGATCCTTCCAAAGGAGGTCACAAAGGGGCCAGCGTTTTCATAGTGGAGAAGGGCACCCCAGGGTTTAAGGTAGGCAAGAAAGAGGACAAGATGGGCATCCGCTGGTCTGATACGAGCGAGCTCATTTTCGAAGACTGCGTTGTGCCGGCCGAAAACCTGCTGGCAGAAGAAGGGGTAGGCTTTCACATAATGATGAAGACCTTGGACTTCAGCAGACCGGGTGTGGCAGCCCAAGCCCTGGGCATTGCCCAAGGGGCTCTGGATTATGCAGTAGCCTATGCCAAGGAGAGGGTGGCCTTTGGCCAGCCCATCATAAAATTCCAAGGCATTGCATTTAAGCTAGCCGACATGGCCGTGGCAGTGGAGGCCTCCCGCCATGTGCTTTACAAGACGGCTTCCTTGCTCCAAGAACAACCCAAGGACCTCTCCAGGCTCCCGGCGGAGCTCATCCGCATGTCTTCCATAAGCAAGGTGCTCTGTGGGGACACTGCCATGCAGGTCACCACTGAGGCGGTTCAGGTTTTGGGTGGATACGGCTACATAAAGGAATATCCTGTGGAGCGCTACATGCGAGATGCCAAGATCACCCAAATCTATGAAGGCACTCAGGAGATCCAGCGCTTGGTGATAGCCAACACCCTTTGAAGTCAGCCCGGACCAGGCCCAGGGGTGCGCGAGCAGATGGCTATGTCCACGACTTGGTGAATCCCAAGGTGTAAGCATGCGAGAATTGGCAAGCTTGTTAGAGAAGGCAGCCCGGATGATCCGAAAGGCCAGGTCTGTGGTGGCTTTGACCGGAGCCGGGATCTCAGTGGAAAGCGGGATCCCGGCCTTCCGAGGAACCCAGGGCCTCTGGGAAAAGTACGATCCCATGCAGTACGCCCACATAGAGGCCCTGAGAGCCCATCCCGAAAGGGTGTGGCAGATGCTCAGGGAGTTGCAAAGCATCGTGGAGAATGCCAGGCCCAATGCAGCCCATCTCAGTCTGGCCAGAATGGAGCAAATGGGCTTTCTCAAGGCCATCATCACCCAGAACATAGATCACCTGCACCAGGACGCCGGGAGCAGGTACGTCATAGAGTTCCACGGCAGCGGGCACCGGCTGGCCTGCCTGAGCTGTGGCGAGAAGATGCCCAGACACATGGCGGACATGCATCACATGCCTCCCAGGTGCATCTGTGGGGGAGTTTTGAAACCCGATGTGGTCTTCTTCGGAGAGCCCATTCCCTGGAGGGCCCTGATCCAGGCCCAGGAGGAATCCAAGAATTGTGATGTGATGCTGGTTGTGGGAACCTCGGCAGTGGTGGCCCCTGCCTGCGACATGCCGTACCTGGCCAAGGAAAAGGGAGCCAAGATCATAGAGATCAACACAGAAGAGACCCCCCTCACCCACTCTGTTTCAGACATCTTTCTGGAAGGCTCTGCAGGAATGCTACTGCCAAGATTGGTGGAGATTCTGGAGTCAATGCCCTAGCCTCTTTTCAAAGCTCACTTTTTTGGATCCCAGGGCTCATTACCCGAAAGTCTGGGAATGAGCCCAAGGCTCATTCCCTCTGCCCAAAGAATCGGAATGCCCAAGAAAAGTACAGGAAAAATGCATATGGCGTGAAGCACCAAAGCGAAACTCAGGGCACTGTCCTTATCCACTCCGAAAAAAAGAAGTGCCCCCATGGCCGCAAAATGGAAGGTACCCACAAATCCTGGGGCAGAAGGCACGCTCACACCAAAGCCCAAAGCCACCAGCACAAACCAGGCAGTACTCCAAGGAAGATCCAATCTGAAGGTCTCCATGACCAGTATCACGATCAAGGCACTTAGCACCCACAAGCCCAGAGTCCAAAAACACACCCAGCTCATGGCCTTAAGCCCATTGGGTAGCCTCAGGCCTTGAGCAAAGGAAAAGATGGCGCTGGCAAGCCTTGAAGCCATCCTGTGCCACATGGACCCCAGAGCCTTCTCCACCAGCCAAACCGCCCTTTCGGTGCGACTTCCCAAAAACCAGACCGTTCCAGCAATAAATACTGCCACCACCAGGAAAAGCAAGGCTGAACGGTGAAGTATGCTTCCCAACTCTGAATCCGGAGCTGGCATGTAATCCAGAAGGTATAAAATGGAAAAAATCAAAAGAATGCTGATCAGATCCAGGAGTCTCTCCAGCACCACACTGCCCAAGGCAGCCGAGACACTTATCTTTTCTCTGGCTCCAAGCAAAGCAGCCCTAACCACTTCTCCCATCCTGGCGGGCAGCAAATAGTTGGCCAGAAAGCCTATGAGGGTGACCCTGAAGAGAAGCCCTGTCTTGACCTCCAGAACCGCACCCAAAAGCACCCTCCACCTCCTGGCCCTGACCCAGAGAACCCCATAGGTGAGCACCAAGGCAAAGGGCAAGAACCTGTAATCAGCCTTTCCCAGGGCCCCTACCACTGCCTCAGGATCCATTTCCCCAAAGGCCAAGTACGCAAAGAGGCTGCTTACGGCCAGGCCAAGCCAGATTCGAGGGTCTCTCAGGCCCCTTCTTTTCACACTCGCCTCTTAGCCAGGATTGCCCTGGAGACCTCCTCATCTTTGCTGAGCTGATCCATCAAGGCTTCCACACTGGGGAAACGTCTCTCCTCCCTGAGCCTTTCCACCAGAGCCGCCTTTAGCCTCTTGCCGTAGAGGTCTCCTTGGAAATCAAAGATGTGAACCTCGAAGGAAAGAAGAGTTTCACTGAAGGTTGGGTTGGTACCCAGATTGGCCATCCCATTCCAACTGGATTCCGAATCCTCTATGCTAACAACAACCGCATACACCCCAGGCTTTGGAAGCAGCTCGTTTTCCAGCCGCAGATTCGCAGTGGGATACCCCAGGGATTTGCCTCTTTTGTGCCCTTCCACTACCACTCCTTCCAGGCAAAAGGCTCTGCCCATCATTCGGGAGGCAAGGGCCACGTCCCCTTGCTCTTCCACCACGGCTCGGATTCGGCTGCTGCTCACAGCATGGCCGTTGATCATGACCGGAGGCACTATCTCAACCTTGAATCCCAGCTTTTGGCCCAGCTCCCGCAAAAGCCCTATGTCCCCTTCCCTGTTGCGTCCAAAAGCATAATCGTATCCAACCAGGACCTCCTTGGCGCCTATGGATCCCACCAGAATATGTTCCACGAACTCCCTTGCTCCCTGGCTTGCAAATCCCCTGTCAAAAGGAGCGCTCACCAGCACATCCACTCCCATTTGTTCCACCAAGGCGGCTCTTTCCCTGTAAGAAGTTATCAGCGGCATACGGCGTTCGGGGTACAAAACCTTTATGGGATGGGGCTCAAAGGTATAAACCACGCTGGTGCCTTCAACTTGCCTGGCCCTCTCGATAAGAAGTTTGAAGATACGCTGATGGCCCAGATGAACCCCGTCGAAGTTCCCCAGAGTGACCACGGGGTTCTTAAAAGTACCTGTTGGCCGCCAGTCTCTTATGTGTTCCATGGGCTGCTGCACACCTCTCTTATCCAGACTACTACTAGATCTCGCCAAGCCGGGGAACTTGTTCCCCCCAAAATCCCCTACCAAAGAAGCCAGGGCTTCTTCAGGCTTGAGGCTGGCCCTTGACAAGCAGTTGCCTGTACTATAAAAACGAAGCTGGGAGAATGCAAGGCGGGCCGAAGTGGCGGAATTGGTAGACGCGCCAGGTTCAGGGTCTGGTGGGCGTAGGCCTGTCGGGGTTCGAGTCCCCGCTTCGGCATCAGGGTTTTTCCTGGGGACGGCAGTGGCCAGCTTCAGCTGTCGTCCCCTTGCCTTTCATGCTTGCGGGTATTCCTGAAACCTTGATCTGATCCGAGGCCATAGATGCTGCCAAAGGGCTCATCCTGAGAACTTAGCCAACCCATCTGAGCCCGCGGCCTGCTCTTTCCAGGAAGGTTCCATGCCCGGCTCCCGTTTGTTGAACTTCACCCTTTGGAGAACTCTAGGCCGTCTTAAACCAGAGTCTTTTCTGAAGTGGATTTTCCTGGGCACCTTGGTGGGAGCCATCTCTGGACTGGGAGCCTGCCTCTTTCTTTGGGGATTAGGCTGGGCCGAACATTTCTTCCAGGACTTCTTGGCTGGAAGCCCACCCATTTACCCATCGGGCGAGCACCCTGTGGCCCCCACCACTGGCTCCCCTTTCAATCCCGTGCTCTTTGTTCTCCTGCCTGCCTTGGGGGGTCTTGTTTCAGGGTTTCTGGCACAGTGGCTGGCCCCTGAAGTGGCCGGGCCTGGCACAGATGCCATGATCAAAGCATTTCACAAGGCCTCGGGTCACATAAGGGCCAGAGTGCCCGTGGTAAAAGCCGCGGCATCCATCATTACCCTGGCTACAAACGGCAGCGCAGGCAGGCAGGGCCCCCTCATCCAGGTGGGAGCTGGATTGGGCTCATGGGTGGGGCAGTTAATGGGTTTACCCACGAGAGATCTCAGGATACTTCTCTTGGCAGGGGCCTCAGGAGCTCTTGCGGCTGTTTTCAGAGCCCCCATGGGCAGTGCCATAATAACGACCGAACTCCTGTACAGAGAAGACATGGAGGGGGAAGCCCTTATCCCTTGCATAGTCTCGGCCATAGTGGCCCACACCATACACCAGGTGATCTTTGGTCACGAGCCGGTATTTTCCTTGCCTGAGTTTGGATTCATGGAAAACCTAGGTGGACTGGCATGGTTCGCACTCCTGGGTCTTTTGTTTGTGCCGGTTGGCCGCCTTTACATAGTGGCCTTTTATTCCATGAGGGACAGGTTCTTCGCGCCCATGAAAATACCTTTTTTCTTGAAGCCGGCGCTGGGTGGGCTCCTGGTGGGAATCATGGGGCTCATCCTGCCCCAGGTTCTGGGCATAGGATACGGCTGGCTTCAAATGGCCATGAAGGGGGAGCTAGCGGTGGAGATAATGGCCGCCGCAGGGCTCCTCAAGATCTTGAGCACGTCTTTGAGCGTGGCTTCGGGGGGAAGCGGAGGGGTTTTTGCACCGGCCCTATTCATTGGAGGTATGTTGGGAGGCTCCCTGGGCAGCATAGGCCATGGCTGGTTCCCCCAGATGGTCCATGAGCCGGGGGCTTTTGTGCTGGTGGGCATGGGAGGGTTTTTTGCTGGGGTGGCCAATGCGCCCATCGGCTCGGTGCTCATGGTCTGTGAGATGACAAGAGGCTACAGCCTGCTCTTGCCGCTTCTTTTGGTGGCCACTGTTCACAGCTTGTTCAATCGGAAACGTTCCATTTATGAGAGTCAGGTGGCCAACCGGTTCCAATCCCCGGCCCATGAGTCAGAGTTGACGATCAATGTATTGAGGCAGATAAGGGTATCCGAAGCAATGAAAAGGGGTGTGAGACCTGTTATTCTAGCTCGAGACATGAGTTTTCAGGCTGTGCGGGATGTGATTCTGGGATGTGAAGGGACGGACTTCCCTGTGATCGATGAAACCGGGACCCTAAGGGGCATAGTACCCTTTAAGAAGTTGAAACCCATTCTCATGGAGGAATCCCTTGGGGACCTTTTGGTAGCCGAGGAGTTGATGGAAAAGCCCGTCTGGGTGGACCCCCAAGAGGATCTCCACTCGGCGCTCCTTAAGTTCCTGGAAAGCGGGCACGAGCAGATCCCCATCATGGCCCAAGGGCCTCAAAGCAGAATCCTGGGAATGCTTTCCCATCAAGACATCATCGTGGCTTATCACACAAAGGTGAGCCAATCCAAGACAGGCTGATTCTAGTGGCGGGCAAAAGATGAAAACCCCCTTTGACCCTGAGGGCTTTGGGATTGCTAGCCCGCATTTTTAGTGAGCAGTGGAAGTCTCTTCACGAGCTTCTAAAAAGTAGCCTACCCATAGCGCTGAGCACTGGATTGCCCAGCCACCTGTGAAGAAAAGGCATGGCCCCAGGGGCCATCCCCCCACTGACCCTGTTTCCCATGACCAGATGATATCCTTCCCTGAGCTTTTCCAGAAATGGTCCCAGATCTGAGAGATCATAACTGTCCTCTGAATCTCCCATTATCACATATTTGTCCCTGGCCTCCTTGATACCTCCCATGAGCACATTACCATAGCCTTTTTGGTACACCCGGATCACCCTGGCCCCGGCCCCCTCGGCTATCTGTATAGACTCTTCCGCGCTACCGTTGTCAGCCACCAGAACTTCCCCATTCACATGATTTCTCTCCAGAAAGCCCAGAGCCTTTGCTTTCCCGTCCTCGTTGAGGCAAGGCACCAATATGGTGAGCTTGCACTGGCTGGCATGAGAATCCATTTGTTGCTATACCCCTCTTTACCAATTCACCCATAAGGGCGTTGGCAGGTATATCATGCTCTGACGGTTCAATCCCATGGACCGTCTGGCACAAAACCATTATGCTTGAGCAAATTATGAATTTTTTAACCGCCCCATGATGTACGGGCTTGTCTTTTCCAGAAACCTCCTCATGGGAAAAGGAGGTGGTGTGGTGGCAGCACGCAACTTTCACTGGGCATGGGTGATCCTGGGGGTCTGCTTCCTGGATCTTTTTGTAAACTATAGCCTCAGGTTGGGCTTTGGAGTAATCCTGCCGGAAATGATAAATGACTTGCAGCTGACCCGCACCCAGGGAGGCAGCATATTCAATGCCTATCTATTTGCATATCTCTGCATGACCCCCTTTGTGGGAAATCTCACGGATCGCTACGGAGCCAGGAGGATAATAGCTGGTTTTGGAATCTTCCTGGCAGGTGGCGCCCTACTCATGAGCACTGCCCAGAGCCTTGTCATGGCATGCATGTATTACGCCATAGTCGGGATAGGGGCATCTGCCATGTGGACCCCCGTTTTGGTGGTTGTGCAGAGGTGGTTCGCACCTGGCCGAAGAGGTCTGGCCCTGGGAATCCTTTCCACAGGGTACGGGCTTGGGTTTGCTACCATAGGATGGATCTTCCCCCATCTGGCTGGTATAGCCTCCTGGAGGGCCACCTGGTCTCTTTTGGGTGGGGCAGCCCTTTGCATGGTCTTGCTCAACGCCTTATTGCTTAGAAGCAAGCCGGAGGATAGGGGAAGCACCCCATGGGGCCTCAACTCCCAAACAATCACACAGGAAGTGAAGTCATGGGAATCCGGCGCTAAAGGCCGTTGGAGGGATCTTTTCAGCTCCCCCCAATTTTGGCTGATAGGGGTCTCCTATTTCCTTGCAGCTTGTTCCCTTTATCTGGTGACCACCTTCATGGTGGATTATGCAAAGGCGGAACTGGGCCTTGGGTTACAGAGAGCTTCATTCCTGGCCACTATCCACGGGCTAAGCCAAGTCCTCGGGGTTCTGACCATCCCGCCTCTTTCAGACAGGCTGGGAAGAAGACGCACTCTCATGGGCTCCAATTTCCTGGTGGGCACCGCAATACTGGGCATAGTACTGTCAGGGGATTGGATCTTGGGGCTTTACCTCAGCGTGGGGGTCCTGGGCATGCTCTACGGGGTCACCTGGCCCATGTACGGAGCCTGCGGAGGGGATTATTTCCCCAAAGAGGTGATGGGAACCGTTATCGGGGCCTGGACCCCCTTTTATGGTACAGGAGCCATACTGGCACATTTTCTGGCAGGTGGGATCAGGGATCTCACCGGCTCCTTCCATTGGGCCTTCTTGCTGGGCTCTGCCTTGGCCCTGGGGGCATGCATGTTGCTTTGGAAAGTGGGAGAGCCTGCAAGATAATCTTACCATTGCATGGTAAAGCTTTTGTACCTAAGCCCGGATCCGGATTAGGCGGCTGAACTTGGCGTTTAGCCCCTCCAGAGGAATTCTCTCATACTCGTCTCTAAATTCCCTCCAAATGATGCTCATGGTCTGAGAAAGCAGCTCACGGTCTTTTTCTGGAACATGTTCCAGGAAAAATTTGACAAACTCTTTCTCGAAACCAGGCATCTTATAAGGAGCCCTGCGGTCTTTCGAACGAAGCAGCCTCAAGAACTTCATTGCATCGCCCAGCTCCATGGGAGAGATACTTCCCTTCTTGTCCAACATGCACGCCCCCCAAAGGTTGAAGATAAGCGGATGAAAGGTGGCTTCAGGATGAGCCAACAGCCCTGGATCCAAGGGATAACGCTCCACCAAACTTTCCAAAAGGGAGTCCAGGATCCTCAATCGCTCCAGGATCTTGGAGGCCTCTTCCAGTTCCTCCAGATGTATGAAGTCCCTGAAGTCCTCTGCTTGATCCGCCCCGCAAAAGCGTGCGGGCCTTTTTCTGAGCAGCCCCTCCAAAGAGGAGCCCCAGCTTTCGCCCCAGAACCCCGGCTTCAGACCCATCTTCCTGAACCAGCTGCCATGGACCCATCGGCGAGCCCTCCATCCCAGATTCAAGGCCATTCCGTAACCCACTCTAAAGAGAGAGACCAGTGCCACCTCAGCCACAAGCTCGCCGGCTTTGAAGAGATTCCCCAAGCTCAATCGCTCCAGAGCCAAGTTTAAATAGGATGCTGCCCTCCTGCAGGCTCTTCCCATTACTTCCAGATCGTTTACCGGCACTCCTTCGGCAGAGAGGATCTGATTCACCAGCCCCGCAAACTCGAGGCGAATTCGATCCAGCACAATGGGGTCCTGAATTCCCTCCAGGCTCCTGGCCAGTAGCCCCCCTATCTGTCCCTGCTCCAGGGGAATCATGGGCACCAGATCCCGATCCTCGTCTGCCAGAATAAGGGCCCGGGCAACTTCAGGAGTGCCTTGCATCACCGCCTCGGGTCCAAGGGGAGCGTACACCTGCTGGGCTTCCTCCCAGGGTACAAACCCCTTTTCAGCCAGTCTAACGTTTCTCAACCTGTAGAGCTCCTCTTCGGCCTCAGAGGGCAGGTACTCAAGCATTCCCAGCAATAACCTCTGGTAGCCCCCGTAGTCCAACCTTGCCATGTCAGCCATGAGTTCCCGTATCCAATCTTCCTGCTGCGGATCCCTGACACGAAGGTAATAGACACCGTCCAGGCTGAAAAAACCATCGGGAACCTCATCTGTGTCGTGGTCGCGCACCGTAACATCCAGGAGTCTGTTCAGCAAGAAACCAGCCAGCAAGTCATCTTTCTGCATGAGCCAAAGGGCCAGTCTCTCCGGATCTGCCCCATGCAATCTCTTGATCCATGAGTTCATTTCATCAAGATGAATCCTGTCCCTCCTCCAGACCTCCAGATCCACCAAATGCTGCCATTGCTCGGTGCTGGCCAGCTCCAAAAGGGGAAGGCTGTCTTCTTCCCCTATCTGCTTGACCAGCCAGAAGAAATCAGTGGGCGCCAGCTCCTGCACCACCTGGCGGGCATTGGGGAGTTCCAGAATCGCCTTGAGCAGACCTGTGCCTGAGAGCTCTTGCACTGCCCTGCGAAGAGCAGGCCTTTGGTCAACAGCATTTGCCAATGCACCCAAGCTTGCTTGCTCTTTCATCTCTTTCCTTCCAAACCCCTGATGAGCCTTCCTGGCCAGATCTCTATTACAATGGATGAGCTGCCTACCATGAACTTTGAACTCACGGGTTTTTACACCCCAGCCCCGTTTGTGTGCCCATTCCCATTGTCCGATGGCATCGTGTGATCATGCGCCCTGATAAGATTATATCCTCAAACGGGTTTGGCCCCAATTTTTGGAATGGGACAATCCTGGGTCTCCTGGTTGGAGACCTCACTACCTGAAAGCTTTGCAGGGAGATCAAGCCATTTAATTATGTCTGTCCAAGAAAACCAGATTGGCTGGATGTCCTCACATGGAAAGGGGCTATCTCCCCTTCCAAAGAGGTTCCCTTTTTTGGAGAAAGGCCGTAACTCCCTCTACCATGTCTTCCAACTGGGTATTGTGGGTAAGCTGGGAGGCCAGGTATTCCAGTGCCCTCTCCAGAGGAAGATCGGCCATGGCGTAAAACGACCCCTTCCCCAGAGCCATCACCGCAGGGCTGAAAGAAGCCAATTTTCTTGAGGTTTCCTCCACGACCTGTTGGAACTGATCACGGCCCACCACCCTGTTCAAGATCCCAAGTCTCTCTGCCTCAAGGGCTCCTATGCGTTCTCCGGTCATGCACAGTTCCAAAGCTTTCTTGGGTCCCACGTGCCTGATGAGCAATGCCGTAACCATGTATGGCCACAAGCCTCGCTTTATTTCAGGGAGGGCAAACTGGGCATCCTCTGTGGCTATGGCCAGGTCGCAGGCCAAACAAAGTCCCAGGCCCCCTGCCATACAATATCCCTCCACAGCCCCCAAGATGGGCTTGGGCGTCCTGAGCATGGCCTGGAGAAGCTGGGCGTACCGAGTTCGAGCCTTGTGTCGGTCCAAGAAAGAAGACTCTGCTGCGCCAAGTCCTGAACCCAGGTCTGCCCCTGTGCAAAAGGCCTTGCCTCCGACTCCCCTTATGACCACAGCCCCCACCTGGGCATCCTCGGCTGCCTTTTTCAAGGATTCCTCCATTGCTGCCATGACTTCCCCAGTTAGGGAGTTCATGGCAGCCGGCCGGTTTATGAGTATGAGGGCAACCCTGTCTTTCACCTCGTACAGAAGCTCTTGTTGCTTGCTCATGAGCGATCTCCCTTGAAGTCCCAATGAATCAACGCCCTATGCCCAAGATCTCTCTTGCCTCATCCGGGCCGGCCACCTCTCTTCCGGTCTCCCTCACAAACCTGGCCATGGCTTCCACCAGCTCCCCATTACCCCGGGCCTTTTTACCATCGGGAAGATAGAAGGTATCCTCCAGGCCTGTGCGAACGTTCCCTCCGAGTTCCAGAGACTTCCTCTGAAGCTGCCAAACTTCGCTTCTTCCCACGGCAATAACCTGCCAGTGGGTTCCGGGTTCCATCTCATGGAGCAGCAGAGGAAGCCATTCGGGCTTGGCGGGCATGCCGCTGGCCACGCCCATCACCAGGGAAACATGGGCAGAGCCTTGGAACATGCCGTTCTTCTTAAAAAGAAAGACGCTTCTGAGAATTCCGGTGTCAAAGCACTCGAACTCCGGCACCACCTTACATCTGTTCATCACTTCCAAATAACCCCTTATCTTCTCCACTGGATTGTCGAACAGGATGGGAGGCCATGCCCAGGATCCGTCCTCTTTGAGCTTGAGATAATTGAGGGAGCCAGCATTGCAGGCTGCCATTTCGGGTCTAAACTCCTCCAGGCACCTGAGTGGACCCGATATGTCCGGACCAGGCACTCCCGTGCTCATGTTGATTATGATCTTTGGAACTCTCTCCCTTATGGCCCTCAGAATCGCCCCCACAGTATTTAGATCCCATGTGGGAAGATGGCCCTTGCCTGGCTCCTGGTTGCGGAAGTGGCAGTGCACAATGGAAGCCCCCGCATCATATGCCTGGGCAGCATGCTCAGCCATTTGTTCCGGGGTCACTGGCACTGGATGGCTCTTGGGATCAGTGAGAACTCCTGTCAAAGCACAGGTGATTATGGCCTTGTCCTGCAGGCTCATATGGACCTCCTTGCCTTTCTTTGAAAAAAATCAGTTCATGGGAAATCCTATGGGCTAGGTGGGGGAAACCCCATGGCTTTTTGCCCTGGGGGGCAAGACCTCCCTCTTGCCTTCTGTTATTCTCAAGGCCTGGATTATCTTTCTCCTGGTCTGAGCAGGCTCTATAATCTCGTCCACCATTTGAGCACTCCAGGAACGGGCCACATCGAAAACATCCACCTTTTCCCTGGAACGTGAAAGGTATTGCCCCAGATCCTCTTCCAGCCCTTTTATCTGCTTAAGCCCCCCATGATCTAGCTGGGAGGCCTCCACGGCAAACCTGGCAATGGGCCATGCAAAGACAAGGTCCGTGCCCATGCTTTTGACACCTCCCAGGATCAAACTGCCTGCATCTGCATAGGCCTCTCTTAAAACCACCGTGATCTTAGGAATGGTGCTGGTAGCATAAAGATCCAACAGCTTGCCCACATGTCTCAACAATCCCCTGGCCTCCTCTGCCTCTGCGGGAACCAAGGGAGGGCTGTCCAGGATGTTTACCATGGGAATTGCGTATGCTTCCAATACTTGGAGGAACCTGTAATACTTGTCACAGGCATTCACCTCCAGGAGGCTGGCCCTGTGGGCGGGGTTACTAGCCACCAGACCCACCACACGGCCTTCCATCCTGCCAAAACATGTTATCACCTGGGGAGCGTATTCCCCTTTGATCTCCAGGATCTCCCCCCCGTCCACCAGGAGCCTAATGACTTGGTGCATGTCATAGGGGATATCGTAATCCTCTGGCACCAGCTTCAAAAGCTCCCCCACCTCCCGGTTGGGATCATCTTGGGGAGGCAGCCGTGGAGCTTCCTCCCTGTGGCTGGAGGGAAGGTACCCTAGCAACCTCCTGCAAAGGGCTATGGCCTCTCTGTCGTCTTCCCCCACCAGGTCGCAGGTTCCTGTGAGGCGCATATGGTAGTCCGCGCCGCCTATGCTGCGGTCGATCTGTTCAGAAGTGGCTGCTGCGGTCTGTCTGGGCCCCCCAAGCCAGAGATTCCCTGATACACGGCTCATGATCAGAAAGTCGCAAAGCACGGGCAGATAGGCCCCTCCGGCAATACATGGGCCCATCAAGACCGTAATTTGCGGTATCACCCCGGAGTAAAGCGACTGGAGCCTAAACTGCCAGTCTATGCCGGCCATGGGCACATCCCTGTAGCCCAGTCTGCCCCCTGAGGAATCCAGCAGGTTGACCATGGGGATACCCCAGGAGGCAGCCATCTCCAGGGATTTACAGAATTTGAACACCGTCTGAGTGCCCACCGAGCCTCCCAGCACAGTGAAATCGCTGGCATGCACCATTACGGGCCTTCCATTGATCTCACCGGTGCCCACCACGGCTCCATCGCACGGTGCATCCACCACCTTACCGTCCACCCTTACCCCTGTGGTGTTCACGCATGAGCCCAGCTCCTGGAAGGTGCCCGGGTCCACGAGCTCCTGGATACGCTCCCGGGCTGTGAGCTTTCCCCGATCGTGTTGGCGTTGGATCTGCTCGGGTCCTCCACCCAAGAGATTACCATGCTGGATCTGCCTTAGCTTTTCTAAGGCCTTGTCCATCCTTTCGCCCATTGTGTCAGCCTCCTGTGGCTCGAGAAACTGATGTGCTGTGCCCCGGATTGCCAGGGAATTCGTAAAGTCCCACCAGAGGTCTTTGCTTGGCTGACATTTGAGTCTGTGGACTTGCTCGGCTCATCTCACGCTGGCTTGATGTAGCGTCTCTTGGCCGGCAGATATTCCGCTTTTCCCCTGCTGGCCCTCAAGGCCTGTATTATCCTAGTGCGCGTCTCACGAGGATCTATGACCTCATGTACCGTATACCAGGAAGTGAAGACCTTCCCCATATTGAGCACGCTGAACATCTCCTTCAATATACCTAGGTACTTCTCGTACACCTCCTGGTAATTGCCTTCCTCCCGGGCCTTGGCCAGCTGCTTGTGGAATACTGCATGCACTATTATTTCCGGACCCGTGGGGGCAAACTCCACGGTTGGCCAGCCATAGATAAAATCAGGTCCCATCTTGGAGCAGCCCATTACTATGTTGGAGCCGCCGTACGAGCGCCTAAGGACTATGGTCACCTTTGGGTTGGTCAGATGGGTGTAACCGTGGAGATTCTTGGCCCCGTGGCGGATTACCCCCAGGCGTTCCCATTTGTCCCCAGGTGGAAAGGCTGTGGTATCCGAGAAGGTGACAAGTGGAATATTAAAGCAGTCTAGAAACATGAGGAACTTGTCGTACTTGTCCGAAGAATCTGGCTCCATTATCCCGCTGAGTTCCTCGGGATTGTTGGCTGCAATACCCGCCACCATGCCATCGAATCTGGCAAAGCCGATAACCATATTTGGAGCAAACTCCTCCTTTAACTCGAAGAATTCCCCGTTGTCCACAACCGATTCCAAGATTTCATGAATGTCATAAGTGAACTTGGGATCATCAGGCATCACATCCAACAATGTTTCATCGGCCCGGTTGGGGTCATCCGTAGGTTCCACGCATGGAGGTGAATCCCAACAATTCTGGGGCAAGAAACCCAGGAGTCTTCGAGTGATCTGAAGCGCTTCCTCGTCGCTGGAGGCCACAAGATCACACTGCCCGGCCTTGGACATGTGAAATCTTGCGCTTCCTGCCTCCTCTGATTCCACAGCTCCTCCGAACCAGAGAAAGGCTGTGTTGCGGTTCATTATTGTGAAATCAGACAGAGCCGCCACCTGCGCCAAAGGCCCTACGCAGGGACCCAAGACCAAGGTTATCCTTGGAATCACGCCGGAATAAAGGCAATAGTTCTTGATCAACCTCCCCAAACCATGGAGCCCAACCCCACCGTTTTTAAACCCCAACCTGGAGCCCACGGAGTCCAGGATCCCTATGATGGGAATCCTTTGCTGACCTGCCATTTGAACCAGCTCAGCCATTTTCCAGACCCCTTGATCTCCCAAAGAGCCTCCCAGAAGGGTAAAATCCGTGGCATAAACCATCACATGACGACCTTCCAGCCTTCCCAGCCCCATTACCACGCCATCCCCGGGGGTAGGCTTCCCAGCCAAGTCCAACAGCCCCGATGGCTCTCTCACCAGAGAACCCAACTCCTGGAAGCTTCCAGGATCCAGCAATTTCTCTATCCTCTCCCTGGCCGTAAGCTTTCCCAGAGAGTGTTGGATGTGTATACGCTCCTGCCCCCCACCTCTTAGATTCTCTCCTCTTATGGTTTCCAGCCGCTTCAGATAGCTATCCATCCATTTGCCCATGGCGGTTCTTCCTCCGGAAAGAGTCCACCCAGGATCATCAAACCCGAGCTCACAAAAAGCTTGATTAGAAGAGTTATCTTGTGGATACTTGCAGGCGGTCCAACGGGATCCGAGTCTAGAGGAACCTCTTGGGACTGTCAAGAACAGGGCTCAAAAAAAAATGGAGGAGGGAAATGGATCAGCAGGCTGCCAAACGCGTGGAAGTGAGGGCTCCCATGTCCGGCATTTTTTATCGAAAGCCCGCCCCAGACCAACCACCCTTTGTGGAGGTGGGAGACAAGGTCAAGAAGAAACAGGTGTTGGCACTTCTAGAGACCATGAAGGTCTTTCAAAAGGTGAAATCTCCTGCAGACGGTAGAATAGTTGAAATAATTGCACAGAATGAATCACCGGTGAAAGACAACGATCTGATGTTTGTTATACAGCAGGAGGACTAGCTGGAGTTGTTGATGAATGTTATCAGGTTGAGGCTTGCTCGTTGCTATCGTCAAAGAAATTATGAGCATATGGAAAAATAGGCTTTTTTACATGGCAAGAGGCATCTGGGAATCAATATTTGAGAATCCCAAATCGCCTTTGTTAAGGAAGTATCGGGGCCAGGAAAATGTTTCGTAAGGTGCTGGTTGCCAATCGTGGGGAAATAGCCCTCAGGGTCATTCGGGCCTGCAGGGAAATGGGGATTCAAAGTGTAGCCGTCTTCTCGGAGGCAGACAAAGAAAGCCTTCATGTGCGCATGGCTGATCAGGCAGTGTGCATAGGGCCTCCTCCCAGCTCCAAAAGCTACCTAAACCTGGAGGCCATCATGGAGGCGGCCAAGGCAACAGGGGTTGAGGCCGTGCACCCAGGATACGGGTATCTGGCTGAGGAAGAAGAACTGGCCCTGGCCTGTCAAAGGGAAAACCTGGTTTTCATCGGCCCAACTCCCGAGAACTTGAGGTTGGCTGGAGACAAGATTCTGGCCAAACAGACCGTAGCCAGGGCAGGAGTGCCTATTCTGCCCAGCAGCCCTGGAGGGATAGGCTCCCTGGAAGAAGCCTTGTCATGGGCAGATCGCATCGGCTATCCGGTCCTGATCAAGGCGGCCGGGGGCGGGGGAGGACGGGGAATCCGGGTCTGCCAAAATGAGGAAGATCTCAGGGAAGAATATCCCATAGCCAAGGCAGAGGCCAAGGCAGCCTTTGGAAACGATGAAGTGTACATTGAAAAGAAAATAAACTCTGCCCGCCATGTGGAGTTCCAAATCCTGGCTGATGCCAGAGGAGATGTGGTGCATTTGGGCGAAAGAGAGTGCACCATCCAAAGAAGATACCAGAAACTCATAGAGGAGTCCCCCTCCCCCTCTCTGAGTCCGCGACTCAGGGAAGAGATGGGCCAGGCGGCCGTGGCTGCGGCCAGAGCCGTGAATTACCGCAATGCTGGAACGGTGGAGTTCTTGTTGGACCCAGAAGGGCGTTTCTACTTCATGGAGATCAATGCCAGGATCCAGGTGGAGCACCCCGTGACAGAGCAGGTCACAGGTCTGGACCTGGTCAAGGAGCAGATCCGAATAGCTTGGGAAGAGCCCTTGACGCCCCTTCTAAAACAGATCAAGCCCAGTGGCTGGGCCCTGGAATGCAGGATCAATGCAGAGGATCCTCAAAGGGGTTTCCTGCCCTGCCCTGGCCTGGTTGAGGAGCTCAAAGTCCCTGGTGGCTTTGGAGTTAGAGTGGACACACATCTGTACCAGGGCTATGAGTTGCCCATGTATTATGACTCACTGGTGGCCAAGCTCATCTCTTATGACAGGACGCGCGAAGGCTCCATCTCGGTCATGAGACGGGCGCTCAAGGAGTTCGTCATTCACCCCATACGCACCACCATTCCTCTTCATCTTAGGATCCTTGAGGATCCGGATTTCATAGCAGGTCGCTTTGACACAGAGTTTGTCAAGAGATTTTTCCCCCAGCAGGAGGATGAGCAGGACTGAGACCCATCTGCCCAGCCACATGGCGGACCATTTGTTTGAAAACCCCTTGAAAGATCTCGGGTGTAAGAAGGTAATCGGGATTCCGAAAATAGAATCTTCTGGTTAGCTCTTTGGCCGCCTCCTCAATGTCTAGGCTTTGCAAATAGAGCTCCTCCATCTCTTTTCTCAGGCCTGCAGCAATCTGACTTGCCCTGGCCATGAACTCTCCGGCCTCTTCTCCAGAAACATAGCCATAGTGGTCTGCACAAACATATTTAACCGGCAAGCCCTTCAAGCGTTCCAGGTTTTTCTGGTATAGGGTGAAGTCGGAATTCCCGGATGTGATAATGGTGTCTTTAAAAGGAATTCCCCCCGCGTCAGAGGCGAACACAGCTTCCCATCGGGGCACCCACGCAGTGATGGAACAGGAGGAATGCCCTGGGGTCTCCAGGATCTGAACCTCCAGGTCTCCCAGATCAATGCTGTCGCCCTCTGCTACGCTACTGCCCAGGATATCGGTCCGCCATTGCCAGTCGTAATCATCCAACACTCCCAGGCGGTCCATTCTGGCTGCCACAGCCCTGGAGAATGAGTTTATGGTCTCCAGGACCTTGGGGGTCTGCAGAAGCTCCCAGGCTCTCTTGGAAGCCAGCAGCTCCAGGTGCGGCCACTGTCTTTTCACATAAGGGGCTATTCCTACATGATCGAAGTGGGCATGCAGGATCAATAGCCTGGAAACTCGGGTGGGATCCAGCCCAAACTCTGTGATCTGTCTCAAAACATCCGGAATTATGTAAGACATGCCTCCGCTGATCAGCATGGAACTATTCTTGCCTTGCAAGAAATATACGCATGACTCCTCTGTGCCCAATAGCCACAGCCCTTCACACACTCTACCAGCCTGCCTCACCCTCATAGAATTCCCTCCAGATCTCTCATGGTTTCACTGGACAGATGCCCCATTGCCTTTGGGCCCCTGCCCCTATGGCCATCTTGAAACTTCTCAAGAGCTCCTCCTCAGGAGCTATCCATCTTTTTCTCCTTATCCTGCTGTCCACTGCCTCCCCATTCAAGACGAGACTGGTGATATGCCTTCCCTGGGGGCTGAACACATGGGCCCTTTGGCGTGGCCCCAAAACCACTATTGTTTTTTTTCGGGCATCCCAAAGGATTCTCTCTGGCGATGCTGCGGCTGCATCCTCCAGGGCCTTGTAAGTGGGACGCAGATCCCCCCGCCTCTTCTCCGCGTGAAGGGTGCGGCGTGAAGCTTGGCGTCCTATTTTTTCAAGCCCCCTGGCCAAACCCTTTAGAACCCTCTCGGAGCCTGCTCCAGAGGATCCCTTCCCTCCTTTTGGGGAAGAGCCCTGCGATGGGTCTTTGCCCAAGAGCTGGATCTTTCTTCTGGCCTTGAGCAACAGGTCCCTGACTCTTCCGTGGTATAAGCACTCTATAGCCTCCCAGACACCATCATTTCCCGGGATCCGTCCCAAGAGGTTTAGCTCCATCCTGCACAAGTTGTTAAGACTTCGGACCTGCACCGCCTGAGCCGTTAAAGCCACACGTTCTTCTCCCATTGCCAAGAGTCCGAAGACCACCTGACCAAAGATATCATAAACTCTGGACATGCGACCAAAGACCTCCAGCTGGGCTCTCTTGAGGCTAGGCCCGTCAAGATACACAGCCAGAATCTCCTTGCCGTTGCCATCAAAAAGCTCTTCCAGCCTGGGATGACGCACATCCAGAAGCAGCTGGTGAAGATCCACCCATCTTGGAAGCCCGGTGGGACTGTAGCCTCCAAAGACGCTGGCAAAGGTAGGTGGCATGCTGTGTTGGCAGCAGGAACTCTCGCAGCGGTAGCAGTAAACATGTCCTTGTTTGAACGGATCTGATTTGAGCGCAGTATCCCTCAGAGCATCCCTTATCTGCTCTTCCAGCTCCATGGCGGAGCTGACTTTCCATGGATTTCCGGGCTCCAAAATACACTTGAGTTCCAGCGCAAAGGGCTCCTTGACATTCTTTTCTGATCCAAGGGTTTCCCAGACAGCCTCCCTGGCTGCCAAGAGCAAGGCCCTCTCTAGCTCCATGACCCTTTGTCTGAGCCCTATGCGCCGCATGGTCCACCTCCACACGGGTCTGATTCTCAGCCTCAAAGAGCCCTGCCAGAAGGCTCTTGTCCAGGATAACTGCTTTGAGGCTTGTTTCAAACAAGTCCGGGATTGCGCCGAGCTTTGACACATAGTAATCTTGCCTCGGAGCCTTGTGCAGGGTAAAGAGCTTTTGGAGGCTGCAATGCAAGATGCGTCAACCACCCCCCCTGATCTGAAGTCCATGGTGAAGAAACTCAGTGCAGGAGCCTCTTACCGCAGGATGCTTGCGGCCAGCCAACAGGGAAGGCCCATTTGTGTGGCCAGTGCCGCGGTGCCGGTGGAGGTACTTTATGCCATGGATGTATACCCAGTCTTTCCAGAAAGCCTTGCTGCCATAGCCGCCGGGATAAGAAAGGCCGACGAGTTCTTTGAGGCTGCCAGGGAGAGGGGCTTTTCCAACTCGGTTTGCTCTTACACCAGGTGCGGACTTGGGATCGCCTGGACCCAAAAGTCAGCTTTTGGTCCCATACCCGAGCCTGACCTTTTCATCACCGATGTAAGCGTTTGCTGTTTGCATGTCACCTGGTGGGCTTATCTGGAAGAGCATTTCAAGAAGCCTACCTTTTACATGGACATGCCGGCCACAGATGATCCTTGGGATCCAGAATATGTGGCTTACTATGAAGAGCAGATCAAAGCCATGGTTCGATTCATAGAGGAGCACACCAGCTGCAGGTTAAACATGGACAGACTCAAGGAGGCGGTGAGCAACTCGGATCTGGCCGGGCTTTATTGGAAAAAAATCCTGGAGCTTCGGCGCCATAAGCCTTCACCGGTAAGCTTCAGAAATCTGGCGGGCGAGATCTTGCCCTTGGTCACTGCTTTGGGAGAGAAGGATTGCGCGGATTTTTACTGGGCCCTTTATGAGGCATACAAGCAACAGGCTGCTCAAGGCTACACCCCAGCCCAAGGAGGGGAGCGCTTCCGCCTCATCTGGAACGGAATTCCCATATGGCATCACCTGCAAGTCATAAACTACTTCGAGGAAAAAGGCGCCAATTTCGTCTGGGAACCCTACACAGCATTGAGCTGGGGGAACAAAACCCCTACGGGGAGGCTTGACCCAGAAGAGCCTTTTCGTACCCTTGCCGAGAAATACACCAACATCTTGACCAACATGCCCCTGCACAGGCGATTTCATTACTTTGATCAGGCCATCAGGGACTACCAGGTGGACGGACTGGTCATGTTCTCCAACAGGAGCTGTCGGCCTCAATCCATTGGCCAGGACGAGGTGGTGGAGATGGTGCGGGATGTTCACGGCCTGCCAGTGCTCATATTTGAGGGAGACCAGGCCGATGCAGAGGGGTTCAGCCTACAGGAGGCCAAAACCAGAATCGATGGCTTCTTGGAGATACTTCAAAGCAGCAAGAGGGGTTAAGCCTATGGATTCCGAGATTCAAGGCCAGATCATGGAGAAATTTAGGCAGGGTTTCCTGGCTCGCCACCAGGCGTGCAGGCAGTGGAAGAAAAGTGGGCGAGGAGTAATGGGATGCTTTTATGGGCTGGTGCCCAGGGAAGTAGTCCACGCAGCAGGATTCTTGCCTGTGCAGTTGCTGGAGGAAAGAGACACTCGTTTGGAGGATAAGGCAAGGCTGCTTCCCTTTTTGTGCGGCATGAGCAAGAACATCACTGGTCAGATCTATGAGGGCCGTTACGAGTACCTTGACGGTATCTTGGTTGGGACCGTTTGTGACACCAACCGCCATGTCCTGGATATTTGGGCTCACAGGAAGGTGGTCCCTTACCTGAGGCTTCTTAGAACTCCTTCCAAGGCCGACCATGCGGCGTGGAAATTCTACGCCGCTGATCTTAGAGACCTGGCCCAAGAGCTGGAGCAGATGGGTGGTCAGAAAGTAACAGAGGAGAGGCTTTGGGAATCCATAGAGCTCTACAACGAAAACAGAATCCTCATGGAAAGGTTTCGAAGTTCAAGGAATGTGCTTGGGATCTCTGCACAAGACGCCCTCTATGTTTTGGCTTCATCCTTGGTGATGGACGTGGAGAGCCATAACGAGCTGTTGAGATCCCTCTTGCAAACCCCTTCTCAGGCTTGGGATAAGAAGTCCACGGGCCCGGGGATTCTTCTTAGTGCCATGAACCTTAACATGGCCTGGGATATCATAAGGCTGGTGGAGGAATATGGGGGAAGGGTTGTGGCCGATGATTTCACCATCAATGCCAGGTATGGAATCTCCCTGGTGCCAAGGCAGGAGGATCCTTTCCTGGCCTTGGCCATAGGCTATCTACGAAAAGTGCCTGCTCCAGGCTTATACAGTTTTCAAGAAAGGGCTGAAAGCCTGGCCCAACAGATGCGCTCAAGCGGTGCCCAAGGCCTCATCTATTTGGTGCAATTATATTGCGATGCCTATGCAATGGAGTACGCCATCTTGAAAGAGAAGTTCGATCTTTGGGGAATCCCTCACATGAGGCTGGAAGCCGAGGATAATCCAGCCTCCATTCAGCAACTAAATGTAAGGGTACAGTCTTTTCTGGAGTCACTGATCTGAAATGATTCAAGCCCCTGATGGAGAATTTCTGGGAAGCCAGGCCTTTTTTCTGCTGCCCGGGCAAAAAACTTGCTTTAAACAGGCTCCTTGGCTCATGACCTCTTCAGACCCGAAGCCAGGAGCCTTCAGACCCTGCACATTGGCAAGTAGTTCCCAAGCACATATGGGACCCTCCTGGGGATCGAATCAGCCAAATACCCCAAGATTAACCGAGGCGTCTTGGCCCAGGAACCTTCTTTTTCTGGATCTTCTGAGTGTACCCCTCTCCGTGAGCTCTTGTTTATTGTTCTTTCCTTTTGGATAACACAAGGGCCAGTTCAGGCAAGTTTTTGTGCTAGTTCCCGGGCAAAAAGAGCCGCTCCAATGGCTCCTATGATCTGGGGCTCGGGGGGAATGAGTGCCCTGAGGCCCAGCTTTTGCTCTATTCTTTCCACTACCCCCTTATTCTTGGCTATCCCTCCTGTGATAACAAAGTCCTGTTGGAGTTGGACCCTTTTTATGAGATCGCAGGCCCTTTCGGCTATGCCTGTGCAGAGAGCCGCCAGAAGGGCCTCCACTGAGACCCCCTCTCTCATGAGGGAGAGGATCTCGCTTTTGGCAAAGAGCAGGCAGTTGTTGCTTATCTTGGGTGGATCTTCCATGGGGCTCAATGAAAGTCTGCCGACTTCCTCTAGATCTACACCCAAGAGGGAGGCTATCACCTCCACCGCCCTTCCAGTGCCGGCAGCGCATTTGTCATTCATCAGAAATCTTACAAGCCTGCCCTTTTCGTCGCACCTGATGGCCTTGCAGTCCTGTCCTCCCATATCCAAAATGGTTCTGGCCGAAGGGAATACGAAATTGGCTCCGCGGGCATGGCAGGAGATCTCCGAGATGTTTCTTTGGGCGAACGGGACTATGACCCGCCCATAACCTGTGGCTACGGTGTAATCTATCTGATCAAAGGACAATCCGGTGCGATTCAAGACCGCTTCCAGCGCTTCTTTTGCGGTGCCGGCACTGTCGTGGCTTGTGCGCACGATGCTGTAGCCCAACAGTTGATTCCCCTGCATCAGCACGGCTTCCCCGGAAAGAGAGCCCACATCTATGCCGCAAAGGATCATTTCCCATTCACCTCCAGGGATTCTGAGGCCAGTAAAGCAGCTCCAAGGGCCCCGATCATCTCCGGCTCATGCACGACAAATATGGGAAACCCAAGATGTCGCTCCAAGGCCTTTATCAGACATTTGTTTCTGGCCACGCCTCCTGTGGCCATCACCCCAGGTTCAGGATTGATCTTTTGCACAAGTCCTGCAACTCTGGCACCAAGAGAATCATGCACAGCCCAGATGATGTCCTGGCGGGATGCTCCATTGTGCACCTGGCCCACGATCTCTGACTCAGCAAAGACCGCGCAGGTACTCGTGAGTCTTACTCCTGGGGAACCCTTCTGCCCCAGAAGGCTCATCTCCGAAACAGAGATTCCCATCATTTGTGCAACGGTTTCCAGAAAGACTCCGGTGCCTGCTGCACAACGGTCATTGATGGCAAAATTGATCAGTCTGCCCTCAGCATCGCACCTGCTGGCTCTGAGACCCTCGGCCCCGATGTCGATCACGGTTCTAACCGATGGAATCCAGTGGTGAGCCCCACGAACATGGCTGGCCATCTCAGTAGGATTTCCCTCACCCCAGCCACACTTGTCCTGCCTGATCCCTGTAACAAAGGTCCTGGGAGGATGGGCATCTTGCAAATCCACGAGCTCTCTCATCTTCTCCCAGGCCTCCACCGCAGCCCTCTGAACACTTGCTGTTGACCTAAGCTGAAGCTTTCCTATTACCCATCCATCCTGCAGCAACACCGCCTTAGTGCTGAAGTGCCCTACGTCGATCCCAAGAGTCAACAATCCTTGCCTCCTTGCTCATAGAGTCCCTTTGAAAACCACCCCAGCCATTGGGCCAGCCTCGGCCAGGATGGCCTGCAAGCCCCTATCCCATCTTTGACAACGATCCGGACACGTTCTATATTAGCATTCCACCGCCTAAAGCGGGGGCTATTCTCTTCAGGGAGGTGCTGAGATGAAGCACAGGACAAGAGGCGCCATGCTTGGGGCTATCTTGGTGGTCCTCATGGTTGGAGTGGTTTGGGCCCAAACAGATGCCCCCGTGATCAAAGAGAGAACTCAGGGAGAGGTAAAATACCTGGTGGGTGGCGTAGGCCTGGAAGAGAGGGAACACATGACCTCTGTTTCAGGAAATTACAATCTCAAGCTGGTCTTCGCCATGGCCTCCAGAGAGTATCTGGCAGAAGTCAGGGTGGTCATCCTGGATCCCAAAGGCAAGACCTATGTCACAACCACGGCCGACGGCCCTTGGATGATGGTGAAGCTACCCCAGGGTTCCTACCTGGTTCAGGCCACTGCTGGAGGCGAGACCCTGGCTCAGAAATGCAATGTTGGCAAAGGATTGCAGGTTTTGAACTTCCATTGGAAATAGTAGAACAGACCTGCCTTGACCCAGGCCAGGGGAGTGGATCTCGAAAGGCCCATCCGCTTCCCTGGATCCATCTATGCAGTCAGTCTCACTTGCAGGTAGAACAAGAGTGTGAGGAACAACCGGAGCAGCCTCCTGATGAAGCGGTGCTAACGAAATTGCCGTTGCACTTGAAGGCAGCGGCCGACATGAGCCGCTTGACATCCTTGCCCCTGCAAGAAGGACATTGCACCTCGCTGTCAGCTCCGAAGACTATCTGTTCGAATTCGGTTTCACAGGCTGTACATCTGTACTCGTAAATGGGCATCCTTCCATCACCTCTTGCGCAATTTTAATTAATTTTATTTCTTCCCTTCTCCTTAGTCCAGCCCGGAGAGTTGGCAAGCACTGAGAAAGGCAGGCCATGGCAATGATCTGATTCATCCTATCCACCCTTTTCCCCTAGGGTTTACGATTCCAAGCCTTTAATGTTTAGGCTTGAGTTCCCAAAGCCTTTTTCCCGGGGGAATGATCCAGGTTTGATGATCTCTTTTAGAAGCAGGCCGCTTATTTTAGTGATATACCCAACTCCAAAGCTGATGGCACGCCCGAGGGGTTCTCTTTAGGCCCCCAATTTCCCCCCTTTGGCCCATAGAACACCTGGATCCTTTGCCTTGAATCATATGTCCAGCTCGATGGCCTTCACGGTTCTCTTGATGGACACCAGATAATCCCTCAAGGCACTCCTGTCTTCTGGGCTCATCTCCTTGAAGGTTACCCCCACGTGGTAAAAGGGATCCTTGCTCACGAGGGAGCGCTCATACCACGACACCTCTCCTATGGCTGTTACCTTCCGTTTACTGGGAAGATCTATTTCCATGGTGATCTTGTTGCGAAGGATGGGAGACTCATCATAAGAGAGATGTAGGTCATCTACTCTCATGGTAGGGGTCTGGAACACCAGGCCCGACATGGAGAGATCCTCCACCTTGGCATCCAGGCTTCTGGATATCTTCATCTCGTCCTTGCCGCTGATGACCAGATACTTCATGTGCAGGCCCATGCCAGCCCTGGGCCTGATCTCACCTTCAGGGGTCTGTTTGCCCTGAGGGCTTCTTCTTTTCTGATCCTTGGCCATCGCCTCCCTCCCGGCATTGAGCAGCTCCAAAAACAAGGCCTGCATGCCAAAGCCTCAAGCTGCTCCTTGGGCCATGGGTTGAACCCCTTGTTCTAGGGCCTTCTCTTTGATCGCCGCCGCCAGCAAGGGAACCATTATCTCGTGATGCCCTGTCAGGGCAAAGCCCCTACCGCCGCTGCCCGTGGGTCTGCGCACAACATTGGTCAGGGGCCTGTAGTGCTGGATGAAATCCATGTTCACGGTAGTCAGTTCCCTAAGGGCGTACCCCAGATTGCGCACGAGGCTCACAGCCTTTAGAAAAACCTCTGGTAGCAACACGGCCGAGCCCAGGTTGATATGCACCCCGCCTTCCAAAGCAGCCACCCTCTCGCAGAAGGTCAAGAAATCCCTGTAACTGCCGGTACCAAGAAAGGAGCCCTCGGCCTCGGGATGAATATGGTTGACGTCCGTGCCTATGGCCACGTGCACCGTAGCCGGGCTCTCCAGGGAAACACAGCAAGCCAAGATACTCTGGCCAGCAAAGGGGGCCGAGTGCTTCAAAATCCCTCTCCCCACTGCCTCACCCAGACCCTGGCCTCTCTCCACCCCCTCCTTGGCCATCCTGTTGAGGATTTTCCCTGTCTCCTCGGCCATTCCGAACTCCCCGGTCCCCAGGCTCTCCTCCACCTGCTCTGAGGTATGTCCGGCCCAGGCTATCTCGAAATCATGTACCATACCTGCGCCATTGGTGGCTACAGCCGTGATCCAGCCTTCTCTTAGAAGATCTATCACTATGCTGGAAAGCCCCACCTTGATCACATGGGCCCCCATGGCCAAAAGCACACCCTTGCCTCTTGCTCTGGCCTCAACGATGGCACAGGCCACGCTAAGAAGGTCCCTGGCACCCAAGTAAGCAGGCAGGTTCTCCAAGAATCGGGCTACACTCTCGCCCGGCCTGTGGGGTCTTGCGAAGCCCTCCACAGCCACTTTGCTCTTGCGTTCACTTAGCTTATAGGTTCGCAAACGATTACGATCCAATGAAACTCTCAATGATTCTGGTCCTCCTGCTAATCGGCCAGTTGATCTTCGACTAGCTCACACAGAATGTGTCCCACTGTTATGTGCACCTCTTGAATCCTTGGGGTGGCTGTGCAGCCAACGGAAATCCAGTGGTCCAACAAATCCTTGAGCTGGGAGCCATCACCTCCTGTGAGCCCCACAGTGACAAGACCACACCTTCGGGCCTCTTCCAAGCCCCTAAGAACATTGAGGGATCTACCACTGGTGGTTATACCCAAGGCCACATCTCCAGGCCTGCCCAAGGCTCTTATCTGTCTGGCGAAGATCTCCTTGAAATCATTGTCATTGGCTATGCTGGTCAAAACCGAAGTGTCTGTGGTGAGGGCTACAGCCGCCAGGGCGTCCCTGGGCCTCATGAACTTGTTGACGAATTCGGCTGCCAGGTGTTGAGCATCAGCTGCGCTGCCCCCATTGCCGAATATCAGCAGCTTCCCCCCTTGTCTCAAGCACCTTGCTATGGCGTCCGCAGCGTTCAGCACAGGCTCCAAAGGCCCCTTCAAGAATTCCTGTTTGGCATCTATGCTCTCTTGAACAGCAGACTTTATCCTGTTGAACCGTTCATCCATCATTCACCCTCATTGAAGCGCATAATATGAGCACAGAAATGCCTCGTCAAGGCGTAGAGCCTCCTTGTGATCTTTCAAGGTGGTGAGGCCTGGGGAGAACTATGAGAACTTCATCCACAGACCGCTCCGTGGCTTTCTTTACAATGAAGCGCGTTGCGTTGACCACCAGAGAGTCCCCCTGCCCAGGAATCCTCCGAAAGGCCTTCAAAAGCATTCCAGCCAGGGTCTCGTAGTCTTCTTTGGGCAGTCCCAATCCCAGCCTTTCATTGAGTTCATCCAATTCTGCCCGGCCTGAGACCAGGACCTGGTGTGGAGATATCCATCGGAACAAAGGCTCCTCTACATCATACTCATCTTGGATCTCACCCACGATTTCCTCCAAGAGGTCTTCCATGGTCACTATGCCCACTGCACCCCCATATTCGTCCACTATCACGGCCAGATGTTGTCCATCTCTTTGGAGTTTTACCATGAGCTCATCCACAGGCATGAACTCTGGCACAAAAGAAACTGCTCTGACGTAGCTGGATATGGGGCTCTTTATGTCTTCGGCCACCAGCAAATCTTTTCCGCGTACAAGGCCCACCACCTTGTCCACTCGCTCCCGGTACACGGGAATTCTGGAATAACCCTCCCGACATATCAACCTTATGGCATCCTCCACAGGGGCCTTTTCCTCTACCATGGATACATCAATGAGAGGAATCATCACCTCCTTGATGCTGGCCTTGGAGAATTTAAGCACCCTGTTTATCATCCTTCGCTCTTCCTGTAGAAAGGGCTCCTGCTCTGGCGAGGCCTTCAGCCTCCAGGCCAGCTCACCCCTGCTGGGGGGAAAGCCCGAGGCTTTTTCTTTTCTGCCAAGAGCCTCTCCCCGTGTTTCCAATGCCCTGTGCATCCAAAACCATGGCTGCATCACCACCTTGCCAGCCCAAAGCACCCACGCCATGAAAGGAGCCCACTGGGGAGCCCTGGCTTTTCCTAGATTCTCTGCCACGAGTTCTCCAAAAAGGAGAAACCCAAGCAGGTATGACAAAAGCAATATCAGCAGGATCCAAATCTCCCATGGACTCATCCAACAAAGTAAGGATGCTCCTGCCAAAAAAATCAACTCAGTTGGCAATCCTTCTGTCAGGCTCGCCACATGAGGTGTGCTCAAAAGCAACAGCGCCTTGGATGCCCAGGGGCGTGCTTTGCCCGATTCCGCCTTCAAGTATTCAGGATCTGTGGAAAGCAAACAGCCCGAGGCAGAACCCAAGAGCCCACCCAAGATCACGGTGAAAAAAATCGCCAACAGAGCCTCTATCATCACTCTTTCTGCTCGCGTACCTGGACATTGACTGCCAGGATTCTCGTGGGACTTACTTTCTCCACCCTGAAACTGAGGTTTCCGAGCTCTACCTGCTCCCCTTGTAATGGAAAACGCCCCAGTTTCTTAAGCACAAGCCCCGCCACAGTATTGCACCCCTCTTCTTGGATCCTGATGCCCAGGAGCGCTTCCAGTTCATGGAGTCCCAACTTGCCTGAAACCACGAAATTGCCTTCCCCCATCTTCTCCCAGCGGCGTATCTCCAGATCGTATTCGTCGTAGATTTCCCCGAAGAGCTCTTCCAGTATGTCCTCCATGGTCACAAGGCCGCAAAGTGCCCCGTACTCATCCACACAAAGGGCCATATGCAGCTTTCTCTCCTTGAGTTGCTCCAGCAAATCCCCCAATTCCATGTTCACAGGCACGAAGAAAGCCGGTCTGAGCAGATCCGAGAGAGTCTTGAGATTGTTTCCCTCTTGGGGAAGTTTCAGCCGAAGCAGATCCTTGGCAAACAATATACCCACCACATCGTCCTTGTTGTTCCTATATACCGGAACCCTGGAATAGCCTGCCTCTCTGACAGCTGTTGAAGCCTCATTGAGGCTCATGTCCACGGGCAGGCAAAAGATGTCGGTTCTTGGGGTCATGACCCTGGAGGCCTGGCGATCCTTGAATCCAATTACCCTGTGGATGATCATATGTTCCAAGCTTTCCAGTGCCCCCTCATGGCAGCCACGTTCCACAAGCCCAAGTAACTCCTGCCTTGTCAAATCTTCCTCTGCTGCTTCTGGTTTCCTCTTCAGTAAGAACCTGCTCAGGGCCTTGCCGTAGCCCTCCAGTGTTTCGCCACAGGGCCCCAAGATGCGATCTGCCAGCCACGAGAATCTTGAAAGAGTGTGAAAAAAAGCATATGAAGTGCCAGAGAATCTTCTAGGACTAAAGAAACTCCTTCCCAACAAGGCCACAGAAGACAAGCCCACCAAAGCGTACAAGGCCCCATCCGTACCTTGCCAGGAAAGGCTTCTTTCCAAGGCCAGTACCATGCTAAGCAGGGATAACCTCTGAGCCATCCATAGAGAAAGAGAAAGCCTCCTTGGTCTCCTCAAAAGACCCAGAACAAAGGGCACCAACTGGCTGGGCCAAGTATTGCTAAGATGCTCTTCTGGTATTGAGAAAAGGGCCCTGCGTGCTTGAAAGGCGAAACAGTAGACAAAAAAAGAGAGCACCAGGAGAATGATAGCGGCTGTGGGCTTCAATGCCAGGGCTCTCCGATTGCTAAAACCCAGTTGTGAAAAGCAACCTCATGGGGCAGGAGCTCACCCCAAAATGATGCCAACCGACTCATGGCCAGGTCACTGAAGGCCCTTGTCTTATCCTGAAGTTACCAGGCGCTTTCTTGGGAAAGGGAGCTGGGCTTCAGAGGACTCATGTCTCCCAACTCCCTGGCTCTTGCACCCTTTTTCTTCAACACCTTGTCGCTTCAGGCGGGGGGGACAGCAGCCGGAGGAGCCGGGCGTGCTCCTGAACGTCTCTGGCCTGAAGGCCCACCCGCTGGTATCTCCTTACGGACTTTGCGGCCGTCCACCAAAGCCAACTCAAGGATCTCATCCATGTGCTTCGCATACACAAAATGCAATTTCTTCCGAATATGCTTGGGAATCTCCTCCAGGTCTTTCCTGTTTCTCTCGGGTATGATCACGGTTTGGATCTTGGCCCTCAGGGCGGCAAGGGCCTTCTCCTTGAGGCCACCCACAGGAAGGACCCTCCCCCTGAGAGTGATCTCACCGGTCATGGCCACATCTTTTCTCACGGGTATTCCTGTGAGAGCTGACACTATGGCTGTGGTCATGGTGACCCCTGCCGAGGGACCATCCTTGGGGATGGCTCCCGCAGGAACGTGAACATGAACATCGTTTTCAGCGTAGAAGTTTTCATCAATGCCCAGCCTTGAAGCCCGGGAGCGCGCATAGCTGAGCGCCGCATGGGCCGACTCCTTCATCACGTCGCCCAAATGCCCTGTTATGGTGAGATTTCCTTTGCCTTTCATGGTGGTGGCCTCCACGTAAAGTACTTCTCCTCCGTGGGGAGTCCAAGCCAGACCCGTTGCCACCCCCACCTCATTCTCCTCCTGTTCTTGCTCCGGTAGGTATTTGGGCACACCCAGAAATCTATGTAGATTGGCACGAGTCACATGGGTCAAACCGCGGTGGCCTTCGGCTTTCTTGCGAGCCACCTTACGGCAGATTGCCGCTATCTCACGCTCCAGGTTGCGCACCCCCGATTCCCTGGTGTAATGGGAAATCACCTGCAGCAGCGCTTCCTCGGATATGACCAAATCTTTGGAGGAAATCCCGTTTTCCTTTAGCTGGCGAGGGATGAGAAATTGCTCGGCAATGCGCAACTTCTCCTCATTGGAGTAACCGGGAATCTCTATTATCTCCATCCTGTCTTTGAGAGCCGGCAGAATGGGATCAATGAGGTTGGCTGTGGTTATGAACATGACCTTTGAGAGGTCAAAAGGCACATTCAGGTAATGATCGCTGAAGGCGAAGTTCTGTTCAGGATCCAACACCTCCAGCAATGCTGCCGAGGGATCTCCCCGAAAGTCTGTGCCCACCTTGTCTATTTCGTCCAGCATGAACACCGGGTTGTTGGATCCGGCCTGTTTGATTCCCTGAATGATCCTGCCCGGCAAGGCTCCGATGTAAGTTCGCCTGTGGCCCCTGATCTCTGCCTCATCCCTCATGCCGCCCAGGGACACCCTGGTGAATTTCCTGCCAAGAGCCCTGGCAATGGAACGGCCCAAGGAAGTCTTGCCCACCCCTGGTGGGCCCACAAAGCAAAGAATGGGCCCCTTCATGTGCCTCTTTATCTTTCTAACGCCCAGGTACTCCAGGATTCGGTCCTTTACCTTCTCCAAATTGTAATGATCTTGATCCAGAACCTTTTTCACCTTAACTATGTTTAGCCTATCCCTGGTGCTTAAACTCCAAGGAAGATCAACCATCCAATCCAGATAGGTCCTGAGTATGGAGGCTTCTGCTGCATCTGGATGCATCATCTCCAAGCGACTTAATTGCTTTAGGGCCTCCTTTTCCACATCTGGTGGCATTTTGGCCTTGGCGATCTTTTCCCTGAGTTCATTTATCTCCTCTGTTCTTTCGTCGGTCTCCCCCAATTCATGTTTTATGGCTCTGAGCTGCTCTCTCAGAAAATAATCTCTTTGGGTCTTGGACATCTCCTCCTTGGCCTGGGATTGAATCTTGGCCTGCATGGTGGAGACCTCCAGCTCCCGATGAAGCAATTCGTTGACCCTGCGAAGCCTTTCTAGGGGATCAAAGATCTCCAGAATTTCTTGGGCTTCTTCTATGCGCAATTTCATGTTGGAAGCCACAAGATCCGCCAGCCTTCCGGGATCTGTCACAGCGTCCAATATGGCCATAACATCAGGGGAGGCCATACCCTTCAGGTTCAGTATCTTCTCGCTGTTCTCCTTGACAGTGCGCATCAAGGCTTCCACCTCGACGCTCACCTCTCCAACCTCTGGATCAGCCACCTTCTCGATTCGGACCCTGTAACCAGCTCCAGCTTTAATGAACTCCCTGATCACCCCTTTGGCCAGCCCTTGCACCAAGATCTTGACCCGCCCATCCGGCAGCCTGAGGGTCTTCATGATCATGGCCACTGTGCCAACGCGATAGATGTCCTCAACCGAAGGATCCTCGTCAGTGGCCCTCTTCTGAGTGGCCAGGAAAATCATTCTGCTAGAAGCCATGGCTTCGTTGACGGCCTGCAAGGATCCTTCACGCCCCACAAACAAAGGCAAGATCATATAAGAGAAGACCACTATGTCCCTTACAGGCAGTAAGGGTAGAATTTCCGGGATCGCTACTTGCTCCTTTTGGAGCTGTTCCTGTGCCATGACGCCTCCGGCCAAGGCTTTGAAATCATATTCTCAAAGCCACTAATTCAGATGACTAAAGCAGGTCCCTTTACTTTAACCTGCTTTATTATTCTACAATTCCTGCAAAGCTCTTCTTTACAGCCCAGGCATGATATTACCTGGGTCCGCCTCGTCTTTGACTCCAAAAATTACCCTCATCTCAAAAGATCATCAGATCAACTTACTGTTGCTCCTTGAATCCATAATAGGAACCGCATCTTTCAAAGTCAAGGAACCCTGGGCTTTGGCGCTCCTTGACAAGCCTCGGGGGGGTGGTTATGTTCTTACAAGCCTAAAGGCCCTATAAAAAAGGCAACTTGCTACAACTAAAAGAAGTTTTGCCGATTCGGGGAACTGAAGCTGTGGACGAAAACAAAGTGCAGGAAGCTCCTGAGCAGGAGCAAGAGGAAAAAGAACAGCACAAATCAGCTCCTACATCTGCGGCTAGGGACGGGCGTAAGAAACACGAGAGGCTCAAGCAGGAGATGGAAGCACTGCGTAGGGATCTTCAAGAGGCAAAAAGCCAGATGGAGCAGCTGCGAGACAAGTGGATGAGGGCAGTAGCAGAGCTGGACAATTTCAAGAAACGCTCGGCTAGGGATCAGGAGGAGTTGCTGAGACATGCTCAGGAGAAGGTTTTTAGGGAATTCCTGCCCATATTGGATAACCTTCAGAGAGCCTTGGTGCACGCCAACAATACCCAGAGCAAAGAAGGGCTCTTGGAAGGAATCCAGATGATAGAAAGGCAGTTTATCTCTGCCCTGGAGAGGCTGGGGGTGACCCCCATGGAGGTGCTGCACCAGGCCTTTGATCCTGCAAGACACGAGGCATTGATGCAGGTGGAATCCGAGGAGCACGAACCCAACACAGTGGTCCAGGAGTTGGAAAAGGGCTATCTGTGGAAGGAGCGGCTCCTTAGACCAGCAAAAGTTGCCGTTTCCAAAAGAAAGCCGGTTTGATCCCTCTTAGCCCAATGGTATGAGCGGGGGATCATCCCAAGGAGGATGTGATGAAAAGGGCAATCGGTATAGATCTTGGAACTACTAATTCCTGTGTTGCCATAATGGAGGGAGGGGAGGCCAAGGTCATTCCCAATTCCGAGGGGGGGCGAACCACGCCTTCTGTGGTGGCTTTCACAGAGAGCGGGGAACGCTTGGTGGGGCAAATTGCCAAGAGACAGGCCATAACCAACCCGGAGAACACACTCTATGCAGTGAAGCGTCTCATAGGCCGGAGATACTCTGATCCGGAAGTACAGAGGGACATAAAGATACTTCCGTACAAGATCGTCCAGGCTCCCAACGGAGATGCCCATATCCAGGTAAGGGGCAAGACTTACTCACCTCCTGAAATCTCGGCCATGGTGTTGCAGAAGATGAAGCAAACGGCCGAGGATTACCTGGGAGAGAAGGTCACCGAGGCCGTGATCACGGTGCCCGCCTATTTTAACGACAGCCAGCGCCAGGCCACCAAGGACGCTGGACGCATAGCAGGGCTCAACGTACTGCGCATAATAAACGAACCCACGGCAGCTTCCCTTGCTTACGGGATGGATAAGCACAAAGACCAGAAGATAGCGGTCTTTGACTTGGGTGGAGGAACCTACGACATCTCCATCTTGGACATCATGGATGTAGACGGAGAGAAATCCATAGAGGTGAAGGCAACAAATGGAGATACCCATTTGGGCGGAGAGGATTTTGACCAGAGGATAATAGATTACCTGGCCGATGAGTTCAAGAAGGATCAAGGCATAGACCTGCGCAAAGACCGCATGGCATTGCAAAGGCTGAAAGAGGCTGCAGAAAAGGCCAAGATGGAGCTTTCCTCATCTATGGAGACCGAGGTCAACTTGCCCTTTATCACAGCTGATGCCTCGGGTCCCAAGCACCTCAACATGAAACTGACTCGAGCCAAGGTGGAATCTCTTGTGGAAGACTTGATCCTGAAGCTGGAAGGACCTTGCCGCCAGGCTCTCAGAGATGCGGGACTGAAGCCCTCGGATGTCAATGAGGTCATCCTGGTGGGAGGCATGACCAGGATGCCCAGGGTTCAGCAGAAGGTGAAGGAGATCTTTGGGCGTGAGCCCAATAAGAGCGTCAACCCGGATGAGGTGGTGGCTGTGGGGGCAGCCATACAGGCAGGTGTGCTAAAAGGAGAGGTCAAAGATGTGCTCTTGTTGGATGTGACACCCTTGTCTTTGGGCATCGAGACCTTGGGTGGGGTCTTCACAAAGCTCATAGAGCGCAACACCACCATCCCAACCCGCAAGAGCCAGATCTTCTCCACAGCAGCCGACAATCAAACCGAGGTGAGCATTCATGTTCTTCAAGGCGAACGAGAGATGGCCGCAGACAACAAGACCCTCGGGAGGTTTAACCTCACTGGCATTCCACCAGCCCCAAGGGGTATACCTCAGATAGAGGTCACCTTCGACATAGACGCCAACGGCATAGTCCATGTTTCTGCCAAGGATCTGGCAACAGGCCGTGAGCAATCTATCAAGATCACCGCTTCCTCGGGTTTGAGCGAGGAGGAAATCCAGAGGATGATCAAGGAAAGCGAGATCCACGCAGAGGAGGATCGCCGCAAGAGGCAACTGGTGGAGGCCAGGAACAACGCCGACAACCTGATTTACCAGACAGAGAAGAATCTAAAGGAATATGCTGACAAGATAGAGGCATCAGATCGTCAGGCAATAGAAGGGGCCATCTCCAGGTTGAGGCAGGTGATGGATGGGACAGATCTCGAGGCCATTCGTAGGGCCTCGGAGGAACTGCAGAGCGCCTCTCACAGGTTGGCCGAGGCCATGTATGCCAAGGCGTCACAACAGGCCCAGGCAGCCGGAGGCTCACAGGCAGGGGCAGCCGGAGCAGAAGCTGGTCGCTCCCGCGGGGGAGAGGACGTGGTGGATGCCGACTTTGAGGAAGTGAAATGAGCCCCCTTTTGCCACAAAAGAAAACGAGGACTTTGGAGTCCTCGTTTTCTTTGCCCATTTCTTTGGACAGGCGGTGCAAGCAGAGGGCTCTTGGGGCAAAAATAGGGTTGTTGGCTTGTTGGGCCTTGGTTCAGTTTTTTGTTACACCCTGGGCCTTCTGTTCGACCCCTTGCCCCCCATCCCTGGTCCAAGTCCTGGAGGATGATCGCTTTCTGCCTTCTGTTTTGTCCAGCGTGCAAAAGGCCAGTAAAGAAATCTGGGTGGCCACTTATCACTTCAAAGCAGGCATTCATCCAAGAAGCGCTCCAGACAGGTTGGCGCAGGAACTCATCAAGGCTGCCAAGAGGGGAGTACAGGTTCAGGTGCTTTTGGAAAAACCCGAAGACCCCCTTTCTGAACAGGCCAGAGAACACAAGAAGACAGCGTCTTTGCTCCAACGAGGCGGTGTGAAGGTTCATTGGGACACCCCCCAAAGACGATCTCACATGAAGGTGGTGGTTGTGGATGGACGATTCGCTTTTGTTGGAAGTCACAACCTTACACGAGGAGGTCTAAAGGACAATCACGAACTTTCGCTGAGCGTGGATTCTCCTTGTGTAGCCGAGAAAGTAATAGCATATCTAAAACGCATAGCCAAAGAAGGAGGAAACCGGGTGCCATAGGCTCATTTGCCAAAACAGGCCCCTTGGTGCCCCAAAGTCTTTTCTATGCATGGCTTAAAAGAAGTGAATAATCTGGAGTACCTGGACGGTTCTTTTAGATGAACTAATTCCTTCTCAAATTTAGCCTGGTTTTCTCCATGGGATCCTTCCCTGATCTGGGACTCAGATTGGGTAGATTTACCAGTGGTTCATAGCCCCAAGTTACATGGCCTGGCAAATGATCTGGGTTTGGATGGCCCCGAAGGAGCCATGCTGAATCTTGCTGGCTAAAGCCATTGCAGGGGGGCTTCTTCCGTAAGAAATCTTTTTTCTCCGACTCCGGGAAAATGCACGAGCAGCCGGCTGCCTCCACCTTCTACTGCTATGACGGTTCCCACTCCAAAAACCGCATGCCTTACCCAACGCCCCTTGAGAGGGGAACCTTGCCCTGCCAGATGGGATCTCCCTTCTGTGGGCCATCCTGGTTCCGGCATCAGGGCTTCCAGGTTTTCCCTTGGCAGCTCCGATAGGAATCTGGAAACCGCCAAACTTTGGAAAACGCCCCACACCCTCCTTTTCTTGGCACAGCAAAGATACAACTTTTTTCTGGCCCTGGTCATCCCCACGTAGCAAAGCCTTCTCTCCTCCTCCAAGGCTTCAGGGTCCTTGAGAGAAGATCTGTGAGGCAAGATCCCCTCCTCCAGACCCACTAGAAAAACAACCGGAAATTCAAGACCCTTTGCTGAATGCAGGGTCATCAGTGAAACCTTGTCTTCCCCAGGATCCTTGAGATCCAGGTCTGTGAACAGGGCTACCCTTTCTAGAAAACCCACCGGATCCCCGCCTTCTTCGGCCTCGTACTCGGCGGCAATATTCAACAATTCCTCCAGATTTTCTTCTCTTTGTCCTGAGGTGGGATCTGAACTCGTCTGCAGTTCATAAAGATACCCGCTCTGCTCTAGAATTCCCCGCAGTGCTCCTGCCACTCCTTGCTCTTGTAATTTCTCCTTGAGGTTCTCCATGAGCCTCAGGAATTCCCTCAGGTTAAGCCCCGCCTTCTTGGGAAGCTCATGGGCTGCGAGCTCCAGGGCCTTGCTCAATGGAATTTCTTCTCTTGCTGCCAAAGCTTCTGCAGCCTTCAAGGTCTTGGGGCCAATGCCCCTTTTGGGAACATTCAGTATTCTCTTCCAGCTCAGATCATCATGTGGGTATACCAGGGCCCGCAGATAGGCCAAAACATCCTTGATTTCCCTTCTTTCGTAGAAACCCACGGCTCCGTATATGGCAAAGAGAATCCGTGAGTCTAAGAACTCTTCTTCCAGGGCACGGGATTGGGCATGAGTCCTGTAGAACACGGCGAAGTCCGATGGCCTGAAGCCTTCCCTCAGAACCAGGTGCCTTATCTCAGCAGCTACGAATCTTGCCTCTTCCCTTTCATCCTCGGCCATGTATACGCACACCGGATCCCCTGGCTCATTGGCTGTCCATAGTTGTTTGCCGCGGCGCATGAGATTTTGCCTTATGAGGCTTGAGGCCGCCTCGATTATGTTGCTTGTAGATCGGTAGTTCTGCTCCAGGCGAATCACCTTGACCTCGGGAAAATCCTCGTCAAATCTAAGGATGTTCTTGGGATCTGCACCCCTCCAGCTGTAGATGGACTGATCGTCATCCCCCACAGCACAGATCTGTCTGTGCTTCTCTGCCAAGGCCTTGACGATCCTGTATTGGATTTGGTTGGTGTCCTGGAACTCATCCACCAGCACATGAGTCCATCTTCCGCTGTAAAAATCCAGAACCTGCGGATGTTCCAGAAAGAGGGTAAGCACCCAAAAGAGCAGATCGTCAAAATCCATGGCTGAGGCCTTCTTCAGCCTCTGCTGGTATTTCTCATAAAGACCGGCCACCTTTTCCTTAAAGTAATCCCCCTCCCAAGAAACCCGATATTGTTGCGGAGACAAGAAGGCTTGTTTTGCATTGCTGATATGCTGTAGAAGTAACCCCACTGGAAATCTCTCTGTGTCCAGGTTCATTTCCCTGCAACATTCCCTGGCTAGGCTCTGCTGGTCCCCTTGGTCCAAGATGGAGAACTCCCTGGGATAATTCACCAGGTGGGCATGCCCCCTCAAGATCCTGGCACACATAGAGTGGAAAGTGCTGACCCAGAGTTCTGGCTCACTTCTTCCCAGCAGAGTCCATACTCTCTCTTTCATTTCCCTGGCTGCCTTGTTGGTAAAAGTCACAGCCAGTATGTTCCAGGGTTTGGCTTCACCGCGTGCCAGTAGATGAGCGATGCGGTAAGTGACCACTCGAGTCTTGCCGCTGCCAGCCCCAGCCAGCACCAGAAGGGGTCCACCCCTGTACTGCACTGCCTCTCTTTGAGCTTCATTGAGCTCTTTCAAGAGGACCGGCACAGACAGTTGGCCTCTCTTGTCTGGAGCAGGAGATGCTCCTTGTGAGAAATCCTTTTTGAGTCCCTGGAGGCTTCTGTGCTTAGAGTTTCTTGGGGGTACGTCCATCTGGAATGCCTTGGTTGGCCTTCTCAAGGGGAACTATCAGTCCGCACACTTAGCAAGATTGGCCTTGCCATGTACACCTATTTCATCATGACCTATTCCTTCCAGAAAACGGGCCTCAATCTTGGAGAGGGAGTCACCATCCCTCAGGTGATCTTCCCGGCCAAACATCTGGATGGTTTGTGAGTCTCACTCCACCGTCACACTCTTGGCCAAATTCCTGGGCTGGTCTACATCTGTGCCTTTTAGAACAGCCATGTGATAGGCCAAGAGCTGCAGAGGAATGGTCAGAAGCACAGGAGTAAGATACTCGTTGCTTTCAGGAACCTGAATCACATGACTCACTCTGTGTTCCAACTCCTGGGTGGGCATGGAGCTCACCGCTATGACTATGCCCTTTCTGGCCTTCACCTCTTCTATGTTTCCCAGCATCTTCTCATAGGTCTTGTCCCGGCTGAGCAGCACCACCACGGGAAGGAACTCGTCTATCAAGGCTATGGGACCATGCTTCATCTCTCCTGCTGGATAACCTTCGGCATGTACATAGGAGATCTCTTTCAACTTCAAGGCCCCTTCCAAGGCCACCGGGTAATTGATCCCCCTTCCCAAGTATAGGAAATCAGTGGCGTTCATGAAGCGGCTGGCCACATCCTGGATCCTCTCATCGGATTCCAGGGCCTTCTCTGCAAGACCAGGCAACCGGATCAAATCCTCGGATAAGCTCCTTACCGCCCTTGCATCCAGACGGCCTTTGGCTACACCCAACTCCATGGCAAGGAGGTAAAGCACCACAAGCTGGGTGGTGAAGGCCTTGGTGGAGGCCACCCCTATCTCAGGCCCGGCCTGAGTATAGGCCACGGCATCGCAAATCCTCACCAAAGAAGACCCCACCACATTACAAACAGCCAGGGTCTTGGCACCCTTGGCACCCGCAGCCTTCAGCGCTGCTATGGTGTCCGCCGTCTCTCCTGATTGGCTTATGGCAACAACGAGGGTGTTTTGATCCACTATGGGATCGCGGAAACGAAACTCCGAAGCCAATTCCACCTCAACCGGAATCCTGGCCAAGGACTCTATCATGAACCTCCCCACCAGGGCAGCATGGTAAGAGGTGCCACAGGCTAACATTACGACCTTCTCCACACAGGACAAGACCTCCCTGGGCAGGCACTGTGCCCCAAGATCCACCTCTCCCCGTTCTGGGAACACCCTGCCTCTGAAGCTGTCTACAATTGCTCGCGGCTGCTCGAAGATTTCCTTAAGCATGAAGTGGCGGTAGCCCCCCTTCTCCGCCATCACAGGACTCCAGCTTATCTGATGGATGGTCTTTTTTACAGGTGTCCCGTCCAGACGCTCGACTCTTGCCGAGCCTCTCTCCAAGACCGCCATCTCCCCATCCTCCAGGAATATCATTCTCCTGGTGTGATGCAGGATGGCTGGTATGTCAGAAGCTACAAAGTTCTCACCTTCTCCCAAACCTATGACCAGCGGACTCTCCTTGCGCGCTGCCACTAGGTGTTGCGGTTCTCTGCGCCAAAGAATGACCAACCCGTATGAGCCCTTTAATCTCAAGAGGGATTTTCTTACAGCCTCTTGGAAGCCCATTCCCGCTGAAAGAGCAGATCTTATCAGGTGACATATGACCTCGGTGTCCGTCTCTGACTTGAACACACAGCCCTGGGCAAGCAGCTCCTGTTTTAAGGACAAGTAGTTCTCTATGATACCGTTGTGAACCACCACAACCCCGTCGGCCTCATGGGGGTGGGCGTTTTCCTCGGTGGGGCTGCCATGGGTGGCCCACCTGGTATGGCCAACACCCACGGTGCCGCTCAGAGGCTCTTCTATGCTGGCCTCCAAGACGCTCAATTTTCCCACAGCCCTCTGTATTCGGAGTTTCTCGCCGTCCAAAACAGCTATACCGCTTGAATCATAGCCCCTATATTCCAACCTCTTGAGCCCGTCCAGAATTATCTCCTGGGCCGATCTTGTTCCCACATAGCCTATGATGCCGCACATCTCTACGGATTCCTCTTCTTTCTACGGATGGTTCTGCCAGGAAGGTTCACCTGCCTTGCCCTGGCCAAAGCCAGTGCCCCTGGTGGGACGTCTTCGGTTATGGTGGATCCGGCCCCCAACACGGCCCCCTTCCCCACCCTAACTGGGGCCACAAGCTGTGTGTCGCTTCCCACAAAGACCCGGTCTTCTATTATTGTCCTATGCTTAGCCACCCCATCATAATTGCAGGTTATGGTGCCAGCTCCGATGTTCACCTCTTCCCCGATTTCTGCATCTCCAATATAGCTCAAGTGTGAGGCCTTGCTTCTCTTGCCCAGTTTTGAGTTCTTTATTTCCACGAAATTACCCACCCGGGCCTCAGGGCCTATCTGGGATCCTGGACGCAGATGGGCAAAAGGACCCACGACTGCCCCAGGGCTAATGTGGCTCTTGGTGATCACACAATGGGGCCTGATCACAACTCCATCACCCAGGAATGAATCTTCTATGTGGGATCCGGTTCCTATCCGACAGCTTTCTCCCACGAAGGTCCGACCTTGGAGGATAACCTGTGGCTCCACAATCGTGTCCATCCCTAATCTCACCTCAACCCCCATGAACACACTCTCGGGATCCAGGAAGGTCACCCCTTGCTTCATCCAGAGACCACGAAGCCTATGCTGAATCACTCTTTCTGCCTGAGCCAGATCAGCCCTGTCATTGACACCTAGGAGCTCCTCCTCTTCCCATGCCCTGTAACCCAACACCCCCCGGGGGGAGAGGAGCTGGACCACATCTGTTAGGTAGTACTCGGCCTGAGCATTGTCGCACCCCAGTGACTCCAAGGCCTGGAACAAATCTTCAGATCTCGCGCAATAGGTTCCTGAATTGACCTCCCTTATGAGCCGCTCTTGGGTCGTGGCGTCCTTTTCTTCCACTATTTTCAAAATCTCTCCTTCTGCCCCCCTGACCACCCGGCCATAACCAGAGGGATCTCTCATCTGGCCCACCAGCACTGTTAGTGCTGCCCCTCTTTCCTTGTGGGAACTCACTAGCCCCTCTATAGTCTGGCCTCTCAAAAGAGGCATATCCCCACAAAGAATAAGCAGATCCCCCTTGTAGCCTCGAAGAGCCTCCCTGGCGAAAAACAGTGCATGTCCTGTGCCCAATTGGGGCTCCTGAATTACAAATCTTAGATCCTCCCCTTCCAGGTGCTCCTTCACCATCTGGGCTTGGTGGCCCAAGACCACTACCACAGGCTTTGCCTGCAGCTGGCGGGCAAGCTGGATGGGGTACGATATCAAGGGGAGGCCGGCAAGGGTGTGCAGCACCTTGGGAAGCCTGGATTTCATTCTGGTGCCTTTGCCAGCCGCCAAGATTACAGCCGCCAAATCAGCCAATTCTCCCTCCAAGATCTGCCCATTTTTTCTTCAAACACCAAAACTCCCTCATACAAGTTCTTTTGAGCATATAACGGCCCTCTGGAAGGGGTCAAGGCAACCTCTGATATGTGTCATGTAAATGGATTTATGGATGTGGGCAAAGCAAGCATGAAGGCAAGACTTGCTAGGAATCCATGGCCTTGGTATAAACCCATGCATGGAATGACACCACTTGGAAGGGGTTCTTCTCATGCCTGAACCGGCAGCTCCTCCTAAGAGGCTGGGAGAGAGGCTTGTGGAGCAAGGGCTTATTACCCCAGAGCAGCTTCGCATAGCCTTGGAACTACAGAAAAGGACTTCTCGTTTGCTCGGAGAAATCCTTCTGGATATGGGTTTTGTGGAGGAGGCCGCTGTCTCTTCTTTGTTTTCCCGGGACATGGGAGCAGCCTATATGGCTTCTCTGGAAGGGGTCTCCGTGGATCCAGAGGCCTTGCATATGGTGCCCAAAAACTGGGCTTCGGAACATAAGGTGTTGCCCCTTTCTCTGGAAGAGCAGGAGATCACAGTGGCCATAGCCGATCCCTTTGATGTGGTGGCTGTAGACGAGTTGCGACGACTCACAGGCAAGAGGGTGCGCACCGTAGGGGCCGGGGAGACGGACATCCTGCGAGCCATAGAGTTCTGGTATGCAGGGGAGATGGAAACCGTCAGCGAGATTCTGCGCCAGGCCCTGGAGGCGGCGCGGGGAGGGGAGGGGGCTCTGGGGCCCGAGGAGGCCCCTCTAATTCGTCTGGTGAATCATATGATCACAATGGCAGTGAAAGATTCAGCCACGGACATCCATATAGAGCCGGAGCGCAATGCAGTTCTGGTGCGATTCAGGGTTGACGGCATCCTGAGGGTTTGGGAAATCCTCCCCAAGGAACTGGAAAAACCTATGGTCTCCCGGTTCAAGGTCATGGCTAACCTAGACATATCCGAGAGTCGGCTGCCTCAGGACGGAAGAGCCGAATTCCGCTTCGGCAGCCGGGTACTGGACATGCGTGTCTCGGTGTATCCCACTTCACAAGGGGAGAATGTGGTAGCTAGACTTCTGGACAGAAGCAAGCTGGTCACACGCATAGATGAGCTGGGTTTTGAGGAGGATTTCAGGGAAATCTTCCGCAGGATGCTCAGGCGTCACCAAGGCATTATCCTGGTTACGGGTCCCACAGGCTCAGGCAAGACCACCACCCTTTACGCATCCCTGCTGGAGATAACGTCTCCGCAAATCAACGTCATGACCATAGAAGACCCCATAGAGTATGACCTGCCTTTCATAAGACAGAGTCAGATAAACCCAAGGGCGCAGTTCACCTTTGCCAAGGGTCTGCGCTCCATTTTGAGGCAGGACCCAGATGTGATTTTGGTTGGAGAAATCAGGGACCAGGAGACCCTCGAGATATCCATGCAGGCGGCCCTGACCGGCCATCTCGTGCTGTCAACTCTGCACACCAACTCGGCCCTGGGAGCCATCCCCAGATTGCTCCACATGGGAGCCCCTCCCCACATCCTGGCATCATCTCTCATCGGGGTGGTATCCCAGCGTCTGCTTCGTCGAGTCTGTCCTGAATGTTCCTACCAGCAAGAGGCCTCTGCTCAGGAATTGGCTCTCTTATCCCAGGAGGTTCCGGAACTTGTACCATCAGAGACTTCCATGCTGAAACTTCCCAAAGAAAAGGGATGTTCCCATTGCCGGGGGGAAGGATACATAGGCCGTTTTGCCGTAGGCGAAATAGTGGAAATGGATCGCACCCTTCAACAGATGATCCATTCTAGAGCCACAGAGGAGAGCATGACGCAGTCCTTAAAAGAGAGGGGATACAGGACCATTTTGCAAGATGCCCTCAAGAGGGTGTTGCAGGGACGCACCACCCTTGCAGAGGTCCACCGGGTGCTCTGAGATGCCTCTTTACAGATACCAAGCCTGGGACGAGAGGGGAAGGCTGCTCAAAGGAATCCTGGAAGCAGACAGCCAGCAGGATCTTTTCGGTCAACTGAGGGCTCAAGGACTGTTGCTAAAGAAGGCCTCAGGGGTCAAGAGAAGAGCCTGGAGAGAGCGCAAGGTCCCCCTCGAGGTCCTGGCAGAGTTCTCTCACCAAATGGCTTTTATCATGCGCTCAGGAGTCTCCATGGTAAACGGCATGGGGGATCTGAAACGTCAGCTGGGAGGGGAGACTTTTTCCCAGGTCCTAGACGGACTCATCAGGGAGGTCACCGCTGGGTCCACCTTGAGCCAGGCCATGTCCAGGCAGCCCATGGCGTTTCCCTCTTACTATGTGGCTGTCATCCACGCCGGGGAGACAGCAGGCAGCCTGGAAGAGTCTTTCCGGGACATGGCCCTTTATCTGGAATGGCTGGTGCAGCTAAGGCGCCAGGTGAAGCAGGCCCTCACCTACCCAGTTATAGTGATGCTGCTCATAAGCATTGCCATAGCAATCTTCATCACGGTGGTGGTGCCCAGGTTGGTCAGCTTCATCAAGGAACTAAACCGCCCCATGCCTGTTCCAACCCAGGTGCTGGTCTGGATCAATGAGTTGGTGGCTGAAAACTGGTACATTCTTCTTGCATTGGCCGGGATCGGTGTCTTAGGCAGCATGGTGGCATGGCGATTTCCATCAGTTCGCTTTTTCTGGGACAGGCACAAGCTCCACCTGCCGGTATTGGGTCAGCTCATGCTGGAGATGGTACTGTTGCGTTTCGTCAAGTACTTGAGGGTGTTGTACAGGGCGGGCATTCAGATTCATCAATCCTTCAATATACTCCAAGAGGTGGTGCCCAACCGGTATTACCGCAGCGTCATGTCCCACATAAGGGATAGAATCATGGAGGGGGAATCCCTGGCAGATGCCATGGAAAGCTCTGGTGCGTTTCCCCCGCAGATACAACGTAACATCCGGGTGGGAGAACAGACAGGTACCCTGGAAGAGGCCTTGGAACAACTGGGGATACATCTAGGGCGTATGATAGAGGTAAGAATCAAGCGCCTGGTGTCCCTCATAGAGCCTATGCTCCTTATGTTGGTGGGAGGAATCCTGATCCTGGTCATAGTGAGCGTGCTTTGGCCCATTTATACCATCTTGGGGGAACTGGGCTGATCCTGATAAAGCATCCTGGAGGGCTTGTAAACCTCCAGAGCTCCCGCCTTAATGTAAACCATATATTGTGCCCTTTTTATTTTCTTCCACAACAGGTTGAAGATTTTTCTTTACAAGACTTCCAGGACTGGTATAATCCCACCGGGTATGTTGTTGGTGTTTGCGCTCTGTCAGGAGCTTTTGCTTGAACAGGCGATTTTGAGATTTCAGGCTCCCCAGGCCTTGTGATTCTCTAGGCTATTCCAGGCGGGCTTTCCTGGAAAAGCGACATTCAAAGGGGGGGGCCCAATGCCCTTATTAACATTTAGACACCATGGTGTTGGCCCCCATCATCCAGTTTTTACCAAGGATGTGGGCTGGCACCGTGCCGGCTCTTGAGCAGGGAGACAGGGGGCTTGCGCCGGGCTCTATCCAAAGGAGTAATGATATATCTCAGGCAGGATCGCCTTCTGGGAGTTTCCTGGCAAAGGGGGCGTTTCAGAAAGGTGATGGATTGCAGTGTGCAGGCCCCGGTCCTGCTCCAGAGGGCCAAAGCATCGGCCACCTTGCTCATCCACAGAGATTCCATTGAACATAAACTGGTGTCGCTTCCCTCAGGCCCTCGCATTCCCTTTGCACAGGTGATGGCTCATGAGGCCGCAGGACTTCTTGGGATTGCCGCGGAGGACACTGCCTTTGGATGGCGTCTCTTAGGCAAGATGCAGGAAGATGGCATGGTGCGACAGACTCACCTCTTGGCTGCGTGTAACAGGAAAGAGATACAAGGCCTGGCAGCCAGCATCCGTAAGGCGGGCCTTGAGGTCATAGACGTACTGAGCGCAGTTGATCTCTTGGTGGAGTACGGCGTCCGTTCCATGGGATCCAGGCCTGGCCTTCTGGTGGTATTCGACCAGGAGTTGGTCCATGTCATATTTTTCAGAGATGGGGTGTATGGATTCCACAGAGTTTTTCAGGCTGATCAGGAAAGTTTTCAGGAGGAGCTGCTCCAGGAATTCCAGCGTTCGGCATATTATGCCAAGCAAAGATACAAGGTCACTGTTGAGCAGATTCGCGTAGCCCTTCCGATCTCCTGGTTCGTTCAAGAAACAGCCTCCATGTTGGAATCCTCATTGCAGATCCCTTGTGTGCTTGTACCCCCGCCCGAGAGCCTGGCCCAGTGGCCTGAGCTGGGTTTGTTGAACCTGCTTGCCCAAGATGCATCTTTGATGAAGCCTCTTTTTTCTATGGTTCCACCTGAGGTGAGGAGAAGAAGGCACCTGAGACGTTTGGCTGCCTTGAGCGTCTCTGTGGAGATCCTCCTCACAGGCCTGATGGGGGTGGCCATAAGCATCCTTCATACGGCCAATGAGAACGACAAAGAGGTCTTATTGGCTTATGCCAGGACTCTGCAGGTCATGCAAAACACCTTGGGCTCCCGCAGATCCGATCTGCAAGAGATGGAAAGACTTCGCGAGACGGTGCTGACTGCAAAGAAGATCTTAAGCAGCAGACCCCAGTTGCATCTGCGCCTGGAAGAGCTTTGCTACCTGGTACCCGAGGGGATTCGACTGGAATCCGTCAAATGGGTGCAGCCCTCCGAGGAATCGCCAAGAGGGGCTTTAAGATCGGGTGTTGGACCGGGAAACAGCAAGAAGGCGGTTTTGGAAATAGAGGGCACTGTCCAGGGGCGGGGGCCACAAGTTCGCTATGAGGATTTCATCCAATGGCTGGAGATGTTGAAAGAGGCTTTCCCCGATGAGGATTTGGTGGTTCAAGGCGGGGAACTTCTCCAGAAGGGTAAGTTCAGCGTGGGGATTCCTTTGTCCAGGGAGGGACCTTGAAAAAGGAGCGTAAAGACCCTTTGGGAGGAATTCATCCCATGCTGCTTCCGGGCATCATGGCTGTGTTCCTTTTGGGGACAGTAACCTATTATCTTTTTTTGAACCATCAAAACAGAACTCTGCTAAAGGAAATCAGGGCCTTGGAGGCCGACCTGGACAGAGCCCGGGGCAGTCTTCTTGCTTTGGAAGAGTGGGAACGTGTCCAAGGCTCGAGTTTGTTCAGGAACATGGCCCAGTGGGTGCCTCTTTTCGCAGACACCTTGGAGGCAAGGCTCAGACTAGAGGGCAGGCTTCTGGATGTTTTCAGGGAAGTCAAGGCAACAGAGATGTCTGTGGAGTGGAAAAATCCCGTTGAAGAAAAGGGAATCGCTCAGGCCCGCCTCACAACCCGAGGGCTTTTCCCATCATTTGAGGCCCTGCTGAAGTGGCTTCGGGAACTGGAGGAGGGGGCACCCCCCATGCTCCCCACCTCCTTTGAGATACACAAAGAGGGAACCCGTTTGAGGGTTTCGGCCAGTTTGCTCACTTACTTCAGGGTGAATCGTGGGACGCTTTGAAGAGGCTGCAGAGAGATGGTTGTGGTTGGCCATGGGTGTCATGATCCTAGGGGTAGCGACCCTGCTCATAGTCTGGTTCCCTTTTGGAAGAGAAACACAGGAGCCTCATTTGTCCAGACAGAGACCCCAGCATAGGGCAGAGTTTGAGGATCTGTTTCAAGCTGCCACCCAAGAAAACATCAACTCTTCCAAAGTTCGCTTGGAATCCCTGAAGGCCTCCAGACAGAGGAGAGATCCCTTCTTAAACCGGGCGGAGTCTGAATGGATGAGGTTCGTGGAAGCGGTTTCTTTGAATCTCCCAAGGCCTGAGGGAGTTCTGGAGAGGGAAGGAGAACGTTATGTCATGATCAAGGGCAAGCTCTTGGGGGTTGGGGATACCATAGAGGGGTTCCTGGTGGAGCAGATCGGGGAGGACTACGTGGAGTTCCATAAGGAAGGAAGGCCTGTGCGTGTGAAGCTGCATCTAGGTGGAGGAAGGCCATGATTAGGGAGAAGAAGCACCTCTGGCCTTGGCTGGGAGTGCTCCTGCTGGCAGGATGTGCAACGGGCAACACTACTGGGCAGGTTCCAAGCAGATCAGAGCCGCCCCCAGTTCTCTCTGGCATGCCCCCCGCCCCGGCTCCTGTCAGGCCCGAGCGAAGCGCTCCTGCTCCCCTTCTGCCCCTGAAAACGCCTCCAGACAAGGCCGGGTTGGATGCCATGGTCTCCATTTCCTTGGTGGACGGCGGTTTGAAGGAGCTTATCCACGCCTTGGTCAAACAGGCCGGGGTTAACGTGATCATAGACCCAGATGTGGAGGACGCCAAAGTCAGCTTGAATCTGCAAAGCATTCCCTTATGGCAGGCATTGGATGCAGTGCTGACCTCCCATGGGCTTTTCTTCTCTTCCCATCCAGGATATGTCCGCGTCTCCAAGATGATGACCCGGGTCTTTCATCTGGATTACGTCATGAGCATCCGATCTGGATCCAGCACGACCCAGGTCTCCCTTTCCTCAGGAACCGCCTCAACGGCCTCAGCCACAGCAGCGGGCTCCTCCCCTGTCAGCACTGCATCATCACCCGCAGCAGGCTCCATGAGTCCGGGTCAGCTCTCCACCAGCGCTTCCATGGGAGACATTTCCATCCAAACGCAGGAGACTGTGGATTTCTGGAAGCAGCTGGAGGCTCGGCTAAAGGAGATCATGAGGGATCCGCGTTACCAGATGCTTCGGGCCGAGTTTCAGCACCAGGACCTGCGAAGGCAAATGGAATTGATTCCCTACGAGGCCCAGTATGACAAGGAACTCTTGAAACATCAGCTGGAGATGTTCCAGTTGGAGCGAGAGGTGACAAGGAAGAAGCTGGAGACCGGTCTCTGGGAGGGGCAGCCAACATCTGGGGCACCAGGGGGTGCTCAGGCCAGAAGTTCCAGGGAGACATCTTCCCGTGTTACAGAGGCCACTTCCACAGACACGGCCCAGGCTCCTCTGGTGGGCACGTACGCATTGGATCCGCAGACAGGTACCCTTATCGTGACCACCAGCCCGGCTGTCATGGAAAGGGTGGAGAGCTTTCTGGCCCAGGTGAAGGAAAACCTCCTAAGACAGGTTCACATAGACGTTCAGATCCTGGAGGTGTCTCTCAACAACGATCAACAACTGGGAGTGGATTGGAATGGGTTCCCAGGCCTTCTGCAATTTTTCAGAATGCCCAGGCTAAGGGAGGTGATCCGCGGACAGATGGAAAGCCAGACCAGCGGAGGCGGCGGGGGGACAGGAACCAGCACCAGCGGTACAGGGGTGGTTTCTCCTCTTCCGGTGTCCCCTTTTGCAGCCTCCCCCCTAAGTGCGTTCCAAATGGGTCTGCTTTTTGCCCCTACGGCTGATCTGGGAATTCAGTACACCCTTAACAATGTGATCTCTTTTCTCAAGACTCAGGGAGATGTGAAGGCAGTTTCCAGGCCTCAAATAACGAGTCTCAACAATCAGCCTGCTGTCATATCAGTGGGTGTGAATGACTTTTTCGTGACCTTTGAACAACTCACCACAGCCGCTGCTGCGGGAGGAATAGCAACCTCTCAGGTCACAAGCCGTGTGAATCCCCTCTTCATCGGGGTCACCCTGCACATAACCCCCCAAATCAGCCCGCAAGGGGAGATACTCCTGAAGGTCGTCCCGGCGGTGAATCAAAGGGTTGGTGAAAAACTGGTGCCAACAGGGATTCCATCGGCACCCACCCAGGCCATTCCCCTGCTGGAGACCCGCCAAACTAGCACCGTGGTGCGAATGCGTGACGGTCAAACCCTCTTGATCTCAGGGCTGATACAGGAACGGGAACAGGAGATCTCCAAGTCAGTTCCATACTTGGCAGAAGTCCCCCTCATGGGATCTCTGTTCCGTCACACCACCAAAGAGAAGCGCAGATCTGAGCTGATCTTGCTTCTGACTCCCAGACTCGTGGACATAGATCAGCCGGGCCTGGGAAAAGGAATCTGGAGGCAAGAGGGGGGAAGTTGAATGTACAAGACATTCTTCAGCCTCCAAGAATTACCCTTTCAGCTTCTGCCAGATCCCAAGTTCTTTCTTTTCTCAGAAAAGGCTCGATCAGCCTTCGACCAGCTACTCTACGGGATCCAAACTGGGGTGGGCTTCATGATGTTGACAGGACAAGTGGGCGTGGGCAAGACCACCTTGCTGCGCACCCTGCTGCAGCACCTGGACCACGGGGTAGAGAGGGCCCTTGTGCTGAATCCCATGTTGGAAACCAGCCAGGAACTTATCAAGACCATCTTGTTGGATTGGGGGGTGCGCAGACGTTTTCAGAGGCCCCTGGACAAAGTTGACCTGCTGTGCATGCTCCAGGGGTTCTTGCTTCGCAGTCATAGGCTGGGCCGAAAGGTTCTCTTGATAATAGACGACGCCCAGACCTTGTCTGATGGGCTTCTTGAGGAGGTGCGGCTTTTGTCCAATCTGGAGACCAACGAGTGCAAACTCTTGCAGATCCTGCTTGTGGGTCAGCCAGAGCTCAAGGAACGCATCGACAGTCCCAAGTTCAGCCAGCTCCACCAGCGTATCGCCATCAAGGCAACGCTTGCGCCCCTTGCCAGGAACGAGGTAGGGGCTTACCTTCACCACAGGCTCACGGTGGCAGGCTGTAAGGAGAATCTCTTTTCACCCAGAGCAGTCAAGGCCATAGCCAAGGCCAGCCGGGGTATCCCAAGGCTCATCAACTTGATCTCTGAGCGCTGCCTTCTGGCCGGTTACGTCAATTCCAGCCGACGCATCGGAAAGAAGGAGGTGAAGATGGCCCTCAAGGATCTGGAGATGAGGTGGACATGAGTCTGATAGAAAAGGCCCTTACCAAGAAGCAATCAACTCTTCATCCCCAAGGCGCGGAAGCCCCGCCTCAGGCTCCAAATCCTGCAAATCTCTTGGGGCAACCCCGCAGGCTTCCCAGGATCGGCCTGATGGCACTCCTGGGGCTGCTGATGGGACTTGCAGTGGTGGGAGGCTGGGTCCTCATGGAATACCTGCCCCAAGATCCTTCCCCTGGACAAAGAAGCCTTTCCAAAAAAGAGGGCCAGGCAAACTCGGGTCAGGCTTTTGTGAGCACAGAGGACTCTTCTGGAAAGGCCTTTCATCTAGAGCCCCAAGACAATGAATCACAGAAGCGGGTTTCCCATTCCAGCACCTCTGCAATTTCAGAGAAGGCCCCTGGAGGTCTGCAAAAGGTGCATGAGGCCCTCCCAGGATCACAACAAGGGGCTGACCAAAAGCTCCGTTACCCCGCGGCAGCCAATTCCCAGAAACTGGATGGCAGCGATTCCTTGGCTCAAGGCTCGCAGGGAGCTTCTCTCAAAAGTGAATCCCCAAAACAGGCCCCAAAACCCAGGCCTGTCCATTCCCCTCACCCAAGAGAGGAGCAAAAATCCAAGATAGACGAAAAACAACGTCTATTGCTTGGGAAGGCTTACATCAAAGCCCAGGCGGGGCATCTCCAGGAGGCCCTTGAGATTTACAATCAGGTGCTGGCCCGTTACCCAAATGAGCCAGAGGCCCTCGTGAACCGTGGTGTGCTTAGGATGCGCATGGGGGATCTTTCAGGGGCCAAGAGGGATCTTTTGCAAGCAAAGGGATTGCAGCCTCAAGATTCCACCCTCTTGAACGCCTTGGGTGTTCTTTGTCTGGAGACCGGAGAGCTGGATGAGGCGGCCCATTACTTCCGATCATCTACTGAGCCAGCAGCTCTCATCAATCTGGCCCTTGTTTACTGGAGGAGGCAGAATCAAGACAGAGCACTGGAACTTCTGACAGAGGCCCAGGCACGAATCCCACAGGAGCCTTGGCTGGCCTATTACCGCGCACTACTGCTCAGGGAAATGGGAAGAACCAAGGAGGCCCAGGAGGAGTTGGAGAGGGCCCGTGGGCTGGCCCGCAAGAAAGGAGACATGGAACTCATGCAAAAGCTGGAGGCCACCAGAGGTGCGCCTTGAGGCTTTACCATGATCTCTTTGGGGCTGGCAGGCCTGGGCTTTTCAGCCCTTGTCCTGATCTTGATTGTTCTGGCCAGAGGTCTGCGGGCTGACAGGGCACTTTTCTCGGTTTATGTGGCTTTGATAGCGGCTGCCGGGCTTGCTGGGCTTATCTGGCCTGCCCATAGAGGCTTTCATTGGCGGCTGGATCTGGTCATGGCAGCCCATGCAGTCTTGGGTGGGTTCTTGTGCCGGGACCAAAGGGGTTGGGTTCAAAGCCCCCTGCTCAAGAAAATGTCATGGTCCCTGCCTTTGGTGTCGGCTGTCACCTCAATACTTTTCATCGGGGCTTTTAGACCAGAGTTCATGGAGGGGGACTTCTTCATACCCCAGAGCTCCTGGGCTCCTTTTTTGCTTTTGGGATTCGTGGCCAGCATGACCTCTCTGACCATGTGCTGGGAAAGTTGGGCCCGCACCACAGGGGCCGTGGGTTGGGACAGGTTCTTCAGACTGGGTTTGGTGCTTTGGTGGCTTGTGGTGTTGTTCTTTTTGTCACGCTTGGTCTTCAGCGGAGACAGGGCCCCCACCAAGCTCTTGGACATCTTGTTGCTTTTTCATCTGATGTGGATTCTGACGGCCTATCCTCTCATCCTTAAGAGGGGATTCCTGGAGGTCCGTGCCAGACCTTCTGCTCAACTTGTGGGCAAGGCCACGCAATCCCTAGCCGTGCTGGGCATCATGGGGATTTTCTTGTGGGCAGAGGCCTTGGTTGCAGCATGGGGAGTTTCCAGACCGGTTGTGGAGCTTGCAGCCATAGGGTTCTTGGTGGCCATTCTGGCCCTGCCCCTTGTCCCTCTGGGGCCCACCGAAGCTCTCAGAAGGTATCTCAAACAGCACCTTTATCTCCCAGAAAGGGATTTTGCCCAGGAAGTGTCCCTATATCTGAGGGTCATAAGCGGCAAAGAGCAGCTGGAAGGGGTGCTGGAACACCTGAGGGATTGCCTGGAGGCCAGGGGGTTATGCTTGTACAAGCTGGATCGCAAGGGTGATCTATCTGTTCAGTCCAGGGTCGGGACAGGGTCTGGGGATTCCACATACCAGCAAGGCTTGGAAACCTGGACTTTGGACCTGCGGGTGGAAGGGGATCTGGTAGGCAAGCTCGTACTGCAAAGACCGCCCGGAAAGCTCTCCTGGGAGCAGGAGAGCTTACTGGGCTTTTGGTCGGCCACCCTCGGAGTGCTGCTGAGGGAGTTGGAATGGAAAGAAAAGGAAGAGGAGAATCGCAAACTTGCCCTGTATTCTCAGGCCACCTCCTTTCTACTGCATGATGCCAAGAACCTGGCCCAACTTCTGGAGCTCATACTGCGAAACTACAGTCGCCTTGATAGCTCTGAGAAAGGGGAATTCCTGGAAAAGGCTCTCCCGGGATTGGAGCAGGCCAGTTTCAGGGCCAGAAGGATCTTGGAGAGGTTGGAGACCTTCCATCCTTCAGAGACCTTAATCAGGGAACAGGTAGACCTAAACCTTGTGTTGAAGGATTGGATCCGCCAAGCCCGAATGGTTTCATCAGAACTCTCCTTGGGTTTCCAAAGCCAGGCTTCGGAGGCGAAATGGGTTGGGGATCCCCAAATGCTTTGCAAGGCTCTGGACAACTTGTTGACCAACGCTTTGCAGGCCACTGGGGGCAAGGGACCTGTGGAGGTTACCCTTCGTAGAGAGGGAACCAGTTACCTCATAGAGATTGCGGACCAGGGTCCTGGAGTTCCCCAGGAAGAACAGAGCCGTCTTTTTGAACCTCTTTTCACAACAAAACCAGGCGGTACTGGTCTGGGCCTGTACCAGAGCAGGGTCCTTGTGAGCCGCCTGGGGGGGCAGATAGGTTTTCGGCCCAATAATCCGCGAGGGAGCATATTCTATGTCAGGCTGGATTCGGGTGCTGGTAGTAGAGGATGACAGATCCCTGGCGGTTCAGCTTCAATGGCTCTTGCGTCAGGATCAGGAGGTCTTCCTGGCATGTACTACTCAAGAAGCCTCAGACATATTGGAAAAAGAAAGACCCCACGTCATGCTCCTGGATCTGGGACTACCCCCCCACCCAGAGGATCCATCAACGGGCCTTGCTTTCTTGCAAGAAACCCTGGGGAGAGACCCCTTGTTGAAAGTTATAGTGATGACAGCCCACGGTGACCAAGCCACCGCCAGAGAGGCATTGTCCAGGGGTGCGTATGATTTCCTGGTAAAGCCCGTCAGAGAAGAACTTCTGGTGACCCTCATCAAACGGGCCTTTTTCCGCAGGGAGTTGGAAGAGCACTTTGTGGAGACACGTCACGAAGACTTGCCTTTGCCCATGGTTGTAAGTTCAGAGGCCATGAAGGAGGTGATCCATCAGGTCAAGGCAGTAGCACCGCTGCCCGTGAGCTGTCTCATCTACGGAGAAACCGGAACCGGCAAAGAGCTTTTGGCCAGGCTTCTTCATCACTGGAGCGGGAGGAGTAAGAATCCGCTTGTGGTGGTGGACTGCACATCCATACCAGTGTCCATCGCGGAATCAGAGCTCTTCGGGGCAGAGAAAGGAGCCTACACAGGGGCATCAGCCCGCAGGGAAGGAAGAATAGCGCAGGCTCAAAGGGGCACCATTTTGTTGGACGAAGTAGGTGAGCTCTCCCTGGAGCTTCAGTCAAAACTCCTTCGCTTCCTGGAGACTCATGAGTTCACCCCTGTGGGGGGGAAAACCACAAAGGCAGATGTGAGGGTTTTGGCAGCCACTAACAGGGACCTGAGAGAGGAAGTCAAAAGAGGCAAATTCCGGCTGGATCTGTTTCACCGACTCTGCCAGGTGGAGATTCGGGTGCCTCCCTTGAGGGAAAGGCCCCAGGAGATCCCAGCTCTGGCACGCCACATCATGGCAACCCTGGGTCATGAATTCAGGGTAAAGCTCCCGGAGATCACCCCCGAAGCCATCCAGGCCTTGCTCAACTATACCTTCCCGGGTAATGTGCGAGAACTCAGGAATATGCTCTCCAGGGCTTTGGTACTAAGCCGAGGAAGGCCTATCACCCCTTCAGATCTGGGCCTCAGTGACCCCTTTGAGGCACCCACGGAAACAAAGGATGCCTCACCTTTTCCGGTGGCGCCAGGATATGATCTTCCACGTGCGCGATCATTTCTGGAAGAGACCTGGCTGCGCAGCGCCTTGCAACGCCACCAGGGCAAGGTGGCCGCTGCAGCCCAGGACTTGGGGGTACCCCGCACCAGCCTTTATGATCTCATGCGAAGACATGGCATGAAAGTAGAAGAGACAAGCTAGATCCACGTCGCGGCATCGACGGGAAAATGTCGGCAATCCGACATCCTGAAACCTGATTTGCCTGGTCTTGACTGGCTTCATCACTCAAATCCTCGCCATGGGTCTTCTTAGACAGCAGCAGGAACCCCTTTCTTGAATAAGGATTTGTGGCACAAGTCTTGCTTTGGCCAAGGTCAGAAGCAATTGAAGGATATCAGCAAAGAAGGAGCAAAGGAGGACAGGAAATGAGATTGAGTAGAGACGAGAAGGGCTTTACGCTTGTTGAGATCGCAATAGTTTTGGTGATCATTGGGCTTCTGCTTGGGGCCATCCTGAAAGGGCAGGAAATGATCAAGTCTGCCAAGATCAAACGGGTTGTTAAACAGACCGACGAGCTCAGGGCAGCCTCCTATACCTATCAGGATCTATACAAGTATCTTCCCGGAGATGATCCAGGGGCCACTGCTCGATGGACTGGAGCCGCTGGAAACGGAAACGGAAATGGTCAGGTGGCCGGTGGGGAAACTTTCCTGCTTTTCAACCATCTTCAGGTGGCAGGACTCATATCTGGTTCTTACAATGGCAGCAGCGATTATCCAACGCACGCCTTCGGGGGGAACATTTGGCTTGTCTGGATAACGGCTCAGGGCAAGACCAGCCATTGGTTCAACTTGGAGAATATCCCAGGGGAAATAGCCCAGATAATAGACACAACCTATGATGACGGTATCTACAACAATGGGGCTATCAGGGCCAGTGCGGCATATACCAGCGCAGCAGTTACTCTTTATGTGGAGTTCTAACAAAGATAGTTTGCAGCCGGTCATTCTCATGAGGGTATTTTGATGCAATCCCCAAAGGTCCGTGCGAGAAGAACTAAGGACTCTCTCTTGTTCAAGAATGGCCCCGGGAACAAATGCCTTGAAAAATCCGGGGAAGGACCCATCTGACGCTTTGCTAAAGATGCTGGGAAGGCCAGCTGACCGGCCGCGCCTTCCCTTTGGGTTTCACATAACAAGTTGTGCTATCCATGCCTTTCAGAGGAGAGATCCATGCGGTCCCAGAAAGGTTTCACCTTGATCGAGATAGCCATAGTGATGGTAATCATCGGGATACTCATGGGGGCTATTCTTCGCGGCCAGGAGATGATAAAGAACGCCAAGGAGAAGAATTTTTACACCAAGACAAGGTTTGTGGCCTCGGCCCAGTTCACCTATCTGGACCGTGTGGGAAGATATGCTGGAGATACCACATCTCCACCGGATGGGATAATAGACAACAACGGTACAGCATGGACTGAATTGCAGAACCAGCAGATACTGCAGAGTTCAGACCAGCAGCACGTCTTCAACGGCACCTTCACTTTCGGTGGCGGAGTGGCTCCTCACGCCAACTACAACTATTTGCTGGCCACCAGGGTGCCCATGTGGGTTGCCCAATCCTTTGACACCAAGGTAGACGACGGAGTGGGCAACACAGGAAATGTGCGCTGGCAGACCACAGGTGGAGTTGCGTATTCGGGAGATCCCAACAATGCCAACAACCTTTACTGGTGGTTCGATAGATGAGAGGGCATAAGGGATTTTCCCTGCTGGAGTTGGCCATTGTTCTGGTGGTGATAGGCTTCCTCTTGGGGGCCATCCTTCAAGGCCAAAGCATGATTTATAACGCCAGGCTCCAAAAAATAGCGCAAGACATGAGGCAATATGCCCAGGCCTTGGTGTTGTACTACGACCGCTACGGAATGTATCCAGGAGACGAAAATGATCCTGCCTTCCCCCCAGGGGACTCTTTCGAAGGCGATCACAACGGCCTTGTGGACACGGCCCAGGAATCCTCCAATGCATGGCAGGACATGGCAAGTGCCCTGGGTGTTGTGCAAAGGGGCTCTCCGGTGCGGGGAGGAGTTTACCAATTCGGCACAATGGATTTTGGATCAGGCACAAGAAACTATGTTTCGCTCAGCAACCTTCCCAACCGCATGGCAGAAGCAATAGATGCCAGACATGACGACGGGCTATGGAACGCTGGTAACATCCGATGCAGCTCCTCCTATGACGGCAGTGACATTCTGGTGACACTTTACTGGGGGATATGAGCAAAGAGATGGCTTGGGCTGGCAGGTTTTAAAATCTGACCCTTCTTCATAAGATAGCTGACTAGCCCTGGGGCGTTGGGTGGGCAATAAATAAAAACCGGGAGGCTCTGGTGCTGATGAAGTGTGGGCCACACACCCCTCAGCGCAAAAGAGAAAACCAACAAATCGGTCTGACCCTTTTGGAGATGGCCATTGTGCTTGTGGTTTTGGGCCTCATCATGGGAATGACCCTTCCTTTGCTTTCGGAGATCTCCAAACATCGCCATTTTCGTGTTACCAACAGGGAGCTTGAGGAAATACGCGATGGGCTGGCCGGCTATGCGGGAATCCATGGCAGGCTTCCATGGGCGGACATCAACGGGGACGGGAGGGAAGATTCAGGGCAGGCCACAGGCACACTGCCATTTCTAGAGCTGGGGGTAAGGCCTGTGGACAGTTGGAGAAACCAGTTTCTATATGATGTGAATGAGAACCTGGCCAGCACCAACTCGGTTTCAGCTCTATGCACTGTCCTCTCCTCTTTGGGTTCCGGAAGCCTTCCACAGTTGAGCTTCTCCTCGGGTGGGCCATCCTCGGTTCAGGCTTTGGTGGTTATATCCAAAGGAGAGAACTCCAGGTTGGATGGGGGCAACTCCGACGCAGACAGAATCTACGAGGCCCACACTCCCACCCAAGACTTTGACGATCTGGCCCTAGGAATCAACCCCAACACCCTTTACGCCAGGCTCTCCTGTTCTGCCTCAAGTACCAGCGGCCCGTGTGTCTCCTACAGAGTTGTAAACCGAAGGCCCATAGATGTATATGTGCAGGGAGGCGGATACCCTCTTTGCACGCAAGTGCCCGGAAAGGGGGGGGAAGCTTCCTGGTGGGTTCTGGGCAAATCTTATCTGTATTTGCAAATCTCAACACTTGCCAGAACAACACAAACCCATCCACCGTGAGCTATTTTCAATGCGTGTCAGCAGACAACGATACGGATTGTCTGTTACGTTGGACAAACACCGGTCTTGCAGACGAATGAATTATCTTGAAGCAATACATGGAAATCATCCTCAAGTGTCTTGGCAACCTGAATCCTTTCCAACGCATCTGTTCATTAATAATGGTGCCCAACACAGGCCAACTGTCAGATGGGACTCGGGTGGTGGGAAAGCCTTTTGACTTACTTCAGGCTATGATTGATGAGGAGTTCTTTTGGCATGGAGTAAAAGCTGACTAGAGTCTCTAGCAGGTACATTTGGATAGAGGAGCGAGGGCCTGGGAATGCCTCGAGACTGGAGAAGGAAGCTTGTGGAAAATGGCCTGGAGGTGGGATCCTGGGTCAGGTTTTCCCGTACCTTTACGTGGCAGGATGTGGAGGCCTTCGGTAGGATCACGCGAGACTACAATCCCGTGCACTATGAACCCAGGTTCGCCCAGGAGAAAGGCTTCAGGGGGCTCATATGCCATGGTCTTTTGGTGGGAAGCATGATCTGCGAGCCGGGAGGTCAATGGGCATGGCTGGCCTCGGGGATGAGTTTTCGCTTCTTGAGGCCAGTGTATGTGGGTGACACAGTGACCTGTTACATGGAGATTCTGGAGGTGGATCGCAAGGGGAGAGCCAAGGCTCGGGCTAGCTTCACCAACCAGCATGGGGAACTGGTCATGGAGGCAGAGCTAAGAGGTTTTCTCCCCTCCCAAGCTGAGCGAGCTCTGTTGGAAAGGATGTTGGAAGAAGGTGACCCCACCAATCCTCTTTTCATGGAAGAGTGAGGGGATGTCAATGGATTCGGCTTTAGTTCCAGCTTGGTCCACATCATTGACCATGAGCGAAGATTCAGGATAACATATTGATATTCTATAATAAATTGGGTCTACTAAAATACACTTTGTTTTTTACCCACATTCTCTCTTGGTCCCCACTTCAGAACAGCCCACTGCATTGGGGGCTTGGGGGTCAAGCCCCCAATGCCATAGGCCTTGGCCAATGATCTGGATTAGTTGAATACTTTCCTGCCCCTTTGATACCATAGGCGCAAGGACGAGAGAGAATACACGGTTCAGGAAGATTATCTTCCCCAAGAGCAGAAAGGAGGCTCTCATGTCCATAGTGATCATATCCAGGGGCTCTTACAGCCACGGCAAGGAGGTAGCTGAGAAGGTGGCCCAGAAACTGGGATATCGCTGTATAGCCAGGGAAGTACTCTTGGAAGCCTCCGAGCATTACAACGTGCCCGAGGCCAAACTCCAGGAGGCAATACAGAACGCTCCTTCCATCTTGGACCGTTTTGTGTATGGAAAAGAAAAGTATATAGCCTACATCCAGGCCGCACTCCTTAGACATTTCAAAGAAGACAATGTTGTGTACCACGGAATGGCCGGCCATTTCTTCGTGCGGGGGATTGCCCATGTGCTGAAGGTGCGCATCATAGCAGATCTGGAGGAAAGAATTCGTATAGTGATGGAAAGGGAGAAGATTCCCAGGGAAAAGGCTCTCAAGTACATCGAGCAACTGGACGAGGAACGCAGGAATTGGAGCCGACGCCTCTATGGCATAGACACGCGGGATCCCAGCCTGTACGATCTTGTGCTGCATATACGTAAACTTTCGGTAGAAGATGCGGCGGAAATCATTTGCCACACCTTGAAGATCGAGCATTTCAAGACCACTCCCGAGTCACAGCGGGCCATGGAGGACCTGGCTCTGGCCGCCGAGGTAAGGGCGATCCTCACACCCCTGAGGCCAGATGTGGAGGTTTCCTCCACGGACGGGGTCGTCCTGATACAGGTCCGGGCCAATGAAGCCCAGGAAGCGGTGATAGTCCAGGAGATGGCCGAGGCGCTGCGCGCGGTCCCAGGAATTAAGGAACTCAAGGTAAAGGTAATGCCCATAACACTATTCGAGATGTGAACTCAATGCAAGGAGGTTGCACACCCTCTGAAAAAAGTTCCAGGGGTATGGTCGGACATCTGGGAAGAGCGGCCTTTTGGGGCATGGTGTTGCTCTTGTTGCTCATAGGAGGAGGTATAGCAGCCTACTGGTGGTTTTTCCTCAAGGAAAGAGTAAGCACAGACAATGCGTATGTTGTGGCTGATATTGCGCGGGTTAGCGCCAGGGTGCCAGGCAGGGTCCAAAGAGTGATGGTGGAAAACGACCAGCCCGTTCGCAAGGGTCAGCCCTTAGTGGAGCTAGATCCTACCGACTACCGCGTTGCCCTGGAAAAGGCAGAGGCAATCCTGGCCAAGACCGAAGCTGACATCTCTGCGGCCGAAGCTCTTTTGAATCTAACGGACAGGCAAACAGCAGCCCAGGTGGATGCTGCCCGAACAGTTCCTTCAGAGACCAGAGACAGGAGGTCAGAGCTGCTCCATAGGCTGCAGGAACTGGAGAAGAAAAAAGAGGCTGCCTTGGCCGATTTTCAGGAAGCCCAACGTGAGAAAAAGAGGTTTGAAAGCCTCTATGAAGCCCAGGTGATTCCCAAACGCCAGAGAGACCAAGTTTTGACAGCATTTGAGAAGGCCCGTGCTCAGTTGGAGGCTGTGGATGCAGAGATGGCTGCATTGAGGTCCTCTGTACAGGCACTGGAGAAGACCTGGAGTAGGGCCAGGGCACAATTGGAGGCAGCCCAGAGCGACCGCTTCCAGCTGCGAGTTCAGGAGCACCGCCTGGCATCTCTCAAAGCTCAGAGAAAAGAAGCCAAGGCGGTTGTGGAGGCTTCAAGGCTGAATCTATCCTACTGTTCGGTGACGGCTCCCATTTCAGGCTATGTGGCCCAAAAAAACGTACAGGTGGGGGAGCAGGTTCAGGCCGGCCAGCCCCTCATGGCCATCGTGCCCCTTGAAGAGGTCTATGTGGAAGCCAACTTCAAGGAAACCCAGCTCAGGGATGTCAGATTGGGCCAGCCCGCGGAAATTAGGGCTGACATGTACCCCGGATATCTGTTTCGGGGCAGGGTAGTGGGGATCCGTTCAGGCACAGGAGCTGCCTTCTCCCTTCTGCCCCCTGAGAACGCCACTGGCAATTGGATCAAAGTTGTGCAAAGGATTCCGGTAAAGATCATGCTGGATTCTCCCCCACCGTCGGACAGACCGCTACGGGTGGGCACTTCTTTGAAGGTAACCATCCAAACCCACGACAAGAGCGGGGGGCTCCTGGTGGGATCCTCTCAAGGCTCATGAACACATCGGAGCCCTCCAACCAGATGGCTTCCACTCCAAGACCAGGGGGACCCTCCAACAAATGGCTGGTGGCCTCAACTGTAATGCTCCCTGTCTTCATAGAGGTCATGGACGCCAGCGTGGTAAATGTGTCTCTACCCCATATTCAGGGAAGCCTCAATGCTGGCTTGGATGAGGTCACATGGGTTCTCACTTCATATCTGGTCTCCAACGCCATAGTGATCCCCACCACCGGGTGGCTGGCAAGCATATTCGGTAGAAAAAGATACCTGATATTTTCTCTGATTATGTTTAGCTTCGCCTCGCTCATGTGTGGGGCAGCCCCTAGCCTTGAAGTCCTCATATTTGCTCGTGTGATTCAAGGACTGGCCGGAGGCGCCTTGCAACCTCTTTCCCAGGCAATTCTACTGGAAACATTCCCAGCCGCAGAACATGGCATGGCCATGGCTGTTTTCGGAATGGGGGTGGTCATGGCGCCCATAGCTGGTCCTGTGGTAGGGGGCTGGATCACGGACCATTGGAGCTGGAGAGAGATCTTCTATATCAACCTTCCGGTGGGGGTCGTGGCTGTGGCAATGGCTTTACTGGTCATCCACGACCCACCCTATTTGAGACGTGCAAGGCTACACGTGGACAAATGGGGATTGCTGCTGCTTTGTGTGGGACTGGGATGTCTTCAAATAGTGCTGGACAAGGGGGAAAGGGAAGATTGGTTCGAGTCTTCCTGGATTGTGGGGATGAGCATTGTGGCGGCTTTGGCCTTGATTCTTTTTGTGATGGTGGAACTTAAGGCCCAGCATCCTGTGGTGAATCTGAAGGTATTCACGGACAGGAGTTTCAGCGTGGGCAACCTCATCATGTTCCTGGGCTTCTTTTCCCTGTTCGGAACTTTGGTTCTTCTGCCTCTGTACCTCCAAAAACTCATGGGTTATACAGCACTTTGGGCCGGGCTTGTCTTGGGTCCGGGTGGAATTGCCAGTTTCATGGTGATGCCTGTGATAGGGACCCTGATGCGGCGGGGGGCCCCGCCGAGACTCTTTCTGGGACTGGGTCTGTGCATATGCGCCTTGGCCATCAGACTCATGTCGGGGTTCAACCTGCAGGCCGGGTTTTGGGAACTCTCGTGGCCTAGGGTCTTGTTGGGTCTGGGAATGGGAATGTTCTTTGTGCCTTTGACCACGGCCACCTTTGTCCACATACCTAAACCCCAAATGGGAAACGCCACTGGGATCTTCAATCTGCTTAGAAACCTGGGGGGTAGTTTCGGGGTGGCATTTGCCACAACCATCTTGACCCAGAGGGCCCAGGTGCATCAGAGCTTCCTTGTGGAACATGTGACCCCATTCGATCCGGAGTTCCAGACCAGATCAGCCCAAGTGTTTGAGTGGCTTAGGCTGCATCGTCCGGAATTGTCGGATCCTGTTGGTGTACTTGCCCTGATATATCAGGAAGTCTTGCGCCAGGCCAACATGCTGGCCTTCAATGATGCCTTTTGGATGCTTTCCTGGGTGGCATGGGGGCTTGTACCCTTTGTCCTAGTCTTTAGGGCTCTCAAGAAACAGGAACCCGAGCATGGACTTTGAGCCATCAAGGGATAAGCGCTCCTTACGAAAAAAGATCATGAGAAAAAAGGCCATTTCCTGGATTCGTTTGATCTTCAGGGCCAGCTCCTTGGCATGGGCTATTGTTGTTGTTTGGAATTTGACCCGCCCTGCAATCTTCCTGGAGCAGACCTTGGTCATGATGATCCTCGGTGGAGGACTTCTTTTTTTCATGGGGAAGTGTCTTCACAGATGGGAGAGGGCAGCCCGCAGAGAATGCCGTAGAATAGCCAAAGACATGATGATAGCCTGCCAGGCCCAGGATGTTTGCCTTAATGCCAGGTCCGTGGTGTCTTGCCTTGTGGAGCAGGATCTCAAACATCTCAAAAACTCAAGATTTCGAAAAAGGTTGGAGGATTTTCTGGAAAGATTTGTCATTATCTTGGCTCAAAGGGGCAAGGATAGGACCACATGGCTTAAGGCCACCTCTGCTTCGCTTTGGAGCTTGGAGCTGGCCAAGGGGCATTGGGGTCCCAAGCAATTTCAGGAAGAGGGCCTGGAAGAAAAATCAAAGGGCCTTTTCTTTGGCTTCAGGGACGAGGAGATCCTGGAGCTGCTTCTGGCATCCATCTTGGCGGTTTCTGCTCTTTTCCGTCTTCACCTTTTGATTTGGGGCATGCCTGCTGGGGGCCTTCACCGCCAAAACATCTCGAGACTTCGTACAAGCTGGCTGCCTTTTTGTGCCATGGAGCCCACAGAGGTCATGTTCCCCCCTTCTCTGCCCCAGCAGTTGAAAAAAGACCTGCTAACAAACCCATCCCTTTGGGAAGGCAAAGAAATCAGTGCCTTATGGCTCACCTGGTTGGGCCATGGCTCTGGCCTGGACAAACTGCTTTGCAAGATCTCCTCAAGGTGAGAATACAACTGTGAATTCTTTAGCGGCTTCTCCTATGGAGTTGTGAAGCTTCAGCACATAGGCCCCTTCTGGGACACGGGGAATTTTGCACTCTACCAGGCTGCTTCCTGTGACGGGATCCATGAAATGCGATAGGATCTTGCATCTTTTCTGCCTTCCACCTGACACAGGAGTCAGCCGGACTATGGGCTTCCTTTTTCCAAAAAACGCTCCCCCTATCTCCACCGTGGAAGCAGCTGTGCCTTGCTGGGGCATGAGTGATTCTATTTCAGGCTCTTTCACTAGAAACCTTCCCACCTCCACGGGTGAGCCTCCCTGCCCTGATCCTGACTGCACCATAACTGGGTAGCTTCCGGCAGGTACCTTGGCACTCCAAAGTGCCTCAATGGCAGTGGGGCTGTAATATTCTAATACCAGATCTTTACGACGCCACTCTCCTGTCTTGGGATCCTGAAACTGGGTATATACCTTGGGGGAATGATCCCCGAACTCAGAGCCCAAAACCGTGATTTGGGTGCCCACAGTGCCCTGCGGAGGGCTCACGGTGTACTGTACCAACTGAGCATAGTTGGCCGCATAACCCACCTGAGAGGTGTTATACTTGATGAGCATGTAGCCTCCCTTACCCCATCCCGATCCCCAACTGTTTCTCAAAATCCATACCCCGTGGGTGGAACCGTTCCAGTAATATTGATCATCCCATCCCACCAATACTATGGCATGATTTACCCCAACGTAGGATTCGTCCTTGTCGAAAACACCATCTCTGTATGCCTGAAATGCAGGGCCTACTGCTACAGCCGCTGCCACAGGCCCATGGGTATATATGGCCTGTTTTATTTCCTCCACCGAAGGAACATTCCACCATGCCCCCACATACCTCCATTCGGCCAGCCGATAGGCATGGGCGTGAGGGGCTCCGCAGGGCAAGTTATTGGCCGCATAGGGAAAGTTGGTCTCCAGCACAGCACCTGCTGTTGGCTCACCCGGGGGAATCATATCCTCGTGGTAATCATGGGCGAACCACCCCCCTGAACAACTCCAGCCGTGAATATTGCAAGAAACCAGGTACTGCTCGGAAATATCCTCCAGCAGATCCATTCGGATCTTGAGCAGGCTCTCTAGCACCCCCACGGTGGCAAATGCCCAACAGGAGCCGCAATTTGCCTGGTTTTTCACAGGAGGCAATGCTGTGTGCTCCCGCCAGTCAAACCGGCTGGGGAGAGAGAGCTTGGGCATGGGGCCTGAAAACCTGGCCTTTTCTTTCCAGTTCGCTGGTTCTACAAGCCCACAGAGCTGCTCCAGGGGATAGTCCATGGCAGGATTGTATCCCACCAGGAAATTAAATCCCTTCTCGGAAACCTCTTCCTGGAGCCACTGAAGTTTGGCTTTCACATCCAGACTCTCGGCCTGAGCCTGGGTCCAAAACCCCTGTCCCGAAAAAGTGAAATACAATCCCAGCAACAAAAGTCTTGTGCCTGCACTCATGAAATTTCGCCATGACATCTTCCGGCTCCCCACTCTTGTTACTGTTTGGTAACGCAATGTTACCCTTTGGAATCCAAGGCAAACCTCCTCGCAACCCGAAGTCCCCGGCAACATCAACGCATCACTGTGCTGGCCCCAGGCTCAGCTGCCCTGTATTAAGGGCTTGAAGCAAGGAGCATGCCTCCATGCTCCGGATAGAAATCAGAGGAGGAGTCCTTGCAGGCACAGGGCCTGATGCCCTATGATGGGTTCATTTCTTGAGGAGGGTTCTCATGCGCAGGAATCCCTTGGATGGAATGACTCGGGAGGAGCTTAGGAGCTATCTGGACTTCCTTCTTTGGCATTACAGGGTGGTAGACGCCTTCTGGTTCCTGTACGTGGAGGAAAAATACGGCAGAGCAGAGGCCGAGTGCTTGAATGAGAGGGTCTGGGCCAGGGTGGCTGGGATGGCCGCTAGAAAGCTCAAGGAACTCTTTGACATGCCTGGGAATGCTCTGGAGAGATTCGTTAATGCTTTGGAGCTTTTTCCATGGTGCATCCTGATCGGTTACCAGATCAGCACATCCCCAGATCAGGTGGAACTGACTGTGCCTTCCTGTGCCAGTCAGGAGGCCCGCATTCGCAGGGGTCTCGGAGAATACAATTGCAAGGAGATGCACAGGGGGGAGTTTGTGCAATTTGCAAAGGAAATTGATCCACGGATTCAGGTGGAATGTGTCTTTGCCCCACCAGATTCTCACCCTGCAGACATGTTTTGTAAGTGGAGATTTTACTTGATGGCAGAATAGAGTTCCTGGGCTGGGAAAGCTCCCCATATAGCCAACATCATCCAATAACAGCTCCCATACGGGGGGTTGCTGGATGTGTGTTCACAGAAAATTTATGGTCCTTTCTTAAGATTTTGAGTTTCACACATCGTAACCGGCCTTCTTATAGTTCTCCATGGCCCTTTCCTTGAGGTGGGCTTTCTCAGGCTTTTCACTGACTTTGTCGGCCAGCTCGGCCGCATGACTCCACATCCCTTTCCTTTCATAGTCAGCTATTTGACGTTCTACTCGGTCTTTGCCAGCTGCAGTGCCAGGTATGGAAACCCTAAACACAGAAAATTTTCTTCTCACAGGCCCCCCGCACTTGGGACAATGGCTGAGGGGTTCCTCTTGGAGAGACTGGACGAGTTCCAAAGACCTACGGCACAGGCTGCACCCTTTGGCAGGCTCCAGGGCTTCGTACTCGAAAATGGGCATATCTTCAACCTCCTACAATCATCCTCATGCAAGAGTCTGCTGGCACGCATCAAGCCTTGTCACTGGAGAATAGATGGCCGCTCCTTCGGTTTTTGCAGTGGTTGGATCCTTCATTAAGATAAGAATGGTTCCCCGCTCCTGCAATTCAAGCCAGATCTCCATTCTCAAAAACTCATGGAGCCCTGGAACGGACCCTCTGCAGAGCAGCCCAAAGTCTCCTTTCTCCCTGGGAGAGCCCGGCCATACCCTGTTCCACCATCCAGCACAGGGTGTCTTTCATCACCTCTATGGAATCAAGAGCCTCTCCCTTCCAGATCCTCTCATCTTCTGTTTCCTCGGGCAATTGAAGGGCCTCCATCTCGTGACGGTCCAGCTCGTCTAACACCTCATGAATGTCTTCCCACTTGTGGGCTAGCCACTCCCTCACCCTTTGAAGCTGAAATTCTATGAGATCTTCCTCAATTTCCTCACACAGGGGTATACCTGTGGGGCTTCGGAACCTTTGGCCGCAATCTGGACAAAGGTTCTCCTTTGCCTTGGCCCAGCCTCTATTTCTCAGCTCATCTAGGGAAACAGGTACAGCCTTCATGTCCGGCCGGAACATATGGCGGTTTTCCCACATCATTATGAGCACATCAGGCCAGCAGCGGTGCACCTTCAGGCCTTGACGAGGTTGACGCCTGTAGCGCAGGCGCCAATCTTTAAAGGGCACACTCCAAGGAAAGCGGCCTCCTAGCATTCCAGCTATGGTTTCCTCAAAAGCTGCCCGCTTCCAGTTCTCTGTCTGTAAGTACGCCCGATAGAGGAGTTCTTCATCCCCGGGCCGGGCCATTTCTGCCAAGGCTCTTGCCACTGCGAAGTCCAGCTCTGGATCTTCCTCCAAAGCCTGCAAGAGCAGCTCCCGGGCATCAGGTGTTTGGATTCCTGACAAGGCTGCATATAGAAAAATCCTTATCCTAGGCTGAGGTCTCTCTTCCAGGAGCCTCTCTATGGCCTCTATGGCGGGCTGTCCAATCTTGGCTAGAGCTTCTGCTGCGGCAACTGGAACCTCCAGACCTTGCGCCTCTTGGAGCAGCCTCAAGAGCATGGGAATCCCCTCGGGATCCCTAAGCTCTCCTAGCACTACCGTAGGCCATAGCAGCTGCTCTTCATTGGTTTTAATTGCCAGACGCTCTTGCAGGAAAGCCACAATAGGCTTTAGGGCTTCCCGGCCAAAAGCCAAGAGATCTTCCATGTCCCTTACCGGCACGCCCCAGCTATTGGTGGTCATCAGCTCCAGGAGCTGTTCTTGAAAAAGACTCATCTTCTCCTCCGGTTAAAAGATCAGCGCATTACCTTCTCTAGCCCAGGCCATGGCGGACAGACTCTCCCTGAGCGGGGAAAATGGCTGACCCCCCAAGAAAACCTTCTTTCGGAGACCACCCCTTCAATGAACATCCAAGACCACCTCAAACACGTGCACCGAACGATTCAACCCTTTGAAGTGCACGTCCCCCATGTGATTCACGGGTATCCGCGAGCCCAAGAGCCTCCGTGTGTTTTCCGATATGAGGATCTGTCCCCCTCTTGCCATGGCACACAGCCTGCTAGCCACATTCACTTCCTGACCTATGACAGTGTAGTCGAATCTCTTGGCAGAACCCACGTTGCCTACAAACACCTGGCCCGAGGAGATGCCCACACCCAAAGACAGGTCTTGGACTACAGGATGTCTCTTCATCCAACTGCCCCTCATCCTTTGGAAGCTGCCCAGCATAGCCATGGCGGCTTTCACAGAAATAATTCCTGGATCCTGCACCGCCAGAGGAGCCCCGAAAAAAGCCATTACAGAATCTCCTATGAACTTGTCCAAGGTGCCCTGATGTTGGAAGATGATCTCGGTCATGCGCGTGAAACACTCATTTAGAAAGCTCCTTACCGTCTCTGGACCCATTTTATCCACTGCAGCTGTGAACCCTCTTATGTCAGCAAAGAGTATTGTCATGTCCCTCATCTCGCCCAGGTTTGTCCAGCCCCTTGGATCCTGGGTGAGAGCTTTGGCCACGTGAGGCGGAACATATCCTTCCAGAATGGCTTGCAGCCTTGCTCTTTCCCGGGAGGCCTTCAGAAGAGAGGCGTTGCGGATGGCCACAGCCGCGTGGTTGGCGTATAGCATCAATAGCCTCAGTTCGTGGTCCTGAAATTGCCTTCCCTCCTGAGTCAAGGTGGCGTTTAAAACCCCTAGAATCCGTCCACCCACCTGCAAAGGAACGGAAACTGCTGATACAATGGGCTTGTCCTTGGGCTTGAAGGCCCTGAACTCCCTAGCCTCCACAGGTCCTTGCAACAACCTGGGCTTTCCATATTGGGCCACCCATCCTGCAACCCCATCTCCCAACCGCACCTCGGCCCCCTTTATCATCTCCAAATCCACCCCATAGGCCGCTGCTGTTCTTAGGACTGTTCTGCTCTTGTCCAGAAGCATCACCGAGGAACGATCAGCATCCAAGGTCCTTACTGCTTCCCTAGCTATGATCCTCAGAAGAGAAGAGAGTTCCATTCTGGAGTTTATGGAGGCCGTGACCTTCAGCAGGCTTCTGACAGCCTCCAAGTCAGTGGCCATGCCCTTCAATCTTCTTCTTTGTCTCTCAACCCTGTATTCCAACGCTCCCAATGCCTGATGGGCCTTTCTGAGATAAAGTCCCAGGGCCACCAGGAGCAAAGCTATGCCTGCGGCATAAAGGCTGGTGCCCATGTCTTGGGAGATGGGCAGCAACTCCAAGCCCAAGGTCCTGCCTACGGGTGTAAGCAGAACGCCCAGAACGACCCACCCCACGGTGACTCCCACCAGAGTCCAAAGCTTCCAGCGTGCAGGAGCCTGGGGATATGGTTCTTCTCCGGTTATCTCCGAAGTCTTCAAGAACTCCTGGGTAAAGTTCATGAGAGCCCCCCAATGGAACTCTTCAAACGCGGAGGCAGATGAGAGCGATCATCCACTTTTTCTGCTCTGAGTTGGCCGGACTCATACCTCAGGCGGTTTAAGGATCCGTTGGTCTGCCCTATCTCCCTGAACCGATTCAAAGGTATTTTTAGCACATGGCATAAAACAGCCAGTATCACGAAGTTGTGAGTGCAAAGCAGAATCTTTTCTCCGGGCTGGTGAGCCCTTGCAATGCTCATGACCGCCGCAACCGCCCTGCTTTGGACCTCCTGGAGGGTCTCCCCGCCGGGCATCCTGAGTTCTGAGGGCTCTTTTTTCCAGGCATCCAAGAACTCTGGATATAAAGCAGCCCAGTTCTCTCCTTTCATGCCCTCGAACTCGCCCAGGTCCATTTCCACCAGATCAGGTTCTATGTAAACAGGTACCCCCGGATGATGCAACCCAATTATCAGGACGGTTTCTAGCGCTCTTGTTAAGGGGCTGGAGTAGAAGGCAGAAAAACGTTCCTTGCGCAGCGCCAAACCCAGGGCTTCTGCTTGGGCGATTCCCCATTGATTCAGCGGAATATCAGATCGCCCCTGGAACCTGCCGCACTTGTTCCAATCGGTCTGCCCATGACGCACCAGAAGGATCCTCACGGGGATGGGATCCATTTTCCGCGCGCCCCTTACTCACAGACCGTGCACCGGGAATATGCTCCGGCGTATTCTGTGAATTGTGGTCTCCAGAAACTCCTCTGCCACTTCCCTCCTGGCAGCAGGCCAGAGGTATTCATCCATGAGGGACTCTTTGGAATAACCCAGTTCCCTCAGGGGGGCCCTCAAGGCTTCGGGAATCTCTTGGGGAAGCTGTTGCCCTGTCATGACAGCCCATGCCAAGGTCCATGCCCTTGCCACGTTGGTCATCTCGTAACCGCCTCCACCCAGGGCGACCCATCTGGGAAAGTTTTCCTTCATCTTTTCTAAGACTCTCACAAAGCCCTGTGTGGTCAAATCCAGTGCTGCCAGGGGGTCTCCATGAAAAGTGTCCACGCCCAATTGGGTGACCACAATATCGGGTTTGTATGCCTGGATCAGAGGAAGCACCACCTCATCAAAGGCCCGAAGGTACAGCCAGTCATCGGTTCCTGGCCAGAGGGGTATGTTCACCGAGTAACCAGCCCCCGCACCTCTTCCCATTTCCTCCACTGCCCCTGTTCCTGGAAACAGGGTTCTTCCATCCTGATGCAGCGAGATGGTAAGCACCCTGTCGGTGTCGTAAAAAGCCCATTGGACCCCGTCGCCGTGGTGCACATCTACATCCAAGTACACTACCTTAAGACCCCTGTCCAGAAGCTCAAGTATGAGCAGCACAGGGTCATTCACATAACAGAACCCTGAGGCCCTGTTGGGCCTGGCGTGGTGAAGCCCACCTCCTATGTTGAAGGCAACCCTTGCCTTTCCTTCGGCCACCAGAAGCCCCGCCTCAATGGAAGCCCCCACAATGAGACAGGACCAGTCATACATTCCCTTGAACACGGGATTGTCTCCAGGGCCTATCCCGAACTGCTCCAGACCCGGGAAGGCCACACCACTGTTGGCCGCCTGTAAAGCATCCAGATATGCTGGTGTATGAAACCTTTGCAAGATCTCTTTTCCCACTGGGCGTGGTGTCACCCTGATCACCTCGGGGTGATCCAATAGCCCATACGCCTGGATCAGATTCAAAGTCAAACCCAAACGCTCTATGCGCAGAGGATGGCATGGTCCGTAGTCGTAACCCATCATCTCTTCACTGAAAATAAAGGCTATACTCATTCGGGTTTGCCCTCCCAAACTGCCAGCTTCCCAAGCTCGGCCCTCAAGCCCCACACAGCTTCACAAAGACATCAGGTATTCATCTATGGCTCTTGCAGCTTTCCTTCCCGCTCCCATGGCCAGAATCACAGTGGCAGAGCCTGTCACGATGTCCCCTCCGGCCCACACACCTTTCTTGCTGGTGCGGCCGGTTTCATCCGCGACAATATATCCCCATTTGTTGGTCTCAAGCCCGGAGGTGGTGGAAGGAATGAGAGGGTTGGCAGTAGTACCTATGGCCACAATGGCCATGTCGGTCTCCAAGATAAACTCAGAACCAGGGATGGGCACAGGCCTTCTCCTGCCTGAGGCATCCGGCTCACCCAGTTCCATGCGCACACACTCCATGGCCTTCACCCATCCCCGATCATCCCCCAGGAACCTCACGGGATTGGTCAAGAGCTCAAAGACTATGCCCTCCTCCTCGGCATGATGGATCTCTTCAGCCCGGGCAGGCATTTCGGCCCTGGAGCGCCGGTACACTATTCGCACCGTCTCTGCCCCCAGGCGAAGGGCTGTCCTGGCCGAGTCCATGGCCACGTTTCCTGCTCCAAGCACAACCACATTGCGGCCCACTGCAATGGGAGTGTCATAGTCTGGGAAGAGGTATGCCTTCATCAAGTTGGAACGGGTCAGGTACTCATTGGCCGAATATACTCCGCAGAGGTTTTCCCCTGGGATATTCATGAAAACCGGAAGACCTGCTCCCACCCCCAAGAATACCGCATGGTAACCTTCTTCCTCAAAGAGTTCGTCAACTGTGAGGGTCTTGCCCACAACCACGTCTGTCTCTATCCGAACTCCGAGCTTTTGCAAGTAGTTTACTTCGGCCTTTACTATTTCCTTGGGAAGGCGGAATTCAGGAATTCCATATATGAGCACCCCCCCCGGTTCGTGGAGGGCTTCAAAGATGGTTACCTCGTGCCCTTTCTTTATGAGATCCCCTGCCAGGGTGAGTCCTGCCGGGCCGGAGCCCACCACTGCCACCCTCTTGCCTGTGGGGGAGGCCATGGGAGGCATTTGGAAACTGCCGTGCAACCTGTCATAGTCTGCCACGAAACGCTCCAGGCGGCCTATGGCCACCGGGTCCCATTTCTTGCCCAAGACGCAGCCGCTCTCACACTGATCCTCCTGGGGGCAAACCCTGCCGCAGACAGCTGGCAAGGAATTGGTCTCACGAATCTTGGCAGCGGCCTCGAAAAACTTTCCCTCTGCCACCAAGGATATGAAGCCCGGAATATCCACTTCCACAGGGCATGAAGGTACGCATCCGGGCTTCTTGCATTTGAGGCAACGGCTGGCTTCGGCCAGGGCTTGTTCTGGACTGTAACCAAAAGGCACCTCTTTGAAATTATGGATCCTCTCCTTGGGGGGCTGCTCAGGCATGGGTTGCCTGGGCAACCTCTCTTTTTTGCTCTTGTGGGAATGTTCACTTTTTCCGCTCATCTGCTGCTCCCTCCTGCAACCTCCGCCTGGAAACGCTGGTAAGATTCCCTCTCTTGAGGCACGTACATCATTAGCCGCTTGCTGAGCTCCTCAAAGTCCACCTGATGCCCGTCAAAATCAGGACCGTGCACGCAGCAGAAGCGTGTCTGGCCTCCAACCCTCACCCTACAAGCACCGCACATGCCTGTGCCGTCCACCATGATGGGATTGAGGCTAACCATGGTCTTCACACCGAAGGGCTCGGTGGTTTTACAAAGGAAGCGCATCATGGGCACAGGTCCTATGCCCATGACCATGCCCACATCCTTGCGCTGCTCCAAAAGCTCCTTAAGCACATCCGTAACAAAACCGTGGCGTCCGTAACTCCCATCGTCCGTGGTTACATGAAGTTCATGACAGACGCTGTTCATCTCCTGTTCCAGTATGAGAAGTTCCTTGGTGCGGGCTCCTATGATGGCAATAACATGGTTGCCAGCATCAAAAAAAGCACGGGTGATTGGGTAGATCACCGCAACTCCCAGCCCCCCTCCCACACATATCACGGTCCCCACTTTATCCACGTGGGTAGGCACCCCCAGAGGCCCTATGACATCCTGTATGATCTCTCCAGGGGCCATTCTGGCCAACATGGCCGTGGTCTTGCCCACAACCTGGAAGTAGATCCTTATCCAACCCTGCTCTGGATGGGTCTCTGCCACCGTAAGAGGAATCCGCTCTCCCCGCTCATTGGCCCGAAGGATCACAAACTGCCCCGGCCTGGTTTTCCTGGCAATCCGGGGTGCCTTGAGCCTGAACATGCACACTGTGCCCTGCGCCATCTGTTTCTTCTCCAGGATCTCGAACACCGCTTCCGCCCTCCTTCCCTGCAATTGTGGCCCTCACATGATGAGACAAGTTCAAAAATTCACTGGAACGTGGGCATTATCAGCCCCAAGCCGACTTCTTTGTACTCCGGCAAAGAATCCTGGCTAAATCGCGCCCATGATAGTCTGAGACCCCTGGTTTGTCCAGTCAGCCGGGCAAGCTCAGTGCTTTGTATGCATACTTAAACCTCTTCAGGATTCCATGGCTTATGTCTCTTGGCCCTGGAATTAGGGGTTTGTTTGAAGAGCCCCATTCAGGTATCCTCCTGGAAGACCCTGAGGGTCTGTGGCTCATAAATGAGTAACTCGTCCACCCTTTTTGTCTCTTCCTGGCTCATGGGGAGGTACTTGCCTGTGGCTGATGCATAGAGCTCTCCAGCCTCATCCTTCACCTGCCCACTCACCAGAGCCATCCTGCGGCTTACCCTCTCCGGCCAGGCCTCAATTAACATGGCCTTTCCAATGGGAAAGGGCTTTAGGTAACGCACCGTAAGTTCAGCTGTAACAAACATTCTTTTTATGGCCAGTGTAGGGGCCCACCCCATGGCCTCATCCAGGAGCGTGGAGATGACCCCTCCATGCACAACCCCAAGATAACCCTGGCGATGCACCTCCGGGATGTGTCTGACTCGCACTCTTCCTCTTTCCGCTGAGAAGATGACCTTGAAGCCCAGGGGATTGTCCTTTCCGCAAACATAACACCATTTGCTATAGGGAAGCGGTTTCTCCATCATTCCTCCTTACCATGCTGGACAGACTGACACACCATGACCTTGTGCAGAGGTTCCATGGAATTCTATGATAGGTTAAAGCTCAATGGAAAGGAGAAATGGGCTTTGATCGCCATAGTGGATTACGGCATGGGGAATCTGAGGTCCGTGTGGAAGGCTTTTGCATATCTGGGAGCACAGGCCAGGCTTACCAATAGCCCTTTGGACATAAGGGAAGCCAGGAAAATAGTCTTGCCTGGTGTTGGAGCCTTCAGGGATTGTATGGCCAATCTGGACAGAATGAGATTGCTGGAACCCATAATGAGAGCTATCAGAGAGGGAAAGCCATATCTTGGAATTTGTCTCGGGCTTCAGGTGTTGTTCGAGCAAAGCGAAGAATTCGGCAAGACCCCAGGCATGGGAATAATTCAAGGCCGGGTTGTAAGGTTTCCCCCTGACATGCCTGTTCAGGGACAGGGTCCCCGGCGATTCCTCACGGTGCCTCACATAGGCTGGAACAGCATCAGGCTGCTCAAGAATGCCCCTCATCTGGACGGAGTCCCCCAGAAGGCACACTTTTATTTCGTACACTCCTATTTCGGGGTGCCTGAGGAGACCTCTGTTGTGGCAACTGTCACTGATTACGGTGTTGAGTTCGTATCCAGCCTATGGAAGGACAACATCTTCGCATGCCAGTTCCATCCTGAAAAGAGCCAGGCACCAGGGCTTAGAATCCTGAGGAACTTCCTTGCTCTGCCTGATTGAGCAAAAAAGGCTTGCACCAGCTCTTTGCTAGCCTCCCAGAGCTGCCTAAACCCCACATCAACCCTTATCACACACGAGAGCTCAGTTCTCCTCCAGCTGTTCCACAAAAGCCTCTATGTTTGTCACTGCCTGTTCCTCTGAATAACACCGAAGGTCATTTAGATCCCCATGAATCACAAGGCAAGGAATACCCAGCCTCTTCTGCAGCCTCTGGGGCATGCTGTAGCGGCTGTTGGAGTTGTTGGGACAGGTCTTGGCGTCATGAAAAAGAATGCCATCTATTTGAAACTCATTGACTATTCTCTCTATGTACTCTTCTTTCCAACCCTCGGCATGGCATATGAATATGTTGGTATAAGCCTTGGCCATGCTGTTAAAGGGATCATCCGGGTCAAAGTCCGTAAATATCCAGCTGTTGCAATATGTAGATGCCACTATGCATGAATGCAGCCGCATGAAAAGGTTGGCCAGATCCCTCAGCTTTCCCCAAATGGGCATTCCTTCCCAGTAAAGGCGGTGTCTTTCCTCCTCCACTGCAGCCACCCCATTTTTGACCCTCTCCTGGAGCTCTTTGAGCAGGAGCTCATAATAATCCACCGCCTCCTGGGTTCCTCTGGCCACCACTGCGGGCCCCATGTGGATGGTATGATCGAAAAAGGTCCAGGGAGAAGGCACTGCCGAGGCGGTCTCCAGGACCTCCTTCCAGAGGTCCGAACAACGCCTGGACAGCCCCACCACATGGCGCAGTTGATCCATGTCCAGTCTTGTACCCGAGACTTGTTCCAGGGTGGGCACCAGCCCCTCCATCTGTCGGGCCACATCCTTGACATGGGCCTCTGTGACCTGTTCCACTCCCCTTGGTGAGGTGATTCCTATGACCGGAACCTTGAACTCCCTGCCGTAAAAGTGAAACCAGTCCTGAACGTCCCTGCACTGGTTGGTGTTGTATACCAGCACGTCTGGCCTGGGCACACCACTTATTCCATAGGCCTGTACAAGGGGAGTCTCTCGGCGCAGATAGGCCCCCACATCACTTGTGAGATAGGAGCAAATATCGGGTGAGTAACCCAGGGCATTGGCTACGGGTATGTAGTCCATGGCTTTGCGGGAAGCGCCCAACACAGCCCCATGGTTTTCTGGAAAATACACAAGAAACCCCATGGCTCGAAGAAGCTCCGCGGGCCCTACACTGGTACACCAGGCAACCTTGGGTGATCCCCTCTTTACAGCCTGGTCCAACTCTTGAAAGTGCTGTGCCATGACTTGCTTGAGTTTTTTTGTGGCACTGAACTCCCTGCGATCAGAGCTTTTTCCCAAACCCATTTAGAGCCCCCTCTCCACTTACCTGCATCTGGCAAAATAACAGGACCCTCTAGCCTGCCCTGTCTTCCTCCAGCCCGTAAAGGGCTGCTCCCAAGGCCCCGGTGAGTTGAGGATGGGGAGGGATGAGCACATTGGTCTTCAATCTTTCTCCCAAAGCCTGCGCCAAGACCGGGTTGTGTTCCACAACCCCCCCGGTTAACAGTATAGTCCCATCCAGAGGATCCATCTCAAGGATTCTCTGAACCACCGAGTCGAAGAGCCCTCTTACTATGTCCTCCACCTTCTCTCCCTTTCTGATGAGGGTCAGTATCTCCGTGGAGGTGAATACAGTGCAGTAAGACCCTATCTGGACTTTTCGGGTTGAACGCCTTGCCAGTGAGTCCAATTGGGATATATCAAGGCCCAGCCTCAGGGCCACCTCCTCCAGAAAAGCCCCAGTTCCTGCAGCGCACTTACGGTTCATTCTGAAGGCCACCCTACGGCCCTTCTCGTCCACCCGGATCACCTTGCAGTCTTGGCCTCCGATGTCAACGATGGTGGCTGCATGGGGAAAGTAGTGATAACAACCCTTCATGTGGCATGAGATCTCTGTCTTGATGCGCTTGGCCATGGGCACGTTGTAGCGGCCATATCCAGTGGAAACTACACAGCTCAAGCTCTCCAGCGCAACCCCGGCCTTTTCCAAAGCCTTTTCCAGACATGCGGCAGAGCCTCCCGCATAGTCCACGCCAGAGCGTTGCACATGGAAACCCCTCATTCTGGCTTCCATATCTATGACCACCGCCTTGGTGGTGGAGGCCCCCACATCCACACCAGCCCAAAAGAAGTTTTCCAAGCCGATGCCGTGGATCCTCCCTTGGTCTTTGGTATTCACTTGAGCTTCTCTACGATGTCAGGCGCCGAATCTTTCCCTGAGCAACCTATGCAGGATCTTTCCCGTGGCGGTCCTGGGCATCTCCTCCTCCCGGATAAAGGAAACAGACTTGGGCCTCTTGTATCCAGCTATTTTGTCCCGGCACCAATCTATTATCTCTTTCTCGGTGGCCTCCTGCCCTTCTTTCAAGATCACCACCGCGTGGACTGCCTCACCCCATTTTTCATGCGGTATACCGATCACGGCCACATCTTTTACCTTTGGGTGACCTCCGATGCAGTTTTCCACTTCCGAAGGATACACATTCTCCCCACCCGTGATGATCATGTTGCTCTTGCGGTCTACCAGGTAGTAGTAACCTTCCTCATCCCTACGGGCCATGTCTCCGGCTGAGCAATAAGGACCTCTGAAGGCCTCCGCGGTCTTTTCCGGAAGCTTCCAATAGCCCTGAAAAGCATGGGGGGTACGGGAAAACAGCTCCCCAACCTCCCCTTCCGGCACCTCATTGCCCTTTTCATCCAGAAGCTTTATGCGGCCTGAACCCGTGATTTCCCTGCCTATGGATCCCAGCTTGCTAAATTGCTCCTCAGGTCTGAGCAATGTCACCAGGCCCGCCTCTGTTGAACCATAAGCCTCGAACAACTGGGAATTCTTGAAGAAATCCATTATGGCCAGCTTTGTATCCCTTCGGGCAGGGGCCGATGAGATGAGCAGCTTTGTTACAGCATCGCAGTTGTACTTTTGCTTCACGCTGTCGGCAAGCCCCAGCATCATTATGTAATGGGTGGGCACCAGGGATGTGAAGGTGATGCGTTGTTCTGAAAGGGTCTTTAGCAGATGTTCTGGGTCAAAGCTCTTCATGTTGTAAACGCACACGCTTCCCCCGCAGTACGTGAAAACAAATGAGTAAAAAATGGAATTCACGTGGCACATGGGCATGACCAGAAGCCCCGTATCCCCCCTGTGGAAACCGAAATCCACCTCATTTATCAGGTAAAAGACCACATAACTCTCGTGGGATCGTATGGCACCCTTGGGTTTTCCAGTGGTACCGGAGGTATACATGAAGGTCCATGTATCCTCAGCAGCCACCTCCACATCGGGTTCTCCAGAGGAAGCCTTCTCCATGAGGGTTTCGTAACCCTGGAAACCCTTTGGGGTGGCTTGGCCTCCGAAGTGCACAAAACGCTCCTGGGAAACATCCAGGTCCTTTTTGATGGATTCCACCAGCCCCAGGAAATCATCCTGGAAGATCATGGCCTTGGCCTCTGAGTTCTGCATTATGTAGGTCACCTCTGGGCCCGTTAGCCTGAAATTGATGGGAACCGCTATGAGACCGGCTTTGGCCACTGCTGCGTAGATCTCCATCCACTCCACACAGTTGTAAGCCAGGATTCCCACCCTGTCGCCCTTCTGAAGCCCGAGTCCCAGAAGACCGTTGGCCAGTCTGCAGGCCCTCTCATTCCACTGGCGAAACGTCATGGAACGCACCAGATCCCTGGCCCCGATCTTTTCTGGGAACAGGATGGCGTTCATCTTCAATATTTCACCGCAATGAAGAAGCTGGCTCATGGACAACCTCCCATTAGCTTTGTTTCAGATCCTGGAAAGTGCCAGACATCCTAAAGGCTTTTGGTCTGTCAAGCCTCATCATATGACCTTGGCCAGCACCTCTGTGATGTCCATGACCTGAATCTTATACTTCTCCTCCCTCTTGAGCTTGGCTGCTGCTGCCTGAAGCGTCCTCTTGCAGGATGGACAGGCCGAAACAATTACCTCGGCTCCAATATCCTTTGCCTGCTGGACTCTCTTGTAGGCTATGTCATCGCTCATGCTGAAATCAAAAGCCTTGAGCCCCCCACCGCCTCCACAACACTTGGCCAGCGACCTGTTCAAAGGAAATTCCAGGAGCTCCAAACCCGGCACAGCCTTAAGCACCCTCCGAGGGGGTTCAAATATGTTCATGTGGCGGCCCAGGTCGCACGGATCGTGATAAACCACCTTGGCTTGGAAAGACCCCTGGAAGTTCACCCTTCCTTCCTGGATCAACTGGTCCATGTATTCCACCAAGTGAAGAGTCTTGGGAATTACATGCTGGGTATGCTTCGGATAAAGCTCCTTGATGGTCTTGTAGCAGCCCGCACACGTGGTGACCAGATTCTCTGGTGAACTCTTCTCCCATAGGGCCAAGTTGGTTTCCATGGCCTTTTGGAAATCTGCCATGGAGCCCACCAGGTATGCCAGGTATCCGCAACAGTTTTCCTTGTCCCCCATGGTGCCATACTTTATCCCCGCCTGATCCATCAACTTCATCACCGAGGGCACTATCTTTGTGTCCTGGTATGAAGGCACGCAACCTAAAAAGAGCAGGGTGTTTACCTTGCCTTCAGGCTGTACGAATCTTGAGGGATAAATCTCGGTGCGCTTGTCAGGCTCTTCGCCAAAGGGATTGCCCTTCTTGCCCATGCTCTCCAACATGGGCAAAAAGCTCTTGGGCAAGAATCCTTCATCCACCAATCTTCTTCTGGCAGCCTCTACGATTTCAGCCACCTGTATTCCCGCAGGACAGGTGGATCGGCAGTTCAGGCAGGTGGTACAGGCGTAAAAGCGGCTGGCCAGCTCCTCTGATGGAGGGACTTTTCCGGTCATAAGATCATAGGCCAGTATGACTCTGCCTCTGGCATTGACCGACTCCACCATCCTCTCTGCGTAGGTGGGGCACCCCAGTCTGCAAAAGCCGCACATTATACAGGCCATTATCTCGTTGTCCACTGCCTGGCCAAAGCTCCTTACCTGATCCGGCCTTTCCAGGAAGGCACGGTAGGCGAACTGCTCCAGGATGTCCTGGATGGAGCCCTCAAAACCCAACTTTCCTGGATTCAATATGTTGTTGGGATCCAGGGCCAGTTTGATCTTTTCCATGACCTCCTTGGCCACCCCTAGCTCTTCTTTAATGTAAGGGGACTTGGCCATTCCCACCCCGTGTTCTGCGGTCAGGGTGCCTTGAAAATTCTTTGTGAGAACTATGAAATCCTGAGCAATGCGTTTGACCTTTTCCCATTCCTGGGCGTTCCTTGGGTCCATGATGATGACTGCATGCAGATTCCCGTCCCCCACGTGGCCGAATATGCACATGGGAAAATCGTGCTTCCGACCCACTTCCTGGATGGCTTCAATGGTTGCCGGGATCTGGCTTATGGGAACCCCGAAGTCCTCCACCAGAGGAATGAGCCTGGAGCCCCTCTTCACCTTGGAAAGGGCCGATACCAGCCCCTGGCGAGCCTGCCACATGGCCATCCGCCGGTTTGGATCATCGGACCATTGTGTCTGCAATGCTCCATGTTTGGAAAAGATTTGGTTTATCTGTGCAATGTCTTTCTCCACTGCCTCCTTTACTCCATCCAGTTCCAAGAACAGAATGCATCCCACCTCTTGGGGGATCTCCAGACCCATGGTCTTTCGCACCACGTCTATGGAGGTCCTGTCTAGGATCTCCAGGGAGGACAGGGGAATTCCCGCACCCAATACTTCCTCGGCTCCTCTGCCTGCGGCCTCAACATTGGGGAACAAGGCCTGGGCAAAGGCAATGTACGGTGGCATGGGCAAGACCTTAACCATGACCTCGGTGATGATTCCCAAGGTGCCTTCCGCCTGTCCGAACAGATGGGTGAGGTCATATCCAGAGGAGGTCTTCCTGGCCTTGGAGCCAGTGCGCATCACTCTACCATCAGCAAGCACCACCTCTAGGCCCATCAAATAGTCTTTGGTGGTGCCGTACTTCAAAGCACGGTTCCCGCTGGCATTGGTGGAGACCATGCCGCCTATGGAGGCCAGGGGAGCACTGGCCGGATCAGGAGGGAAGAAATGAGTTGGAGCCAGGGCTTGATTCAACCTGTTGCATATGACTCCAGGTTCCACTCTGGCATAGCCATCCTTCTTGTTTATCTCCAGGATCCGGTTCATCCTGCTTAGATCCAGGAGGATACCCTTATCACGGCAAGGCAAAATGGCACCTGTAACAGATGTGCCAGATCCCCTAGGGATGATTGGGATCTTGTTTTCATTGGCTAGTCGCAAAATTTCTGAAACTTGTTCTTTGGAGGTGACAAAAACCACAGCCTCCGGGATGCCCTCGTGGACCGACATATCCCTGGAGTAACAAAGCCGCTCCACCAGCTCTTCCCGGACATTTTGCTCCCCCACGATCCGGCGAATTTGCTCCATGAACCCCATGATGGATTACCTCCCACAGCGGCTCTGGACTCAACCCTTGGGCCGCTCGTCGATCACTCGCTTGGCCTTTCCCTCACTTCTGGCAATGCTCTTGGGCTCCACCAGGGTGACTCCCACGGAGATTCCCACCATCTCCCTCACATGTTCTGCTATGCGCGCCTCCACCTCTGCCCTCTTCTCTGGGCCAGCCCCGTAGATCTCTGGCTTACCCTCCACGTGCACCACCAACTGATCCAGGTATCCCTTCTTGCGAACTATCAGCACATACTGAGGTTCCACCTCAGGTATGTCCAATAGGAGCGCCTCTATCTGAGAGGGGAACACATTTACTCCACTTATTATCAGCATATCGTCGCTTCTGCCCAAAATCTTGTCCATCTTGATGAGGCTTCTACCACAAACACACTTTTCCCTGCGCAGACGAGTTATGTCTTTGGTCCTGTATCTTAGAAGCGGCATGGCCCTCCTTTGAATGGAAGTCAGAACCAGCTCACCTTGTTCACCCAAGGGCAGGGGCTCTAAGGTCACGGGGTCCACTATTTCCGGCAGGAAATGGTCTTCGTTTATGTGAAGGCCATCTTGGGCCTCACAGTCAAAGGCCACCCCAGGTCCGCACATTTCCGTGAGTCCATAAGCCTCCATGGCTTTTATCCCCATGCGCTCCTCTATTTCCTGGCGCATCCCTGTGGTCCAAGGCTCTGCCCCAAACACCCCGACCCTAAGGGGCAGGGCCTTCAGGTCCACTTTCATTTCCTCTGCTCTCTCGGCTATGGTCAAGGCGTATGAAGGAGTGGCAAACAACACCGTGGTGCCAAAATCTTTCATTATGATTATCTGACGCTCGGTCTGGCCTGAGCTGGTGGGAACAACCGTGCAGCCTATTCTCGTGGCCCCCTGATGAAAGCCCAGACCTCCGGTGAAGAGGCCGTGCCCGTAAGCATTCTGAACTATGTCCTCGGGACGAACTCCGGCTGCCCAGAGATTCCTGGCCATGCACTCGGTCCACTGCTCCAGGTCCTCCTTGGTGTAAGGCCCGGTTATGGGCTTGCCTGTGGTTCCCGAGGAAGCGTGCACTCTCACCACTTCCTTGAGGGGAACTGCACAGAGCCCGAAGGGATAGTTGTCCCTGAGGTCGTTCTTGACCGTAAAGGGAAGTTTGCGGGTGTCCTCCAGGGAACGGATGTCTTGGGCCTTAACTCCAAGTTCGTCCAGTTTCTGTCTGTAAAAGGGCACCCTCTCGTAAAGCCAGGCCACGGTTTCCTGCAGTTTCCCCAGTTGAAATTTCTGGAGTTCCTCCACCCCCATGCACTCGAATTTCTCATCCCAAGGCATTGCTTCCCCTCCTCTCCCTTGAAATCCTAGGCGCCCAAAGCTGCCGTTTCATACCAGGGACCTCCCCCTTTCAAAGGCCTTCAAGTTAAGTTCTTTGAAGGCCTTGGGGACCCGCTGCGATACCACCTTCTTCCAGTTGGAGTCAGGAAGTTCCAGCAGCCTGGAAGTCATGCCCAACAAAATGGTGTTTACCAGTCTAGGATTCCCCAGCTCTTCGGCCAAATCCAGCGCATTTACCAGAATTGCGTCACCAACCTTGTTCTTCAGAGTCTCCTCAGCATCTTGCGGATAGGTGGCCAGGCCTGTGGAAACAATGGGTGGCACAACCTTTTGGGAATTCACCACCGCCTTTCCCCCTGGCTTAAGAAAACCAAGCCAACGCAAGGCCTCGGCCAACTCGAAGGAGAGAAGCACATCGGCCTGTCCCTTGGGTATAAGGGGAGAGTTCACCTTTTCACCAAAGCGCACGTGGGAGGAAACCACTCCTCCCCTTTGGGCCATTCCATGCACCTCGCTTTTCTTCACATCCAGCCCGCATGTCATGGCAACTTCGGAGAGGATGTCGCTGGCCAGGATCACCCCCTGGCCTCCCACACCTACTATGAGGATGTTCTTTACAGATCTTTTCTTAGTAGCCATGTTGCCTCCCAAGCCGTCTGGAGCCTCTCAGGCTCCTGCCATGGAGATCGCACCCTGTTTACAGAGCTGTTCACACACAGTGCAGCCTCGGCATAAGGTAGGGTCTATCTCAGCCTTGCGCCTTACCTTCCCCGCTTCCTTCTTGGAGGGTATCACCTCCCCCGGAACTATGGCAGGACAACCCAGCCTGAGGCACATGCCACAGCCTTCACAAAGCTCCGGATCAACCCTGTGAACAAGATTAGGATCGAATTTTTCCATCATCACGCAAGGCCTGTTGGTTATTATCACAGAAGGTTCCTGGGCAGAGACCTCCTCTTTTATGACCTGGCTTGTGGTTTCCAGATCATAAGGATCCACAACCCTTACCCTCTTTATTCCCAATGATTCCACAAGTTTTGGAAGATCCACCTGTCTGGTGGGCTCTCCCTGGAGGGTCCGGCCTGTGCCAGGGTGGTCCTGCCCGCCTGTCATTCCTGTGGTTCGGTTGTCCAGAATCACCACCTTCACATTGCCTTTATTGTAGGCAACATCCATGAGGCTGGTGACCCCCGAGTGGAGAAAAGTGGAATCCCCTATGACCGCGAAAACAGGCCTTTTCTCCTGGGTCTGTGCCCTCTCTATGGCCTTGGCCACACCATGGGCCGTGCTTATGGAGGCCCCCATGCAAATGCAAGAGTCTATGGATTCAAGGGGTGGAAGCACACTGAGTGTGTAGCAACCTATGTCGCTGAGCACCAACCCCTTGGCCTGATTCAGGGCAAAGAAGAAACTCCTATGGGGGCATCCAGGACACATGACTGGAGGCCTGGGAAGAGACGCTGTCTGAGGGGTCACGGCCGAGTTCACAGAAACCCGTTTGGGTCTGAGAGCCTTGGCCTTGTGAAGCCCCTCCTCCACTATCTCTGGAGAAAACTCATCCAGTCTGGGGAAATATTTCTTGCCTTCCACGTGGATCCCCAAGGCCAGGATCTGCTCCTCCAAGAAAGGTTCCAGCTCTTCCACCACCAGGAGTTTCTTCACCCTGGAGGCAAATCTCCGGATCTTTCTCTCCGGTATGGGGTAACTCATGCCCAGCTTTAAAAAGGAGGCCTCAGGAATGACCTCTTTGGCATACTGGTAAGAGATCCCGCTGCATATTATCCCCACGGAGGATTTCCCCCACTCTATACGGTTCAAGGCTGTGCGATCTGAAAGCTCCCTGAGCTTCCCCATTCTTTCTAGCACCATGGGGTGCCTGATGCGGGCGTATGCTGGGATCATCACGAATTTTTTTCGATCTCTTAAGAATCCTCCTGGAGCTGGCTCTTTAGGCTTGCCCAGCCTGACTATGCCCTTGGAGTGGGAAACACGGGTCGTCAGCCTCAAGATGGAAGGAGTGTCGAACTCTTCTGAGACTTGTAGCGCCACACCCACCATGTCCTTGGCCTCTTGGCTGTCGCTGGGCTCAAACAGAGGCACCATGGCAAAGCGTGCGAAATATCTATTGTCCTGCTCGTTCTGAGAGCTGTGCATGCCTGGGTCATCGGCGCAGGCCAGGACAAAGCCTCCGTTGACCCCTGTATAAGCAAAGGTCATGAAGGGATCAGCAGCCACGTTCAATCCCACGTGTTTCATGGCCACAAGGGCTCTCACCCCGGCCATAGAGGCTCCGATGCCCACCTCGAAGGCCACCTTCTCATTGGGAGCCCACTCGGCGTAAACCCCCTCATACCTGGCTAGATTTTGTAAGATCTCTGTGCTGGGAGTTCCGGGATAAGCCGAGGCCACCTTGACCCCGCTTTCGTATGCCCCCCTGGCCACTGCCTCGTTTCCTGAAAGGAGTTCCTTCATTGGAAAGCCTACCTCCTTCTTCCCGTGAAAAAGGGAAATCCTTATATCCCAAGGTCTACGGGCACCGGCTTCTCTCCAGAATAGTCGTAGAAGCCCCTGCCCGACTTTCTGCCGTAATAACCTGCCAGCACCATCTTGCGAAGAAGTGGCGGCGGGGCGTAGCGTTTCTCCCTGTATTCCTCGAACATGATGTTGGCTATGTTGTAAGTGGTATCCAGTCCCACAAAGTCCAAGAGAGTCAGTGGGCCCATGGGGTGATTGCATCCCAGCATCATTCCCTTGTCTATGTCCTCTATGGAGGCCACTCCCTGCTCCAGGGCCCTGATGGCATCCAGCAGATAGGGCACCAGCAAGAGGTTCACTATGAATCCTGAGTTGTCTTTGGCAAGGATGGGCACTTTCCCGATACTCTTGCAGAATTCGAAACAAGTATCTATGGTCTGCTGACTGGTGGCTATGGTCTTGACCACTTCCACGAGTTTCATGACCGGAACAGGGTTAAAAAAATGCAGTCCACAGAACCTATCCTGCCTCTTGGTGGAGGCGGCCATGGCCATGACCGTCAAAGAAGAGGTGTTGGAGGAAAGGATGGTCCTCTCCGGACATAGCTTGTCCAGGGTGGAGAACATCTCATTTTTGACCTTGAGATCTTCCACCACGGCCTCGATGATCAAGTCGCAGTCCTGCAGGTCTTCCAGCTTCAGGGTCCCTTTGAGAAGTGACCAAGTCTTGTCCCTGGCCTCCTGGGTCATCTTTCCCTTTTCCACGGCCCTGCCCAGGTTCTTCTGTATGGAGGAAAACCCTTTGTCCAGGAATCTCTGTTCAACTTCCAAAACCGTGGTCTCATAACCCGCTTCAGCACACACCTGAGCAATACCAGAGCCCATCAAACCGCATCCCAAAACCCCCACTTTTTGGATCTTCATGATTGCCTCCTCCCTTTGCGCTCTGACTGGTCTCAAACCAGCTTTACCCAATGCTTATGCCTACCACCTGCAGTTTTGCGGCCCTCATCTTTGACCTGTAATGGATGCTGTCACCATGATCTGCTCTTCTTATCCAGTGCTCCTCAGGCACAAGATTGCTCCGGTATTGGGCCCAGAGAACTCCAGGCAAATCCAGCCCGAATCACCTGAGAAACTAGAGGTCTGAACCCTTTGAGTTGGACAGAGCCACCTGAAATGCAGCAAACCGCCGCAAGCTTGGAAGATGGTAAAGTCGCTTTCTGTTGAACAACCCATGGAGAGATCGCGCCCCCTGTCCACCAACCCCGAGAAGGAGCCGAGCGCCAAGACTCGAGACAAGTAAGACCTCTTTTGCCACGGCCCACAGCACCAGCCCCAGCATACTTGTGCACCAGGTCTTTGAAAATGGTCTTCTCGTCCCTTGTGCTGTTTCATATCATACTTCATGAAAAGGTGTCAACCGATTTTAGGAGAGGCAGGGATTCCCTTCCTCCCCTTTTGATGGCTAACCAAAAGGAATTATAGGTAGTAGTTTTTTATCTAGTCTTATAATATCTAGTATTTTTTAATCTATTTCCCAGGATGCCCCCAAGGGCTCTCCTCCACAGCACAAGCCAGGGCTCTGGGGATGAGCTATAATGTTTTGCCAAAGGGAATGCACTTTCCCGGCTGAGGCTCTGAACCTTGTAAATCCCCGCTCTGGAGAGCAAAGCAGTCGTGAACTGCTGGGCAAAGGCTTGGCGCATGCAATGTGGTTTCCTTGGGGCAGATGGCTTGCCCCTGGGGCTTGTGGCTGTGGGGGTATGATGCCGGGCAGCTTTCTGGAGAGTAAGAGCTTGAAGGATGGGCCAGGGCTTAGGTTTCGCCGTCACATGGGCCGCTTCCTGAAGCCCTGCCCTGGTACCAGCAATTACCTTTGTTGCGGATACTGGGTCTTGAACCTGGTCCTGGGATGTCCATACAGATGCAGGTATTGTATTCTTCAGGATTACCTCGGGACCTCTGAGATAGAGGTTATGGTAAATGTCCAGGACGCACTGAAGGAAGTTGAAGATTTTCTGAAGGGCCGGCCGGGTATCCTGAGGGTGGGCACAGGGGAGCTGGGAGACAGTTTGGCCCTGGAGCCCTTTGTTTGTCTGAGCAGGACCCTGGTGCCTTTTTTTGCGAGATTCCCCAACGCATTGCTGGAACTCAAGACCAAGTCCTGTCAGGTAGCAGAGCTCTTGGATCTGGCCCACAACCGACGTACTGTGGTCTCCTTCTCCCTAAATCCTCCCCTGATAGCCAACAGGGCGGAGCCTGGCGTGCCCGCAGCCCTGGATAGAATCAAGGCTGGCGCTCTTTGTCAGGAAAAAGGCTATCCCTTGGGAATTCATTTTGATCCTCTGATCATGCTAGAGGGATGGCAAGATGCCTATAGAGAACTTCTGGAGGAGCTGTTCCAAAACATTGATCCTGGAAGTATCCTCTGGATAAGCATGGGGGCGCTACGCTACCCAAGGAGCATGCATGAGGCCATGGTGGAAAACGGCCTGGGCTTGGGGGAAATGGTGCCTGGCTTGGACAACAAGATGAGGTACCTTAGGCCTCTTAGGGTCCAGATGTTTAAGACTCTGGCTGGTTGGATAAAGGAACTTGGGGGGCAGGAACCGCTGATTTATCTTTGCATGGAGAGTCCCGAGGTGTGGAGGCAGGCCCTGGGATTCGCACCAGCCAGCATGGCTGATCTGGACAGGCTTTTCCAGGAGCGCATCAGGCGCTACTGGGATGAGATTTGAAAGGGGGAGCACAATGGTCCAAGTCGTGGATCTGAGAAGCGACACGGTCACCAAGCCAACAAAGGGAATGCGAGAGGCCATGGCCGAAGCGCTGGTGGGAGATGACGTGTTCGAGGAGGATCCCACAGTAAACCTTCTACAAGAAAAGGTGGCAGATTTGCTGGGAAAGGAAGCTGCCCTTTTTGTGCCTTCGGGAACCATGGCCAACCAGGTCTCCATTCGCACACATACTCTGCCTGGAGATGAAGTGATAATAGAGGCCGACTCCCATCCAGTGCTTTCAGAGGTGGCGGCTGCTGCAGCCCTATCAGGGGTGCAATTCAGGACCCTTCAGGGTACAAGGGGAATCCTCAAGGCCGAACAGGTGGCCGAGGCAGTGAGGCTTCCAGACATCCATCGGCCTGTTTCCCGTCTGGTTTGTTTGGAAAACACCCACAACTTCGGAGGGGGAACCATCTACCCCCTGGAAGAGATATTGCGAATCAGGCTGGTTGCAGACCGCCACAACATGGCCATGCATCTGGACGGAGCCAGGCTTCTCCATGCCTGCGTGGCCACCGGAATAGAACCTGCCAAGTATGCACAGCCATTTGACTCGGTCTCCCTGTGTCTCTCCAAAGGACTAGGGGCACCAGTGGGCTCCATGATAGCAGGTAGCAGGGAATTCATAACCCGCGCCAGGAAAAACAGGAAGATGTTCGGTGGAGGCATGAGACAGGCCGGCATTCTGGCTGCAGCCGGACTCTACGCCCTGGAACACCATGTGGAACGTCTGGCCGAGGACCATGCCAATGCCAAGCTCCTGGCCGAAGCCCTGGCGGACCTGCCTGGTATCCACCTGGATCCCAGGCATGTGGAGACCAATATCGTCATCATGGACATATCCACCTCTGGCCTGGAACCACATGAAGTGCAGGCCAGGCTCAAAGAGATGGGGATATTGCTGCTGCCCTTTGGTAGAGGCAGGCTAAGAGCCGTGACACACCTGGATGTGAACCGTCAGGGGATCCAAAGGGCCATAGAGGCCTTCAGAAGAATCTTTCATTGAATGAATCCCCTGCTCGGCCATGAATCCCCATCTAGTATCCCTTCTGCGAGAGCTGGCTTCTTATGAACGTTTCCACCTCTTTTGCTGGCTGGAATATACCAAAATGACCCTCGCAAAGCACATCCGCTTCAAGAGCCAACAATTTTCTCATGGAGGAGGCCCACTGGTTCAGATCTGAGCCGAACTCCCGCATGAATGGACCATGGATATCCTGGCCAAAGAGCACCTTTCCCATGGGCCTTTCCCACAGGATGGAGATGGATCCTGGTGTGTGACCGGGGGTGTGAATGCACCTGAGAACAGCCCCTCCCACAATAACTGTTTCCTCCTCTTTTTCCAACACAAGATCTACCTTCACCCTGGGAAGCCTTATCCCGTACCAGGAAGAAGCCGTCTTTTTTGGATCCCCGGTCTCTATGGCCTCCAGGTCCCCCTTGTGACACAAGACCCTGGGCTTTGCCTTCTTTAGGATTTGCTCAAGACCCCCGATGTGATCCACATGACAATGAGTAAGAAGCACTGCACCCATGGGTTTTTGGGAAAGACCCCATCTCTCTAGGTTCTCTAGCAGCCGCCAGGTACCTCTGCCAGCCCCGCAGTCCACAAGGGCCATCTCGGTGCCCCCATCCACTGCGTAGATCAGGCAGTCTGAGCTATCGGTCAGACCGGGTCCTCCCACAAGGTACACATTGGGGAAAACCTCCCTGGAATTCTCCTGTGGCAAGATGCTCCTCCTATGTGCCCTCTTGAAACCCGCCCTCTGATCAAACTCTATCCTCTTGTCCCGGTGGCCTGAAAAAACTCCAGGATTTCACTCCACCCCCCAAGCCAGATTAAAACCAGCTGAGATTTTATTATTTCAACACCTTCTTCACAACAAGGCCTTGTCTGACAGCGCCTGCTGGAGTACATATGCTGCCATGGGAGAGATCAAAGCCATCGGATTCGATCTTTTCAACACCTTGGTCACCGTGGATCCGCATACCCTGACCATGGCTCTAGAAAGCCTTTTTCAAAGCCTCCAAAGCAAGGGATTCCATATTGAGAAGGAGAGTTTCAAGGAGGCGTACAGGAGGCAGGCCAAGAGATTCCTGGAAGCAACGCGTGCCACAGGCAAAGAGACCCACAACCGCTTTTGGGTGGCGGCTGCCTTGTCCGAAGCCGGTTTCCCAACGGATCCTGAAGATTCCAGGGTACAGCAGGCAGTGGAAGATTATTTCGGGGCCTTTTCCAAAAGGTGCATGCTGCTTCCAGGAACCATGGAGACACTCCAGAGGCTCAAGGAGCGATTTCCCCTGGGGCTTCTGTCCAACTTCACCCATGCCCCCGCAGCTTGGGGCATCCTTGAAGAATTGGGGTTGCGGCCCCTTTTCCAGCTCATACTGATCTCTGGAGACTTGGGCTATAGGAAACCGCACCCCAGTGTTTTCCAAAAACTTTGCGAGGGACTCGGGGTCTTACCAGAGGAACTGCTCTATGTGGGAGACGATCCGGGTCCTGATGTTTACGGAGCCCTGGGCGCAGGGGTCAGGCCGGTTTGGAGCATCTACGCCCAAAGCCTGGGAGTTCGCCACGTGGCCGACCTGGCTTACGAAGGATTGCCTCCACCAGATGGAGGGATAACCAGGATCTCCAACTGGGATGAGCTCATGGCTCTCGTGGGCGTGAACTTACCTCTGGAAAAGGGGTAATTGGTGAGCGGCAGGGCAGAGATCTTGGTGGGATGCTGCGGCTTTGCACTACCCCAGGCTCAATATTTCAGGAAGTTTAGGCTCCTGGAAGTTCAGCAAAGCTTCTACCAGCCCCCCAGCTTAGAAACAGCCAGGAAGTGGAGGAATTTGGCCCCAGAGAGTTTCATCTTCACTGTCAAAGCCTGGCAGCTCATAACCCATGAGCCCACCAGTCCCACCTACAGGAGACTTGGTACTCCCATAAAACCCTCGGAGCGTTCTGCTTACGGTGGCTTTAGGCCCACACCAGAGGTTTTGGCCGCCTGGGAACGCACCCAGCAGATTGCACTCGTGTTGCGTGCACCCCTGGTGGTCTTCCAATGCCCGCCCAGCTTCAAACCAGATCCCTGCAACCTAGAAAACATGAGGAGATTCTTTGCCCAGATTCCAAGAGATTCCATGGCCCTGGCCTGGGAGCCAAGGGGCTTGTGGCCCCAGGAGCTTGTGGGAGCCTTGTGTCAGGAGCTGGATCTGATTCACTGTGTGGATCCCTTCAGGGGGCTTCCAGTATGGGGAGACATGAACTACTTTCGCCTGCATGGAATAACGGGTTACGGTTACAGCTTTACCCAGGAGGACTTAAAAAGGCTCCTTTTCTGGTGCCAAGGCAAGACCACATGGGTTCTTTTCAACAATCTCAACATGGCCAAGGATGCAGCCAGATTCCAGATCCTCCTTGAAAAGTTTTGAGGATCTCGCGGAACCTAGGAGCTTTTGGTAGAATTGCTTCCCGGGGATTCCTGAAGGGCTCCATGGGAATAGATGCACAACATGCCATAGGAGGTTACAAAATGGCCAAAGGACAGGTAAGATGGCTGGGACACGCCTTTGTGGAGTTCACCACCGCAGATGGCAAGGTGATTCTCTTCGATCCATGGACTAAGGACGACGGAAATCCCGGGGCCAAAATAACTCTGGAGGAGATCCAAAGGGCAGATCTGGTGTTGGTCAGCCACGACCACTTCGACCACGTGGCCTCGGCTTCGGCCATTTGCAAGAAGACAGGGGCTTTCCTGGGAGGACCGGTCCAGACCGTCAAGAGGCTGATCTCCGAAGGCCTAGATGAGAAGAAGGTGGTCAACTTTGGCTTTGGCTACATGGTAGGCGGGGGAGTCAATTTCGACTGGATAAGAGTGATCTCCACTCCTGCCATGCACTCCTCGGACACTGCCTGCGCCCTGGGCACCATAGTCCAAACACCCGATGGAACCACTCTGTACCATGCTGGGGACACCAGCCTCTTCGGAGACATGGAGCTATGGGGAAAACTTTATCCACTGGATCTGGCCATAGTGCCCATAGGAGGGGTCTTCACCATGGACGCCTTGCAGGCCAGCGAGGCTGTGAGGCTCCTCAGGCCGCAAATGGTCATGCCCATTCACTACAAGTCTTTTCCCATCATTGCCCAGTCCCCTCAGGAATTCGTTGCCCTTTGCCGGCAAAAGGCTCCTGGAGTAAAGGTGCTCACGCCCGAGGCAGGGGAAGTTGTTTCATTGGCCTGAGGCAAAGGACTCAAGAGATCCGCTCATGGATCAGGGCTGACCTAGTAATTTTGTGCATGAGGCGACCCTTCCAATAGCCCCTCTATTGGGATTGGTTGCCTCCCCTTTTTTTCCCGGCCCTCATACGAGCCACATCTTCGGCATGTCCATAAACATGAAGCCCTTTGGAAGTGGCTATGATCTCACCATCCTCCACTCCTATTTCAGAGGCCATGTACTCTTTTAGGAGCTGTATTCCGGCCAGATTCAAAGGAAAGCCGCCCCAAAGGTCCCAAGATCTGAAATAAGGCATGAAATGGAGCTTCCCATCCCTGATTCGTGTGTCTATGTGGCGTAAACAAGGAGGGTCATCCAGGAGAAGATCTTCTGGCTCTGCCACTTGGAGCACCAGCTGGTTTGTGCCGTAGCTCTTGCGGTACCTTTCTATCACAAGCTGGATCTGGGTCTTTCCATCCATCTGCCTGCACAGGCGGCTACCATAAGTATACTGTTCCCCTGGCCTTTTCTGTTCGCAAAACAGGTACTCACTGAAATACCTTAGCACCCCTTGCTCATCACATGGAGGAGGCACGCCATAGGGAACCGTGGGAATCAGCCTTCCCAGACTTCCCTTATCTGAACCCGGAGGTCCAGAGGGTTCTTTTATGTGTACGGTAATCCAATCGAACTCCCTGCGTGTATCCCCCTGGTAACTGCCCTGTTCCACCATGTAGGTACAGTGCTCCTCCTGAAAAAGCTCAAACAAGCACTTGAACCAAGCCTCGTCAATGGTCTTAGCCTCTATGAATGTGAGTTTCATGCCCCGCTCTCGCTGCTCACCTGCGGTCCCTTTGCCTTTGCACACAAGCATCTTGTGTGCCCAACGACTTGGAATCGCATCGATTTCTCACAAGCCCTTGGATAAGGCTAGTTTCTGAAACTCGGGTCAATGGCCCGGATCTGGCCGAGAAGATCCTGGATGTTCTGCTGGATCTTTGCCGCATAACGATTGTTGGGATACTTGCGATTAGTCTCCTCCAGGATCTCTAGGGCCTTGAGCAAATTGGCCTTGCGTTTGGATCCGCCCTCCTCCCTGGCCTTAAGCACAAGCTCTGCAGCCTCTTTGCGGCGTTTCTCAGCATAGCGGTCTTGGGCCTCCTGGATCCCCTTTCTGGCCTGTTCCTCGTGTGAGGAGCCCTGAACCTGCTGGAGAGTCTCTATGGCCTGCTCATATTGTTCTGCGTCCATGAGCCTTTGGGCTTCCTGCAGGCGGGCCAACTGCATCTCCTGCCCCCCTGCTGTGCTAGGAGTAGGCTGTTGGGGAACCCCAACAGGAGCCTGGGGCTGTGGCAAAGAAAGCTGTTGCTCAGGTGGACTCTCCCTGAGAGGGGGAGGCTGGGCAGCAGCAGGAGGGATCGGCTCCCTCTGAGGAAAGCTAAGGCTAGGGGCCGGGGGCTCCTGCAAAGCCTGAGTGGAAGCCTCTGAAGGTGTTTGAGCTTCCATCCTAGCCGGCGGTTCTCCTTTTCGAAGCCTTATCTGTTCAAGCCTCAATCTGGCAAGTTCTGCCCAGCGATCCCTCTCCTGACCCGCCTCCAGGAGCGACTTGTAACGCTCGGCTGCTTTTTCCAGTTGCCCTTCCTCAAAGAGCCAGTTGGCTGTTAGATATTTTACCTGCTGCGCATCCAGAAGAAGGCCTTGCCCAGCCAATGGCTCCAGGATCCTAAGAGCCTCCTGCCTCTTGCCCGAACGTCCCAGGCAGATGCCCCTCATTATCTGCACGTCAGAGGGGGTATTGACCTCAGAATGCGCCCTGCTCAATGCCTCATACTCCTGAAGCAGCCAAACACAGTCTCCCCTTTGGAAGGCAGAGCGCACAGGTTCCCAGGAGATCCTGGTTTCCTCCACAACCCTGGCCCCCCCAGCGCCAACAGGAGGCTCCAATGGGGACAGGCTCAGACACTCCATCAACAGATCCGTTATCCGCTTGGAGCGCCTGGCCCTCTCCTGAGGCTCTGGGATTGAGGACAGAGCCCGCGCCTCCCTGTTGATTTCCTGCAGCCGGCCTATCTGGTCTTCCAGAGCCGTTGCCCATGCATCCAGAACAGCCCGCCTGGTGCCGCTCAGTTCTTCCCTCTTGCTCCTGGCTGCAGCCACGGCGGCCTCGCGTTTTCTTATTTCTCTATCCACGACGCCTGGGTCCAAGAGCTCGGCCTCGCCAGCCCAGGGCCTTACTGTCTGTGGAGTGCGCCCCGGAGCCTGTGGTGGCAGATCTGCCGGGGGGGTCACGCTCTTACGAGGGGCACAGGCTCCAAGAAGAACACCCAAAAAAGCAATGAGGGCTGTCTTTGCCCATATGCTCCTCATGCCTCTCATGATCCTCACCTTTCCCCTTGGTTTAAAGGAGCGAAGAAACGCTTCAGTTCCACCTTCTCTCCCTTTATTTCTCCATAGGTTCTCACCTTCGGCCCATCTAAGCTTTCTCGAAGGGGAAGACCAGAGTTATTGTCCACCGGGATCTCCACCGAATCCTTGGACCATTGCAGGCCCAATGAGGCCGAGGGACGAAAGGCCAATTCCAAAAGATCCAGCTGTTGCTGGTAATCCAGATGCTGCACAGCCGCCTGCGCCACCCTTATCCAGATGGGCAGGGCTCCGGCCGCCCCATACACCCTTATGTGAGCGTTCTTCATGGGACGGTTGTCATCATATCCCACATAGACCGCTATCACCACCCCCTTCTCATGGGTGAGCTGAAGGCTGCCGGGAATCGGCCCTGGGATGAGCCCCACAAAGCTGGAGTTCTGGTACTCATTGGCCGTTCCCGTCTTGCCCAAGGCAGGAACCTTAAGATTTGCACGTTCCAGCAGGCGCTCGTGTCGTCCTCCTTTGAGCACCAAGACCCCTTCTGCCTGGTGACCTGTCCCGTGAGATACCACTTTGCGAAGAATCTCGGCCATCTCCACACAGAGTGGCTCGGGGATAAGCCTATGAAACTTGGGTTCTGCCTCGTACAGCACTTCCCCGTCAGGCCCTTCTATCCTTTTTATGAGAAATGTACTGGAGCCGGAATTCTCCTGGTCATCGGAGCCATAGAAGATCCCTCCGCTCAACATGGCATAATATAGGCGGGAGACATCCTCCATGGTCACGGCATTTGCCCCCAGAGGCAACGACAGAACAGGCTCCAGAGGTGACTCAACTCCTGCTCTTCTAGCCACATGCACCACATATCTCAAAGCCATGGTCACCCTGAAATCAGGTACTCTTATGAGCACTTCCAAATCATAGGGATCCTTCTCCCTCAGCAAAGCCAACCTCTTCTGTATCCCCTCCTGCAATTGGTCCAGTAAAGAAACTGGCATGACTCCCTCTATCCAGATCCTGGAAGGAGGTATGATCCGCTCCAGTTCCGTACCCATGCCCACCTGCGAGGCCAGCCATCCCAGGTCCAGGGCAACCATCTGCCTTCCCCCTGGGTTCTGCGTGTAAACCACCCTTTCCCCCTCCGGGTGATACTGGAAGTAAAAACGACCCTTCCAACCGGCTTGCAGACCGGCCCTCAAACCAGGGTCGGCCCTGGTCACAGCCCATCGCAGGGAGTCATAGTCGTTTCTCATCTCTTCCTGCAAGGCCCTCAAACGCAGAAAGTTATGGTTCAGTACCCTCAGTTCCTCTTCTACGGCTTTGGATTCGGTTCTGCCATGCCTTTCTCTCAGGTATCGCTCCACCCCCAAGCCGTAGTGGAGATCATCCAGCCCCCTCAATTCCTCGTTACGGCCTCCGAATATCAAGTCAGCACGAAGCTCTTCCTTGGTCTCCTCAAAGGCAGCCTGAAGCAAGCTTTCTCTTGTGACCAGGATTCCCATCTGGTCCCTGATCCTGGATACATAAGCTCCCCTGGACTCCCCGGCTCTGGGAGCCATGTCCAATATCCTGGCCAGTTCCTTAAGCTGTGAGGGGTTGAGCTTGTCGCAGAGGTGATAAAGAAGCCATACAGTGGCAATGTTCTCTGACTTGACACCGGCCCAGGTCATGGACACCCATTCTTGAACATTGGGATGGTCAGGCCTGGGAATGTATATCCGGCCCATGTAAGGAAATGCCTGCCAACGGTTTTTTAGGGGATCCAGATTGTTCCACCCCAGTTGAAGGGCGGCCATGTAAACCAGAGGTTTGAACACAGAACCCACCTGTCTGCGTGCGTCCACGGCCCGGTTGAAATGCACGTTGTCCATTCCTCCCACCATTGCCCTTATGAAACCATCCTGCACCACCAGGACACCGGCATTGAGCTCAGGATAACGTTCCAGGGCAACCAGGAGCTTGCCTTCTTTGTCCCTTCCTCGGATTCGCACAAAGACTGGGTCTCCTATCTGGATCTCCTTTAGAAGCAGGGCCTCATCCCCTTTTCTGGGGGCTGCCCAGCTGCCTCTCATGCCTTGTACCAAAGCTGTCAGCAGGGGCTGCATGCCTTCCCGGTCCAGCTTTCCCAGTTCACCTCCTGGCAGTTCCACCTCTATTTCTGGCGCAGGGCTCTGGGCCCTGATGGACCTGACCTTTCCAAACATGAACTCCTTGCGTTCCACCTCGTCTTCTGAGCTCAAGAAATTTTGGTATTGCTCCAGAATCATATCCCTCTTGTAGCCGCTCAACCTGGTCTCCAGGAGGGAGAGATTCTGCCTCACAGCCCGCAAGGCCTCTTCTTGGAGCTCTTTGTTAATACTCGTGAAAATTCGAATCCCGGATGTGGCTATGTTGTCCACTCCGGCCTCAGCCAGGGCCTCTTGAATTTCAGGCCGATCCAGCCTCTCCCTAACCAGATCCATGATGGTGTTGGTACCGTAGCGGATCTTGCCTTGATTGAAGGGAATTTCCTGACGAATGGCCTCCTCGAATTGCCTCTGATCAATGAAGCCCAGCTCCAGCATGCCCCTCAGAACATACTGAGTTCTTTCTCTTGCCCTGTGGAGAGCCTGTTTCCTGGCATGTTCTCCTTTTTGTATGAAAGGATTGTACCTGTTGGGAGCCTTCACGCACCCTGCCAGGAAAGCGCTTTCCAAGAGGCTCAAGCTTTCAGGAGGCTTGTTGAAAAAATACTGGGAGGCGATCCCCAGTCCCACTCCGTTGCCAGTGACGAAGAACTGATTGGCATACCACTCCAGGATCTGCTCCTTGGAATAGTGAGCCTCCAGCTTCAAGGCGTGGATGAGTTCCACGAACTTGGCGTAAAAGGAACGGCGTTGCCTCTTGAATAGGTTCTTGGCGGTCTGCTGGGTTATGGTGCTTCCGCCTTGAACAACTCTGCCAGCTTTTATGTTTAGTACCAGGGCCCTTAGGATCCCAGCAGGATCAAAACCGGGATGGGAGAAAAAATTCTTGTCCTCAGCGGCCAGCAGGGCCAAAACAAAGAAGCGGGGGATACGCTCATAGGGGATATAAGTGCGGTGTTCCTCCTGGAAAAAGACCCCCAGGACACTCTTGCCATCGTCATAGTACACAGGACTCTCAAGGGCGAATATACGCTGTATTTTCTCCCTTGAGATCTCATCTCCTGGATTGAGCACAATGAAATAATAGTAGGCTGCCACAAGCGCAGCTGTGCCCATCAGCGCCAAAGCCCCCAGCCAGTAAAGCGCCCTAAGGAATCTCTTGGGCTGGGGAGGCCTGGAGCTTCCCCTGGGGGTAGTTCTGTCTGCCCCGCGGCCCTTCACTTCTTGAAGAACCCTTTTCTCTTGGGAGTGACTGCCTCGCCGGATATTTCGGCCAGCTCCATGAGGAGCTCCTCTTGTCTCTTGGTCAGATTGGTCGGGGTCTTTACCACCACCTGAATCACCTGATCTCCTCGACCGTGACCTTTGAGACGTGGCATGCCCGCGCCCCTGAGTCTGAACAGGGTTCCGGACTGGGTGCCTCTGGGGATGGTCAGGGTCTCCTTTCCTTCCAAGGTCGGCACATCAATTCGGGCCCCCAAGGCGGCCTGGGTAAAAGATATGGGAGTCTGGCAGAATATGTCATCCCCTTGTCTTTCAAAAAGGGAGTGAGGTTCCACGTATATGACCACGTACAGGTCTCCGGGTGGCCCGCCGGCCTCCCCTGGCTCCCCTTCTCCACGAAGCCTCAATCTGGAACCAGTGTCCACACCGGGTGGCACCCTTACCAGAACCTTTCTCTGAACATGCACTCGCCCGGTGCCCTGGCACTTCTCACAGGGATCCACTATGAACTGCCCCTGCCCGTAACATCTAGAGCAGGTACTTGTCATGGTAAAAAAACCTTGGGATCGTGTGACCTGACCCCTTCCATGGCAAACTGGACAGATGGCCGGAGAGCTCCCTGGTCTCGAACCTGAGCCGCCGCACGTGGGACATGGTTCCCTGTGTTCCACTGGGATCTCCACTTCCTTACCACGGGCCGCTTCCTCAAGGGTTATGGTCAGATTGTACCTCAGGTCCGCACCGGGTCTGCCTCTTGCACGGCTTGTACCAGCGCGCACTCCAAAGCCGAAAAACTCCTCGAAAATATCCCCAAAGGCCGAGAAAATATCATCGAATCCTCGGAACCCAGAAAAGCCGCTCCCGCGCAGCCCCTCGTGTCCATATCGATCATAGATCTGGCGCTTTTCCGGATCCCTGAGCACTTCGTACGCCTCCGAGGCCTCTTTAAATCTTTCTTCGGCCTGGGCGTCTCCCGGATTGCGATCTGGGTGATATTTCATGGCAAGCCGACGATAGGCCCTTTTTATTTCATCCTCACTGGCCTGACGGCTAACACCCAGGATCTCATAGTAGTCTCGATCAGTAGGCATCAGAGATCGTAATCCTCCAAGATCTTACCCGTGCGGCCCCGCTCTACTATTTCGTCCAATTCCGGTCCGAGATCCGCGCCCAGCTCTTGTAGACGCTTCTTGGCCCAAAGTCCCACGTTCCTGGAATCTTTATAAAAAGAATCATCCCTGGGGGCCTTGGGATCGAACTCCTTTAATCTCTGGGCCTCGGTCTTATGAACCGAGAATCTGGAAAGCACCCTTGTGAGACCGCCCCTTCCGCATTTGGAACAACGCACAGATTCCTCATCCTCTGGCTTCAGAACAAGCACGCTCATGACCCTGCCACAAGGCTGGCAAAGATACTCGTAAATGGGCATGGCCTACCCTCCTGAGCCTGCTGACCCTGCCTTGCGGGAAGGAGCAATGCTCTTGATATCCTTGGAAATCTGTTCCAGAAACTTACTTCCCACAACATACAGTTGCCCTTGGGGATCGCTCCAAGCGTACCTGAGCCCGGGGGTGTCTTTTACCTGGGCTCCCACACTTAGGCTGGCCACTGGCTGCTTGCCTTCCTCGAAAACCTGGATTTGGAATTCAGGGGAATCCATTCCCATCTCGGCTTCTGATGGCCTCTGCGGGGGGAAACCCTCGAATCTTACTTCCCTCACGCTCCAAAGAAGGCCTGATACCTTGTAAGTCTCCAGATCCTTTTGCTCTGGTCTTTGCAGTTGCCACTCGGATTCCCCTTTTCTTCGCATTTCCATCTCCTGCCCCTCCCACTTGAGCAGGACTCTTTTCACCTTGGGCACCTCGAAGTTAACAAAACGCTTCTCCCTCAATTCCCAAACCGTGAACTTCTTCATATCTTCCAGAAAGGCCTTAGACACTTCCACTATTTCTTCCTGGGCCGGAGCCTTGGCAAAGTGTCCTTGTCCCTCTGGGGTGGGCTGCCCTATTGTGAGCTCCAGAGGCTCATTCCTTGCCTCCAGCCAAACCCTGACCTGCATCACCTGTGGATCCAACCACTGTTGGGACACCCCCTTACCCGGGAACCTGGCCGCCCTGACATCCTTTAAGGTCCACAACAGGTCGCTGACCTTGACGGGGTCTGCACTGAACCTCTCTGGTTTCTCTATCTCCCATTGATTCTGGGCCACCTTGCGCAACAAGAGAGTTTGCTCCCCTGTTGTCAGCTCCAGCCTTTCCACCTTTTCCCGCTCAAAAGAGATGAGCACCTTGGAACGCCATGCATCTGGTTCCAAAGGAAGCTCTCCCACCTGGCCAGACTCCACCTGCACCACGGGGAAATCCCCCTGCAGCCTTGCCCATAGCTTGGGCTTCTTGTCAGCGCCTGTATCCTGATCTTGAACTTCCCTTCCCACCAGCAAGACCCTCTCCTCCTCTGGATCGCTCAGTTTGAGCATTATGCTTCTTTCAGCAGGATCCAGCCCCAACTCTGCCAGGGACTTCCTGGGGGTGTCTTCGAAAGCTAAGGCCCTCAGTCTGGAAAGACGAAACAGCAGGGATTGCACCGCATCGGTATCCGCCTGGAGTTCTTTGGCCTCGCCGATGCTCCAGTGCTTATCTGATTCTTTCAATAGCAGGACTTCTTTCCCGGCACCCGAGACCCTAAGACTTTGAACCTTTTCCGGGTTGAAGGCCAGGACGCTCTTGTCCCTTAGCTCCAAAAGGGGCTTTTCAACATCCCTTTTCAAGATGTCCGAGACCAGAAAAACCTCTTTCTGCCCCTCGAACTGGCAGAAGTAATAGACCTCTGTGGGATTTTTTGCCCCCAGCAAAAGGTTCCTTTCCTCCTCGGGGGATTTACCCTTGACCCTCACCAGGAACTGTGGCTCTTTCAACCCGTAAGTTTGCAGGTCCGAGGGCTCCTCGGCGATGACCCGGTCCTTCTTGGAACGCAATAGCCCCTCCACCAGACGTCGAGCCTCTTCCTGATCGGCTTTTGCCTTCACAGGCTCCTGGATCAGCCATCCTTTCCCCTCCTCCTTCACCAGTCTAATAGTGTCCGAGGGACGCTGAAGCACGACTTCGCTAACATCTTCCAGCTTCCAGGGGAACAGCTTCTTTTGTTCTTCTTCCAAACCTTTTTGCCTGGAAACACGCTGGTGATCCCAAAGGTAAAGACCTGCCAGCAAAGCCAAAACTATTCCCAGGAAAATGGTCTTACGCCAGCTCACTTCTTCCTCCTCCTGCGCCAAACCACCACAACCCCTACACAGAGGATGCTCAAGGGAAACAGCACAACCACCACAAGGAAGATAAGGGTCCATTGCCCGGGCTTCAGCATGACGGGTCGGCTCGGGGCAGACTTGGCCCTTATGGATATGAGATCTTCCTGTTCTGCAAGCCAGTTGAGGCCATTGAGGAAAAAGTCTTGATTCCCGGAACGATTCGGATCTATGGCCCCGTTGGAGATGAAGTCCGAGTCTCCCACCACCAGGATCCTGCCCTTTTTGCCCCCCTCCTTGCCATGAACAGTGGCCACTGCTGCCACCGCGACAGGACCCTGAATGTCCTCAGGATTCAACTCTGCCTCTCCCCGCCGAAGCCTTTCCAGATCCTTCTCCCCCCAACTTCCCGGCCCGGTACGTGCCAGAATCTCTACGTTGATTCCCTCGGGCAAGCTCTGGGCAGCTCTGACGGATCTGGCCATGGGCAGGTATACCAGATACGGGCTCTGTCTGAAATCCCGGGTAATGGGGTGGGATTCATACTCCACGATGGGAGGCACCAAGTAGTCCCCACCCAGGAGCCGGCTGTTGCGGTCAACTATGATGTCATCCTCCAGAACCAGCCCATACTGGGATAGAAAATCCCCTACCCCCGGTGCGGCCTGTGGATCCACCAGGACCATGAGCCTTCCCCCTTGTTCCACATATGCCTTGAGAGCTTGCCACTCCTGCTCCAAGAGGGACTTTTGCGCACCGGCCAGCAGTACAACAGCAGCATCTTCAGGAACTTTGGGCTCCCTGGCCAGGAAAAGGGATTTTACTTCATAGTACTCGTTTTCCATGGCCTTCTTGGCCTCGCTATAGCCATCCTTTTGCACGCTTTCCAGACTATGCTCCCCGTGCCCCTGAAGCACGTACACCACTGGCTTGCTCTCACGGGTCAGTTTGACCAAGGCGTTGGTGATCTTCTCTTCTTCGGCTAGATAGACCTTCTCGAAGCGCTCTGCCCTCTCCAGGACCAGGGAGTTGTAAGTGTTAACCTTGTATTGTTGAGCCTTCATGGGAAACCTGTCAGGATCCACGAACTCCCAGTCAATCTTTTTGCCTGATCTGGTCTTGTAGAGGTTCAGGAGATCTTCGGCTGAAGTTCTGGAAGGATCTGACTCCTGATAAAATGCGTAAATCTTCACCGGCTCCTTGAGGCCTTCCAAAACCTTTACCGTCTGGGGAGCCAGACTGTAGCGCCTGTTTTTGGTGGTATCTATCTGGGCATGGAACCTCTCCTTGGAGAAAAGCTCCAAGACCACCAGTATGGCCAGCACAATTAGGACCATCAGTCCAAGGTTCATCCCATATTTCGTGGATCTGCTGCCAAACATGCCTGCCATGGGATCACCCCCGCCACCGCTTGGATTCCAGGGAACGCAAGGTCAGGAAAAGGAAAAAGTAGGAAAAGAGCAAATAAAAGACAATATCCCTGGTATCCAGCACTCCCTTCAGAAAGCTCTGGAGATGGTTGAATATGTTAAGATCCTTGAGAATTTCCCCCACCGATGGCCCCACAAAACCCCCGGACCATCCCATGGCCAGAAGCACCAGCAGCAGCCCATAAGTGCCGAAGGCCGCTATGATCTGATTCTCTGTCAGGGAGGACACGAAGATCCCCAGACAGATGAAGGCCCCCCCCAACAGCAACATCCCAAGATATCCAACCAGTATGGGAAGAGGCTCCGGGTTAGTCAACAAAGCCATGGTCAGGGGATATATGGCGGTCAAGGCCATCATCAAAGAAAAAACGCTCCAACAGGCCAGGAACTTCCCCAGTAGAGTCTCCCAATCTTTGAGAGGCAGCGTGAAGAGAATTTCGTAAGTGCCAGCCTTCTTTTCCTCAGCAAAGAGTCTCATGGTCAGAAGCGGCAGTCCAAATAGCATCACCAGGGCCAGGTTCCCAAAAAGATTTCGGATTACCAGCTCATTTACATTTAGGGCTTCGGCGTAATAAGGGTTTTGGGTTGCCTGCATGCTTACGATCACAAAGCGCTGAAAGTCCCAGAAAAACCACCAGACTCCCACTATGGCTATAAATACGAAGGTGATCACATATGCCACCGGAGACGTGAAATAGGATCTGAGTTCTTTCTTGTAAATCGGGATCCAGTTCATCCTAGCCTCCCCATCCAGGATCTCCCAAAGCCAAGGAATCTTGGCCCAAAGGCAAGCTCAATGAGTGGTCTCAACAGTCTCTGCCTGCGGCTCCTCTGTGACAAGCTGCAAGAAGATGTCCTCCAGACTCATTTCCACAGAACGAAGCTCCAGCAGATCCCAACCCCGTCCTATGATTTCTCTGGCAAGTGCTGCTCTTAGATCCCTTCGGTCTGTGGATTCTACCATATAAGCTTTCACCCCATCGGACACATCCCTCTCCCATGTGACCCTGCTTACTCCCTGCACAGATCTGAGGGCAGCCTCTACCTGGGAGGGTTCTTGAGCCCGGACCTGAAGCTGAATGCGCATGCCCTTTTGGAGCCGTACGGTGAGATTCTCGGGAGTATCCGCAGCCACTATGCGGCCCTGGTTTATAATGAGGGCCCTGCTGCAAACCATGCTGACCTCAGGCAGTATATGGGTGCTGACAATGACTGTACGTTCACCTGCCAGTCCTCGTATCAGCTGACGGATCTCTATGATCTGCTTGGGGTCAAGCCCGATGGTGGGTTCATCTAATATCAAGACCTGAGGTCTGTGTACAAGGGCCTGAGCGATCCCCACCCTCTGTCTGTACCCTTTGGAGAGTTTTCCTATGAGACGATCCCCCACCTGATCCAAACCGCACTCTTCCATGACCCGGGCCACCTGGGCCTTTCTTTGGGACTTTCCTATTCCCCTCACCTCGGCAATGAAGTTCAAGTAGGACCAAACGGTCTGATCAGTATATAGGGGCACGCTCTCAGGAAGGTATCCCACCCTCCTTCTGACCTCCAGAGAATCCTTGAAAACGTCAAAGCCAGCCACCCTGGCCGTACCAGAGCTGGGAGGGTGAAAACAGGTAAGCACACGCATGGTGGTGGTCTTACCAGCCCCGTTGGGTCCCAGGAAGCCTACGATTTCACCCTTGTCCACTTGGAAGCTCACATCATGTATGGCGGCTACCGGCCCGTAAAATTTGGAGACCCTCTCCACCTCTATCATGCTGCCCTCCTAGCTTTTGGCGCTTCAAACCGACGGGGCTGATGGCCTCAAGCCCCTTATGGATCGGAATTTCTTATAACAGGAAACAGTGGGCATCTTTGAGCCAACGTGTGAATAATATGGAAACCTTAGACGCCCATGTCAAGGGAAGGTTTATCCGGGCCCTTTTTTTAGGCTCCTCCTGTGCAGCATCCAAGCCCCCAGAATGGCCATGGGCAGGCTAAGCAACTGGCCCATGGACAGCGGCCCCAGAACCAGACCCAACTGTGGATCTGGTTCCCTGGCAAACTCTCCCAAGAAACGAAAAAGCCCGTAGAACATCACAAAACTCCAAAACACAATGCCCGGTTTTCTTTCCACCCGTCCCAATCTCCACATGATGAGAAAAAGTATCATTCCCTCAAGCAAAGCCTCGTAGAGCTGGGAGGGGTGACGGCATTGGGGTCCACCCTGGGGGAAGACCATGCACCAGGGGAGGTTCGAGGGTCTGCCAAAGAGTTCCCCGTTTATGAAGTTTCCTATTCTTCCCAGTCCCAGGCCTATGGGAAGCGGCACCACAGCCACATCGGCCATTTCGTAGAATCCGACTGAATTTCTCTTGGCAAACCACATGCCTGCCAATATCACTCCTGCAAACCCACCGTGAAAAGAAAGGCCTCCCTTCCAAATGGCCAGTGCCTCCAGGGGATTTTCAAGATAGTAAGGAAGGTTATATATGAGCACGTATCCCAACCTGCCTCCCACAACTAGTCCCAAGGCCACAAAAGCCAGGAAATCCAGCAGCAGGTCTCCCTTGAACCTGCCCTTTCTCCCCTGTGTTAGTTTTCTCAGGATCAGGTAACCCACAACAAAGCCCAGCAGGTACATGGTGCCGTACCACCTGAGCTGAAAAGGTCCCACCGAAAAGATAACCGGAGAGATGTTGGGATAGGGGATCAACTCTTATTCCTCCCATGAGGCATTCTCACAGCCCTCTGAGCTCCTGTCAATCACAGCATCCCAAATATGCTGCCATGGCCTGGACCCAGGCCCTGTACAAAAGGCCCAGGCCGCTGACACAGAACCCTTTTGATGATATAAGAGACACGATTCGGCAACATACCCACCTGCCGGAGGTAAGCCATGGACTTGGATTTCTCACAGGAGCAGAGGATTTTTCGGGAACAGGTCCTTAGTTTTTCTCGTAAGGAGATAGCCCCCCTGGGAGAGGATTCGGATCTCAAAGGGGAGTTTTGCTGGGAAGCATGGCGCAAGATGGCCAGCTTTGGGCTCCTGGGTCTGCACTTCCCAGAACAGTACGGCGGGGCTGGCTCTGACATTGTAACAGCCTGCCTTGCAGGGGAAGCTCTGGCAGAGGGGGGAGCCGACGGCGGGCTCACTCTTTCTTGGGGAGCGCACACCTACCTGTGTGGAGACACCATATTACAGCATGGCACTGCTGAGCAAAAAGCCAGGTACCTGCCCAAGATAGCATCCGGGCAATGGATAGGAGCCTTGGGGCTCACAGAGCCCGAGGCAGGATCCGATGCCTCGGCAATTCGAACCGTGGCCCATAGAAAAGGGGACTACTATGTCCTCAATGGCACCAAGATGTTCATCACCAACGGCCCCATAGCCGACGTTCTGGTGGTAATAGCTTCCACGGATCCTGCCAAGAAGGCCTTGGGTATCTCAGCCTTCATAGTGGAGAAAAACTACCAGGGATTCACGCCGGGCAAACCTCTGAAGAAGATGGGATGCCGCGCTTCGCCAACCTCTGAGCTTGTTTTCCAGGATTGTAGGGTGCCGGCAGACAATCTCTTGGGCCAAGAAGGGGATGGTTTTGTCAAGATCGCCCTTGGAGCTCTGGAATGGGATCGAAGCTCCCTCATGGCACCTTTTGTAGGGGCAATGCGTTATCTTTTGGACCTTTGTGTAGCATACGCCAACCAAAGGGTGCAGTTCGACAGGCCCATAGGCCGATTCCAGGCCATTCAGCACAAGCTGGCCGAAATGAAGGTGATCTACGAGGCCAGTCGTCTGCTCATGTACAGGGTGGCCTGGTGCAAAGATCAAGGTAGGCCTTTGAATCACCTGGAGGCCGCAACAGCCAAACTCTTTGTGGGAGAAGCGGGGATGCGTCTGGCCCACGAAGCGGTCCAGATCCACGGCGGTTACGGATACATTCATGAGTACCCCGTGGAGCGTGCTTTTCGTAATGCCAGATTGGCCTCCATAGGAGGAGGCACGAGTGAAATCCAGCGAGCCATAATAGCCCGAATGATAATGAATCTGGATTACAGCCATGGCAGGGCCATCTGAATCCCGGAATTGACAGGTGCTCTTAAAAACCCATATGCCTGATTCTTTCAAACACATACCTGGCCTCAGGAGCAATGGACAGCAGGGGGGAGAGCCATGGATTTTGACCTCAGGGAAGAGCAGAAGCAATTCCAGAGGTTCCTCAGGGAGACTTGCGAGAGAATCCTTAAACCCAAGGCAGCCCAGGTGGATCAGCTGGGGATGGTGCCGGAGGAAAATCTTCAGGAACTGGCGAGGGCGGGCTACATGGGACTTTTGATCCCAGAGGCCTTGGGAGGAAACAATGGTGATATGACATGTTTCCTCGTGGGCACAGAAGAGGTGGCCCGCTGCTGCCCCTCCACGGCCCTTGTGGCAGGAACCTCCTTGATGCGCTTCGGGCTTCCGACTATTCTGTACGCAAGTCAGGCCCAAAAGCAAAGGATTTTGCCCAGACTGGCAAGGGGAGAGTTAAGAGGAGCTTGGGCTCATACAGAATCTCAAAGAGGATGCGATACAGAGAATCTCACCACCTGGGCCAACTCCATGGAGGATGGCTTTTCCTTGTGCGGCAGGAAGGACTATGTTCTAAATGGGCCTGAGGCATCGGCTCTGTTGGTTGCAGCCCGTGTGAATGTTGAGGCAGGTTGCGGGAAGTCCACAGGGGTCTTCTTGCTGGAGGAACCTTGCCAGGGGCTCAAGAAAACCCCGGTGGTGCGGACAGTGGGGGCCAGGGGGGCCAGAATCTGCGGCCTTGAACTGGAAGATTGCATTTTACCCAGGGACTCTCTTTTGGGGGGGGAGGCGGGGCCCTCGGCCCAGGCAGTGGAGGAATTACCCCATATGCCCCTTTTGATGGCTGGTTACAGCATTGGAGTGGGACAGGCAGCGATGGAGTTGAGCATTCATTATGCTCGTCAAAGGGCTACCTTTGGGCGGCCCATAGTCTCTTATCAGGAAGTTCACTTCAGGATCGCAGACATGTATGTGAACGTAGATGTGGCCAGGCAGCTGGCTCTTAGGGCAGCCTGGCTCATAGATGTGGGCAGGGGTTCCACGGTGGAGTCATCCCTGGCCAAGCTCTTTGCCTCTGAGATGGGCCTCATGTGCGGGCAAAGCTGCGTGCATATCCACGGGGGAAGCGGGCTCCTGGATGGAAGCGAGGCCGACAGGCTACTGCGGGACAGCAGGATGGGGCTGATATTGGGGGGCACAGTGGAGATGCATCGCCTGGGCATAGCTAGGCAGGTGTTGGCGGGGAAGGCCTGAGCTCATTTGGCTTCCCAGGTTCTTTACAAAAGGTGCTGCTTTCATATTGGATTGTGCTTTCATTGCCGAGCCAAGGGAATAAAGGGAGTTGGTGGAAATGTATTCATCTGACCGAAAAGATCTATTCATAGGTCTGGATGTGGGATCCATTAGCCTGAACACGGTGCTCATGACCCATGAGGGGGCCGTTCTGGAAGAAGACTATACAAGGGTGCAGGGAAGGCCACTGGAGACGACGCTGAGGGTTCTTTCAGGACTTTTGCAACGCTACCCCGGGGATCGTGTGGGAGGGGTAGGGGTGACCGGCGTGGGAGGAAAGCTGGCAGCCCAGCTCCTGGGAGGTTCTTTCTTTAACGAGGTGGTGGCTCAGGCCAGGTCCGTGGAGCTTCTGGCCCCCGAGGCTCGCACCATCATAGAGATGGGAGGCCAGGACGCCAAATTGATTCTTCTGGCTGGCAACTCCGGCAACGGAAGGCTTCAGATAGAGGACTTTTCCATGAACAGCCTCTGTGCGGCCGGCACGGGCTCTTTCTTGGACCAACAGGCCAGCCGTCTGGGCTTGACCATCGAGGAATTTGGTCAGCTGGCACTCAAGTCCTCTTGCCCTCCTCGCATAGCAGGCCGTTGCTCGGTTTTTGCCAAGAGCGACATGATTCACCTCCAGCAAGCAGCCACCCCGGACTATGACATTGTGGCTGGATTGTGCTTTGCTGTGGCCAGAAATTTCAAGGGAAGCGTGGCAAGGGGAAAGCCGGTCAAACCGCCTGTGGTTTTCCAGGGCGGTGTGGCAGCCAATCCTGGGATGATAAGGGCCTTTAGGGAGGTCCTGGAACTGATGGAAAAGGATCTGATGGTCCCGGCCCATTTTGCCTCCACAGGGGCCATAGGGGCTGTTTTGATGTTGCTGGATGAGCCAGCCTTGCGTAGACCTTTCAAGGGTTTGCAGGACCTGGAGGCCTATATTAGAGAGCATCGCAAGGTTGAAAGTTCCAGAAGTTTGGCTCCTCTTTGCAGACCTGCGAAGCTTTGCAAGGGCCCCACCGAAGCTTTTCCCATCTCTGCAACACCAGGACCCATTAGGGGCTTCTTGGGCGTGGACGTAGGATCCATAAGTACCAATGTGGTGGTCATTGATGAAAAGGGCAGGGTGCTCTCCAAGCGGTACCTGATGACAGCAGGGAGGCCTCTGGAGGCTGTCAAGAAGGGTCTTCGGGAAGTGGGAAAGGAAATAGGAGACAAGGTGGTCATTGCAGGGGCTGGCACTACGGGTTCCGGAAGATACCTCACTGGGGATTTCATAGGGGCGGATGTCATCAGGAACGAGATAACAGCCCAGGCCACTGCCGCAGTGGCCATAGACCCTGAGGTGGACACCATATTCGAAATAGGAGGCCAGGATTCCAAGTACATCAGCATTTCCCACGGGGCTGTTGTGGACTTTGCCATGAACAAGGTTTGCGCTGCGGGGACTGGTTCTTTCCTGGAAGAGCAGGCCGAGAGGCTGGGGATAGCCATACAGGAAGAGTTTGCACAGCTGGCCTTCAGTTCCAAGTGCCCTGTGCCCTTGGGGGAACGTTGTACGGTTTTCATGGAGTCGGACTTGGTCCATCACTTGCAGAGGGGGGCGGCCACAGCCGACCTGGTGGCTGGATTGGCTTACTCCATAGTGGAGAATTACCTGAACAAGGTGGTGGAGACCCGAAAAATAGGCCAACGCATTTTCTTCCAAGGTGGGCCGGCTTTCAATCACGCCATAGTGGCGGCTTTCGAGCAGGTACTGGGAAGATCTATTACGGTCCCGCCTCATCACGAGGTTACAGGCGCCATAGGAGCAGCTCTCTTGGCCATGAGAGAGAACCCGAAGCCTTATAGCAACTTCAAGGGCTTTGAATTGGCCGAAAGGCCTTACCAGGTTTCTCCCTTTGAATGCAAGGCTTGTCCCAACAGATGCGAGATAAAAAAGGTGATCCTGGCTGGAGAAGAAGATCGGCCTCTTTTCTATGGAGGCCGCTGTGAGCGCTATGAGACAAGACGGCCAGGTCAAGACAACAAAATGGCCCAGGTGGATGATCTTTTTTCCCAGAGGGAAAAGCTGCTCCTGGAGACCTACCCTGATGAAGGACCCGACTCGGGTTTGACAGTGGGCATACCCCGGACCCTTTTCTTTTTGGAGCTGCTTCCTTTCTGGAAAGCCTTTTTTTCCAATATGGGTTTCAAGGTGGTGATCTCGGATCCCACCACCAAGGAGATCATCCATAAAGGGGTGGAAAAGGTTGTGGCTGAGACCTGCTTTCCCATCAAGGTGGCCTTCGGCCATGTGGAGAACCTCTTACAAAAAGGGGTCAGCCTGCTGTTCCTTCCAAGCATCATAGACATGAAACGGGCCAGCGAGGATCTGCCTCAGGGCTTTAACTGCCCGTATGTGCAAACCATCCCTTACACGGTGCGTTCAGCCTTTGACTTTGAGGCTGCTGGAGTGAAACTGCTGGATCCACCTTTTCGTTTCGGAGCTCCTCGTAAGGAGCTTCACAAGGACCTTGTTAGATTTGGGCGTTCTTTAGGGGTCAAGGCTGCCAAGGTAAAAGGGGCCATCAAAGCTGCTGAGGATGCCCAAGAGAGATTTGCCACAGCCTTGAAGCAAATGGGTGAAAGGGCCTTGGAGGAGCTAAGGCCAGAGCAAAAGGCCATGGTCATAGTGAGTCGTGTTTATAATGGATGCGACTCAGGCCTAAACCTGAATCTCCCTAGAAAACTCAAGGACTTGGGAGTGCTGGCCATCCCCCTGGATTTCTTGCCATTGGAAAAGGTAGAGCCTGACGAGGAGGTATTGGGGCACTATTGGCGCTACGGCCAGAGATTCATGGCCTCAGCCAAGCTTCTCAGAGAAGATCCCAGACTCTATCCCATTTACATAACCAACTTCGGGTGCGGTCCAGATTCCTTCATAGAACATTTTTTCAGGAACGCCATGGGCGAAAAGCCGCTCTTGCAACTGGAAATAGACGAGCATAGCTCGGATGTGGGAGCCATAACGCGTCTGGAGGCTTTTCTGGACAGCCTCAAGAACGCCCCTGCCAAGGCCTCCGGGCCATTGAGACCCATAAGAAGACAGGGGCTCCACTCCATAGGCAGGGACAGGAAGGTCTTCCTTCCTTATATGACCGATCAGGCCAGGGCGGTGGCAGCGGCCTTTGAGGCAAGCGGAGTCCCAGCTCAAGTTCTTCCCAAGACCACAGAGGAGACCCTTCGTGTGGGAAGACGCTATACCTCGGGCAAGGAATGCTACCCAGCAATCCTTACCACCGGCGACATGTTGGCTTGGGCCATGAGACCCGGGTTCGACAGGGCTCACAGTGCCTTTTTCATGCCGGGAGGCTCTGGCCCTTGCCGTTTCGGCCAATACAACAGATTTCATCGTCTGGTCCTGGACCAGGCCGGATTCCACGATGTACCCATCTATTCCCCGGTCCAGGACCAGGAAATGTACAAACAGCTTGGCCTCATAGGCAAGACCTTTGTGCGGCTGGGTTGGAGAGGAGTCGTGGCCATAGATTTCCTGGAGAAAGCGCTTTGGGAGATAAGACCCCTGGAGGCCAGAGCCGGAGAAGCACAGGAGGTTTACGAAAAGGCGGTGGCCATGGTGTGTGAACAGCTTCGGCAGGGCAACGGAGATCTGTTTCCAATCCTCCAGGAGGCCAGGCAGGCCTTTGAATCCATATCCCTGCGCATGGATCAGGCCAGGCCCGTGGTGGGGATTGTAGGGGAGATATATATCCGATCCAATCCTTTTGCCAACGAGGATGTCATCCGCAGACTGGAGCAGTTGGGGGTGAGTGTTTGGATGCCTCCCATTTCCGAGTGGCTCCTTTACATCAATTGCATATCCAAGCGACACGCCATGAGAGACCGAAGGTGGAAGAACTATCTGCGCACATCCCTCAAGCAATGGTTTCAAAGAAAAGACGAGCATCACATGGAGGAGATCTTCCATGGGCTGGTGCGCAACCTCAAAGAGCCCACCATAGAGGAGACCATGCGTCTGGCAGGCCCGTATGTGCATCACTCCTTTGAAGGGGAGACCATCTTGAGCATAGGAAAGGCTGAAGATTTCTACAGAAAAGGCGTCAGCGGACTCGTCAGTGTGGGGCCCTTCACCTGCATGCCTGGCACCATAGTGACCGCACTGCTCAAGAGATTCAGAGAGGAACATGATGGAATACCTGTGCTGAACCTTTTCTTTGACGGTCAGGGGGAAAGTTCCACGCAGAACCGTTTGGAGGCCTTTGTTCACCAGGTACATAGTTTTAGAAGCAAGAAGCATTGTCCCAGCTGAAATCTTGAAAAATCCCAGGAGGTTCTCATAAGGATGAAAGAAGACTCTTGCAGGAATCACAAAGAAAATCTAAAGCGTTGTAACTGCACCTACGAGCCTTGCCCCAGGAAAGGATACTGTTGCGAGTGCCTTCATTACCACCGCTCCCATGGTGAAGTGCCGGCTTGTTTCTTCCCTGGGGAAGTGGAGCGCACCTATGACAGAAGCCTGGCCCGTTTCCTATCCTTGCATAGAGGGAGGTCATGAGGTTTCCCAGGGCAGCCCATCCATTGCGCAGAATAACCTACGGCCCGGTTCCTTCCAGGAGGTTAGGCAGATCCCTGGGCATAGACCTGCTGCCCATGAAGAGCTGCTCCTACGACTGCGTATATTGCCAGCTGGGCCCCACTTTAAGACCCAGGTTCAGGAGGATGGAGTTCATCCAGCCGGACTTGGTGGGTGGGGCTGTGAGGCAGGCCTTGGAGAAGAGCGGCCCGGTGGATGTGTTGAGCTTTTCAGGATCTGGTGAACCAACCCTGGACAAACATCTGGGGACAACCATCAGGCTCCTTAAGAGGCTCTTCGGCCTACCGGTGGCTGTGATAACCAATGGTTCCCTTCTTTACCGAAGAGAAGTAAGGGAAGCCTTGCGGGAAGCTGACCTGTTGCTTCCATCCATGGATGGCTGGACAGAGCCCATGTTCAGAAGGATCAACAGGCCTCACCCGCTCCTTAAGCTGGAGAAGGTGTTGGAGGGGCTCGTGTCCCTTAGGAAGGAATTCAAAGGCCAGATCTGGTTGGAGGTGTTTCTGGTCCAGGATGTCAACGACTCCCTGGAACATATTCCTGGGCTCATTCAATGGGTCCAGAGAATAAATCCGGACAGGGTCCAGCTCAACAGCTTAAGTAGACCTCCTGCAGAAGCTTGGGTCAGGGCCCCCAGTTCGGACCGCATCCAGGAGATCAGGGATGCCCTGGGGCCCAGGGCTGAAATCGTGGTTCCTTTTAAGGGGATTGAGCACAAGGCTTCCATTGAGGATCTGGAACAAAGGATTGTGGAGACCGTTACAAGAAGACCTCTTTGCCCAGAGGATCTGAGTTCTCTGTTCGGCTTGGAACCAGCCCTGGCAAGACGTCTGATGCAGGATCTGTCCAGGAAGAACTCTTGGAAGACTCACAGCGTAGGCGGCAGGATCTACTACAGGGCAAAGCAGCTTCAGCCTGGGGAACCGTCCAAATGATATTGAAGGGACCGGAGGAAATCCAGGTTATGAGGCAGGCCAACAAGATCGTGGCCTGCATTCTGGAGGAATTGACCCATCTGGTCACCCCTGGGGCCCTTACCAAGGACTTGGACAGATTTGTGGAGCAAAGGATCCGGGACCTGGGAGGTGAGCCCGCTTTTTTGGGTTACAGGGGTTATCCTGCCTCCAGTTGCATATCCATCAACGAGCAGGTGGTCCACGGCATACCAGGAAATCGCAAGATCCGGGAAGGGGATCTGGTGAGTGTGGATCTGGGAGTTGTGTACAGGGGCTACTACGGTGATGCGGCCCGCACCTACGGCGTGGGAAAACTCAGCCAAAAGGCTCGCAAGCTCATGGAGGTCACAGAGGAGGCCCTCTATAAGGGAATAGAGAAAGCAGTGGCAGGCAACCGGCTCTTTGACATCTCCAAGGCCATCCAAAGTTGGGTGGAACGCCACGGCTTCTCTGTAGTAAGGGAGTTCGTGGGACACGGCATAGGCCAAAACCTTCACGAGGATCCCCAAGTGCCCAACTACGTGCCTCGAAGCCCTTACAATCCCCTTTTGGAATCGGGATTGGTCTTGGCCCTGGAGCCCATGGTGAATGCAGGAGATTATCGCGTCAAGGTGCTGCCAGATGGTTGGACGGCAGTGACAGCCGACGGTTCCCTCTCTGCCCACTTCGAGCACACAATAGCCATCACCGAAGACGGCCCTGAAATCTTGACCCTATGCCGCTAGGCCCCCTTGCTCCCAGATCAACCGGTCACGAATTTCCTGCCTGCCTTCTCTTCCACGGATTGGATCTTGGCCACGAGTCTGCCCTTGTGGCCCTTTCGATAATCCACCTTGATGAGAGCGGCTATACGGTTGCAATCCTGGCTCATCTGGTCAAAACATTTTCGCACCACGTCAAAAACCTGGTCCCACTCTCCTTCTATGACCGTGCCCATAGGGTTCATGCGGTACTCCAGCCCGCTCTCAGCTATTATCTGCATGGAACGGGCCACATATGGGCTGAGGCTCTCACCCTTGTCCAAAGGGTACATGCTGAACTCCAGAAGCACCATGTCCTGCCCACCTCCTGCCGAAATTCTAAGAACAAGCCCTCAGAGAAGGCTTCACAGCCAGAAACTATAACATTATGCCTGCAGGGGCCACAATGCCTGCCGGGTCTTTACACGCTGGAGGCCTGGCCCTAGAATCATGGGGCAGTTGCTGGCTCTTGTCCACGTGGCAGATGAATCTGGATCTTCTAAGGAGGTGTGCCATGGCCTACGAGTTCATCAGGGTGGAAAAGCAAGAACATCTCACCATAGTCACCATCAACAGGCCAGATGTGATGAACGCCTTGCATCCACCTGCGTGCAAGGAAATGGATGAGGCCTTTGAGGAGTTCTCACAAGATCCCGAGGCATGGGTGGCCATAGTCACCGGAGCAGGAGACAAGGCTTTCAGCGCCGGCAATGACCTCAAGTGGCAGGCAGTGCACGGAGGAAAGGCTCTTAGAGAGGGCATAGACTCTCTCAAGGGTGGATTCGGGGGCATAACCAGGAGATTCGATCTTTTCAAACCGGTCATTGCTGCTGTAAATGGTTTGGCCTTGGGTGGAGGCTTCGAGATAGCCCTGGCCTGCGACATCATAGTTGCTTCGGAGAATGCCAGCTTCGGTCTGCCTGAGCCCAGGGTGGGAATGATAGCTGGAGCAGGAGGGGTGCATAGACTTCCCAGGCAGATTCCCTTTCATCTGGCCATGGGCTTGATCCTCACAGCAAGGCGCATCTCAGCCAGGGAGGCCCAGCAGATGGGTCTCGTAAACGAGGTGGTGCCAGCCCCCCAGCTCATGGAGACGGCCCGCAAATGGGCAGAGGCCATCTTGGAATGTGCCCCCCTGGCCGTTCGGGCCAGCAAAGAAGCTGCCTTACAGGGATTGGGACAACCCTTGGAGGATGTGATGCGAAAGATTTTTCCAGGTGTGGCTGCCATGGCCGCATCCGAAGATTTCGTGGAGGGCCCTCGAGCCTTTGCAGAGAAGAGAAAACCTCAGTGGAAGGGCAGATGAGGAACCCCCATCTCAGGCTCAAAAATCAAGACAGGCCATGATGTAAGGGCAGAAAACCATGGATAAGGGGTGCAACCTTGAACCAGGCAATGCTGGCCGTCAGGGCTGAGATAAGGGAAATGACCCCTTGGCTTGTGGAGGTACGGAGGGATTTACACAAGCATCCAGAACTCAAGTTCCAGGAAGTAAGGACCTCCAGCAAGGTTGCTGGGCTCCTCCAGCAGTGGGGCATGGAACCCAAGACAGGGGTAGCTCACACGGGCGTGGTGGGGCTTCTGGACACAGGCAAACCCGGTCCTGTACTGGCGTTGAGGGCGGACATGGATGCCCTTCCCATTCAGGAAATTCAAAGCAGGGATTATGCCTCCCAGAATCCGGGCCTGATGCATGCCTGCGGCCACGACGCCCACGTGACAATGCTCCTGGGGGCTGCTAGAGCCTTGGCCACAGCTTGCATGCCTCCCAGGGGTGCGGTCAAGTTCATATTCCAGCCGGGAGAAGAGGGAGGTGCAGGGGGGCTAAGGATGGTGGAGGCAGGAGTCCTAGAAAATCCAAAGGTTAACGCGGCCTTAGCCCTCCATGTGTTCCCAACCCTTCGTGTGGGTGAGCTGGGGCTTACCCCGGGGCCAGCCCTGGCCTCTGTGGATGATTTTGTAATAAAGCTCAAGGGTCAGGGAAGCCACGCAGCCCACCCACACACCTCCAGGGATCCGATACTGGCTGGAGCAGCCTTGATCCAGGCCCTTCAGTCCATTGTCAGCAGAAACACAGATCCCTTGGAGTCTTTGGTGGTCAGCGTGACCCGCTTCCAGGCGGGCACAGCCTTTAACATCATTCCGGAAGACTCTGAGATATGGGGAACCATAAGAGCCCTTAAGGAGCCAGTGCGTCTTCAAGCCCAGGCCTGCATAGAGGAGATTGCCAGGGGAATAGCCGCGGCCCACGGAGTAAAGGCAGAGACAGAAATCAGAAGGGGTTACCCGGTCTTATACAACGATCCTGGCATGATTGCCTTTGTGGAGAATGTGGCATGCGGCTTTCTGGGCAAGGAGGCAGTCCTTCACCTTCCGCCTTCCATGGGCTCTGAGGACTTCTCATATTTTCTTGAAAAGTGCCCTGGGGCATTCGTGGTCATTGGGTGCTCGGAGCCTGGAGGAACGCCGGCTCCCATGTTACACACACCACAGTTTGATATCAGCGAAGAGGTGCTGCCCATAGGAGTGGAGCTCTTGGTAAGGCTGGTTCACCAATTCATGCAAGACCCTAATGCTCGTGATTTTGCCGGTTGAGGGCCTTCTCTGCCATCATTGGAATCGCCTAACCACTCTTGAGGGGATATGCGCACCAAAGGAGGTAAGAAATGGCCAGGCACAAGAAAATCGAAAGGAGAAAGGAGCTGGATCGCCGAAGAAGGAGAAAAAAGAAAAGGGCTAAACTCAAAGCCAAAGCTCAGAACAAGCTTTAACCTTCACTGTTTGGTTCTTGTGAATAATGAGAGCTAGGCCTGAAAAGGAGTAAATGTACCTGAGGCTTGGGGCGTAGCCCCCATGTCTGGGATTCTGGAAAAAATCCGGGCAAAGGTTTGCAGCCTTACAAAGCCAAAAATGTAAAAAATTCAAGGGCCGGCAGCCTCTATGGGCGCCGGCCCTTTTTCTGGTCTATTACCCTTCTCTAGACCAAAAGCGGAGCAAGGATCAGCGAGATGACGCTCATGAGCTTTATGAGGATGTTCATGGTGGGGCCTGAGGTATCCTTGAAGGGGTCACCCACCGTGTCACCTATGACCGCTGCCTTGTGGCAGTCAGAGCCTTTGCCTCCCAGGTTCCCTTGCTCTATGTACTTCTTGGCATTGTCCCAGGCGCCTCCGGCATTGGCCATGAAAAGGGCCAAAAGAACTCCCGAGATGGTGGCTCCCACCAGAAAACCTCCCAGGGCCTCTTTCCCTATGATGAAACCCACGGCCACGGGAGAGACAACTCCAAAGAGCCCCGGAGCTATCATGTAGCGCAGGGCTGAACGAGTGGCTATGTCCACGCAGGTGGCGGGATCTGGATCTGCCTTGCCTTCCAGCAAGCCCTTGATTTCCCTGAACTGTCTTCTGATTTCCTCCACTATGGCAAAGGCAGCCTTGCCCACAGCGGTCATGGTCAGAGAGGCCACGATAAAGGGCACTATGGCACCCAGGAAAACCCCTATCACGGTGTAAGCATCCGTTATGTCAATGCGCTCCACCTTGGCCGACTGGCCGTAGGCCACAAAAAGTGAAAGGGCTGTCAGGGCAGCAGAGCCGATGGCAAAGCCCTTTCCGATGGCGGCAGTTGTGTTTCCCAGAGCATCCAGAGTGTCTGTGATCTTTCTGGTCTCAGGACCCAGATGGGACATCTCGGCGATGCCTCCGGCATTGTCCGCTGTGGGACCGTAAGCATCCACGGTCATGGTCACACCCACTGTGGCCAACATTCCCACAGCCGAGATGCCTATTCCGTACATGTCGGCCGAGACATAAGCGATGTACATGGCCAAGCAGATCCCGCAGACAGGAAGCGCAGTGCTCACCATGCCCACGGCCATACCTGAGATGATAACTGTTGCCGGGCCGGTCTTGGAGGAATCAGCAATATCCCTGATGGGTTTGGCAGAGGTATAGTACTCGGCCAGAAGCCCTATGATCATGCCCACTATCAGACCGCTGACCACCGCCCAGAAAGTACCCATGGGAAGTCCCAGGCCGCTTTGGATCAAGAGGGTAAGCACTATGAGCACAGCCCCGCCGATAAAGGTGGAATACCTAAGGGCTGCCTGAGGCCCGGCACCCTTGAGGGGTTTGATGGAAAGCACTCCCACCAAAGAGGCGATCAGACCCGCCATGACCACCAGCAAAGGCATGCTCATGTACCTGAACTTTATGGCCCATTCCCCCTGCCCCGGGAAGTACTTGGATACCCAGTCTGGACTCAGGGTCATAGTGGCAGCTATGGCGATTGTAGCCACTGTGGCACCAACGTAGGATTCGAAGATGTCGGCTCCCATGCCGGCTATGTCTCCCACGTTGTCACCCACATTGTCTGCTATGACACCGGGATTTCTGGGATCATCCTCCGGTATGCCGGCCTCCACCTTCCCCACCAGGTCTGAGCCCACATCTGCGGCCTTGGTGTAAATGCCTCCCCCCATCCTGGCAAAAAGCGCAATGGAGCTGGCCCCCATGGCAAAACCGTTTATGTACTGAGCGGTCTCAGCGCTTCCACCCCAAACCCAGAACCAGATACCTACACCCAGAAGTCCCAGGGAGGCCACAGAGAGCCCCATGACCGAGCCGCTCATGTAAGAGACTATCAAGGCCTTACCCATGCCTTCCTGGTTGGCTGCCCAGGCCGTCCTGGAGTTTCCCTTGGTTGAAGCCGTCATGCCGAAGAAGCCGGCGAACATGGAGCAGAGAGCACCGGTCAAGAAGCAGATGGCTGTCCAGATGTTGATGCCTATGGCTAGAAGAACAAAGACTATCACCACGAAGATCGCCAAGGTGGAGTACTGGCGTTTCAGAAACGCCATGGCGCCCTGTCTTATGTACCCCTCGATCTTCGCCATGAGATCGGTGCCGTTGGGCTGGCTTGCCACCCAGCGGTAGATCAGAAACGCCATCAGAAACCCAAAGACCCCCAGAAACGGCGCCACCTTCGTCAGTTCCAGCATTTTCCCCGTACCTCCTTCCGCTTGATGGTTCTGCGCCTGCTAAGAAACGCTCCCTTTGGTTCTGCTCTGCTCGGATGGAAAAGGGGCATGGCAGACCCTCATGGCTTCTTCCAACCCCTTATGGATCAGAACCTCCAAACCTTGGAGAGCCCTATCCAAAACCTTTTCCACCAGCTCTTTCTCCTGATCTTGAAATGACTCCAGCACGAACTGCACAGGATCAACTCCACTAGGGGGTCTGCCTATTCCAATCCTGAGTCGCACAAACCCATCGTCTCCTAGAGCTTCCAGGATGGAACGCACACCCCTGTGTCCCGCATCACCTCCTCTCCTCTTGAACTTGAGTCTGCCCAAGGGTAGATCCATGTCATCGTGGACCACCACAAGACTCTCCGGCTCGCAGCCTTTTTTCCTAAGAGCCAACACCGCCTTTCCGCTCAGGTTCATGAAAGTCTGGGGCTGGGCAAGCCTCAACCTTTGCCCACACCACTGACCTTCTCCCCACCAGAGCTCCCGCTCCCTATGGGAAAGGCTGATGCCAGCAGCCCCACATACCTTATCCACCACCCGGAAGCCCACGTTGTGCCTGCTCCACAGGTAGCGGGGCCCCGGGTTGCCAAGCCCCACGATGCACCACATGGGCTTCTCTCTTCAGATCAGGCTTCGGCTGGCTCGGCTGGTTGCGCAGTACCTGCCTCTGCCGTGGCCCTGCCTGTGACAGTCACCACTGCCGTGGATGGATCGGTCAAAAGCTTGACCCCTTCCGGCACCACCAAGTCCTTGGCGTAAAGAAGGTCCCCCACATTGAGCTTTGTGCAGTCCACCTTAATCTCATGGGGTACCTTCTCTGGAAGGCAGGAAACCTCCAAACTCCAAAGAAGCGGGCTCAAAGTGCCCCCTAGGGTGACTCCCCTGGGTTCCCCTACAAACTCAAGGGGAACCTCCACTCGTATGGCCTCCTCCAAAGAGATCTCGTACAGGTCCACATGTCTGGGCACATTTTTCAAGGGATCCAGATCGCATTGCTTTACCATGGCTATCCGACTCTGCACCCCTTTGTCATCCTGGATAGAGAGATCCACTAGGACATTCTCTCCGGAGGCCAGCACCTGTTTCAGTTCCTTGGGCTTCACAGCCACGGCCAAAGGCTCACGATGAGGTCCGTAAAGAACTGCCGGGATCAGCCCTTCCCTTCTGATCCTGCGGGAAGGTCCCTTACCCGTTTGTTTCCTGACAATCGCCTGCAAAGCTATTCTTCCCATGCCTACTCCCAAATGGTCAGACGAACAAGGAGCTCACCGATCGTTCGTCGTGGATTCTCTGGATGGCCTCGGCCAGGAGCCCTGCCACGGAAAGCTGCCTTATCTTCCCGCAGATCTTGGCCCTTTGGCTAAGAGGAATGGTGTTGGTGACCACCACTTCGGTTATGCGAGAAGCCTCTATCCTCTCCATGGCCGGTCCTGACAGCACCGGGTGAGTGCAGGCAGCATAAACCTCTCTGGCCCCCCGCCCCAAAAGAGCCTCTGCAGCCTGAGTGAGAGTGCCTGCAGTGTCTATCATATCGTCCAAGATCAGAGCCCTTCTACCCTGAACCTCTCCTATGATGTTCATGGCTCTGGCTTCGTTGATGCCCTCTCTGCGCTTGTCTATGATGGCCAGGCTCACCTCCAGCCTCTTGGCAAAGGCTCTGGCTCTTTCCACGCCGCCGGCATCCGGTGAAACTATGACCAGATCGTCCTGATAGTTGCTGCGTATGTACTCCAGGAGCACCGGGGCTGCAAAGAGGTGGTCAAATGGAATATTGAAGAAACCCTGGATCTGCCCAGCATGCAGGTCCATGGACAAGACCCTGTTGGCCCCAGCAGCTGTTATCAAATCAGCCACAAGTTTTGCCGAGATGGGCACCCTTGGGGCCACCTTACGGTCCTGACGGGCATACCCGTAGTAGGGTATCACAGCGGTTATCCTCCTGCTGGAGGCCCGCTTCAAAGCATCTATCATGATAAGCAATTCCATTATGTTATGGTTCACAGGAGGACAGGTGGATTGGATCACAAAAACATCCGTGCCTCTGACATTCTCCTCCACCTCCACAAACACTTCCCCGTCGCTAAAGGTTCTGACCTTTGCCTTGCTCAATGGAATCCTGAGACACTCAGAAATCTCTCGGGCCAGCTCTAGATTGGAGTTACCCGAAAAGAGCTTTAACTTCTCCGACATGCCCTCCTCCGCCAACCTTCACGCTCTTTTGACCCTGTGCCTCACGCTTCTGGGCCAAGACCACTGATCAGGCAAAGCATCTCTTCATCTCGGGGAACTATCTTTTCCAAAGCCCTCTTGGCCTCCGATTCCCCCCTGAACAAACCAAAAACAGTGGGACCGCTTCCGGACATCAAAACCCCCTCCGCTCCGGCCTCCCGAAGCCGGGTCTTGGCCTCTTCCACCCAGGGGTAATGCTGTGCCGTTACGGTCTCAAGATCATTATGAAGGATCGCGATGACGTCTTCGAATCGATCAATAAGTTGCGGAATCGTATATTCTTTTGACCTGCTTGTCAATCCCAAATCCAAGTTTTGGTATACCCAAGCGGTGGACACAGGCCAACCCGGATACCATAGAACATAGTATAGCGGAGCTCTTAAAAACATGGGTTCCAACTTTTCCCCAATGCCCCTTGCCAGGGCTGCCCCCCCTTTCACAAAAAATGGCACATCGGCCCCCAGCCTGGATGCCAACTCCAGAAGTTCTTTCTGCTCCAATGGGTCTCCCAACAATCTGTTCATTGCCTCCAAGACACCAGCTGCATCGCTGCTGCCACCACCTAACCCTGCGCCTATGGGAATCCTCTTGGTAAGGCGGATCTTTACTCCTGGCCACATCTTGGTGTGCTCTTGGAAAAGCCTGGCTGCCCTGTAAGCCAGGTTTTCCTCGCCCAAGGGAAGCCCTGGATGGTTGCATGAAAGCTCAATGCTTTGGCCTGCCAACTCCACCTCCAGCTCATCAAACAGGCCCACGCATTGCATCAGGGTGACGATCTCGTGATAACCGTCGGGCCTTCTGTCCAGGACCCTCAGATGTAGATTCACCTTGGCCGGACAATGCAACTTGATTCTTTTGAATTCCCTTGCCAAAGCCCCCCCCCAAAAGCAACAGGGGCGGGCCAGACCCACCCCTGACTAAGATCACTCTTTAGAGGCCTTCATGTCCCAAGACTCAACCAAGCCCTTTTTGGTATTGGAGATCCATCCCTTCTCAAGCCTCTGCCCCTGGGCACCCATCTAGGGTCAGATCCAGGGTTCAAGCACAGGATTTGCTCTGCCTTGTCGCCCACGGCCGGATCATCTTCAATCCTTGATATGGACCACCACGTATCGCCTGTTCTTTCCCCTTTGAATCCAAAGCAACACACTGTCCTTACCAGCCTTGGCCAGAGCCTTTTGATAGTCCTTGACGCTCTTGACAGCCTGGCGCTCTATTTCGTGGATCACGTCCCCCTTTTGCAGCCCAGCCTTGGCAGCCGGACTGCCTGGCTTCACATTGGCAATCAAAACACCCTCTGCCTTTTCAAGGCCCAGACGCTCGGCTATTTCAGGGGATATTTCCTGCACGGTCAATCCGATACGGTCCTCCTTGCTGGGGGTAGGCTCTGAGCTCATCTCGCCTTCAGCAGGTCTTTCCCCGAGCTCCACTGTGAGGCTCAACTCCTTTCCATCCCGCCACACAGTCACCTTGACCTTCTGGCCTGGCTGCAGCCTAGCCACCGTGTTGAGCAGATCCTTTGTGTCCTTGATCCTGTGGCCTTCCACCTCCAGGATCACATCCCCTTTCTTGATGCCTGCTTTCTCCGCTGGCTCTCCCTCTATGACCCTTCCCACAAGAGCCCCGCGTTCCTCCTTGAGCCCGAACTTCTGAGCCATTCCAGGCTCCCATCCCTGAATCTGAACCCCCAGCCAACCCCTGGTGACCTTGCCCTTCTCCCTGAGCTGGGGAAGCTCCTCCTTGGCCACGTTTATGGGAATGGCAAAGCCAATACCTTGCCCGCTGGCCACTATGGCTGTGTTTATGCCCACCACCTCGCCCTGCAGATTGAAAAGGGGTCCCCCCGAGTTGCCTGGATTTATGGAAGCATCTGTCTGTATGAAATCATCATATGGACCCGAGCCTATGACTCTGCCCTTGGCCGAGACTATGCCTGCTGTGACTGTGTGTTCCAGCCCAAAGGGATTCCCGATGGCTATCACCCACTCTCCTACCCTTAACCTGTCTGAGTCTCCCAAGGTGGCTGTCTGCAGCTCTTTCTCCGGTTCTATTTTCAGCAGTGCCAGATCGGTTGTGGCATCTGCGCCCACCACTTTTGCCGAGTACTCCCCTTGCTTGTCAGGAAGCCTCACGATTATTTCGTCGGCACCCTCTATGACATGGTTGTTGGTAAGTACATAGCCCTCCTTGCTTATCACCACCCCGGAGCCCAATCCCTTCTGTTCAAACTCCTTGGGCACCTGGTCTCCGAAGAACCTCTCAAAGAAGTCCCTAAAGGGATCCCTCTCCCCTCTGGGGCCGCGGAAAAAGGGAAAAGGCCCTGTCTGGACCTTCTTGCTCACCTGAATGTTCACCACGGTGCGCTTTAGCCCCTCCACCAGATCCGCCAGGGAAGGCAATCCAGCCACAGAGGGCTTTACAGCAGCCCCTGCTTCAGACTCTTTCCAGAAAGCCTTACCCCATGTTTGGGGAACACCTTCCATGAGCCCAAATCCGCTCATAACTATTACCAAGACTCCCAAGCCCAGCCACTTCTTATTTCCAAGCTTCATCTGGCTTGCCTCCTTACGGTTTTGAAGGTCTTTGGGGAACATAAGCTGGAAATCTTCTTTCAACCCCTCATACTCACCCCTGAGTGCTCATGGCCGGGCAAGCACCCATGTCATATCTTCACGGCCTTCACATAAAGCAGGCGCAGATCTGCCAAAAGCCCGTCCAGATGTCTTTGCTCCTCCGAGGTAAGATTGCCCTTTGTCTTCTCCTGGATTATGCCCAGGGTGTCTATCAGGTATTTGGCCATGGGCAGGTTGCGCTCTCTTTGTTGGGTTTCTGGATTGGGGATTTCCCCCAAGAATGTGAGCACCTGCGGTAGAAAAAAAGAAGCCAGAAACCCCGAGAACGTAGGCTGTGGAAGGGGTATTTCCCTGGATTCCCCTCTGGCCTCCTGCCTTCCGGGCCCCTGGGACTCCTCCTTGACCGCCCTGGCCTCTTTTGCCGAGCTCTCCTGTGCCCCTTGATCTTCAGTCCTGGAAAAAGCCCTTCTATCTCTCACGGTAAAGCCCTGGCCCTGTTCCTCCCCTGCCATGGCTACTCCTCCCCAAGAGTCTTTTTCTAGACTATAAGCCCTCCCCATGGCCTTGTCCACCGGGGTCCTGCTCGCAGACCTTCTCCATGATCCCCTTGAGGCCCGCCTCGGCCCTCTTTAAACCCAACTCATCTCCCAGGATCGAATATGCCCTTCTGGCATCACTCCAGCGTCCCTTTTCCTCGGCCCTTTTTGCCAATTTTCTTATTTCCTCGCTCCAGTTCCCCTCTTTATTGCTCAAGAGGGTCTCTTCAAAGAGCTGCAGGTCTCCGGACTCTACGGCCTTCCGATCCAGTCCTTCCAAGCCTTCCTCATAGCCTGCTCTACGGTAAAAGGCTGCGGCGTCATTGACTCTTTGGGCTTCCCTGAACCTGTCTCCCCATATCCGGGCCTCTTCCGGAGTCGTCTTGGGAGAAAACAGCTTTTCTTTCTTCTCCATAAAATTCAGCCACTTCATTGCTTTGCTCCCCCAGTGGAGTTGAGTCTCTCCCACTTGCCAGCTCTCTCCAACAATAATGGATCCTCTGCAGGACAGTCAGATTGGCCAGTAGGGCCAGAATCCCAACAGCCCAATCCATTACCTGGAAAAGGGCCCCTGCTGCCAGCACCAAGATGCGCTCCGGTCTCTCCATCCAACCCACGGTGCATGTGGGCAAAAAGCACTCTGCCCTGGCCCGGGCATAGGGCACAAGAGATGTCCCCACCATGGCCAGGCAGCACAGTCCCACCAGAGCCACGTTCCCCTGTCCTGCAAAGTAAAGCGTCAGACCCGTAAGCAGGAACAGGTCCGAGTAACGATCCACAATGGAGTCCAGAAAGGCCCCAAGACGGTTCTCTAGCCCTCGGACCCTTGCCACCCCCCCATCCAGCATATCACAGAGCCCTCCGGCCAGCATGAACAGGCCAGCTACTCTAAAGCTGCCCATCCAAAGCAATGCAGAGGCCAACAGGCTCAAGCCCAGGCCCGTGAAGGTAAGGAGGTTTGGGGAAATCCCCATGCGATGGAGCCCCTCAAACAGAGGCCTACCCACTTTTTCCAGCTGGCCCTTGACGAATCCTCCTATCAACCTCCACCTCCCAGCTCCAGGGTAAGGTAATAACCGTAGCTTCCCCTCTGAATCAACAGGGTCACGCTTTCACGCCTCAGAGCTCTGGCCATGGCAGCCTGATAATCCTCCAAGGAACGAATCTCTTTCTCATTGACCTGTCTGATCAGATCCCCTTCTCGAATCCCCACGCGGTGAGCCAGGCTCTGAAACTCCACACTCTTAACCACCACCCCCTGATTCGTGTATTCTCTTGGGCCCCTCCTCTGGGCCGATGGAGCTGCCACCGTGAACCCCAAGAGCCCTTCGGCCATTTTGGCCGCATCCTTGGAAGACAAGGATTCTGCCTTTACCTTGAGTTCCAATTCTCGCCCATCCCTGACCACCCTCAGGCTGATTTGACTTCCGCCCGTATAGGCTGAGAGCGCCTCCTGGAACTCCTGCCTTGAGGAAACCTTGGTGGCTCCCACGGAAAGAACCAGGTCTCCTTTTCTGAGCCCTGCCTTCTGTGCAGGTCCTCCGTTGATGACTTGGCTCACCAGGACACCCTTTCTGCCTTCTAAACCCAGGGAACGGGCCAGAGCTTCCTCCAGGCTCTGGACTTCCACTCCGATCCAAGCCGGATGCACCTCTCCATGCTCCATGAGTTCCCGCATTATCCGCTTGGCCCTGTCTATGGGTATGGCGAATCCAACCCCCTGGGCCTTTTGGTAAATGGCCGTGTTAATGCCTATGAGCTCCCCGTCTATGTTCAACAAGGGTCCCCCACTGTTTCCTGGATTGATGGCAGCATCGGTTTGAATGAAGTCCTTGTAAACCCTGGACTCGGTCCTTATGGACCGGTTCAGAGCGCTTATGACCCCGGTGGTCACGGTATGGGAAAGGCCAAATGGATTTCCTATGGCTATGACCGTCTCGCCTATCATGAGATCATTGGAACGGCCCATGGGTATGACAGGCAGTTTTTCTTTGGCCTCGATGACAAGCAAGGCCAAGTCAGATGGAGGATCCGCCCCGACCAGCCTGGCCTGATATTCCCTCTGGTCGCTCAGGGTCACCTTGATGGAACTGGCGCCCTGAACCACATGTTCATTGGTTAAGATCATGCCTTGGGAATCCACGATCACACCAGAACCCAGGCTTGTCCTGGCCTGGCCCCTGGGAAAAGGAGACAAGAAATCCCGGAAAAACTCTTCGAAAAGAGACTCCCCCCTGAAGCCCGGCAACATTCCCGGACGCCTTTGGATTTCTTGCTCTGTACTTACGTTCACCACAGCCGGGCTGGCTCTTTCTACTGCTTTGACAACCGCGCTTCTCCTCAATTCCGATGCCTGCAAACTCCCACACAGACACAGCAACGCAATCCCTGTGGCCACTGCCCCACGAAGATTCCTGGCCCCATTCCCTAGGATCATTTCCCACCACCTGAGCATATGTTCTTCCTGGCCCGCCCCTGAGTCCTTGGATTCGGATCGGCCTTAGGCAAAAAGCACATCATTTTCGTAAGATCTCCCATTTTTCTCAACACAGATAAGGGTGAATTCACTAGGAATCCCTTGGCATTTTTCTTCCAAGCAGGCAGCTTTGGCTGTGCTATACTATCCTTCCAATTGGATGAGACACAGCAGTTCAAGTTTACGACACCAGGAAGCTCATGCACAGTCTTTGCCTGCCTGTACCCGTTCGATGGTGGCCTAGCCCTCATTTCTCAAAGGGTCGAAACTCCATGGTGGACACGGTAGTGATCCACGCCATTAGTCTTCCGCCAGGGGTGTTTGGCACCGGACATATCATAGATCTCTTCATGGGAAGACTGGATATCAAGGCCCATCCTTCATTTCAAGGGCTTGAGGGACTCAGGGTGTCGGCCCATTTCTTAATCGAGAGGGATGGACAAATTCATCAATTTGTACACACGGATGATACGGCCTGGCACGCTGGAGAAAGCCAGTTTCAAGGAAGGCAAGGCTGCAACGATTTCTCAGTGGGTGTGGAGCTAGAGGGAGATCAGATAAACTCTTTCACAGATGCTCAGTATCAGGCCCTGGAAATCCTTCTGGAAGCTCTCATGAGAGCCTATCCAGCCATAACCCCAGCCAGGGTGGTGGGCCACAACCAGGTGGCTCCTGGCAGGAAGTGGGACCCGGGACCCATGTTCGATTGGCAAAGACTCAGAAGCGCTTTGGAGCACAGCAACACTTTGCGCGTACAGAGGAAGTGATGGTTGTTCCCCAGGCAGGTCAACTCTTGATGGTAGGATTTGCTCCCCACGAGATGGATGAGGTCAGGACTCTGGCAGCCCAGGGAAGGCTTGGGGGGGTGATTCTGTTTCAGAGAAATGCAACCAAGGCAGTGGAAGTTTTTGATATCAAAAGGCGTCTTGTCTCAGATGTAAGGGGAGGGACCTCTCTTCTCGTAGCAGTGGACCAGGAGCATGGCAGGGTTTGCAGGATCAGGGAAGGGGTCACCCTTTTCCCGGGGCCTTCCCAGTTGGGGCTTCTCAACAGGCCAGCGACTACGGCCCGGGTGGCCAAGTGGGTGGCCAAGGAGCTTCTCTTGCTGGGCATAAATTTGAACCTGGCCCCTGTGGCTGACCTGCCAGAAGCCCATTGGTGTCCCCCGGTTTTGGAAGGCCGGAGCTTCTCCACAGACCCTCTGGTTTGCGCCCGACATGTGGCCGCCTGGGTGAGAGGTTCCCAGGAGGGGGGAGTTGCCTCTTGTGCAAAGCATTTCCCCGGACATGGGAGCGTTATGGGGGATACCCACACAGGAATCCAGGAGGATGTTTCACAAGAACAAAGGATCCTTGGACATCATCTCATCCCCTTCAGGGCAGCAGTGAAGGCGGGCGCAGCATGTGTGATGATGTCCCATGTGGTTTACCCGGCCCTGGATTCTTCTGCCCCGGCCAGTCTTTCACGGCCGGTCGTGGAGGGTTTGCTCAGAAGGGCCTTGGGATTCAGGGGGGTGGTCCTGACCGATGACCTGGACATGGGGGCAGTGGCCTCCCGCATGGACACCTTGGATGCGATCCTGGAAGCGATTGGAGCAGGAGTGGATGTTGCTTTGGTTGGCAGAAACTTGAGGCAAGGCCGCAGCATAAGCCACCTGGTGGAGGAATTGGAGAAGGCAGTTCGTGGCCGCCACATATCGCCTGAGCGGGTCAGGGAATCCCTGGAGAGGGTTAGAGTTTTCAAGTCCTGCTGGATTTCTCGAAACCACCACGGTTTAAGCAGGAGTGGATCTAGGGCAGCTGCTGGTTTTGCTAGGAGACTCATGAGAGAGGTGGCTCATTGGGGCGCGTCTTCACGGGAATAGAGAGATTGCTTGGGCAATCGCCCAGATGGCTCAAAAAAGGGGCCAGGGTGGGGCTCTTGGTGCACCCTGCCTCTGTGGTTTGTGATCTGAAACACTCCGCAGAAGCATTTGTGGAGGCTTTCCCTGGAAGTCTCAAGAGGCTTTTCGGTCCTCAGCACGGCCTTTGGGGAGAGAAGCAGGACAACATGGTTTTCTCGGCCCACGAGGCTCAGACACCTTGGAAAGTCCCGGCTTACAGCCTTTACGGGAATCATCTGGCTCCCACACAGGAGATGTTGCAGGGCCTGGATGTCTTCATAGTGGATCTCCAAGACGTAGGCTGTCGCGTGTACACTTATGGGGCCACATTACTGGGCTGTTTGAAGGCCTGTGCAGAAAAGGGCCTCAAGGTGCTTGTACTTGACAGACCCAATCCCATAGGCGGCCGGATGGTGGAGGGTAATGTGCTGGACACTGCCATGATCTCCTTTGTGGGTCCCCATCCCATTCCCATGCGCCACGGTTTGACCCTTGGGGAATTGGCCCGGCTTTTTGTGGACCAGTTGGGCTTGCAAGTGGATTTGGAGGTGGTCCCCATGGAAGGTTGGAGAAGGCACATGTATTTTGACGAGACAGGCCTTCCTTGGGTGTTGCCTTCTCCAAACCTGCCAACCTTGCACTCCTGCGTGGTATATCCAGGCCAGGTGCTTTTGGAAGGCACAAACCTCTCTGAGGGAAGGGGCACGACCAGGCCTTTTGAGATATTCGGGGCGCCGTTCATAGAACCTTTCTCCCTAAAGAAGAGGCTGGATGAACTACAACTACCAGGGGTTGGCTTCCGAGCGCTCTATTTCGAACCTACCCATGGCAAATGGGCGGGAAAACGTTGCGGCGGGATACAGATCTATGTCCTGGACAGAAACAATTTCAGGCCTTATCTGACTTCCCTGTGGATAATCTACTTGGTCAGGGCCCTTTTCAATGAGGCTCTGAGTTGGAAACAACCCCCCTACGAGTTTGAGACCCACAGGTTACCTTTGGATCTGTTGACAGGCGACCCGGGAATCAGACAAGGGCTGGAGCAAGGTCTGAGCCCTGAAGAGCTACAGGCCAGATGGGACCCACAGCTGGAAGAATGGTTGAACAGGAGGGAGAGATATCTTGTTTATGGAAACTAGGGTCAGAAAAGTTCATCTCCTGGGCATAGGGGGCACAGCAATGGCTGCCATGGCCGCCATGTTGCAGCAAAGAGGCTTTCAGGTCAGCGGTTCGGACCAGGCCATATACCCTCCCATGAGCGATTTTTTGAGCCTTAAGGGCATCCAGGTGAAAGAGGGCTTCTGCGCCAAAAACCTGGACTGGAATCCGGATTTGGTGGTGGTGGGAAATGCCCTCTCCAGAGGCAACCAGGAGCTGGAGGCTGTGCTCGAAAGAAGGATACCATATCGCTCTTTTCCAGAGCTGCTCAGGCAATGGTTTCTGGAAGGCAAGCGTGCTTTGGTGGTGGCGGGAACCCATGGGAAGACCACCACGGCATCCCTGCTTGCCTGGATACTTCTGAGATGTGGTAAAGATCCCTCTTTCCTTGTGGGGGGAATTCCCAAAGGGTTGGGGGCTGGCTACCGCCTCGGAGAAGGGGATTTCTTTGTGGTGGAGGGCGACGAGTATGACAGCTGTTTTTTTGACAAGAGGCCCAAGTTTGTCCATTACCTGCCATGGATAGTGACCTTGGGGGCAGTGGAGTATGATCACGCTGACATATATGGAAGCATGGAGCAGATGCTGGGAGCCTACAGAATGCTCTTGAGGGTTCTTCCCAGAAACGGAAGGCTGGTCTTTAATCTGGAAGATCCCCAGGCAAATATTCTGGCTCGGGAATCACCCTGCCATGTGGTCAGCTGCGCCCTGGAGCAGGATGCTGATTGGAGGGCTGACAGAATAAAAATGGAGAAGGGAGGAGTTTCTTTTAGGGTATTCTATAAAGGCACCCAGGTAGGAGACTGCCACTGGGGTCTGCCTGGCCGCCACAATGTGCTCAATGGCCTGTTGGCCCTTGGGGCTGCCCGGGAAGCAGGCCTGGAGGCAGAAATAGCCCTTGAAGCCATGGGTGAGTTTCAGGGTGTGAGGCGACGTCTGGAGTTCTTGGGAGAGATGGGAGGGGTTTATGTTTACGACGATTTTGCCCACCACCCCACGGCTGTTAAGGCCGGCCTGGAGGCCCTAAAGGATATTCATCCCAAAGCCCGTCTCTGGGCCGTCTTTGAGCCTAGAAGCAACACCATGTGCAGAAAGGTTTTCCAGGAGGAACTGCCAGCAGCCTTCTGCTATGCAGACAGGGTAGTTCTGGCAGGGGTGCACAGGGCAGAGAGGATTCCCCAGGAGCAACGGATGGATCCCATGGCCGTGGTGGAAGCCATAAACAGTAGGGGCTCGAAGGCTTGGTATTTGCCTGCTGTACAGGAAATAGTAGATCTCTTGGCAGATCAGACCCAGCCAGGAGACGTGGTATGCCTCATGAGCAACGGTGGCTTCGGAGCAATTCAGGAACTGCTCTTGAAAGCCTTGAAAGCCAAAGCTTAGATCCAAGGAGAAGCCCATGGGTTTGAGAGTCTTTTCAGCATTATCAATGCTTCTGTTATCCGTGGGAAATTGGGCTTGGGCAGGTGCAGCTTCCGGGCCCACGGTTCATGTTTTGCCCAATGGTCTTACGGTGATAGTGGATGAGGACCACTCGGCCCCGGTTGCTGCAATACAATACTGGGTTAGGGCTGGAAGCCGTACCGAGACCCAAAGGCAGGCCGGGATCACCCACCTCATCGAACACATGATCTTCAAGGGAACTAAAAAGAGAAAACCAGGTGAGTTGGCCTGGGAAATAGAGAGCCTGGGTGGGACCATCAATGCTTATACAGCTCCTGACTACACGGTATACCACGTAAGCATTGCAAGCCGTTTCGCTTGGGAGGGACTGGAGCTTCTCACAGACGCCATACAGAATGCTTCCTTGGACTCCAGTGAACTGGAGCAGGAAAAAAGAGTTGTTCTGGAAGAAATCAGAATGGGGGAAGACAGGCCCCAGGTGAAGCTTCAAAAGGCTCTCTTTGCAGAGGCATTCAAGGTGCATCCTTATGGTAGGCCGGTCATTGGATATCCTGAAACGGTCTCTTCTTTCATGCGGGAAGATCTTCTGGCATATGTGGAAAGACTTTATGTGCCTGCCAACATGACCCTGATTCTGGCCGGTGACTTGGAAACAGGGAGTGCGCTCCAATGGGCCAGAAAGCTGTGGGATGGATGGGACCGTCCCCAGGCAGAGGCTCCCCAGGTCAAACAGGAGCCCCAGCAGGAAACCCTCAGGACAGTGCTCTTGAGAAAAGAGGTATCAGAGGCCCATCTGAGGTTGGCCTTCCCCATCCCTGAGGCATCTCATCCTGATGTGCCGGCCCTGGATGTATTGGCCATGATTCTGGGAGACGGCGAGAGTTCACGGCTGGAGCAGAGGCTCAGGGTCCAAAGCGGCCTTGTATACACAGTGGGAGCAGACAGCTACACTCCCTTGGATCCGGGCCTGTTCATCATACATGCCAGTTTGGATCCGGTAAATCTGAACTCCGCGATCAGGCTGGTCTTTGAGGAGTTGGAGAAGGTCAAGGCCATGGGGGTGTCCCCATCGGAGCTGGAAAAAGCTCGACTTCAGGTGGAAGCCAACCTCATTCACGCCAGGGAAACCATGTCGGGAAGGGCTAGGGTGCTGGGTCAATTCCTCATGCTGCAAGGGGATATTTCCAAAGAGAAGGAATACCTGGAGGCCGTGGGGAAGGTAGGCTCAGAGGAGATTCGCCGCGTGGCCTCGAAATACCTCTGTGGCAAGAAACTGACAGCGGCATTGCTTCTGCCCAAGGAAAGCCACAAGGAAATGGACCAACAAGCTCTGAAAGAATTGCTGGAACAGGCCTCGGAGCAGAAGATCCATCGTGCCCAGCCAGAGACCTCTCCTGCACTTTCTGTGTACAGAGAAGTACTTCCCAACGGTCTGACACTCTTGGTCAGGGAATCCCACCAGGTGCCCACAGTGGCCATAAGAGCGGTTTTCCTGGGAGGATCTAGGTTCGAAACTCCACAGACTGCAGGACTCAGCAAGGTGGTTGCTCATATGCTCACCAGGGGAACCCAAAGCCGCTCTGCTCAGGATCTGGCCCAGGAGGTAGAGGCCATGGCTGGCTCCCTGGAGGGTTTCTCTGGAAGAAACACTTTTGGCGTGCAGGCCGACTTTTTGAGCCGCTTTTTTCCCCAGGCAATGGAGCTTTTGAGCGATGTGATCATGAACCCCACTTTTCCGGAGCAGGAGCTGGAGAGGGAGAGGCCTAGGCTTATTGCTTCGGTGCGCAGAGAAAAGGATCAACCCACCGCCCAGGTGATGCGCATCTTCACCCAAACCCTTTTCAAGGTTCATCCTTACGGGCTTCGCCAGCAAGGCACAGAGGAATCCCTTGGGGCCCTCAAGAGGGATGACCTCAAGGCCTTTGCCTCCAAGTGGCTGGTGCCCACCAACGGGGTGATCTCCATAGCAGGGCATGTGAGCCTTCATGAGGCTCGCAAGTGGGTGCAACGCTTTCTGGGTGGCTGGAGATCAGCAGAATTTGTGCCTCCGCCTGTGCCCCAGGAGCCTGCTTTGGAACAGGCTCGCCAAGTCCGCCAGGAGGCTCCTTTGCAGCAAGTACACGTGGTTCTGGGATTTCCTGGTACGACTCTCCAAAGCCCTGAGCGTTTCGCCTTGGAGGTGCTTGACAATGTTCTCTCAGGGCAAGGAGGAAGACTTTTCAAAGAACTCAGGGATCGCCAGGGCCTTGCCTACTCGGTCACATCCTTTTCACAGGTGGGATTGGATCCGGGATATTTTGGGACTTACATAGCCACTGCCCCGCAAAATCTGGAAAGAGCTCTGGAAGGCCTTAGGAAGGAACTCCAAGAGCTGACCAGGCAGCTGATTTCCCCTGAAGAGCTTCAAAGGGCCAAGAACAACATAGTTGGGACTTACGAAATCAGCCAGCAGACCAATGCCGCCAGGGCCATGACCATGGCCCTTGACGAGCGATATGGCCTGGGACACGATTTTGGGGAAAAGTATCCCAGGTTCATTGAGGAGGTCACAGCCCAGCAGGTACTGGAGGCGGCTCGCAATTATCTGAACTTGGATCGATGTGTGACAGTCATTCTGGGTCCGGGTCCTTGACGGGCCAAGGGGTTTTTGATAGGGTTTACCAACTTGATGGGAGGGGCCGTTTGTCCAGGGCAGAAGAGGTCTCGGCCAGTTTTGGTCCCGGCTTGAAGTATAGGCTGGAATCCGTGGAGGTACAGGATCGAGATGAAGAGGATCCGGACGGGTATAATCGGGGTCGGGAATTGTGCCAGCTCCTTGGTGCAAGGCAGATTCTACTATGCAGACAGCCAGGCTGATATTCCCGGGCTCATAACCCGCAATTTTGCGGGCTATTACGCCTCAAGCATCCAGTTCGTAGCTGCCTTTGACGTAGACCGTAGGAAGGTAGGCCTGGACCTCTCCCAGGCCATATTCGCCCAACCCAATTGCACCACCGTGTTCCAAAAGGAGGTGCCTTTTCTGGATGTGCCAGTGGAGATGGGCTTCGTAATAGACAGCATCCCAAATCATGCAGGGGAGTATCCCGAGGCTGAGCGCTTTGACCCTCTTCCCCAGCGTTACCGAAACCAGAAGGAGGCACGCAAGGCCATTGTTCAAATCTTGAGGGAACAAAAGGTGGAGGTGCTCATAAATTACCTTCCCGTGGGAAGCGAGCGAAACACCTATTTTTATGCAGACTGTGCTCTGGAGGCAGGCTGTGCGCTTGTGAATGCCATACCGGTTTTCGTATGCAAGGAGTATGGGGAGCGATTCCGCCAGGCCGGGCTTCCTGTGTTGGGTGATGACATAAAGAGTCAGGTGGGCGCCACCATAATTCATCGCGTCCTGACGCGTCTGTTCGAAGACAGAGGAATGCCGGTGCGCAGGACTTACCAGCTCAATGTGGGAGGAAACACCGATTTCCTAAACATGTTGGACAGAAGCAGGCTCCAAAGCAAGAAACAGAGCAAGACCCAGGCTGTCACCAGCCAGATGAACGGCGGGCCTGAGGATCCGCGCCTGGTGCACATCGGCCCCAGCGACTATGTGCCCTGGCTTAGGGACAACAAACTCTGTTTTCTCAGAATCGAGGCTGAGCATTTCGGTGGGATACCTATGCATGTGGAGGTGCGCCTCTCCGTGGAGGACTCACCCAACTCCGCTGGGGTCATAATGGATGCTATCCGGGCAGCCAAGGTGGCTCTGGACAGGGGGCTTTCAGGTCCCATAGAGGAGGCCAGCGCCTACCTTTTCAAATCACCTCCCGTTCAATACGATGATGCCATGGCCCGCGAGATGCTCAAACGCTTTGCGGAGCCGGCCTTCCAGGCCAAAGTGGCGGCCAAATCCGGTGCATGAGCTCCACTCATTTTGAGCGTGGCTTATGGGCCTGGTCCAGAAGGAATAATTCAACGAGCCCCAAGTAGTTGCGAGCTTTATTACCTGGGAGAGGCAGTGGGATGACGCTGGAGGCCATTTCCCGAGGCAAACCCAAGAATCATTCGGTTTCCCGAGGCTGTGGACTCGCTCTAGGATTTCGTTAAATCGGCCGATTAGCTCAGCCTTTGTGGGTGACACAGTTCCAAAGGCCTTAGTATTTCGGCTGGGGAAGGGCTTTCATGGAAAGAGTTGAGGTGGATGTGCTTGTGGCAGGAGCAGGAGCTGCCGGGCTAAGAGCAGCCTTGGAAGCCTCCCTGCAAGGGGCCAGAGTGCTTGTATTGTGCAAAGGGGCACCAGGGGGAGGCACCTCCACAGTGCTCAGCGGAGGAGTCTTCCGTGGTGCCTCTGGTGGAGGAGATCCTGCTTCTCATCTTTTGGAAACCCTGAGGGCGGGCAGAGGCCTCAACCAAAAATCCCTGGTAGAAATTTTGGTGCAGGAATCCCCGGCACGGCTTCAAGAGCTCTTGGATTGGGGGCTAAGAGGCGAGGTAAGGGGAGCATTTCTTTTTGCAGGAGGAATGGCACCCGTATGGGGAAAGCCCATTTTGGATTGTCTTATGGCCAAAGCAAGCCAAAGAGGAATCGGTTTTCTGGGCTCCACCATGCTGTGTCGGATATTTCCCACAGGCTCAGGGTTGGGGGCATTGGCTTACAACATCAAGGGTGGCAGATGGCTGGGATTCCACTGCAGGGCTTTGATTCTGGCCACTGGTGGAGCAGGCGCCCTCTATGCACGCCATGACAACCCCCGTAGCATGTTTGGAGAGGGCTACACCCTGGCTCTCCAAGCCGGGGCACAACTGCAGGACATGGAATTCGTGCAATTCTATCCTCTTGGCCTGGCCGAACCAGGGCTTCCAAGCTTTTTGATCCCCCCTCGCTTGGCCGATAAGGGAAGGCTTTACAATGGGCAGGGGCAAGACATACTTTCCAAATACCATATCCAGGAAAGGCCGGCTGCAGAACGCGCCCGGGACAGGCTCTCCCAAGCGATTTTCTTGGAAATCCAAGAGGCTCAGGAGATCTTCTTGGATCTTCGGGCAGTAAGCCAGAAACAATGGATGGAGGACCCACTTTCGGCATCCAGCATCGATCTGCTCGGAAAAAAGTTCGGAGCCTTCCAGAGGCCACTGAGGGTGGCTCCCATGGCACATTTCCTCATGGGGGGCATAAGCATAGGTGAGAATGGAGAAACCTCTGTGCCAGGGCTTTTTGCAGCAGGTGAGGCCGCAGGAGGAGTTCATGGAGCCAATCGGTTGGGTGGAAACGCTCTGGCCGAAACCCTGGTCTTTGGCGCCAGGGCTGGAAGGGCAGCAGCCCTTTGGGCATTGGAGGCTAATGAGCCACAGGATTTGGGACCTCTCATGGAACAAAGCCTCAGGAGCCTTTTTGATCGTCCAGCACAAGGATTCCAGCCACAAACCAGGCAGTTGCGGGAGAGGCTTCGCCAATGCATGTGGGAAAAAGGTGGGATCCTGCGAGATAGAAAAGGGCTGCAGGAGGCTTTGGAGTGCCTGACCCAGATGAGCCTGGAGTTGGAGGCTTCCCCTATTTGCTCTGAGTGGTCTGGGCTTGCCCGCACAATGGAGTTGCACCTGGGAATTGGAACAGGCATCCTCATATTGAAGGCAGCTCTCAGAAGAGAGGAAAGCCGTGGGGCTCATTTCAGGTCAGATTTCCCTTCTCAGGATGATCGATGTTGGCTAGGTCACTTGAGGGTGAGGCTGGACCCTCAAGGATCTGAATCATGGAGCTTCCAACCTGTTACACCTCAGGAGGCCTCCGGGCCATGATCTTCATAGGGGGGGTCCAGCCCAAGACAAGAGACCTGGAATCAACACCCAGGGTTTGTCCTTCTTGTGGAAGACCCCAGGCCTTCCTGAAACGCACAGATCATTACATAAGTTTCTTTTTCATCCCTCTAATACCCATCTCCAGAGGCAAGCCTTTTCTGGCCTGTGAGGCCTGTGGAAGGGTGGTACAGCAAGGTGGAGATCCTTTGGAGGAGCTAAGGGCCGGGATGAGAAGAATCTGTCAGGGTTGCGGAGAAAGGATGGATCCGGTCTTCCAGTTTTGCCCCTTCTGCGGCAGAAAACTCTAAGTTTAAAGGCCAGGAGCTGGCTATGGGAAAGACTCTCAAGCTCATCTGGGGTGTGGCTCTTCTTATGCTTTTTTTCATATGGATCTTCCCTTCCTGGGTCTATGTGTGGGAGGGCCCGGATTTCGCCTTCAAAGCCAAGATTGGCTCCTCATGGCTGTGGGCGCCTCCCATGCCTTATGGAGCCAGCCTGGACTGGTTCAAGAACATTTCCTACAGCCTGGCCGTAATCCTAGCGGCCACAGGGCTGCAACTCTGGGCCTCCACGGGGAACAACACTAATCTCGAGAAAAAAGATCCTTTTTCTCATCTGGGGCCCTGACTGCATTTGGAGGCACTCTTGGGGCAGAAGGCGAATTGGATTTATTCCCCAACAAACCCAAACATAATGAAACCGTTTGGTCTCACAAATCCTTCCGGAGAAGAATTGCAGAGCCATCCCTGGACAATTACACGGTGGTGGATGTAAAAAGGTCTGCATGATGCGTGAGTATCCATCTGTTCCCATCCTGGCTGTGGGCGCAGTGGTGCTAGATGCCAACAGGGTGCTCCTGGTCAAAAGGGCCCAGCACCCAGGCAAAGGTACATGGAGCATTCCCGGTGGCGTGGTGGGATTGGGTGAAACCCTGGATCAAGCCCTGAGGAGAGAAATCCTGGAAGAGACAGGCCTCCTGGTGCAACCTTTGGAGCTGGTGGGCGTAGCTGAAAGGATATTCATGGAAGGTGAGCGTGTCCAATATCATTACGTGATCCTGGATTACCTATGCTTTGTACAAGGGGGAGCCTTGCAGGCCTCCAGTGACGCAGAGCAAGCCCGCTGGTTTAATGCGGAGGAGATAGCTTCTCTGGGGCTGAATGCCCAGGCTCTGGAAATCATCGAGAAAGCCAGGCACCTGGCCCAAATTGGGGAGGGTTCTTAGCTTGGAGCAAGGGAGATCTTCTTTTTGGCCCAAAGCCTTAAGTGGGAGATAGGCTTTCATGGCGCACAGTGAACAGTTGCGCAAGATCCTTCAGCGTATTGACCATAGAGGTTACAAAGCCTATCAGGAGATTGCAGGCTCTTATGAGTTCCAGGGCTTTGAACTGGTGGTGGATCACGTGCAGGGGGATCCTTTTGCCTCCCCATCCCGCATGAGGATCTTGGTGCCCTGGGAAAAGGCGCCTTTCGAAAAATGGTTGGTGGCCAACAGCAGCCGTGCAGTGGGGTTCAGGGATTACCTGACCAGAACATTTCATGAAGCCATCTGCGCTCTTAGCAAGGGCAGGAGAGGCATCGGCCACAGTGGGCAGATTTCCATAGATAAACCGGGCCAGGAGATCCTGGACAGATCCTCTGTCCTGGTCTCCAAGGAGGGTTTGGAGGTGAGATTCCTTTTGGGTCTTCCTGCAGAGGGCCGCACCATCCTGGGCAGACAGGCCGAGGAGATGCTCCTGGGGGAGCTCCCACGAATAGTGGAAGCCTCCTTGAGACCTTGGAGCCTGGATTTGGCCAAGCTGAAAAACCATGTGGCATGCTCGGAAGACCAGGATGTCATGAGGGCACAGCTGGATGGCATGGGTCTGGTGGGCTTTGTGGCTGAAGGCTCCATATTACCCAGAAGAAGCGGCGTGGACGACCGGCCCTTGGAATCCAGCTCTCAAGCCGCTGAGGTGATTCCGTTCGAGTCTCCTCCCAGCATGGAAGTTGTGCTTCACCCTCCCAACCAAGGCCCTGTAAAGGGCATGGGCATATTCAAGGGAGTGAACCTCATAGTGGGAGGGGGTTTCCACGGGAAATCCACACTATTGCAGGCCCTGGAGAGGTCTGTGTACAACCATGTGCCCGGGGATGGGAGAGAGGCCGTGGTGACAGAACCCTCGGCCGTGAAAATCAGAGCCGAGGACGGCCGCTTTGTACAAGGTGTAGACATATCACCCTTCATCAGGAATCTGCCTTTTGGAAAGGATACCCGAAGCTTCTCTACGGAAAACGCCAGCGGCTCCACCTCCCAGGCTGCCAATATCATGGAAGCCCTGGAAGTGGGGGCAAAGGTTCTTCTCATAGATGAGGACACTTCAGCCACCAACTTCATGATAAGAGACAGAAGAATGCAGGCCCTGGTCTCCAAGGAGAGGGAACCCATTACACCTTTCATAGACAAGGTGAGACAGATTTACAAAGAATTGGGGGTCTCCACAATTCTGGTGATGGGCGGCTCGGGGGATTATCTGGATGTGGCCGACAGAGTGATTCTTATGGATCATTACAAGCCCCTGGATGTCACAAGAGAGGCCATGCGTGTCAGGCAGGAGTTCAGCTCTGGCAGGAATCCCGAGGGCGGAGAAAGCTTCGGCCATATAACCCATCGTATCCCTCTGAGAGAAAGCTTTCAGGCACGCAGGGGGTCCAAAGAGGTAAAGATAGACGCAAGGGGAACCAGGCAGATAATATACGGCTCCACTCCCATCGACTTGGACAGGGTCGAGCAGCTCGTGGATCAGAGTCAGACCCGGGCCTTGGGAGAGCTCATCCACTATTTTTCCACTCACTATTTGGATGACAGAACCTGTCTTAGGGAGGCTCTGGAGAAACTCTTTGAGGAGCTTCACAAGAAGGGATTCCACGTGCTGGGGCCTCGCAAGGCCGGCAACTGGGCCATGCCCAGAAAGCAAGAGATGGCTGCAGCCATTAACCGCATGAGGACCCTCAGGGTGAGACAGAGATGACCACAGAACAAGCCTTGGAGTTGCTTCAGAGGGCCATGGAAGAACTGGGCCGGGAAGATACACCCTTGCAGGACTGGATGCAGTTGACCAGGGAAGAGCTCCTTTATCTTGCTCAGACAGCCGAGGCTGTGGAGTTCCAGCCTGGTCAGGTGATCTTTCGGGAAGGAGATCCAGGGGACGCTCTTTATTTAGTGGGAAGCGGTAGGGTGAGCGTCTTGAAAGCCACGCAAGAGGATTCCCCAAGCCAGCTCTTGATGGAACTGGGACCTCCTGCCATCCTGGGGGAGATGTCCTTGTTGGACCTGGCTCCCAGATCAGCCACTGTCAAGGTCTCGGAGCAAGGAACAGCCACCTTGCTTCGCATATCCAGGGAGCGGTTTCAGGACCTACTGGCCAGCTCCTCTCCCCTGGCCTTGAAGCTTACATACAGATTGGCCCGTCTCTTGAGTCACCGCCTGAGGACCTCCAATGTAGAAAGAATTCGCCTGGAAAGGGATCTTCTCAGGGAAGAGGTGCGCGAGCTTCGTAGGCAGGTGCATGGCACATACGCCATGGAGGGGATCGTGGGCAGCAGCCCGGCCATGCGCAGGGTCTTTGACCTCCTGCACAAGGTTCTACCCAGCTCCATCTCGGTGTTGATCCAGGGGGAGACCGGCACGGGTAAGGAGTTGGTGGCCAGGGCGCTGCACTACAATGGCCCTCGCAGGGAAAAACCATTCATGGCCGTCAACTGCGCCACCCTGCACAAGGAACTGCTTGAGAGCGAATTGTTCGGACACGAGAAAGGTGCCTTCACAGGAGCCGATCACCGGCACATAGGAAGACTAGAGAGGGCCCACAGGGGGACCCTTTTTCTGGATGAGATAGGAGACATGCACCCCTCCATTCAGGCCAAGCTCCTCAGAGTGCTGCAGGAGAAATGTTTCGAGAGGTTGGGAGGCTCGGAGACCATCAAGGTGGATGTGCGCGTTATTGCAGCCACCAACAGGGATCTGCTAAGCGCTGACTCTGAAATGGGCTTCCGCAGGGACCTTTACTTTCGCATAAGCGTGCTCACCATTCAACTGCCCCCTTTGCGGGAAAGAAAAGAGGACATACCGCTTTTGGCAGAACACTTTCTCCAGAAATACCTTCCCCCTGATAGTCACATCCGCGGCTTTCACAGAGAGGCCCTAAGGGCTCTACAGGCTCACCCCTGGCCCGGGAATGTGAGGGAGCTGGAAAACGTCATCCAGAGGGCCACACTCATAGCCCAGGGCCCACTCATAGGGCCTGAAGAGCTCTTGTTGGAAGAGCCCCCTCAAACTGAAGAGAGGGCCCTCACCGGCAAGGATCTGGACCTGGAGCGCCTGGAGGTGGAAGCCATTCGAGAAGCATTGCGTAGAACCAATGGGGTGCAGGTGGATGCTGCCCGACTCCTGGGAATCACCCGAAGGGTCCTGCATTACAAGCTACGCAAATACGGGCTCAATTCCGAGCCCCCCTATTGACCCAATCCCCTTCTCGAATCCATTTCTCAAGAAGGGGGAATTCCTCTTGCTCCCATTGAGGGGAAACCCTTAGGCTAACGAACATTGAAAAAAGACGATCCAGCACATTCAAGGATTTCTCAACCAATTTGACTCTTTCGAAGAAAACCCCATCGGGATCTTCCCTCAGATCCACCCCAGATGCAGGCAGTCTCATGGATTGGAAGCTAAGCCTTGCGGCCTCCCATCCAAAACTCCATTCATCTTCTCCTAGACTCATGCGGAAATGGGCCTTGGTAACCTTCTTGCCTTGAGCCAGTGCAAAGCGCGCCTCTTTTAGCCCCGGATTCTGACCAGAGCAGCTCACCCTTTCTGTATGCTCTTGCTCCTCTGACTCCAATGTGACCTTGTTCTCAAGCCAGATGGCCACCGGCCCAATGCCCTGTACCTCTATGCTTCCATCCCCTTTTTCACTTCTGAACCAAAGCCAGGTCAGGAACTCTTCCCCCAAGAAGCTCCATCTGGATATTCGCTCTGCCAGCTCCACGAGCTCACTCCCCTTTAAGACCCCAGGGTCTGATCCCTGAGAGCCTGGATGCATCAAAACCAAGCTGTCCGAGATGCCTCAGCATCAACTCGTAGGGATGCAATGGTACTACCCTGAGCAAGAAGGTCTTGTGGAAGTGTTCTGCAAAAAGATCACAGATCGCCGGCTGGTTGGTGCCCAACAAGACCTCCCCTGTCTGAAGATTCCAAACCACCTCATAACTCGAGGAGTTGGGAATACTCCTTCTTAGAAGCTTCCATCTCACCTGTTCTTGAATTTCTTTTTTCCGCTCTTTGGGCAGAAACGCCAGGCCTTCTTTTTTTGCCACCTCCCTCTGGGCCTTCAAAACGTGTTGGCGAAGGATCTTGGCAGGCACCACCCTGGTGTCCACCCTGAGAGCCAAAACCAGGTACCCCTCCTTGAAAAACCCCTCTCCCGGAAACTCGGCATCAAGGGAATCCATCATGTCCACCCAGCCCAGTGAACGCTCTTGGTCCGAGTTCTCGTCCAGTTCCCGAAATCCAAATCGTCGTATCCTCCCGGGAAACTCCTCCTTGTAATTAGGTGGGATCTGCCCTTCCAGAGAAAACCGAGAGAAGCTCAATCCACCCCTCAAGAATCCCATGATGTCATCTCCAAGGTTCTAGGCCCCCTGCATCTTATCCGCGGGCCTTCTCTCATTGTTCTCAAGCCTGGGTAATGGCTGAAAGCTTCCAGGGGTTGGGGCCCACACTACGGGTGAAGGTCCAATACTCCTGGAACTTGACCGGATCCTTGTCACTACCCGATACCAGCCTTCCTGTGGCCTCATCCACTGTGTAATCCAGGAGATTGGCACATATCCTGACCGTGATGAAGTCTTGTCCAGACTCCTGCCACACCTCCACTGGTTCTACGGCCCTGACAGCCACGTTTTCCAATCTGTTGATCCTTCTCTGGGCTCTAAGATTTTCCACCTGAGTTTGGAGGCTTCTGAACATCTCCTCAGTCAAAAACTCCCAGGCCTGATCCATATCTCTCTGAGCCCAGGCAGCCTGCACCTTGAAGAAGATGTCCATAACCTCCTCTTGGAAGCTCTCGAGATCAAAACCAGGATCCATCTGCCTGATATGGCCAAATCCCTGCAGGAGAGACTCCTGTTGTCCTGGAATTCCAGGGGAGAAGACCTCCACGGACTCAACACCCTGGGAAAGGCTCTGGGAGGAATATGAAGAAGTCTCGGGTGCCAGTCTTTTTCTTTTCACCACAAACCAGTAAATCCCATACATCAAAGCCCCGATGAGAATCAGGTCAAAAAGCCCAGGGCCTCCCCAACCACCTGCTGTGTGACCTGCCAGGCCAAGGCTCCTGAAAAGCATGCCCCCGATGAGACCTCCCAGAAGCCCTCCTGCCAGCCCTTGCCAAAAGGGACTCCTGGAAGGAGAGGAAGGCGGCGCACTGGGGGCATATTGCCGCTGCTGCTGGGAAGGCTGGGAGGGAGATGGACTGGTGTAGGACTTGGAAGGAGGTGACAGGGGCCTGGAACCCCTGCTCCCATGGCTTCCCCCGCCCCCCGCTCTGGCCAATACCTCTACTTCCATGCCGTACAAGAACAAGAAAGTGAGGGTTGTCACAAAAGCCGCCCTCACAAACCACCTGAACCCATACATTGCCTTTTTCCCCTCCCTAAGTTTCTCTTGATCTGACAAAGGCTTCTGAATGATACAATGGCAGTCTTCAAACCAAAGCGGTTTATGTGCCCAAGACCACCAAGGCCCAACCCCCTTGGTGTGGTTGAGTCAGCAGTTGCTTCTTGACATTATCTGTCTCATGGGACGGTGTCAAGACAAAGGCCCAACAAAACCATTGTGCACAAGGGCTTGGGTGAACATAATAATGCTTTGGGTGCAAAGCAGCAAAGGTGAGGGCTCTTCTTTTGAACATGAAGGCCTGGATGATTTTTTGGGGATTTTTGTGCTTGGGGTTTCCTGCTCATTCGTCCGGAGAGCCCGACTTCTTTTCCCTTAGAGCCTCCCAAGAGATCATGGAGCCGACCTACGATTGGGTGATTCGAGGGGGGTTGATCTACGACGGAACAGGAGCGCCCCCATGGATAGGGGATCTGGGGATAAGGGGCGACAGGATAATGGATCTTGCCCCTTTTATCCCTGGCAGGGCACTGAGGGAAATCCATGCCAGTGGGCTGGCAGTAGCTCCAGGCTTCATAAACATGCTCAGCTGGGCCACAGAATCCCTGCTTGTGGACGGAAGCTCACAGAGCGATATCCGCCAGGGCGTCACCCTGGAAGTCTTTGGCGAAGGACGCTCCATGGGCCCCCTCAACGAGCCCATGCGCCGAGAGCTTATCCGCTCTCAGGGAACCTTAAAGTACGAGGTTCCATGGACAACCCTGGGGGAGTACCTGGAGCATCTTGTGTCCAGGGGAGTATCTCCCAACGTTGCCTCTTTTGTTGGGGCCACAACCTTGCGCATGCACGTCATGGGCGAAAGGCCCCAGGCTCCCTCGCCCAAGGAACTGGAGCACATGTGCCAGCTATTGCGCCATGCCATGGAAGAAGGGGCCATGGGCCTTGGAAGCGCACTCATCTACACACCCGGGGCTTACGCCAAGACCCAGGAGCTCATCGCTCTGGCCAGGGTGGTTTCCCAGTACAACGGGCTGTACATCTCCCACATCCGTAACGAGGGCAGCTGGCTGCTGGATGCCCTGGACGAGCTCATCCAAATAGCCAGACAGGCGGGCGTAAGGGCCGAGATCTACCATCTTAAGGCTGCCGGAAGGGAGAACTGGGACAAGCTTGATGAGGCCATAGCCAGAATAGAGGCTGCCAGGCAGCAGGGGCTTCAAATAACCGCCAACATGTACGTGTATGATGCCAGCTCCACCTCCCTGGATGTTCTGCTACCTCCTTGGGTGCACAGGGGAGGCTCCGAGGCCATGATAAGAAGGCTCAAAGACAAGGAAACCAGAAAGAGGATCCTCAAGACACTCAGGGTCAGGGAACCAGAAGGGATTCGCCTTCTCAACCTTAGGAAGGACTCCCTGAAACCCCTGGCAGGCAAGACTCTGTTGGAGGTAGCAGAGCTTTGGAATATGACGCCAGAAGAGGCGCTTTGCGAACTGGTGCTCAGGGATGGAGCCGGGGTAAAGATGCTCAGGTTCACGATCTCTGAAGAGAACATCCGAAAGCAGATCCTGCTGCCTTGGGTGAGTTTCGGCTCTGACGGAGGCTCTTTTTCAACAGAAGGTCCTTTTCTTGGTTTCAATACTCACCCACGAGCCTTCGGAAATTTCGCCAGGCTGTTGGGAAAATATGTTCGGGAAGAAAAACTGATCCCTTTGGAAGAGGCCATTCGAAGACTCACTTCACTTCCTGCTTCTAATCTCAGGCTCAAGGAGCGAGGAAAGCTAAGCCCAGGCTATTTCGCGGACGTGGTTGTCTTGGATCCCAAGAACATAAAAGACCACGCCACTTACCAAGACCCCCACAGGTACTCTACAGGTGTTCTTCATGTCTTTGTAAACGGCGTGCAGGTTTTAAAAGATGGCGAGCACACAGGGGCCAGGCCAGGAAGGGTGGTCAGGGGGCCAGGATGGAAGGGTCTGCCATCTTCTCCTTGAAGCAAACCCCTCAAGCCGCCTTTTTTGGGTGGCCTCTGCAAGAGAGTTGAGCCCTCAATTCACCAAGCTCTTAAAGCGCGGGCAGACTTAAATGTATTAGAGATACAGGCTCAACAGAATAATGCCTTTTTAGGGGCTGGCTTCAAACACCTCCATCATCTCCACCCGCGCCTGGGGAGCTATGATTCTGACATTGGTCTCTATGTCATGGAGATGGGCTTTGACATCTTCCCGGCAGATCCCTCGAGGAGCGTATATTGCAAAGAGCACGTCTCGGGTCTGCGGTCTTATGCGGGTGCGCTTGTCAGGGCCGTAGAGGACACTGGATATGACTCCCTCTTGGTCCCTCATGATCATGTCCCTGGGCTTGAGAGACTGTTCCTTTCCATTGAGCAAAACGTAGCGCTCTTCTCCCTTAGAAGCTTCCAGCCTTACGGGTGGCCGGATGCTGTCCAGGTCGTGTCCGGCCGTTAGGATCATGTTTTTGAGCTCGGCTAAAAACATGGCATCCACCAGCGAGAAGCCGCTTCCTATGGGCTTACCCTTGAATACAACAGATTCTAGCTGTAGCTTCACGTGGTAGGTCTTATGAAAGAGCCTGTAGTAGTCACTATAGGCCATTATCACCGGATGCTTATCCAGTTGGGATCTAGCGGCTCCTGCGTATAGAGTGCGCAGCTGTCTTTCCAGATCCCTTTTCTTCTCATCTAGGGCTGGATGACCCGGCGGGTTGGCCACATCCCGCATGAGAAGTACTGCGGCATAAGAACCATTGAAAGCCTCCTTCCAGGATTCGGATACCTCAAAGACAGATTCCATGGCTCAACCTCCCATGAGCGAACACCCCGGGCGGGATCTTAATTCCCCCATTGTCATGCATGAGGATATAGGCCCCCCCAAACAATCCCCATCATAACAGTTCATGGCTTGTCAGGCCATGGCACGAGAAGCTTTCCCCCGTTGCCCCATGAGCCACAGCAGGGTATCCTCAATTTTGGAAGTCTGAAGGCACTGGAGATAAGAGCATGAAGTGCAAGAAGCATCCGGAGCAAGAGGCCATGGCGCTGTGTGAGAAGTTCCAGGTGGGCTACTGCCATCTGTGCTGTGATGATCCTGAGCTCCCAGATGGCTGTATGTGCACAAGCCCCAAAGTTCATTGTCAGTTCCGCACCCGGTGCATAGTCTGGGAGATGTCCAAGAACAGGAGAAGAAGACTCTTGGAGAAACAAAGCTGACCCAAAGGCCCCAGGGGCTGATTTTCATGAGGAGGCGGCAAGTGAAGGTGGCTCAACTGCGTGTAAATGGGAAACGCTTGAGAGAATCCATGGAGACAATGGCACGAATCGGTGGAACAAAGGGCGGAGGCATGTACAGACTGGCTTTGAGCAAAGAGGATCGGGAAGCCAGGGATTTGCTCATTAGCTGGCTTGGGGAGCTGAACCTCAAGGTAACAGTAGACCAGATGGGCAACATCTTCGCTCGAAGATCGGCAATGCGAGAGGAACTTCCTCCGGTGCTCATGGGTTCCCACCTGGACACCCAGCCTTTCGGAGGCAGATTTGACGGGGTGTTGGGAGTCATGGGAGCACTTGAGGTAATGCGCACCTTACAGGATCGATCCATACAGACCACCAGGGCTCTTGTGCTTTGCGACTGGACCAATGAGGAAGGCTCTCGGTTCAGTCCAGGTGTCATGGGCTCCGGAGTCTGGGCGGGAAAGCTAGATTTAGAAGAGATTCATAAACGCCAGGATTTACAAGGCCGAAGCGTAAAAGAGGAGCTTGAGAGCATAGGTTACCTTGGGCAGAGCCCTTGTAGGGCTTTCCCGGTGCATGCTTACTATGAGCTGCATGTGGAACAAGGACCTGTTTTAGACAAAATGGGCATTCCCATAGGGGTTCCCAGGGGAATAGTGTGCATTCACTGGTACGAGGTGCTGGTACAAGGAGAGAGCAACCAGGTAGGTCCTACTCCCATGGAAGCACGTCATGATGCCCTGTGTGCAGCCTCGGAGATGATCCTGCATGTGGAATCAGTGGCAAAGGCTGCTGGAGCCGGGCTTGTGGCCACAGTGGGGCGCATACAAAACCATCCAGACTCACCCAACATCATTCCTGGAAGAGTGCTTTTCACGGTGGACATACGTTCGTGGGATGAGGAGCTGGCTCTGCGCTCATGGCAGGAAATGGAAAAGGGGTTCCGGGAAATGGCTGCCCGAAGGGGATGCTCCATAAAAATCCAGACCCTTTGGAGAGTGGATCATGTGGAGTTCGATCCTAAACTTCTCCATAGGGTTCGCGAAAAGGCCAGAGCCTTGGGTTACGAAACCTTGGACATGCAAAGCAATGCAGGCCACGATGCAAGCTATATGGCCATGGTTGCCCCCACTGCCATGATATTCGTGCCCAGCATTGGGGGCAGGAGCCATGTGGAACTAGAGGAAACAAGCTGGGAGCACTGTGAGGCAGGAGCAAATGTGCTCTTGCAATGCGCCCTGGCATCTGCCCAAGAGGAAGATTAGGGCGGCTGGACTCCAAAGAGCAGCCTTGGGGCTGATCTACAGTTGTGGCATGGGGCTGATGCCCAATGAATAACGACTCATCCCCCGTTTAAGACCGGAAGAATTTCTATTTTCTGGCCTGGCTTGGGGCATTCTGAAAGGGGAAAGCTCTTACCGTCTACCAGAGCCAACATCACCTCTTCCCTTGGGATTCCCAGCTCCTCCAGCACCTGGGCCAGGCTCTTTCCCTGCTGCCAAGGGATATGCTGCTCAGGATCCTTTGCCCCAGCGTATCTCCACAGATGTCCGCGAAGCAGGATCCGAACCCTTGTCTCAAACATCAGCCCAGTGTCCACCCCAATCCAAGTTCTTCCAATTTCTCCCTTCCTGGAATCCCTTCCTCGCTCCAACCCCTTAGGCTGTAATACTCCTGAAGCATTCTACCCAGGTGCGGCAAGACCCCTTTTGCCCTGCCTTGTGGCCTGGGATGCACTAGAAACCTGGACGGCAGCCAGTCGTCTTTCCTGGTGATTCCCAGTCGAAGGTTATACATGCGTTTCAGGTTGAAGATCCTCTCTCCCACCAGGAGAAGCTCTTGCTGGTCCATTTCCCATCCTGTCACCAGCTCCACCCACCTGGCTATGGTGCTGGGCCCTACCCTGCCTATAAAGAGGAACTTACACAACCCCAGAGGGTTATACACGCTCATGTAGTTCTGCAGGTCAAAGGTTATCTTGGCCTTCCCATCCACGCCGTGAGGATCCGGGGGTTCCATGTAACCCATGTCAGCCAATGGTATACCCCTGCCCAGGAAATAACTTAGAGACTCCAGGTGGCATGCTCCCCTGTTGGCAGTGGCATAGTTGGCTGCCATGCATGTGAAAGCCCGTGGGTCATGGTAGGCCATCTCCAGCCCCTTGACATCGGTGCGGAATTCATGGGCCAGAGGCCCAAGCACACGGGCCGCCTCCCTGGTTCCCTGAGCCAAAAGTGCACCTAACCCCTCGTTTTTGCCCATCCAATCCACCAGTGCCAAAATGGCCTCGGGATCCCCCCACCTGAGCTCCAACCCGCCTGTGTCCCTAGCCGTGATCAAGCCCTTCTCAAAGCATTCCATGGCAAAGGCCGCTGCCGCACTGGCGGAGATGGTGTCAAGGCCGTAGCGGTTGCATTTCTCATTGGCCAGGGCAATGGTTTGGAAATCAGAGTTCAAGAGATTTCCCCCGAATCCAGCCACGGTCTCGTATTCAGGCTGGTGTGAGTCCACCAGAGTTTCTGAACCGTTTTGGATCCGGATGGATTTCCCGCACCCTATGGGGCAGCCAAAACAGGCATAATGCCCGCTGAAGTATTTGGGCAAATTGGTCTGGCCGCATGTGGCCCTGGCACCCTCAGGCCAGGAACCGCCCCTCCAGTTGTTTATGGGCAGGTCCCCGTGGGCCTCCACTGCCTCCACTCCACCCGGGGTCCCAAACCTGCTTAGGCCCACAGCCCCTTTTTTTATCTTGGGGAGTTGCTCTTGAACAAGCAGCTTCAGTCCCTCTGGGTCATGGCCACGAAGCTTACCCACCCCCCTTACGACCAGAGCCTTTAGGTTCTTGGATCCCATCAAGGCCCCAAAACCGCAGCGGCCTGCAGCCCTGGAATGTTTGCCTTCGAAAATGACCGAAGCTATCTTTGCTAGCCCCTCTCCAGCAGGGCCTATGGCCGCCACCCTGGCCCTTGGATCTGTCTCCAAACAGAGCCTCTTTTCGGTCTCGAAGGTATCCAGTCCCCAGACATGCCGTGCATCCCTGATTTCCAATTTTCCCTTGGTTATCCAGAGGTACACAGGAGATTCGGCCCTCCCCCTCAGGATAAGACCATCCACCCCTGTGGCCTTGAGGGCCGCACCCCAATAACCTCCTGCTGTGGACTCACCCCATATGCCCGTCAGAGGCGACCTGCCGCAAAGCACGGTCCGGCATGCCGTAGGGGCAATGCTGCCAGTAAGGAGCCCGGCAATGATAAGAAGCGGGCTTGAAGGCTCCAAAGGGTCTGTGCCACCATCCAGCTCTTCCATCAGGATCTTGGCACCGATTCCGCTTCCGCCAAAATACTGCCTGAGGTCCTGTTCCGAGACCTCTGTTTTAGATACCACTCTGTCAGAAAGATCTACCTCCCAGAAAACGCCCCAATAGCCTTTACCCACAATACCTCCTCATGGTCCCCCTGCGCATTGGGGGGCCGGTTCTTATTCATTGTTCCAGCCCGGATCATTCAGCTATCATGAATCATGCGGGCTCATCATGAAATGTTACTAGATTACCCCTTGTTGTTGCAGGAGGCCAATCTCCTCATCCCCCATCTGCAGCATCTCTCGCAAGATCTCCTGGGTGTGCTGGCCCAACAAGGGTGGTGGGATTCTCAGAGATCCAGGGCTTCTCTCCATGCGAATGGGGATTCCTGTCACCTTAATACGCCCGGCCCTGGGGTGGTCCATTTCCTGGACCATGTCCAGGGCCATTGTCTGAGGTGAACTGAGGGCTTCCCCTATTGTCCACACAGGACCATTGGGAATACCGGCCTTGTCCAAAATATCCCTCAACTCCTGGCTTGTGTAATTCATGGTGCGTTCTTCTATTACCTGAATGAGGGCTGGACGGTTCTCAACCCTCTTGGGATTGGATTCGAATCTGGGATCCTTTTCGTATGCCTCCATTGCCAGGACCCGGCAGAGGGTGGACCAAAGGGAGTTGTTGCCCACGGCTATGTTGATGTGCCCGTCCTTGGTGCGAAAGCTCTCGTACGGGGCTATGAGGGGATGTTGGTTCCCCTGGGGTTTGGGGGAAACCCCCAAGGCAAAGTATCTGCCTGCCTGGAAGGTAAGCTGCGCCAGCTGTCCTTGGAAAAGAGAGGTTTCCAAACGCTGCCCCTCTCCTGTGCGCTCCCTGTGGAAAAGGGCCACCATGATCCCGTAGGCCGCAAACATGCCTGCCACGATGTCGGCTTGGGCTATTCCCACTCTGTAAGGTGGCCCCTCAGGGGGGCCTGTGACACTCATAATTCCGCCCATGCCCTGAGCTATGAGGTCATAGCCCGGTCTTTGGGCTTCCGGGCCTATGCTTCCAAAACCAGTTATGGCGCAGTAAACAAGTCTGGGCTGAAGCTTACTGAGTTCTTCATATCCAAGCCCCAACTCATCCATGGTACCCGGCCGGAAGTTCTCCACCAACACATCTGAGCGCTTGGCCAGCTCTTTTAAGATCTCTTTGCCCTTTTGGGTCTTCAGATTAAGGGTCATGCTCCGCTTATTCCTGTTGACGCTCAGGAAATAGCTGCTCTCCCCCTCTTGGAATGGAGGCCCATAGTGACGGGCCTCATCTCCCACCCTGGGCATTTCCACCTTTATGATCTCGGCCCCCATGTCTGCCAACATCATGGTGCAATAAGGACCAGCCAAGGCCCTGGAAAGATCAAGCACTCTTACCCCTTGGAGCGCCAAGCTGCCCATTTCCATTCCTCCTACCAAGGTCTCCCTTGGACCTTTCATTTGTGTCTCTCGCAAAGCTCCAACAAGACTCCGTGGGTCTCTTTGGGATGGATGAAGGCTATGCGCGCCCCCCCGGCTCCCCTCCTGGGTTTCTCATCTATGAGCCTTACCCCCTTGGCCTTGAGCTCCTGGAGGGCCTGGTCCAAATCATCCACCCTGAGAGCTATGTGTTGTACACCTTCACCCCTGGCTTCTATGAATTTGGCCACAGGGCCATCATCCCGGGTAGACTCCAGTATCTCTATCTCTCCCTCCCCCAGAGGCAGGAAGGCCACCTTCACAGCCTGATCCTCTATGGTTTCAAAACCTTGAGAAACCATTCCCAACTTCTCAACGAAAAACTCCAAAGCAGCCTTCATGTCTTTGGAGGCCACACCTATGTGGTCTATGTGCAGTATCTTCATACTTTTCTCCTTCCTAACTCTGGCTTCTTCCAGAAGGCCGGGTATGGAAAGAACTCAGGGCCAACATCTCGATCCCCACAAAAGCTTTGGAACTAAGGGCTCAAGGCTTTCTCCGAGGCTCAGGAACCCCTTTTCCCCCTGCCCAAGATAGGCCCAAACATGGGAGGTGAAGGGCCGCCTCTTCTCCCAACCCATTTTCCTTTACCTGGTCTAAGGCCTCTGCCTCACATTCTCCTGGATAAACTTTACTATGTCACTGGTGAAGGAACCAGGGCCGAATATGCCTGCTATGCCTGCCTGCTTCAGTGCCGGGATATCTTCCTCGGGTATTATACCGCCTCCCAGCACAAGCACATCCGGCACCCCTTTTTCCCTCAGAAGTTCCATTATCCGGGGGAAAAGGTAATCGTGGGCGCCAGAAAGGCTGCTCAAACAAAGAACATCCACATCTTCCTGGATCACTGCATTGACCACCTGCTCAGGACTCTGCCTAATGCCAGTGTAAATAACCTCCATGCCTGCGTCCCTAAGGGCTCTGGCCAGCACCTTGGCCCCCCGGTCGTGTCCATCCAGCCCAGGCTTGGCAACAAGAACCCGAATCCTTCTCGAAGCCGTCATGGCGAGCCTCCTCAGATGCTCACGGATGCCTGATATTCACCGAAAACATCCCTCAACACATCGCAGATCTCCCCCAGAGTTGCCTGGGCCTGAACAGCCTCCAGAATATGGGGCAAAAGGTTTTCAGTACCCCTGGCTGCTCTGTGTAAACCCTCCAATGCCCTGTTCACCCTCTGGGAATCCCTCTTCCTGCGAATCAGCTCCAGTCTCTCCACCTGCCGCTCTCTGACTGCCGGGTCCACTCGCAGGATCCCCTTGAAAGGTGGCTCCTTTGTCTGAAAGCGATTCACCCCCACCACCACTCGCTCCCCGCTTTCTATCTCCTTCTGGTAACTGTACGCCGCCTCCTGGATCTCCTTCTGGATGAAGCCCATCTCTATGGCCCTGGGAGAGCCACCCATCTCATCTATCCTTCGGATATAGTCCATGGCTTTCTCTTCTATCTCATTGGTGAGGCTCTCCACGTAGAAAGAACCGCCCATGGGATCAACAGTGTCTGCAACCCCGAACTCATGGGCCAGGAGCTGCTGAGTGCGAAGGGCTATCTGCACTGCCTCCTCGGTGGGAAGAGCCAGGGCCTCGTCCATGGAGTTGGTATGGAGGGACTGGGTGCCCCCCAGAACTGCTGCCATGGCCTGATAAGCCACCCTCACTATGTTGTTCTTGGGTTGTTGAGCCGTGAGGGTGCAACCTGCGGTCTGGGTGTGAAAACGCAGCATCCAGGAACGGGGGTTCTTGGCCTTGAACCTGTCGCGCATGATCCTGGCCCAAAGCCTCCTGGCAGCCCTGAACTTGGCCACTTCCTCGAAGAAATCCAGATGGCAGCAGAAGAAGAAGGCCAGCCGAGGTCCGAACTGATCCACCTCCAGCCCGGCCCTGAGCCCTGCCTCCACATAAGCTATCCCATTTGCCAGGGTGAAGGCCACCTCCTGCACTGCGGTGCAGCCCGCCTCTCGCATATGGTACCCGCTTATGCTTATGGTGTTCCAGTTGGGCACCTCTTTGGAGCAAAAAGAAAAAATGTCTGTCACGATCCTCATGGAGGGCTCAGGTGGAAAAATGTAGGTGCCCCTGGAGGTGTACTCCTTGAGTATGTCGTTTTGGATGGTACCGTTTAGCTGTTCCCCCTTTACCCCCTGCTCCTGAGCCACTGCCATGTACATGGCCAGCAATATGGCAGCAGGGGCGTTTATGGTCATGGAGGTGCTGACCTTGTCCAGTGGAATCCCATCAAAGAGAATTCTCATGTCTTGGATGGTATCTATGGCCACCCCTACCTTGCCCACCTCCCCGAAGGCGCTGGGATGGTCTGAGTCATAGCCTATCTGGGTGGGAAGATCAAAGGCCACACTGAGCCCGGTCTGCCCCTGTTCCAGGAGATAGCGGTAACGTCTGTTGGACTCCTCGGCGGTGCCAAAACCAGCATACTGCCTCATGGTCCAAAACTGACCCCTGTACATGGTGGGCTGAACCCCACGGGTGAAAGGATAGTCTCCTGGAAAGCCCAGGTCTCTCTGGTAATCCAGATCTGCCACCTGGCAAGGCAGATACACCCTCTGGATGGGAATCCCCGAGGTGTTCAAAAAGGCCGGCTTGCGCTCAGGCCTCTTGCTCAAGAGGGGCGCTATGGACTCCTCCCATCTCTTGGCCGCTTCCTTCAATTCCTCCAGAGCCCTTTCATCGAACATGGCCTGCACCTCTCAGCTAGCCTGCCCCCCAAGAGTGTGTATCACAGGGGGATGTTGGCGTGTTTCCTCTTGGGCCTTATGTCTTCCTTGTCTCTCAGCAGTTCCAGGGCCCTTATGAGCTTCTTTCTGGTTTGGCGGGGCTCGATGATCTCGTCTATGTACCCCAAAGAGGCCGCCAGGTAAGGGGTGGCTATGGTCTCTCTGTATTGTCTTACCAGACGTTCCCTTTCTTTTTCAGCATCCTGGGCGTTTTGGATCTCCCGCCTGAAGATGATGTTAACCGCTCCTTCAGGGCCCATGACAGCTATCTCGGCTGTGGGAAAAGCATAATTTATGTCTCCCCTGAGGTGTTTGCTGGACATGACGTCATATGCTCCGCCGTAAGCCTTTCGGGTGATCACCGTGACCTTTGGCACCGTTGCCTCAGAATAGGCAAAGATGATCTTGGCCCCATGCTTTATGATGCCCCTTTCCTCCTGATCTATGGCTGGCAGAAAACCGGGCACATCCACGAAGGTCACAAGGGGCACGTTGAAACAATCGCAAGTGCGCACAAACCTGGCGCATTTCAGGGAAGCATCCACATCTATACAGCCAGCCAGATGCAAGGGCTGGTTTGCCACTATCCCCACAGGGTGGCCGTTTAGCCTTGCGAATCCCACCACCATGTTGCGAGCGTATTGCTCATGCACTTCAAAAAAATAACCCTGGTCCACCACTGCCCGGATCACGGCTTTGATGTCGTAGGGTTTCCTGGGGTTGGCAGGTATCATGCTCTGAAGGGCCTCTTCCTCCCGCTCAGGGTCATCCTGCGGGGTTATGGAAGGGGGGCGCTCCCTGTAGTTCTGGGGCAGAAAATTCAGTAGCTCCCTTATGCGCCTCAGGCAAGATTCATCGTCAGGATCCACAAAATGAGCCACACCGCTTCTCTGAGTGTGTACTTTGGCTCCGCCCAGTTCCTCGCTGGTGACCTCCCTGTGGGTCACTGCCTTTAGCACCTCGGGCCCTGTGATGTGCAAATAGCTGGTCTTGTCCACCATGAGGATGAAGTCCGTCAGAGCAGGGGAATAGACCGCCCCGCCTGCACAAGGACCCATTATTGCCGAGATCTGAGGGATCACCCCCGAACAAAGAACATTCCTCAAAAATATGTCCCCGTAGCTGGCCAGGCTCACCACACCCTCTTGTATCCTGGCCCCACCAGAATCATTTAGACCTATGACCGGACAGCCGGATTTCACGGCCAGGTCCATTATCTTGCATACCTTCTCTCCGAAGGGTCCACTCAAAGAGCCGCCAAACACAGTAAAGTCCTGGGAGAAGACAAACACTGGCCTTCCGTTTATACGCCCATAACCTGTTACGACCCCGTCACCCAGGATCTTTTTCTTCTCCATGCCGAATTCATGGCAGCGATGCACCACAAACTTGTCGAATTCCTCAAAAGTGCCCGGATCCAGCAGTTTGTAAACCCTTTCCCTGGCAGTGAGCTTGCCTTTGGCATGCTGGGCCTCTATGCGTTCCGCCCCTCCCCCCAGCTCCGCCTCTTCATTCATGGCCTTGAGCTTCCTGTAATGCTCTTCCAACTCCATTTCTTACCTCCCTTAGGGCCCTCAGCTCAATGCAGCTTGCACCAGCTGGGCCACCTTGTCGGGGGTCCTGGCCACCGGTATTCCAGCTCTCTCCAGAGCCCGCATCTTCTCCAGCGCAGTGCCCCTTCCTGCCGAGATTATTGCTCCTGCATGTCCCATGCGCTTGCCAGCCGGAGCGCTCTGACCGGCTATGAAGGCTGTCACAGGCTTTGGAAAGCCTTGCATCACAAACTGCGCTGCCTCCTCTTCGGCCGTCCCACCTATCTCGCCTATGAGAACTACAAGTTGTGTCTGCGAATCTGTGGCAAAGATTTCCAGGATTTCCACAAAAGAGCTTCCAACTATGGGATCTCCTCCTATGCCTACACAGGTGGACTGACCAAGACCATTGTGGGTCAAGTGATTTACGATTTCATAAGTCAGGGTGCCGCTTCTGGAGATGACCCCTATGTTGCCTTCCTGAAAGATGGCCCCCGGCATGATCCCTACCTTGGCTTTGCCTGGTGAAATCACCCCAGGACAGTTGGGCCCTATTACTCTGCTGGCCGAGCCTTTCAAGGCTGCCTTAACCTGAAGCATGTCCCTAGCTGGTATCCCCTCGGTGATGCAGATTATCAGTTCAACCCCAGCCTCAATGGCTTCCAGCATGGAATCCGCTGCAAAAGGGGCCGGCACAAATATCAAAGACGTGTTGGCTCTGGTCTCTTTCACTGCCCTGGCAACCGTGTCAAACACCGGGACCTCTTCCCAAAAGGAGCCTCCCTTCCCAGGGGTAACCCCTGCCACCACCTTGGTGCCGTACTGGATACACTGCCTGGCATGGAAACTGCCCTCCTTGCCAGTTATCCCATGCACCACAACCCGAGTACTCTCATCCACCAAAACCGCCATCAATTCCTCCCCAAGTCCGCCGCAATCCTTGCTGCTTCTCTCATGGACTCAGCCACAAGCATACTCAGCCCGCTCTTCTGCAGTATTTCCTTTCCTTCCGAGGCATGGGTGCCAGCCAATCGAACCACCAATGGAACACCAATTTGCATCTTGGAAGCGGCCGAGACGATTCCCCTAGCTATCACGTCCCCCCTAACTATGCCCCCAAAGATGTTTACCAGAACCACCTTCACCCTGGGTTCCAGCATCAGGATCCTGAAGGCTTCGGCTACTGCATTCTCGTTGACCCCGCCTCCCACATCCAGGAAATTTGCGGGTTCGGCCCCCATTTCCTGGATGAAGTCCATGGTGGCCATGGCCAGCCCAGCTCCATTGACCATGCAACCGATGGTTCCGTCCATCTTCACGTAGTTGAGCCCATAACGGGCTGCCTCCAGTTCCAGGGGATCCTCCTCTTCAGGATCTCTGAGGTCGGTCCAGTCAGGATGCCTGAAGGAGGCGTTGTCATCCAGGTTAATCTTGGCATCCAGAGCCAGAACATCCCCTGAGCCTGTTATCACCAGGGGGTTTATCTCCGCCAGGGTGCAATCCTCCTGGTAAAAGGCCCTGCAGAGCTTCTGTAAGGTCTCCTGCAGCTTGCTCCTGGCTTGTGCCCCTACTCCCAGCTCAAAGCAAATCCGCCTGGCCCTGTAAGCAGGGAGTTCTCCCCAGGGTTCCAGATGCTCCCTGAAAATGGCCTCGGGATGTTCCAAGGCAAGGGCTTCTATATCCATACCCCCTGAGCCACTGGCAATGAGAACCGCCTGTGCTTTAGATCTGTCCAAGATGACCCCTGCATAAAGCTCGGTCTGGATGTCCACCTGCTCTTCCACAAGGAGCCTACGCACCAACTTGCCTGTGGGGCCTGTCTGAGGAGTCACCAGCCTCTTACCCAGGAGAGAGGAAGCCTGCTGTTCTACTTGCTCTAGGCTTGTTGCCTTCAAGATGCCCCCGGACTTACCTCTTCCCCCAGCATGGATCTGGGCCTTGATGACCCAGCCTTTTCCTCCCAAATCCATGGCAGCTCCAATGGCTTCCTGGGAGGTCATGACCATCTTGCCCCTGGGGGTTCTTATGCCGTAATTCCTCAAGATATCCTTGGCCTGATATTCGTGGATGTTCATGGATACTAGGCTCCCCCCCTTTGACGCGCTTCCAGGACTTAGAACTTCTCCTTTATGACCTTCTGTTTAAGCTTCCCTATGGCCCAAGTAGGATTCAGGCCCTTGGGACAGGCCTCAGCACAGTTGAATATGGTGTGACATCGCCAAAGCCCATGCTTGTTGTCCAAGATCACAAGCCTCTCCTGGGTGCCCTCGTCCCTGGAATCAAAGACAAACCTGTACGCCTTAAGAAGTGCTGCGGGGCCCAGGAAATCCTTGTCCGCCCAGTAGGAGGGACAAGAGGAAGTGCAGCAGCCGCAAAGGATGCATTCATAGGAACCATCCAAGAGCTTCCTCTGCTGAGGACTTTGAAGCCGCTCCTTGTCAGTGGGAGGAGTGCCTGCAATGAAATATGGTTTCACGGCCTTCAGCCTCTCGTAGAAAGGCTCCATGTCCACTATGAGGTCTTTGATGATGGGGAAAGACCTGAGGGGCTCCACCCAAATCACTCCCTTGAGGGTCTCCACCTGCGACTCGCAGGCCAAATTGTTCTTGCCGTTTATGGTCATGGCGCAGGAACCGCATATGCCGTGTCTGCAGGAGCGCCTGTAGGAGAGGGTACCGTCTTGGCGCCACTTGATCTCATTGAGGGCGTCCAGAACCGTGGAGCCCTTGGGGCATTCCACTTGATATTCCCTGTATCTAGGCTCTTGGTCCTTCTCGGGGTCGAATCTGAAGATCCTGAATGTTCTAATCATCTCAATCCTCCGGGTGGGCAAGGATCCATCAGATCCTGCCTGCACGAGGCTAGAATCAATATTTCCTCTCCTCTGGCTGGAACCTGGTGATCACCACAGGCTTGAAATCCAGCCTTATGGAATCCCCTTCCTTCCAGGCAAGGGTGTGCTTGAGCCAGTTTTGGTCGTCTCTTTTGGGATAATCCTTCCGAAAATGTGCCCCACGGCTCTCCTTACGCGCTATGGCCCCAACAACTATGGGTTCCACAAAGTCCAGCATGCTGCCCAGTTCAATGGCTTCCATCAGCTCGGTGTTAAACACACGGCCCCGGTCCTGCAGGCCTATCTTCTTGTAGCGTTCCTGGAGTTCCTTTATTTTTGCCAGACACTCCTTCATGGTTTCTTCCCGTCTGAAGATGCCCATCTTCTCGGTCATGGTGCTTTGAAGAATCTCTCGGATCTGTGCTGCGGACTCGCTTCCCTTGCTCTCCAGGAGGCCCTCAACCCTTTCTATGGCCTGATCTGCAGCATCCTGGGGCAGATCCGGCAGGCAGGGATCCTCCCTGAGGTACTTGAGCATGGAGATGCCGGCCCGTCTTCCGAACACACAGCACTCCAGGGTCGAGTTGGTGCCCAGCCGATTGGCCCCATGAGTGGAAACACATGCGCACTCCCCTGCTGCAAAGAGGCCTTCTACAATATCGCCTGAGCTGTTCTTGAGCACTTGGGTCTGCGTGTTTGTGGGGATTCCGCCCATGGAATAATGGGCAGTGGGAAGAATGGGAATGGGCTCCTTCATGCAGTCCACTCCCGTGAACTTCAAAGCCAGCTCGTGGATCTGGGGGAGGGCCTCCATTATCTTGGCCTCACCCAGGTGGCGCACATCCAGGTGCACGAAATCTTTGCCCCCGATGCCTCTGCCCTCGTCTATCTCCGTTTGAATGGATCTGGAGACCACGTCCCTTGGAGCCAGTTCCATTTTTTGCGGAGCATAACGCTCCATGAACCTCTCTCCTTTGCCGTTGAGAAGATAGCCCCCTTCTCCCCTGGCCCCCTCGGTCACCAAGATTCCGGATGGGTAAAGACCAGTGGGATGGAACTGGACGAATTCCATGTCCTCCAGGGGAAGCCCGGACCTAAGCACCAGGCTCAAGCCGTCACCTGTATTTGCATGGGAATTGGAGGTCACCTTCCAGGCCCTGGCGTAGCCTCCTGTGGCCAGAAGCACTGCCTTGGCATGGAAGACATGCATTGCTCCTCTCCTGAGATCCCAGGCAACTATCCCTCGACAGGCTCCGTTTTCCGCGAAGATGAGTTGTAGGGTAAAGAACTCATTGTAGAATCGCACATCCTGCTTTACGCAGGTCTCGTACAGGGTATGAAGCTGCACATGCCCTGTGCGATCCGCCGCATGGCAAGCCCTTTTCTGGGGTCCCTTGCCGAAGTCGCTGAAATGCCCTCCAAAGGGTCTCTGGGAGATCTTTCCCTCCGGGGTGCGAGAGAAAGGAACCCCAAGATGTTCGCATTCATAAATCACAAGGGGTGCCTCCCTGCACAGGATCTCCTGGGCATCCTGATCCCCCAGGTAGTCGCTGCCCCGCACCGTGTCGTACATGTGCCATTCCCATCTGTCTTCCATCATGTTTCCCAAGGACGCTGCACAGCCTCCCTGGGCCGCTCCGGAATGGGAACGGATGGGATACACCTTGCTCACCACAGCCGTGTCAAACTCCCGGCTGGTATAAAGCCCTGCAAAAAGCCCGGCCAGCCCAGCACCCACTATCACAACATCATGACGATGGAATTCCATCTGCCCCATATCCCCCCCTTCTTTTTTCAAGAGGCAAAAGGCCCTGCGCGCTCACACCAGGATTCCCCTGAGCTTTGGCTTAGGCCTTCACCCCAAAAGGAATTATGGTTAGTCCCCCGAGGCTGGCCATGAGAAGCCCCAGCATGAGAAGAGCTCCCAGGATGGTGGCCCGCCAGCCTGCCCTGTGCACATAGTCCTGGGTTATCATCCAGATGCCGTTTAGGCCGTGATATATGCACAGAAGGAGAAAGAAAATGTAAAAGAGCTTCCAGAGGGGATAGGCCATTCTGCTGGCCACCCACTCGTAGCTCAACCCACCCTGGGGGACCGTGTAGTGCGCTATGAAGGTGTGGACTGCTATTAGGACCACCAGACATATTCCAGTCACCCTTTGCAGGAACCAGTGGATGGCACCCCCGCTCTGGATTCCTTGATCAGCCCTCATGAGCTTCCCTCCATCACAAATGGGAGATTATGGGAATTGCTGCTGCCACGAATATGGCAGCTCCAATCCCCATCGCTGCCCAGAAGAGTTTCTTTTGGACAAAGACCCCACCTGAAACAAAATCCACCAGGCAGATACGAATACCGTTCAAACCATGGAAAAGCAGACAGCCTATGAGACCCAACTCCAAAAGCTTGTTAAGAGGCTGATCGGCAAGCCTGACAAACAAAAATCCCTCGAAAGCCTCCTTGCCCAGTCCCAGGTGGCTAAGAACAAAAAGGTGCACCAAAAGAAAGATCACTATGAGCACCCCCGAGATGCGCATAAGTAGCCACGCTACAAACCCCAGGTCCCAACGATAGCGCATTCCCCCAACCCTCCTTCCCTGCTTATTGTCCCGGCCTTTCCCAAACCGTTTCCAAGGCCTTTGAACCTGCCCAGCATGAAAAACCCAAGACCCAAGGGCTTCTTTACATACCCTGGGCTGACTTAAAAAGCCAGCCACTCAGCCATGACACTCTTTCCGTGACCAGATGGCAAGGGCCAAAAGCCTTCTCATCTGGCGTATCTTCGCACCCCTTCCTCGTAAAGATCCTGCCCCAGCACGTCGTTTACCACCATCACCGGAAGGTCTTTGACCACGAGTCTGCGTATGGCCTCGGGCCCCAGATCCTCATAGGCCACCACTTGAGCCTCCAGCACGGACCGGGCCAACAAAGCTCCTGCTCCTCCTGTGGCACCAAAGTAAACAGCCTTGTATCGCACCATGGCCTGGATGACCTCCTGGGCCCTTTTTCCTTTACCGATCATGCCCTTGAGGCCCAGTTCCATGAGTTTGGGGGCATAGGCATCCATGCGGTAGCTGGTAGTAGGTCCGGCCGAACCTATGGGACGGCCAGGCTTGGCAGGGCTCGGGCCCACGTAATAGATCACCTGCCCTCGTATGTCTATGGGCAATGGCTGTTGGGCTTCGATGAGATCCATGAGACGCTTATGGGCTGCATCCCTGGCCGTGTACACAACCCCGTTTAGGAAAACCTTCTGGCCTATGCGAAGCTTTTCCACATCCTCGTCTCTAAGGGGTGTTGTGAGTCTTATGACATCGCTCATGGTGGTTCTCCCCTTCAATGGACCGCCCCGGGAAACCAGATCTGGTTCGCCGGGCAACGGATTTCTCAGATGACCGCCTCCTTGTGGCGGGAGGCGTGGCACTGAAGGTTCACCGCCAAAGGCAGGCTGGCTATGTGGCATGGGGCCATCTCTATGAACACTCCCAAGGCCGTGGTTCTGCCTCCATATCCCTGGGGCCCGATGCCCAGGTCATTTATCCTACGGAGCAACTCCTCTTCCATCTGGTTCAACTCGGGATCTGGGTTGGAAGATCCAAGAGGCCTCAGCAGGGCCTTCTTGGCCAGAATGGCGGCCTTTTCAAAGGTGCCCCCTATGCCCACACCCACTATGACCGGAGGACAAGGATTGGAACTGGACTCCCTGACCCTCTCCACCACATAATCCATGATCCCCTTCTTGCCCACAGATGGAGTAAGCATGACCACACGGCTCATGTTCTCGCTGCCACCTCCCTTGGGCACGGCTAGGATCCTGAGACTGTCCCCCGGGACCAGGTCCAGGTGAATGATGGCCGGAGTGTTGTCACCGGTGTTCACCCTGGTAAAGGGATGGCAGGCTGACTTGCGAAGATAGCCTTCTTGGTACCCCCTTCTCACCCCCTCCTGGATGGCATCGTAAAGATATCCCCCTGTCAGGTGCACATCCTGGCCCAACTCCACAAAGACCACAGCTAGGCCCGTATCCTGGCACATGGGAACCTGCTCCTGCTTGGCTATCCTGGCATTCTCCAGAAGCTCCCCCAGCACTTCCTGCGCTGTGGGAGATTCCTCTTGTTCCCTGGCCTTTTCGAGGGCCTCCAGCACGTCTTTTCCCAGATCGGTGTTAGCCTCCATAAACAAACGGCTAACCACTTCCGTGACCTTCTGCACGCTTATCTGCCTCATCCAAGCGCCTCCTAAGCCTTTCTGAGAGCCCTTATTCTTTTGATGAGCCCTCCTGCCTGGGCCTTGACCAAGTAGTCTATTACCTGCTTGCGGGTGTAGCGCGGCCGTAAGATCCAACGCCTTATCACCCCAAAGACTCCGCTGTAAACAAGGAAATTGGCCTCCATGAAGGGGTCCATGCCCCAGGCTCCATCCAGGGCTTCTTCTATGATCCTTTGGAAAAACTCCACGATCTCCGATTCCCTTTGGAGGATGATCTTTAGGTAGTCGGCCCGCACGTACTTGGCCTGGGTGTAGGCCAACATGACCTGATCTTCCAACTCCATGGCGCTTTCCACAAATGCCCTGAAGGTGGACTCCAGCCTCGAGAGGGGGTCCTGGCAGGGAGGCCCCTGTGCCTTGAGCTTTCCATAAAAGGAGTTGCAGTAGTTCTCGAAGAAGAGATATAGAATATCGTCTTTGCTTTTCACATAGTCATAGATGCTTCCAAGCCCTATGCCGGCCTCTTCTGCTATTTCCCTAACCGTGGCCTTGTGGTAGCCCTTCTCCTTGAAGACCCTGATGGCCCCTTCTATGATTTGCCTTCGCTTCTCGTCTATGAGCTGCCGGTCCTTGACCTTGGATTCCACCTGCACGGGTGATTTCTCCCAAGTGGCATGTGTTTTTGGGGCAGATCCCGAACAAACGTTCATTCATCATATTCAGAGATTGGTCATTGTCAAGTGGAAATTAGCCAGGCCTCAACGGGAAAGACCAATTTGGGGGAATAAGGCTTCTTTGAGCATAAAAGAGTTCATCCCAGAAGATCGTGGAATCAGCCCCCCCAATTCAGTGGTTGTGAATAGTTTGGGATATGTGCACAGGCAGTAGGCTTGGGGGCTCGATTGTATTGACCCGTGGAGTTCCTGGCTCTTTGTTAGGTGAGTCTTTCTGGGAAGGGCAACCTGGCAACATCTTGCCTTACAAGCTGGTCATAGTTGGCACCGCTATGCCCTGGTGGCAGTTTCAGTTGCCCATTTGTAGCCCATCAATGCGGGTAAAAACCCTTTCGGTCCAGCTCTTCCTGGAAACGTTCTATGTGCCCCAGCTCTGCCAGACTGCTGTATGTTCCCTCACCTATTATGAGATGATCCAAGACCCTCATGCCCATCACCCGCGCAGCCATGACAAGATCCCTGGTTATGCGAATATCATCCTGGGATGGCTTGGGATCTCCCGAGGGATGATTGTGAACCGCCACCATGGCTGCTGCATGCACCTCCAAAGCCCTTCGGATCACTTCCCTGGGGTACACTGCGCTGGTGTTGATGGTGCCCTGGAACATATCCTCCACTTTCAGAATACGGTTTTGGCTGTCCAGAAAGAGTACCTTGAAAACCTCCCGCTTTAGGTCCCTCATGCTGTGATACAGGTATTCGAACACCTCTTGGGAAGATCCCAGCCTGTACGGCATGCCCTCCAGCCTGTCCTCCAGGAATCTCCTGGCCACACCATGCACCAGTTTGAGGGCCAGGGAATTGCGAGCACCTATACCGGGAATCTCGAGCAACTGTTCGGAAGGGGCCTCCAGTACATGTCTCAGGCTTCCGAATCTTTTTATGGCCGCCCGGGCCATGGGCTTACAATCTCGCCTGGGTGTGCCGAGAGTAAGCAGAAGCTCCAGAAGCTCCTCATCAGTGAGGGCTTCAATACCGCGATCCAGAAACTTCTGTCTGAGCCTCTCTCTGTGCCCTTCCAGTTTTGAGTTCCCTTCTCGCTGTTTCATGGCAGAGCAGCATAACAGAACCAGGCCTCTGTTTCCAGAAAAAAAGCCGGGGGCTCATTCCCCGGCCTTTAATGAAAATTGATGATATTCAGGCAATGGCCTTGGGCTTGCAAAGATGCTGGGCACTGGTGGCCACCCTGCCGCAGCTTTCGCAGAAGTACTGCATGGCCCCCAGCTTTCCGCTGCAGACATGCTGCGGGCTCACCTTGGGAGTCCCGCAGAAACTGCATTCTGTCTCGTCCCCGCATGGGTTGCAAAGATGCCCTGGCTCGTCGGCTATGGCCCCGCAGTTCTTACATGTGTAAGCCATCACACTCCTCCTTAAGTTGGTTTGCGGCCCGGGCAGGCCTTTATTTTTCATTAAAACACCCCTGGGCCCCAGGTCAAGCACTTTATCTTTCTCGATGACTCCCAGGGTATGCCCTCTTTTTTTCTGGCCTGACCTCACTGGGTGGCAAAGGCCTAACCCGCATGTTCTGCCCTCAGAAAACAGGGGAGCTTATCTCATCATGTCTTCCCATGAACTGATTCATGCTCCCATGCGGCCTGCTTTCCCCTGAGGAGTCCTTTTTTTGGAACTGAGGCTCAGGAGGGCTAGGGCAAACTAGCCCATCCTGGGCAGTGATGAGGGCCAATTCTTAGGGGTATGGTAAAATGGTTTTGCAGAGCTGGGAGGCATACAAGATGCTTGTTCACGAATCTCCGGAGAAACTCACTTTACAGGAAGATCCAGGATGGGGGTGGGGGCTGGGGGGAGTTCTTGCTGCCATCGCAGTGGTTAGCCTGGCTGCTTCTTCAGGATTTTTCCAGGGCATCAAGTGGGTGTATCCCCTGACAAGAACTTTTGTTGCAACAGCTGCCTTGGGCATGCTTGCCGCCTCGGTGGTACTGCTTCTTAGGCCCAAGCATTGGATCCTGGAGATGGACCGCAAGCAAAGAAAAATGGTTCTTCTCAAGAAAAACCTTTGGCCTCGGGCAGTAAACACCTGGAGCTTTGGGGAGGTGGTGGGCACTAGGATTGTTGAGTCGGAGCAAAGAGCAAATTGCTGTTCCCTGGAGATTCTGGTGGCTTCCCAAGAGGGGACTCGGGTGGTGCATCGCTTCTTTTCTGACAAGCCCAGCTGCCAGAGGGCTGGCAGGGCCATAGAGCGCATACTTGAAGAACCCCCATGGGAGCCCCCTGTTGTGACGCTCAGGGCCCGCATACGCATGTGATAAGATGCAGATAATCTCGGCAAGCAGAAGGACCGACATCCCTGCCTTTTACATGCAATGGTTCATGAGGAGGGTGGAGGAGGGTTTTGCCTACTATCCCAACCCCTTTGGCATGACCCTTCAACGGGTATCTTTGCTTCCTACAGACGTGCACAGTATAGTGTTTTGGTCCAAGCATTACGGACCTCTCCTGGCAAACCTGGGGAAATTGCTGGATAAGGGCTATTGCATGTGTTTCCATTACACCATAAACAATGCCCCCCGCTTCCTGGAGCCCCACAGTCCTCCTTGGGAACTCTCGGTGAAGATCTTTGGGGAACTTGCCCTGGCAACCAGTCCCAAACAAGTCTTCTGGAGGTTTGACCCCATAGTCCTCACAAATGAGCTTGACCACCGTTTTTACCTGACTCGCTTCCGGGAAATCGGGCGTAAGCTTCAAGGACTCACCGAGCGTTGCTATTTCAGCTTCGTGAACCTCTATGGTAAGACCAAAAGCAAGATGCTGAAAAAAAGAATTTCCTGGATACAACCTTCTGTGCAGGAAAAAAAGGAGCTGGCTGGGGCCATGGCCGAGCTGGCAAGAGACTGGGGCATGAAGCTCCTGGCCTGCTGCCAGGAAGATCTCCTGGGTGAAGGGATCCAGGAGGCCAGATGTATAGACGGAGAGCTTCTCTCAGAGCTTTTCCCAGATAGGCCACCAGCACTGGACCCAGGACCCACAAGGCCAGGATGCGGCTGCAGCAAAAGCCGCGACATAGGCATGTACGACACATGTCCCATGGGATGTGTGTACTGCTATGCCTATCAGAGCAGACAGCAGGCCTTGAATCGTCTCAAGAAACATGATCCCATGGGCTGGACCCTGGTCGATATGTACAGAGCAAATCAAGGATTTTCCCAACACCTCACGCTGAAATAGCCCGCATGAGCTCCAGGTAGATTTCTGCAGCTTTGTGCACTTGCTCCAGATAGACCCACTCTTGAGGGGAGTGTGCCTGCTCCAGGCTACCAGGCCCCAGAAGAATGGTTTGAATGCCGGCTCCCCAAAGCAGGCTGGCATCCGAGTGGCTGGGGAAGGGCCCAGGCTCCCATGGTATGCCCTGCCTCTGGCAGATGTTTCTGAGAGCCTCCAGCACAGGGCCCCTCTCCACCACCCTGTATCCCCCGTGCACCGTGGTAAAACGCACCAAGGCTTCCAACTTCAGCTCTTCCTTGAGCCTAGAGATCATGTCTTCCAGCTCTGCCATGAGACTGCCGGCTGGCAGCTCCGGAGGCATGTGGAAGTCCAGCCATGCCTCACAGCGCTCAGGCACTGCAAACCCGCACGGAGAACTGAAAAGGTCCCTTATGTTGTATACCACCTCAGGCTTTTTCTCCCCCAGGTGTCTGGTCAGGCCGGAGATGATATCCAACATGGCCTCCACAGGACTTTTCACCTGACGGGCCAGGGAGGCGTGGACCCTTTTGCCTTGGGTTGAAAGCTGCATTTCCAAATAACCATACTGACCCAGGCAGGCCTTGAGCTCAGTGGGCTCGCCTATGAGGGCCCAGGGGCAATGGAAGTCCTCCACAAGAACGCGTGCCCCGTCGCCCTCTTCCTCCTCCCCCACCACCAGCAACACACATGCAGCGGCCCGACTCCCCATCTCTTCCCATACAACGGTGAAGGCCTCCAACATGGCTGCACACCCGCCCTTCATGTCGGCTGTGCCTAGCCCCCAGGCCCTCTGTCCCCTTTGTTCGAACCCGAACCGATCCAGATCGTAGGCTGCCACAGTATCCAGATGCCCCACCAGGGCCAGCTTGGGTTCACGGTCAGGAGGCACCAGAAGCAAGTTGTACCTGCGCTCGTCCACCTCTTGCCTCAGCACCGGAAGCCCCCGCCTTCGGCAGTAGCTCCAGAGAAAATCCAGAATTTCCTCCTCCTTGCCCGAGGGGCTATAGATGTCCACCATGCGGCGCAGCAATCTCTTGAGGCGAGCAGGCTGAATAAGCGGCAACCTCATCACTGTTTGCCCTGGCTCTATCTCTTGCAAGGGCCTTTGGCCGAAGCTTTTCTCCCACCCAGGCGCTGGCGCATGTTGTCAAGGTTCATGGCCAGGTAAATGTGCTCCTGGGGATGAGAAAAGCCCATCTTCTTGAAGAAACGAAGGGCCTGCTTGTTGTCGGCCTCGGTGTCCACAACCAGTATCCTGACCCCGCTTTCCAGCATGAGATCCAGAAGAGCATTGAAGAGTTTTTCGGCAACCCCTGTGCCGTGGAACTCAGGTGCAACCCCCAGCCAGACCAGGTGTCCGTACTTCCAAGCTGAGCGACTCTTGGTCACCGTGGTCCCCATGGCAAAGCCCACCATGCGATCCCCTTCTTCAGCCACCAGGCATAATTCAGGATCGCTGTGGAAAAGATCTATGACCTCATGTTCATCCCATGTGCGATACAGGTTGGGGACCTCTTCTGCGGTGAAAAGAGCCTCCCCCAGATGGAACACTTGGGCCAGGTCATCTATTTCCATGGGCCTGACACTTATGGACCATCTCTTTCTCCTCTTGTGCAGGCTATGCACCCGTGCCCCATCGCCAGGCTGTGATTCCATTGGACTGGATTGTTGTTTCATGGCGCCTCCGGGTTTCCTCCGAAATCCATTGTAGGGCAGTGTTGGGCCTTGTCAACGCAACCCTTTATAAATGACCCCAGCCCGAATTAGAATCCCAAGAAAGAGCCTTCGGGTAAGGTAACCTGTGAAGGACTCGGGTTGAGCATCTATAATCCTTGCAGACACGGGAGGGTCTATTCATGCGGGCCATGGTCATACACAAGATAAGCAGCCTTGTCCAGGAGCCGGATCCCCTGCGGCTGGTAGAGCTCCCCATGCCCGAACCCGGGCCCAAGGAGCTGCTGGTGGAGGTCTCCACGTGCGGGGTTTGCCACACCGAGCTGGACGAGATAGAAGGTCGCACTCCTCCTGCCAGCCTTCCGGTGGTGCCAGGGCACCAGGTGGTGGGCAGGGTGAAGGCTTGCGGCAGCAAAGTGAGGCTTTTCAAGCCTGGAGATAGGGTGGGCATAGGATGGATTCACGGCTCCTGCGGCCGCTGCGGGCACTGTAGATCAGGAAATGAAAACCTTTGCCCGGAATTCAGGGCCACAGGCAGGGATGTCAACGGGGGATATGCTCAATACATGGTCGTGGGAGAAGAGTTCGCCTTCAAGGTGCCCCACGTGTTTTCTGACTCCGAGGCTGCCCCCCTGCTTTGTGCCGGGGCCATTGGATACAGGTCCCTGATGCTGGCCCAGATGAAAGACGGGGAAGCCTTGGGACTCACTGGCTTCGGGGCCTCAGCCCACCTGGTGTTGCAGATGGCGCGTCATCTTTATCCCAGAAGCCGGATCTATGTCTTTGCCAGAAGTGAGAAGGAGAGGGAATTTGCCTTGGAAATGGGAGCAACCTGGGCGGGGGACACCCTGGATATGCCACCAAGGCCACTGGATCGCATCATAGACACCACCCCGGCCTGGCTGCCGCTCCTAGAGGCCCTGGCCAGACTGGCTGGAGGTGGCCGCCTGGTCATAAACGCCATAAGAAAGGAGGACAGGGACAAGGAAGTATTGAAGGAGCTGGATTATGTGAAACACCTCTGGATGGAAAAGGAGATAAAAAGCGTGGCCAACGTCTCCAGAAAAGACATCAGGGAGTTCCTGGAGCTTGCAGCCCAGATCCCCCTGAGGCCTCAGGTGCAAGAATTCTCCCTGGAGCAGGCAAATCTTGCCCTCAGGGAACTGAAGGCGCGCAAGATCCGGGGAGCCAAGGTGCTGTGTCTCAAGAAAACCCGAGACCCGTGATTGGCCTCAAGGGCCTGTGAGCTTGGGGCTTTGGTCCTTGGGCAGAAAGGCCTACAAGCCGTCTCAAGTCTTGATCACTTCCTCTGTGTAAAAATCTCTGTGAAGGGAACCCTCTGCCATTTCCATCAGTCGGATCCAGCCCTGTACCCTTTGTTTTCCGTAGGCCTCTTCCCAAGCCCTCACTATCCTTTGTACAGGCACGTCCTGGAAGCTTCCGTGGAAAGCCACATATTCCATGAACCTTTTTTGCTCTGAGTTGTAGGGCTGGAATATGGAGTCATGCCTGCCGTCAAACTCCAGGGGTTCAACCCTGTGCTTCTCACAAAGCTCCTTGTTGAAGGCCGGGGTGGCCTTCACCCACTTGCCCTCCAGGTGAAATTCCGTGAAGCCGTGGTAAACAAATAGGTCATTACCCATCCATTCCACGAGCTGGCGAGTGGCCAGATGATTTCTGACATCGGCAAATCCCAGCCTAGAGGGTATCCCACAGGCCCTGCCCATGGCGCAAAGCAAGGAGGCCTTGCTTACACAGTAACCTCTCTTGAGCTTTAGCACGCGGCTGGCCCTGTAATGCTCAGGCTTGTAAAACGGAACATATGGATCGTACCAGATATTGTCTCTGACCCAGTAATAGAGCCTGATGGCCTTGTCCAGGGGATCAAAGGCCTTGCAGGTGACCTCCTGGGCCAAGCTTGCCAGCTCAGGATCATAGCTATCCAGGATTTGGGTGGGCTCCAGATAAATTCTCAAATCCTCTTGCATGAGAACTCTCCTCCTGGCCTATTTGCCCCCTTGGGATTCCTCAGAAGTCTCCTCGCACAGACTCAGGTGCTTGTCCACCACCTCTGAGCGCACCCCGGCGCAATCTATCAGGCTGTGAAACAGGTTGTCATGGCTCAAAGGCATTTTTTCCCTGGCCAAGAGATTTCTCCAGCTTCCCCTGTGCGTCTCCATATACCTTGGGGATGCCCACACCAACATGGGCACCTTCCTTTGCTCGGGAATTTCTTCAGCCTGGCCGTGCCCCCACCTGCCTTCCTCCCCAAGGGACTCCCCATGGTCCGAAACGTACCAGACCATGGCCTTGCGATGCTTCACCCTCTCTATCACCTGGGAGATGAAATGGTCTGTATGAAGTATGCTGTTGTCATATGAGTTGATTATCTCCTCCAGGGTGCATGATTTGGGAGACCTCCTGGCACAAACTGGCCTGAATACCCTGAATTCATCCGGATAGTGATGATCATAAAGCCAGTGGCTACCCACCGTATGCAACACTATGAGAGTCTTGCCTGAGCCGCTTGCCAAGGCCTGCTCCAGGGGCTCTAGAAGCTCCTGATCAGTGAAACTCATGAGCACATTGTCTGCCTGCGGATAATTGTAGTGGATTATATGGGCCTCTTTTGCTATGGCCGAGACCACGGTGTTGGCCTTGCCTAGGAAGCTCTGGTTGGAGATCCAGGCCGTCTGGAAACCTGCGGCACTGAAGACAGAGATCAGGGAAGTCTCTCTCACTGCGAGGCTTGGGTCCCCCTGGCTCGCCCTGGTGAGCATACAGGGCACAGCGGTGCGGGTGGTGGTGCCGCAAGAGGTGACATCCCTGAAGCTCACCAATCCCAGCTCCAGGGCCTTGGGTGTTGTGGGCCTGGGATATCCATTTATCTGGAGATGATCCGCTCTGGCAGACTCCCCCAGGATGAGTACAACGAGCATTTCCTCATCCGAGGATGCGGCAGGGGGTAAGGGAAGCTCTGCCCTTCGCTCCATGAGCTGCTCAAGCCTTTTTTTTTCGAGCAGGTAAGATGCACTGTGGGCCAAGGCTTCCAATGGAAGGCCCATGGGTAGTTTTGTCAGCAGGTGCGGCACAGCGCAAACAAAAAGACAGCCTCCAATGAGAAGCAGCCTTCTTTTTCTGGGGAAACGCTTCAGAGACCTGATGCTCACAACCACTAGGAGCACGGAGGCCACCACTGTGATGCCGGCCTGGATCAGAAGCTCCCTGCTGAGAAACCCCGCTGCCTCCTCTAAATTGGTCTCCAAAGCCAAAGCCACGGTGTTGGGTCCAAAGGCCCGGATCTCAAAGGTAGAGACAAAATAGCTCACAACGCAGCTCACCAGGGCCAGAAAGGGAAGCACCAATCCCATGAGCCAGGCTTGCAATGAAAGGGTCAGACTCAGACCCCAGAACATCACTGTCTGCAGAGCCCCCAAGGCCAAGGCCTGGCCTGTATTCCCCTTGACAAACCACAGAATGGAGTCCCTGTTGAAGGCCAAGGTATGAGCTATGGCAGCAGCCAGAAGCAACATGAGTGCCTCCATGCCAGGCACCCTGTCTCGGACTCTCCAGGCCTTCGAGGAATCCTCCTGCCTCAAACCCGTCACCAACCCCCAAGGAGGTGCATGTGCAGATGGAAGATGAGCTGTCCCCCTCCCCTCTCCACATTCAAGATAAGCCTGTAGCCTCTTTTGGCTATGCCCAGAGCCTGTGCCGTTTCTTTGGCCCTCAGGAACATCTCGCCTAGGATCTGTGAGTCCCCCCTTGAGAGCTCGTTCACACTAGGTATGTGTCGGGTGGGCACAACCAAAAGGTGCACGGGCGCCTCTGGCCTGATGTCTTTGAATATGACCACATCTTGGCCCTTGTACAAGAACTCTGCCGGGCTTTCTCCTTTTATTATCCGGCAAAATACACAGCCTTGGGCCTCCTTTTGCCCCAAGGTGGGCTCCCGGCCATCTTTGAGAATCTCTTTCACTTGACCAACATCACCTCCACCGAGGTCCTTTTGCGCAGCTCATCCACATGGTCCTCCACATCTTCCTGCTTGAAGAGCACCTTCTCGAAAAAAGAGGTTTTTTCTTTGCCCAAAACCAGAAGATCAGCCCCTTCTTCCAAGACAACCTCTTTTATTACGTCCATCAGACGGCCCCTCTTGAGCAGCCCCTTTGCCTGTACACCCTCTTTTCTGGCTATCTCCTCCATCCTCTCCAGGATTTGGCAGCCCATATGCTCCAAGGACTTCTCCGCAAACTCAGGGCGCACCTCCACAGTCATGCCATGCACAAAGGAAGCATCCACCGCATAAAGGAAAACTAAAGAGGCCTCGCTCTCCCTGGCCAGAAAAGCAGCTTCTAGAGCCGCCCGTTCCGAGACCTCTGAGCCTGTCACAGCGCACACTATTTTCTTGTAGCCCATTTCTCCTCCCCAATGGCCATCTTGCATCAAATCTCGACCAGAAGAAGCCATCCCATGCCAAGCACTATCGTGACCAACATGGGCAGGAATGCCACCTTGGCATATTCCATGAAGGATATGGAATAGCCTGCTTTTTCAGCCATTCCCACAGTGACCACATTGGCGCTGGCCCCTATCATGGTGCCGTTGCCCCCCAGGCAAGCCCCCAGAGCCAGAGCCCACCATAGCACACCCCCTTCGGCACCTGGGATCACGCCGGTCAGATATGCCACTATGGGCAACATGGTTGCGGTGAAGGGAATGTTGTCTACTATGGCCGAAACAATAGCTGAAACCCAAATAATCATGATGATGGCCATCACAAGGGATCCGCCCGAGACATCTTTGACCCAGTCCGCTATCATCTGTATGAGCCCTGTGTGCTCTGCTCCAGCCACCACAACAAAGAGCATCATGAAGAAGATCAGGGTGGGCCATTCGATTTCGTGCTCTAGCATCTCAACTATGTTCACCCCGCTTACGACCAGAAGCACCGCGGCCCCTATCATGGCGGCTATGCTAGGCTCCATGTGAAGGGCTCCGTGGATGATGAAAAGAAATATGGTTGTAAAAAGTATCACCCCGCCTTGGATGAGGAGCTTTCTGTCCGTGATCTGGTACTGTTCTCTGAGCCTCTGGATCATCTCCTCCACATTTCCCACCTGAGCCTTGGCGTACTCCTTTCTGTACCAGGCCAGGCAATAAAGGATGGAGAAGGCCAGGCAGATGAAGCAGATTATGGTCAGATTGGTCACAAAGTCCATGAAGGAGAGTTTTGCATAGGAGCCTATCATTATGTTGGGAGGGTCCCCGATCAGGGTGGCGGTTCCACCCACGTTGGATGCAAAGGCCTCTGGAATGAGCAGGCTCACGGGGTTTATCTTGAGGGTCACGCAAACCTCAACTGTCACCGGAATGATCAGGAGCATAGTGGTGACATTGTCCAGAAAGGCTGAACAAATGGCAGTTACGAACATGAGAAGCGCTGAAAGGATGTACACATTGCCCCTGGCCGCCTGAAAGCTCTTATAAGCTATCCACTGGAACACCCCGGTTCTTTTTAATACCCCTACTATGATCATCATGGCCATGAGCAAGAATATCACATTCATGTCAATGGCCTTTATGGCCTCTTCAAAGGAGAGAATGGAGTAACCCGGGAAAAAAGTGCCGGCCGTATAAGTCACAAACAAAAGAGCCGAAGCCCCTAGCAATGCCGCCAGGGTCCTGTGCATGACCTCCAGGGCGATGAGTCCGTATACTACCACTAGTACGGCTGCGGCTATCCAAAATGCCGGAGAAAGGGTCCTCTCCAGCCTGAGGCTCTGATGAGCCACATAGACCTTGTTGCCTTCCTGATCCGTATGGTCTTCAAAGATTCTTTCCAGCCGCACAGGCCCCCAGGGTTTGAAAGAAGGCCTTTGAACCTCCATCTCCACCTTGGCCCCAGGCAGTGAACCTTTGGGAAGTCTAAGCTCCACTTGATAAGTGCCCAGCTCTGAGCTGCGGGCCTCCTCCAGGTCCAGTTGCTTGCCTTCCAGAAAGAACTTTATCTGTGCGTCTCCTATGCCCTTACCCTGGGCCGTCTTCACAGATCCATTCACAATAAGGATATCCAGGGGCCCCAAGGCGCTTTTCTTTTCAACCCCTGCCCAGCAAAGGCCCCCAAAAAGAATCCCCATCAGCAAAGACAAACAACCTGCAACACCAACCCAGCGTCTCATCCCATCTCCCCTTCCACCTGAGCTTGAGTGCCTGCCAATTCCCAGTTGCCCCAAAAAGCGGCATCATGGGCCGTCTCATTCTGTCAGTGGATCATACTCATCCCCAAAAGAGCCGTCTGTTCTTCCCCTTGAGGAAAACTCTCGCAAGCCAGATCAAAACATCCAAGGGACTCTCAAGCCTTTCAGCCCTGAAGTCGGCCTTTGGGGGCTGGGCTTTGCCCTGTAAGGCAACAGGGT
>FWPV01000223.1_pt1 | contig 195363 bp, 134 predicted proteins | sample 2228371 | NCBI WGS metagenome assembly FWPV01 (sample SAMEA103939776, study PRJEB20133) | metagenome | reverse complement strand
TGTGCGGGGTGATGCTAGCCTGAACGAGTTCGAGACGCCAACACCAGCCGCCAGAGCAGGCCGCCGGCGACCAGCAAGGCTGCCAGAGCCGCTGCCCAGGCCGGCCCACTGGTTCCGCCGGTCGAACTGCCCGCCAGGCCAGACCCGCCGCCACCGGTGCGCGGCATCTCCTTGGGCACCACCGGCGTTCGCACCGCAGTGGCCACCGCCTCGGTGGCCCGCCTGGTGCCGGCCGTCATTGTTGGTCCCGCAGTCGCCGTCAGGATGGTCGCGGTGGCCGTAACCCCGACCGTCTCCGTCGGCGCCGCCTCAGTAACGGTGGCGGTTGCCGCCGTCGTAGACGTGGCCGTCGGCCGCTCCGTTGTCGCGGTCGGCGTCACCGGGGTCGGCGTCGGCTGCTCCAGCCACCGACCGGTTGCCCTGGCCTGGGCGGTCAGCCCAAAGTCCTCGGCCAATACTAGCCGCTGGCTGGGCTGGGTAGGATCGATCTCCGAAAAGACCGTGCCGCCCTCGAGCGTATACGGCAGCTCCACCGTTAGCTCGAACTCCCCCAGCGCCGTGCTCTTCACCAGCACCTTAGCCGAGCCGCTATCGTCCAGCACCACTTCACGAGACTGCCGGCCATCCTCGAAGGTCGCCTGCCCTGAGAGCGTGGCCTGGACAGTCTTGCCGCCGGCCAGCTCGTCGGCGGTCACCAGGAACTCGATGGTCTCACCGACCACCACTTCGGCTGTCTCAGGCGTGATCCGCAGATCCGGCGCCTCAGTGCGGCGTGCCGGACAGGCGCCCTCGGCCGCCTCGTAGGCGATGAAAGTCGCCCGGTCCCTTATCTCCTGGAATGCGTCGGGAATAGTCGCCAGATCAGCGTCGTCCGAGAAGTGCCAGACCGCCAACTGCCGTGCCGCCGCTTCGTCGGCGGTGAGGTCGCGCGTCGCCGGATAGCGGTCGAGGACATTGGCAATCTGGCAACCGTTCGGCAGATTGACCACCGGGCCATCGCTCCGGTAACGATTGCCGGCTCGCACCCCCACTTCCAGCTGGATACAGAAGGCCAGCAACTCCTCGCCAGTGTCCAGCCTGAACCGCAGCGTGCCAGCCCAGGCGTTCCGTTCGCGCCCGTTCCGCTCAAAGGCTACACGGCGGCCCACCCCGCCGCCCAGATACGTGCCACGCACCGGCTCCGCCGAGGCCGCCGTGGCACTCGCCAACACGCCCAGCGCCAGCACAACCAGGATTGCGCTGCGCGGGGCCCTCGCCAGATGGATGATCCGCCTCCCAATCGCTCCTTTCGCCATTCGGCGCCTCCTCGCGACCTGTTGTCGAGGCCGCCCTATCGTGGGCAGGTTCTGGGGTCGCCAGGATAAGTCTGCCCCCGGCCGCCCGGTGCGTCAAGCGCGTTTCCGGCGCCAGTCTAGCCAGAAGCGGAGGAGGTCGCAGGCTGTCCGCGCCACCAGGCTCAGCCGGGCCCCGCTGGCTCGCCCGCTTCTTCGCGGCACGTAGCGTACATCGACTTCTCGCAGCCGGTAGCCGGCATCGCGCGCCCGGACCAGTATCTCGGTAAAGAAGAAAGCACTACGCCAGTAGCGAATCGGTTGGCAGCTCAGCACTTCGAGTCTGTACAAGCTTATGTAGCTCAGCTGGCGCAAGGGGAGGCCAAACAAACGCTGCGCCAGAAGCACATTTAGCCGCGACACAAGACGGCGATAGGGGCTGTAGTCCTGGCTATCGGAGCGCACACCAACCACGATGTCGGCGTGGTGGCTTGCCTGACGGTAAAGAGCCAGGTCCTCCAAATCGATGGCCAGATCGGCCGGAATCAGGATCAGCCACTGGCCCCGAGCATGGCGGATGCCGGTTACCAAGCCGGCACCAATGCCGCGATTCTCTGAATGATGGATAACCCGCACTCCAGGTTCGGACGCCGCCAGGTCGTCGGCGATCCTGCCCGTGTCATCCCGGCTGCCGTCATTGACTATCAGCACCTCGTAGGAGCACTGGAATCCAATTAGGGCGCCCAGCAACGCCCGGACAGCAGTGGCGAGTCCAGCGGCCTCGTTGAACGCCGGCACCAGCACGGTCCACTCCGGCCGCTCGCCAGACCCGGTCGCCCGTGGCCATACATCGCTCGCCTGGGCGGCGCCTGTTCCTTGCCTCCCGGACGCCGCGCCGGTTACGGTCATTGGCCGTTGCGCAACCCTTCAGCTGTCACCGGCCACTCCGGCCAGACCTTCAGCCGCCACGAGCCACTCCGGCCAGTCGCGTCGCCGGACCTCGGCCGCCACGTCGACTACCCGCCCGTCGGCCGCCGAGGCCAGCAACAGCTCGGCCAGCGCCAGAGCGCGCAAGCCCGCGCGGCCGCTTACCGGGGGGCTCCTACCCTCCCGCACCGAGGAGATGAAGGCCTCCAGCTCGGCCGCCAGCGGCTCCCTCCGGACAATGGCCAGCTTCACCACCCGGCCCTCGGCCACACCCCTGAAGAGGGCCATGGCATCCCACTGCCCCGGCGCCTGACTGTTCTCGTAATAGAAGAGATCCTGGTGAAGGTAGTCCAAGACGAACATGCCGCCAGGACCGGTGATCTCCAGGCGCCGGACTTTGTTGGGAGTTAGCCAGTTCACGTCGAGCACGCCCAAAGCTCCGTTGGCAAAGCGCAACATGCCAAGCAGCATGTCCTCGTGGTGGGGATGGAGGTTGCGACCGGTCTCGGCATACAGACGGGACACGGGCTGCGCCAACAGGTGCATCAAGATGTCCAGCTCATGCGTGGCCAGATCCATGACCACCCCCACATCGCGCACATGGGCTGGGAACGGCGAGAGCCGGCGGGCATGGGCCTTAATGATCGGCCCCAGCTCATTGGCTGCCAGCCGCTGCTGTAGCTCGAGGACTGCCGGATTGAACCGCTCCACGTGCCCCACCATGAGCCATTTCCGCAGCCTCTCGGCGGCGCCTATCATGGCCTCAGCGCCGGCCACCGAATCGGCGATCGGCTTCTCCACCAGAACGTGGGCACCCGCCTCCAGGGCGGCCAGGGTAACCGGCGCGTGCAGCGCCGTCGGGACAGCCACCGATACCACCTCCGGCCGAACTTCGGCGAGCAGGGCCTCGGCCTCCGCATAGGCCGGAACGCCATAGCGGCGAGCCACCGATTGACGTCGCTCGGCGGCGCGATCGGCTATCGCCACCAGCTCAACGCCATCGAGCTCGGCGTAGACGCGCGCATGGTGGCGCCCGATCGCGCCCACGCCCAGCACGGCCGCCCGGACAGGCCCCTCAGCTCTCATGCGGACCGCCAGGTTCAATCGCCGCTGCCACCCGGCCCGCTCTTGCCCAGGTCACCAGCACTTCGGGCAACCTATCCCGGGTACCAGCAGCGCCACGTTCGAGCGACGAAGACCCACGCATCACGCGCCCCGCACCACGCTCACTATCCGATCGATGTCCGCCTCGCTCAGACCGGGATGAATTGGCAGGGACAGTACCTCGCGGCAGGCGCGCTCGGTCTCGGGCAGCTCGACCTCGTAGCCCAGCCGCACGTACAGGGGCTGTGCGGGAATGGGTGTCGGGTAGTAGACATCGCTGGCAATCCCGGCGTCGCGCAGTCGCTGTCGCAAGTCGTCGCGATCCGCGGCCCGTACGGTGTACTGATGGAAAACGTGCTCCACCCCTGACCGGACAGCGGGTGGGGTGATCCCGGCCACGCCGGTCAGGCCAGAGGTCAGACGGGCTGCGTTGCAACGTCGCCGATCGTTCCAGGCATCCACCTTCGGCAACTGCACCAGGCCTATGGCTGCCTGGACGTCGGTCATCCGCAGGTTGTAGCCCAATAGCTCATGGCGGTAGCGCTCACGCGAGCCGTGGTCCCGCAACATACGCGCCCGCTCGGCTATCTCGCTGCTGGCCGTCGTTATCATGCCACCTTCCATGGTGGTCATGTTCTTAGTCGCATAGAAGGAGTAACACGCAGTGCCCCAACTGCCCGCCTGCCGGCCGCCATCCCGGGCGCCGTGAGCCTGACAGGCATCCTCGACGAGCACCAGCCCACGGTCCTGAGCTATGGCCGCCAGCGCCTCCATGTCGCAGGGCTGCCCGAACAGGTGAACCGCGACAATCCCTTTGGTGCGCCGCGTCATGCGCCTCACCACGTCTTCGGGATCTAGCGTGAACGTATCGGGCCGAATGTCGGCAAAGACCGGCCGCGCACCCACGTACAGACAGCAATTGGCCGAAGCTACGAAGCTGAACGCCGGAGTGACCACCTCGTCTCCGGGTCCGATGCCGTGCGCCAGGAGGGCAATGTGCAGGGCCGCTGTCCCAGACGACACGGCCACGGCGAAACGAGCGCCGCACCAATCGGCAAAAGCCTGCTCAAAGGCACGCACCCGGGGACCCTGGCAGAGCTGCCCGGAGGCCAGCACCTCGGCCACGGCGGCCTGCTCGGCCGGGCCAAGCTGGGGCACCGAGAGACGGATCACGCCCCACGTCCTTCCGGCAAACGAACGGGCCAGCGGGCCGTCATGGCAACACCCAGCCGCACACCGGGCAGCGCCACCCTTCGCCTTCCTCCCGCAGCCGCTGACCACAGCGGCAGACATAGCCCACCAGACGTGCTGGCACCCCCAGGACCAGGCCGTGGTCCGGTACGTCCGTTGTTACCACCGCCCCGGCCCCCACCAGTGCCCAGCGGCCCACGGTGACGCCTGGCAGCACCACTGCCGCCGCCCCGATCGACGCTCCAGTTTGCACCAGGGTGGGCGTTACAACCCAGTCGGCGTCGGTCTTGAGCGTGCCATCGGGATTGATGGCTCGGGGTTGGCGATCGTTGATCAACAGCGCCCCGGGACCAATGAATACCCCTTCCTCCACCGTAACCCCGTGATAGACGCTGGCTCCATTCTGCACCTTGACCCGGTCTCCCAGCCGCACTCCGGCATCGATGTAAACGCCCTTTCCAAGGATGCACTGCTGTCCGATGATCGCGCCCTCACGCACCTGAGCGTGATGCCAGACTCGCGTCCCAGCCCCAACCACGGCCCCGGGGGCAACTTCGGCCGTAGGGTGAACCCACGCCAGCCCCGCTTCGACCCCCTGGCTCATCGGAACTCCAGCTCCCGCACGTGAACGTTGGCAAAGTCGCCCAGCTTGCGATTCCGGATCGTCATCCGCATTCGACTCACCAGGTCGGGCCCGCGGTCGAAGGCTAACTCAGCATGGACGTCGCCGGAGTCTTCGGGCTGGACCAGTTCATAGACCACCGGCCGGCCGCCTCCAGCGGGGATCAGGGCCAGCCGCCATTCTAGATCCATGGCTGAGAATCTCCCGGCTATGCCCCCGAGCTGGCGTGGCCGGGGAAACTCGAGCTCGATCGCGAAAGGATTGGCCTCCATGCCCCGCAGCAACGTGTACGGCTCGCCATCAAAGAGATCCTGGGCGCGGCCCATGTCAGTCGCTGAGTGGCGGACCACGATTTCCTGGCCATCGACCATGGCCGTCTCGGTCACCAGCTGAGCCCGTTGCCGCCGCTCGGCGGCGAAGAGTGCGGGGGCCTGCTCGGAGTACGCCAGCCGCACGAAATAGAAGCCCGGCTTGCCGTTTGGATAGGGTACCGTTCGTTCCGGCGAGAAGGGCTTGAACTTGCCGGAGCCGACCGCACTGGTGTACTCCCCCGGCGTCAGCACCCACAGCATGTTCGGCTGCAAGTCGGCCGGCCGAAGCATGATCTCGTCTACCCCTCGATGCTGAACACGCGGTCTTAGCTCCGGGTCCAGGAAGAAGCTGGGGAAGGTGTCAGCGCCATTGGCCCACTGGGAACTCATGAGAATGGTCGTCTCAGGCTGGCTGCGGAGAACCTCGGGGATCACTTCCTGGTACAGCTGAATCGCACCGTATTGCATGCCGTAGAGGCCATAGTCCGAGTACCAGAACGGCGCCCTGGTCAGCGCATTGTGGATGAGAAGGACATTGCTCCCCGCCAGCAGCACGAAGGTCCCGCCGGCAAGCCAGCCTGGAGCCAGCCATCGCTCGCACCGCACCAACAGCCAGTCAAGCCCCAGGCCAGCCATGATCGCCACCGGAACGACGAAGGCCAGCACCCGGGTGATGCCGATCTCGGCCAATGCCGCGCCAGCCGGCGCCGCCAGCGCCGCCAGGACAACGGCCCGGTGGGCTGGCGAGCGATGGCGCCACAGACAGATTGCCAGGCCAATGACCCAGAAAGGCGCCAGCCACCACCCTACATGCCCCAGGCCGCGGTAGCGGTGCCGCTCCAGATCCAGCGGCCGCTCGGTGGGCGCCAGCATCCGCGCTGTCAGCGCCCGCAGTGACCTTGTCGGTCCTCCGGCTTGAGGCCGCAACTCCGCAGCCTTATCGTGCGAAACGAACCAGTATTGCGGCGACAGGCCCCAGGCGTAGCGCCTTCCATACTCCAGCACCTTCTGTTGCGCGGGCATGTCCCGCTTGTACCAGTACGAGCCAATCATCCGCAGGTGACCGCCGAGCGCATCGCGGTGGCCCAGCTGGAAGGAGACCAGAGGCCAGGCCAGCACAAGGGCCAAGACAGCCCCGACCGCCAGCACCCGCCGCTGACGCAGATGATACCGCCAGTCGGCAAGGGCTAGCAGAAGCGCCGCCGCTCCCATGACGATCTGGCCGTTGGAGTAGGTGTAGAAGGTCATGGCCGCCAGAATGATGGCCGGGAAGAGGTAGGCTGGCCGATCCAGCCGGTAGCGCAGATAGAAGTACAGGAAGCCGGCAAAGAACGAGGTCATCATGGCAGTCTCGAAGCCGGTGCGGGAGTGGAGCAGCCAGGCCGGCATGCTGCCTAGCAGGAGCACCCCACTCCACCAGTACCGCGCGCCGAAAGGCCGGGCCAACAACCGCGCTACCGCTAGGGCCGCCAGAAGCGAAACCAGCGCCGTCGTCGCCCGGGTGACCACGACCGTCTTGCCGAACAGCACGACCGGCAGCAGGTGAACGTACAGAGCGAAGGCTGGAGTCCACCGCTGGGCGGCCGCCTCGAAGTAAATTGGGAGGAGCTGACCGCCAGCCGATCGCAGCCCATGTTGGGCCAGCTCGGCCGCCCGGACCGGATGGAACGCCTCGTCGGCAAAGAAGTAGATGGGAAATCGATCAAGGCCCCACAGACGGCAGGCCGCATATACCAGGAGACTCAGGCCGAAGAGCAGCCAGGGCCGCCTTTGCGGGAACAAGAGCCAGGGCCACCTCCGGCCCAACAGCGAGCGGGGCCGCCGCCGGCCGAACGAGAGCCAGCGCCACCTTCGCCGACCCAGGCCGGTCTGGGCGCCGGTCGCTTCCGCCTCAACCGGCCGAAGAATGATCTCGACCTCGGCACCTTCTGGCAGGTCCAGTGCTTCGGAGGGCACGAAGGTGCCTGCGGCCCAGCGGGCGCGGATGGACCGCGCCGAAAGACCAGCCTGGGGCGAAATCCGGTTCTGCTCGGCCCCCGCGTCCGTGAGATGGCTCATCGCCAAGGCCTGCCGCCCTCCAACTTGCCGTGGCTAGGCATGGGGCCCGGCTGGCCCAGAGATCACCACGATGGCAGCCATGCGCTTACTCACTGACAGCCGAGGCCTTTGGTGCCACAGCCGGATCCATGCGGGCCCAGTCTCGGATGAAGCCCCGCTGCACTTCAGTCTCTGGGCTGCAGGGATGCAGACGCCGCTTCGTCTCGCTCATCGACTCGTAGAGCCGCTGCACGGTGGCCAGAGCCGCAGGACCCTCGAGCCCCGAGCGGACCAGATAGCAGCCGATAACTGTGCCCGTGCGCCCGACCCCACCCCAGCAGTGAACGTATACCAGGTGTCCGGCAGCCAATGCCGCGGCGATGTCGTCCAGAATCTGGGCCATGGCCGCAGGCGACTCCGGCACGCTCAGGTCGCGGATCGGATGGCGCCGATGGACCACCATCGGCCCGCTGGCCGCCTGGCCATCATCGCTCAAGGCCCCCGGCAGCCACTGGGCATAGGGCTCGAGTTCGCCTTCCTCTGTCAGGTCGATGAAGTACGAGACGCCGGTGTCCAGAAACGCCTGTAGCTTGGCTTGACCCAGGATCGGGTCCGCCGATCCAGGGCACTCGCCAGCCAGCAAGCGGCCCGGCTCAACCCAGTATGTGTTTGGGTGCGGCCGGCCATCAGGCGAAGCGGCCGGCCACGTCTCACTCTCGTCGGCCATTGAGATCCAATCCTTGCCTGGAATCGGTCTCGCCGCGGGACAAAGCGCCCGCGCGCACTGGTCCCTGACCGCGCCGCCGGCAGCCTGATGACCCCCGGTGCCCGGTCGCCTTGGCATCAGAACGGAGAGCACTGTATAAGAGACAGTATATGAGAACGGCTATCGGTCCGCCACATCTGCCGCACAGCAGGATTCAATCGGAGGGCCAAATGAGGAACCCCTGGCTGGTCACACTTCTGCTGGTAAGCCTCAGCCTGAGCGGCTGCCGTAGCGGCCAGACCCGGGCGCCGCAATCCAGCGGCTTCCGGCCGGAGCGCCGCGCTGTAGCTACCCTGGCACTCGAGAAGTCGCCCACGCCGATTGTCCTGGTGGTCACCCTCACCCCCGACCCCACCGCACTTGCCATTGCCACCGCCGCCGGACAGATTGCGGCCACCGCCGACGCGGCCACCTCCACGGCGGCGGCCCAGTTGGCCACCTCCCTGGCCCGCGCTACTGCCACCGCCACCGTCACCGCGGCCTCCGGCCCGCAAACGACCTCCATCCCCACGGTCCGACCCCCTTCACCAACCGCCACGGCTCGTCGCTCGTCGAGTGCCGCGCGGCAGGCGGCGCCTGCCAGTCGGCCCAGCGCCACGGGTGGGGCCAGCAGCGGTCAGGCGGCGGCCAACGTGACGACGCCTGGGCAGCCCACCGTGACGCCGGGGCCAACCGAGGATCGGAGCGTTCTGGCCGCCTTGCGCGGCGGCGGTTTCGTCATCTATCTACGGCACACCCAGACCGACTGGTCGCAGGACCCGCGGGAGCAGGCGTGGGTCGCCGACGTGCTGGCCAGCCGCGACGAGTCTCTCTTCCAGCAGTGTGATCGGCAGCGGCTGCTGAGCGATGAGGGCCGCAACCAGGCACGAACCATCGGCGAGGCCTTTCGCCGCCTCGGCATTCCCGTGGGCCGTGTTCTCACCAGCCCCTGGTGCCGCGTGCGCGACACGGCTCAGCTGGCTTTCGGCAGGGGACAGGTGGCCACCGATCAACTTTGGGATTCGGGCTACCTGGCCGGTGAGGAGCGCAACCGCTATCGCGATCGGCTGCGCGGGCTGTTGAGCAGCCCGCCTGACGGCGGCACAAACACCGTCTTGGTCGGCCATATGCCGCAGTTCTATGACGTGACTGGCATCGCGCTCAATGAGGGCGAAGCGGTTGTTGTCTGGCCGCGGGGTGACGACTTTCGTCTGCTGAACCGCATACCCCCTGCCGGCTGGGACGAACTCGCTCGCCTGTCCATGCCCTAGCCACGGCACGCCAGCCGGCGCCCCCTTTTGGCTCGCCGCTTTCGGCGCCGGTGTGTCTCCTTGCCGGGCTGATTGTCTCGGCCAGCAGTATCGCCGCCTTGTGCATGCGGTTTCTTGCGCCCATCGGCGAGCCATGCCATAATCTCCACTCGGAGTTCAAGCTCGGAGAATCCCTTTCCGCTCCAGGCGGTGTCCTGGGGCGACTCCATGGAAAGGTGTTTGGCATGCCTGAATATGAGGCCCTGCTCGTTCTGAGTCCCTTGCTGGACGAGCCGGCCATCAAACAGATCGTGGGCCAGGTCGGCGACCTGGTGACGCAAGGTGGCGGCGAGGTGGCAGCGGTCGGCCAGCTGCTCGACAAGCGCGGCAGCGTTGCCCTGGCACCTGAGTCATGGCGGGCCCGCAAGCTCGCCTATCGGATTGGCGGTCATCGCGAGGGCTACTACGCGGTGATCCGGTTTCGGGCGCCGACCCAGGTCCCCGCTGAACTCGAGCGCTGGCTCAACATCTCCGAATCGGTACTTCGCTACCTGGTGGTGCGCCTGGAGCACGCTGAGCTGTTGGCCAAATTCGAGGCGCCTGTAGCCGCCGAGAGTGCCCGCTCCGCGACCAGGCCGGCCCGAGAGGCAGCACCGGCAACCGTAGCGGTGGTAGCGGAGACAGCCATCCCACCTGTAGCTGAGGTCGTGCTTGAGGCGCCGGAGCCGGACATGGCGGGCACCGCTGGGCCCGCGGAGGCGACCGACGAGCCGGAGGCAGCAGCGAATGAACCACCCGGAGCAGCAACCGACCAGCTCGGAGCGGCTGCGGATGAAAGCCCCGGTGCGGCGCTCGACGAGCCGGGCGCAGAAGCCGGCGAGGCAGACCAGGTGAGCGGCTCGCCGAACGCGGTGCACGACTAACCCGCGACTGGCGGCCTGACCTGCGGCGAGCGTAGCAGTCGTGACTTCTTCGATCCGGCACTTCGACCAGCTCTGGCGTGACCGGGCTGGATTGCCTGGCGTCAACCGTGTCACGCTGGTGGGCATTGTTGGCCGTGACCCCGAGATGCGCTTCACCACCTCGGGTGATGCTGTGGCGGCTTTCCGGCTGATGGTCGCGCGGACCTGGGCTTCGGCTCATGGCGGCCGCGGCAATAGCGTGGACTGGTTCAACATCATCGCCTGGCACCAGCTGGCCGAGGCAAGCTGCCAACGGCTGCGCAAAGGCAGCCCGGTATACATCGAGGGCCGCTTGCAGCAGCGAACGTGGATCGACGATACCGGAGCCACGCAACAGCGCATCGAGATCGTGGCCACCGAGATAGCGCCACTGGACGATCGTCCGCCCAACACCAGCTCGCGACCGGGGCGCCGCCCGGGACACGTGCAGCGCGGCAACAGCTGAGGCGGACCGAGGCGGGGCCTGACAGACCAGCAAGAGTGCCTATCGGCCCCACATTTCACGGAAACGAGGCGAAGATGCAACGACGATCAAACCGTACCTGTCAGCTCTGCCGCGGTGACACGCGGTGGATCGACTACAAGAACATCGAGGCCCTCGGCGCCTTCGTCGACGAGGGCGGGCGACTCCGCTCTCGCCGGCGAACGCACACCTGCGCTCGGCACCAACGAATGGTGACCCAGGCGGTCAAGCGGGCGCGACACGTCGCCCTGCTGCCATTCACCGCGGACCACGTTCGCCTGTACGGCTAGGGGGAGACAGGATGGCACGCAAGAAGCGACGGCAGGAGCGGGACTTTCAGGCCGAGAACCGAAAGCAGATCCTGCGCGAACGCAAGGAGCGTCGCGAGCGCCAGATGCTGCTCGCTGTACTGGGCCCGGTGCTGGCAGTGGCCCTCGGCATCTTCGCGTACGGTGGCCTGCGCGATCTATATATCAAGCCGCACCGGCCGGTGGCGCGGGTCGAAGGCCAGACCATCACCGTGGCCCAGTTCACACCGCGGCTGCAGTGGTATCGGCGTCAGATGTTGAACAACCTGCAGAGCTTCATGCAGTTCGCGTCAACGAGCGATCCCTCTTTCCTGGTGAACCTGGCGGAGCAGCAGCGCCAGGGAGCTCCCGAGGTCACGGTCGATCAGATGATCGACGAGGTGCTGATTCGCAACGAGGCTCAGCAAAGGGGCATCCAGGTCACCGAAGCAGACATTGATGAGCGGATTCGCAACGATCTGGCCACGCTGATCGCCCCACCGACCACAGAGGCCCTCGCTGCGGTCGAGGCAGTCACTGACACCGCTGGGACCGCATCGCCAACCACCGCCATTGCCGCAACCGCCACGGCCATCTCCACACAGCGCATTGGCGAAGAGTTCCGCTTGACCTTGCAGCCGGTGCTCGACCAGGTGGGAATGTCCGTCGCCGGCTACCGCGAAATCGTGCGCCACGCTCTGTACCGTGAAAAACTCGGCGAGAACATGGTACCAGTCGTCCAGAAGCAGATCGAGGCCGCTTACATGCGCTTCGCCAGTGAGGCCACCGCCCAGCAGGCCGCCGATGCGCTGGCGGCGGGTGCTGACTGGGACGCCGTCGTAGCCCAGTTCCAGGAGCCAACTGAGACCCCGGAGACCCCACCAGCAGAAGCGGGCGGTGAGGTGGCGCCAGAGGGTGTGACCTCTGGGGCCCCGACGACCGACGCGGGCGACGCTGCGGAGTTGGCTGGCAGCGCTGCCGAAGAAAGCGTTGAAGTGGAAGCAGCTCAGGCAATCTCAACTGAGACTCCTGAGGTGCCGTTGCCCAGCGCCTCACCGACCCAGCTGGCCCCCACGGCAACCCGGCCGGCGGCCGCGACAACCCCTAAGGCCCCCGCTACGCCCACAGCAGCCGAGCCGGGCACTACAGCCGACGCCGGGCCAGCGGAGACCAACGCTGCTGGGACTGAACCGAGCGCGGCCGCGGCGCGTACCGGCTCGCCGGTGGCCCTCACCACCGCAACGCCGGCCAACTCCCCGACGCCGACCATCTTGCCGACGCCAACGGCTACGCCGGAGCCATACGCGAGCGAGGTTGGCGAAAGGTCATGGCTCACACGATTCGACATCATTCAGCAATGGAGCCTGGCCGATGAGGACGCTGATGCCGTCATGGCCATTGCCAAAGGCAGGAGCAGTGGTCCCCACAAGGCCACCGGCAACATGTGGTACGTCGTCTACGTCTTCGACCGCGCCGAGGAGCGCGAAGTGCCAGAAGAACGCCTCCAAAGCCTCCGCGACCAGGCCGTGAACGATTGGGTCAACAAGCGGAAGGAGGAGGTCAAGCCCGACAAATACACCCTCGAGGGAGTCATTCCCGAGGAGCCGCTCTGGTTCGTGCAGGCCTGGGAGAGGCTATTCCCGCCGGCCAGGCCAACGGCCACCGTGCAACTGGGCACGCTTGTCGTGCCCACGGCCGTCGGGGAGACCGGCGACGCGCCCGTAATCGCTGCCACCGTGATGATCACGGCCACAGCGGCCGGGCAGTGACCCGTATGGAAACCAGGGGCCGGTCGCTTCTCCGGCCCCTGGTGTCGACCACCGTGGCTCGTCGCGCCAATCGGCTCGTTCCTCGCTTTGCAGCAGGCCCCGTCACCCTGGGTCGGCCCGCTACCGAGTTCAGAAGGCCGCCTTAGCCCGTAAAGGCAGGCTGGTCCTTTGGCTCACAGCCCCTTGGGACGCTATCCTTGACGGGCCGGTGGTGCTATTCGCATCTGATTGAAGTCGTCACCGGCCACATCCCGGTGCCAACTTCTGTGGCCGGCCAGGATCGGACCTCATGTCACGACCAGCGTTGATCCGAAGCGGGTTGCTCTACCTGCTTCTGGCAATCTTCGTTTTTCTTGCGCTGTCGCAGTTCGGGCAACGAGCGGGCGAGCCAAAAACCATAGCTCTCTCGGAGCTGGTGGCCCGCGTCAACCGCAACGAAGTGGAATCGATCACCACTAAGCCTGATGGCCAGACGCTGGTCATCAGGCTGAAGAAGGGTGACGCGCCTCTGGAATCGCGCAAGGAGCGAGCCAGAGGCACGTACACAGTGCTCCTCGATCTGGGGGCGGCTGAGAAGCCCTTGGCCCAGGTGCGAATCGAGACTGCCGAGGACCGGCCTTGGACAAAGTTCGCCGGGGTAGCGCTGCAGGTGGTGCCGGTACTCATCTTCGGCATCGTGATCCTGTTCTTGCTGCGCCAGGCCCAAGGGGGCACTAACCAGGCCCTCTCGTTTGGACGCAGCCGGGCGCGCATGGTCACTGCCGACACGCCAACGGTGACCTTTGATGACGTGGCCGGCGTTGATGAGGCAAAGCAGGAACTGGCCGAGGTGGTGGACTTCCTGGGCCAGCCGGCCAAGTTCGCCGCGCTGGGGGCACGGATTCCCAAAGGCGTGCTCATGGTCGGCCCACCCGGCTGCGGCAAGACCTTGATGGCTAAGGCGGTCGCAGGTGAGGCGGGTGTGCCTTTCTTCTCCATCTCCGGATCGGAGTTTGTGGAGATGTTCGTCGGCGTGGGTGCCAGCCGTGTTCGCGACCTGTTCGATCAGGCGAAGAAGCACAGTCCATGCATCGTTTTCATAGATGAGATTGACGCCGTGGGGCGGCAGCGGGGCACCGGACTGGGAGGCAGCCATGACGAGCGAGAGCAGACCCTCAACCAGATCCTGGTCGAGATGGACGGTTTCACCACCGACACCAACGTCATCGTCATCGCTGCCACCAATCGCCCCGACATTCTCGATCCCGCCTTGCTGCGACCCGGCCGCTTCGATCGGCGGGTGGTCATCGATCGGCCGGACAAGAACGGTAGACTGGCCATTCTGCAGATCCACGCGCGGGGCAAGCCGCTGGCGCCTGATGTCGATCTGGAGGTCATCGCCAAGCAGACGCCGGGCTTCAGTGGCGCTGACCTGGAGAGCCTGGTCAACGAGGCAGCCATCCTGGCGGCGCGGCGCAACGGCAAAGCGATCCACATTGCCGATTTGCAGGAGGCGATCGAGAAGCTGATTGCGGGGCCAGAACGACGCTCACGGGTGATCAGCGCCGAGGACCGCAAGGTCATTGCCTATCACGAGGCCGGCCACGCCATGGTCATGCACGCCCTGCCCAATTGCGACCCGGTGCACAAGGTCACCATTGTCTCCCGTGGCATGGCTCTAGGCTACACCATGAACCTGCCCACCGAGGACCGGTCGATCACTCAGCAGTCGAAGTTCGAGGACGATCTGGCCGGCCTGCTGGGCGGCCGCGTCGCCGAAGATCTGGTCTTCGGAGATATGACGACTGGTGCCTCCAACGACCTCGACCGGGCGACCAGCATTGCCCGCGACATGGTGATGCGTTACGGCATGAGCCCGCGCCTGGGCCCAGTGCAGTTCGGCGAACGCGAGGAGATGGTCTTCCTGGGCCGCGAGATCGGTGAGCATAAGAACTACTCCGAGGACGTGGCCCAGCTCATCGACGAGGAGGTGCACGCCCTGGTGATGGCCGCTTATGGGCGAGCCCGAGCAGTGCTGACCAAGCATCTCGACGTCCTCCACGCTCTGGCCAGCCGGCTGATCGAGGTCGAGACGATCGACCGGGCCGAGTTCGAGCGCCTGGTCGGGTCGCTGACCGCCGCTTGAGGGCTGCCCAGCCCACTTTCGGCCGTTGCTCAGCCGGCCAAGAGCGCAACTGGCCACCACACCAGCTGTGCCTGGGCCGCCGCGAACGTCACCGGCCCGCCGGTCAGCCGCTACTCGGCTGCCGGGCCCCGTGATTCGCGCCCGCCTGCGTCAGAGGGCGACGAATGGCGAAGATGTACTGATGGGTCAGTAGATCATTCACGTAGGGCACCCACCATAGAGGATACAGCACGCACGTAACGGCCCGGTTCAGCCTCGGCCAGCGGTTCGTCTCGAAGAAGCGGAGGTTGCGGCGCAGCAACACCAGCTCAGCGCCCGGGCACTCGGCGACAAACTCAGGCAGGTTGCGCCACAGGAACACGGAACGGTGTGTCCGGTCGAAGATGCCGCGCTCGTTGCGGGGCCAGCGCCGGCTCAGAAACACCCAGAGGAGATGCCAGTGGCCGGTATTGGGCACCGACAGCAGCATCTGGCCGCCCGGCTCGAGATGGGCGTACAGAATGCCGGTGACGCGTGCGAAGTTCACGGTGTGCTCCAGCACATCGGCGGCCACGATGTGGTCGAACCACAGCTCGCCCAGCGCCGCATGCAACGCCGCCGTGTCGTCGAGGTCCAGACACCAGCCCTTGACCAGCACGTCGCTGGCCATGGCCAAGGCCTCGGGATTGAGGTCGATGCCCCAAACCCTGACCTCAGGAAACCGCATGCGAGCAGCCCGGGCGAGAACTCCCCGGTTGCATCCGACGTCGAGCAGACGCCGCGGCTGATTGAGGAACTGCAGCACATCGTGCCGCGGCCCATGATAGGAGGGAGAATCGTGGATCATCGTCCGCTGCGGCCGGCCGCTGGCGATACCGTAGGTGCCGCGCCACGCCCTTTGCGACCGAGCGCGGACGACGGTGCGGACGACGGTGCGGACGATGGCGCGGGCGACGCCGTCGGCACCACGCGCGCCCCGCCGCGCCTCAACGTTGCCGACGGCGTGGGCGCCAGGTTCGCTCCGCCAAGCCTGGGCCCTGGCGATGATGCCCGCCCGGCAGTTGCCACCGGGCGCGTTGGTGCGCCGGTTGTCGACCTGGCGCCCAGCGTCGCATCGCGCCTGACGGCCCCAGCGCCAGGCAACCCGCTCCCCGCGCCGGCCGGCCGGATTGTGGTGGCTGCCTGAGCGTAGCTCGTCAGCGGCGTCCAGTTACCTCCCCGGTCACCGGCCTGAGCGGTGAAGAAGTAGGTGCGGCCTGCCAGACCGGTGAAGGAGACCCTCTGGATCCCGATTTGTGGCTGTCCTGGCCAGGGCCGCGGCGGTGCGACCGGGATCCAGCCGGAGGGTGTCGGAGGCAACCGGTCCACTGCATAGTAGGCTACGAAGGCATCCAACGCCTGGTCATCAGCGGCCATTATCTCAAGCTCGAACTGCGGCGGCGAGAAAGCCGGTAGCTCGCGAACAACGGCGAGCATGGGCGGCGTCAAGTCTGGCGAGGCGGCTGGAGAAGCACCCGCGTCGGCGCCCGCAGTAGCGCCGGGTCGCGCGTCTTCACCGGCCGCCGACCAGCCCGCCACGCCGGCCGTTGCCCCGCTGCCCTCGACCAGGATCACCGGTCGACCGTGGACCAGCGGCGTTCCACCCGGCCCGTTGCGGTTCGTGACCCGCGGCAGGACGACCCGGTAGCCGCCGCCCTGCGCCACCAGCTCTGATCGCACGATGACCCCGGTGCTCTCCAGCCGGTAGAGCACAGCCCGCGGAGAGCTAGCCGGTATCACGACCGACTTGTCGGCCAGAGACGTGTTCCAGGCGACCGTCACCAGCCCCAGCGGAGAGCGGAATGCCACCCGGTACTCCCCGGCCGAAGCAGACCGGCGCACCGCCGACGCCTGACCCAGGAGCTCGACCACCAGTCGCCAGGCTTCGTAAGCCGGCCGCGGCACCCCCGCCAGGGCCGGCTCGAAATGCCAGCACCCCTGATTGGCCACTGGCGCCCAGCACTGGTTGCTCTCGTGGTTGCGCACCAGGCCCAGCGCATCGTATGACCGCTCGCCGTTGCCGCAGTCGTCAAACAGTTGGAACACGATGGCCACTTCAATCTGGTCGGCCAGGCCATCGGCCACCGCCTGCCAAAAGAAAGCCGCCTGTTCCGCCAGGTTGCCACGACCCGGACTGGCCGCGTCCCAGCATGGCCCGGGGTACTCCGACCACACCGGCAAGCCCATTTCGGTTATCCACAGCGGCTTCACCGGAATGCCATGGGCTCGCAGGATGCCCCGGACCGCAGCCGGCTTGCCAACCAGGTTGGCCGGCGCCGTGTACCAGTGCCAGGCCAGGCGATCGAAGAAGTAGCCATGGCGAGCCACCAGCGGCGAGCGCCGCGCCTCTGCCGCCAGCGCGGTGGCGAAGCGCTCGTACCACTCCAGAGCGTTGGCGCCGTCACCGATGCCCCCGTGCAGCACGATCGCCTCGGGATCGTGGTAGTGAATCACCAGGTAGCTGACCGTAAGAAAACGGACATACAGCTCAACAGAATGCGGAAAGAAGTGGACGTTGTTGGGCTCGTTGCCAATCTCCCAGGCACTAACGCCTGCCCAGCCCGGCCAGCCTCGCGCGCTGGCCAGCTCGCCACCCGGTCGATAGCGCTGCACCGCGGCCGAAACAAAACGAGCCCACGGATTGTCGGTGTTGATTGCCACTGCTGCGGCCGGATCGTCCGTCAGCTGGCCATCAGCCTGCCGGAAGATCGGCTTCTGGAGGCCGTCGACTCCTCTGCCCTGCAGCACCAGCAAAGTGCGCAGACCGGCGCTGACGTCGCGGAGCAGGATGCCATCGGGCACCGACCACTGAAAGCCGTCGCTATCCACCAAATCCTGGTACAGCGACCACCGATGCCAGCCGCCGCCCAACTCGCTGGCCCGCCGGTAGCGCTCAGTCACCTCGGCAGCACTCAGCCTTTCCACCGCCCGGGCCGGAGCACCGGACTGCCGCTCCAGGTGCAAGTCCATGAGGTCCACATGGGCGACACCAAAGCGCGGAATGGCGTGGCGTCCAGCCTGGGCCACTACTGGAACACTCGCTGCTTGTGCCAGGGTCGCGAGCCAAATCAGCAGCACCAGGAACGCAACCCAGCGGGCACCCAGCCACTGTGTCCGCCTGGCCCCTATCAGCCGGCTACTCAGCTCGGCTCGGCTGCCAGACCGGCTCACTCCTCGCCAAACAGCAAATAGGTCGCGGGCAGATAGACCCAGCCGATGCGCGGCCCCGGCGGCGTGTCGGTAGGCCAGACTATGGCCGTGGGCTGTGGGACGGGGGTCGGTGTCTGCGCCGGTGGCGGCGTCATCAGCGGCGGCCCAAGGACATCCAGAGGTATGGTGCCGAGGCTCTCCTGGCCGCCCTGCCCACCCCGGAACTCTAGCAGCCCGAAGTGCCGGTCACCCCGGTTGACGGCCTCGAAGAGCCAGCTTAGTGTCAGCCCGAACGGCTCACCAGCTCTGACCGTCTGTGGCCCCTGCACCTGGACGGCCGGCAGGCCAGCGCCACCGACCACGGCATAGGCAACCACCACATCGTCCGGCTGGTCATCGGAGCCCTGCCAGCTCTGGACGTGGATCCACCAGGGCCCGGCCCGGGGATTCGGCCAATCGCAGTACTCAGTCCAGGAGGGCGAGCCACTCAGGACGACCTGTTCCCGCGCTTCCGCCTGGCCATCCCGATCGGCGTCGTAGCCTACGAACAAGTCGATGTCCGGAGCCTCCGACGAGACAACCTCGGCCACCAGGCGTCTGGCGCCAGCCGGCACATCAACCCGGATGGTCATCGTGCCCTCCATGGTGCCAGTGAAGACCCGGCTACCAGAGAGCAGATCGTAAGGGTTGTCCGGTGTAGGATCAACGGTCAGGGACATGCCTTGCTGCATGGCCTTGGTAAGACTCGACACCGTTACCCGCAGTTGATCGGTGGTCTTGGCGCGGAACCCCGACAACGAGGCGCTGCCCGTCGGGGTGTGCGCGCTGACCACGGCAATCAGCGGACCGCGCAGACCCACCGATCGAACCGCCACCGGCATGCTCAGCGTCGGCAACGTAGGATCCTCGGCGGTGAGCAACACCTGGCCAAAAGCCCACTCGCCTGAGGGCACTCGAGCCGTGTCGGCGCGGATGGTAAGCGTAACTACCCGCCCCGCCGACAACGAGAAGACCTTAGGTTGTACTTCCAGCTGGAGAGCTCCCTGGACGCTCGTCGCGGCTCGCCAACTGGTGGGCGAGGCCAGTCGTGTCGAGAGCACCCGCTGCCACGAGCACGATCCGGCGCAGCGGTTATCGGTTAGGGTCGCCAGGTTCAGGTCTCGCGGGTCGCCGCCGCGGACCGGATTGGCCTCGTCGTAGGCCCGGTCAGTCACCGCCAGCACGATGCCACTTGCCGCGGCGCGACCCAGATCCAACCGCCCCGCCCCGGCGGCCAGCGGATCGGCACCAGCCCCACTGTTTTGGAGCCGCACCTGATCTCGCACCGCGGTGAGGGTTAGCGCTGACTGAATCTCGGCTGGCGTCCAATCCGGGTGCACCGCTCTCATCAGAGCTGCCGCGCCAGCGGCGTGCGGGCTGGCCATCGAGGTTCCGCCGTAGACCCCGAACTCCGGTGAGGCCGAGGGCATGGCGGCATCGGTGGCCACTGCGGCCAGGATGTCGATACCGGGGGCTAGAACGTCAGGCTTGAGCACGTCGAACAGGTAGCTGACATGCAGCTGCCAGTCAGGCCGGTAGCAGCAATCCTCGCCTGGGGTTGGCCCGCGAGCGCTGAAGTCGGCCAGGATATCCGCGAACTGCGCCTCCTCGCCGATCCTGGCGCCACGGATCGTCCCCTGATGGCCAGTGCCGCGAGCCAGCCAGTCCTTGAGCTGCTTGCCACCCGTGTAGCCCAGGTTGAGGCCTGGCAACCGGAAGCCCAGGCCAGCGATCGCCCGGTCACCCTCACGCTCCTGGTTGATGCGCACCAGGCCAACAGCGCCGCCGCCGCGAACGTTGTTCGAGATATACTCCTGGCGCACGGCAGAGTGATCGCCGTTCGAGTCGCAGACCACTATCTTGCCGGTTAGAGAGTCGGCCGGGAAGCGGCTCATGCAGGTGCCGTCATCTCTTTGACCGCTGGTATTGACGACGTTGGCGGCATAGACCAACGGCGCCGGGCCGGCACCGCGGCTGTAGCTGTAACCGTGCAGGTCGGCCGGGGGTCGGCCGGCCCCACCTTTCAGATCGCCAAGGGTGTTCAGACCAGCGCGGCTGTGCGTGGTGGCACCCACGGTCAGCGTCCAGGGCGCCGTGGAGTGAACCGAGGACGCCTGCGGACCGTCGTTGCCAGCAGCACTGACAACCATCACGTTGGCCTTGCGGGCGTTCAAGAAGGCCTCGGCGATCATGTTCTCCCAAGGCGAAATCTGGCCGGTGCCGATGGAGTAGTTGAGGACGTGGACGCCCGCGGCAATCGCCTTGTCGACCGCCTGAACAGTAGCCGTGGCCATACACCGCCAGATCGGCTGCGCCGGCACGCAGACGTCGTAGGCGATGATGTTAGCGTGCGGTGCCACGCCGGAGACCGTCCGCTCGAACGCCTGGCCGCCGGCAACAAGCAGAGCCCTGGTCACGTTGCCAGCTGTGGTGCTGGCTGTGTGGCTGCCGTGTCCATCGCGGTCCTCGGGATCATTCAGGCTTTCCTCGAACGACCAGATGCCAATCAGCTTGTCGTTGCATGCCAGATTGGGGTCGTAATGCGGGTGCGAGGGATCGCAGAAGCCGGTGTAGCGACCGGGTCCGAAGGGGTTCTGGTGCACGTAACCGTCACCGCCCACCGCGGCAAACGACGGATGATCACTGTTTATCCCAGTGTCAATAATGCCAACTATGATCCCCTCACCCTTCGTCGCCGGTAGTCCAGCAGCGACCACGCCGTCCCAAATGGCCCCAGCGCCAATCCACCGCGGACCCACGTCAGTGGCCAGGGGATAGCTCTGATTGCGCTCCACTCGCCGCACCCCGGGCAACTGCGACACCACTCTGGCCTCCGCCGGCGAGAGCCAGACCGCAAGACCGTTGAGCGCGTATTGGTAGCGGTGCAATACGTCCAGCCGATGTCCCAAGGCCCGCGTCGCCCGCTGCACAAACTGGTCCTGCCGGGCGGCGAGCAGATCCTGGTACGCCCGAGCCGCTGGACTCTCCCAGGCACTTCGCCTCTCGCCTGATGCCAGCGCGGCCGTCTGGCGCTGGACGCTCGCCGGCAGGTAACCGGCCAGTGGTTCATCCGCCAACTGCACGATGTAGTAAGCCGGAGCCGAAGGTTTGGCTTCATCCGCGGCCGGAGCTTGCGCTTCGAGAACCGTCGCCTGGATGTGAGCCGCTCGGGCTTCCGGACCTCGGGCCATCGGCGAAGACCGCCGCGCGCTCGCCGGGACCACCATGAGCGAGCCGATGATCAAGAGCCACACCGCTGCTTTGCGCAAACTCATCTGCTGGACCTCCACCCCATGACCTGATATCGACCCGAAGACCACGAAGAGGCTTGAATCGCGACCGCCCTGGCTGGCGAACGTGGGCATCGCTGGCCGACAGCTGTGCGCCGGCCAGTTTAGCATAGGGCACAGCGCACCCCAAGGCATGTCATGCGCCCGCGGCCCGTTACATCTGAGCCCGGTCGAGCGATTACTGACCGCCGATCACGGCGCCGATGCCCCGGAGCCCGATCCGGCCGCCGGCGGATAGATGACCACCGGCCCGTCGCGGCATACGAGCTGCCCCTCATGCCAGCAGGAGCCACACAGCCCGATGCCGCAACGCATGTAAGCTTCCCAGGCGAGCTGGGTGGTGACTCCTACTCGCTGGCCCAGTTCACGCACAGCCCACAGCATGCCGGCCGGGCCGCAGGCATAGATCGCATCGCTTGGGCTCGCCTCAAGGAGGTCAGCCGCCACGTCGGTCACCAGCCCGTGGTGTCCGCAAGAGCCATCTTCCGTGGCCAGGCTGACCAACGTCCCTAGCGAGCGGAAGGCGTCGACCAGCAGCAGCTCCGCTGCACAGCGGGCACCTAGCGCCACGCGGCACTCCCCGGCGCCCAAAACCAGGTGCTGAGCCAGGAATAGGAGCGGGGCGGCGCCGTAGCCACCGCCCACCAGGAGGTGCTGGCGCCCTCGGGGCTCAAAGCCATGCCCGAAAGGCCCGCGACACCAGACCCGGTCGCCCACCTGGAGCCGGTGCAAAGCCCGCGACAAGGGACCTACCGCAGCCACAGCGAAGGTTAGCGGCCGAGCACCGGCCAGACTGAAGGGCTTCTCGTCCAGACCGGGAAGCCAGAGCATGGCAAACTGCCCGGGCTGGGCCTCCCAGTCGTCGTCAAGCACCAGCCGGCGGACGGTCGGCGTCTCTACGACCACCTCCCGGATGCGCAGCGCCTGAGGTAGGTCGGCCACCCCCAACGTCAACGCTCGCCTCCTGGCTGAGGCTCGCCGTGCGGCCCGGGCCCACCTGCCGGCTTCGGCCCGTCCTCGCCACCGCCTGACTCAGGTGACCCTGGAAATGGGGGCAGTGAGGCCGGCTCCGGCCACTGGGGCCGGCGATGGGCCATTCCTCGGATATCCGCCAGTGATGTGCCGTGGTCGCGCAGCCAGTCGGCCAGCTCGTCGCGCAGCTTGGCAAACACCTCGATGCCGTGATAGTAGACCGCCGAGCCCACGCCGACAGCCGTGGCTCCGGCCATGATCATCGCCAAAACATCGCGCACCGAGATCGCCCCGCCAGTACCGATGATGGGCACCGAAACTGCCTGGCTGATGTGGTAGACAGCGTGCAGGGCAATCGGGCCCAGAGCCGGACCCGAGATGCCACCATCGACGTTAGCCAGGATGGGACACCCGCTCTCCACGTCAATCAACAGCCCCGGCATGGTATTGACCGCGCAAATGGCATCGGCACCAGCGTCGACCACAGCCGTGGCGATCCGCGCAATGTCGGGAACGTTCGGCGCCAGCTTAACCACGATCGGTAGGTCGACGGCGCGACGAACGGCAGCCGTCACCTGTGCCGCCGAGGACGCATTGGCGGCAAACGGTTCGCCGAACTCAGCCAGAACGTTGGGGCAACTGATGTTCAGCTCCAAAAGGTCCGGCTCGGCCGTGGCCACCACTTCGGCCAGCCGCGCATACTCGTCGGTGCGGCTACCGAAAACGCTGGCGATGAGCGGCACCCCCAGTTGAGCCAACTCTTGCCGGGCCGCGCGCAGCAGCTCTACTTCGGCGGCCGCCCCCGGGTTGGCCAGCCCAATGGCGTTGATCAAGCCTGGGCCAAAATCGACACAGCTGGGATTGACGTGGCCGCGACGGGCCTCCAGGCTAACCGACTTGGCGGTGACCGCACCCGCTCCCGCCCGAGCCACCCGAACCAGCTGTGCAGCCTCAGTGCCAAGAATGCCCGAAGCCAGGACAAGCGGATTCGCCAGCCGCACGCCCGCGACAGTCACCGTCAGATCGACCGACCCGGTCGCGCTAGCCATTCGCAAGCACCCTGGCGGCGGGCTTGGGCGCTCCGCCTCCCCAACCTCGGCCGACCGATCCAGCCCCGCCGACCAGACAATGACCGCGCTTGACCCTCACCATCAGCCCAGACACCGCCTATCCGCGGCCACTCGTATCCAGGTAGGCGTCGACCGCCGCTGCTTGCGCATGACTGATCCGTCCGGCGGCTTCCAGGGCCGCCACCAGCTGGCTCAGCGAAGCGACAGCATGTAGCTCGTAGCCTGCCGCCGCCAGCTCAGCCCGACCGCTGCCCTGTCGATCGATCAACACCACCACATCGCGAACTCTCAGCCCCGCGGACTCGAGCCTGGCGATGGCCTCGAGCTTGCTGCTGCCACTGGAGATGACGTCATCTAGCAGAACTGCCGTCTCTCCAGCTCGGAAACTGCCCTCGATCGCCTGTCCGGTGCCGTAGCTCTTGGCCTCACGTCTTGGATAGACAAGCGGCCGGCCGGTAACCAGGGCCACCGCGGTGCCAATAGGCAATCCGGCATAGGGCACCGCCGCCAGACGATCGAACGTCAGGTTTGCCAGGAGTGCTGCGTATGCCTGGGCCACCTGCCACAGGAGAGGCGGATCGGCCACCAGGAGCCTGAGATCCAGGTAGATCGGTGATTGGCCGCCGTCCTTCAGCCGGAACTCGCCAAATTTGACGGCACCCACGGCATGCAACCGGATTGCCAGTTCCTCGATCACAACTGCCTCTGCTGGCGAAGAGCGTTAATTTCATCGCGGAGCCGAGTTGCTGCCTGGCGCGGGTCGGCAGCATAGAAGACGGCCCGCGAACTGTTTATCAGCAATCCACGCCCGTGCTCATCCAGACCGGCGGCCAGTGTCGAGGCCAGATCGCCGCCCTGGGCCCCAACCCCCGGAATCAGTAGCGGCAACCCGGTAGCCACACGGCGCACGCTGGCAATAGCCGCCGGGAATGTGGCGCCTACGACGAGCCCCACGTTGTCGTGCTGGCTCCAGGAGACCGCCGCCTCGGCAACGTGCAGGTACAGCGGCTTGCCTCCCACCGCCAATTCCTGAAAGTCGGCGGCCCCGGGGTTGCTGGTGTGACAGAGCACAAAGGCTCCCCAGCGGGGGTCGGATAGGAAGGGAGCCACCGAGTCGGTGCCCAGGTATGGGGAGACTGTCACCGCATCAGCGGCCAGCACTTCAAAGGCCGCCCTGGCGTACGCCGCAGCGGTGTGGCCAATATCACCGCGCTTGGCATCCAGGATCACCATTCGGTCATCCGGCACATGGGCGATGACCGCAGCCAGCACGGCCCAGCCATCGGGTCCCAGGGCTTCGAAGAACGCGCTGTTCGGCTTGTAGGCCACCGCGGCTTCAGCGGTGGCATCAATCACCCGTCGGCAGTCATCAAGGGCCGTAGCTGGGTCCGCCTGGGGATCCAGGCCGACGCAGAGTAGCGAGTCGAGCCGCTCGATCGCCGACGCCAGGCGCTGGTTGAACGATTCGGTCGGCATTTGGCCACCCGGCGCACTCACACGGCCCCCACGACAGCCGCCAGCAGCGCCATCCGAACGAACATCCCGTTCTGGACCTGACGGAAGTATGCCGCTCGCGGATCGCTGTCCACCGCCCTGTCAATCTCCGCCAGGCGCGGCAACGGGTGCATCAGGACCATCCGCTCCTTCGCCCGAGCCATTAGCTCGGGGGTGATCACGTAGAACTGCTTGACCTCCTCGTACTGGGACAGATCGGTGAAGCGTTCGACCTGCACCCTGGTGACATACAGCACGTCCACGTCCTCGATTACCTCGGCCACGCTGTACGTCTCTCGCACCGGGATGCCGGCGTCCCGCACACCGTTCATGAGATCGAGCGGCAGGCGGAGGATCTCTGGGGAGACAAAGGTCAGCCGCACACCGTATTGGCAGAGCAGGCGGGTGAGGGAATGTACTGTGCGGCCGAAGCGCAGGTCGCCCACCATGGCAATGCTCAAGCCGTCGAGTTGGCCCAGCTCATCGTCGATGGTGTAGAGGTCCAGCAGCGCCTGGGTGGGATGCTCGCCGGCGCCGTCACCGGCGTTGATAACCGGCACCGTGGCCGCGTCTGCGGCCACCCGAGCACTGCCCACATCGGGATGCCGAATCACGATGGCATCGGCATATTGCTCCAGGGTGCGAATCGTGTCCGCCAGGCTCTCGCCCTTGGCAACGCTGGAGAACTGCACACCTTGAGTGATGGGAATCACGCTGCCACCCAGACGCTCCATGGCGGCTATAAAGCTGGCACTGGTGCGGGTACTGGGCTCATAGAAGATTGCCGCCAGAACCCGCTGTCTGAGAAGGTCTGTACCACCCGCACGGCGGACGATGTCACGCATTTGGTCAGCGAGGCGGAACACGTATTCGATGTTCTCCGCGTTGAACTGGCTGACGGAGAGAACATCCTGGCCGACGAGCGGATTTGGGATGCCCGAAGCGAAGCTCACATCCGACATTCAATCTCCTCCCTAGCGTGGCACGGACAGCGCGTCAACGAGTGGCGGCTGACCGACGGTGCGCCAATGGCGACGTCACCACAGCAGACTCGGTCGGTCAAGGTGGAATGAGCCGCCCCGCGCCAGCTGGCGAGTGCACCTGGCCATCCTGCCAGGCCGTCTGGCCGCGCAGAACCGTTCGGCGCACAACGCCCCGCACCGTCCAGCCGGCGAAGGGAGACCAGTCCACTTGCGTCTGATAGCCACGGTTCGGCAGAACCCAGCGACCACCCATCTCAACCTCGACCGAGCTCTCATCAGGCGTGGCAATGCCAAATAGACGCGCCGGCGTGTGGCTCATCATCTCCACCAACCGATCCAACGTCAATCGTCCCTCGTAGACCGCAGTCAGCATCAGCGGTAGGGCAGTCTCCAGCCCTGGGAAGCCAGGCGGCGAATGCTCGCCGTCCTTCTCGGCCAGCGTGTGCGGCGCGTGGTCGGTGGCCAGGCAATCGATGACCGCCAGATTATCCCACAAAGCCGCCACATCAGCGGGGCTGGCCAGCGGTGGCTGAACGCCACCTCGCGACCCGAGTACCGCCCCATCGGCAGCGGTCAGAAACAGATGGTGCGGCGTCACCTCGCAGGTGACCGGCAGCCCGGCTTCCTTGGCCGCCGCAATCAGACGGATCTCCTCGGCGCGGCTCACGTGGGCCACGTGGACCCACCTTCGGTAGGCGGCAGCGAGTCCAATCGCCGCCGCCAACGGCAGTTCCTGGGCATGCACCACGATGGGCCTGTGGCATGGCCAGATGCGGAAGTGCGCCTGCAGGTCCGCCAGCCGGTCGACACCCAGGGAGCCGTAGGTCTCGGCGAGGTACAGCTTCAGGCCACAGGCAACATCTGCCGCGGCCGCACTACTGGCCGCCGATTGCGCCGTGCCCGCCACATACTGTCCAACGTCGCAACGAGCCTCCCGGGCAAATACCTGGCGCAGGGCGAGCAAAGCAGCGCGATCGACGATCGGCGGTCGAGTGTTGGGCATGGCCAGAACGGCGGTATAGCCGCCAGCCAGGGCGGCCGCTGTGCCGCTCGCCACCGTCTCCTTGTGCTCCCCGCCCGGCACCCGCAGATGCACGTGGACATCAGCCAGTCCAGGCAGCACGTGGTTCATCAGCCCGCCCTGTCCCCAGGCACCCGGTTTGCCAGCCCCTAGTAGCGCAGCAGGGCAACGATGGGAGCAATGGTCAACAGCTGCTGGCGGGCCGTTGGGCTGCGGACCAGCTCCAGCATCGCTTGCTGGCGATATGCTTGCTCCAGAGCCACGTCGACCACATCGTCCACCGCTTCGAGAGGCCCACCGCACAGCCGGCATGGACCGTCCGCTGCGCCGCGGTACAGCCCGCAGGGGGGGCACCAGGCCCCGGCAGCGCGGTAGTCGTCCAGCATCACCAGCCGACGCACCCGGCCTTCGGCCAGACGCAGGAACACCTCGTCCAGGCCCACCGCCCTGGCCCCGGCGTCAGGCACCTCCAGCAGCTGCCGGACAGTTGCGCCCTCCTCGCGCGCTTCCAGCGCGCCCCGCAACTCGGCTGTCGCCTCGGCGATCACCTTGGCCGAAGCCACCGGCTCGACACTGAACTCACCGGCCAAACGCTGCGCCACCTGGTTCGGCAGGCTCTTGCGGAATTCCACCTCCGCCTCGGGCGATGCCGAAAGCAAGAGCCAGCGTGCGTCGAAGGTGTCCATAGCCAGAGCCACCGCGTGTGCCACCGAGCCGGCATGCCACTGCAGGTACGCATCGCGCCGGCGCTGCAGGCGCATCTGCGCCCAACCGCCCTGGCTGTGGCGGCCTGGCACGTCACCCACCAGGTCGGCGACCTCGGCGATGAAGCCCAGCTGACTCACGAACAGGCGGGCACGCTGGTTGCCGACCACCGCGATCAGGAAGCGCTCGTGCTCGTCCAGCACCCGGAACAGCGGCCGCAGGTAGGGCCGCCGATCGACTCGGAGTCGGTTGGGCAAAGGCACCGGCAAGACAATCTGTAGGCGCAGGTCCAACGGTTGGCTGATGAACATCGCCACGCCTCGTCCCAGTTCGGGAATGGACTGCGCCAACGCCTGCTCCAACCGATCCAGCTCGCTAGCCACCGCCCGGGCATGTTGGGCATCGTCAATGCCAGCCAGGGCGTCGCGGCTCAGGTTCTTGAGTTGGATGGCCCAGGCCCGGTCTTGCCGCGCCTGGGGTGTCAGGTCCAGATAGAGACTGATCACCGGCACCGCGTGCGACTCCACAGAGGTCAGCCGATCGATGTGGCTCTGGGTCAGAAGCTGGAAGCGCGCCTCGCCCGCCAGGACCTCGAACTGCTCCAAGAGCGCGTCTCTCTCTGCGGGTGAAAGGGTGCTCACGGTTGTTATGCCTCCCTTGTGTTCCAGGCGAAGCCTGCAATCGAATCAGACGAGTCGATCACTCACCAACCCCGGCCGCCGCCACGGCGACTGCTCTCGCCACCCCCAGGCTGTGCAGGTCGCGGCTGGCCTCCCCAACGACCCGGGGCCGGTGGCAGAACTACCGGCCCGCTGGGCCGCTCACGCCACAGACGCCCCCAGGACGGTCCGGGGGTGGGAAGGGGAACCGTCGGCCCAGCCCACTCCCAGCGTGGCCGGTGCGGCTCGCGCCGTTCTTCCGCCACCCGAAAGTCCCGCACCATGGCCTGGTAGGCGCTGTTTGCCAGATCCGTCGCCTCAGCCAAGGCGTCGATGGCCAAACGCAGGGCCGTCACTCGCTCCTCGTCCTGACTGGCATTTGCCCGTCGCTCCTCGTCCCGGCCAAGCCGGTGGGCGGCTTGCGCTTGCTCCAATTTGGCCCGTGCTTCGGCCGAAATGTCGGCCGCATGCGCTTCCATGAAACGCTCCGCCCGACTGATAGCCGACTCAGCTTCGTTGGCCGCCGTAGCCAGCTCACGTTGCAGGGCGAAAACCCGCTCCTGCTGCGCCCGGCCTTGCGCCAAAGCCTCGTCCACGCTGCGGCGGGCCTCTTGCAGCTGGCGCACCAGGGCTGGCCAGTCCGGCGCCGTCTCTTGCATGGCCGCCTCAACGGCTTCGATCTGAGCTGCGGTCCGGTCCAAAGCCTCGACGGGGCGGCAGTCCACATCGGCATCTACCGCCGGCTGGCTCAGCCAGGCGCGGGCGGCCACCACCTGCGAGCGCACATCGGCCAACGCCTCTGTGGCATCGGCCCGTGCCTTCTCCAGGGCGTCAAAACGCTGTGCTACAGAGGCGGCCAACTTCTCGGCACGGGCGATCTCCGCCTCCACCACGTCCAGACTGGCTGCCAGGCCGCTGGCCAGGTCCTTGCCAAACTCCGGGGCTTGTGCAGCGCCCATTCGCTCCAGCTGATGCTTCGCTGTCGCCAGACTCTCCTCCGCCTCTGAGCCGTTGCCCCGAACGTCCGACCAGCTGGCTGGCGCGTGCTCTTGGGCAGCGGCAAACCGGTCGGCGGCCCGGCGAACGGCTTGTTGCGCTGCTTCCAGACTCTCTGCCGCGTGGACCAGGCGCTCGGCGAGGGCGCTCGCCGCCTCGGCCAGACGACCGGCAGTCATTCGGTCGCCAGCTGTCAGCGCCACCTCCGACTCGTCGGCCAGCTGCTCAACCCAGCGGAATATGCCCGCCGCGTCCGGCAGGCCCAGCCTGGCAAACTGTTCGCCACAGGCCTCTCGCGCGCGCTGAATGGCGGTACGGGACGAGACCAGCATCACCGGCGCCTGATCCAGCCAGGCGGCCACTCGATCCGCCTCGTTTCGCAGGCCGCGCACGTACTCCAGCAGAGCGTCCGCTTCGGCCAGCACGGGTGCGTAGCGGGCCGCCAACTCCTCCTGGCTATCGGCCATCGCAGCCGTCACGACACCGCTCGTCAGAGCCTCGCACTGGCGCTGCAGCTCGGCCAGCCTCTCCAGCATGCGAGAATGGCGCCGGTTGAGTTCCAGCACCGCCTCGTCCCCTAGCGCTCCGTAGGCCAACACCAGCCGGCTGAAAGCCTCGCTCCCAGGTCGCAGCTCACGCTCCAACTCGGACATCTTGGCCCGGAGGTCAGACTCTAGTAGGACCGGGCCGCCCGTCCCTGACTGCGTCTGGGCGCGAGACCGCCGCCGCCCAATCCAGGCCGCCAGAGCTGTAGCGGCCAGGACCACGGGCCACAACCAGCCCCGCTGGCCCCTCGTGGAGCCGGCTGCCCCCTCGGCGCCCGGTGTCGCCTCAACACCGGTCCTGGGAAGACGACCCTCGGTCCCGGCCGGTACATCTTCCGCGGGCGACAGCCGCGGGCCGCTTGCCAGATCGCGGGCCAGACGGTCAATTCCCGCCGCCAGGGCGCCGGTGAAGTCACCCGCGGCAAGATGCTCCACCACGATGGCGGTCGTGCCATCCTGGTCGAGCCGGGCAGCGTAAGGATTGTCAGCGCCATAGTATAGACCGACAAAGCGGGGCTCCTGGCATACTAAGAGCACCAATGCCCGATTCTTCAGCTGGCCTGGAGCGCTCGCCAGCCCGTAGTGCTCAAGCGCCCGGTCCAGGTAGACCTCCGGGTCCGGCAGGCAGGAGGTCACCACCAGCAACAAGCCCTCCAGACCGTATGGCCTGTGGATTCGCTCCTCAAACTCGCGATTGAGACGGGCATTGCTCAGCGCATAGGTCGAGCCGTTGGCCACGTAACCATCGCGCTGGGGAAAAGGGCTTTGCGCAAGGGCAGCGGTTGCCCACAGGCACGTGATGAGAGCCGTCAGGCTGAGCCGTCGGCGCTTGTTCATGGGCAGCGCTCTGGAACGACCATCGGTCGTTCGCCCGGCCAGATAAGGACCCACACCCAGCCCCTCGTGGGCGCGCGAGGGCACTCCTCATGTCGAACCGGCCGGACACCCGGAGGCTAGCACGCCTGAGGCGCCGGGGCAAGACGGGCTGGGTTCAGGCGTAAGGCGGCGCTTCTTGGCGCGTCGCATACGAAGGACCGTGGAGCGCTAGGCCTCCGTATTTGACACGGTCGGAACGGTTGACTAAAATGGGGTGGTTTTGGGTTCGACGGTCGCTTTGGCGGAACGCCCCTGGCTCATGCAGCCGGGCCTTTTTGTGTCGGCCGTCAACCTTCTCAGGGAGTGACAGTGGCAATGCTTCATCAGACATTGACGCTTGACGCCGCAGTCGGGCAGGCGCTGGCAGAGCGCGCTCAAGAGCAGGGTGCGGTCGGCATCGCTGACGTGATCGAGCTTTGGCCTGAGTCGATCGAAGACCTGGATACGGCCATCGAGATGCTCGAGGAAGCGGGTATCGAGCTGGACTTCGAGGCCGATCCGGGGTGTCAGGAAGTACCCCTGCAGGTGACTGATTACGAGGGCATAGACTCCGACGACTCGGTGAGCCTGTACTTCCGCGAGGTTGGCAAGATCGATCTCTTGGACGCCGAACAGGAGATCGAGCTGGCGAAGCGGATTGAGGCTGGTCGCGAGGCGGCGGCCGTTCTGGAGCGCAGCGCATCGGAGCTGAGCGAAAGGGCTCGGGCGGAGCTTGAGCACCTGGTGGCTGACGGCGATAGGGCGCGGCGCGAGCTCACCCAGGCCAACAGTCGACTGGTCATCAGCATGGCCAAGCGCTACCTTGGCCAGGGCGTGCCGTTTCTTGACCTGATTCAGGAAGGCAACCTTGGGCTGATGCGCGCCGTGGAGAAGTTCGACTGGCGCCGGGGCAATAAGTTCTCGACCTACGCCACCTGGTGGATTCGGCAGTCGCTCACGCGCGGCCTGGCTGATCAGGGTCGCACGATTCGGGTCCCGGTGCACATGAACGACCGCATCCGCAAGGTGTACGCTGTCGCGCAGCAGCTGGAAGGCGAGTTGGGCCGGCGGCCAACACCGGCCGAGATTGCGACCGAACTGGACATGGACACCGCCAAGGTGGAGCTGGCCCTGAAAGCCAGTCGACGGAGCCTCTCGCTGGAGAAGCCGGTCGGCCACGAAGGGGACAGCGAGCTCGGCCAGTTCATCGAGGATGAGACCAGTGAGGATCCGCTCGAGCAAGCTTCGCTGGACATGCTCCGTGGCGATGTCGAGCTGGTCCTGGAGGGTCTGACCGCACGCGAGCAGCGGGTGCTCGAGCTGCGATACGGCTTGCGGGGCCACCGGGCTTACACGCTCAAGGAAGTGGGCAAGATCTTTGGCCTCACCCGAGAGCGCGTGCGTCAGATCGAGAAGGATGCGCTGCGCAAGCTGCGTCATCCGATGCGCGCCCGGGCCCTCGCAGCCTACATGAACTGAGGCTGCAGGCGCAGACTATTGGCTGGCGGCTCTGGAGACGGCTGGCACGAGCAACCGACCGGCTGGGCTCTTGCCTGAAAATGGCCTGAGACCAGCGCCGTCGGCCAGTGCCGGGCAGCGCCGCGCTTCGCGCGCCTCAGTCGCCGCTGCGGGCGTCCGGCGAAATGGGCACCACCTCGAAGCGATAGAGCGCCAGAGCCGGCACCGCGGCTTCGCCGTCGGCGGTCATCACCGCTGCCGCCAGAAGCTGGCCGGCCGGCGACCAGGTCGGCGGTTCAGCACCGTTGGCCTGGTTTGCCAGCTCACACGGCAGTGTGCTGCCGTCACTGGCTATCAGCCACACCGCCTTATCCTGATCGCGGTAGGTTAGCCACCGGCCGTCGGGTGACCATGAGTGGTGAGAGATACCCGATTGTGCTGTTAGCAGCCAGGCCTCGCCCGCCGTGACAGGCCAGACGGCAAGCTGCCCGTTGGCCAGGAAGGCAATGCGGTCGCTCGTTGGTGCCCACGCCGGCTCGACAAGGCCGCTGACGCGCTTTGCTCCTCCAGAGCTCACCTCGAATAGGAGGTTCGTGGCCGGCTCGGCCCGAGCGCGTTCGGTCAGCGGCACCAACACCCAGCGGCCGTCGGGCGAAACACGGCCAGCCAGGCTCACGGCAGCCGTCTCCTCCGGAGTGACCCTCAGCAGGCTATGGAGTGTCCGCACCGTGCCGCCTTCGATGTCGAGCACCAGGTGTGCCGCCAAAGGCCGGCCATCTACGGTCAAGCGCCGTGCCTCGGTCAAGAGCAAGCGGCCATCTGCCAGCCAGACCGGTGCCGTGAGCTCACCTAAGGGCAAAGCGGAAGCCGCTGCCAGGATCTGCCGGCCCGCCGCTGAGGGTACGTCGACCAGCACGATCCGCCCATCGGCTCCCACGATGACCAGCGCCCGGCCATCGGCGCGCCACGCCCAGCTTGAGGCCAGGCCCTGCCATCCGGCAATCCGTTGGGCCACGGGCCCCTCGACCAGCCAGGCCGAGTCAGCGGCCAGGACAAGAACCTGGCGACCATCAGGACTCAAGGCTAGCGCCAGCGGCTGGTCCTGGATCCAGGGTTCCTCCTCCTGACGGGTGCCATCCGGAAGCACCAGGGCACCATCTTGGCGGGCCAGGATCAGGCGCTCATCGGCCAGCCAGCCGGCGACCGTCGGTCCCGACAGCGGCGCCTCCACATCGCCGCTGTCCCACAACGGTGCGGCGGCCTCGGCGTCAACGGTAATCAGGCGGCCTACAGGGCCCAGGGCACCGATGCGCCGGATGAGGTGGGCAAGCAGGTAGCGACCGGAGGGGGACCAGGCCCCCGGGCGCACATCGGTGCCCGGGGGCAAGTCCACCAGCCTCTCGGTCGTGGATATGGCGGCACTGGGGGTCGCGCGCCGGAACTGCAAGCCGGGCGTCGGGGCCTTTCGGCCCGCCCCCGGCACCACACGGCTGACCGGCGCCACCGACGGCGTCGGTTCTGTCACCGGCCCGCTCGCCCCTGGCGTCGCCAGCAGTGACTGGCAGGCGGTCAGAAGCAGACCCAGCGCCAGCGCGGCCGGGGCACGATGCCTGGCGATCACTTCGCCATGGCGCGCAGGGCTTCATACGCTGGTCTTGGCGACCAGTCGCAACGCAAAAGGCCGAAGGCGGCCTTCTCGTCGCCTGCTCCTGCCACCGGAGCGAAGTTCAGATTCCACACGAACATCGGGCCCACCCAGCCCCAACTGCGCGCCAGGTTGAAGGCGTCCACCAGGTACTGGGCTTGCTCGGCCTCGGTGTTCTGGGCCGCGTATTCGTAGCCCCCAGCCGGCCCAGCGCCCAGGTTTTCCACGCATGCCCAGCCGAACTCGGTCGGCCAGATGCGTCGCCCGGTGACGCGCCGATAGGCCTCCATTGTGGCTCGGAAGTAGAAGGAGCGATGGCCCTTGAACTGCGGCTCAGCGGGATTGCTCCAGCCAGCACCCACCGTCGCCGGGTTGTTGTAGCCCGACGGGTGCGCCCCTATCCCATCCGAGCAGCTGTTCACACCGGCACGCACCATCTGGGTCAGATAGGTCACATCGTCGATGGCCCGCACCCCGTCGTTGACCCCGGTCGGCGTAAGGGCGCCACTGATCACCAGCGCGCCCGGATCGGCGGCCTTTATGGAGCGGTAGCAGGCGCACAAGAGCTGCACGTAGCGCTGCGCCGAAAGGGGCTCGTTGCCCCACTCATAGTGCAGGTTCTGCTCATTCCAGATCTCGTAGGCTCGCACCCGGCCCTTGAAATGGGCGGCCATGGCGCCCATGAAGTCGGCCATGTCCTGGGGATTGGCCGGTGGCCCGGCAACAGAGAAGTCGGTATTCGATGGCCGGGCCCACGCCGGAGCCTTCACTACGCTGAAAAGCACCTGGATCCCGGCAGCATTGGCTTGATTCACCAAGTTGTCGAGGCCGCCGAAGTTGTAGTTGCCCTTCGAGCCCTCATAGCTAAACCACTCGATCTGCTGCTTGATCCAGTTGAAGCCCATGGCCTTCGTCGCATCGATGACCCGCTGGTCACCGCCTGGCGCATGGACCTGCACGCCATAGCCAAAGCCACCGGCTCCGGGCCGGGGCGCTGGGGCCGGCGGAATGGCGGCCGCTGCGGCCTCCTCCGCTCCACTTCCGGTGGACTCGGCGGCCGCGGCTCCCGTTGAGCCAGCCTGGCCTCCAGCTACCGGCGCCGCTTTCCTGGCACTTGCCACCTGGCACTTGCCGCCCGGCACGACCAGCTTGGTGCCGACCGGCAAGCGCTTTGGGTTGGCGATCTTGTTTGCCCGCGCGATGGCTTGCCAGTTCACACCGCATCGGGCACCAATGGCGGTCAGAGTGTCGCCGGGGCGGACGGTTACGGTATCACCGGCCGGCGCGGCCCGGACTGGGGAGACAATGGTGACGGCCAGGAATGCGACGAGGGTCGCGAGGGCTCTCGGTAAGGACATGCTCTCACTCCTCTGCGGTTTGGTTGGGCGAGCGTGGTACCGCGGCAGCCTGGGAACCGCCCGGCTGGCTCTGGGCCAAAGCCACCCGGCACAACGCGGCGCCGATTATAGAGGCCACTGGCCGAGTCTGTCAATCGCGTGGTCAGCGTCATCAGGCCGCCAGTCACGCCGCGCCTGGGCCCGTCCAACCACAACAGGGCCCCCAAGGCAGCGCGCCAGCTACCCTGGCCTGCTAAACCATTCTGGCCAGGCCCGCGAGTGCGCTTGCCCGCGCCTTCTGGCGTCGGCTAGAATCAGGCTGCCGGCTGCTGCCAAGACCTGCGGCACACCGGTCACCCGTGGGCGAATAGCTCAGCTGGTCAGAGCGCCTCGCTTACACCGAGGAGGTCGGGGGTTCGAGCCCCTCTTCGCCCACCACGATCCTCGCCTGACCGCACTGTGCGGGAGCCCTAGGACCTCGCCGCGAACAACTTACCCCGAATCGCGTGGCGATGCTCTCGCCGACTCCCAGGCGCGCGACTGCAGCAGGCTCAGTAGTGCAGGAGCCGGCCCTCCATGCCGCCGGCCACGGTCAGCACCGCCCCGCTGATATGCCCGGCCAGCCGCGGCGAGGTGAGGTAGACCACTGCCTGGGCGATGTCCTCGGGCAGCGCCACCTTGCGCAGCGCCATGGTGCTAAGGGCGCGCTCCATCGCCTCGGGATCGCTCCCGAATCGCCGCGCCATCGGGGTCCGGGTCCAGCCGGGACAGACACAGTTCACGCGCCCCAGAGGGGCCAATCGCACGATCTCGTTCTTCAGTGTCCGGGTAAGACCGTAGGCCAGGCCCGCCTTGGCCGCCGAGTAGTCGGCGTGGTTCTCCTCGCCGAATACAGCCGCTGTCGAACCGATCAGCACAATCGAGGCCCACTCCCGCGGCACTTCCCTCAGGTGGCGCAGGTAACCCCGGCAGCTGAGGAAAGCGGAGGTGAGATCCACGTCGATGGTGGAACGCCACTGCTCGAGACTCATGGCATGCACCGGCGCTGGTTCGGCCACCCATACGCCGGCGTTGGCCACCAGGGCGTCCAGTCGACCGAAGTGGCCAATCACCGCATCGAACATGCGCTGGACATCCGCCTCGTCTCGCAGATCGCACTGGACCGCCAGGCCCTGGGTGGGCAGTTCAGCCAGTAGCCTCTGGGCCGCCTCTGCCTGGCGCAAGTAGTGGACCGCCACCCGAGCACCTTCGTTCGCCAAGGCGCGCACGGTTGCCTGGCCGATGCCGCCCGAAGCGCCTGTAACCAAGACAGTTGCGTCATCCAAACCGCTGTCCATGATCCCGTCCTTCAGTCGCGGGGCACCACAGCCGCTGGCAGACGCTCAGCCAACCGCCGCGGCGAGCTAAGCGGGCGGTCCTGCGGCTGAGCCGTGAACGACCAGCTGCAGACCACATCGTTGGTCTCAATGGTGACGAAGTAGCGCTGGCCCGCTTCGAGCGGCTCCTTGGGCATGAGAATGATGGCATCCCGCATGTTGAGGCCCTCCTTGCCAGGCGAGTAGGCATAAGTGGTCTCATCAAACCAGCAATGTGGCAGATCGCCAGCCTCGGAACGGAAAGCTGTTCGCCGCACCTTGGGCGTCACCTCCCCGGTGCCCAGCTGAAGAGCGACCGGCGGCCCGGTGGGCACGCGGTAGCCTCGGCACTTGGGCGCCAGGAGCGGATCGGGGTTCTCACCGCCATCATAGGACAGGTTAGGTATGATCCCGCCATCAACGGGGTAGTAGACTGGGTAACTGACGCCCGGCGGAACCTCTTCGCGGCCGCGCAAGACATCCAGAGTTGCGCCATAGCGATGCCAGTTCTGGATGTCCTCCTCGTACTCGCCGAAGCCGCTGACTCGCAGCCGGGGGTCAATGATACCCAGCATGTGGAAAGGACCGGTCATCCAGGCGTCAATGGCATCGCGGTACGTCCGGTACCACTGCGTCGCACCAACGGTTGCGGCCGAGAGGAACACGTTGCCGTTCACCGCGGCCTCATGGCCCTCCTTGCTGTAGTAAGGCTTTCCTGGACTCTCCGAGTGACCGATGTAGTTGTTCTTCACCATGTAGCGGGCATGCAGAAAGCCACCATGGCTCCAGTCCGGGTTCTCTGTCACCCCCGGCAGCCGCGCCAGTCGGCGGTGGTAGTTCACATATTGCTGCCAGGGCGGCAGACCCGAGGTTGGCGTGGGTGGGGCGGTTGCGGTCGGCGTGACCGACGGCAAACTCGTTGGGGTGTCAGTGGGCCAGACGATGCCGGTGGGGGTGGGGGTGGCCATAGCGGCCGTTGGCGAGGGCCGAGATGTCGGTTGGCCCGTCTGCCCGGCCGGCACCGAACTATCACGCAGCCCCAGCGGCAAGAACACCCGCCCTGCATCGGTCGTCTGTGCGCCGACTGTCCGATCATGTGCCGACACCGTCCAGATCAGAACCATTAGGGCGACGGCAGCAGCCGTTCGCAGGAATCGAGCGCGCTCTTCAGGCAACATGGCGATGTCCTCCACAAGCGCCGCCGGCGGCAAGCCGAAAGCACCTGCCGCCCGCAGCACGGAAGTCCGCCGATTCTAGCACGGGGCGGCGCACCTCACCCAGTGAGTCGTCACGCGGCCCGGCTCGGCACCTGCCAGCTGGCAGCTCGGCTATACTTCCCAGCGGCAATTCGGTCCTTCGGCCAACAGCTGTCTCTCGCTGCCGGTCGTCAGTCGGCGCGGCGGCAGGACCGGATAGCCCGCCCATCAAGACTCTATCGCCCGAGGACAACTGGTCATGCGGTCATCCTGCTGTCGACAAGTGGCAATTGTCTTTGCGGTTCTGTACTGCTCCCTGCTTTTTACCCGCTCGGCGCCCCTCTGGGCCTTGGAGCCGCTCATCGAGCTGTACACCGCTACGGTCACAACTGCTGAGCTCTCCCAACTCCAGCGCTTTGGATTCGACGTGGCCGTCACGACGGGCCCGGAAAATGGACGATACCGGGTCGAGCTGGCCCTGTCGCCTTCAGACCGAATGCGGCTCAGCGTAAGCATAGCTGACTTAGAGCCCGACCTATGGCGGGCACCCGACGGCACTACTTTCGCCACCCAGGTGCGCCGCGCGGCTCAGGATGGCTACCGGGTGTGGCGCTCCTGGGACGAGCCGGGTGGTATCGGTGACGAGCTCGATAGTCTCGCCCAGTCACGGCCGGATATCTGCCAGAAAGTGGTCTTGGGACACACGTGGCAGGGCCGCGAGCTGGTGGCCATCCGGGTCACCGCTGGCGTGCAGGCGACGCCAACCGGCGAGCGGCCAGCAGTGCTCTATCTGTCGCTGCAGCATGCCCGTGAGTGGCTGACTATCGAGGTCAACCGCCGACTACTGCACCATGTCGTGAACTCCTACGGCCACGACCCTCAGGTGACTGCGCTCTTAGGCAGCACCGAGCTGTGGTTCGTCCCGGTGGTCAATCCCGACGGCTATCAGTTCACTTTCGAGCCCGATCACCGCCTGTGGCGCAAGAACCTGCGCGATAACGACGGCGACGGTCGCATCACCGAGGTCGACGGCGTCGATCTGAATCGCAACTTCGCCAGCCACTGGGGCTACGACGAGGAGGGCTCCTCGGGGGTTCCTTACAGCGACGGATACCGGGGCCCCGGGCCGGCATCAGAGCCGGAGACTCGGGCGCTGCAGGAGCTCATGGACCGCATCGGCTTTGCCTTTGCCGTGAATTATCACTCAGCCGCTGGTTTGATCCTCTACCCCATCGGTTGGCAGAGTGAGACGCCAGCCATCGATCATCCCGTGCTGGTCGCCCTGGCCGGCACCCGTGAGCAGCCAGCGATCCCGGGGTTTCGGCCTGGCTTGAGCGCCAGCCTATACGTGGCCAACGGCGAGACCTGCGACTACGCGCTGTCGGCCGGGACGCTGTGCTTCACACCCGAGCTCACCCCGGCCCCGAGCGGATCGGTGTTTGTCTTCCCCGATGACGAGGCTCTGGTAGAGGAGGAATTCCAGCGCAACCTGCCATTCGCCCTGGACGTGGCGTTGTCCGCTGCCGACCCAGCGAACCCGACCTCGCATCTGGGCCATCGCACTCAGCCCTTCTACGTGGACACCTTCCCGGAGTCGTACGGTAGCCCGCAATGGGTCCAGGTTGACGCCCCCCGTAATCTGGGTGAGGTCACCTTGCACTACCGCATCGGCGATGGGCCAGTGCGCGATGCGCCAACAGTGGAGTGGGCCGGCGGCAAGAGATACGGCGAGTTTGGCGATGTGGCCTTCCGGCGACTGCGCGGCCTGGTTCAAGGTGCCGAGCCCGGAGACGAGGTGACGGTGTGGTTCAGCGCCGCTGGGCTGCAGAGCCCCAGTTTTCGCTTCCGACGCCTGGCCACGCACGGCAGTGGGGTACTCGTGGTGGCGGCCGAAGACTACACCGGCTCGTGGCCAGAGTACGCACGCCGTGACGGGCCGACCTATCTCGATTACTACCTCCGGGCTCTGGCCGCATCTGGTTACGCCGCCGATGTCTACGACGTGGATGCCCACGGGCGAAAGGCACCCTCGCGGCTGGGCGTGCTGAGCCACTACCGGGTAGTCGTCTGGTACACCGGTGATGATTTCGCCACTGCCTTGCCAGGCACCCGGGCCGGTTTCGCTTCGCGTCTGGCCAACGAGATGATGATCGCCATGCGCGACTACCTGAATGAGGGTGGTCGGCTGCTGGTCGCCGGCCGGCAGGCGCTGCAGCAGTATGCCTGGGGCTTGCTGTACAACCCTGAAGGCGACGCATCCTGTCCGGCAGGCCGCAATCCCGACCCGTGCATCAGCCTCTCAGATGGCTTCGCCCGCTACTACTTGGGCGCCAACGCCTTGCTGGACGGCGCCGGCACGAGCAGCAGTGGCCAGGTGCACCCGATAGTCGGCCTTAGACCGCCTTTCGCCGGTTTGCGACTGAGCACCCGCCAACCTGCCGGCGGCCGCGATCTGGCGCAGGCCTTCCGGGTCACCAGCGATGCCTTGCCGATGGAGCGCTTCCCCCAGTTCGCCAGTATGCGGGCCGCCCGCTACGACAGGCCGGCCGACCGGCCGCACAGCGGTGACTACGCGGTCTATTCAGGCCGGCCGTCGTACTCATACCTGAGGCTGACTCGCGAGCTCGACCTGACGGCGGTCGAATCCCCCGTACTCCGTCTCTGGGTGGCCTACGAACTCAGATCGCCGTGGGATGCTCTGTTCATCGAGGCCCATCGCCCCGGTGAGGAGGACTGGACGACGCTGCCTGACGCCAACGGCCATACTTCGCCCGAGGCCGCATTGAACTGCGCCAGCCCGGAGTGGTTCGCCCGCTATCCTCACCTGGCGCACTACATGACGGCCGGGGGGACAGCCGAGCAGCGCACCTGTTTGCCGGCGGGCACCACTGGCACGTGGAACGCCGCCACCGGCAACTCGCAAGGCGACTGGCAAGAGTGGTCGGTTGACCTTTCGGCCTACAGGGGGGAGCGAGCGGAAGTGGCCGTCTCCTTTGTGAGCAGCCGCGTCCCTTACTGGGGCGTGATGATCGACGACCTGACCCTGCCGGACGGAAAGGTTGAGTCGTTTGAGACGGACCTCGGCGGCTGGCGGCCTGAAGCGCCCGCGGAGAACCAGCCGAGGAACACCGGCTCCTTCGCCCGCGTGGGCGAAGGGTCGCTACCCCAGAGCGACAGCACGGCGATCGTGGTGACCGCTGACAGCATCCTGGCGGGCTTTGACCTCTCGAGCCTGGCGACGGATGCGGAACGTAACGCATTCATAAGCGCCGCGCTCAAGTATTTATGGCCAAGGTATGTGCTCTGGCTACCGCACCTCACTCGGCCTTAGGCTCATTGGCCGGCCGGCAGAGCACCGGCTCGCCTGTGGACCCTGTGGTCCGCTGAAAGGCCAGCGAGCCGATGAGGGCAAGGGACAGCACAAGGCCGATGAACGCCAGCGATAGCGCGATGGGCACCCGATAGACATCGGCCAGCAGCATCTTGGCGCCCACGAAAACCAGGATGACGGCCAGGGCGGGCCGCAAGTAGCGGAAGCGGTCCACACAGCCCGCCAGGAGGAAGTAAAGCGAGCGCAAGCCGAGAATGGCGAAAACGTTTGAAGTGTAAACGATGAAGGGGTTTTTGGTCACAGCGAAAATCGCCGGAATGGAATCCATGGCAAACATGAGATCCGTGAACTCGACCACCAGCAACACAACCAGCAGCGGTGTTGCCCACAGGCGGCCACCGGAGCGAACGAGGAGACGAGCCCCGCGGTAGTGCCCGGTGATCCTCAGATAGCGGCGGCTGGCGTTCACAATCCAGTTGGACTCGATGTCGATGTCCTGCTGCCGCTGGACCGCCATACGCAGTCCAGTCACCAGGACAAAAAGACCGAACAGGTAGGTGACCCAGTGAAAGCGCTCAATCAGGTAGGCGCCAGCAAGGATCAGCGCCCCGCGCATGACCAGTGCCCCCAGGATGCCCCAGAAGAGCACCCGGTGCTGATAGGTGGCCGGCACGGCGAAGGCGCCGAAGATCATCACGAACACAAACAGGTTGTCGACGCTGAGCGACTTCTCGAGCAGGTAGCCGGTCAGGTATTCCAGGCCGGTGTGCGGACCGGCATAGCGATAGACGCCGAGTCCGAAGAGCAACCCCAGGGCGATCCAGAAGGCACTCCACCATGCGGCCTCACGCAACCCGATCTGGTGCGCACGGCGATGGAAGACCCCCAGGTCGAGAGCCAGCATGGCCAATACGAAGAGGTTGAAGGCGATCCAAAAAGGCAGGGGTACGTTCACGCCATCGTTCCTGTGTGGTCAGCTGGCAACCGGGAGCTGCAATCATGCTACGTCCGGCCTGTTCGCCGGTCAACAATCGTCGGCCCTGGATGGTGCCGGTCATTCCGCCGGCCGGCGCCAAATAGCGGCCGGCCGCAAGCGCCAGTCAGACGCGCCGAGGGCCAGACACCATGCCAGGCGGACCATGCCGGGCGCCTGAGATGATCCCTGCACTGCAGCGCATCCGGGCGCTCATCGTCGACATGGACGGCGTTCTTTGGCGCGGCGATCAACCGTTGCCGGGCTTGCAGGATTTCTTCGCCTATCTCGAGCGGCGCCCACTGGCCTATGTTCTGGCCACAAACAACGCCAGTCGCGAGCCGGCATACTACGTGGCCAAGCTGGCGCGGCTGGGCGTGGCGGTAGGGGAGGATCGCATCCTGACCTCGGCGCTGGCTACTGCCGACTGGCTCCGGGGCGAGCTGCCAGCACAGGCCAGGCTCTTCGTGCTCGGACAGGAGGGATTGCGTCAGGCGCTGCTGCAGGCCGGCTTCCAGGTCACGACCGCGGCCCTGACTGCCGAACCACCTGGACTCTCGCCCGAGGCATCGCCGGAGCCACCATTGGGCGAGGCAGACCCGGCAGCCGCCCTACCGCGGGCCAACGACCGCCTGGCATCGGTGGAAGCGGTCGTGGTGGGCATCGACTTCAACCTGAGTTACAGAGCCTTACGGGACGCGACCCTCCTCATCCGCCACGGCGCCCGGTTCATAGGCACCAACGGCGATCTCACTTACCCATCAGAACTCGGCCTGGTGCCTGGCGCCGGCAGCATCCTCGCTGCGCTGCAGGCCGCTACAGGTGTCGCGCCGACCATCATCGGCAAGCCTGAGCGCCACTTGTTCGAAGCCGCTCTGCGCCTCCTCGGCGAACCACCTGACCGGACAGCAATGCTCGGCGACCGGCTGGACACCGACATCTTGGGCGCTCAGCGCGTCGGCCTGGCCACCATCCTGGTGACCACTGGCGTCGATGACGAGGCCTCGGCCCGGCGGGTTGGGATTCAGCCCGACCTGATCGTCTCCAGCCTGCAGGAGCTAGTGGCTCACTGCACGTCGCTGTCTGAGAGCCCCGCTGGTCGGTCGTCTCCGACGCCCGGAATGGGCCATGGCGGGCCTGCGGGGGGTCCAGCACCCGGAGCAGCCTGAAAGGCGGTTGCCGGTGCCGCCGGCGCCGCTGGCAGGTCGGCCGGAGCTGGTCCCACTGGACCAACCGGGGCGAAGACCGGACGACTGGCTAGCCCATCCAGCAGGCTGTAGACCACCGGCACAATGATCAGGGTCAGAAAAGTCGAAGTGAAGAGCCCGCCGATGACCACCGTCGCCAATTCGGCGGCGATTATCGCCCCCTCGGTGAGGCCTAGCGCCAGCGGTATCAGGGCCAGCATTGTGGCCAGGGCAGTCATCAGGATCGGCCGCAGGCGAGTTCGACCGCCCTCGAGCAACGCCTGGTGGGCATCCATCCCCTGGCGGCGATGCTGCTGCACCAGGTCGATGAGCACGATGGCATTGGTTATGACAATCCCGACCAGCATCAGCATGCCGATCAGACCAGAGATCGAGAGCGGACGACCGGTGATGACCAAGGCAAGCAGCGCCCCGCTCACGGCAAAGGGCAAGCTGAAGAGAATGGTGAACGGATGCACCAGCGAGCCGAATATCAACGCCATGATCAGGTAGACGATAACCACCGAGAGGAGGATGGAGTTGACGGTGTCGCCAAAAGCCTGTCGCTGGATCCGCGACTCGACGCCAGCGCCCACCTCCACGTCTTCGGGTAGATCGAGCTCGTCCACGATTTGGTCTGCTTGGGCGAACACCCCAAACGTGTCGTCCGGCTGCACGACCCCGGAGATCAGGGCCGCTCGCTCGCCGTCCACCCGAGTGATGGTCACCAAGCCCGGACGCTGCTCGATGGTGGCGATCTCCTCCAACGCCACCGCGCCCGCCGGCCCGCTGATCGGGAAACGACGCAGCTGGTCGATCGAACTGCCACTGTCCCTGCTCAGGCGCAGCTCGATGGGCAGTATGTCTGGCTTACCGCTTTCGCCGAGCGTCACCGTGCCCGATTCCCGACCCTCGAAGAACTCCCGCAGAGCCAGGCCAACTTGAGCGGCCGTGAGCCCGTAGCGCAAAGCCTTCTCTGGATCCACGTCCACAGCGACCACGGTCCGCGCCGCCGTGAGGTTGCTCTGCAGATTGGCTATGGGCACCTTGTCGTAGTCTTCCCAATTAGCCGGGTCACCCAGCGCGGCCAGTACGGCCTCATTCGCTTCGCGCAACTCGGCTTCGTTGTCACCGCGCAACTCCAAATCGAAGGTGTTAGACATCGGCCCCGCCAGGCCACCGCTGGCCACCGTGATGGTGATTGGCTCGCCCTCGAACCGCAGCTGGAGATCCTCCCGCATCCGACCGGTCAAGCGCCTCAGGTCGCCGTCGAAGTCGTCAACCAGCGCCGCGGTCAGCGACGCTTTCGACCGGTCGCGGCCCACCCCCACGCCAAAGAAGGCCTCAGCGCCGTTGCCGCTGGTGCCGACGGTCGTGAGCACCGATTTGACTTCCTTGTTGGCCAGTAAGGTAGCCTCAATATCGCGCGCCACCTCGTCGGTGCGCTCTAGCGACGCCCCTGGCTCGAGCTCCACCGTTATGCTGACCGAAGGCGGTCCGAACGAGGGCAGAAAGGTTTGGGGCACAAAGCGCAGCATGGCCAGGCTGCTCAAGAAAAACAGGAACGCCAGCCCGAGCGCTAGCGCGCGATGCCCAAGGGCCCAATCAAGCGAGCGGCAGTACCAGTTCACCAGGCGCGATTGGCGCTCCTTGGGCAACGTGGCTGTCGAGAGAAATAGCCGCGCCAGCACCGGCACGATGGTGACAGCGACTAACAAGCTGGCGGCCAGAGCGTAGCTTGTGGTGAGGGCAAATGGCAGGAAGAACTGACGGATGATCCCGCCAACGAAGCCCAGGGGAAGGAAGACAGCAATGGTGACTAACGTGCTGGCGAAGATAGCCGTCGACACCTGGCGAGTGCCGTCAAGAATGGCCTGCAGGCGGCGCTCGCCCCGCTGCAAATGACGGTAGATGTTCTCAAGAACAACGATTGAGTCATCCACGACGCGTCCCACGGCCACCGTGAGGCCACTGAGCGTCAGCAGGTTCAGGGTTTGACCCGACAGGCGAAGGAACAGGAAACCCACGAAGATCGACAGTGGAATACTCATGGCCGTAACGAGCGTCGACCGGACCGAAAAGCTGAGGAAAACCAGAATGGCCACCACCGCAAACAGAGCGCCCAGCAGTCCCTCCCGCGCCACGCCGCGCAGCGATTCCTCGACGTAGGAGGCCTGCTCGAAGACGGTTGTGAACTCCAGCTTTCGAAGCTCATCTTTGGGTCCGAATTCGTCGAGGCGGTCCTGAACGGCGTTGACAACCGCCACCGTGTTGGCCTGTTGCTCCTTGGCCACGAGCAAGCTGAGCGCCGGCTTCTGGTTCAGGCGACTGAGGGTCTCGACCTCGCCGGGCCCTCGCTCCACGGTGGCCACATCTCCCAATAGCAGGAGTCCAGGCACCTCCGTGGCCGGGCCCGGTGACGCCCCCGGCGCCCCGGCCGGCGCGCCTTCCGAATCAGGCATGGCCCCCACGGGCTGACCCGGACCCTGGCCAGCCGGCACTAGTGGCAGGTTGCGCAGTTTCTCCAGAGAGTCTATCCGATGGCCAACCTGGAGGGGCAGAACGCGGCCATCGCCCTGCACCGAACCGGCCGGAAAGGAGATGTTGTTGGCCTGCAACACGGACTGGATGGTGCCCAGGCTGATCCCCACCTGGCGCATCTTGGTGGTGTCGAGGGTCACGATAACCCGTTCTGGATTCCCACCTATGAGCGATACTGCGGCCACACCATCGACCGCCTCCAGCTCCGGCACCACCTTGTCGCGCACCAGGCTCTCCAGCTCCGCCGGATCCAGGGGGCCGCTCACCGCAATGCGCGCCACCGGGATATCGGAGAAGTTGAAGAGCACCAATCGGGGCGCCTGAACGTCCGCCGGCAAGTCGACGTCCTTGAGTGCGTCCTCGACCGCGGCCCGCAATACGTCCTGCCGGGTGCCGTATTCCGCCCGCACCGTGGCATAGGCAAAGCCTTCCGCCGCACTGCTCGAGACCTCCACCACCGGGATTCCTCGCAGCGTGGTCAACGCCTTCTCAATCGGTTGGACCACATCTTGGGTGACCTGCTCAGCCGTAGCGCCCGGCCAGACGGTGATTACCGTAGCCTGCGGAAAGTCGATGTCTGGGATGAGCTCCTGGTTCAGGGTCATCGCCGCCGCCAGGCCAAAACCCAGGAGGATCGCCCCCACCAGCAACGTAACCGAAGGCGCAGCCAGTGCAATGCGTGTCAAGCGTTCCATGTCTCAGCTTCCCATCTCGAGCGCCACCCCGCTGCCCCAGCCGGGCATCTCATTAAGGCGTCGCTAACCTCCGGGCCATTGTAGGGCCGCCGCCGGCTGGGTCAACTATGCCCGCGAGAGGAGCCGGCTCGCCTGCCGCCAGCGATGCTCAAACTGGCGCTGGCCCTTCGGAAGCTGGGTCGCCTCAGCAGCCTCCGAACTTGCGAAAACGGAGGGCCTGGTGTATATAGTGGAACGCCTGCTGCGTGCGTGATGATGCTTATGCGTCGTCAACCAACACTCTCACTGCGGGCGCCGAGTTCAGGGCGACGGAATCGCGAGGTTCCGCGACGTTCGGCAGGCACCCACCTGCGGCTGGCAGGTTGAGAGACAGGCATCACACGGCGTAGCAGGAGCAATCATCGCGGCCCATGGCTGCGTTCATAGCCACAAACAGCTTTGAGGGAAGCGAGTAGGCCGGTCGTCGCCGATTCAGCGAGATTGGGACGGTGGGAGCCGGTCACGGCAGCCGGCCGAAAATCATTCCGGAGCTGCGGGGGCAAAAGGCTCTCAGTGCCGCTCGTAAGGTTCTGACTATAGGAGCCGGCTGAGGGGCCGAGTAGTTTCCGCCGGGGTCGTGCCCGTTATCCTCACGGCGACATGCGTCGGCAGGCAGCGTTTCGCACCCGTGTGCGCATTCGGCGCCGGGCCGACAAGTGATCGGCGAGCGGGCGGCAAGACCGCCAAGCGGGGTGGTACCGCGGGAGACCAGCGCTCTCGTCCCCACGGGGACGAGAGCGTTCTTGTTGCTCAACAATCGACGGATGGCGAAGGAACAACTGATGAGCGAGACGGAGCTGCGCTTCGAGACGGTGCCAACTCAGCCCGACTGGCCCCAGCTCGAGCATCGGATTCTGGACTATTGGCGCGACACCAAGGCCTTCGAGCACCTGGTTGAGCTGCGCGCGGGCGGGCCCCGGTGGTCCTTCCTTGACGGCCCCATTACAGCCAACAACCCAATGGGCGTGCATCACGCCTGGGGACGGACGCTCAAGGACGCCTGGCAGCGCCTGAAGGCGATGCAGGGCTACGATCAGCGTTGGCAAAACGGTTTCGATTGCCAGGGTCTTTGGGTAGAGGTCGAGGTCGAGCGGGAAGCTGGTTTCAAGAGCAAGCGCGACATCGAGGCCTATGGTGTCGCGCCTTTTGTCCGGCGCTGCAAAGAGCGAGTGCTTCGTTTCGCCGCCCTGCAAACCGAGCAGTCGATCCGCCTGGGCATGTGGATGAAGTGGGACGACCCGGCAATCCTGCGACAACTGGCCGACAACATCGACAATGAGGAGCTCGTCACCTTCGAGACCTGTGAAGGGCCGTACACGGCCAGCGTGGAATGGTTGATCGGCCAGTTGGGTAGCTCGCCGTGGTGTGGCTCCTACTTCACGTTCTCCGATGAGAACAACTATATGATCTGGCAGTTCCTCAAGCGCTGCCACGAGCGGGGTTGGATCTACCAGGGCACGGACGTGATGCCCTGGTGCGCCCGTTGCGGGACCGGCCTGTCCCAACACGAGATCGCCACGGAGGGCTACCGCGAGATGGAGCACCGCAGTCCCACGCTGCGCTTTCCGCTCGTGGATCGACCTGGCGAGTCGCTACTTGTCTGGACGACCACGCCCTGGACTCTGGCCGCCAACGTGGCGGCGGCCGTTGGACCCGAGCTGACCTACGCCAGGGTGAGGCAAGGCGAGGAGATCTTCTACCTGGCCCAGGCCACAATCGGCAATGTACTTCGCGGCCCGTACGAGGTGCTGGGCGAACTCAAAGGCAGCGAGCTCGTCGGCTGGGCCTACCGAGGGCCTTTTGACGACCTGCCAGCCCAGGCACCGGCCATACCCCAGCACCGGGTCATCGCCTGGAAGGACGTGGGGGAAGCCGAAGGCACCGGCATCGTGCACATCGCGCCCGGCTGCGGTGCCGAGGACTTCGAGTTGGGCAAAGCCTTCGGACTCTCGGCCCTGGCGCCACTGACCGAGGACGGCCATTACATCGAGGGCTATGGCTGGCTGACGGGCCGCGACGCCTCCGAGGTGGCCGGCGAGATCCTGGACCGGCTTGAGTCGAAGGGCCTGCTCTACCGGGCCGATCTTTACGCTCATCGCTACCCGGTGTGCTGGCGCTGTGGCTCAGAACTCATCTTCCGCCTGGTGGATGAGTGGTTCATCGCCATGGGTCCGGTCTACGACAAGCCCCGCCAGGCGCTCACCGCCGAGGAAAAGGCTGCCAGCTTGCGCTACCAGGTGATGGACGTGGTCGACCAGATTCACTGGATTCCTGCCTTCGGCCATCAGCGCGAGCTGGACTGGCTGGCGAACATGCGCGACTGGATGATCTCCAAGAAACGGTACTGGGGCCTGGCGCTGCCGATCTGGCGCTGCCAGTGCGGCTGGTTCGATGTTATCGGCAGCCGCGAGGAGCTGCACGAGCGCGCTGCCTCCGGCTGGGAAGCCTTCGAGGGTCACAGCCCCCATCGGCCGTATATCGACATGGTGGCCATTAGATGCGCCCAGTGCGGCCAATTGGCGCGCCGAGTCGCTGATGTCGGCAACCCCTGGCTCGACGCCGGAATCGTGCCCTTCTCAACCCTCGGTTACCGCCGCGACCGAGATTACTGGCGCCAGTGGTTCCCCGCCGACTTTATCACCGAGAGCTTCCCCGGCCAGTTTCGCAACTGGTTCTATAGCCTCCTGGCCATGAGCACGGTGCTCGCCAACGAACCGCCGTTCCGGAACGTTCTCGGTTATGCCAGCTTGCTGGCCGAAGATGGTCGCGAGATGCACAAGAGCTGGGGCAACATGATCGCCTTTGGCGAAGCGGCACAACGGCTGGGCGCTGACGTCATGCGCTGGATGTTCCTTAGCCACCGGCCCGAGTTCAACCTGCAATTCGGCTTCCAGTCGGGGCATGAAACGCGACGCCGCTTCTTCATCCCACTCTGGAATGTCTATAGCTTCTTCGTCCAGTACGCTAACGTCTCGCCGGGCTGGTCGCCGCCATCCGAAGTGCTGGACGCGTTGCACGGCGAACCCGAGCCGCTCGTTGCCCGCCTTGCCTCGGCCAGCACCCAGGACCTCGACCGCTGGGTGCTGCTGCGCCTCAACGAGACCATCCGCCAGGTTACCGAGCGCATGGAGGCCTACGACTCATGCGGTGCCACTGCGGCCATAGAGTCCTTCGTCGACGATTTGTCGGACTGGTATGTGCGCCAGTCAAGACGCCGATTCTGGGAAGGTGAAGCTGGCGCCCTGAACACGCTCTACGCCGTACTGGTCGAGCTAGCCCGCTTATTAGCGCCGTTCCTGCCCTTCACGACCGAGTCCATGTACCAGAACCTGGTGGGCCGGGTCTCGGCGGAAGCACCGCTGAGCGTACATCACACCCGCTGGCCAGCGGCGGGCAGCCTCAGCGCCGCCGACGAAAGGCTCTTGACCGATGTGCAGCTGATCCAGAGACTGGCCGCGCTTGGACGTTCGGCTCGTTCGGCCGCTGGCATCAAGCTGCGCCAGCCACTGGAGGAAGCGATCGTCGTCGCTCGATCACAGGCCGAGGGCGACGCTTTGCAGCACTTGCAGGCGCAGCTGGCACACGAGCTAAATGTCAAGCGGGTCCGCATCAGCCGCCAGGCCACTGATCTAGTGACTTACAGCGTTCAGCCGAACCCGGCGCAACTCGGCAGCCGGTTTGGCGCGCGCCTGCCGGCGTTGCGAGCCGCGCTGACGGCCTCGGATGCCGCCTGGCTGCACGACCAACTGGCAACGGAGGGCTGGGTGGAGATCTCACTCGAGGGCCAGCCAGTGCGCCTGACGGCCGAGGACTTGACGATAACCACCCATTGTCGGGAGGGCTATGCCATGGCGAGCGAGGGCGGTCACCTGGTTGGCGTGTCCGTCGTCATCAGCCCCGCCCTGCGCGACGAGGGCCTGGCCCGTGACCTGGTGCGGCACATCCAGCAACTGCGCAAGGACAGTGGTCTGGCCATAGACGATCGTATCGCGCTCACCGTCCAGGCAGGTGAGCCCATCCGCCACGCTCTGGAAGCTCATCGCGAGTACGTGCTTGGCGAGACGCTGTCTCTGGAGCTGACGTATGGCCCGCCGCCTGAAGATGCCAACGGGTCAGTAGAGATCGAGCTGGCGGGTGAGCCGGTTCAGTTGAGCGTCATTCGCTTGGACCGCCCGACTGCTCCCTGACGGACGCGGCCCGGCGGCTACAAATGACAAACCCCTGGCTTGGGCTACGGTCGGTCGCGGGTGTGAGGGTGGACCTTCGAAGCACACCTCGCGCAGTGCGTAGTCCAGGGAAGAGCGGCTAGCCGCTCGGCATCAATTCGCTCGTTGCAGTACATGCAAATGCCGTACAGGCCGGCCCGCGCCCGCGCCAGCGCTGCCTGGATGCGGCCGATCCGGGCTTCGATCTGCGGCCGCAAGGCTACGGCCGTCTGCCAGGCTGAATAGCCCGAGCTGCCGCCACCCAGTTCCGCCTCGGGCGGATGCGTCGCTTCCTCGGTGATCTCCTCGAGCTCCCGTTCCGCCGCGCGCAGATCGGCCTCCAGCCGCTCGATGATCGATTCGGTCGTTGCTTCCATTGCCGCCTCCTCGGTTGTCGGCCGTTAGGCTGAACTGGCGCCGCGTCGCCCAGCCCGTCGGACGGGCTACGCGCTTTCGCCGGCCTTTCGGCCATGCGCTATACTGAGGAACCGCTTCGCCCCTCTAGCTCAAGCGGCAGAGCAGCGGACTTTTAATCCGTTGGTTCAGGGTTCGAGTCCCTGGGGGGGTACTGCATCGCGCAGTGCCTTAGGCTGGCCCCGCCCATGACCTCGGCAACCCGGCTCTCCTCCGGCCCTTCTTTGCGCGCCTGCCGCGCATTGGCGCGCTAACGGCGACAGCCGGCCAACCGGCAGACCCCGGGCGCGCCTTCATTATATCAGCCTGTCCAGTCTAGCTCAACTCAGCTTCAGGCGCCGAATGCGTCGTTCAGACACAACAGCGGACGGGCCACGCTGTGCCACCGCCGTCTCCGGACACCCCGGTCGGGCGCCGTTGCGCCCCGCCGCTGGCTGCCCTATACTGCGACGGCCGTGCACACGTCCCACGATCGCCAGCGCCAAGCGGACCCCCGCCCCGGGGTAGCCAGCGCGCGGCCAGGGCGAAACCCAGCGTTGTGGGCGGTGGCCGTACTCTTCCTGCTCGGCCTGCTGGCACCGTCAGCGGCCGGGCTGGCTCCTCGGCAGTCGCCCATTCGTCTGCCGACTGAGCCCAGCGCCCTCATCTACGGTCATGCCGCAACTGTCTATCTGCAGATCCTGGCCGCCGGCCAGCTGGATACCGACGGAGCTGCCGATCTGGTGATCGGCGAGCTGGTGACCGGCCGGCACAGCGACGAGCCGATGGAATCGGCGCTTCTGCCAGGCCGGCCCAATTGGCCCCGGCGCAGCGGCACCGAGGGCCTGGGGGTGCGCAAGATTGCCGAGCCCACCTATACCACTGACGACCAGTTCACCTATGTCGGGGCCGTGGACCTGAATAATGACCGGCGCGATGACCTGGTTACAGCCCTGGTCCAAACTAGGGGCGCTCGGATCACCGCGGTCAACCTGGCCGTGCACTTCAGTCCGGCCAGCCTGCCGGCGCGACCCGACATGCGCCAGGGCGATATTGCCCTGCCAGTGCCGAGCAAGACCGTGCCGCAAGCCATCTTGGCGGCCGACGTAAACTGCGACGGGCTCAACGATCTGATCATCAACGCCGACCAGCACGTGGGCATTTTGTTTGGACGGCAGCCCTGGCCCGCCCAGCTGCCGCTCGAACCACCGGATACGCGCATTGAGCCCCCGGCATCGGTAGTTCAAGCGGCTGACGTCAGTGCCGACGGCTGCGCCGACCTCTGGCTTAGCCTGGACGGCGGGGCGGCAGATGCCGCGTTGATTCTGGGCCAGGCAACCTGGCCGGCCGAGATGGATGCTGTGGCATCAGCCGACGTCACGATCGGCGAGGGGCACCTCAGGCTAGGCGGGGCTATCGTTCCGGATATCACCGGCGACGGGCTCGCCGATGCCTTGCGCGTCGATCACGTGGCTGGTCAGCTGGAAGTATTCGCCGGTGGACCCGATCTTCCCTCCCGGCTCGCCAATGCGGCCGCCGATTGGTCGGTGATGGGCATCTCGGACACCTGGCGTGTCGAATGCCTGGATCTCACGGCTGATGGGGTGGCCGAGCTGCTGCTCGATCGCCACGCCATTCTGGCTGGCGGCCTGCCCCGGCACGGCAGCCTGGATCTGGCCGGCGGCGATTACGACGCCGAATGGCCAGCACTGGGCGACCTGCCAATATGGGTTCTGGACGTCGATGGTCGCAACGGAACCGACGTCGTCATCAATGATTCCTCAGGATCGGTGACCGGGCGCAAGGGCGCCGGCACGATTCAGATCTTCCTGGCGCCCCTTTTCACGGTGCCGACGCCGCAGCCCCCTTCGCCCAGCGCCACGCCGGGCAGCCATACTCCAGTGCCCACCCCTACTTCACCCGCCACCGCCTCGCCGATCCGGGCAACGCCCTCGCCTGCCGAGCCCACCGCTACGCCAGCGGCCCCTCAGCCGCGACTCTGCCTGCCAGTCGCCTGGACAGGCGCAGCGAGCGCCCGGACCGGTTTGGCTAGGCGCTGACCATAGCACCCACGCGTTTTGCTCAGCCAGATCAGCGGCTTTGGTCAGGCCCCGCTGGCGGGCTCAAAGCGGCCCCAGCTGGGTAGTTGCTGTGGCCAGCGCGAGGAGCCGTGGCCGGGCGGCCGAGCGGAGACATAGCCAACGGGCGTCATTGGACTTGATTCGGGTCGATGACGTAGCGCCACCAGTTGTGGGCAATGCCGTCCGTCTCGCCGGTGACGTGCGGCAGGTGGCGCAGCCACCAGCGGTGATGTTCGCGGATGTCACCGCCGCCCCATTCAGCGGCATTGACCAGGCGCGTGGGTGCAGACAGATCGGGAAAGGTTAGCCAGGCATCGCAGCGGCTGGGCACCAATCGCGGGTTGCCCCAGTCATAGGGCCGCTCGCTATTGGGCGCATAGTGCACCGTGCCGCACTCAGCTCGGCCAGGATGAGTGTAATCGCAACGGATAAAGCACCGCCACAGATTCGCCGGGCCGCGGCGTCCGGCAAAGAGGTGCGCCAGGATGGCCTCAGCGCGATGGCCCAGGTCTTCCAACATCTCGCCAACCCCGCGCTCGTAGTTGAAACCCATGATAACGAAACGCCGGCCGGCCTCCTCGGTCCCCGGCACAACCGGACCGTTGCACCAAAACGCATTGGGGCCGGCCATCACTGACTCATAGTAGCCCGTGTAAGGATGGCCCATGAGCCACACCTCATCGACCTGGCGACGCGCGATCCGGCGGACAATATCCAGGCTCTCGACCAGGTAAACGTAGTCGAGAGTGTCGGGCCGGTGAAAGCGCCGCCGCTGCCAGGCACGCGCGTAGCTGGTGGCATCGTATCGGAAGCCGTCGACCTTCAGCGGGAACTCATCGAGGTACATCACCTCTTTCAGCCGGTATTTCGCATAGCCGAAGCTGCACTCGGCGATGTCCTCGATGTAGGCCTCGGCCAAAGCCTCGGGGTCGTTCCAGCCAAAGTACTCGCGGACGGTCTCGGCCTCGCTGCCAGGCCAAAGTGGGTCGTGAACCACCAGCAGCACCCGCGGCTTCACCGGGCGTGGCAGGCCGCGACGGCTCAAGAGCCCGCTCCCCTGGCTAGCCACGGTAGCGACAACACTCCGGGCGGTCGGGCGAGATACCGCAGCATGGCCCCGTGCTCGGCCACCGCCCAGCCTTCATAAGGCCAGCCGAAGGCTACGCCGATCAGGGCACCGTTGCTGGGGCTATCCCAGGCCAACCAAGACGTGCCATCCCAATGCAAGATCAGACTATTCCTGGACCACGCCTCACCGCCCACAGCCCAGATGTCAGTGCTTGACCCGGCCCACAGGGCTCGAATCGACTCCCGCGTGGGCACCGCGAAGCGCTGCCAGTCATGCCCATCCCAGTGCGTAAGCGTTCCCCTTGCCCCGGCCAGCCACACGTCGTCGGCCGCAAGTGCCGCGATCGCCCAGAGCTTTTCGCTAGAGCCTACATCCACGGCGAACCATCCCGAGCCATCCCAGCGCAGCAAGGTGCCGCGGTCACCGGCGGCATAGGCCAGATGGGGCGTCACCACTGCCACAGCTGCCAGGTCGTGCGTCGTTGGCGAGGCGACGGCCCTCCAGGAGCTTCCATCCCAGTGCACGATGGTGCCGCTGTCGCCCACCGCCCAGGCATCGTCGCCCGAGGACGCCACCGCCCGCAACGTGGCCGTCGCCGGCTTGGGATAGGAGCGCCAGCCGTGACCATCCCAGTGCTGGATAGTGTCACCGACCGCCCAGACATCCCGGGTACTGGCGGCCGTCACCGCCTGCAGCCCCGCACCGGTCGTGGCGAAGCGGCGCCAGGCCCGACCGTCCCAGTGCCAGATACCATCGCCCACCGCCCAGCCATGGTCAGTGTGAACCATGGCGAGGCCGCGGATGCGTTTCTCGGCGGGTGCCCGACTGACCAGCCACTCCCCGGCCTGTCGGCGCAGGATCAAGCCTCGCCAACCAGCCACCCACACCTCGCCGCCCGAGCTCACGCTCACCGACTCCAGCCGCGAGTGAGTCACCGAGGCCCAAGTGTGCCAGGCCAGGCCGTCCCAGTGAGCGATCAGACCGTTCTCGCCGACCATCCAGCCATCGTCCGGTGAGGCAAAGGCCAAAGCCCGGGGCCAACCTGTGCCTGGCGTCGGCATCCGGTTCCAGCGCGCACCATCCCACCGCCAAAGGGCTGCCCCGTCCCCCGCCATACCGAGGGCCCAGACCACCTCACCAGCCAAGGCCAGGTCCACCACTGTGGCCAGCTCGTCGCCCTGCGGCAAAGGCGTCTGGCGCCAGCTGCCGTTAGCCCAGTAGCCCAACGTCCCGCGGACACCGCCAATCCATACCTGGTCCGGCGACCTGGCAGCCGCGGCCCAAAGGTTGTCCTTCGTGTCAATGCTCAGGGTCCGCATACTGGCACCGCGCCACTCGATCAGCGTCCCGGCTGAGCCCACCGCCCAACCGTGCCCGGCGTCGGTGAAGACCACGTCATTGAGCGCAACGGTGGTCGTCAGGGGCACCGTCTGCCATTCCTGCCCTTCCCAGCGCAGCACCGTACCGCCGCTGCCCACCGCCCAGGCCCGATCCGTCCCCAGTGCCGCCACGCTGTTCAGCGTAGCTCCGGTGGGACTCGGCGAGGCTCGCCAACTCTGGCCGTCCCAACGCCAAATCGAACCGTACTCGCCAACCGCCCAGCCGTGGCCATCGCTTGCCAGGTGGATCGCTCTCAAGTTGCGATCCCGCGGCTTGCCCTCAGCGCGCCAGCCGGCCGGGTCCCGCCGGACGATCGTTCCACCGCTACCTACAGCCCAGCCTCGGCCATCAGCTCCCAGAGCGATGGCTGTCAGGGCAATTCCGGCATCGCTGGTGGTCGCGAAAGCCGACCAGGTCTGCCCATCCCAGTGCCAAATGTCGTCGGCTACGCCGACCGCCCAGCCTTCGGTCGGACTGACCATGCTGATCGCCTGCAGTGGATGGCTCAGCCGCACATTCCAGGGCAGCCAGGCTGCACCGTCCCAGTGGTAGATGCGCGACCCGACCGCCCAGGCATCGTCAGCAGCCAGCACCGCCACATCGGCCAGACTGACCCCCGTCGGGGCGGCGGCCACGGCCCAAGCGTCTTCCATCCACTGCAGGATCGTGCCCTCGCCCACCGCCCAGCCTTCGCCCTCATCGAGCAAGGCAACACTGTTGAGGGAGGCGGTGGTCGGACTATCTGCCAGCTGCCATTCACCATCCTGCCAGCGGAGGATGGTCCCGCTGCCACCCACCGCCCAGGCAACCTCAGCCGACACGGCAACCACGTCACCCAACCACTCGCTTGTCGGGCTATCCTGTTCAGACCACTCGCTTCCGTCCCAGCGCAGCGCGGTGCCCAGCTGGCCTACGGCCCAGCCGTCGCTCGGCGACACCATGGTAACAGCATTGAGATTGACCTTTGTCGGACTGACTACCATCGACCAACGGGCGCCGTCGAAATGCAGGATGGTCCCCTGCTCGCCCACCGCCCAGGCCTGGTTCTCCGGGCCCAGGGCTACGTCAAACAGGTCGTAGACGTGGCAGGGAAATGGGGCTTCATCCTCCCAGCACGACCAGGCAGCGGACCCGTCATCCGACCCTGGATTGGCGTGCCCCGACCGCGCTGAGACCTTTGGGCCGACCGCAGTCGCCCCTGGCAAAGTCGGCTCAGAAGCCAGCGTCCCAGCTCCACGCCCTCCGTCTGCCGCCAGGGCAAACCAGCCCAGGCAGGTCGCCGTTGCCAGGCGGGCCAGGACCCACGCGGCCGACTCCGGGACGGTGCACCGGCCCCTCGCCCTACGGCGCCACGTAGTGCAACAGGAGACCATACTCGCCCACCGCCCAGCCATCGCTTGGCGAAGCCAGAGCCAACCCACGCAGGTTGACCCTCGTGGGACTCTCGATCGCGCGCCACCGCTCGCCATTCCAGTGCAAGATCACACCGCCGTCACCCACTGCCCAGCCGCTGGTCGAACTCGCGAACGCCAACGCGTTCAGCCGCTCCGCCGTCGGGCTGGCCACCTGCTGCCAGGATCGGCCGTCCCAGCGCAGGACCGTGCCACTGTCGCCAACTGCCCAGGCCTCCAGGGGACCCAGCGCCGCCACTCCATGCAGCGACGCTTCGGTCGGGCTATCGACCCCCAGCCAGGAGCGGCCGTTCCAGCGGATGATCGCGCCGTCCGTGCCAACAGCCCAGCCGTCGCGGGCACCAGCCAACGCCACCGCATGCAGGTCGGCAATGGTGGGACTGGTGATCTGCGTCCAGGCCTGGCCATCCCAGTGAGCCAGCACTCCCCCGTGGCCCACGATCCAGCCGTCGTCGGGCTGGGCCAGGGCTATCGCCCGCAGGTCGCTGGTGGCCGGGAAGCGTACCGTGTTCCAGCCCTTGCCCTGCCAGCGCAAGACTTCCCGCCCATTGCCCACCGACCAGGCGTCCAGGGGCGAGGCGAAAGTCACTCCGTTGCGGACTTGCCGAATCGAGCCCGTATCCACATTCCAGCTGCCGTCTTGCCAGCGCAAGGCGACACCGATACAGCTCCGGCCGCGCGCACAGCTCCCGCCGACCGCCCAACCACTCGACCGATCAGCCAGAGCCACGGCGTTCAGGGCATCGTCTGTCCGGGGCGCGTGGTTGGACCATCGCTGGCGCTCGAAGCGCAACACTGTGCCGTTCTCGCCCACGATCCAACCGTCTTCGCTGCCCACCAAAGCGATGGCCCGCAAGCTTTCGTCAGTCGGCAGACTGGTCAGCGCCGTCCAGCTCTGGCCGTCGTAGCGCAAGATAGTGCCGTCGTCGCCTACGGCCCAACCGGCACTGGGACCTGTCAGGGCCACATCATGCAGGGTGAACGTCGCCGGCCGGGCTACCGACAGCCACCGTTCGCCGTCCCAGCGCAGGATGCGCCCCTCCACCCCAACCGCCACTGCCTGACGGCGGCCAGCTACCGCCACCGCCAGGTAGTGCTCATTCTGGCTCGGACTGTAGAACTTGGACCAGTGCCCCCCAAACCAGCGGTAGATCGCCCCGCGCTCGCCAACCGCCCACCCCTCCTCGGCGCTCACGAAGGCCAGATCGTTCAGCAGGACGCCTTCGATGACGGTCTCGACCCGCCAGGCGGAGTCATCGTAGCGCAGCAGAACCGAGCGGCCAGCTCCGCTTCTGTCCTGGCCCATCATCCAGCCGGCATCAGCGGCCACCATCCGCACCGCTACCAGCACCGGCGCCGGTCCCGGCAGCTGGACGGTCGTCCAGCGAGCACCGTTCCAATGCATGGCCAGACCTTGCCCAAGCACATCCTGGCCAACTGCCCAGGCGTCGTTGGCCGCCACAACGTTTACGCTCAGGAACTGCGCGCCCGCCGGCCCATCGTAACGGCTCCAGCGGCCACCGCTCCAGCGCAACAGGGTCGAGCAGTCACCCACCGCCCAACCTTCGTCAGGCCCCACCATATCTACCGCCATCAAATGGTGCCGGCAGGGATCGGTCCTCCCGTCAGCCCAGCAAGTCCAGCTGCCAAGACGGCTGAATCCGTTGCGGTCGGCAAAGGGCAGGTAGATGACCTGGCCAGGGGACGGTGCGGGGGTGGCGGCACCAGGGCTGGGTTCCTGAGTGGCCCTGGGCGATGTGGTGGCCTCAATCGTCGGCGTGACCGGGACCGTAGCCGTGGGCAACACGGTGGCCTCGACCGTCGGCGTGACCTGTTGGGGCCCGACCAACCTGGTGTCCCCAGCGACCGACCTGCCTGGCAGCCGGCGCATGGACGGCGCTTCTCGTTCCAGAGATCCGGTGTGCGGTGCCCCTCGGGGTCCCGCCGCGGAAACGGCGACAAGGGCCACCACGGCGAAAAAGAGCGCGCATCCAGCGACCAGCGCGCGTCCGACAGTGCGGTATCTTGGAGTCACGGCCGACCTCCCCCACACGGCACAGGCATGACATCGCGGCCGCCTGGCGGCCGAGGCGAAGGATCATACCAACAGTTGACGCGGCAGTCGAATCGTTCCTCGGCTCGGTTTCGAGGACCAGCCACAGAGCAGCGAACCGCTGCTAGGTCGTCGACCTGGCCACCCCAGGTCGCCCGCCGGCCAGGACGAGCACTCCCCCCTCGAGCACATACAGAGCTTGCGCCAGGGACTCCGCTTCGCCGCGATCGTGGGTTACCAGGACCACCGCCGCTTGACCAGACTCCTGGCGCAAGAGAGCCATGAGCTCGTCCTTGAGAGCTGCATCCAGGCTGGTCAGCGGCTCGTCCAGTAGCAAGACATCTGGCCGGGCCGCCAGCGCCCGGGCCAGAGCGATTCGCCGTGCCTGTCCGCCCGATAGCTGATCCGGGTAGCGGCCCGCCAGATCGGGTATGCCCATGCGTTCAAGCAGCGCCCTCGCCCGCCCCATGGCCTCAGCTCGCGGCCAGCGCCGTAGCGCAAAGAGAACATTCTGCAACGCCGTCATGTGCGGCCATAGAGCCGGCTCTTGGAAGAGGAAGCCGATGCCGCGCCGATGGGGAGCCAGAATCCAGTCTCTGCGACTGGCCAGTCGGTTGTCCAGGTAGACTTGGCCAGCGTCGGGCACATCCAGCCCAGCGATCAACCGCAGCAGTGTCGTCTTGCCGCAGCCTGAGGGTCCAACAACGGCCACCGTCTCACCGGAAGCCACCGCCAGGTCCACGCCGCACAGCACTCGGTTGCTCCCGTAGGCCTTGTTCAGGCCCACCACGCGGACCGCTTCCCGGGGCGTCATTCGGCACTCGCCTCCGTAGCCGGTAGCAGGCGCGACCAACTCAGCACGGCCAGTACCGCCAGAGCACCGGCCAGCGAAGCGGCCAGGGCCAGAAGCAGGCACAAACTGGCCACCGCATCGGAAGCCCCGTAGTGCAGGTAGTTGTAGATGCGTACACTGAGCGTCGAGTGACCCGGAGGTAGCACCAGAAGAGTGGCTCCCAGCTCGCCTACGGTGAGGGCGAAAGTGACGCCAGCCGCCGCCAGCAGACCAGGTGCCAGCATGGGCAGCCGCACCTGAAGCAGGCCATGCCACGCATCCGACTGGTGGATGCGGGCCGCATCCACGAGCAACGGATCGATTTGGCGCAGCTGGCCCATGACGGCCAACGCGGCGAAGGGCAGGAAACGGGCCAGGGACGCCAGCACCGGCATGAGCAGCGTGCCGTATACCGGCAAAGTCGATGAGGAACTCCACAGCGCAATCAGCCCGATGCCCACCAGCGGCGCCGGGACGGCTAGCGGACCGCTAACCACCAGCCACCAAGACCTGCCCCAGCGGTCACGCCTGAGCAGCGGTCGGGCAGCGGCCATGGCGATCGGCAGGCCCAGAACGGAGACAACGAGGCCCAGAGCCACGGTGAGCACAATCTCGTTCCGCGCTGCGCCGACGGTGAGCCAGAAAACCCGCGGGGAGCTAACCTGGCGCAGCAGAACCACCATCGGCACCATGAGGTGGGCTCCCAATGCTCCCAAAGCCAGAACCTGCAGGGCACGATATGGGCGTTGCCATACTGCCCGCCCCTCACCAGGGGCGCCCTGCCGCCTGGCCCGCTGACCGAGCTGGCGCAAACCGCCCTGGCTTGTGATCACCACGGCCGCCGCCAACAGGATCAAGGGCAAGGCCATGACAAAGGCGCGCGTCACCTCGTTGGTGGCACTGTACTCGGCGAAGACCGCCAGCGGATAGACGTTGACCTGGAAGAGCGCCGGCACGCCATAGTCCAGCAAAGACAAGAGGAAGAGCACAGCGGCGGCGGCGAGCAGTAGCGGCCTGGCCAGGCGCAACACAACCCGCCAGAGCACCACTTCCTCGGAAGCCAGGAGTCGTCCCGCCTCAACTAGCGCTGGGGGCACCTGCTCTAGCGCCAGCAGGCTCACGCCCACCGCCACAGGCAGGAGCGCCATGACCTCCACCCACCAGGCGCCAGGCCAGCCATGTAGCGGCAGCCCTGGCAGACCACATCGAGCCAGGACCTCGTTCATCCGGTAGGCCGCCCACGTCCAGGCCAGGGCGTGCACATATGGCGGCACGGGCGCCAGTAGCAGCGGCAGCCACCGCAAAACCGAACACCTACCGGTTCGCCAGCGGGTGAGGTGGGTGGCGGCGAGAATGCCCAGGGCCATGCAGGTCAGGCTGACTCCGAGCGCCAGGGCACAACTGCGCCACAAGAGAGACCAACGCACCAGGAGCGCAACGGAGCTTGCCAGGGCCTGGCCGCCGGCGAGGCCCACAAAGCGCGTTGTCTGCCACACCAGGACCGCCAACGGCCCGAAGGCAACAACCATGTAAAGGATGCAACCGAAAACGAGTACCCAGGCACCCCAGCGCCCAAGCCGCAAGCCCAGGCGGACGGGACGGACGGCGTCGGAGTCGGTCTTCAGGCTCGCCGCAGCCGCTGGCTCCACAGGCGGCTAGCGGACGAAGATGGCGGCCATGTCCGACTTGGCCACTTCAATGTGGGCGGCCACCTCGGCCAGGCTGACGTTCATGCCCTTCACCTGCGTCGCCGGCGGACACTCCAGCCGCACATCCGTCGGCCGCAGTGCCAACTGCAGCCAACCAGCCTGCATCAGCTCGGCTTCGCGTTGCGGCTCGAGCAGGTAGTCGATGAAGCGCCGGCCCTCTTCGGGGTTGGGCCCCCCGGCGACCAGGGCCACGGTGTTTGGAATCACCAGAGTGCCCAACTCGTCCGGGCCCTGATCGGGAAAGACCAGGCGCACCGGTGCCCCCCGGGCGACCGCGCCGCACGCATCGTCGGTGTCGGTCAGGCCGTAGGCTAGCCGCCCGTCAGCCACCTGGTCCCGGACAACCGAGTTACCGTCCAGAATGGCGATACCCCTGTTGCGCAGCGCCTGGAAGTACTCTCGTGCCCGGTCTCGGCCCAGAGCGGCATACAACGCGGCGGCATGGGTGGCCGTTGTGCCGAACATCGGATAGGCCATGCCGACTCGGTTCGCCGGCTGGGCATCGGTCGCCATGTCGAAAATCGACTTTGGCTCTTGGCCGCGCGGGACTAGCTCGGTATTGATCAGCAGCACCCGGGCTCGTCCGCCGACCCCGGTCCAGCGGTTCGACGAGTCTCGATACTCCTCCGGAATGTCGGCCGCCCGCGGCGACGAGTAGGGCTCCAGCACCCCCCTGTTCGCCAGTTCGACCGTCTGGGCAAACTCGCCACTCCACCACACGTCGGCCTGCGGTCGGTCCTTCTCCTGGATCAGTCGGTTGACGAGGCCGGTAGTTTTGGCTGCCTCGACGTCGAACACCGGCTGGACCCGAACACCGGTCGCCTGCTGGTAAGCTGCAAACACCGGCTCAGCGAAAGGCTGGTCAACCGACGTGTACACCACTACCGTTGGCGTCCCCCGGCTGGCGCACGAAGCCGCTAGAATGGCCAGGGTGCTCGCGACGAGCCATAAGCCACCACTAACTCTCATGCCGTTCTCCTGTCGGTACCTTAGAGACGCACCCAGCGGGGCCGCCAAGGGGTCACAAGAACAGCCACCGCCTACTGGCCCCCAGCCACGGCACCGTAGACGCTGGGGCTAGAGGCGGACGGCCAGCCTGACCGAGGCAGTCATTGATGCGGCCCGGCAACCTCAGCTGCGCGGCAAACCAGCGGCAAGAATGCACGGGAGCCCTCACGGCGCAGCCGGTCGGGCCCGCGAACCACCAGGAGCCCACCGTACTCCGCGGCCACGAAGATCCGACCCTCGACCGCTGCAGTACGCTCGGCTACCCCTGGCAGCGCGTGAGCCTCCACCAGGCGGGGAGCCGTCGGGTTGGACACGTCGACCACCCGCAGGCCCATCTCACCGTCGGCGACATAGGCCCACCTGCCATCAAGCTCAACACCAGTGGCCAGGCCGCCTGTCGGCAAGGCGGCAATCTCGACGGGCCGCGAGGGTGAGCGCACATCGAGGATGCGCAGGCCTTGTGGCCCGCTGGCCACGTATGCCAACCCATCGCGCACTACAACGCCAAGCGCCACCCCACCGCCATCGGCCGCCACCTCAACGGGCGATGCCGGATCGGCCAGACTGAAGATCCGCAGGCCCCCCAGACGATCAGTGACGTACGCGTGCCCGTCCTCGACCACCACGTCCCAGGCGTAGCCAGGGGTAGGCGAGCCGGCAACCAGACGCGGCGCCGTTGGCTCGGTCAGATCGATAGTCAAGAGGCCACTCGGACCGTCAGCAACGTAAGCATGGCGACCCAGCATGGCTACTCCCAGCGCTTCACCAGGAGTGTCCAGCTGACCCACCAGGGCGAGCTCGCCAGTCGGGTCCACCGACAACACGGCAAGGCCGGCTGGCCCATCGGCGACCAGAGCCCCAGGACCGCCCAGCCAGATATCATGGGCTGCGCCGGATGTCGCATAACTGCCGATGAACCGCGGCTGCTCAGGTTGGGACACATCGACCACCACCACGCCTTCGTAGCCATCGGCCATGAAGAGCAGCGAACCGTCTCGTGCCAGGCTCTCAACGAAGCTTGGACTGGGATACACGCCCGCCAGTCTGGGCCCCCCAGGCGCTCCAACGTCGACTAGCCGCAGACCGGCTACGGTGGTTGTCAGCGCCAACTGGCCCTCACCCCCCCAGACATGGCGTTCGGCACTGGGAATGCCGAGCCCCAACCCACCGGCATCGGCGACGTAGGCTACGTCGCCCTGGACGGCTACATCCCAGGCCGCGCCGATAGCTTCAAAGCTGTCCACTTCAACCGGGTGGGAAGGATCGGCAATGCTGAGCACTCGCAGACCAGCCTGGCGGGAGGCCACCATGAGCAGTTCGCCGTCGAGCGCCACTGCCTCGGGCACCCCCACGGCCAGATGGCTCACCTCAACCGGCCTGGTCGGCTCCGCATAGTCGACAATCCGCAGCCCACCCGCCCGATCGGCCACGTAGGCATACGGCGGACGCAGGGCAACATCCACGGCATCGCCGGGTGTGTCCACCCACCCCAACTCGCGCGGTGAAGTCGGGTCCGCTACCGACACCACCCGCAAGCCAGTGCCCCAGTCAGCGACACAGGCCAGCTCGCCATCCACCGCCACGGCCATGGCATCGCCAGGCGTATCGAGCCACCCCAGCTCTTGCAGCTGGCTCGGCGCATCGAGCCGGTAGATCCGCAGCCCGCTGCCCCCATCGGCCACGTACAACCGGCCATCGGCAATCGTCACCGCGCGGGCATACCAGGGGGTGTCAGTGGTCGCTACCAGAGCTAGATCACCCTCTGGCCGGGCCTCGAAAGCGGCCACCCCTTGCCCGCCGAGGGCCACGAAGACTGTCGATCCGGACACTGCCAGTCCCTGTGGATCCTCAGCCAGCATTGCCGACTCGGAGATCAGACGCGGCCTTGCTGGCTCACTCACATCCAACCAGGCTAGCCGACGACCCAGGACCACGAATGCCTGATCGCCCACCACCTGCACGGCGGTTGCTGGGCCGCCATACTGAGCCACCACGGCATTGTTGAAGCTGGTCGCCGCACCGACATCACTGCGGCGAGCAGACCAACGAAGAACGGATAGCGCGGCAAGAACTGCCACCAGACCGAGTGCGGCCAAAACCCCGAGCCACAGCATAGCGCGATTCCGGTCCATCGGAACACCTCCCGAACGGCCTGCGCCGCGCAGACCGATCCCAGCAATCATGCCCCATCTCCGGGCTGGGATCAACCAAGCCTGGGTAGGGTGATATAATGGCTTGCGGTGAGCAGATAGCCGATGGCCCGCCTGACGCGGCCGTCAGACGGGCGACCTAATCACTACGCCGACCACCGCGGAGGTAACATGAAGCCGAGACTGGCTCGCATCACGGTCTCGCTGGTAGTTGCGGTTGGTTTCCTGCTTACGCTGCACGCGACACTGCAGGCGCAACTGGTCTACGTCTCGATTCCCGCGGACTGGCCGGAAGTCTGCGGCACCCAGAATCCGTACCTGGCGGCAGCCGTTTACAACGTCGCCATGTACGCCAATCGTTCCGCAGACATGGCCACCAGTGTGCTTGCCTTTCGAGATACGCCGGCCGACACACCGCAGTACGGGCTGGCCTACTGGCAAGCGACGGGGGCAGTCTGGGGCCTGGCTTACAGCCATCCCGAGAAAGCCCTATATGCAGCGGCCTTTCACAAGCGATACGTGAGCTTCGGCCCAGGCGGGCCAGGGGCCATCTACCGCATCAGCCTGATTCCCAGGATCGCCCGCAACCCAGAGACGACGCGGGCCATTACCGTTCCCAATGCCGGTCCTGACTATCACAGCGGTCCGTTGCCAGGTCCTGATGATCGGGCGCGCGACTGGGCGGGAAAGACCGGGCTAGGCGACATCGATCTCAACGATGCCGCCAGCGAGCTGTTCGTTATGAACCTGGCTGACCGCCAGATCTACCGCTATTCCGTGCCCCAGGGCGTGCTCCTGAGCGTCTTTCCGCACGGCGCCATTACCAGCCCCTGGGCAGCCGATGCTCGTCCCTTCGCCCTGAAGTACGCCGGGGGCCGGCTCTACCACGGGGTAGTGAACTCGGCCGAGTCAACGCAGCAGCACTCCGACCTGGCTGGCTATGTCTACTCGTCAATAGCCGATGGCAGCGACATGCGCCTGGAGGCCTCATTCCCGCTCACCTACTCCCGGGGCGTGGTCTTCGCCACCCCGCTGATCACCCAAACGGGGCTGATCGAGATCAGCCTGGATTGGCTGCCGTGGCGCAATGGCTACAGCCGCCGCGCTCCGGCCGGTCAAGCCGTCTACCCCCAGCCTGTGGTGTCCGATATCGAGTTTGACGCCGCTGGCAACATGGTCGTCGGTCTACGAGATCGCCAGCTCGACATGACGGTCTTCGAGCAGGTCATGGACGCCAGCCGCATTGAGAAGCCGGGCCTGGGCAGCGGCGACCTGATTCGCCTGCGGCGCTTGGGCGAGGGCTGGGAGGATCCCAACCCCGACTTCTACGTCCAGATAACTTCGCTGGGGGATCGCAGTGCCTTGGGAGGTCTGGCCCAACTCCACACCATAGACCATCTCGTGGCCGGTGGGGTGGCGCTGCGTGAGGTGCCCGGCACCCGGCTGGTCGTCAGCATCGCCACCTGGTACGAGCACTCTCGCGGCAATCGCGTCGCCCGGGAGGACTTGCAGGTCGGCCAGCAGCCATTGCCGCCGGTGCCGGGCGCCAACCTCCTGGCAAGCCGCTGGCTGGCCTGGGGCCGGCCGCGAGGCGAGGCGCATCGCCCCACTGCGCCGCAGCACAACGAATGGTGGCCAGCCGCCGACCTGGGTGACCTGGAGCTGATCTGCGGTGAGGATCAGCCGACACCTTCACCGTCGCCCACCGTGCCACCTCCTACCCCCACGCTGCCCACGGCGACTGCCACCCCTACGGGGCCGACCACACCCACGGCCACCGTCGCCACCACGGCAACGCCGTCGCCAAGCCGCACCGCCACTGCCAGCCCTACGCCGACCCGCGAACCCTATCGCATCTATCTGCCGTTGGCGTTGCGCCATGAGGAGTGCCGGGCGCACGCCGATGTGGCTTTGGTGCTGGACATGTCCACGTCCATGCTGCGTCAGACGAGCACCGGCCGCCGGAAGTACGAGGCAGCCATCGCGGCCGCGGCGCTCTTCGTTGATATGTTAGACCTCCAGGGCAATCGCTTCGGCGACCGCGACCAGGTGGCCGTGGCAAGCTTCAACGACGATGCCTGGCTCGAATGTGGGCTGACCAGCGATCGGGCAACCATCATGGGCGCCCTCAGCCGGGCGTCGCGGCGCATCGCCGAGGGCACCCGTCTTGACCGGGCATTACAGCGCGGACAGGCGGCCCTAGAAGGTCGGGGCCGCCGGGGAGACAACCAGCCGGTGCTGATCTTGCTAACCGATGGGTTGCCGAATCGGGTGCCCTTCCCGCCCGGCAGCAACCAGGAGGCTACAGTGCTGGCTGTGGCCGACGAGGCTAAGGCCAAGGGCACAACCATCTTCACCATCGGGGTGGGCACCGAGGACGATATCGGCGCCTTCCGCTGGCTGCTGGAGAACATTGCCAGCATGCCCGAACAGTACTACTACGATCCTGACGGCGAGGATCTGGCCCGCATCTACCGGCTGATCGCCCGGCAGCTGCCCTGTCCCGGTTCTCAGCCATGGCCGCCAACGGGCTGGCGGTTGTTGCACCGGTCGGAGCCCGAGCCGCCGCCGCTCGACGCCGCCTGCTGCGGGGAGGTGCTGCGATGAGGTGGGGCATAGGTCTGGTTGGCGCCGCTGGTCTACTACTCGCATTGGGCCTGGCAGTTGGCCAGGCTGATGGGCAGCGGGTCGCCCAGAACCCACCGCTCACCAAGGGCCTGGCCCTGTTGTACGAGCTCGGTGGCCAGGCTGATGGGCAGCGGGTCGCCCAGAACCCACCGCTCACCAAGGGCCTGGCCCTGTTGTATGAGCTCGGTGGACAGGCGACCGCACTGGCGGCCGACTCGCAATATGTGTACCTGGCTCTCGGCCGTCGTTTCCTGGTTCTCAGCTATAGCGCCAGCGCGGCGCCGACGGTCGTCGGCTCGACGGGTGCAATCGCTGTCGAGCCGCGGCAGATCGTGCTCGGCTCTGGCACGGCCTACCTGGTCGACCCGCACATCGGCGTCCATGTCATCGACATCGCCGATCCGAAGCGGCCCCAGGTATTGCAGACCGTTCGCTGCGGCGATCAAGCGATGGGCCTGGCCATCGCCTCCCGATGGGGCTATCTGGCGTGCGGCCAGGCCGGTCTGGCCGTGATCGACCTGTCCCAGCCCCGCGAGCCGGTCCTGAAGGCGGAACTGCCGACACGCCGCTTCGCCCGGGCCGTCGCGATCCGTGGCCACCATGCCCTGGTGGCCGAGCGTGACCAGTGGGTCTCGGGACTGTGGATCGTGGACATCGCCAATCCCGCGCGCCCAGTCGACCGCGGCTTTCTGCTTACGCCCGGCGGGGCTGATCACATCCAGGTGGTGGATGACGCCGCCTTCGTTCTGGGCGCGAGCGGCAGCCTCTGGGTGGTGGACGTGGCCGACCCCGAACACCCGACGCGCCTCGGCCGGGCGGAACTGGGCCAGGCAACGAACACCATACCAGGGTACGCGGCCGCCGGCGAGCAGAGTTACGGCCTGTGGGCCACAAATGACTACCTGTATGTTGCCCAGGGTGAGCGTGGCCTGGTAATCGTCGACGTCCGTTACCGGCGCCGTCCTCTGGCCTTTGAGCCTTACGACACCCCCGGTCAGGCCCGCGACGTGGTGGTGATCGGCCGACGACCGCTCGGGCTGGTCGCCGATGGGGTAGGTGGCTTGCGCGTCATCGACCTGGCGTCCCTGGCCAAACCCAGTGAGCTTTACGCCTATGACGAGAGCCCGGGGGCCATCCGCGACGTCGCGGCCGGTGACGGCTTCCTGTGCCTGGTCAGCCAGGTCGGTGGCGTGTGGGCCGGGTCCAAAACCACCCTCGACGTTGTCGACCTCGCCCAACCAGGCCGCCCCACACTGCGCAGTAGCCTGGACTTGCCTGGCGCGACACGCTCGGTCGCGGCTGGGCCGAGCGCCCGGAGCGCTTCGACCTGTGCCGTGGCCCAATCACCCAGCATCAGCTACGAGCGCGACCGCTCCGGGCGCGTCCAAGTCACCTACCAGGGCGGCCTGCAGCTGGTTGACGTAGCCACGCTGGCTGCGCCGCGTGTCGCTGCCGCCTGGCACGGTGCCTACCTGATGAACGTCGCATTCGGCGAGAGCGTGCTGTACGGCGCGTGGCTTGCTGGATACTTTCCGCAGGACACTGCTCCGTTGCAGCAGCCGGCCAACGGCCTGGTGGTCGTCGACGATCGTCGCCTGCACGCTCTGGCAGAGATCGGACGGCTCACCGTCCCGGGCCAGCCGCGCTGGGTGGCGGCCGACGGCGAAACTGTTTACCTGGCCGCGTACGAGGCCGGCCTGCACATCATCTCGGCCACAGAACCCAAGCGCCCGAGGCTTCTCGGCAGCCTGGCACTGGCCGACCGCGCGCGCGGCGTGGCGGTCCTCGCTGGGGTGGCCCTGGTGACGACCGAGAGCCAGGGTCTGGTGGCCATTGATGTGAGCGACCCCGCCCAACCGAAGGAGGTCGGGCGCATCGCGCTAGTGGGAGGTGGCCGCAAGGTCGAGATCGAGGGCCCCTATGCCATCGTCACCGACGGCGAACTGGGTGTCAACCTGATCGATGTCTCTGACCCGCAGCGGCCCCAGTGGCGCGACCGCTACGTCCCGCCGGTGGCGACGGTCAATAACATCGCCGCCAGCCTGCATGGCGAATACGTGTACGTCGGGGTCGACCCTGGCGCTCTCCTGGTGCTGGGCATCGTGGACAAACCCTACCCGACACCCACCACAACGCCGCCTACGCCGCGGCCCACCTTCACCGCCGAGCCGACCCTGACACCAAGCCCGACGCTGGAGGCCACAGCCGAGCTTACGCCCACCGAAGAGCCGACAGCGACCTGGACGCCGGAGCCAACGCCACCGAGGCTCTGCATGCCCTGGCTGGGGCAAGGACCGGCCCGCTAGGGCGGGCAGGCATGGCCCTGTGCCGCCAGCGGGCACCAGGGACCGCCGCAGCCCGCGGCAGCTTGCCAGCGCCTGCAAGCGTCAGTAACGCTTGAGCCTTGCCGGCTCAGCGACGGGCAAAGGCGCGCACTGTCCTGGTCAGCCAGAAGGTGATCCAGGCGCTCAACAACATGCCGGCCAGAGCGAGACGCTGGACGTCGAGAATCGGCTCGAAACTGACGCGGTCCCCAACTATCCGAATGTAGCCCCGCGGCGTGACCCGTCCACCAGCGCCACCGCCGCCACCACCGCCACCCGGCGCTGCAGCCTCCTGCTGGTCGCCGGCCGTCTCCGGCTCCTTGCTGGCTTCCCGAGACCCCCTCTCGCCCGCCGCCTTCCCCGCGTGGCCATAGCCGTAGCCCAGACCCACGGTCACCTCAGCGACCGGGATGATCGTGACCCCGCCCTCGCGTTTAGGCTCACCGTAGACCCGGTCCACGCCCAGTTGAGCGATGAGGGATTCGATTGCCGTCCGGTCAAACTCCGTTTTCTCTTCAGTCATTTGAGCCCCAAGCCTTTCTGGGCCGTGCCCAGCTAACGCCGCCAACGTACCAGGATCGGCGAAACGAGTCCAAGCAACCCTACCACAACCGCCAGCCGCGTCCCGGAGCGAACGATCTCGGACGTCGGATCGTGCATCGCCACCACGCGCTGCGCCTCGCCTTCGCCGACCACGACCTCAGTTGCTGCCAGCCGAAACCAGGCTCCACCAGAGCCAACGGTGTCCTGGCCCGCGGCACGGCCAGCGGCCGCGGTCTGGTCGAGGTGGCCGCCGGGCGCCTTCAAAGTGGGCCGGAAAGCCAAAGGCCACTGGCCACCTAGACCGCTCACCCGAGCTACCAGGCGCAACTGCTGACCGCTCACCTGCCGTGGCGGCGAGATCCACCGGTCACGGAAGCGACCGAACCGCTCGTTGGCCATGCTGTGATCTCCTTCCTGATGCCCATGCCGGGGCCTGAGCGGTCAGGAGCAACTCACGTCGCCACTTGTCAGACGGCACCGCGAAGAGCTTCGACCGCCGGCAAGGGCGCACCCTCCATGAAACGCAGGGTAGCGCCACCGCCCGTCGAGAGCCAAGTGATGCGGTCGGCCACGCCAGCCGCCTTGACCGCCGCCAGCGTGTCACCACCGCCAACCACCGTCAACGCTTCCTCTGCTGCTGCCACAGCCCGAGCGACGGTCACCGTGCCACGATCGAAGGGCGGGATCTCGAACACCCCCAGGGGCCCGTTCCAGACCACGGTTCGGGCGTCTCCGACGCTCGCAACGAACTCGGACATTGCTCGCGGACCAATGTCCACCGCCAGCCATCCGGCCGGAACCTCCTCGCCGACCGTGAGCTCGCGCCAGGTGGCAGGGCTCGCCACCTGGTCGGCTACGACCAGATCTTGGGGCAACAATAGCCGGTCGCCGGCTTGCTCCAGGATGGCAGCGGCTTCGGTCAACCGCTCTGGCTCGACCAGCGATGCCCCCATGGCCATGCCGCGTGAAGCGAGAAACGTGTTGGCCATGCCACCGCCGATGAGCAACCGGTCGGCATGCTCGGCCAGCGTCCGCACAACGCCAAGCTTGTCGCTCACCTTGGCGCCGCCCAGGATCACCACCAGCGGCCGCTCCGGCGCCTCCAGAGCCGCCGTCAGAACCTCCAGTTCACGCTGCATGAGCCGCCCCGCATAGGCCGGCAGGCACGCTGCCACAGCGACCGTCGACGCCGCCGCGCGATGAGCGGTGCCAAAGGCATCGTTGACATATGCATCAGCCAGTGAGCCAAGAGCGCTGCCCAGCGCCTGGCTATTCTCGGCCTCCCCCGGCTCGAAGCGCAGGTTCTCCAGAAGAAGCACATCTCCCGCCGCCAGGCTCGCCACCGCCTGTTGCACCCGCGGACCTGTCACCTCGTCGACCGCCTTCACCGGCTGCCCCAGGAGCTGGCTCAGCCGAGCCGCCACGGGAGCCATGCGGAAGCGCTCATCAACCCCTTTGGGGCGACCCAGGTGGCTCATCAAGACTACTCGGGCGCCTTTGTCCACCAACTCGCGAATCGTTGGCAAAGCGGCCACCAGGCGCGTGTCGTCGCCCACGCGTCCATCGACAAGCGGCACGTTGAAATCCACGCGCACCAGCACGGTCTTGCCGGCCGGCTCCAGGTCGTCCAGCGTTCGGATGCCTCTAGCTGTGTCCTCTCGTTGCTGCACGTCGCACCTTCCCCACTTTGGTTAGGCCAGCCTGGGCCTGCGTCGTCACTGCCCGCCGTCTCGGGCCAGCCAGACGGCCACGTCAGCCACCCGGTTCGAGTAACCCCACTCATTGTCGAACCAGGCGCCCACTTTCACCAGCGGACCAACGGTCACGGTGAGCTGAGCGTCAAGTACTGCCGAGTGATCATCGCCGACGTAGTCGCTCGAAACCAGCGGCTCGTCTGACACCGCCAGCACGCGCCGCAGCGGCCCGGAAGCAGCATCACGGAAGGCATCGTTCACCGTCGCCGCCGTCTGAGGCTCGCGCAGTTGTGCTGTCAGCTCCAGAATCGACACCGTGGGCACGGGCACATGGACGGCATAGCCCTTCAGCCGGCCGGCCAGGTGCGGAACAACGCCTGTGATGCCATCCGCCGCGCGGCTACTGGCGGGTACGATGCTGACCGGAGCAGCACGCGCCCGACGCAGATCGCGGTCGGTGCTATCAAGGAGCTTCTGCTGGTTGGTGTAAGCACGAACTGCCGTCACGACAGCATTCTCGACGCCAAACCGTTCATCCAGCACCTTGACCAAGAGCGCCAGCGCATTGGCGGGACTCGATTCGGTCGCCACCACGTGGTGCCGCCGGGGATCGTACTCTCGCTCGTTCAAACCATAGATGATTGTGAGATCGGCATCCGGACTCTCAGCGGTTATGATTACCTTTCGTGCACCGCTGGCCAGATGACCCGCCGCCAGATCGCGGCTGGTGTGTACTCCGGTGGCCTCGATGACGATGTCAATACCCCATTCCCGCCACGGCAAGGCCGCCGCGGAAGAACCGGCGGCAATCGGAATTCGCACGCCCTCGACACTCAGGCAGTCTCGATTGGCCATTACTACTCCGGGAAACCGCCCGTAGTTGGAATCGTACTGCAGCAGATGCGCTGCCGCCGCCACCTCGTCGCGATCCCGCACTCCCACCGCTGCCACCTGGAGACGATCGCCATAGCGCGTCCAAATGGCCCGGAAAGCCTGCCTGCCAGTACGCCCGAAGCCGTGGATTGCCAGCCGCGCTGGTTCGCTCACCTTTCACCTCCTACACAGCCTGACGACCACGATGCAGCGTCAAGGTGGCTTGCCGTGGCATCAATGCCCGCGCCGTCTAATGCTTTCCGCTGGTCGACAGCCAGATGGGCTAGCAGCTCACGTCTGGCGACCTCGTGACTCGCCCCGGCCTGGCGACGGGCCACATAGTAGGCCAGGTCGGCCACCCTATTGGCATAGCCCCACTCATTGTCATACCAGAGTACGGTGCGTACCAGTGGCCCCTGGACCATGGTAGCCGGGGCATCGACAATGCTGGAACGCGGGTCGCCGCAGAAGTCGACACTTACCAGAGGCACGTCAACCACTCCCAGCACGCCGCGCAGCGGGCCCTCGGCCGCTTCCCAGAGCACCGCGTTCACCTCGGCCGGGCTTGCCGGCGGGCGCTCAACCAGGGCGGTGAAGTCAGCCAGCGAGACGTTGGGCGTCGGGACGCGCAGCGCCGAGCCATGGAAGCGCCCAGCCAACTCCGGAATCACCTCCCCTACCGCTTTGGCGGCGCCAGTGCTGGTGGGAACGATGTTGAGCGCCGCCGCCCGCGAGCGGCGCGGGTCTTTGCCAGCATGGTCCAGCAAGGTCTGCGATGAAGTGTAACCGTGGATGGTTGAAAGAAGTCCGTACCGGATGCCATAAGAGGCTGCCAGTACTTTGGCCGCCGGGGCAAGACAGTTGGTGGTACAACTGGCGTTAGAAATGATGCGGTGCTTTGACGGATCGAAGGTCTCCTCGTTTACCCCGATGACCAGGGTCACATCCGGACCCTTGACCGGCGCAGTGACGATCACCCGCCCAGCACCAGCCACCAGATGCTGGCTGGCAGCGCGTCGATCCTTGAAGAAACCGGTGGCCTCGAGGACTAGATCAACCCGCCAGCGATGCCACTCCGGCACTGGTCCGTAGCGGTTGCGCCCCACAACATCGATCTCTCGACCATCGACGCGTAGCGCGTTGCGGCCGGGACTGGTAACGGCCGACACCTCGGCGGCAAATGGGCCATGGACTGAATCGTGCTTGAGCAAGATAGCCCGGGTCTCGGTGATATACGGATCGGTCACCCCGATGGCGACGATCTCCAGCTCCTCCCAGTAGCGCTCGCGGATGGCCCTCAAAACCAAGCGACCTATCCTGCCGAAGCCATTGACCGCGATCCTGGCTACTCGTTCCACCTCGCAATCCTCCTTGTACGATGAGCCCGGGCTCTCCTCGGCAAGCTAGTGTCCCGCGCCGCACACACCGAGATCCCGCCCGGACCCAAGGTCCCGGTGCACGAGGCGCCGCAGCGTCCCAGGTCAAAGGCTCAAGATGTGCCCTCTCCCGAATCCAGCCGCCAGCAGGGCAGGGCGGCTGGCACCTCGAGCAGCGGCAGCCAGGTTCTAGTCGAGGGATCCACTAGCTGAATGCCGGCCGGCCCGACACTCGCCCCATGACGACCGTCGGGTGACCAGCGGAAGCCCTCGGTTATCGCATCCGGGAGCGCCGGACCTAGTGGCGTCGCTGCAAGTACCGGGGCATGGAGGTCAAAGGTCACCGGTTGCCAACCATCGCTTGCGGACATGAGCGCCAGGAGCCTACCGTCAGGCCGCAGGAAGACGCTGCGCGTGGCTGCATCCTCTACCAAAGCCACCAGCTGCACCTGCGCTCCCAAGCCCACCAGCCAGAGACCCCGACCGCTGGCCCAGAGCACCTCGCGATCGGGGAACCAGCCGACCTGCTCGACACCAGCCAACGGAATGACCAAATCTCGCGAGCTTGCCGTCTCGATCGCCTGAAGGGTGCCATCGGCTCGCCGGACGACGAGTGTCGTGCCGCCACGCGACCAGGCCAGCGGCAGGCCATCCTTGGCCAGCTGCTCGCGCCGGCCATCGGCCACCCGATAGCGCCACACCCCTGCGGCGGCGTAAGCCAACTCCCGTCCGTCTCGAGACCAGACCGGGTGCGAAGCCCGATGGGCGACGCGGAAAGGCTCGCCGACGGGCAGTGCCAGCCACAGCTCGCCACGGCTGATATATGCCAGGGCGCCACTGGCGCCAACGTCGTATGCGCTGACTGCCTGGCCCGGCGGCGACACTGCCTCGGGCGCGGCACCGCTGGCTGGCAAGCGATAGATCCGCCCGTCCCGCAGCGCGACATAGTATAGGCTGGCCGGCAGGACAGCTACCCTTGGCCCAGCCCCAACGGGCCGGGGAGTCGTGCCGGCTGGCTGGCTAGAGACCGTACCCGCCAGCAGGTTCGAGGCGACGCCAGACGGGAGCCCCGCAGCCAGTGCTGTCCCCTCCGGCTGCCGCGCCGGTGAAACAAAGGGGGCCGTGGCCGCCAAGACCGTGGCCACTCCGGCTCCAGGGGACTGCCCCGTGCGAGCTGCCGCCGAAGGCGAGCTCACCGTTGGCGCCCTAGTGGCCAACACCTCAACCCCAACCGATGCTCTGGCCAGCGGCCTCGGCGTCTTGACAGGTGTAGCCAGAACAATTGTCGGACCGGGAACCGCCACCCGTGGTACCGGGGTCGGAGTACTCCCCAGCACCAGGACCTGCCGAGGACTGCTGGGCATTACCGGCACCGCCAGCAGGCGGGCCGAGACGTTGTAGGCACCGGCAACGCGAAAGGTGTACTCGCTCTCGTAATGTTGCGGGAGCTGGCCCCCACAGTCGGCCGGACGGCCAATCACCACATCGCCATTGCCCATCACCCAGGCAATGCTGGGACAATGGCTGTCGGCAGGCTGCTGCGTCTCGCCGACTATTCGGGCCACTAACCGCACCCGCAAAGGTGCCGCACCCCGATCGGGCGTAACTTCGAGCACCAGGTGCGGGCTGCGCCAGGCGTCGGTAGCGACCTCCGTGTCTGCAGGACGGGTACAGCCGACCGCTAGCGCGCCGCCGGCTATGACCACAGCCAGTGCCCACCAGGCACTTCTGGTCCCTAGCGCGAGGGCGCCGTAGCTCTCTGGCCATTCCCCAGCCCCACGGCCCGCCGTCGCTCCACGGAGTTGCTGCACGACACGGTACCCGAATGAGCGGGCCAGCTGACCAGTCCTGGCACAGGTGACGTCGACCATGGCACCTCAACGTCCGGCATCGCTGCGCCCCGGAATCTCATTGGGGCTGCCGGGGATCACGGCTCTCCTCGATTGGTAGTGTACGAGGGGCAGGCTATGCCAGGTGAGGCTTGATTTTCGCCCAGACGCGATCCTTAGGCATGTAGCCTACGATCCGCTCGATCTCCTCGCCGTCCTTGAAAAGGACAAGAGTTGGGATACTCTGCACGCCATAGCGGAACGCCGTCTCCTGGTTCGCGTCTACGTCAAGCTTGTAGAAAGACAGGTCATCCTGGTGCTCGCTTGCCAGTTCTTCCAGCACCGGCGCCACCATCTTGCACGGACCGCACCAGCTGGCCCAGAAGTCGACGAGCACGGGCTTGTCTGCCTTCAGTACTTTTGTCTCGAAATCGCCGTCGGTCACTTTCTCCATTTCGCTCTCCAATGTTACGGACTAAAGATCATAACACGTCATCCGCTCGGAGCTTCGCTGGCCTCCTCGGGCCTCGCATCGGACACGCCGGCCGAGCCCGCGGCCGCAACGACCTCTGGCCCGCGCACCGCGTGGCCACCAAACTGTTGGCGCATGACCGCCAACAGCCGGTCGGCGTAGCCCTCGCTATCGCGGGACCGCAGGCGTTGGAGCAGCGCCAAGGTAATCACCGGCGCCGGCACGTCGAGGTCGATGGCCTCGAATACCGTCCAGCGGCCCTCGCCAGAATCAGCGACCCAGGGCTCTACTCGGCTCAGGGAGGGATCCTCAGCCAGCGCAGCGGTCGTCAGGTCCAGTAGCCACGAGCGGATGACGCTCCCATGGCACCACACCTCTGCTACCTGGTGCGGATCGTAGCGGAACTCGGCCTTGTGCCGCAGGATCGAGAAACCCTCTGCCAAGGCCTCCATCATCCCGTATTCAATGCCATTGTGGACCATCTTGGCGAAGTGGCCCGCACCAGCAGGCCCCAGGTGAGCCCAGCCTCGATCCGGCGCCGGCGCCAGTGCCTGGAAGATAGGACGCAGCCGCTCCACTACATCAACGTGGCCCCCAATCATCAAGCAGTATCCCGCTTCCAGGCCCCAGACGCCGCCGCTGGTGCCGCAGTCGAGCAGGTGGATTCCCTCTTCGGCCAGCAGGGATTCCCGGCGCACGGTGTCCCGGTAGTTGGAATTGCCACCGTCAATGACCACGTCACCACGAGCCAACAGGGTTAGCAGTTGATCAATCGTCTCGTCGACGGCCGCACCGGCCGGCAGCATAAGCCACACTGCCCGAGGCCTGGGCAGTGCCGCGACTAGACCGCTCAGCGAGTAAGCGCCATCAAGGCCCTGGGCCACCAGGCGATCGACGCTGGCCGCCGTTCGAGCGTAGCCAACAACCCGGTGTCCGGAGCGGATGAGCCGCAAGGCCATTTGGCCGCCCATGCGGCCCAGGCCCACCATTCCCAAGTCCATTGCCTATCTCCAGACCCCTGCGCCCCAACCGACAGCGCATCGTCCGCAGCGCCGCCGAGGCGGGCCCGATGATACGGTCGGGGCGGCGCTGCGGCAAAGTGCGACCTACTCCCTGGCCTGCAGCCAACCGCCGGCCAGAGCCGGTGAGAGGGACCGCCCGGCGCGAGAGACAGCCCACTCCGTTGGCGCACGTCGCGCCGGCGCAGGGACGCCTACCCGCACCAGGACCGCCGTGTTATACTCGCTTACCGAATCAGCCAGAGCGCGGGCCTAAGGCCCGCCAGGCAAGAGGGGAGAAAGGGCATGGACCGCTCGTTTCAACGCTTTGGTGCCGCATGCGCCCTGGTGACCGCAGCGGCCTGGTTGATCGCCGCCGTCTTGCTTTACACGGGCCGGGCGGAGTCCGGACTGGCCAGCGTCTTTAGCACGCGCGTGCACACGCCGGCCGTCAACTACGTGCTGGCCATCGGCGGCCTGGCTCTTACAGCCGCTATCGCTGCCCTGCACGACCGGCTCCGCATGGGCGCTTGGGCCAACTGGGCACTCGGCCTGGGCATGATTGCTGGCGTGCTGACGGCGATCCAGTGCCTGTGGAATGCCACTCGTTACGCACCACTCCGGGCGGCGTACGATACGGGCGAGGAAGTGCACCAGATTGCCGTGAGCCTGGCCATGAGCACGCCCAATCCTGTCGACCCCCGCGGCTTCGGATCCCAGCTGCTGTTGGGCATTTGCCTGGTTGTCGCCGGCTGGCTCATGTTGGCCGGCAACTGGCCACGCTGGCTGGGTGGGCTGGCGATGATCGAGGGCATCTGCCTGGCCCTGGTGTTCTTCACCGGCCTGTTCGAACTGGGTGCAGTGCGCACTGTCCTGGCGGCGGTCGCCATCGGCGCCCTGGGGCCTGTGTGGTGGCTCCTGGCCGCCCTGGAGCTGTGGCGCGGGCCAGCGTCGACCTAAGCAGCAGTCGACCCCGACCCCCGTGCTGGCTTCCGGCTCGGATCGAGAACGCCGATGTAGGGCAGGCTTCGATACTGCTCGTCGCAGTCCAGGCCGTAACCGACGACCCACACGTCCGGCACCTCGAAGCCCAAATAGTCGATCACCACCGGCTCCTGGTGACGAGCGGGCTTGCTCAACAGGCTGCAAAGACGCAGGCTTGCCGGCGCTTGCCTTGTCAGATGTCGGCGCAGGCAAGACCATGTCTGGGCGGTGTCCACGATATCCTCCACAACCAGCACGTGTTGGCCGGCAATGGGGCCGCTGGGCTCGAGTCGCAGTCGCGGTTCAGCTGGCACAGTGGACGCGCCCTGGTAGCTGGCCAGGGCCACGAAGTCGATGCGGTGTGGTACCCTAAGACGACGAGTGAGGTCAGCCAGGAAGACGAATGCGCCTTTCAGGACCCCAAGAAGCACGAGTGGGCGCCAATCGGCGTAGTCGGCCTGAACGGCCGTCGCCAGCTCAGTTATCCGACGGTCGATTGCCTCCGCACTGATCAATGGTTCGGGCAGCAGGGTACTTGTCATCTCTCGCTCTCCTTGGCCACCTCGGGCCCGATCGCCGGAGCAGACAACCTGGCGCTCGCTGTCTGTCGGCAGACCCACACTTGCCAGAGGCGCGGAAGCGTGCTATAATCTAAGGCCGCGAAGGGGGGGCGTCAAGGCCTCCTTCATGTTCGTTGAAATGACTTTTCGATGAAAGGAGTGCAGTGAAATGACGATCAGGCGATGGGATCCTACGTTGGAACTGCGCCGCATGGAGGACTACTTCGATCGGCTGTGGAGCCTCATGCCGCGGCCAGGCGTATATGGCCGCCTGTTCGAGGGCGAGCGTTGCGCGCCCATGGATGTATTTCAGACCGCTGACGCTTTCGTGATTCGGCTGGCCTTGCCCGGCATCAAGCCGGATGACGTCACCGTGAACATCGAGGGCAACACTTTGACGGTGCAGGGTGAGGTGCGGCCAGACACTGACGTGAAGGATGAGGACTATCTCATTCGCGAACGTCGGTTTGGGAGCTTCCTGCGCTCGGTGCAGCTACCCGGTGGTCTGGACGTCGACAAGGTGCAGGCCGACTACCGGGACGGCATCCTGACCATCACCGCACCGAAGCGGGAGGAGATGAAGCCACGGGCCATTCCGGTACGGGTGACGGTGGAGTCCAAGTAAGCCGAGATGCACATCGGCTATGCAGCAAGGGGCGGCCGCAAAGGCCGCCCCTTTTGTTGATACGGACGGAGACGCGACACCGAGCGATCGGCGGCGGCCAAACCCGCGGCCCAACTGCCGGCCAGAATCCTAGGCCGAGGGCTCGTCGCGGAACACCTGCTGCGGCAACGGCAAGTATTGCGGGAAGACTTGGAGAATGTGATTGGGTGTCGGGTAGGTCACCCAGTCAAAGCCACCGAGGTAGACGGTAATCCCAGCCTGCGTGACGTCGCCCTCGAACACCCGCTCCAGCCCGGCTACCCGGAAGCGCACGAAACGCCGGTCGTAGTCCACGATTTCGGCGCTGGGCAGCCCAGAGGCGATGGTCTGGGCGAGCTCCGCCCGCTCAGGCGTAAGGCCGTTCTCGGGGATGTCAGGCCACCGATAGAACACGAGACTGCCTCCTTGGGGTAGCGTGGCGGAAGGCGGTGCCTCGACATCTTGAAGACCGCAAACTTTAACCATAGCGCCGGCTCTGGCGCTCGCCAAGTATCGCCTTGACCCCTGCCGCGGTATCGGCTACAGTCCACGTCATGGCAGACGGCTGGAGCCAGATCACTCCCGCCGAGGACCCCCCCGCACCACCGGAACTCGACGTTTCGGTCATCCTGCCTGCCTACAACGAGGAGCAGGCCATTGGGCCTGACCTGGACGCCATCCGTCGGGCCATGGAGGCCAGCGATCGGCGATACGAAATCATTGTCGTCGACGATGGCTCACGAGACGGGACCGCCGATCGGGTCCGCGAGCGATCGTGGGCGCGGCTCATTCAGCACCCCTACAATCGAGGCAACGGGGCCGCTCGAACAACGGGCGTCCGCGCGGCCCGAGGCAGGATAGTTGCCTTTAGTGACGCCGACGGCACATACCCCGTTGACCGCCTCCCGGACATGCTCCAGCTAGTCGATGCCGGCGCCGACATGGTGATCGGGGCCCGTCGCCGGGAGGCAGGCACACTGCGCTGGCTCCGCACGCCAGCCAAATGGGCTTTGCGCCGCCTGGCCGAATTCCTCACCGGTACCCGGATACCGGACCTCAATTCCGGCTTGCGTGTCCAGCGGCGCGATGTGACACTGCGTTACCTGCCACTTATGCCGACCACGCATTCTTGGGTCAGTACAATCACGATTGCTTTCTTGAATGGGGGCTACCGGGTAGACTGGCTACCTATCGATTACTATCCTCGCGTTGGTCGCTCGACGTTTCATCCCATTCGCGATACCTACAACTACCTCTCGATGGTGGTGCGTAGCGTGATGTACTTTGATCCTCTGAGAATCTTCTTGCCAATGGCACTCGGGCTGATCGGCCTCGGGCTGGGGAAGTACATCCTGATCGACATGATCTGGCGCTTCGGAGACCGGCTGCTCAGTGGACGCATTCCCTCCATGCCGGCCACAACGCTTGCCGTCCTGCTGACGGGAGTTCAGATAGCTGTTGTTGGCCTGCTGGCCGACCTGATCGTCCGTCGCACCCGGCTGTGAGCCCGGTGTCGGAGCGGGCTACCAAAGCCAACTCACCTGCCAGTCCTGGGCCAGCACGCCTGACGGTTCTAGCGTTCGGCAGCTACGATCGCGGCGTGGGCCGCAACGCCGTCCTGGCCGAAGGCCTGCAGGCAGCCGGGGTGCGCGTCCTCGAGTGCTGGACGCCTTTGTGGCGAGACACCGCCCACAAGCTGGCTGCCGTTCGCGGCACCGCTGTCGCCGGACGGACCGCCGCGCGCCTGGCAGGCGCCTGGTGGCGTCTGGCCCGGGCGCACCATCGATGCAGCGACTATCAGGTTATGTTGGTCGGCGCCACGGCCCACCTCGACATGCCTCTGGCTCGCTGGCTCTGCCGGCGCCGCCAGGCATTGCTGCTATTCGATCCGGTGGTGTCAATTGTCGAGACCGCCCTTGACCGGGGCCTTTTGACTTACGACTCGGCCCGGCTGCGGGCGCTCGGCGCATTGGAGCGTCGCCTTTTCCGCCTGGCCGACGTGCGCCTGGCCGACACGGCAGTCCACCGCGACGCCATGGCCTGCCAAACGGGCACGGCCGACCGCCTCTGGTGGGTCGTCCCGGCCGGCGCGCCGTCGACGTTCCGCCGTTTGACCCCACCTCTCCCCGATGCATCCCCGGGCCGCCTGCGGGTGCTGTATTTCGGGCAGTACATCCCGCTGCACGGCGTCGAAACCATCCTGCAGGCCGCCAGCCTGCTGCGTGATCAGGCTGACATTGAGTTCGAGCTGGTCGGAGTCGGACAGACCCTGGATGCCGCCCGCGACCTGGCCTCCCAACTGGGCCTGGAGCGGGTGCGGTTCCGACCGCAGTGGCTGACGATCGAGAGCCTCTGTCGGGAGCACGTTGCCGCGGCAGACATTTGCCTGGGGGTGTTCGGTCGCCAGACGAAGGCCGGCCGCGTGGTGCCGCAGAAGGTCTACGCTGGCCTCGCGTGCGGACGGGCGGTGGTTACGGCCGACACGCCGGCCATTCGCGAGCTGCTCCAACCGGGCCAGGAGCTCTGGGTCGTGCCCCCGGCCGCCCCAGAGGCTCTGGCGGCGGCTCTGCGCCTCCTGGCTGATCAAGACCAGCTACGAAGGTCTGTGGCCCGGCAAGGGCAACAGGCCTACGATCGTCGCTTCGCTCCACTCGTGCTCGGATCGGCCCTACGAGACGAGCTCGAAAGGCTGCTGGGCCCGCAGGCGGCGAGGAGCAGCGGAGCGGGCCACCCGTGGCCGGACAGCGCTGCATCGCACCATTGCCCATGAACGGGTTTTCCTGGCCGAGAAAGGGGCCCGGCCAACCGGGGGCCACGGCTCGGTCCGACGGATTGTGTGGCCAGCCGGGGGCCCTGCCGGGGATTGGGGGGCCCGGTTGCTGTGCCGGGAGCTGGCCGGTGCCGCAGGCCGGCCCCCGCCACCGCTGGCGAATCAGGTGGTTGGCAGGCTGGGTCGGGCGCTTGCCGCCCGCCGGCCTGATCCTCGACATTGGCTGCGGCTATGGCGCCCTCGCCGGACAACTGGCCTCTGCCGGCCGAGTTGTCCTGGCCATGGATATCGATCGCTGCCGGGTGAACCATGCCCGTCGGACCGCCCAGGTGGCCGGTCTGGCCGAACGCATCGCCTTTTTGGTTGCCGACGGTGCTGCCCTCCCGTTGCGCAGTGACTCGATCCCGCTGGCCATCGTGGCCGAGGTGCTCGAGCACATGGCGGGCGACCAGGCCGCCTTTGCTGAGGTGGAGCGCGTCATGGAGCCCGGGGGCTACCTGCTACTAACTGTGCCCTCAGGCGCCCACCGCTATGGGGCACTGGACCGTGTGGCTGGGCATGTTCGCCGGTACGATCGCGACCAGCTCGAGGACCGCTTGCGCTCAGGCGGCCTGGAGATCGAGCTGCTCCGCGGCTGGGGCTTTCCGCTGGGTCGGCTGTACGAGCGCATCGTGATGCGGCCGATCCTCTCATCTGGTGGGCACTCGTGGCGCGCCCGCGTGGCGCGTCGGCTGAGCGTCGGCCCTCTAGCTGCGATGCTGGACCGGCTGTTTGAGCTCGAGTCCCACCTGGCGGCAGGCCAGCTTGGCGCCGGCTGGCTCGTCGTAGCTCGCAAGCCGGTCAGGCGCCAGAAGGCGTAACACCTGGCTCCTCATCCAGCGGCCTACGCAGTGCCAGGCCCAGCGCCGCCAGGTTCTCGGCCGGAATCGGCGCCGGCGAGCCGGTCATCGGGTCCACGCCGGCCAGCGTCTTGGGAAAAGCTATCACCTCGCGGATGCTGCGCTCGCCGGCCAGCACCATACAAGTGCGATCGAAGCCCCATGCAATGCCGCCGTGCGGGGGCGCTCCGTATTCGAAGGCCTCCAGCAGGTGGCCGAACTGTTCTTGCGTCTGGCCGGCTGACAGTCCCAGAAGAGCGAAGACGCGGGTTTGTGTGGCGCGGTCGTGGATGCGAATCGAGCCGCCGCCCAGCTCATTGCCGTTGCACACGATGTCGTATGCCCGTGCTCTAACCGCGGCCGGGTCGCTCTCAAGCCGGTCCAGATCCTGGGGCCGCGGGGCAGTGAAGGGGTGGTGCACCGAATCCCAGCGCCCTTCATCGTCGTTCCACTCGAAAAGCGGCGGATCGACCACCCAGACGAAGGCCAGCTCGTCGGCGGGCAACAGATCGAGCCGCTGGCCAAGTTCTAGGCGTAGCTCACCCAGGCCGGCGGCAACCGCCTTGGGCGCGCCGGCCACCAGAAACAGCGTCGAACCCTCCCCAGCGCCAGTCAGATGGCAGAGTGCTTCGATCTCACCGCCTGACAGGTGTCGGGCCACTGGTCCGCGGGCCTGGCCATCAAACGACAGCCAGACCAGTCCCGGTACGCCGTGATGTCGAACCAGTTGCTCCAGCGCGTCAATGTCGGAGCGACTGAACAGCCGCGGCGCGGCGATCCCTTTCACTTGCCCCCCCTCCTCGAGCGCTGCGCGGAAGACGCGGAAAGAGCTGTCGCGCAGCACCGGTCCGACGTCAACCAGCTCCAGGCCGAACCGCACATCCGGCCGGTCGGTGCCGTAGCGGGCCAGTGCCTCGTCATAGCCCAGCCTGGGAAAGGGCACCTGGCGAAGCCGATAGTGCGGCGTCACATTCGTGACCAAATCTATTAGCAATGCTTCATTGAGAGCGATGATGTCCTCTTCGTCTACAAATGCCATCTCAAGGTCGAGCTGAGTAAACTCTAGCTGACGATCAGCTCGTTGATCTTCATCACGGAAACAGCGCGCAATTTGGTAGTAGCGATCGAAGCCAGCAATCATCAGCAGCTGCTTGATCTGCTGCGGGCTTTGAGGCAATGCATAGAAACGTCCAGGTTGTATGCGGCTCGGTACCACGAAGTCGCGAGCGCCTTCTGGCGTGCTCTTGATGAGGATAGGCGTCTCTATCTCCAGGAACCCCCGATTATTGAGGTATTGCCGGATGAAGGTGGTGATCTCGTGCCGCAACCGGATGTTCCGTTGCAGGCGCCCGCGCCGCAGGTCCAGATAGCGGTAGCGCAAGCGAAGAGCCTCGTCCACCTCCAGGTCACGCGACACTTCAAAGGGCGTGGGTCGGGCCTCGTTCAAGACCGTCCACTCTTCAGCCAGCACCTCGATGTCACCGGTGGGCATGTTGGGGTTTGCCTGTCCCTCCGGACGGGCCCGCACGATGCCGCTGATGGCCAGCACCCACTCCAGTCCGACCTCGTGGATCCGACCGAGCACGGCACTTGCCGCACCGGGATCGAACACCACCTGAGTTATGCCTTCGCGATCACGCAAGTTGACAAAGACCAGGCTGCCGTAGTCACGGCGGCGGTGCACCCAGCCAGCAAGGGTTACCCGCTTGCCGACGTCCGTCAGCCTTAGCTCGCCACAAGAGTGCGTACGCATCATGTCGTGGGCTCCATTCCAGAGGGCAGAGCACTTGCTTGCATCCTGGCGGGGCAACTTCCTGGTCACACCGCCGACGACCGCCGGCCTCGCCAGCCCGAGCCTTCCAGTCCAAGGGCCATATGAGGACAGCCCGGTGAGTCCGATCATACCCCGCTCAGGTCGAGACGAAAAACAGGGGCTCACGCGGAGCCCCTGCGCTGCTTTGGCGCCCACCGGGTCGGCCGATACTCCTTACCGCCCGGTGGTGCCGCTAGTTTTGCCATGACTCATGCGGCACCACCTCCTTCTCTCTATGATGGCAGATGAATCCGGATGAAGGTGATGATGACTCCGGAGGTTGTGCCGCCTCAGTCGCCACCATTATGCCCGTAGCCGAGCGAAAAGTCAACTCCTTCCGGGCCGCCGACAGCGGTTTGTCGGTAAGTTGCCAGCGAGCGGTCAGGTTGGCTATTCTCGGTGGCATGGTTGCCGGCCGGCTGGCGGTCGCGTCGTTGCCGGCCGCCTGGCGGTGGGCGTGGCAGGCCAGCCGCCTGGCGGTGGGCGTGGCAGGCGAGCTGCCACCGCCCTTGGCAGGCGAGAACCTGGTCGACGCTATAGTATGATCACCGCAGCCGCTAGCGATGCAAACCCGCTGGCCGCAGGTGGCGCGGAACGCAATGCACGGAGGGTCATCAAACATGCCTGTACGAAGCTACCTAGTTTGTTCGCTTATCTTTCTGGCGATTATGGCCAGCGTACTCTTGCTGGCCGGCTGTTCCCAACCCGCTGGTGGGCCAGCTGGTGGTCCCGGCCCGGGTGCGGACACGCCCGTGGAGAGTCTCGAACCGGGCTATCCGCGGCCGCCCACGGAGGTGCCTACGGCTGTTCCGGAGGGCTACGTGCCGCCAGCCTTGCGTACCGCCACCCCCGAGCCAACTCCCTAGCAACTCACTGGTCACAGGCAGCGGGGCCTGCAAATCCGGAATGGCGGACCCAAGTGTCGACCCCAACTCCGCTGCCCCCAGCTGCGGGCCGAACCTAAGCTCGATGAGGCGCCGAGGGGCTGGCCGGCGGCCTCGAGCGGCCGCCGCAAGGACCACGGTGATAGCGCTAGCCTAGCGCCGCTTGGGCCGTTTCTGGCTCCTGGTGGGGCCTGTCGCCGCAACCTGGCTAGTCCCGCCATCGTGCCCCTGATCCACGCGGTAGTGGCAGTGCTTGTACTTCTTGCCGCTGCCGCAGTGACAGGGGTCATTGCGCCCTAACTTGGCTCCCACGCGCACCGGTGCCGGCCGCTGGGCATCAGCCTGGGCCTGGCCCGCCATCCGGCCACGCCCCGCCCAGGCGCGGGCCAGCCGGCGGTTCGATCGATCTTCCTGGCTTACCGGTTCGGCAAAGAACACGCCCCAGACGGTGTCCTCAGCGATGTTGGCCAGCAGGCTCTGGAACATCGCGTAGCCTTCGCGCTTGAACGTCACCAGCGGATCCTGTTGGCCGAAGCTGACTACCCATATGCCGGTGCGCAGCTCCTCCAACGCCGTCAGGTGCCGGACCCACCAGTTGTCAATGGCCCGTAGCGTCACCAGGCGCTCGAGTTGGGCCATCAGCTCGGGCCCCAACCGGGCCACCTTGGCTTCGTAAGCTTGTGCCGCCAGGTCAAGCAAGTGCTGCTGGAGTGCCTCGGCTCCGAGGACGCGCCAACTCTCGGGATCCTCCGACTCGGGAATCGGGACGAGTGCCTTGACTGCTGTCGCTAGCCCGGCCAGGTCCCACTCCTCGCGAGCGTCGCCAGCGGCATAGCTAGTGACCAGGTCACCCAGAATACCCTCAAGCCGCTCCCAGATGATCGGCCGCAAGTCCTCCCGGCGGAGAACTTCAGTGCGCATCTCATAGATGACCTTGCGCTGGCGGTTGATGACCTCGTCATACTCCAAGAGGTGCTTGCGCAGGTCGAAGTTGTAGCCCTCGACCTTCACCTGGGCAGCCTCAATCTGTTTGCTCACGATGCCGCTTTCGATAGGCACATCGTCTTCGACACCGAGCGTGTTCATCAGGCTCTTGACCCGTTCGCCGCCAAAGCGCAGCATGAGGTCATCCTCCAAGGCCACGTAGAAGCGGCTTTCCCCCGGGTCGCCTTGCCGGCCGGAGCGCCCGCGCAGCTGATTGTCGATACGGCGAGCCTCATGCCGTTCGGTGCCCAATACGAACAGGCCACCAGCCTCCAAGACCGTCTCGCGCTCGCGACGGCACTGCTCCCAGGCCCTGGCCAGTGCCTCCGCCCAGGGCGTGGGATAGCGCTCCCGGGGATCCTGGCCGCTGCGCAACATGGTGACCGCATCATCCCATTCGAGCGTCGACAGGGTGGTCAGGTCGAAACCGCGCTTGCGCAGCTCGGCCCGGGCAATGCCCTCCGGATTGCCGCCCAGGAGAATGTCCACGCCCCTACCCGCCATGTTGGTGGCAATGGTGACGGTGCCAGGGCGACCGGCCTGGGCGATGATTTCCGCCTCGCGCTCGTGGTTCTTGGCGTTGAGCACCTCGTGTGGGATGCCCTCGCGCTGCAAGCGGTGCGAAAGCATCTCACTGGTCTCAACCGCCACAGTTCCGACCAAGACCGGCTGCCCAGCCTTATGGCGGCCGACGATCTCGTCGACCACCGCCCGCCACTTGGCCTCCCGGTTCTTATAGACGAGGTCTGGATGGTCAATGCGGATGACCGGTCGGTGGGTCGGTATGACTGCCACATCCAGGTTGTAGATCTTGCGCAGTTCCTCGGCCTCGGTGGCCGCCGTGCCGGTCATGCCAGCCAGCTTCTCATACATGCGGAAGTAGTTCTGGAAGGTGATCGTGGCTAGCGTCAGCGACTCGCGCTGAACGTGCACGCCTTCCTTGGCCTCGATAGCCTGGTGCAGGCCCTCTGAGAACCGGCGCCCGGGCATCAGCCTGCCGGTGAACTCGTCGACGATAATGACCTCGCCGTCCTTGACGATGTACTCATGGTCGCGTCGGAAGAGCACTTCCGCTTTCAGGGCGTTCTCGAAGTAGGGCGTCAATTCATAATGCTCTGGGCTGTACAGGTTGTCGATGGCCAAAGCCCGCTCGATTTTCTCGATGCCCGCCTCGGTTGGGGTGACCACGCGCATCTTGTGGTCTACGGTGTAGTCGTCATCCTCGCGCAGACGACGCACGAGCTCGGCGAAACGACGATACCAGTCGGTGGCCTCCTCCGCCGGCCCGGAGATGATGAGGGGCGTTCGTGCCTCGTCGATCAGGATGTTATCCACCTCATCAACGATGGCGTAGTACAGCTCGCGCTGGACCCGCTGTGACAGGTCCCAGACCATGTTGTCGCGCAGGTAGTCGAAGCCAAACTCGTTGTTCGTTCCGTACAGCACGTCGGCTGCATACGCCTCGCGCCGGTCTACCGGCCGCAGGTGCTGGTAGCGATCGTCTTGAGCCTGAAAGTCAGGGTCATAGCGGAAGGAGGCCATGCTCGGGTCGTTGCCAATGCTCTGAATGACCCCAGCAGTCAGGCCCAGAGCATGGTAGACCGGGCCCATCCATTGCACGCCCACCTTCGACAAGTAGTCGTTGGGGGTCACCAGATGGACCCCCCGGCCAGTAAGAGCGTTCAGGTACAGCGGCAGCGTGGCCACCAGCGTCTTGCCCTCGCCGGTCTTCATCTCCGCGACCAGGCCCTGATGCAGCACGATGCCGCCGATAAGCTGCACATCGAAGTGCCGCATGCCTATCGTCCGCCTGGCCGCCTCGCGCACCACGGCAAAGGCCTCGGGCAAGAGGTCATCCAGCGTCTCGCCAGCCTCCAGCCGCCGACGGAATTCCTCTGTCTTGGCGCGCAATTCGGCGTCCGAGAGGCGCTCGAAATCGGGCTCCAGGCTGTTGATGCGCTGGATCAGGGGAGCGTAGCGCTTCGCCACGCGCTGTTCTGGATCGCCGACGACCTTGGAAACGAGTGTCCTAAACATGCATGCAAACCTCGCCGCTGACCGAGCCGCCCGAGCTAAGGCACGGAGTCTGGCTCATTATAGGGACATCGCCACCGGCGGTGACAGCGTGCGCCTGAGTGGAGGGTGGCCTGACCGAGTGAGAGCCAGGCTACTGGGCTCCCGAACAGCCTGGCCGCAAGTGGATCGACTGGCGCTTGAATCCGTCGGCGGCCGATCACTGCCTTCGGGAGAAGCCTCCCATCGCGGCGACGCTGTCAGTTTGCGGAGCCGTCAACGGCCTGACCGGCAAGGCCGAGTTGGTCGGCGATTCCCTGCATCGCCTCCAACACCATCGCAAAGTGCTCCTCGAGTGAGACTCCCAGCTCCGCCACAGCGCACTCGACCTCGTCGCGGTCAACCCCGCCGGCGAAGGCCCGGTCCTTCCACTTCTTGCGTAGCGAGGAGACTTTCACCCCCGCCAGGTCTTTGTCAGGCCGCACCAGGGCCACCGCCACCACAAAGCCTGTGATGTCGTCGCAGGCGTGCAGCGCCTTCTCCAGGCGCGTCTCGCGCCGGACCCCGGTGTAGTCGGCATGGGACAGGACGGCTCGGCGAATGTCGGCTGGCCACCCCTGAGCGGCCAGTATCCTTTCGCCCTCAATCGGATGAGCCGGCGCCTCCTTGGTGGTCTCGTAGTCGAAGTCGTGCAGCAGGCCAACGATGGCCCATTTCTCCTCGTCTTCGCCAAACCGACGGGCGTAGGCACGCATCGCCGCCTCCACCGCCAACATGTGACGCCGCAGATTCTCGCTCTGCGTGTACTGGCACATTAGCTCGTACGCCTGGGACCGGTTGTACTCCACTTCTCGCCCCCGTTGTTAGCTCGCAGCTTGTGGCTGGTCCTGCCGAACTCGACAGCCCATCCCGCCGGTCAGCCTAGCTTTGGACTGCCTCGCTGATCCAGAACAACTGACGGCTGACACGCCGACCCAGGCCGCGCCGATCGCTTCCCCGCCGGCGCTCGGCCCGGCCTGGCCATCTTCAGCCCCGTCGACCTATCTTCGCCCGCCCGTCCGCGACGAGCGGCGTCGCGAGGAAGTGGGTGGCCTCTCCGGTGGAACGTCTTCGATCACCACGTCGGGGATGATCGGTTCGATGTCGTCGGCCAGTTCATAGATCTCCTCCTCAACCTCCTCGGCGGCCGGCCGAGAGGATCCCTCGACCGTAACGGCCGGCGACGGGCTGGGGGTCGGGCCGGCGGAGCTGGGGCCCGCGGTTACCCCATTGGCTGACGAGGTGCCCTGCCGCGCTTCGGGCTCGCTCACGGGCTCGATGACCACTTCCGGGAAAGCCACATGCTCAGCCGGCGCCTGCAACGCCCGCTGGTCGATCCCCCGGATCCGGCTGTTGCCCTGGAAAACGCCCCCGTCATCGATCATCACCTGCCCGACCATGATGTCACCAAGCACCTGGCCGTGACTGAGTATCTCAAGCCGACCGGTAGCATCGATGTTCCCCCTCACCGCCCCGCCCACGGTTATGTTGCGGGCGGTGATGTTGGCTACCACTTTGGCACTTTCGCCGATAACGACATTGCCTGCAACCTCGATCACACCCTCGAAGATGCCATCGATGCGCACGCCGCCATCGCTGCGCAAATGGCCAGTCAGGCTGGCTGTCGGACCGACGATGCTCTCCAGCACTTCGTGCTGGGGGCGACGCGCGTCCCTGCCGAAGAATGACATCAGTCCCATCGTTCTCCTCTCAGCGCTGCGTTGTTCCATCCATCGACGGCCGCGGGTCCAACAGCTGACCGTCGTGCCACACCTCGTAGTGCAGATGCGGCCCGGTCGAGGTGCCCGAACTGCCCGACATGCCGACCACGTCCCCTTGTCGCACCACCTGTCCTCGCGCCACCTCCAGAGCCGACAGGTGGGCGTATAGCGTGTTGTAACCGTTCTCGTGCTGCAACAGGACGCACCAGCCATACCCCGGTTGCCAGCCGCTGCCCAGAACAATCCCGTCAGCAGTCGCCTGCACTGGTGTCCCGTAAGCCACGGCGATGTCAATCCCGGTGTGGAAACTGGGCATGCCGCGGAACAGGCGCCAGCCGTAAGGCGATGTTACCTCCCCGCGGGCTGGCCAGTTTGCTGGCTCTCGAGCCGCCCCTGGCCGATCCGCCGCCGAGTCGGTGGCTCGGCTCCGCGCCTCGAGGTGAGCCTGGAGGGCGTACAGTTCGCCCAGTCCGGCGGACAGCCTTTGGCGGATCAGCTTCAGCCGATCACGGTCGATAGCCTTAGCGTCGCCCCGACTGCCCCCGGTGCCACCCGCCCCATCAGGTACTGCTGACCAGCTAGCCGGACCGGACGGCAGACCCATCTCCTGGCGAAGTCGCCGGCTCAAGACATCCACACCATCGAGCTGCAGCTCGATAGCCTCCAGCTCGAGACCCAGGGTCTGGCGATCATTCTCCGCTTGGCGCAGCTGCTCGTGCTGGTGCGCGACCGTGCGCTCGAGCTCCGTCTGGCGACTCGCCCGCAGCGATAGCTCAACGGCTTGAGCAGCAATTCGCTCCTCTTGCCGGCGAGTAAGGTGCTCCAGATAGGCCCACCGGACCATCAGGCCGGCAACCAAGAGCAGGAGAATCGGGCGAAGGCTGGCTGCGATCTCGAGCGTTGGGCGCGACCGCTCCCTGGGCCGCCACGCAATGGCCAAGGTCATGTCCTTCCGGGGCGGTGCCGGCGCCATCTAGGCCGGGCAAGCTAGCCATGATAGCCGCCGCCCGGCCTCATGTCAAGGAACAGGTCCAGCGACAGGTCCATTCATGCCTCGATGACTAGAGGACACCACAAAGGAATCCGGCCCCAGGCCAGGCCGCTGAATTGAGCGTAGCGGCCGCCCCAGCTCGACCGTTCAGTAGGCGTGAAAGAACAGGAGGCCTCCCTGCCATGACCGTGCCACCTTTGCCGCGCCGCTGCCTGGCGGCCGGCCTGTTCATGCTCCTAGTGGCGCCGCCACGACAGCCGGCAGTCGGGGCAATTGGGCCCGGCTGGGCTCTTGCGGCGCTGGGATCTCGAGAGTGCCATGTTGAAGGCGAGCAATTGGCACAACCAGGCCAGGTCGAGCTACATCAGCCGGTGGAGATGACCCTGCAGCTCTGGGCATCCTGTCCCGTCGAGGCGCCAGGCAAGGCGGATGTCATGCTGGCTCTGGATCACTCGGGTTCGATGAACCAGGACGGGAAAGCACGAGCCGCCCGCGACGCAGTGCGCCAGTTCGTCGACTGGGTCGACTTTGAGCGCGATCGGGTGGGCGTGCTGGCCTTCAACGAGAGCGCTTACATCGTGCAGCCCCTCACCGCCCGACGCGACCGCGTGCTCAGCGCTCTGGACGACATGGGGGGAGCGTCGGGCGGAACCTACATCGCCCAGGCGATCGACCTGGCCGACGCCGAGCTCAGCTATTCTGGCCGCGCCGATGCCGCCCGGGTGCTCATCTTGCTCACCGACGGTCTTGACGATGCAGGGGCGATGCGGGCCGCCGCTCGTCGGGCGCACGGCCACGGCATCATCCTCATGGTCATCGCTCTGGGCAGCGATGCCGCCCACGAGGCGCTCCAGTCGGTGGTCAGCGCCGAGCGCTACCTCTACCTGGCTCCCACGCCAGCTGAACTGGCAAGCATCTACCGGGACATTGCTAGCATCATCCTGACTTTCGTGGTCAGCGATGTGCAGATCTCCGATCAGCTGGCTCCTGACGTCGCCTACATCGCCAACAGTGGCCTGCCTGACGAGCCGCAAGGCGAACGTCAGTTGCGCTGGAGCCGGAGCACGCTTCAGCTCACACCGACGGTCATCCGCTACCAGGTCGAAATCGGCCGCGTCGGTAAAGTCCAGCCCAGCCAGTCGATCCGGGTAGAATACACTGACGGCGACGGCGTGCGCCGCCAAAAGCTCCTGGCTCCAGCAACGGTCGAGGTAAAGGCGCCAGCCGTTCACTCCCTCTTCATGCCCCTCTGCCAGCGCCACTGGTGTCCGACCCGGATCCAACATGCCGACGTCGTCCTGGCCATTGACAGCTCGGACAGCATGAAGGGTCACAAACTGGGGCAGGCGGTCGCCGCGGCCCGCACCTTCGTCGAGTTGCTCAACGTCCCGGAGGATCAGGCGGCGGTCCTAACCTATGACCAGACGGCCATCGTGCGGCAAGCTCTTACTCCCGATCGTAATGCCCTGCAGCGGGCGCTGGAGGGCATCACGTCCGGTTCCGGTACCCGCATCGACCGCGCCCTTGAGGCGGCGTTGACCGTGCTCGAGGGCCCCGGGCGATCTCCGGGCAACCGCCCGGTGGTCTTGTTGCTGACCGATGGCATCCAGATCGAAGAGCGCGCTCGAGCGCTGGCAAGGGGCCAGCAGGCCCGTCTGTCAGGTGTCGAGGTCTTCAGCATTGGGTTGGGCGCCGACGCCGACCGCGAGCTCCTGGCCGCCGTCGCTACCAGCCCAGCCAACCTGCACCTGGCGCCCCGGCCCTCGGACCTGGAGGCTATCTACCGCCAAATCGCTGGCCAGGTCGTGTGCCGTTAGCCGGGCGATCGGCGGACAATCGTCGGCCACCGGATGGGGCTGGCGGCATAAGCGCCAGTCATGAGCTCGCCAACTCCGGCGGCCAGCCTCGCCAGCCCACCGGGCGGCTTGGGGCGGAACCTCTCACCAGCCACGCCTACCGACCACCTTGAGCCAGATAAACTGTCGTGGCCAGGCTGGCGAGGCACAAGACAATCCAGTCACCCGGTGACAGGCGGTAGTGCCGCCGCTGTGTTCGGCCAGGCCGGGCGAAGCCACGCATCTCCAGCGTCTCGGCCAGCTCGTCCGCCAGTTTGAAGCTCTGATACAGCAGTGGCAAGAGCAGGGCCGGGGCGTAGCGCAAGCTACCCAGCGGCGTATCAATGGCCAGGCCGCGGGCCCGCTGGGCGTCCCGGACACTGGCCGCCCGGCGGCTAATGACCGGCACGAATTGCAGGGCTGTCATGAGCACGAACGCCGCCGGGAAAGGAACGCCACCGCTGCGCAGCGCAGCTCCCAGCTGATGGGGCGTCATTGAGCCGAAAACCAGCACTGACCAGGCTACCATGGCCAGCAAGCGCAGCACCGCCGCCACAGCCGCCCCCTGTTGGCCGGACAGCAAGCTGAGCACATACACCAGGCAAGCCAGGAACGCCGCCCCCCGCATGGCTCCCGCCAGCCGCTGGCCAGCCCCCACCCACAGAGCTGTCAGGCAGGCAAGCCCCAGGGCTGCGGCCAGCAGGCCCAGATGGCGGGTCGCCGCCAGGCCCAGGATCAGCAACAGAAGCAGGCTTACCCGTGTCCGGGGGTCAAGCACTCTGTCGCCTCGGATTGGCCCAGCAGGATTCGCAACCAGCTCAGCCCGGCAGGTCGCAGGCCATAGGTGCGAAAGCGCGCCTCATCGCGCATGAGCTGGTCCGGGCAGCCATCGGCGGCCAGGTGCCCCCGATCCAGCACCAGCCAGCGCTGGGCCAGCTCATCCGCCAGCTCTACATCGTGAGTGGCCACCAGCACCGTCCGACCTTCGGCCGCGCAATCGGAAACCAGTAACGCCAGTTCGCGCCGGAAGCGCTCGTCCTGACCGGTGCTCGGCTCATCGAGCAGCAGCACGCGGGGCCGGCAGGCCAGGGCCGCGGCGAAGCTCACCCGCTTCTTCTGGCCCTCGCTCAGTCGGAACGGCGAGCGGTCCAATAGCGGCCCAAGCTCGAAGCGCTCGATCAGCTGATCGAGCCAGACCGGATCGTTTGTCCCAAGCGCCTTGGGCCCAAAGGACAACTCGTCACGCACCGATGCTCCGAAGAACTGGTCGTTCGGATTCTGGAAGACGTAGCCCACCTGGCGTGCTAGCGAGCTCACCGGGCGGCGCCCCACGGGAAGGCCCAGCACACGCACCTCGCCGCGACTCGGGCGCCGCAAGCCGTTGACGAGCTTGAGCAAAGTGGTCTTGCCAGCCCCATTGCGGCCCAGCAGGGCCAGGCGCTCGCCGCTGGCGATCGCCAGCTCCAGATCCGCCAGCACCGCCTGCCCGTCGATGCTCGCCATCACCGTTCGGAAATCGACGGCTGGGGGCGACGGCGGCGAGGTACTCCGCGGCTGACCGGCCGGCGGCAGCCTGGAGAGCAGTCGCTGGCGGGCCGCCGCGTCTTGGCTCAGCCTCCGGACAAGCGCCTCCAGGTCCAGCGGCACTTCCCGCAGGCCGGCAGCCAGACCGCAGCGCACCGCAAGCGGCACGTTGACTCCATGGCGCACCAGATCCTCGCTCATCAGGCGTTGCGGCGGACCATCGGCCACTACTCGCCCGCCGTCCAGCACGATCAGTCGGTCCACCAGGGCCAGGACGGGACCAAGCCGGTGCTCGGCGACAATGATCGTCACGCCCTCAGAAGCCAGGCGCCGCAGGATAGCAGCCAATTCCTCGCTCATCGCCGGATCCAGCTGGGCAAAAGGCTCATCCAGAGTCAGCACTGCCGGGCAGACCGAGAGGGCCGCGGCGATGAGGAGCCTTTGTTGTTCGCCGCCGGACAGTGCCTGCGGCGGCTGGTGCAGGCGGTCGGCCAGGCCGACCAAGGCGGCTGCCGCCCGGACGCGCGACTCGATGCTGGCCGCCGGCAAGCCCAGGCTTTCCAGCCCGAAGGCAATCTCCTCTTCAACCGTCGCCGAAAACAACGCTCCGGCCGGGTTCTGCGGCACCAACCCAACATGCTCGAACAGTGTGGCCGGGGCCTGCTGGCATACCGACTGGCCGGCGACCCACACCTGGCCTTCGAGTGTGCCACCGTGAAAGTGGGGAACCAGGCCATTCAGACAGCGCAGCAGGGTGCTCTTGCCCGATCCGCTGGGGCCCACCAGCAGCACGAACTCGCCTGGTGAGAGGCACAACTCGACATCTGAGAGGACCGCTGCGCCTCCGGGATAGGCAAAGCTCACAGCGGCCAGCTCGACGCTAGGCCTGGGCAAACTTATGCGCCGGTGTCAAAGCGCAGCACCTCGGCCCGACGCAGCGCCACCAGGACCAGCAGGCCCAGGACCACCCCGGTCAGGCTGCTGATGGCGAATATCGAGACGTAAGCGCTGGCTGTCGTCTCACGCCCCATGACCAGGGGTGCCACCAGCCAGCCGCTGACCACGGCGCCGATGAGGCCGCTGCCCACAACCTCGGCCAGTGCGGTTGCGGCCAGGCCGATGCGCTCGCCACGCAGGATCGACGGCCGCCCCGGACCTGGCGGCGGCGAATCAACCCGCAGCGATCGGGTGGCGCGCCAGGCCAGCCCGGCCAGCAACGCTCCGATCATGCCGCCCGGGAACGCCAGCACCGTGCCCGCGCCCGTCGCATTGCGGATTACCGCCGCGGCAAAGGCGATCAGCGTGGCCCACCACGGGCCAAGAGTCACCGCCGCCACCAGATTCACCAGATGTTGGCTTGGCGCCGGACGGGCGCCGCCTACGGGCACTGAGAGGTGTCCCAGCGCGGCCGCGATGGCGGTGAGCACTACGGCGTAGGCTACCTGGCGCGCGCTCGCGGTAGCGAACTCGCGACTGGCCAATCGCCACGCGGCCACTCCGGCCACGCCAGCCACCACCAGCACGAACACCAGCCGTGCCGGCGTCCAGGCCGGCAAGGAGGCCAAAGCCAGATTTCCGTGCATCTTCCGCTCCTCAGTCGTCACTCGGTAGCCGGTCTAACCGGTCGGCTGGTCAGGGCCGCGTCGACCGCGGCCCGGATTTCCCGCGCCGCCGCCTCGACGTCGGCCGCGGCCAGCACTGAGCGAATTACAGCAACTCCTTCCGCACCGGCGGCCACCGCCTGGGCAGCGTTCTCTGCCGTCACACCGCCGATGGCCACGATGGGCAACCGGGTGCAAGTCACTACTCGCCTGAGACCTGCCAGACCAATCGGGGCATCGGCATCCGACTTGGTCCGCGTGCCGAACACGTCGCCGACCCCCAGGTAGTCAGCCCCCTGCTCAGCTGCTGCCCTGGCCAAGTCAGGGCGGGCGGTGCTAAAGCCGACAATGGCCCGGGGCCCCAGGATGCGTCGGGCAGCGGCCAGCGGCAGGTCGTCTTCGCCCACATGCACTCCGTCGGCGCCGCACGCCAAAGCGATGTCGGCGCGATCGTTGATGACCAAGGGCACCGCCCTGTCCCTGGTCACCGCCAGGACCGATCGCGCCGCCTCGAGGACCCAACGTGCGGGCCGGCTCTTGGCCCGCAGCTGCAAGATAGTCGCGCCGCCAGCTATCGCCAGCGCTGCCAGCTCACTGAGCGAGCGGTCGCCCGCCGTCGCAGCATCCAGAATTACGTACAGCCGTAAGTCAAGCTCTCTCTCCATTGCCACCTGCCTGTCTCTAGAAGTGCCGCCAGCCGCCAACCAACGGTTCCTGGCCGCCGTCCGGCAAGCGCAAAGTCAAAGCACCGCCCTCGGTCAGGCGTCCGATGGCCACCACCGGCACGCCGGTGCGCATGGCCACCGTCTCAATCAACCGCGGTGCGGCGCCGCTTGGGGCAGTCAGCAGGAGCTCGTAGTCCTCACCACCGGACAGAGCCAGCCTCAGAGGGTCCTGGCCCAGAGCCTCGGCCACGGCGCGGGTTGCCGCGGCAATGGGCAGACACTGAGCCTCAAGCACGGCACCCACCTGGCTTCTGGCACACAAATGGCCCAGGTCAGCCGCCAACCCGTCGCTGATGTCAATGCAGGCCGAGGCACCCAGCGGGCCCAGCAGTGGGGCTACTTCCAGCCGCGGCTCAGGAGCGCACTGGCGGGCCAGAACAGCCGCCCGATGCTCCGCCGAAACCCCAGCGGCCTCGGTACCGGCTAGCAGGTAGGCACCAGCCGCGGCCGCGCCCAGGTCGCCGGTGACCAGCACGAGGTCGCCCGGCCGGCCTCCGGAGCGCAGCAGCAACTGCTGGGGCTCCACTTCGCCTAACAGCGCCAGGTCGAGGACCAGCTCTGCGGCTCGCGATACGTTGCCACCCACCAGGTCAGCTCCCCAGCGGGCCAGCTCAGCCGCCAGCCCCTCGGCGATCCGCAGCGCCAGCTCACTCGACAGGCTGGCCGGCGCCGACAGAGCCAACAGGCCGTGGGTAGGCCGCCCACCCATGGCCGCAATGTCGCTCAAGTTCACCGCCGCCAGCTTGCGGCCAATCGTCTCCGGCGGCACCCGCTCGAGCCGAAAGTGCACTCCGGCCACCTGACTGTCGATAGTTGCCAGCTGCAGGCTTCCGTCCCTGGCGCGCAGCACCGCAGTGTCATCGTCCCCCGCGCCCACCACGGTGTCGGCGCGCGGTGCTCCGAGCCGCGAGACAATGGCCTGGATCAAGGGGAATTCGCCCAGGTCGGCCACTGTTAGCGCCGGTGTGTTCTCGGGCGGGTGGGAGTGCGGCGCCAACTCGCTCATCCCGACCTGGTGAGGCTTGCCAGTCGCACCCGCGCCCCAGCGGCCAGTGCTTGCGGTGTCAGCGCCGCCAGCGCGTCCAAGAGCGCCGCCCGGAAGGTGCCCGGCCCCGCGGCCTCGTTAGCAGCCTGCTCGCCGGCCAGCCCCAGGGCCACCAGGGCAGTCAGCGCTGCCAGAAAGGGCTCGGCGCCAGCGCCCAGACAGCAGCCAACAAGCGCGCTGGCAATGCAGCCTGAGCCGCTGATCTGCGTCAAGAGCGCCGTGCCGTTCTCGACGATCGCCAGCTGGCTTGCGGTTGCCACCACATCTCGCGGCCCGGTGGCGGCCACGCACAGGCCGTAGCGCCGCGCTAGCCAGGACGCTGACTCGGCGGCTGGCGGCAGCACGCCCTCCGCTGCGGCCGCCGCACTTGCCTCCGCGGCCGCCAGCTGGGCAGCGGTATCAACGCCGCGCACCGTCCGCCAGCCCTCAGGCCGAACGGGGCTACCTAGCCGAGCCAGGTGGACGATTTCCCCGGCGTTGCCCCGGACTACCGAAACCAGCAACTGGCTCAGGAGGGCTTCGGCCGCAGCGGCCCGGAACGCCGTGGTCCCCACGCCGACCGGATCCAGGACGATCGGCACCCCCACCCGGGACGCGGCCTGACCTGCCAGCCGCATCGCTTGCAACCGGTCGCTCTCAAGCATGCCCAGGTTGAGGACCAGTGCGTCCGCCTGACCAGCCACTTCCGCCACTTCCTCCGGAGCCAAAGCCATGACCGGTGCACCACCAAAGGCCAGGATGGCGTTGGCTGTGTCGGGCAGGGAAACCGGTCCAGCCAGCTGGTGGACGAGCGGCCTGCGGCTCCGCACCGCCGACAGCACCTCAGCCAAAGCTGCGCTCAGGCTGGCCGGCACACCAGCGGCCCAGGCCGCCGCCAGGTTGGGCGTCGCCGCCGGAAGCTCCCCGGAGTGGGCCCTGGCTCCAAAGCCGCGGCTGGCGGAGGATGGGTCGCTGCCGTTGACCGATTGTCGCCGGCTCATATCTGTCGCGGCCTCTCAAGCCGCCAGCAGCACAGGCGATAGGCCACGATGTACAGGCCGAAGGTGATGGTGAATGCCGGCAAGCTCGAGCCCAGGACCGTGATCCGGGGCAACCAGGACAGGCCAGGTTGGCTCGCCGCCAGAGCATCAGCATGCAGCAGCGCCTCGTAGGCCAGCACGCCCAGCAGCCACACTCCCAGGGCCAGCGGCCGGAAGCCGCCGCGAAACCAGTAGGTACCGGCCGACCGGAAGAGCGCCGGTTGGTCATAGGCCCGACCGCCCCGGACGACATGGTAGTCGGCCAGCAACAACGCGAATAGTGGTACGAACAGTGCACCAATCGCGTAGAGAAAATTCACATAGTCAGCCATTTCCACCGTCGACGCGAGCAGCATCCCAACCACGGCAACAGTGACCAGCAACGCCCGCTGTCGCAGTCGCGGGAAAACGTTTTGGAGCGATATCGCCGCCGAGTAGATGTCGGCGAAAACGTTGTCCGTCTCATCCACCAGGATGAGCATTAGCGCCAGTGCCCCACCGGCCAGGGCCAGCATGGCGACAATCAGCTCGCTGCCGGTTGCCGCTGCGCCACCAGGTGTCGAGAGCACAAAAAGTAGTCCGAGCGTGTAGAACCAGATGTTGGCGATCAGATAGCCAGCGAAGGTGCCAGCGAAGGCCGAGCGCCCGCTCTGGCCAAAGCGGCTGTAGTCAGCCACCAGGGGCAGCCAGGATACTGGCATGGCAATGACCAGGTCGACAGCCGGCCAGAAAGGCGCGTCCGCGCCTGAACCGGTACTCAGGCTCGCCAGCTCGAAGCGCCCCAAGAGCCGGTAGGTCAGATAGGCCGAGGCGGCCAGCATGGCCCATATCCCGAACTTCTCCAGCCACTGGCGCACGACAGCCAATGGGCCACCGAGCGCCAGAAGCAGGCTGAAGAGACCGAACAGAACCACCCAAAGGGCCAGGCCGCCGCGGCCGAAAAGCTGTTGGCTTATCTGGCTAGCCGCCAGGCCCATGATCCACAGCTCGAAGGCCGTCCAGCCCACCAGCTGGAGTACGTTGGCCAGCGAGGGCAGATAGGAGCCCCTCACGCCCAGCACCGGACGCAACAGCACCATGGTCGGCACGCCCTCGATGGCGCCGATGCGGCCAGCCAGGGCCAGCATCGCCACCCCGACCAGCGAGCCAAGCAGGATGGCCGCTAGCGCCCGACTCAGGCCTAAAGGCTGCAGAAGCGCCCCGGCCTCCATGACCAGCAGCCCCACCCCGAGGCTGCACCACAAGACCGCCAGATCGAAGCCCCGCAGCTTGCGCACCGCGTCGGGCACCGGCTCGATACCCCAGGTCGGCGGTGCCTGAACCTTGGGCCAATTGGGCATAGCAACCCCCTTCCGATAGCGATGCTACCCCAGACGGCTGGTTGATCGCCCCGGAAGGGCAGCACGCCCTCGGCTCAATGCTCCGGCTCGGCGAGAGCGCGCCAGGTGACAGGAAAAAGCCGCGCCCTTGGGGCGCGGCCGAGGCCACCACAGCTAAACTGGCTCCCTGCGCTGGCATTACCCAGATCAGGTTCGTCGGGTCGGTGACCGCGTGCCACCCTCTCAGCCGGGCGATTCCCAGCTCCCCGATTGTCCTCTACATTGTCCATTCTACATCCCTGGCCACCGGTGTCAAGCATCACTCGTCCACGACCCCGCCTAGCGTGACACCGGCTCAACCAGAACGGCGCCGACGACGGCCGACCGGGCCTGGGGATTGGCGTCGGGCCCGCTGACCACCTGTCGCTCCATGGTCAGCGGATCGTACAAAGCCACGATCAGCTCATAGCGACCCGGTTGGCAGTCCGCACCCACCACCAGCTCGTGCCTGTCGGTCAGGTACTCGCCGGGCAGCCAGCTGGTAGTGGGCCGCTCACCGCCAGCTGGCACGCCGTCGTGCTGGGCCGCGATCCGGCCAGCAGCGTCGACCAGCTGCGCCGTGACGTGGTAGGAGCGAGCCGCTGGCGCCAGCACGTGCCAGGTCAGCTCAAGCACCAGCGGCTCTCCCGGAGCCAGCTGCGCCAGCACCAGCGACGGCTGGTCGGCGGCCCTCCGCCCGACCTGCCTGGTCCGATACAGCCTGACCCCGTAGAGTTCGGCCAGCGAGCCGAAGCGGGCCGCGAGCTGGCGCTGTACCGGCGGCGCTGTGGTCGCCACCCGCCGCGTGTCACGGCTGCGGAGGCGGACCTGGCCGATAACCAGCGCCTGGCCCAGACTCTGGCCGGACAGCTCCTGGACCTCGAGCCTCACGTCATAGACACCCGCCTCAGCCCAGGGCAGAATGGGCACCTCGATCTGCTGGCGGGCGACAGTCCCAACCGGCCAGCGTGAGCTGGCCAGCCCTGGTTGGCCAAGCTCGCGAACGGCCTCGCCGCCAATCTCGGAGCGGGCCGGTGGGGCTAACTGCACTCGTACCTGCACGTCGCCCAGTCGCGCGCCAGCACGCCACCACAGATCACTTGTCCAGATGCTACCGGCCAAGAGCTCCGCCTGGGGCAGAGGACCCGTGCCCAACAGCTCCAAGCCACCCCACTGACCCCTGACTGCTGGCGGACGGACGACCGCCGAAGGATCGGTCGGGGCGCCACCCGGCCAACCGGCCAGCCCGAGAGCCCGCTCGGCCTTCTGCCGCGAGGCCAGCCAGGGCCGCACCTCGACGGCGCCCACCACCACCGCTGGACCCAGAGGAGCGCCATCCCCCCGGCGCAGTTCTAGCGGCTCAAGTCTGCCAAACTCATAAAGGGACAGGCGCACCTCGTAGGAGCCCGGTGGGGTCCCGGGCGGGATCACGAGCCCACCACGGTCGGCGGTGAGCTCGTCAGCCAGCCACTGGTGGGTCAGGCGCCGCCGCGTGGCGGTGAGTGCCCTGTCTGCCTGGGCCCACTCCCGGCCCTCCGCATCAACGAGCCTTAGGGTCATCATGAGCGGCTCAACCGTCGGGCCGGCCGAACGCCAGGCGGTGGTCACGACCACGGCCTCGCCAACCCCCACGGTGGGCGGCGCAATTGCTGCCGCCAGCAGCGAAGGCCCTTTCTCGATCGCCGCCAGTATCGGCACCGGCGCACCACGCCGTCGATAGACCTCAAACTGTTGCGGATCACGGCGGAAAACGCCGACCCTCTCGTAGGACTCCGCCAGCCAGGCCTCGAAGTCGGGCAGATCATGCAGGAATCGCAGCTGCCCGTATTCCTGATCGTCCACTCGTGTGCGGTCGACAAGCACCAGCGGCGGTAAAGGCTGCAGTTGTTCCAGCTCGCCCCGCAGCCGGCGCCAGGTGATCTGCCCGCTCTTCGCCGCACCGGCCGAAAGCGATGCTGCGCTATAGGTCGTCGGCCGCCGAGCATAGAAGTTCAGTTCCGAGTAGTCGCTCAGGACTACCGCTGCCGGCGAGGTGCTCAGGGTCACAAAATCGGCCAGCCGCCACGTCCCATCCTCCCAACGCCAGCCTGTGTCGCGGTCCACCAACAGGGCCGGTACCACGAAGGCCAGCACCAGCGCGCCGCCGATGAGTCGTTGTGCCGACCCGGCCCAGTCCGACGGCGCCGCAGACCGCTTATCAGCCGTCCAGCGGACGGCGACACCAAACAAGGCCGCCAGAGAGGGTAACAGGTAGATGAGGTGGCGCGTCCAAAGTTCGCGGGTCAGGAAGAAGAATACCAGTGCCGTGGGCAGCTGCCAGGCGAAAAGAGCGACGCCACGCCACCGGCGGCGCACTCCGACAGTCGCCACCGCAAGGGCCAGCAAGGCGACCAAGGCATTGTTGTTGTAGCGAAGGAACTCGGCGTACAGACCGCAAGCCTTGCGCCAGACTTCGATAGGGCTCAGCCCGGCCCCTTGCATCAGATGGTGGCCGAGCACCGCCGTCCAGATGGGCGTGCCCACCAGAGAAAACAACCCCAACCCGCCGGCGGCCACCATCCCGGCCGTTCCGGCCAGCAACCCCGCTTCCAACAACGTTGCCCGCCAGGGACGGCGATGGGCCCAGCCGTCATGCAGCAGCCAGGCCAGACAGCCCGCCAGGGGCAGGACCGCGAACAGCTTGCATAAGATGCCGACGCCCAGTGCCAAGCCGCCGGCCACATACCAGAGCCGTCGGCGTGGGAGATCCGGCCTGGTCTCTAGACCTGGCGCCAGGCGCGGTTGGCCATCGTCACACCCCAGCGCCGTGCTCGGACAAGTGCCCGTGGCTCGTGCCAAAGAATAGAGACCCAGACAGGTGGCCAAGAGCATGAACGGCTCGGGGCGAAAAGTTCGGCAGTGCAGGTAGATATCGGGATGGAGCAAGAGCACCAGGCCGGCGGTCAGAGCGGCCAGAGATCCGAAGAGCCGCCGCACCGTGGCCCACAAGATGACGCCGCCAAGGAGGGTGAGGCACACGGCAAGGGACCGGCCCACAACCACACTCGCACCCAGGGCGCGGAAGACCAACCCGCCACTGAGGAGAAAGGCCGGCAGCTGGGGGGTCAGAAAGTCCCGGTAAGGTAGTTCACCCAGGCTGACGCGCCAGGCAGCGTACAAGTAGCTGCCCTCGTCATCGTTGATTAGCCAGGCATCAAGTCGCCAGAAATACAAAGCCGCCAGGCCGGCAAGCGCCACCAACGCGATCCAGTCGCTGGTGGCCGCGCGCCTGCGCCAGCCAACGAACATACCAGGCGACCTGCCACTCCAAGGCCTCATCGGCTAAGCGCCAGTGGTAGGCCTGCCGGCTCCTCCGGTAGCCGCGATGGCCGGCCATAGTCGACGAGCGAGCGCCCGGCCCCCCGGGCCAACTCGCTAGCCCACGGGCTCGCCATTGCGCGCCGCCGGCTGCTACTCGCGGTGCGCGCTGGGGGCGAATATCCGGGCGCTGCCGATGCCATAGCGACTGATGCCCACTGCCCGGGCAGCCAGCATCACCGTGGCGTCGGTCGATATGGCCGCCGAGCGAACGGCTACGCCGATCGCCGGCCGAGTCACCCAGTTGAGCCCGCGGTCGAGCGACCACTGGGCACCCTGCTCACCGACCGCCAGGACAACGGCCGTCTGCCCATAGCGCTCATCCTGTGTCGCTTGGCTCACCAGATCGTAGGTGCTGCGCGACATGGTGCTGTTCTGGGTCCAGTTCTTGCCCCCGTCGTGGGAATAGACCAGACCGCGGTCCGTGCCGACGAAGATGCGGACGGGATCAGCCGGTGTGACCGAAAGCGTGTGCAAAGCATATATGGACCGGTTGCGCAACAGCGAGTGATCGACGCTCTGCCACGTCTGGCCGCCATCCCGTGAGACCTGCAGCATGTTGCCCAAGCCCGTCGCCGGCAGTTTCTTGCCGGCGTAAATCGTCTGGTCGGTCCCGAACTTCGAGGAGATCGCCACTGCTGTCCAGGAGCCGTCAACACCCAGGGGTCGCCAGGACTCGCCACCGTCGGTGGAGATGTGCTCGGCGGCCACGAGCGTGCGGTCGGTGCCGTATGATGGCGACAGGTCAAGTGAGGTGGCAGGTGCCGGACCCGGCGTTCGCCGCCAGGTGCGGCCGCCATCGGTGGAGCGCCACACGCCACTGGTGGCGGCCAGGAAGATGGTGCGATCCACGTCGAACTGGGGCGACCGCCGGATCACGTAAACCGTCTGGTCAGCTCCTCGAGGCAGACCGCTGTCGAGCCACCGCCAGGTGCGGCCACCGTCCGTGGACTTGTACAGACCCGAACCGTGAGTGCCAGCCAGCACGTCGGCTTCTGAGCCATCTGGTAGGAAGGCCAGCGTCGTCGCTCGTCCGTTGCCGAGCTGGCGAACGCAGCGGCTCCAGGAACGGCCAGCATCGGCGGTACACCATACGCCGTCACCGTCGGTGGCCAGGAAGGCCTTGCGGGTCCCGATGTAGGGCGGTGGCGTGGGACGTGGCGGCGGCAGAGGCGCACCCTGCACCCAATCGCGCAGCAGATACGGCACGAAGAGGATCTTCCGCTCCGGGTCGACCTCCGGCGGGATGTAAGAGAACTCGATGTCCATGGCGATGGCCATGCCCTGGATGCCGTCCTGCCCAGGAAACAGCCGCCAGGTGAGGCCACCGTCGCTAGACACAGCCACCACCTCGCCCTGGCGCCCGGCAATGGCGGCCATGATCACCGGGTCGCTGGGCCAGCCATTCGAGACTGCCAACCCTTGAATCCGCTCCGCCTCCAGGGGCAGGCGCTCCCAGGTCACGCCGTCGTCTTGTGACAGGTAGAGGCCATTCCGATTGTAGGCGAACACATGCCGCAGATCGCGGTCAAAGCGTCGGGCCGGGTCATCGCCGTATTCCATGGGGACCAGCAATCCCTGCTCGGCCACGCTGCCAGCAGCCGAGCCGAATGCCGGCGCCCCGGTGGCCGGCACGCCGACCAGTCGCCACTCGCGCCCACCGTCCTCGGTCTTGTAGACACCTCGGTCAGTGCCGACGAACATCGTCCCGTCCAGCGCATAGTGAGGCGAGAAAGCCACCGCTCCGAACTCGAACCGCGGTGAGGCATCCAGCTCGATCACCACTTCGGTCCAGCTCGAACCGCCCTTTTCCATGCGATACAGCCGCCAGTCGTCGCGCGTGATGCCGTAGGCCACCTGGTCACGTCGGAAGTCGGGCGACACCGCCAGGAACCACACCGGCGCGTCACCTCGCAGGCGCGTGGCGTACCACTGCCGACCACCGGTCGTCGTTCGCTGGCCAACGCCCTCGGCAGAGGCGATAAAGACCGTTCCATCCGGACCGGCCACCAGGTTCGCCACATCGCCGGTGGCGCGCGGGAGATACCAGCTGGCGCCGCCATTGCGCGAGGCAAATGTCTCATGCCCGCCGGCAAACACCAGCCGGCCACCCGTCGTCAGCGCCGAGACCCCGACGCCAAATACGGGCCCGCCCTCCAGGTCAGTGGCAAACCAGGAGAGGTCTTGAGGCGGCACTGCTGCCGGAGCTGGTCGCGGGCCGTCACGCCTGGCGGGCAGCAATTCCTCGGCCAGCGCCCGGCCGTCACCGAACGTGGATGTGGCAACCAGCGCCGCCAGCCAGCTCAAGATAGCCAGCCGGCCTAACAACCCCAGATGTGGGCTTCCCATGGCGCTTCTACCCCTTTTCGATGCCAGCGGCATCCAGGACTTCCCGAACGGCATAGATGGGTTTGTCCTGGGTCTCATGGTAGGTTCGAACAACGAGCTCACCCAGCAAGCCCATGGTGATCAGCTGTATGCCGACCACCAAGAGCAAGATCGCCAGCAAGAGCAGCGGCCGTGTACCTATGTCCTGGTGCCCAAGCAACTTGATCGCCGTCAGGTACAGGCCGATCAGGAAGCCAACAGCGAACGCCAGGATACCGAGACCGCCAAAGATGTGCAACGGACGTGTGCTATAGCCCAAGAGGAAGCGGAGTGTCAAGAGATCCAAGAGCACTCGCGGCGCCCGGCCAAGGCCCAAGCCGTACTTCGAACGGCCGTGAGCCCGAGCGCGGTCCCGAACCGGCACCTCGCCCACGGAAACGCCATACCAGCTGGCAACGGCGGGAATGAACCGGTGCAGGTTGCCGTAGAGGCGGGTGTTCTTCACCACCTCACGGCGATAGGCCTTTAGTGAGCAGCCCGTATCATGCAGGCGGACGCCGGTCAGCCTGGCCATGACCCAGTTGCCAACTTTGGACGGCAGGCGTCGTCTCAACAGCGGCTCCTGCCGATCGCGGCGCCAGCCGCTGACGATGTCATAGCCATTCTGCTCCATGGCCTGAATCAGAGCCGGGATATCTTCAGGGTCGTTCTGCAAGTCGGCATCCATAGTGACTACGATCTCGCCCCGGGCCGCGTCAAAGCCGGCCGCAAAGGCCGGCGTCTGTCCGAAGTTCCGCCGCAGCCGAACGATGCAGAACCTTGGATCACGGCCATGAAGTTCGGTTAGGGCCTCGAACGAGCCGTCTGTGCTGCCGTCGTCGACAACAATCACCTCCCAGCGCTTGTCCAGCCGCCCCAATACCGCCGTCAACCGCTGGGCCAACTCAGGGATCGAGTCCACCTCATTGTAGAGCGGGATGACCACGCTGAGTTCCGGCGGCTCGGCCAGGGGAGCCAGACGTACCGGTCCGTGGGGCCGCTGATCCTTCATGGCGTCCCCGCACTTGCCACAAGCTGCCGCTGCCAGTCAACTTGTCGCGCCAGACCCACCTCCAGCCCCGTGGTCGGCTGCCAGCCTAGATCTCGCCTGGCCTTAGCGGTGTCAGCCACGGCCTGCCGTTGCTCACCTGGTCGCACCGGCCCATACACGACCTGGGCGCGCTCACCGGTCAGGCGCTCCAGCAGCCGGAGAGCATCCAGCGTCGTGACCGGCTCGCCGCCGCCGATGTTATAGATGTCGTTGGCTGGCCCGCGTTGCATAACCAGTAGCGTGGCTTCCACAGCGTCGTCGACGCAGGTGTTGGCTCGCACCACGCGGCCATCGCCAAACACAGTGATTGGCTCATGGCGCAGCAGCCGGTCGATGAAGATGTAGTATCCCATGTCCGGCCGCTGGCGGGGCCCAAAGACGGAGAAGTACCGCAAAATGGTGAAAGGCAGGCCGAAGTTCCGGCCGTAAGCCAGGATCAGGTGCTCGGCCGCTAGCTTGGTCACGCCATAGGGTGAATCCGGCTGTGTAACGTGGCCTTCATCGCCCGAGGAGTCTCGGCCGTAGACCGACGAGGTCGAGGCGTGGATGAAGTGCCGCACACTCGACTGCCGCAATGCCTCAAGCAGGCGTTGCGTCGCCAACACGTTGCAGGTCAGGTACTCTTCGAAGGCGGTCCAGGACCGCAAGAGCCCGCCCATGGCCGCCATGTGGAAAACCACCTCGACATCGACCAGGAGGGGTGAAAGCTCGGCGGTGCGCAGGTCAGCCTCGACCAGCCGGAAGCCAGGGTGCGACATAGCCGCGAGGAGGTTGGCCTCTTTGACGGCTCGAGGGTAGTAGTCGGTGAACGCATCGACGCCAACTACCCGGTGTCCCGCAGCCAAGAGACGGTCCACCAGATGGCTGCCAATGAAACCGGCCGCACCCGTTACCAGGCACAGCTGCGACTTCTGGCCCTCTGCCTCGCGCCACATCGCGGCTATTGTATGCGCTCGGGGCGCATCACGGAAGGCTGCCCGGCCCCCAAGGACTTGACGTGCGCGCGGGCGCCAGTTGGGCTAGAATTGTTTACTCGCGATTCGTGTCGCCGGTGGGTGCGCAGGTTGCTGGGGCGCCCGCCACGGTTCAGGAGGGAGTAGTCCGCATGGGTACGCTCAAGAGAACGCTGGTTGGCCTCATCCCACTGGCGACGCTGACTATCGGTATGGGCAGCCTGGCTCAGGCCAGCCGGCCGTTGCAGCAGGCAACGCCAACCCCAACTGCCGCGAGCGCCTGCCTGCCTGACTTGCGGAAGTGGATCGACCCGTCGCAGCTGCTGCTCGGGGACGCAGCTGCCGTCACCTTGGTGGTCAGCCAGACCTGTCCCGGCCTCCGGCAGCCAATCGACATCATCCTCCTGGCCGATGAGTCGAACTCCATGACCATGGCCAAGGGGCAGGTCGGCATCAGAACCCCAACGTCGCGTCCGCTGCCAACACGCGGCACACCTGAACCGGGCCAGACCCAACCGCCGGAGCCACCCGAACCACCGCCTGGCGAGCCAACCAACGCACCGCCAGGCGATGCCACGCCAGGTGGCCAGACGGGCGGCGGCGAACCGCCATTCTGCAATCCCAGGCGTCGACAGGGTGGTGATGCCACAGAACCGCTGCCGATTCTGCCCACGCCCATCAGGGAGACACGCACGCCACCGCCGAGGCCCCTGCAAGAGTCGCCGGTGCCACCTGCCGAGCCCACCTTGCCCCGACAGAACGAGCCACCCGTGCAGCCGCCGGGACCGATCATCAGTCCGGAGCCGACTGAGGACATCAACGAGCTTGAGCCACCGGGCAGCGTCGACCAGATCCGGGAGATAAAGACCTGGATCCGCGACTTCCTGGACCAGGAGAGCGTGAAAGCCGACCTGGCATCGGGTGCGCTGCGCATCGGCTTCGTGTCGTTCAGCGACCGGGCGCGCATACGGCAACCAGTCACCGACCAGCCGACGAAGATCATCGCTGCCGCCAACCGCATGCGCGGCGGCAACATCACCCGGCCCGAGCCCGGCTTGCGAGAGGCGGAGCGACAGCTCACCGAGGCCCGCAAGAAGGCCGGCGCTGATCGCGCCCAGGCCATCTTCTTGCTGTCAGATTTCCAGTTCTGCAACCGGGACGTGCGGCCCGGCGCCCGACGCAGCGGCGTCCAGATCGTGGCCGTAGGCTTTGGCGTGCGCCCGTACGATCGCAACAAGTTGCAGCAGATAGCGAGCAAGTCACAGTGGGTGCTGTCCGGACGTGACGTGAACCGCGCTGCTCGGGTGTATGAGTCGGAGCTCATCCAGAAGCGGCAGGTCGCGGTTGCGGAACTCGTCGTCCGTGACCAGCTGACGGACACCATGAAGCTGGTGGTTGGCTCGACCTATCCGCCCACTCTTACCATCACCGGGCAGATGTTGGAGTGGCGGTTCGCCCCACCCAGCCTGCCAATCACGCTGGGCTACAGCGTCCAGCCTCAGCTAGCGGGCGTGTGGCCGGTCAGCGTGCGCGCCCAGGCTCTGTGGACCGACTCGGAGAAGCTGGCCGGAGCAGCCGACTTTCCCCGGGTGAGCGTCGAGGTGCTATTGCCCACGCCTACGGCGACTAGCACGCCCACTTTGACCCCCACGGCCACCGCCACCGACACTCCAACCGTCACGCCCACGCCTACGCCAGCAGCACTCCATCTGCCGATTCTGTTCCGGGACTGGCCACCCGCGCCGACGCCGACGCCAGCGCCCACCAAGTGCGTGCCCGAGCTCCAGACGGTGGACGTAGCCGCGGTCGTTGATACCTCCACCAGCATGCTCGAAACGACGCCCGGTGGGACACTGGTCAAGCTTCGCGCGGCCATCGAGGCCGCCCAGGAGCTGGTCAACCTGCTCAAGAGCGAAGATCAGGTAGCGGTCGTCGGCTTCAACAGCCGCGCGCAAACCCTGACTGGTCTCACCAGTGATCGACAGCGCATCACCAGCGCCCTTACCGGCCTGGCTGGCACCACGGCCGTCGGCACGCGCATCGACCTTGGTCTGCAAGCGGCTTTGGACGAGCTCATCAGTCCTCGCCATAAGTCGACCCACAACCGCTCCATCGTCCTGGTGACAGATGGCCGACATGTGGGCCCGCCGGGCACGGAGGCGGTCATCGAGGTAGCCGACCGTATCCGCGCTGAGGGCATTAAGCTCGTGACCGTGGGACTGGGTGCCGACATCGACGAGCCGCTGCTGCGGAGCATTGCCACCACCCCGGAGCTGTACTTCGCAGCACCCAACGCTGAGGGCCTATTGGAGATTTACCGCCGGATCGCGATCGTCATCCCCTGCCCCTAGCCCTCGCGGCGGAGCGATGGCAGATATAGACTCGGCGGCGGCGGTGGCGTAGCCGTCGCCGGAAGCGGCGTTTCGGTCGGCAACGGCGTTGGCGAAGGGATGGCCGTCATCGTCGGCGAGGCGGTGGCGGTCGCCCGCGGCGTGGCGGTCGGAGGCGGCGCCGTCTTCTGCCAGGCGACCGGCCACTCGAAAAGCAGCGGTGCGCCAGCAGGACCGAACCACAGCACGCCGGCGGCAGGACCGCTTGCCTCCTCCATGCCGGCCAGGTCGGCGCAAACTTCAAGGGTGACGGTCTCGCCTGCCTCCAGGCGCGGCGGTGCGGTGGTTGTCAAGCGGTCGCCCTGTATGACGTCCATCACCAGGTCGAACGTCGTGCCGGGGTTGGGCACACGGGTACCCAGTACCCAGACCTGATAGGCACCCTGCGGGGCAATACCACGGAGCGCGATCCGCTCGCTGGCCCGTGCTCCCGTGCTCTGGGCTACAACCTCGCCGGGGTAGGTGAACTGGCCATCGGCGTTAGCATCGCGCAACAGGAAGAGGTCCAGGTTGTCTTGGGCATCGCCGGTCAGGGTGACGGTGAAGCGTCCGGCATCGGTGGTCAATCGGACACCATGCTTGAAGCTGGCCGAGGCCGGGTTCTGGGCATCGTCCTGGGCTGCCGGCTGACGCTCGATTCGCTCTGGCACCGACAGACCGAAGGCCCGCAGCCGGAAGCCCTCGAGGTCGACCTGGCTCGTTATCTCCAGGCCGGCGCAGTCGGTGCCGTAGAGGGCCAACGGTGAAGGCCGGATGCGGATCGAGCTGACCAGGTGCTCGAACGGCATGTCGATCGCGGAGCCGGAGAACAGCACATTGTGGAGCATTACCTCATGCAGACCAGCTCTGGCTGGCGCCATAAGCCAGTCTTCGTTGCCGCCCGAGGTGGTGTCGAACGGCCAGCGGCTGCCGGAGACCAGGTAGGAACTGCGCACCAACAGGCCCATGCTGTGATGGCCATACCAGCCCGGATCGGCAAACGGCGGCGTTGCGGTGCGATTCGATGGGTCATCCGGATTGCTGAAAGCGTCGGCCGCCGGGCCGTATACCCGAGTATCGATGTCTGACTGTCGCGTGTCCTCGTCCTGCCAGGTAGTGCGGAAGAGCCAGTAGGTGTCCGCCGGGGGGTGCTCGGCGTCGACAAACAGAAAGCGCCAGTCGCCTGACTCGGCACGCCAGGACCAGTTGAACGCCCCGCGCACTATGCCGTTAGGATATGGTGCGTCAGGGTCCAGGTCGTCATCGCCTCCCAAGCGGATGCTCCCTAGCCAGTCGTAGCGGGCGCCGGTCTGAGCAGTCACCGGGATGACCAGCCGCTTCTGGGGCAGCTCGTAACCCCCTGGAGTGCGAACCGGCCGGTCTCCCGGGTCACGGTCGTAGTCAACGAAAATCGCCCCCTGCCAGGCACCGGTGGGGGCATCGGCCGGAACGGCGTAAGTGGCGCGGAAGGAGGCTGAGCCCCGAGGCGGGACTGTAACCTGCGCCGGCGAGATGGCGAGCCGCGGGTCAGGCCCCCAGGCATAGAAGTCAATCCGGAACCGCAGGTGAGATTGGGGCAACGGATCTGCCTGCCGTACGTGCCACACGGCTATGTACAGGCCATCCCGCCAGCGCTCAAGCGGATGATGAACGGCGACCTGCCAGTTGTTTCGAGCGCTGGAGTCCTGGCTGAAGCGGTTGAACTCCCACTCTTGAATCTCGCTGGCCTGATAGTCCACCGGGAACTCGCCATCAAGACCGTGCGGCACATAAGAGCGCCGCTGCAGTGTGACCGTGATTTGGCCACCGGCCTCCAAGACCTGCCGCAGCTCGAGCCCTGAGCGACGGTCGATCATCACCGCCGGTATAGTGATGCCCTCATTGCTGCCCCCCATGGTCACCCTGGAAGTGCTGCCGGTGTAAACCACCCCCCCAATCGCTCCGGCCCGTTGAGCATTCTCGACCTGAATGCGGTAGGTGCAGGAGCCACGCTCCAGCAAGGCGATCTTGCCGGCAACCGGTTGGGACGGTGGCAGCGGCCGGCCGCCACTGTCATTGCAGGCCAGCCCGTAGTAGGCCAGGTGCCCAGACAGTCCTTCGGCGGTGAGCGGCTGTCCCACGGAGCCCGCCAGGGCGTCGATCGATCGTTGCTCATCGGCCCAACTGGCCGTAAGCAGGGCATCAGTCCGAGTGCGGTGGTTGACCGCGCCGTTGCCGTTGGCATCGACCCACAACGCACCATCGCCGTTGACATCGGTGTGCTGGAGCACCGCCAAGCTGAAAGCGTTGTCCTGCGTCAAGGCCGCGTAAGGAGGGTCGGTCAGGTCGAACTCGGCCATCGGGAACACGCCTCGGACCACCATGAGCTCCGTGCCCGCCGGCACTTGTTGGCGGTCAATGGGGATCAGATAGTCGGGCACTCGCCCTGGCGGCGACTCGGCGGCGATGTCGGTCACCAGGGTTGTCTCGTAGGAGCCAATCCGACGCGGCGAACCGGCCGACAGCGAGGTCACGATCGGCTCGTCCGACGGGTTAACGAGTTCGATGCTGGTGCGATAAGCAACGCCCCTTTGAACGAGCTTGGCGAAGGCAGGGTAAACCGCGCCCCGATAGTCCCCCGGCACCCATTCGGACGGCGCGGCATAGAGGCCGTGCCGCCCGGCGGCGATCCGCACCGAGTCGCCAGCATCGACGACGCCGGCACCGGCGGCGAACGGATCGTAACCAGAGTATCGCGCGCCGGCCATGAGCAAGGCCTTGGCTTCTTGGGCCGTAGGCCAACGAGCGTGCCGGTCGCGAAAGGCCTGGTAGGCCAGCGCCAGAGCGCCGGCCGCTACGGGCGAGGAGCGGCTGGTCCCGCCCCACAACCCTTGGGCATACTTGCCACTGCTGCCAGAGGCAGTCATCAGGTTCACCGGCTCAGCACCAGCGGCGTAGGCACCGTTGGCGGCTACGGCCGGCCCGATCGAGCCGTCGGCCCCGGGGCCGCGATTGGAAAAGGGGATGATGTCGCCGAAGGTGATCTGTAAGGTCTCGGTTATCGAATCGCCGCCGGTCGAGCCCATCTGAGTTGAGGCCGCCACGTCGATGGCCAGCTCGGGGCTCGGGGGAGCCAGCGTGCCGTAACCCGGTGCGCCATTACCAGTCGAAAACAGGAACGTGGTGGAAGGTGCGAAGTGCCTAACGTAGTAGTCGACCAGCCTAGAGCCAGAGTCCCAGCCGTCGTTGTCGGTACCCGAAAACCCGTAGCTGTTGGATGTGACCTGCAGGTCGTCGTCGGCGCGGTTGGGATCGTGCCCCAGTACAGCATAGCGCCAACCGGCCTCGAAGCCGATGTTGACGCTGTATACGCTGCCAATGGAAACCAGCCGCGCCTCCGGCGCCAGGCCCAGGTTCGCCGCGGGCGGCCTGCCACTTGCCAGGTCGCGGAAACCAATCCAGTAGTCATCAGGAAACGGCAGCCGGCCCTGACTAACGATGTTAGAGGCGCAAAGAGTGCCATGGTCCCCAGGATTGGCGACCAGCAAGCCGATGACCGACCCGGCCGGCGCTACCTCATCGAGCCCGAAGAGCCAAAGGCCAGGGAAGGCATGCTCGCCATCAGCAATGAAGTAGAGCAGTCCACCCGACAGATCGGCGTAACCGTCTGGGGGCAGCGAGACATCACGCCACGAGAGCGGGTCCTCCTCGGTCGTTGGCTTCTCGTCGGTGAAATCGTGATCGCCATCCAGGTCCACAAATACCGTGTCGTAGCGACCGGCGACCTCGGGGTCGGTGATCAACACGCCCGTCCACTCGCCCTGCACGCCCTCGGCGGGGCGCGCGCCCAGACCGGCCAGCCAGCTGTCGGGGTGGTGCCCAAAGCGCACTTCGCCGCTCCGTGAAGGCGGCACCACATAGTCGCAGCGTTCGTCGCCCAATTCGCGGGTCCGACCGCTGCCCCGGTTCAAGAGGGGCCGGAAGCAGGCAGTGGGGACCAGCCGACCTCCGACCAGGCGCTCGCTAACGGCCGATCGCTGGTAGAGCTCGATCATTCCACTCTGAGCGGTGCGCGTCGAAGCCTGTTCGGGCGACCGGTTGCCGTCCAAGGCCCTCTGGTAGCCGACCACCGGGTCAAACGCCTGTGGCCAGCCGGCATAGGGATGACCTTCGGGCAAGGTCTGCCAGGTGCCTTGCAGGTCCGGGTGCGCGAAGTCCACCGCATAGTCCAGCACACCAACCACCACGCCGGCACCGGAGTAACCCATCTGCCATGCTTCCCTCGCTGCGTGGTTGGCCTCTACGTCATACCAGCCCTGCACGCCCCAACCAGCGTCGAATTCCCGACGGGCCGGCCGGTGCTTGATTCCGGCCGCCGCCTGAGCCGCTGACCAGCCGGGTGCCGTCGCCAGGCGTCGCCGCAGAGCGGCAAGATCCGTTGGGCCGCGATCGGGCAGAGCGCGGCCGTCGGGTGGCTCGGAAAGCGAATCCGGATCACCGGACGACAGCGCCACGACCCCCGGCTGCCGCGCGATGGGCAGAATCTCCGAGGACGGCAGGTGAGCGATCGTCACATGTTCGCCGGCCGGCCAGACGAAGCGGTGGATGAAATCGGCCCGATCTTCGAGGGCCAGCCGGGCCGCGGACAGAATCACCACGTACTCCCAGCGTGACGGGTCGGCTGCCAGGGCCACCTCGCGCAGCTTGTCCTCCACTTTCTCAAGCGGCTGGCGGCCGGCTAGCTGGTACAGGTAGGCAGCAACAGCCGGATCTTGACCACCGGCTGCCGACGGCCAGGCCCCGCTGGCCATTCCTCTGGCCGACAGGATGAGGCCCACGAGACCGCAAAGAGCAACGGCCAAGAACGGGGGTGAAAGGCGGCGTGTCATGGCAACTCCTCCTTGCGCGGGCACCGGAGCGACGGGCGGGGCTCCAGCGGGCGAGAGCCGGGCACGATACCCCAGGGCCGGTTAGTGGTCAAGTCGCCCGGCAACCGGCGCCGGCCAGCCCTGCCCGAGCAGCCTCAGGCCACCGACGCTGGCCACGAGCCAGTTCATCAGGCCGAAATACACCGAGACGGCGGTCGCCTGACTGGGTGAGACCGGCACCTGCAACATGCCCAACAGGCCCACATACGTCCATTCGCGGACGCCCCACCCCCCGACTGAGGGCAACAAAGTCGATAGCGAGACCAGCGGCACCACCAGACACCAGTCCAGGACCGATACCCCGGACGCTCCCATCGCCCGGCCAGTGAGTACGTTGGCCGCAATCAGCAGACCGGTAAAAAGCACGGACCAGGCTGCAGCTGTGAGAAGGGCCCGGGCATCGTACTCGGCGAAGGAGTCGGCAAACCGGGCCAAGGCCGGCCAGGTGGCGAGCCGGCCCAACCCTGGCAGCCTGGTCAGCCGGCCACGCCAACGGGGTGCGCTGAGCAGGACCAGACTGCCCACCAGGCCAATGACCGTGGCCACCAACAGGGCAGCCCACAGGCCGGTCGGAACCCGATGGCGTGTCAGAGCCAGAGCAATAGCGCCCACCGGCAAGAGCATCATGATGCCGATGGCGCGGTCGACAACGACAGTGCTGGCAGCGCGCGCGCCACCCAACCCGTCCCGACCCAGCAACAGGCTGCGTACAACGTCCCCCCCGAAGCCAGTCGGCAGTAGCTGGTTGAAGAAGGTGCCCACCAGGAAGAGGTCGGTGCAGCGCATCAGGCCTACCTCGTGCCCCAGGGTCCGCACCAGGGTGCGCCAGCGTGCCCCGCGAACCACCGAGCCCAAGAAGGCGTAGGCGAACAGGGCGGCCAGGAGGTACCGAGGTTGGCCGGCCTGCATGGCGGATCGCACGCCACCCAAATCGGCACCTCCGAACCGGAACAATAGACCCAGCAAGGCAGCGCTGAACGACAGCCGCAGGGCTGCAGTGCGCGCCTGTGACTTCATGGTCCCCAGACCGGTTGGGTAGTTCGGCTCGCCTGGCCCGGTTCGACGCGACGATATGCCGTAGCTGTGGCGACCTCGCTGGCAATCCCGAGCTGCTCTTCGCGCCGCGCCGCGCTCTCCAGAACCAGCCTTGGCGCCTCCACCTCATTGCGGTAGAGAACCAACCACGCCCGTTGCCAGTCGCGAGGGAAGTCCTTTTCCACGGCTTCCGACACCTCCTTTTCAGTCCAGTGACCCCAGAAGCGAACTAGTGGCGTGTCCCAGTCGTAGTGACGGGCAAATGCGGTCTCACCGCCAGCCAAGATCACATCGCCGGGCTTGAGGCGGGCCTTCAACAAGGTGCGTAGTTCGGCCAGTGAGCGGTTGGAATACACCCATACGAAGTCGATCCCGGCCAGGCGTCCAACGAACGCCGGTGGCGGGCCTGCCGGCCCACGGTACTCGCCCAGCAGCCCCGGGTTTTGTTGGCGCTGCAACTGGCTTATATAGAGCACTACGTAGTCGGTAGTGCCGGGGCGGTACCCATCCGCCGAGCGCGTTCGGCCGTGGAAGAGCGGTGCGAAGTTGGCTACGCCTCGCACCGTGACCTCGAGCTGATCGGCCCCCGGTAGCCGGTTGAGCCACTCCGCTGCAAGGTCGTAACCCTCACCCCAACCTACCAGAATGGCCCGTTGAGCCCCATTCGCCCCGCCGAGCAGAGGATTGTAGTATGTCAGCTCGTACGGGTGAGCGGCCACCACCGAAGCCAGGTGCGCCAATAGGGCTAGAGCCACAAGGGCCGCGCGTGGACGAGCCGCCGGGGCGCAGCCCGCTTGTCGCGCCACACCCTGGGCCGCCTGCCAGGGCCACGAGATCAGGAGGCCTAGCCCCATACCAGCGGCCAGATTCAAGGCCGCCAATGCTGGTAGCAAGTAGCGATCGAACTTCTTAGGGCCAGGAGTAAGGAGCAGGGAGAAAACAACGGCCCAGGCGAACAGACCCATTAGCACACCAGCCACCATGCCACCCGCCTCGCCGGCGGCCACGGAACGCTGCCGCCGCCAACAAGCGACGTACAGTCCGGCACAGACCAGACCGGCCCAGGCAGTCGGGGTGAGGCGGAAGGCTGCCGCAACGGGATAGAACAGCGGCCCGGGATCGGCAACCGCCCGACCGGCAAAGTAGTTGCCGCTCGGATGTGCCACGGCGCCCTCGGCGAGCGCCTTGGCCAGCACCGCCTGGATGGTAGCCCAGGGCGCGACCCACATGGACGGCCAGATCGCCACGACGGCCACAGACGCGGCGCCGGCCCACAGAGTCACCGCGCCAGCGACCGCCAGCCACGGCTGAAGTGACGAAGCGGGGGCGATCGGCCAACGGGTGGCCTTTGCAGGGTGCGAGTCCGCTGACCTGGCACTCGTCGGCTCGGCCGGCTCAAACGTCCCGGCATGGGGAAAAAAGCCATCGCGGTGGCCCCACAACGCCAGCGCCACCGCGGCGAGAATCAGCGTCAACGCCGCCGACTTGTTGGCGATTGCCAAACCGCCGAGCAAGCCGGAGAAGAACCAGGCCCCTGGTCCCGCTCGAGGCGCCCCCAACGCAACCAGAAGGGAGGCCAGGATGAGCAGACTGGTCAGGCCGTCGAGGTGCAAGACCCGACTATGGGCCGTAAGGAAAGGATCCAGCGCCAGGACGGCCAGACCACACACGGCGGTCAGACTGGCAATGCCCAGGAAGCGGCGCAGCAGCAAGTAAATGAGCACCAGGACGAGGAGTGATCCCAGCGCCACACCACCCCGGGCCCGGAACAGTAGTGGCGGCACCGTCTGCAACACGCCGGCCAGTGGCTCGTCATCCAACTTCGACAGGTCGCTGCCACCCTGTGTGGTGCGGCACAAAGCCGGCCACCGACCCAATGGCTGGGAAGAGAGGGCCAGGCTGCCGAGCCACATGGTCACCACACCCGGATGGCCCACTTGAAGCGTCTCCGACCAGCGACGTTCTTCCAGGGCCGTCTTGAAGTTGATGGCCCGACAAGTCCAGCGCACTTCATCCGAGGCGATGAAGCGGTCGAGCCGGTCAAACCTCAGCCACGTGACCCCAAGCACGAGGCCGCTTACGGCGATCAGCTCCAGCAGGCAGCGCAAGCCCCGGCTCATGATCCGCTGACCGTGACTCGGGCCAGCTCGATCACGCCCGGCTCAGCCGACTCAACCTCCTCAAGCGCCAGTCGTTCACCGTTGGCCGCATCATAGATTCCTGCCAGCAATTGGTAGTCGCCGGCCGCAAGTCCGCTCTCAGCCGATGTGGAGTCCCGAGCCTGGAGGAAGTGACCATCGAATACCAGCTGGCCTGGCTGCCAGGTGCTCATCGGCCAGCGGCCACATTCCGGCCAGCTGTCATGCTGGGCCACCAACTCGCCGTTCATTCGCCGCAAGTGCACGAACACCGAGTAGTTCCTGGTGGGCCTGGCCTCGGCGCGCCACACGAGGAGCACGCCAAGCCCCTCACCCGGCCGCAGGTGCAGGCGGGGGCGCGATCCCTGGCGCTCGATAGACCGCACGCCGGGAAAGTCGGCCCCCAGCAACTGGACGCCTTCGGCCCAGCGCAGGTCATAAGCTACCTGGGGCAGCGGCAGACCCAACGCCTGGCTGACGGCCAGGGGTGACGCACGCCAGGCGTCAGCGTCGGCCGTCGAGAAGGGTCCGCGCAATGAGGAGCCAGCGTCCGAGCCGGCCGCCAGACAGCCTGCCAAATCCGCGCTGGCCGGACTGGCCGGACTGGATCGAGCAGCCTCCGGCGTCGGGCAAGCCGCAGCAGGCAGGCGCCCGCACCAGCGGACGCCGCCAGGCACGCCGGGCCCGTCGAGCCAGATCTCGGGCAAGTTCGCATCCGACCTCACCGCCAAGCCGGCATCGGGCCGCTGCCAGACCGTGAGCTTGGCAGCGCCTTGCACGCAGGCCACAACAACGCGGCGGTATTCAGACCAGATCATCTCCAGGGGCAACGTTTCGGGGTCCTGTGGTCGCCAGGCCACGTAGTAGCGGGCCGGTCGGTCAGCGCAACGAATGGCGCCCCAGGTATACCAGCCAGTGATCAGCCGCTCCTCATTCGAGTCGTAGTCGCTCATCAGCGGCTGGCCCAGGCGTCGCAAGGCGTTCCAGCCGGCGCGATAGGGGAAACCGAAGTAGCCACCGCGTGGCGGCTGGCCGCCAAACGGAGTCCAGATCGGGAGCCGCGCCTCGGGATAGACCCGCTTGTACTCCGGCTGGTGGCGGACGAAGACGACATACTGGTGCGCCGCAAACAGCCCGAACAGGCTAAGGCCAAGCGTCAGCACCCCAATCCGGGCATGAGATGGCCCCAGACGCCGCTCATCCTCCAGCCAGGCCATGGCACGGTCCCAAGCCCAACCGCACAACAGGGCAGCGGCCGGCATCATGGTGTAGAAATGGGTGTGCGGCTTGGCGGTGAGAAAAGCCATGACGCAGAAGGGGATGGTGAACCACAGCGCGATCGCCCGCCAGCTCACCGGCAGGCGACCGGTCAGCAAGAGGAGAGCGAGCGGTGGCAAGCAGACCACGATCGCCAACGATCGACCTTCGTGCTCGAACCAGGCCGGCCGGGCCAGGGCCAAGCTGGCCGCGCCCATCCAAGCCATGGCCAGGCTCCAGCCAATCACCAGGCCGGGCCACCTTCGCTGGCCAGCGCCCGAACGAGCCAAGACTCCGGTCAAGAGCCAGGCCAGGCCGAAGCCAAACGTCGCCAGCAGTGTCCCCATCACGAGCAAGACATAGAAGCTAGCATTGTAGAAAGAAGCTCGGTGGAAGTAATCGAGGAGTTGGTTGTAAAATAGCTCGTTGCCAAGCCGCCGGTCGATGTAAGATCCGGTGGCTGCGAATTGCGGGTGACGGACGAATGGCACGTAGAAGACCGCCGTCACCAGGGCAGCAAGACTAACGGCCGGTGCCACGCGGCACAGACGTTGCCCGACCTTCCAGCCCTCGGCCGTCCCCCGACTCAGCGCCAGCCAGAAGGCAGCCGGCCAGACGAGCAGCATCTCATAGTGGGCCCAGGTCCCTAGGCCTAGTAACAGGCCAGCCAGCAATAAATAGCGCCCGGCGAGCGGTCCGCCGCGGCTGAAGCGCCAGGCGCACCACATCGCCAGCACCGTCGATAGCACGACGATACTCTGGTACTGCACGATGCGGGAGAACGCGATCATGTAGCCGTCGATGGCCAGCACCAACCCAGCCAGCCAGGCAGCGCGAGCAGTAACCAGTCGCCGGCCCAGGCTATATAGGGCCAGCACCGCCCCCAGGCCGGCAACGGCAAAGGGCAGCCGAGCCGCACCCTCACCTTTGTCGCCCAGAGACAGCGCGGCGGCGGGCACTAGTACTTCCGCCGGCCCCTTCTTGTGCCACAGGAGCAAGCTGGCATCGCGCCGCTCAACCAGCGCCTGGGCCAAGAGCATTGCCCTGGCTTCGTCGCCCTGGAATTCGCTGTAGCCCAGGTGGCTGAAGCGGAAGAAGGCAGCCACAACAAGCAGGGCCAAGACCGGCAGCCAGTTCCGGAGCCGGGAACTCAGGCCGCCTTTGGTTCTGACCGGCCTGACGGCCACTGCCAGGGCCCGGTAGAAGTCGTAGAGCACCACCGGCACCGATATCAGCACGATGCCCCAGGCCAGAAGCGCGAGGCGGGGCGGAAGGGCCCGCACCAGTGCGCTGGCCAGCAGCCCCGTCAACCCCAGGCCAACCGCCAGCGCCCCAAGCTCGCTCGCGGACAGGTCCCAGGCCCGCAACAAGTGGACCGCAGCCAGGAGTCCGAAGAGCAGCCACAGGCTCAGAGCCAACACGGTCACGGTCGGGCATCCTGATTAGCAGACGCCAGCGATGCCAGAATCGCGTAGTCTCCCTGGCTCGCATCGTTAGTAACCCGCAACCGGCCAGACTCTGGAGCCAACGGATCGTACATCACGGCGATCAGCAGATACTCGCCAGGCAAAGCAGGTGGGAGGCTAACCTCGTGTCGGTCTAGGACCGTCTCGCCAACCAACCAGCCGCGACATGGCCGGGTGCCGTGCGCCGGCTGGCTGTCGTGCTGAGCCAGTGGTGGTCCGGCCGCCTCCGGCAGACCGTTGGCTCCGAGCCGCATGGGCACCAGCTGCACCGAGACGGCATAGTTGGCGGGTGCCGGTGCCAGGGAAGTCCAGTGCAGAGTGATGGCCACCGTCGCCCCGGCTGGCTGCCGGGCCAGTTCGGGCCACCGCTCAGGAGGCTGGTCAAGGTCGTAGCCTTGCAGCCGAATGTTGTCCCCAAAAAGAGCCCCCACGGTCTGCTGGGGCTTCGGCGTCCTGCGGGGGTGTAGAGCCTCCACCACCACCGTTCCCAACCACGCCCGTTGGACGGGAAGCCAGCCTCGCCACAGCCAGACTGGCTCACCGGCGGCCAGCAGCCTGGCTCGCAAACCATAGCGCCCAGCGCGGGCCGGGAGGGCCAGGCTCAGTCGCACCCGCCGCACATCACCTGTTCGCCAGGCGGCTGGCGAGTCGTTTCCGGCAGCCAGAGCGGCCTCCGTTGCCACCAGCTGGCGGCCCAGCCGATCGACGAGCTCCAGCCTCACTCCATCCGCGGCCACCGGCAATGAGGCCGCTCGTAACCACAGCCAGACGTCCATCTCGCTTCCTGCCGGCCACGACCGGCGCGCCAGATCGTAGCCGAGCAGCTCCAGGCCCGCCCCCCGGGCCACCAGGCGGGCGCCGATGGCCAGCTCACGAGAAGCCGGCGCCTCATGTGCCGGAGCGACCTCCAATGCGCCCAAAGTCGCCCGTTGCGCAGCGGCCCAGCCGTCATCGCCTTCCGGCGCATAGACTTGCAGACTCAGGGTGTAGAAGCCTGGAGGCACCACCGGCTGGACCCACAGATCGTAGGAGTCAAAAGCTGGATAGTCGTGCCGCGCCAGCTCACTGTCGGCCTGGCTCCAGACGCGGCCCCGAGCGTCAACCAGGCGCAGCGAGAGCTTCGCCCCTGGCGGCGGCCTGGGCGAGTCGTCAAGGTGCCCTGGAGTGGCTGGTGGCCGCGCCAGGTCGGGAGCGTACAGCGCTAGCCGCAGCGCTCGACCGGCAACTGCCGGTCGGGGCTGGACATGCCACCACATTGGCCAGTCGGCGGCGGCGGCCATCTTCGCCGCAGCCAACTCGGCTTCAGGCGGCGCATAAGCCTCGTAGGCGTCCACCCGCACCGGGATGGTTCGCCCCGGGAAGGCGCGCGTGGCCACCAGCCGCGCCCGAGCAGGGACCCTTACTGGCCTGCCGCCGTCGTGTGGCTGCCCAGCGACCATCTCCTCCAGCCAGGCCTTTGTCTCCGGCAGGGGCGTCATGAACCACAGCCGTGCCTGCCGCGGCAGGACTCCTGCCAGCTGTGCGGCTGGCGGCCGATCATCGAGACGACCGTCCGCCCGCATAGCCGGCACGGCTACCACCGGCAAGCGAGGGCCATCTATCAGATGCTCAAAGGCCAGGGCGAGCCGTGGATCCGACACGGCCAGCACATCACCCGGAACAGCCCATCGCTGCACATGCTGCGCCAGGGCGCGCAGGTCATCCTTTCGGTAGGCCGGGTCGTGGTAGAAGCCCCAACATGAAGCCGCCAGCGACAGGCCGATCGCGCCGCCGACGGCAAGGCCGACGAGCGGCCAGCGTCGCCTCAAGGCCCACAGGCCGGCACCTAGCAGCAGGAAGTAGGCCGGCGAGGCCAAGAGAATGTGGCGCACGCCCATGTAGACCGGCTTGACGATTGTGAGGCCGAACAGGCCCAGTACTGGAACCAGCAGCAAGCCGGCAAGGGCGGCAGCCGCCATGGGCCTTCGGCGGGCTTGGCTGACGAGTCCGCCGACCAGCGTCAAGAGCACCAGGCCGTCGATCCACATCAGCCTCTCGGGATGCGGATCCCAGCCAAAAGCGAAGCCGTGAACCACGTCACCCAGAATGACCGGCAGGGCCACGAAATGCTGGTCGGTTTCGGCACCCAACCGCAGGCGGTACAAGGCGAAGGGCAGCAGCGGCAACGCCAGGCAAGCCAGGGCCAGGGCGGCAATCCAGAGCCGCCGATCGGGGACGATCCACAGTCTTCCGCGGCAACCTAGACTGGTCAGAAGGTAGAGAGCCTCGAAGCAGAGCAGGAAGAATCCCAGGTAATGCGTCCACAGCAGGGCCGCGTTGGCCGCAGTCGAGACGAGGAGCCAACCGCCACGCCGTCGGCGATCCGGCGTCGCCAGCGCCCGGACCAGACCGTAGAGGGCGAGCAGCGCAAGGGCAACCTGCAGCGTGTAGGACCGGATCTCCTGGCTGTACCACAAGTAGAGGGGCGACATCGCCGCCAGCCCGGTAGCAGTAACTGCCACTGGCCGGCCGAGCCAACGGTGACCCAGGGCCCACAGCAACGGCAGACTGACAAGACCTGCTGCCAGCGACAGGAACTTGGCCAGCCAGGTGCTGGTTCCCAGCAACCGGAACCAGCCAGCCAGCAGAACGAAGTACAGAGGTGGCTGAACGTCCTGCGTTACCAGCTCGCCAATGATGATCCGACCGCTAAGTATGAACGGGAGCGGCTTGGTGGCGCGGTAGAGCGACAGCGCCTCGTCCTGCCAGATCGACATGGCGTCCAGGTGCCAGGAGCGCAGCGCCGCCCCCAACAGGACGATGACGACGATTGCCCAGCGGGCCGGCAACCGGTTCCAGGTCCCAGGAGCCTGGGCGCTACTTGGTCTCGAGCCAGTTGCGGCCAACCCCGACGTCGACTTTCAACGGCGGATCGAGTGGATAGGCGCCCTCCATAATGCCGCGAACCAGCTCGGTCACCTCGTCGATCTCGGCCAGCGGTACCTCGAGGACCAGCTCGTCGTGCACTTGAAGCAGCATTCGAGCCTGAAAGCCGTGGGCGCCCAGGGCACGATGAATGCCGATCATGGCCAGCTTGATGAAGTCGGCTACCGAGCCCTGCATCGGATGGTTTACGGCCTCGCGCTCGGCGGCGCGCTGCAGCACGTTGGTCCGGGCGTCGCGCGTCGCCAGCTGCAAAATGGGGAAGTAGCGTCGGCGACCCAGTAGCGTCTCCACGTAGCCAAGCTCCCTGGCCCGCTGCTTCGTTTCCTCGATATAGCGGCGTATGTTTGGGAAGGCGGCAAAGTAGGCATCCACGAAAGCCTGCGCCTCGGCCATGCGGATCCCAGCCTGCTGAGCCAGCGATTTGGCGCCCATGCCATAGAGCAGACCGAAGTTGACGCGCTTGGCAAAGGACCGCTCGTCAGGCGTAACCTGGTCGGGTGGTACGCCAAGCACTTTGGCTGCTGTAGCCCGGTGGATGTCCTCGCCCGCCGCAAAGGCCGCTTTGAGCCCGGGGTCACCCGACAGGTGGGCGGCAATGCGCAGCTCCACCTGCGAGTAATCCGCGGACATCAGGCGCCAACCCTCGGGAGCAACGAACGCCTCTCGTACCTCGCGGCCCAGCTCGCTGCGGATAGGGATGTTCTGCAGATTCGGATCCTGTGAGGACAGCCGACCGCTTACCGCGCCGGTCTGGTTGAACGAGGTGTGCACCCGCCCAGTGTGCGGGTCGACTAGCTCCGGCAGGGCATCGACATAGGTGCTCTTTATCTTGGCCAGCTGCCGATGCTCCAGCACCAGGTCGATGACCGGATGGCTACCCCGCATCGATTCGAGCACATCGGCAGCTACTGAAACTCGCCCCGTAGTAGTGGCCCGCGCTCCCGGTGCCCGCAGCCGCAGATGTTTGAACAAGACCTCGGCCAGCTGCTGCGGCGAGCCGATGTTGAAAGGCACCGGCACCATGCGGTAGACCTCCGCTTCCAGCTCGCTTAGCCGATGGGCCAGCCGCTCGGACATGGCGGCCAGCAGCTGGGTGTCAACGAGTACGCCGGCAAACTCCATGTCCAGCAAGACCGGGATCAGGGGCATCTCTACCCGATCCAGTAATTGCCTCAGGTTGGCCGTCTCGAGCCGCGGCAGCTGGTGGTGCATTAGGCGCCGGGTCATGTCGGCATCAGCAGCCGCGTAGGGAGCCGCAGCCGAAATCGGCACCTCAGCCATGGTGCGCTGATGCTTGCCGGAGCCAATCAGCTGCTCGATGTCCACCATCTCGATTCCGAGCTGAGTGCGAGCCAGGTGCTTCAGGCCCAGCCGCGAGCCCGGCTCGAGCACGAACGCCGCCAGCATGGTGTCCATAACCAGGCCGCGCACCTCAATGCCCGACCGCCGCAAGATGGCCATGTCGTACTTGGCATTGTGGGCCACCTTCGGGCGATCAGGATCTTCCAGCAGCCCTCGCAGGCGCGGCCCGACAAGCGACCACGGCAATTGCGGCGAGGGCTCACGGTGACCCAGCGGCACGTAGTAACCGTGAGCCTCCCGGCCGCTCAGGGCTAAACCCACCAGATCAGCGCGCAGCGGGTCAGTGGCCGTAGCTTCAGTGTCGAAGGCTACCACGTCGCATTGCGACAGGTCGGCCAGCATCCGCCCCAGCGCCTCTTCGTCAGCCACGATCGTGGTGGCTGTGACTGCTGCCACCGGACGACCGACCGCCTCAGCGGCCGGGCGGGTCTCGCTGGCAAAGAGCTCCATTTGCTCGCCGGCGGGCGTTCGGTAGTCCGACCGCGGCTCGCCCACTCGTCCCGGACCGGACGCGTGCTTCGGCCTGAGGGCAGATCCAGCCTCGACGTCGCTCGGCCCATCGGCAGCTGCCGCTTCGACGGGGCTGATCGGCTGGCCGATAGCCGCCTCGTCGCCTGTCGATGGCCCAACTGGCCACCCAGCCGCCGGCATACCAGGCTTATCCGCTGCTACCGGACCAGCCGGACTGGGCCGCACAAACCCAGTCCCTGTCTCCGGGCCGGGAATGCCGGGTAGCCGACTGCGAATGCCGCGGAATTCCAGTTGGTCGAACAGCGACTCCACCCGCGAGCGATCAAAGTGCTCGACGCTGCACGCCGACCAGGACAGAGATAGGGGCACGTCAGTGCGGATGGTCACCAGATGGCGGCTGAGCTCGGCCATGGCCCGGTCGGCCGCCAGAGCCCGTCGGACACGCTCGGGCTCGATCTCGTCGAGGTGAGCGTAGATGCCGTCAAGCGAGCCATAACGCTGGAGCAAGGGCAAGGCCGACTTCTCGCCGATGCCCTTCACGCCTGGCACGTGATCGCTGGTGTCGCCAACGAGCGCTTTGTAGTCAATGAGCTGCGGCGGTTCCAGGCCATAGCGTGCGGCTATCGCCGCTCGGTCATGGATCGCCACCTGGCTCCAGAGCCTACCCGGTGCCAGCACCCGCACGTTGTCGCTGATCAGCTGGAACGCATCGCTGTCACCGGTCACGATGAGCACGTCGAGGCCTTCGGCCTCGGCGCGGCGAGCCAGCGTGCCCAGTATGTCGTCAGCCTCGAAATTCTCGGCCGCCACCGCCGGAAAGCCGAAGGCTTCCACGAGCTCCGTGATCCGGTCAATCTGGGGCACCAACTCATCGGGCATCTTGTCTCGCGTAGCCTTGTAAGCCGGGAACAACTCGTCGCGGAAGGTGCGACCGCGATCGAAGGCCACGGCGACGTAGTCCGGCCGCTGCTCGTGCCAGCTCTTGAGCAGCATGCTCGCAAAACCATAGACCGCATTGGTGATCTCGCCACTGCTCGTCGAGAACTGGACACGGCCGCTCCGATCATAGAGTGGCAGGCCGTAGAAGGCCCGGTAGGCAACTGAGTGACCGTCGATGAGCATAACCAGCGGCCGTCTGCCGCTGGACGCCGGCTCGGCCGCCAGCGCCATCGGCGGCGAAGCTGCGGTGGACGCCTGCGGCGACTCCGCCTGGGGAGTCGCATCCACTGGCTCTTCCCCACGCGTCCGGGTTGCCGAGCGCCGGCCGGTGGCTTCGGGCAGACCCTCGAGGTCGATGCTCACCACGACTGGCGCATGATCGGAGGGCTTCTCGCCCTCTCGCTCGCGGCGATCCACCCGTGCTGCGTCTACCCGCTCGGCTAGCTGGGCGGTGGCCAGAATCAGGTCGAGACGCAAGCCGTCATCGCGCTCGTAAGCCCGGTTGCGATAGTCCCACCACGTGTATACGCCACCTTCGGGATAGAAGCGGCGCAGCACATCGATCAGCCCCCAATCGAGAATTCGCTTGAGGGCCGAGCGGCCGTCAGGGTGGCACAGCACACTCTCGGCCCAGGCATCCGGGCGAGCCACATCCAGATCGTCGGGGGCGACGTTGAAGTCGCCGCAGACCAGCAGCGGCTGGGCAGGATCGCAATGCCTTTCCAAGTACCGCCGCAGGCGAGCCAGCCATTCCAGCTTGTAGGCCCACTTCTCCGACCCGACCACCTGCCCGTTTGGCACGTAGACCGACAGCACCCGGATTTGGCCCACAGTGGCCGCGATACATCGGGCCTGATCATCGCCCACCCCGTCGCCGAACCCGCGCTGAACATCGCGCGGCTCCAACCGGCTCAGTATGGCCACACCGTTGTAGGTCGGCTGACCGTACACGCAAGCGAAGTAGCCCAGTTTCTGAAGCCGGTCGAACGGAAACTCGCTATCAGGCGCCTTGAGCTCCTGCAAGCAAACGACTGCCGGCCGGGCTCCTTCCAGCCAGGCGGCCAGCCGATCGATCCGGGTGCGGATCGAGTTGGCGTTCCAGGTCGCAACATCCACCACCCCAAGCATAGGACCTCCTCCCCCGCGTCGTCCACCCGGCGCCCGAACCAGAACCCCTAAGAGCCGGCAAGCACCTCCTCATAGAGCGCGATGTGTCGCCGCGCAATCCCCGGCCAGGCAAAGTGCTGCGCTAACCGTCGGGCACCGACCGCGATCGTCGCCGCTAGAGCCGGGGCATCTATCAGCCGACAAAGGGCATCGGCCAAAGCCACCTCGTCGTCGGCCCGTACCAGCAGCGCCGACTCGCCGTCCTGCAATGGCGGCAGAGCAGCGGCTACCCCAGACCGTAGCGGCGGCGCCTGGGTGGTGACAATGGGGCAGCCATGCTCCAGGGCCGCCAGCAGACTGCCGCGACGGTAGGACCAGCCATCACGGTAGGGGAGCGCCACCACGTCGGAGGCATGTAACCACGCTGATACGCTTTCGGGCGGCAGGTATCCGGTGCGGATTATCCGCTGCCCGAGATCGAGGCGCTGCAGCTGGCGCTCGATGGCCGCCCAGCCCTCGCGGTTCGTCGGGTCACTCGTGCCCACCAGTTCGCCAATCAGGACACCGCGAACGCTCCTGCCACTGGCGACGAGCTGAGCCAGGGCTTCGATGAGGCACCCCACGCCCTTGCTCTCGTTGAGCATCCCGAAGTAAGCCACCAGGCGATCCGTGGGCGCCAGACCAGCCGCCGCTCGCCAGGCGGCCCGGTCATAGTCGGCCGGCGGACGGTCCGGGACATTGGAGCCAATAGGAATCAGCTCCAAACGCCACGCCCGCCCAGCTTCTGCCAGCTCAATGTAGTCGGCCTCGTTGGTGGCTATGGTGAGGTGACTCCAGCGCGCTGGCAGGAGGGTCACGTAGCGCCTGAGCCAGCCGGCCCGCGGAAACAGGTACGGCACACGCAGGTCGTGGTAGGTGAAGGCAATCCTGGCCGGAAGGTGGGTGCGCCGCATCCACCAGGGCGCCACATTCACCCCCGGATGCATTCCGTATGCAGCAGTCTGATACTGGATATGCAAAACGTCGGGGCGTGTCCGCGCTACCAGCCGGCTCAGAGCGCGGGCCAACGACCAGCCCCAGACTCCGGCGACGTGGAACTCAGACACGCGAATCTCCGCTGCCGAGCGCGGTGCGGGCGGCGCCTTCGTACGTTGACCGTTGCCCCGCCAAAGCGTGCGGCTGGCCCCGGTCACTAACCCGCTGACCCGGCGCGGCGCCAGCACATCTACCGCCACACCCTCAGCGGCCAGCGCCAGGGCCAGAAGCCGGGTGTAGTCGGCTACGCCCCCGCGGTCAGGCGGGTACTCGCCACTGATCAACGCCACGCGCATCGCCTATCCCACCGCCTTCGGCTGGGCCGGAGAGTCACCCGTGCCGTGCAGCTGGCGGATGACCGCCCCATAGGCCATGATGCGGGCCCGGCGCAACACCGGCTTATGCCCCAGCATCAGCTTGGCTCCTTCCAGCAACAGCTCCAGCGCGAACATGGCGCGCACGGCCAGGCACAACAGGCTGGCGCTGGCGCGACCGTGGTGTTTGGCATAGTAGCGAATCCGCGACTGCTGGAACCAGAGATGCCGTTGGGCGCTCACCTGATCGCTCGAGGCGGCCTCGTGATGGATCGCTACAGCCTCCGGCTCGTAGTAGACGGTCCAGCCAGCCAGGGTCAGCCGGCGGCACAGATCCAGCTCTTCAGAGTAAAGGAAGAACGACTCGTCCAGCCCGCCTAGCTCGCGTAGGGCCTGGCCGCGCAGCAGCATGACCGCGCCGGTGAGCCAGTCGACGGTCTGCGGCCGCCGGGCATCGGCATCAGCCATCCGATAGCGCCTCGCCACCGGGTTGCCTGGCCAATGCCAGGCTAGCGGCGTACTCTCCCACAGTGCCGTGGCCAGACCCGGAAACCGCCTCATGGAAGGCTGATGCCGCCCGTCGGGGTACACCAGGCGCGGGCCAACACAGCCAATCCGCTGGTCGCTGGCCAGCCTCTGCCAGAGCTTGGGCAAGGCACCGGGCATCAGCACGGCGTCGGGGTTCAAGAGCAGCACAGCTGGCAGAGGTGTGGCACCAGGATCTGGGGCGGAAAGGTCATCGGGTCCGGACGGCTGATCGCCTGGCGGCAGAATGCCGAGGGCCCGAAGTCCGCTGTTCACCGCCCGACTGAAGCCCTGGTTGGCGGCGTTGGCGATGAGCCTGACCTCGGGGTAGTGAGCCTTGAGGTAGGCAACCGTCCCATCGGCCGACGCGTTGTCAACCACAACCACCTCGGCAACGCCAGGTGCTCCTACCACGCTGCCCAGACACGCGTCAAGCAGATGGCGGATGTTCCAGCTGACCACCACCACCCCAATCGAGGGAGGAGCGGCGCCACCGCTCATAGCCGAGCAGGCGTCAAGCCCGGCGCTCAACAGCGAAGCGTGCCAGCTGCTCGAGCGCCAACCTCGCCTCTCCCAGGGGTGCCATTCGCAGCGCCTCAAGTGCTGCCGCCAGGTACTCCGAGGCAATGGCCGTACAGCGCTCTCGGCTGTCCCGGTCAGACCGTACTAGCGCAATGAGCTGCTCGAGAGCCGATGTCGCACCTACCCCAGGGTCCAGCAGGGCCATAGCCTCGGGGTTAGCCTCCAGAAACAGCAGTACGGGCAGGGTGACCGTGCCGGTGCGCAGATCGCTGCCAACCGGCTTACCCAACTGGTCCTCAGTGCTCCAGAAGTCGAGGACGTCATCAACGATTTGGAACGCGATGCCCAGGTCCCGGCCAAAGCGGGCCAGGGTGCCTACCAGCTCGACGACGCCCAGGCTCAAGACCGCCGCCGCCTCAGTGCAGGCCTCGAAGAGAGCCGCCGTCTTGGCGTAGATTCGGTACTCGTACTCCTGGCGCGTAGGGATGCCGTTGCGGCCATCGAGCTGACGAAGCTCGCCTTCGGTCATGGTGCCTAGTGTCCGCGCGAACACATCCATCACCTGGACACTACCCGTCGCAGCCGCAAAGCGCGCCGCACGGGCGAACAGCCAGTCACCCGCCAGTACCGTAGCGCCTTCGGACCAACTGGCATTGAGGGTTGGCACGCCGCGGCGGACGAGCGAGCCGTCGACCAGGTCGTCGTGAACGAGAGTGGCAGCATGCAGGGTCTCCACTGCCGCCGCCAAAGCGGTCACGCGCTCCGGATCGGCCGAACCCAATCGGGCTGTGGCGAAAACCAGTGCCGGCCGCAGCCGCTTGCCACCGGTGGCAAAAACCCGATCCAAGAGCTCTCGCCCCAAGGGCCACGATGGCCCGATATCCGCCCGCAACCGCTTCTCCAGCCGTTCTAGCTCTGGCCTCAGAGCCGCGACTGCTGGCGGTAATCGCAAGTCATGGTCGGCGCCTTCGATATTCGCCCGAGCCAGCGCCTCGGCGAAGTCCCTCATGCCAGAGCCTCGTCGACCGTCGTCAGCAGAGCATCATTACCCGCCGGCAGGCGAAACAGCCGCTCGGCGTTGCTCGACGTGGCGCACGCTAGCGAGCCGACATCGGTTCCTCGAAGTTCGGCCACGCAGGCCGCCGTCGCAACGAGAAAGGCGGGCTCGTTCCGACGTCCACGATGGGCCTGCGGCGCCAGGTAAGGCGCATCAGTCTCCAGGAGCAGGGCAGCAAGATCAAGCTCGCGGGCGACGGCCTTTGTCCTGTAAGCTCGTGGATAGGTCACCACGCCAGACAGCGAGATCAGGAATCCGGCCTCAGCGTACACCTGCGCCCGATCCACGTCAGAGCTATAGCAGTGCAGGACACCGTACGGTGGCCTGGCCATTGGCTTGCTGAGGGCCCAGTCCAAGAGCATGGCTTGAACATCGGCGTCGGCATCGCGACTATGCACGATCACCGGCAGCCCAGCCTGGCCAGCCAGGGCCAGCTGGGCGGCGAAAGCCTGGCGTTGGCGTTCGGCCGTCTCAGGACGCCAGTGGTAGTCGAGGCCGATCTCGCCGATGGCCACGACCCGTGGCTGGCGCGTCAGTTCTGCCAGCTCGGCCAAGGCTAGTGGTCCGTAGCCGTCCAGATCGTTGGGTGCGATTCCCACCGCCGCCCAGACACCGGCATGCCGTGCGGCTATCGCCACCGCGGCCCGACTCGTTGCAACGTCCAGGCCCACGGTCACCAGCCGCCCGACGCCAGCCAGGTAGGCCCGCTTGAGCACAGCCTGCAGCTCACCCGCACCGAACTCCTCTGCGCCCAGGTGGCAGTGACTGTCGGTCAGAACCCAACGGCTATCTGGTCCGCCGGTGCCCGGTGCCCGATCGCCGAACCCATCCAGCCGCTGCCTGGCATCAGGCTGCTGGGCCATCCACTAACCCTCAAGACCCGTCAGCGCGATGCCCGCCTTCAAGAGCGCCGGCAGTCGCTCGGCGTCCGTTGCCTCCACGTAGACACGCAGCAGCGGCTCGGTCCCCGAGAAGCGAATAAGGAGCCACTGGCGCCCAGGCAGCCAGAACTTATAGCCATCGCGGTGATCGATGCGCTCCACCGCCAGGCCCGCCAGCTCTGCCGGCCGGGCGGCGTCCAGAAGAGCCCGAATGGTGGGCCGCTGCGCTTCCGGGAACCGCAGGTCGCGTCGTTGATAGAACCATTCCGCGCCCACCGCCCGGTAGAGCTCGCTCACCAGTTGCCAGGGTGTCAGGCCGGTGCTGGTCATCAAGTCGAGCAGGGCCAGAGCCGCGAGCAGACCATCGCGCTCCGGCAGCGGCCGGAAGGCGAAGCCACCGGATTCCTCACCCCCGATCATGGCATCGGTCTCGAGCATCTTGGGGCCCACATACTTGAAGCCCACCCCTGTCTCATGCACCTCAACGCCGTAGCGTGCGCCCAGCTCGTCCAGCATCGAGGTGGATGACAGGGTGCGAACGATGGGCCGGCGCTCCCCGCGCACGGTCAGCAAGTAGTAGGCCAGAAGACCGTACATCTGCAGCTGGTCCACGAAGCGTCCGTTCTCGTCCACGACGCCGATTCGGTCAGCATCGCCATCGTTGGCGATGCCGACGTCAGCCTTGAGCTGAGCAACCAGTTGCGCCAGCGCATTGGTGTTGGGAGGAATAGGCTCCGGACGCACCAGGCCGGGGAAAGCCGGATGGAGCTCGTTGTGAATTGGATGCAGGGTCGTCTTCGCGTTCGGGCCAAGCAGCCAGGCCAGCCAGCCAACGCCCGCACCCCACATTGGATCGTACGCCACGCGCAGCCCAGCGGCCGCCAGCTTCGCGAGATCGACCTGGCGCGCCACATGAGCGCGGTAATCGTTGGCCGGATCGAAGAGGCAGACACGACCGGACGCCAGAGCGTCGGCAAAGGGCCGGCCCTCGATCGCTGCTCCCGGCGGCGGTATCTGCGCCTCAATGGCCTGCAGCTCCTCGGGCACCAGAGCGGCGCCCAGGCTGTCTCGCACCTTGAAGCCTAGATCGCAAGCCGGATTGTGGCTGGCGGTGATGTTGATCGCTCCGGACGTCTGGTGCACCGTCACCGCGTGGCTGATCACCGGCGTAGGCGTGGGCCCAGGGGTCAACAGCACCGGTACTTCGTGTGCCGCCAGCACTTCAGCCGCGGCCTGCGCGAACTCTCGGGCCAAGAAGCGACCGTCGTGGCCGATCACCATGCCCCGGGCGACGGCCTGGCGATGCGTGACGTAGTGCCGGGCCACTGCCCAGGCCACGCGTCGGACGTTGTCGAAGGTATAGCCCTCGGCAATCCGTGCCCGCCAGCCATCGGTACCGAAAACAATGTCACGCACCATCATCCACCCGCCTGTCCCAGTCGATGCAGCTCGGCATCGACCATGCGCCGCACCAGCTCCGGGAAATCAACGGTCGGCTGCCAGCCGAGATCACGTCGCGCTTTTGAGGCATCCCCGACCAGCAAATCGACCTCGGCCGGCCGCATGAACTCTTCGGCTTGAACAACCCAGTCCTGCCAATCCAGTCCGACGTGCTCGAAAGCCAGCTGGCAAAACTCAGCAACCGAATGCGTCTCGCCGGTGGCGATGACCCAGTCCTCCGCTTCATCCCGTTGCAGCATCAGCCACATCGCCCGCACGTAGTCCGGCGCCCAGCCCCAATCTCTCCGAGACTCGAGGTTCCCCAACCGCAACTGCCCTTGGCGCTCAACGGCAATTCGGGCTGCACCGTACGCGATCTTGCGTGTCACAAACTCGAGTCCGCGGCGCTCCGACTCGTGATTGAAAAGGATCCCTGATACCGCGAACATGCCGTAGCTCTCACGATAGTTCACTGTAATCCAATGCCCATACACCTTTGCCACGCCATACGGACTCCGAGGATAGAAAGGCGTGGTCTCCCGTTGTGGCACCTCGCGCACCTTGCCAAACATTTCGGAACTGGAAGCTTGATAGAAGCGGATGGTCGGATCCACCATTCGGATTGCGTCCAAGAGCCGCGTCACGCCCAGAGCGGTAACCTCTCCCGTGAACACAGGTTGGTTCCACGACGTCTGCACGAAGCTCTGGGCGGCCAGGTTGTAGACCTCCTGCGGGGCATGCGTTCGCAGCACGTCCATCAACGAGACTTCGTCTAGCATGTCGCCGGGCACCAGTGTCAACTGCTCCTGGATGTGAGCGATCCTCTCGAAGTTCACGGTGCTACTGCGGCGAACCATGCCAACGACCTTGTAGCCCTTCTCGAGCAAGAACTCGGCTAGGTACGAGCCATCTTGCCCCGTTATGCCGGTGATCAATGCTGTCGGCAAGGCTGTCCTCCTCCACCAGGCACCAGGTCGCAGTCTGGGCCTCGCTCCCCGGCGCCATAATCGACTGCGGCACCAGCCGCACAGCGCTCTCGCCACTCATCGAGCATGTCGTCCAGCGTGCGTTCGAGCGGGATCTCGGCCCGCCAGCCTAGGTCGCGCCACGCCCTCGCTGGATTGCAGCGGGTCTCGGCAACATCCCCGGGCCGCAGTCGCTCGGGGTCCGTTTCGATGCGCACCGCCACCCGGACCCGCCCGACCAGGTGATCGAGCAGGTAGCCAATGGGCCACGAGCGACCACTGCCCAGATTGTAGACGGCGCCCGCAGGCGCCCGCTCGGCGGCCAGACGATAGGCCCGCACCATGTCGCGGACGTCGGTGAAGTCGCGACGCGGTGACAAGTCGCCGACGCGAATCACCGGCTCGGCCAGGCCGGCCTCGATGGCCGCCACCTGCCTGGCGAAACTGGCGGCCACGAAGCGCGGATCCTGCCGGGGGCCAATGTGGTTGAACGGCCGGAGCCGGACCGCATCAAGGTCGTGCGACGCCGCGTACTGCCCAACAAGCAAGTCCTGAGCAGCTTTACTGGTGGCATAAGGGTTATGCGGAGCCAGGGGGGCAGTCTCGTCCACTGGCAACGAGTCGGGCGGCACAGCCCCATAGACCTCGCGGCTGGTCACCGCCACCAGGCGGGGCCGGTGGCCCGACCGGGCAAGCGCCACCAGGCCCTCAAGGACATTCAGCTGAATCCGAACGTTCGTCTCGAACGTCGCCCAGGGGTCGCGCCAGGATGACGGGACATAGGCCTGGCCCGCCAGATGAAAGACCAACTCGGGCTGCACCTGCTGCAAGAGTGCTGCCACCGCATCGGGGTCACGCAGGTCTACGATCTCGATGGCCACCGGCCAGCCGCTTCGGCCTGCTGCCTCCTCAGCCGATATGACAGTCCCGCACAGATCCCAATCGGTGGCCGCAGCCAGATGCTCGGCCAGGTGACCCCCGGCAAAACCGCCGTACCCAGTGATCAGCACGCGCAAGGTTAGACTCGTTCAGCCACAGCAGTGCTCACCACCGGCGGTCTAGGTCCGGGGGCTCGCCTGGCGGCGATTGTAGCTGACGCCTATTGGGCTGGCAATCAGCCTCGCCCCATGCGGTCGACAGTTGGCTTGTCGGACCGGTCAAAGCCAGACTCGTGCTCAGACCGGAGGTCCTGGGCTGAGCTCTTGCCCACGGGTCACAAAGCTCTTGACGACCGGCGAGCCCGCTGGCTATTATCCTTTTCCCGCGCTGCGGGTGGGTCTGAATGGCAACCCAGCCGCCGCCGGAAGCAGGACTCTTTGCAGTGACAGGCAACTTAGCGTGACCAACGCTAGCGTCTGGCCCCAGGCTCCGCCTCGCCGTCCGGCCGCGGAGGATGCGGACCTCAAGCGTGCCCTGCACCGTCTGGGTGACGTGCATCTCGAGGTGCTCCCGGCATCGACCTTGAAACGCATGCTGGCAAATCTCACCGCCGAGCGGTCAAGGCTGATCGCCCAAGTCAATGAGTTGGAGATCTGCCTGCACGACAGCATCGAGCGTGGACAGGCGCTGCGCTTCGTGCAACTGCGCAAAGAGTTGCGGCAGCTAAACCGGGAATGCAATGACCTCGAGGGCCAGATCGAACGCTTCCGCAATGCCTATCAGCAGCGCGTAGTCGAAGAGGGCATGGTCGTCAGAATGGGGAGCCCGCGCCGGGTGCAAGCACTTGAACTCACCGTCCGGTGCTCATCTTTGTGGTGCTCTCGCTGCTGCTCTACGAAGCGCTCCACCCCGGACTGTCGGCAAGCGCCCGCAGGCTTATCTTCTACATCGACGCCGCATGCTGTGGCGTCTTCCTCACCGAGTTCTGGCTTCGCTTGCGCTGCGCCGAGTCGAAGAGCTGGTTCTGGCGCCATCACTGGATCGACTTCGTGACCTCAATACCCGTTCCCGATGCCTTGTTGTTGCGCTCGGGCCGCCTGTTGCGAGTGTTGCGGGCGGCAAGACTGTCGCGTTCTCTCCGGATGCTTAGGGCGCTCCGGCTGGTGCGCGGCCTGCGCCTCATCCTGTTCTTCTGGCGCGGCTTCGACAAGCTCTACGAGGTTCTGGACGTACGCCTGATGAGGCGCTCCGTGGCGCTTACGCTTGCGTTCCTGGCCATCGGCGCCACCTCGATCTTCGCCATCGAAGGCCGGGGCCATCCCGAATCGGCCGTCGATACACCTCTGAAGGCCGTGTGGTGGAGCTTCACCACCTTGGTCACGGGTGGTTTTGCTGACATCCACAATCCGATCTCGCCAGTCGGTCAGGCTACGACGGTCGTCCTGGTGCTGGCTAGGATGACAGTGGTGGGAGTATTCACGGCCACGCTGACCGCTATTCTGGTCGGGGACGAGTCAGAGGCTATTGAGGTATTGCGGGGCGACATTAGCGGCCGGCTTGACGCGCTCGACTCCCGGCTGGCCCAGCTGGCCACCTCAGCGTCCGGGGAATCACCAGAACCGAAGGCGGACAAGCCCGACGTATAGGTACACCGGCACGACCGGGGCGAACCCGCTCGGCTGAGCGCCCTATGGTGCGCCCAGCGCTTATTGGCCTATGCCGCTGACCAAAGACCGATCTGACAGCCGCACGGGTCCTCAAAGGTCGCATAATAGCCCATTTCGCCGCCGATCTCGGTCTTGGGCTGCAACGTTCGACCTCCCAGAGCCTCAACCTGAGCCAGGCAAGCCGGGATGTCCGGGACCTCGATGTACACCTGGATGCAAGGCTCCGGCATCCGCTCGACCTTGCTGATGCCGCCGCCGACGCCGCCTTCGACCTCAAACAAGGCATACTCATCGCTCCACGGCTGGAAGCGCCAGCCAAACAGCCTGCCGTAGAAGTCACTTGAAGCTCGCAGGTCGGTAGACGGAATCTCCCAGTGCACCAGACTATTCACGTACCCCTCCTGTTGCCAAAGGCTGTTGTAAGTGGTGGTCCAGCTGCTCAGCTGGAGCACGCTGCCGGCGATACTGCATGCCCACTGCGTTCAGCCACCGCCTGACCGGCCTGCCCTGCGCCTGGCCCGCACCGCCAGTGCCCGCCAGTAGACTTGAAGCTGCCTGGCCAACACCACCGGCAGGTCAAAGTCCGCCAGAATCCGCGAGCGGGCCGCCTGTCCCAAGCTGTGACGCAACGTGGGATCATCATACAGCTGCACCAAAGCCCGGGCCAAAGGCTCAGCTGCCAGCCGACACGGTCCGGCCGTCCAGGCCGGCGGTTCGGGCAGCAAGCCAACCCCCTGGAGCAGCTCGCGGTTCACACCCAAGTTGGAGGCCACAATCGGCAAGGCCATCGCCATAGCCTCCAGGAGGGCGATCGGCAGGCCCTCGGGCTCCTGGGGCGTGAACAGGTAGGCGTCGCAGGCGGCGAGCCAGGGGGCCACGTCGGGCTGCGGACCGGCCAAGAACAGCCGGTCGCCCAGGCCCAAAGCAGCCGCCTCTTGAGCAAGGGCGGGGGCCTCCGGCCCTCCACCAATCAGAAGAAAGCGCAGTAGCGGCCGCATCTGGACCGCCAGAGCTGCGGCCTGAAGCCAGACGGCCAGCCCCTTGCGGGCCACAAGGCGACCGGTGTAGCCGACCACGAAAGCTGCTGGCTCGTGTGGCCACAGCCCAAGCCGCTGCCGCTGCTCGCGGCAACTCAAGCGCCCCGGCCGGAAGTAACGGGCATCTACGGGGTTTGGCACCAGGTCTATCCGCTCAGGTGGCACATGCACATACGACACCAAATGCTCGCGCACTGCCCCCGAGATCGCGACCACCCTGTCGAAGAGTAGCCGCGCCGCCACGGCCTCTGTCCAGCGCGCCCGGGGCGAGAGGTCCCTCCGCGTCTCGTGCTTTGTGGTAAGCGTGGCCGCACCGCAATGCCGGCCCAGGACTGCCGCCCACCGATCGGCGGGCCAGAGGTGACCGTGAACGACGTCCGGCCTGAACTCAAGGAACCACCGCCTGGCCCGACGCCACTCCTGCACGTCGCGGCTGGACCGGATCTGGAAATCGACCACCGGAACCCCGGCCTGGGCCAGCGGCTCCCGAAGCGGCTCGGGGCTACCGGCCAGCCGATCCCGGCCACCAACCAAATCCGCCACCGCCACGCGGTGCCCGGTCTGCGTCAGCTGGCAGCCCAGGGTGACCACCAGGCGCTGCGCGCCGCCAAGGAAGAGGTTGTTGGTGGCCAGCAGGATGCCCAGCCGCTGGTCTGGTTCGGTCATGCCGTAGCCTCCGCTAGCCGCCCGTCGACCGCCAGCGGCCGAGACGGGTTGGCGCGGGGGCCAGCCTGGCGTATCCGTCCTGGTGCTCATCCTGGCCTCTGCCGCCGCCCGGCCCATATCGGGGTTCCTTTTGTGCCCGGGACCTCCTCCAGCAGTTCCCGGGCGATGATCGCCGAGCGCCAGGCCCGGACCCGCAAGCCGACCAGATGGGTCTCGAGCTGAGAGCGGATGGCGGCAGCCTGGCGGCGTGCTGATTTGGCGGCCGCGACCAGATCAGCGGCCGAGAGAGTGTCGATGTCCAGTACGAACTCCTCCAGCCCGAGCTCGGCGAAATAGCCGTACATCTTTGGCTCATAGGCAATGCCCACGCAGGGCACCAACGCCGTGGTGGCCAGGATGGTCGAGTGCAACCGGGTGCCGATCCACAGATCGTGTTCAGCGATGCGGGCATGAAGCGCCGAGACGGAGAGCGGTCCCTCCTGCAGCGTGGCCCGTTGTCGGTGCTGCATGCGGGCGAGGACCTGCTCGGCAGCAGCCCGGTCATCAAAACCCGTGCCCGACACGTTCATCACCAGGCCAGGCGGCGCGACCGTGGTCGAGAGGAATTGCACTCGGGCGTCCCAGGCGACGATCAAGTGGTCGAGCGCTTCGGCCACAGCAGCGGTGTAGGCGTCCATGCTTCCCAGCCGAAACTTGTGCCAGTGGATAACCGAGACGCCTATTTCCGGCCGGCCGGCTGCGTCGCGCCGCACGTTGGGCGGGGCGAGGCACAAGGCAGCGTCCGCCGTTACCTCAATCCGCGGCCGGCTTACCCCCATACGCTGCAAGACCCGCGCCGACTCGGCATCGCGCAGCGTGATTGCATCCACTCGGTCGAGGACCAAGGCGGCCCATCTTTCTAGCCGTGACCCAGGATCAAACGGACCGATCGACTGGGCGTAGAGCATTACCTTTCGGCCCAGGAGCTTGGCCAATAGCATCTGCCACAAGCGCAGCCACGACGAGCGGTAGCCAGTGCGCAGATAAGATCCGCCGCTGGCGATCACCAGGTCGGCCTGGCGATAGGCGGCCATGAGCGGACGCTCCCAGCCGACGAGCAAGCCATCCGGCGGCCAACCCAGGCGCGCCAGCAACGTCCAGGCCAGGCTCCGGGCCAGCCAGCCGGCCAGCGCGCTTCGTGATCGATAACCCATCACCCCCCAGGCCAGGGCGGGAATGCCGTGGGCCTCGCCGGCCACTTCTGGATAATCGGAGACAACGACAAAGGAAGCGTCGGGGCATTCCTCGCGCAGGGCGATGAGCATGCCGTCCAAGATGGCGGCATCACCACGGTTGTACGAGTTGTAGTGATCAGTCAGCAGAATGCGCCGGATGCGTTGGTTCACCCTTGTCGCACCGCCTTGATCATGCCCTGCGCCTCGGTAAAGAGACGGGGTTGCAGGGCCAACAGAGTCGCCAGGTAGACCGCTCCGAAGAGAGCGAGCTGCGTGAGAAAAGTCAGCCAGTCTGTGGGCTGGGGCAGCAAAGAGACAGTCGTTGCCGCCGACGCTGCCAGCACTGGCGCACCAAGATCCTTGAGGAAGCCGAGCGAGCCCAGCTCGGAGCGGATCACCCAGAACCTCGCCGGGAGCGCCCAGAGAACCAGGACCAGCACATTGGTCGCGGCACCGCCGAGCCCTCCGTAGCGACCGATAAGAGGCCAGCCCAGGGCCACGGTCAGCACCGCGCTGCCTAGGCCGACACGGGCCACCGAGCGTGTATCGCCGCGGCTCATCGGCAGCAGGTGCCAGTTGTAGCCAGTGGCCACTCGGAGGGCGAAAGCGATGGCGAAAACTACCATCCACGGCACGCAGGCCAGCCACGCCTCCCCGTAGAGCAAGCGCACCAGGGGCCTGGCGAAGGCGGCCAGAGCAAAGCCGGCGGGCAAAGTGACGATGGCAATGTAGCGGTTGCTGAGCCCGAAAGCACGCTGGATCCGTGCCGGCTCATCCACCAGGCGGCACAGGGCTGGGTACAGGACGGCCGAGGTCATGGCGACCATATTCGTCAAGTAGAAAGGCCACTCGAACGCCCGCTGGTACAAGGCCAGGGCGGCATCGTCATGGAAAGCTCGCACCATGACGTCATCGCCCTCAAACACTACGTAGTTGAGGACAGCGTTCAACACCAGCGGCAACGTAAAGGCCGCCAGTGCTCGCGCGTCGCCTGTGTCCCAGCCGGGACGGGGCCGGTAGGGCACCAGAATCCAGATCACCAGATGCTCGACAGCGAAGCCCACCAGTGCTCCCCACAGCAGGCTTTCAGTGCCCAGGCCCTGGCGTCGCAGCGCTGCCGTTGCCCCGACCGTCACCAGCGTGCCCAGCGCCCGCGGCAGTTTGCCGATGCCGAAGCGCATCAACCGGTCCCACTGGGCAGACGGTAAGGCCAACGTGCTGCTGTAGATGGTTATGCCCAGCAGCCGGATCCACCAGGCAAGTTGTGGGTTGTGCAACGCCCTCGCGATGAGTGGCGCCCCGACAAGCAATACCAGGTATGAGACACTACTCACCAGGCCATCGAAGACCAGGGCGCTGGCGATGAGCCGCCGAAAACGCGCGCTCTCCCGAATAAGAGCTTGCCGCGTGCCAAGCTGGCTGAGAAGGCCCGCCAGTCGCACCATCAACGCCGCCGATTCGTAGACCCCCAATTCGGCCGGCACGAACCAGCGCGCGAAAAGAACACCCCGCAGGAGCCCGAGCCCACTGAGTCCGAACGTTGTCGCTACCTGGACCGCGGTGCTGCGCAGCGTGCGTCCGGTGAGCGGCCCGCGCTCAAACGGCTCTGGCTCTTCCATGGTCGCCCATTCTAAGGCCGGCGCCCGCTGCCTGGAAGCGCCACACGGCCGCGGGCTCGGCAGTGGCTGCCCAACCACCAGCGGCCCGCCAACACCACACGGGCCGTCCGGCCCCGCGTCGCCACGGCGCCCGTCGCTGGCTGTCTGGGGCCATGCTTCAACCCTCCCGTGGCTGGCACTCTGGGGCCATCCCCCCACCGCGACTTTCAGCGGCCGTCCGGCGTCAGTATCTGGTCGGGGGGGCATTTCGTTAATATGGCGCGCCGTGGGTGGTCGAGACGCCACGGCTTGTTGCGTTGCGCCTGTGGAGCACCTGCCACTGGTGCTGCCGTTCCAGGCTCGCGAGGAGGGTGATCTGTCAAACGAGCGCCTCGGTACTCATCAATCGGCACCACGGGGATCCTGCTTCTGGTGGCCGTGCTGACCACGGCGCTCGAGGTCTCCGCTGTCAAGACCGGCCAGCGGCAGCCGTATGCCCCGGCGAGAACCAATGGCCAGCCTGCTCCAGGGCCCAGGAGCGAGCCCGGTGCCATTGAGCGTGGCGTCGAGGTGGGCAGCACGCCCATGCCAGTGAAACCTTTCCATCCGGTGCCTGACCCGGGCATGGTGGTGATCACCACTGCTGACGGGCGCACGTTCAGTGGACCGGCTGATCCGGCGATCCCCGGCGGGCAAGCGCGACTGAGGGTCCTGGGCGTAAGCTCCAGCCTGGAGGCGGCCATAGCTCGCTTTCGGCTTGACCCCCTGCGAAGCCGCTCGGGGGCTGACGGGCGGGGAGCTGGGTTTACCGGGGCCCGCGGGCGGGCCGACTCGGCCAGTAGCGTCGCCATCAGCGCACCTTGGAGCCGCCTGTCCAGGGCCCAGATGCCGGCCGACGCCCCGCCCAACGACTTCTGCGCCAATCCCATTGCTATGCCAACGACCGTGGTCAACGGCACGGCCCTGTCGCCCGTGGTTGACCTGATGGACGCAACCGTCATCGATGACCCAACAAACGGGCCTGGCGCCGCTTTCCGTACCTCGCGGAGCGTCTGGTTCGCCTTCACCACCGGCACCAACCCTGGTGGACGATCGGGCACCTACTACTTTGAGACCTGCAACACGGCCACCACGCTGCCCGACCCGGTGATCGGTATCTACTGGCCTTACGGCGGGGCCAATTGCGGCATCTCGCTGGGCACCAACGACGACTTGGTGTTGGCAGGGACCGGCTTCGATACCTGCCGCCACGGCGCCCGAGCCTCGGTAGGCGTCAGCATAGGTGGGGACGGCACAACCACCTTCTACGTGGGAGTCTGGAAGTTCGGCCTGGAGGCCCCGGAACCCGGCAAGTCGAGTGTGCAACTGCGCGTTATTGAGCAGTACGTCGGCACGCGAACACCTACCCCAACTCCCACCTTCACCAGCACGCCGGGGCCGTCGGCTACTGCGGCCACTCCCACCAACACGCCAACGGATACCAGGACACCGACCGTCACCAACACACCCACTAACACCCCGACGGTGACCAACACGCCCACTGCTGTGGGGCCTGGCGACGCCATATACGCTTACGCCAAGCGCTATCTGTCCGGCTCACTGGGCGCCAACACGGTCATGCACCTGCGCAAGACGACGGCCGGCATGCCGGCATACAGTGGCTGCGTTACAAACCTTTTCCCGCCAAGCATCGAGTGCGACGACGACGACGGTCACACCTATGTCTCGCCGGCTAACGTGGTCTTACCGCCGCCCGGCGGTGGCCACGCGGACAACTCCGGCCTTGCCGGCGTGCCCGTCGGCGGCGATGAGCTGATCGTCGTGCAGGGGTCCACGGGCGCAACCATCATCGGGCCTTATGACCTGGTGATCCATCGACCAGACGGAAGCGGGAACTTCGACGAGTCCGAGAACAACGACACCCTGGCGGCAGCGAACCCGGTGCCCACCCTGCCACCCTGTAGCGCCGTGTACAGTTCGGGCACGGGCAACCAGCGGCCGTTGATCCCGGCCGGCAGCTTTGATTCCGTCGGCGTGCCCACAGCATCTGCCGGCTGGGTGGGCAGCGGCGGCTTTGGCAGCGGGTCAGACGTGGACTACTATGGGCCCTTCCAGGTCGGTAGCTCCGAAGCGATCTATATCGGCGTTGATGGCTCACTCGACTGCGCGGGTTGTCCGCACGACCTGAACGGCATCAACGCCGACATTTCCTTTGACCTGGTGAATGCGTCCGGGTCCAGCATCCCGGGCTCGGTCATCAACGGCAGTGCCAGCACGACCGTTGCCGGCCAGGGCACCAGCGAGCACTTCCTTGGCACGCCCGGCCAGACCTTCTACCTCAAGATCAACGCTGCCGTGGCGGCCGACGCCGGCAAGGGCTACCGCTTCTCGGCCTGCAGTCTGGGCTCGACGGCCGGCAACACACCGACGCCAACGGCCACCCAGAACCCGTTGTTGACCTGGACGCCCACTCCCACCTGGACTTCCTCACCGACGTCAACACCGCTGCCCAACGACACCTGTGCTGGTGCCGTACCGCTGCTGCTGAACATCCCCGCTATCGGGTCGCTGGCTGGAGCGCGCAATGACTATCAGCTGCCGGCTCTGGCAGCGTGCTTCACGGCGAATGGCGAGATTGGCAACCCAACACCGGCAGCCGTTACGGCCCTGGGCCGGGACCTGGTGTACGCCTTCACGGCACCGAGCAGCGGCCGCTACTCCTTCCGCCTGGCCAACATCGACCCCGCCGGCGGAGCCAACATCCTGCTTCACCTGGCCAGTGACTGCCCGGCTGCTCAGGCTACAGCCACGCCGGCCACTCCGGCCGCGTCCACACCCACGCCGAACGTCCTCCCGGCATGCCGGGCAGCGGCCAATCGCAACTCGACCGGCACTTACGCCGCCGAGGAAGTCATGTGCATTCCGATGACGGCGGGTGAGACGCTTTACGCCTACGTAGACGAGGTGACCTACAGTGCCTCGCAGACTGGCGGCCGATTCAGCCTTGAGGTGACCGAGTGTCTGGCCGAGGAGGAGCCGAACGACGCTTGGGAGATCGCCAGTTTGTTCGCCTGCGGCGTAGAGGGGCGGATCATTCGCACTCCGTCGCCCACTGGCGGTCCGACGAGCACTGCCACGCCGACCATAACACCGACTTACACCCGCACAGCCACCGCCACCAGCACCTCCGGGCCTTCGCCCACCGCTCCCACGCCCACACCAACCCGCACGCCCACGGTGACCTGGACGCCGACCAGAACGCAGACACCGAGCTTCGGCGAGAATGACTGGTTCGGCTTGCCGACGGCGCCGTCGTCCGAATACCGCCTCTTTGCCCTGGTCGACGCCGGGGCAGCCAACTCGAACGACGTGGACGTCCGTTTCATGACCGGCGGTGACACCCTGGAGTTCGATGGAGCTGACAACGACACGCTTTTCGGCGCCAGTGCGCCGAATCTGGGCGGTGCCCTGTACAACGTAACTCCTCAGCCGGCCAACTTCCTACGGGTCAACGCCCCCAGCACCTCCTCGACTCTCGAGCCCTACCGGGTTTTCGCGGTCGTGCAGCCACCACGCCCAACGGCGGTTGTCGAGACAGAGCCCAACAACTCGCCAGCTCAGGCCAACTTCCACGCCAGTGGTTACTTCTACGGCGTTCTTGAGGGTCGCCAGCCAGAGGGAAACAACATGGTCGGCACCGGCGCCTCGGTGGACGTGGACTACTACCGGTTCTCGGCGACGGCCGGTGACCTGATTTTCGTGTCGATCGATGGCGATCCGCGGCGGGAAGAGGGATCGTTCGGCAAATCGCCCATCAACCCGATGCTCGTTCTGCTGGATGCCGGTGGCAACGTTCTCTTGCAGGTCAACGAGACCTCAGTCTCCACAAGCTACGGCTCAGGTCTGGGTCAGATGAATGCCACCGTCCCGCAGGGCGGCCAGGCCGAAGGGCTTTACTTCCGGGCACCCTATAGCGGAACGTATCACGTCGGCGTGGCCGCCGCCGACAAGACCGTCACCCAGGGCGTGAGCGGTCGCCATCCCCACGCCGGCGACTACCTGCTGTCGATATCGCTCAACTGCCAGACCGGCCTACAGCTACAGGAGACGGAAACGCCGACTCCCAGCGCCACGGCAACTCGCACCGCCACCGCTACAGCCAGCTTCACGCCCAGCCGGACGCCAACGCCCACGGCAAGCTTCACGCCCGCTGCCTCGGATACGCCGACGGCTTTGCCAACTGACACGCCTACGCCCACGGCCACGACCACATTTACCCCAGCGGTGACGAGCACAGCGACGGCCACCGAGGGGCCGACGCCGCGGCCTACGGCGACGCGGCCCGTGCAGCCACCGCTGCCGGTCGGCGGCGTGGGCATGGGTCGCATTGGCCGCCCGCCGCCAAGCTTGCAGGCGCCTGCGCCACGCGGACCGGCGCTCCCGGTCGGCCTGGCCGTTCTCGGCTTGCTGGCCGCCAGCGTCGTCATTGGCTGGCGAGGCCGGGCAAGGCCTTAGGCGGGTTAAGAACCGGCGGATCAGGGTGGCCGGCTGGCCGTTCAGGCAGCAGGCTGGCCGCTGCGCCCGCTGCACCGTTCAATAACCTGGTCGCCACTCGGACCGCCCTTCAGAACCTGGTCTTGCGCCTCACCGCCGGGGCGAGTGCCTGGCCGCGAACCGCAACGGCCCTGCACGGTGGCGTCCGAAGCGCGGACGCGCCCATGGAGCACTTGTCCCAACTGATGCTCGCCATTAAGCTGAGCCTGTGACTCCCGACATCGTCGCCGTGCTGGCCATCCTCCTGGGAGCCGTGGCGCTCCTGGCGAGTGAACGCCTGCGGCCCGACCTCATCGGCCTCCTGGTTCTGGCTCTGTTGGCGATCACCGGCCTGGTCAGCGCCGAGCAGGCCGTCGCCGGTTTCGCCAGCCCGGCCGTAGTCACCGTATGGGCCATGTTCATGCTGAGCACCGGGCTGGTGCGCTCGGGTGTGGCCACCTCCATCGGACGGACCATCGTGCGCTTCGCCGCGCACAGCGAGCTGGTCCTCTTGGTGGTCATCATGGTCACCGAAGCCTTACTGTCGGCGTTCGTGAACAACGTCGCCGCCATGGCGCTGCTGCTGCCGGCCGTCGTGGACGTCTGCCGCCAGACAAGGCGCCCGGTAGCCCGCTACCTGATTCCGCTGGCGGTGGCAGCGCAGCTGGGGGGCACTGTCACGCAGATTGGCACCCCGCCCAACATACTCATCGCCACGTTCACCCGCGAACAAGGCCTGGCCCACCCCTTCGGCATGTTCACCTACACCCCAATCGCCCTGGTCTGCCTGGCGGTAGGTCTCCTGTTTGTGACGACTGTGGGTCGACCGCTGTTGCCCAGTTTCCCGCCGGGCACCGAGGCAGCCGGCCTAACGGCCTCCGAGCTGGCCCGCCTTTACGACTTACCGGGCCGCATGGACGTGCTGCACATCCCCGGAGGATCCGCTCTGGCAGGACTGACACTGGGCGAAAGCCGCCTGGGCGCCGCCCTCGGCGTGCAGGTCATGGCCATCGTTCGCCGCGGGCGGACCGAACTGGCACCGGGCCCGGACTTCGTGCTCGCCTCAGGAGACAGGTTGATAGTCGAAGGCCGACTCGACCGCCTGGCCCAGTTGCGCAGCGCGCCAGACCTGGTGGTCAGTTGGGACGAGACCGAGTTGCCGGCGCAGGCTCTCGCAGGACTGGCCGTGGCCCGAGTTCGGATCGCCAGCGGCTCGCGGTTGGTCGGATCCAGTCTGGCTTTGGCCGGCTTCCGAACCCAGCACCAGGTCAATGTCTTGGGCGTACTGCGGGACGGCCAGCCAGCCGCTGGCGACTTGCGCGATCTCGTGCTTCAGGCCGGCGATCAGCTGGTGGTGATCGGCCAGCGAGAGGCAGTCGACCGCCTGGCAGCCGATCCGGCATTCGACGCCTATCACCCCGAGGCTCAGGGCTCGGCCATCCTGGAGCACCCGCATCGCCGCCACCTGATCACGGCAACCGTGCCGGCCACGTCCAGCCTTGCCGGCCGGACACTGGCCGAAAGCCGTCTGGGGGACGCATACGACATCACCGTGGTGGCCATACTGCGCTCTACTGAGACCGTTGTCGCGCCCACCACCGATGAGAGACTGTGTGCGCAGGATCGGCTACTCCTCGCCGGCGGCGAGCGCAGCCTGCGCGTGCTGGAGGCTCTGCAGGACCTCGAGGTGGACCGCGAGCCTACGCCGACAATCGACGCCCTGGAATCCGAAGACGTAGCACTGGCCGAGGTCGTGCTATCACCTCACACGACACTGGTCGGTCGCACTCTGCGCGAGATCCGCTTCCGCGAGCGTTACGGGCTAAACGCCATCGCCTTGTGGCGAGAAGGACGATCGTATCGGTCCAACCTGCGCGACATAGCCCTGCGCTTCGGCGACGCCTTGCTGCTGCACGGTTCCCGGGAGCGAATTGAGCTGCTTAGTTCCGAATCGGATTTCCTGGTCTTGACGCAGCGACTCCAACCACCAACGCGGCGGAGACTGGCACCCCTGGCCCTGGTCATTCTGGCGGCCGTGATAGGTGCCGCGGTGAGCGGCCTGTTGCCCATTGCCATTGCCGGAGTCCTAGGAGCGGTGGCCATGGTCCTCGTGGGCTGCCTGACGATGGATGAGGCCTACCGCGGCGTGGAATGGCCGGTCGTGTTCCTGATTGCCAGTACTCTGCCCCTGGGCCTGGCACTGCAAGACACCGGGGCCGCCAGCCTCATCGGCAACGCCGTGGCCGATGCCGCCGGCCGCGCCGGGCCACGGGCCGCCCTGGGGGCGGTTTACCTTTTGGGCGCCGTTGCGGTGCAGTTCGTCCCCAATCCGGCGGTCGCTGTTCTGCTTGCCCCGGTCGGCCTGAGCGCTGCTCTTCGACTGGGCGTCGCACCTGAAGGCTTCCTCATGGCAGTGGCCCTGGCTGCCTCGGCCGGCTTTGCCAGCCCCACCGGCCACGCCGTCAACTTGATGGTCATGGGCCCGGGCGGTTATCGCTTCCGAGACTACGTCCGCTTCGGCCTGCCGCTGGTCGGCCTGCTGTTTCTGGTGGTGATCACGGTGGTGCCCATCTTGTTCCCGTTCTGACGGCTGGCCGAGCCCGGATGTCGGCTCCAAGGCGATTGGTGGGGTCGCGGGCGGCCACTATAATGCCATTCGTGGCCCAAGAACGGCGTCTGCGGGTGGGAGTGATTCTCGGCGGTCCCTCCAGTGAGAAGGAGGTCTCGCTCGCCAGTGGCCGCCAGGTCTACTACAACCTGGACCGCGCTAAGTACGAGGCCGTGGCGTTGTTCATGGATAGCCATGGTCGCCTATGGCACATCTCCGAGAAACTGATCATCCAGAACACGTGCGACGACATCGAGGGCCGCCTGGTCACCGAGGCCAAGAGGCAACCGCTCGAAGAGCTGCCTCACCACATAGACGTGGCCTTCATCACCCTGCATGGCAAGTACGGGGACGACGGCTGCATTCAGGGGACGCTCGAGCTACTGGACATCCCGTACACCGGCTCTGGCGTGCTGGCCTGTGCCATATCGCTGGATAAGCCAACCGCCCACCAGCTGCTCGCTCAGGCTGGCTTCGAGGTGCCGCGCGAGGTGGTGATACGAGAGCCTGACTGGCAGGCCGACCAGCAGGCTGGCGTGGAGCGCATCCTGCAGACCGTGGGTTTACCGGCAGTGGTGCTGCCGGCGCGCGAAGGTTCGAGCATCGGCGTGTCTATCGTGACAGCCGTGGAGGAGCTCCCGGCGGCGATGGCCAAAGCCTTTGCCTGGGACAACCGGGCACTCGTCGAGGAACGCCTCGAGGGCCGGGAGTTCTCGGTTATCCTGCTTGGCAACGACGAGGTTGAACCCTTCTTGCCTACCGAGACCCGCACCCGGAACCCCTATATGACCTATGACGACAAGTACATGCCGGGTCGCTCGCAGAAGATCACCCCGGCGCCAATCGGCCCCGAAAACGTGGCCCGGCTCCAGGCCGAGGCGCGGCGCGCATACGCTGCCCTGGGATTCCAGGGCTATGCCCGCCTCGACGGCTTCTTGCTGGCTGATGGTCGCATCATGTTCACCGATCCGAACTCCACCTCCGGCATGGCCCCATCTAGCTTCATGTTCCACCAGGCGGCGGAGGCGGGCTTGAGCCCACAAGCGCTCGTAGACCGCATCGTGAGTCTGGCGCTCGAAGCCCACGCTGCCAAGCGGGGCCCGCTGTGAGAGCCGGCTATCTCGTTCTGGCGGCCATGCTTCTCCCGCCAACGGCGTTGGCCGGCGCCGCCAGCGCACCTCGCCCGGCACAAGCCGGCCGGTGCGAGCTCTCGGCCAGACGCTGGGTCACACCGTCGTCAGTTGCGCTTGATGGGGAAATCACCGTCCGGCTGGAGGTAGAGGCCGATTGCGGCGACGAGCCCGTGACCCGGCACTTCGTTCTGGCTGTGGGTCCGTGGCCCACGGAGGCTGAAGCGGGGGCAGTCCGGCAGGCCGCCTCGGCCTTCTTGGCAAGCCTGGCGCTAACAGCGTCCCAGGTGAGCCTGGTATTGGGGCACACCTACCCACCGCTTGTCGTGCCCTGGACCAACGACTGGGCCGCCCTCGACGCCGCCCTGGCAAGCTACCAGCCCTCGGCATATGGCAGCGACGCCGCCACGCTCTTGGGCGAGGCTAGCCGACGCTTCTACGGCCTGGATGCGCCGCTGGGGCGGGGCCACATCGTGCTCGTCAGTCACGCCCGCATGCGGCCCGCCACGCCCGAAGGGCTCTTCAACGCCAGCTTTGACGCCCGCTCTACTGGCGTCTGGGTGAGCCTGGTTTGCGTAGCTGGCGGCTGTCGTGAGGTGCCGCGCGCCGAGCAGATGGCGCCAGCCACGCTCGACGCCCTGGGACCCGTACTGCGCGCCATCGCCGAACGTCCGGCGCGGCTGGAGCTCGACCAGCTGCTGGTACGCGATGAGTTGGGTGGCGAGACCACTTACATCGCCGGGTCGGCTATCCCAGCGGCGACGCGAATCGGCGAGACGGTCTACGAGCAGGCCAGGCCAGTGCACCGCCGGGGCTTCTTAGAGTGGACCGTGGATGGGGAGATGCCCTCCTGGACCGCCCAGTACCGGCTGCGGTCGACAACCGTCGGCCGAGTGATCAGCCACAGTCGCCTGCACGTCGAGGCCTTGGATACCCGTGGTTCCTGGCTCCGAACGGAACTTGGCGGGCAAGATGTGACAGTCCTACCGCCACCACCCGCACCCGCAACTTGCAGGCTCTATGGGCAGGCCGAGACAAGCGGCCGGGCGCTGCTGGGTGCCACGGTGCCCATCACGCTCGCCGTACTCACGGAGTGCCCGCCTGAGCCGCAGCAGGCCGACGTCGTGATCCTGATCGATCGCTCTTGGTCCACGCGCGGTGAGACTATTGCCCAGTTGGTCCGCGCCGGCCGCGATTTCGTCCAGCGCCTGGACCTGGATATGGTGCGGGCCGCTGTGGTGGCCTACAGCGACGAGCCCGAGTTGCGCCAGACGTTCACTCAGGACCGCCCCCGCCTCCTGGCCGCCTTCGCCGGCTTAGAGGCGGCCGGCAATACCAATCCTCGCGACGCCCTGCACGCGGCACGCCAGTTGCTGGCCGATCGCCGACCGCAGGCTCTGCCAGTGATCGTACTCCTTTACGACGGCTTTCTGACTGTCGATCCGCTGCCGGCCGTGGAATGGGCCCGCATGGAGGGCATACGCATTGCCACCGTCTGCGTGCGCAGCGGCCCGACCTGCAGCACCGGTGTAGCCAGCCCGGCCGAATACGCGGTCGAGGTGCGGGATCCAGCCGAGCTTACGCCCTTTTGGCAGCGCTTCATACCCTCACTGGTGGAGCGCAGCCTGGAGGAAGTGGTCGTGACCCACGTACCCTCAGCGGCCCTCCCCTTCGACCAGGAGGCAGTCCCCCCACCGGACGATCCGCCCACCGTCCTGGCCGATGGCCGACTTCGCTGGACACGTTCCGGCTTGCTCCGGCGATCCTTTAGCCTGGTCTACCCTCTACGTGCCTGGGCCCTTGGCCGCTGGCCAATTGCCGAGTCTCTGGAGGTGAGCTGGCGCGAGCGAGGTGGCGCCGTCGGCGCCGCACGGCTCGCAGTGCCGGAACTTGATGTCCTGGTGCCACCTGCTGAGGGCCCCTGCCAGCTGGTGACCGCTGAGCGCGATGCCCGACCGCCGGCCGTGAACCTCGGAGAACCAGTCACGGTGACGTCCAGGATTGACCTGGCCTGTCCCCCGGCCGATCTGCCGCTCCAGGTAATGCTGGTGATCGATCACTCAGCTTCTATGGGGCCTGGCAGTGGCCGGCTGGAGGCGGTGCGCCGGGCAGTGCGGTCCCTTTTGGAGGCGCCGACCTCTCAGCAATGGCTGTTTGGTGCGGTGGCGTTCAATGATGAAGTGACCGGCTACGTACCAGTCACCGAGAATCGCCATGAGGTCCTTGACCTGGTCGACCGCCTCCAGGCCAGAGGGAGCACGAATATCGCGGCCGCTATCCGCCGGGGGGGCCAGCTCCTGGCCGAAGCGGCGGCCGAGGTACCGCAAGTGATGATCGTCCTCACAGATGGCGTCAACTCGGCCGGTTCGGCGCCGGTCCTGACTGCGGCCAGCGAGGTCAAAGCCAGCGGCGTCATCATCGTAGCCGTCTGCGCCGGTGGCGACTGCGATCCGGCGCTGCCTGAAGCGGCCAGCCATCCCAGCTACTACTTTGCCGTCCCCAACGCCAGCGACCTCATTGACCTCTTCGACCGACTCACTCGCGAGTTGATCCGCTCGGTCACCCAGGCGACTGTCGAGGAGAAGGTTGGCCCCGGCCTGAACCTGACCGGCCGCTCCCCCGAGCCGCCACCTGAGGAGCTCACTGCCGACTCCATCATCTGGTCCTTCAACCGCCTGCCAGTAGGTGGGGTTGGCCTGGTTCATGAGCTGGTGCCGCTCCAGACTGGCAGACTCCCGGTAGCCCGCTGGACGCGGCTCACTTACGCCACGCTTGGCCAAAGAGGTCAGGTAGAGACTGGAAGCGTGTATCTTCCGGTGCCGGCTGTCGACGTCCGTGGCAGCCCCACGCCCGCCCCCAGCGTGCCGACCCTGGCCCCGCTGCCCACCAGCACCAGAATGCCGACCCTGGTCGCAGGCACCAGCACAGCGGTGCCTGGTGACGTCGCCTATTTACCGGCGCTCTCGAGGCCGTGAGCACTCGTGCCGTCGCCCTTGCTCCGCCAGGACAGGTGCAGAGAGCCGGGCCGAGTGGCGGTGCCGCCGGGTGGCGGCCGACCCCGGCAGCGGCGCCCCTGACTGATGGATGACTCCTGAGTACCGTATCGGCACATCGGGCTGGACTTACCAACATTGGCGAGGCGTGTTCTACCCACAACGGCTGCCGCAGCGGCTCTGGTTCGATTACTACGCCCGGCAGTTCTCGACGGTGGAGGTCAACGCCACCTTTTACCGGAGCTTCGCCGACTCGACCTACCGCCAATGGCGCGAGCGGGCACCCGGCAACTTCCGCTACGTACTGAAGGCGCCCCAACGGATAAGCCATCGCAAGCGGCTGGTCGACGTGGCCGAAGATTGGCGGGCCTTCCTGGACCAGGCGTCCCACCTTGGCGATGCTCTTGGCCTGATCCTGCTGCAGCTCCCACCCCACTGTCCCCTCGACCTCGAGCTACTCGAGTCGGCCTTGCTGGCGTCGGGCGAGCCCGAGCGGGTGGCGGTCGAGTTTCGTCACCCCGACTGGCTTTCGTCCTCCACCTACGAACTCCTCGCCCGCCTCGGGGCCACCTTCGTGTGCGTCGACTCGCCGAGACAGCCCTTGGCCGCTACCCTGACCTCCGACTGCGGTTACATTCGTCTGCACGGCCGTCGGGCCTGGTATCGTTACGACTACACCACAGACGAGATAAACCAAATCGCCACCGTGGCTGAGGAATTGACGGGGGGCGGGGCACGCTGCGTCTACGTGTTCTTCAACAACGATATTGACGGCTTCGCCCCGGCCAATGCCCGCGCGCTGATGGCGAGGCTTGCTTGCTCGGCGAAGTAGCACGGCCCGGCTCAAAGGCGCCCGGCGGGCGATGCCGGCCCATCGACAGGGCAGCAACGGCGGCGAAGGCGCAGGGGCCAGCTTCGGCTTTCGTCCCCTCGCTCGAGCGGCTACAATTCGTTCCTCGCCCACCAACTTGCCCGTAGGGAGCTCCGTGGCTCTTCAAGCCCTTTATCGGCGGTGGCGCCCGCAGCGCTTCGAGGACGTCATCGGCCAAGAGCACATCACTCGCACGCTGCGTAACGCGGTGGCCCAGTCCCGGCTGGCGCATGCCTACCTGTTCGCTGGCCCGCGGGGTACCGGCAAGACATCCGTGGCCCGCATACTGGCCAAGGCGGTCAACTGTACCGGCCCGGGTGAGAAGCCTTGCAACGAGTGCGCTATCTGTCGCGCCATCAGCGAAGGCCGCGCTTTGGACCTCATTGAGATCGACGCGGCTTCGAACACAGGAGTGGACGACGTCCGGGACTTGCGGGACAAGATTGGCTTTGCCCCCAACGAGGCGACCTACAAGGTCTATGTAGTCGACGAAGTCCACATGCTTTCCACGGCAGCATTCAACGCTCTCCTCAAGACCCTGGAAGAGCCGCCAGCCCATGCCCTGTTCATCCTGGCTACGACCGAGCCGCACAAGATACCGGATACAATCGTCTCGCGGTGTCAACGTTACGACTTCCGGCGCGTCCCTACGGCGACGCTGGCGGAGAAACTCGCTCGGATCTGCGCCGCCGAGGGAATCAACGCCGAGCCAGCCGCTCTTACTCTGATTGCTCGACACGCCACCGGCTCAGTCCGTGATGCCGAGAGCTTGCTCGATCACCTGCTGGCGGCCGGCAACACCGTTCGAGTAGCCGACGTGCAGGCGGCGCTGGGCACGCCGGCTTCGGAAGCCGTCTCCGCAATCGTTGAGGCCATGCTGGCCCGCGATAGCGCGGCTGCGCTGAAGCACCTGAACCAGGCCGTCGATCAAGGTGCCGATCCGCGGCAGCTGCGCTCGATGCTGCTTGAGCACTTGCGGCTGATGCTGCTGCTGCAGCTGGGCGTGGCCGAAGAGCTGATTGCCGTTGAAGCGGACAAACGAGAGCAGCTGCGCCGGCAGGCCAGTGCGATTTCGACCCCGGCTCTGGCCGGGACAATTGGGCGGTTCAATAGCGCCCGACCTTCGGCCGACCAGACCCAGCCAGCTCTGCCTCTGGAGTTGGCGCTGGTTGAGTCGGTGTTGGCCCTCGACGCTCAGCCGGCCAACACCCCCGAACAACACCGAGGTCGGCCAGTAATCGCACCAGGGCCAAGCGGACGTGGCACCACGGTCAACGCCATAGCCGGAGGCTCAAGCCAATCGGGCAAGGATCCGCGGGTAGTCGGCAAGGACCCGGTCCGGGTTGGCGAGCCCCCGGCTACAGCAGCAGGGGAGCCGGGTGCGCCCGCCGGGAGCACTGGCGGGGCGGACGCCGTTGGGGACGCGGTTGGGGTCGCAGCAGGCGGTAGGCCGAGCCCATCCTCCGAAGCGGCGGGGGTAGCCATCGGGGAGCCTGGTGAACCCCCGGCACCTCCCGTGGCGCCGACCGTGGACGCGCTCCTGGCGCAGTGGCCGACCGTCATGGCTGCGGTGAAACAGACGAGCCCCAAGACGGCCGCCCTGCTACGGGACTGTCGCCCGGTGGCCGTTGAACCTGGGAGGGTGACCCTAGGCTTCTTCTTCGAGTATCATTGTCAGCAGGTATCCGAAACCGCCCGTCGCAAGGGCGTGGAGGCTGTTCTGGCGCAGCTGCTCGGTGGTCCAGTGACAGTAAGCTGCACAGTGATCGCCCCTACCGCCGAGGAGCGCGCCGTCCGGCCGCGCTCGCGAGTCGAACAAGCACAATCAGATCCCCTGGTGCGGCACGCCGTCGAGCGGTTGGGAGGCCGAGTCACCCGCGTGAAGCCCCCGGAAGAAGAGTCGCTGGACGGTTAGGCACACCAGTTGGCCCAGTGGCCGGAGGACACAGGAGATTAGGGATGGCGAAAGGATCGAGTGGCGGGTCGATGGGTCTGGGCGGCGGTCCCGGGATGCTGCGGCAGCTTCAGGCGCTCCAAGAGCGAATGCTCGCCGAACAGGAGGCCCTCGGCAGCGAGACAGTCACGGCGAGCGCCGGTGGCGGGGCAGTCAAGGTTGTCATGACAGGTCACCAGAAGCTGACGGACATTCAAATACAGCCCGAACTCCTGACACCCGATGGCGCGGAGATGTTGGCCGAGCTCGTGATGGCAGCAGTCAACCAGGCCGTTGAGCAATCGCGGCAGTTAGCCGCCCAGCGATTGGGGTCGCTGACTCGTGGCCTCGGCTTGCCGCCTCTGGGCTTCTAACGCCGTGTCAGCTGCTCTCCCTGCCTCTCTGGGGCGCCTGATCGACGAGCTCGCCCGACTGCCGGGAATCGGTCCTAAGACAGCTTCCCGTCTGGCGTATCACATGCTGCGCTCAAATCGGGAGCAGGTTCGCGGTCTCGCCCAGGCAATAATCCAGGTGACCGAAGCCATCTGCTACTGCGAGCGGTGCCAGAGCGTCACCGAAACCAGCCCCTGTGCCATTTGCAGTGACGCCAGTCGCGACACTGCTACCATCTGTGTCGTAGAGGATCCGCTGGATGTGCTGGCCATCGAGCGCGCTGGTGTATACCGCGGGCTCTACCACGTCCTACACGGCGCCATATCGCCCGTCGACGGTATTGGGCCTGCCGAGCTGCGGATCGAGGAGCTGCTGGCTCGACTGCGCCGCGAGCAGGTCTGCGAGGTGATCCTGGCCACCAATCCGTCGCTGGAAGGTGATGCCACAGCAATGTACGTGGAACGAGCCATCCGCAGCCTCCCGGTTGAGGTGCGCGTCACCCGGTTGGCACGCGGATTGCCTGTTGGCGGCGACATCGAATATGCTGACGAAGTTACCTTGGCCCGCGCTTTGGCGGGACGCAGCGTGATGGAACCAGCATCCCAATAGCCATCGCTGCGACCCGCGCCCACATGCAAGGGAGTCGAGAACATGGAACGCTGGCGACTGAGTCTGGTGCTGATGCTCGCTGTTGGCTGGCTGGGAGGTTGCCGTTCGGCACCGCAACCGACCGTGCCGGCACCTACGGCAGATCTGAGCCCGTTTGGGGCGCCTGAGCTCAGCATTAGCGCCGAACCCGTTTCCTTCCGGCAAACCGAGCTCGAAGCCCCGACCGCTCTTGACCTGACCGCGGCGATAACGCTGACCGCGGGGTCCAATGTTCTTGTGGGTGAGGATGGTAGAGCCCGCCTGGCCTGGGGGGACATCCTGACCGCCGACTTGTATTCGGACACGGACTTGTTGCTGAGCAAGAGCTTTCCGCCCTCCCGCGAGATCATGATTGACCAGGCTACAGGTACGGGTGCCTACGCGCTGCGGGCAGTTACACCGCCAATTCAGGTGACCATCCAGACCGCCTGGGCCAGCCTCGACCTGGATGACAGCGGCGCCCAAGTGTTGGTGAGCTACATCACCGGCGCCGAGCCCAGCCTGTGGATCGTGGCCCTGCATGGCGGGGCACGGCTCACCACATCTCAAGAGGGCGTCGTCGAGCTGGCCGAAGGCCAGGCGATTGGTCTCAGCGAGTCGGGAGCTTTGGCCGAACCGCTGGCAGTGGATGTGAGCGCCATCCAGACCTGGTTGGACCGCTTCGCCGCTGGTGACCGCAGCGCCACGATCGCCACTGTAGCGCTGCGCTGCCGGACCCTTGCAGTGGCCGACCTGCGCGAGAAACCAGATCCCGAAGCCGCTTCGGCGGTGGAGAATGTACCGGGCGGAACCCTCGTCCAGGTGCTGGGTCGGACCGAGGCCGCAGACTGGCTTCACATGTTGCCCCTGGCAACCACCGAGGACGGCTGGCTACCAGCCGACGCCGTGAGGTGCAACGGACCACTCTTCGCGGCAGCTCCGGTGCGCATCCCACCGACGCCGACCCCCGTTCCAGCACGTCCCACGGTCACCCGGCCACCAGTTCTGGCACCACCGTCGGTGACACCGACGGCCACCACTACCGTGAGCGCCGTCAAGATCTACTTCGCCACCACGGATGACAGCATCCGGGCTGGAACGTGCTCGACCCTTGTGTGGGAGGTCCAGGGCATTCGTGAGGTCTACCTGGACGGTCAGGGGGTAACCGGAAAAGGCGAACGAGAAGTCTGCCCCAGTGAAACGCGAACTTACACGCTCAAGATCATCCACGTCGACGGGCGGGTCGAGGAGCGCTCCGTCGAGATAGAGGTACGCAAGGCGCCCACCCAAACCGTGCCACCGCCGACTGACACGCCGCCACCGCCGACCGCCGAGCCGACGGGCGTGCCTTCCGACACGCCACCCCCGCCATAGAGCCCGAGCCAGGCAGTCGCTACAGTGCCCTCCAGGGCCTCTCGGACAGTCCGAGAGGCCCGGCTGGCTTGCTCCGTTTGGTTCAGCCACCCCCCGTAGCCAGAGCCGCCGACCAACCGGTGCCAGGTCCTCGTTGTTCCGAGCCCGGTGCCGCATGGACGCTCCACTGTGCGCATCATCGTTCGGCTCCCGGCAGTGTCGATAGGCACCTGTGAGCGGCAGCCAGCGCGCTTGACCGGGGTCGCGTCCCGACGCATGCTGTGATCGCCAACCTCCGACAACTCGGCCCAGAACTGGATTGCTGCTGATGAGTCATGCTGAGAAGGCAGGTCGCTGGACCGCTGCCTCCATAGGCGATCAGACGGGCAAGCTAACCATCATTACTGGGGCATGCAGCGGCATTGGCTTCGAGGCGGCACGGGCTCTCGGCCACCACGGTGCCACCGTGATCCTGGCATGTCGCAGCCAGGCACAAGGCGAGGATGCCGCGCGACAGATCGGTGCCGAACGTCCGCCGGGCAACGCGTCAGCAATGCGTATCGATCTGGCTGACCTGGCTTCTGTGCGCCACTTTGCCGACGACTTCCGGGCCCAGCACGGCGGACTTGATCTACTTATTCTCAACGCCGGCGTCATGGCTTTACCAAAACGGCAGCTGACTGCAGACGGATTCGAGGCCCACTTCGGCATCAACCACTTGGCACACTTCGCGCTCACCGGGCTGCTAATTGACACTCTCACAGCCCGCCAGCATTCGCGCGTTGTCACCGTCGCCAGCGGAGCCCATCGTCTCGGCCGCCTTGACTTCAGCGACCTGCAGTCAGAGCGGAAGTATGTCCCCGCGCTCGCTTACGCCACAAGCAAGCTCGCTAATCTCCTGTTCGCTTACGAGCTGAACCGCCGGCTGGCAACCGCCGCGCTGGGCACCATCTCCGTGGCCGCCCATCCTGGCTGGACGCGCACCAGACTGCAGCGCCACAGCAGGATCGCTCGCTGGCTCAACCCACTGCTCGCCCAGTCAGCCGCCATGGGAGCGTTGCCGGTGCTGCGAGCCGCCACCGACCTGACAGTGAAGGGCGGTGAGTACTACGGCCCTGGCGGTCCATTCGAGCTACGCGGTTATCCGGTCCGGGTGCGATCGAGCCCCCTGAGCTACGATCGTGCGATCGCCCAGTTACTCTGGCAACGGTCAATCGAACTCACCGGCATCGATCCCGGCCTGTGAGAGAACGAGGTAAGCTGGAGGACGCAACCCAGGGGCGCATTGGTGGCCAAGGCCCTGTGAACGTAAGCCTCACCGGAGCCAAAAGCTGGCACGACACGGCCTCCCCAGTGCGTCTCACAGGCGCGGCGGCCTACGGCACGGCCTTCTTAGCCCCCAAGCCTCACTTGCGCGCCGCGCTCTTGCGGTAGGCAGCCTTGGCCGGGATCCCGGCCGCCGGACTGAGGCGCTGCAACTTGGCCAATAGCCTCTCGCGCTCCGCCTTCTCGGTGGTCTTCGCCAGACGCTCTCGTAAAGCCTGGATCTTAGCCCGACGACAGCGGCGTCGCCGCAGTTCCCTTTTTCGTTCGATGGCCATGATCGCAATCTCCTCTCCATAGGTTCATATGCCATGACACCAGAGGTTCTGCAAGCAGCACGGGCCACGCCAGTCGCATGTCAAGGGCTGGAAGGCGCACTGGCGACATGGTACACATCCGGCGGCAGAGCGCCTAGCGGGTCCAGAGACCGCCCGCCTAAGGCTGCAGGCCGCCCTGCTCCAAGGCCACAGGTAGCACCGGTCCGATTACTCCTGCTGGTCGCGGAACGGAATCGGTGCCTTGCCTGCCTATCACCACCAAGTTATACTGCCCGACAAGCGACGCACCGGTCGAGAAGGCTGGCTGAGCCCGTCGACCAGTGGTCGCGATGTTGTAGCTTGGCAGCCGCGCTGCCCGTCCACTCGCGAAAGGAGCAACGCATGAGCCACCGTTCAGCCGTCATCCGGCTTTCAGCGACACTCGCCCTGATCGCCGGCACCTCGTGGCTGGCCCTTCTAGTCCCAGCGGGGGCCAGGGTTCAGTCGGCCTTCGACGCGAGCGAACCGGCTACCCAGGCCGTGACGCAGTCGCTGGTGCGCGACGCGGCACCTGCAAGCCTCGCCGAGGCAGACCACCGGATCCCGAGCGAGTACGTTATAGTCCAGTTGTCCGGCCCACCACTCTATGACCTTTATGCCGCCGCCGCAGACCGCTCCGAAGGGCAAACAGCCAAACGAGCCGTCAGCCTACCCACACTCCGCTCGTGGCTTGCGGCCATCGAGGTCCGTCAACGGCAGGCAGAGGAACAGATCGAGCGCATCGGGGCCACCGTGGTGAGCCGCTACCAGACGGCGTTGAACGGCCTGCTAGTTCGGGCCACTCCGCAACAGCAGAGTGACATTGCTCAGTTGTCTGGGGTAGTGAGCATCGTTCCGGCGCCCGAGCTGTGGATCGACCTGGATCGTTCAGTGCCGCACATAGGCGCAGGGCAAGTGCACGATGAGCTCGGGCTGACCGGCGATGGCGCCGTCATTGCCATCATCGACATGGGCGTGGATTACATGCATGCCACCCTTGGCGGACCGGGGACCCCGGAGGCGTATGCCGCCAATGACCCCGACCAGATCGAACCGGGCTCCTTTCCTACGGCCAAGGTGATAGGCGGCGTCGATCTGGCCGGCCCTTACTACGCGCCCAATTGCCCGGCGTCCCTGCCTGAAGGCGCCCAATGCACCACTGTGCCCGAACCGGACGACGATCCGCTGGATCAGATGGCCGCCAACGGCTCAGTCGGCCAGGGACATGGCAGCCACGTGGCCGGAATCGCCGCCGGCATCGGCTCGACGACTCCTGGCGGCGCTCTGGCCAGCCCGGTCGGCGTGGCACCAGGGGCCAAAGTGGTGGCCGTCAAGATCTTCGGCAATCCTATCGGTATCGCCAACTTCCAGCCGTCGACGAGGCTCAGCTACGACGGGCTTGACTGGGTGCTCAAGCACAACCTCGGTCTGGAGGTCCCAGGCGTACCGGCAACGGACGAACAGGGCAACCGCATCCCTATCAACGTGCTCAATATGAGCGTCGGCGGAGCCTGGGGCGGCGGCATGGAACTGTACAACCAGGTAATCGGCCGAATTGTCGACAGCGGCATTGTCGCCGTCTTCTCCGCTGGCAACAGCGGCAACGTGCCCTACATCGTCAGTTCGCCGGGAGCCGCCGAGATGGGTTTGAGCGTCGCCAACTCGTACTCCAGCGGTGAGATCGGGGTTCTGTTCCAGGCTGCCTGGCCAGAAGATGAGGTATCAGTGGTGGCCTACACCTCGAACGAGCTCTTAGGACCGACTTTTGACCACCTGCCCCCGATTGCCGGCGTGCCCATGGCCTGGTACGGCCTGGCGTGCCCCGACCAGCAGGGCAACCCAGTGCCCCCGGCCCAGGATGTGTCGGGCAAAGTGGCACTTGTTCAGCGAGGCGAGTGCACATTCGCCGAGAAGTTCACCAGCGCGGCTGCTTTTGGTGCTCGCGCCGTGGTGGTCTTTAGCGATGATCGCGCCCCATCGGGCATGACCGGCACCTGTTGGCCGCAGTGGCCGTGCAGTCCTCTGGCAGGGGTCATGATTAGCAAGGGCGACGGCGAGAAGATCCAAGAGCAGCTTCTGGCCGGCAAGTCCGTCCTGGCCACGTTCGAGGTCTACGAGCGGCCAGAGCTCACCAACAATGTCAACGCCGGCAGTAGCCGTGGCCCTGGTCGTTTCAGTGGCAGCGTCAAGCCACAAATCACCGCGCCTGGCACGAACATCCTGTCGGCCTACGCCGGGACGGGCTTCGGCGCTATGTCCAATAGTGGCACCTCGATGGCCAGTCCTCACGTTGCAGGCGTGGCCGCTCTGCTCTGGGAGCGCAGTCAGCGCCAGGGCCTTGGATTGTCCGCCGCCGAAATCGCGGCGCTGGCGATCAACTACGCCAAGCCAGTGATTATCCCCGAGTCGGGAGATCAATCGCGGGTGGTCTCCATTACGCGTCAGGGTGCTGGCTTGGTTGATGCCTTGGCCAGCGGCCGTGCACACACCCTGGTGCGCTCTGATCGCGGCTTGGCGGAGCTTGGGTTCGGGGACGTGTTCGCTGCCGGAGAACCGGTCACCCTGATGCGGCAACTGACGATCAGGAATCTCTGGGCCAAGCCGAAGACCTACGCCCTAAGCGCCTCGTTCCTTTACCCCGAGAACGCCGAACGCGGCATAGCACTGACCTTCAGCCCGCCAACCATCACTATCGGCGCGGCGATGACCGGGACGGTCGAGGTGCAGCTGACCGCGGATCCAGCAGCGCTCGCGGACTGGACTCTGCCGGGCGAGAACCGGGCCAACGCCATGACCAGCGCCGACAACTTCGCGCTGGCTGAGATCAATGGCTTCATAGAGGTCACTGAGATCGATGAAAACGGTGCGCCAGTAAGCGGCGGCGATACTCCCAGAGTGCCGTTCCACACGTTGCCACATCGGGCGAGCTGCGTGCGGGCCGGCACAGCCGGACCGATCGACTTGCGGGCTGGACCCGTGCCATTGCAGATCACCAACGCCTGCCTGCAGCCTGGCGGCCAGTCCGCTTACTTGAGGGTCGGCACGGATCCAGCAGAGCCAGGTTATCCTGGCAAGCTGAATATCACCGATGTCGGCGTGCGCTGGTTCAGCTCGGGCATCACTGACACCAACCACCCGACGGTCACCCTGGAGCTGCTGGAGTTAGCCCTGCGCACCACGGGGACGCGCCGCATCCCGTACGATACGCAAATCAGGGTCTACTTTGACCTGGACCTAGACGGAAAGTGGGACAAAGTCGGCTGGAATGTACGCCTGAGTGGCAATCGTTGGGGTACCCTGTTGGGCACCATGATCCCTGGTACTCTCGAGCCCAACCAGGCCTCGGCGGTCCGGTCGGACGGTTCCTTCTTCACGTTCTTCGAACCGTTCGACATCTCGGAGAACGTTGCGGTTCTGCGCTTCATGATCAACCATCCCGAGTTCGGTCTTGGTCTTGACATGAGTGAGGGCCAGGCCCGGTTCGGCTTTGGCATCACCATGTGGGACGCGACGGGCGACTACGAGGAGAGGGAGACCTATCTGGGATTTGACAACGCCCCGGACAACGTGCCGGCCGGCCTGGAGGCTGGGTCTCACGAGAACGCCGCTTATGTCTTCGACCAGACGCTGGTGGACTGCGTTCGCTTGATCGGCGAGGACGGATCGCCCGTGCCAGGTCTTCCGGAGCTGCTGCCCATAGCTGGCGGCGGCTCGGTTACGCTTACCGTAGCCGGCTGCCCCAATCGCCTGGCTGACCTCGAACAGGCACCGCTGGCTCTGATGCTCCATCATCCGTTCAACCTGCGCGATCAGACGGTCCAGATCTTGCCGTTCGGCCGCATTGCTCTGTACCTGCCGCTGGCAGCGCAAAACTACGAACTGCTGCCGCCAGCCGAACCAATGCCAACCGAGCAGCCAGGACCCGGCATCGCAGCAAGGTAGGCTTCCGTTCCAGAGCTACAAGTTCCCGCGGGGCCGGCTCGCGCCGGCCCCGCGCGTGCGTCAGGCGACGTCTGAAAGGCGCACTCGACCTTCTGCTCTTCGAGCGTGGTGGTCCTGGCCTGGCGTCTCGTGACCCAGACGCGGCCCTTCACGCGGGCAACGACACATTCCGTACGGTGACGCCTGCTGCCTGGCCGTCCGGCACAAGGGCCAGGGCCCGGTCCGCCCAGCGAACCAGGCGCCGATCGTGCGTGGCCAGTAGAATGGCCGCTCCCTCGGCAGCCAGGCGATCCAGCAGCTGGCCCAGCCTAAATATGGCGCCGTCATCGAGGCCACGGGTCGGTTCGTCCAGAAGAAGGACAGCCGGCCGCCCTACGACCACTGCCGCCAGAGCCACTCGCTGCCTCTGGCCCGTGGACAGGTCGCGCGGATAGCGATCGGCCACATCGGCTAGCCCGAGGGCATCCAACAGCGCCCAGACCGCGCGGGGGGCAAATCTCCCGTCCCCGCGCCGCACGAGCGAGGCCGCCACCTCGTCACGGACCGTCTCGGCGAACAACAGAGCACCTGGGTCCTGCGGCAGATAGCCAACTCCGGGTCGGACCCCACGTAGCCAACGTCCTGCGGGCCTGCCTGCTACCTCGATCCAACCCGTCTCGGGCCGCAGGAGTCCGGAGATCAGGCGCAGCAAAGTCGTCTTGCCGCTGCCGCTTGGGCCTGTCAGAGCCACTACCTCGCCCGAGTACACGGCGAAGCTGGCGTCTGCAAACACAGAGGCTCCCCCATAGCCAAATCGGACGCCCTCAACCCGCAGACGCACCTCGCCCGGCGCCCGAGCCTGGCGGCTGACCGGTGGTTCACGGCCCCCGTCGGCCGCTGGCCCGGCTACGAAACTGGGCGGCTCACCGGGCCTCTCGAAGCTCAGCTCGTGCGTGACATGGGTGAGGACCCGTTGGCGCCGGTGCTCGCTCAACATGACCGTCAGCCTGCCCTCTCGGGCCAGGTTGGCCACCGCGGCAAGCACATCCGCAGCCGCAGCGTCATCAAGCTGCGACGTCGGCTCGTCCAGCACCAAAACCTGGGGCGCCAGGGCCAGAGCAGCGGCGATGGCCGTCCTCTGGCGCTCGCCACCAGAGAGTGTCTCGATGGGGCGCTGGGCAAGCTCCAGCAGGCCAACCGCATCGAGCGCCCCAGCCACTCGCTGCCGAATGGTGGTTGGAGGCACGCCTTGTTCTTCCAAAGCGAAAGCCACTTCATCGACGACCGTGTCAGCGATCAGGCTGGCCTCCGGATCGCCGGGGACATGTCCGACCACGGCGCTCATCACGCCTGGACCGGCGCTGACAGGGTCGAGACCTGCCACGGCCAGAGCGCCACGGACGCAGCCGCCGGTGAAGTGCGGCACCAGGCCGTTGAGTGCCCTAAGCAGGGTCGATTTGCCGCTGCCACTTGGGCCACTGACCAGGACCGTCGCCCCCGAGGGAACGTGCGCCCTGACACCCTCCACTGCCGGCCGCCGCATGCCGGGATAGGTGTAGCCAAAGGATGCCAGTCGGATCATGCTGGCTCGCCCTCGGGCAACGCCGGGCCCGCCGAGCTGGCTACATCGGACCGACGGCCAGTCAGTTGGCCTCTGGATGACCACAAGCGCCGCCAACTGACAACGAACATGGGCATGGCCATGCTCGCCCCTGCCGCGAGCGCCGGCCAGCTCATCGCCGGTCGAGACACGGTTGGGTACGGCGTATAGCCGAGGGCATCTCGACTGGACGGTTGCCAAACCGCCACCAGGATCGCCAACCAGGGGCCAAGCGCCACCAGACTATCCTGCCATCCCCAGCTGTGGGGCCTACAGGCTGTCCGGGGCCGACGACTGCCGGCCGCCAGCAACACCCCGCACATGACCGCAATGCCTGACGTTGTGACTACCGCACCAGCGCTGGCAACCGCCGTAGTCGGCCACGGTCCGAACAGGCCCGCTAGTGCTAGCAGCAAGCCGACGAGCATCATCAGCCGATACCGCCTGCCGTGCCCTAGAGGCTGCAGCGCTCCCCGCGAGGCCAGCGACTCAGCCAGCGTCATGGCTCGCTCCAGCGCGCCAACCAGGAGCGGAATCGCCAGCGGCGGCCAGTCCCTCAGCCCCCGCAGCTCATAGCCTCGCATCAGCTGAGCCTCCCGGACGGCCCCCGCCTGGCGACGCACCAGAGGTAGGTAGCCCAGGGCAATACTCGTCGCCAGCGTCACACCACCGAGGCCGCGCGGCAGCAGCCGCACTAGTGCCCGCTGTGGCAGGGCCAGCAGGACCGCGCCAAAGGCGAGCAGCAACGTCCACAGTGAGAAGCCGCTCAGAAGCCCGTATGCCAATGCTTCCAGGGTGATGGGCCCGCCGATGAGCGGCCAGTCGGTCGGCAGCTGCCCCACGACGGTCGTCCCAACGTGCGACACCAGAGCGTTGTAGACAGTCGGGGCGCCCAGGGCGAAAACGGCGACCGCCGCCAACCGGCGGTTCAGACTGGCCCTTGGTTCAATCACTCGCCGGGCGCCGAGCACCGCCAGTGCCGCCCCCGCGAGGACCGCCGGATGTCTGGTCAGCGAGGCCAGCACGGCCACTGCCGCTAACCAGCTGATCCAAGCCCGAGGCTGGATTCCGGCCACAACTGTATCCTCGAGAGCAAGACCCAGACGTGCTTCGGCGGTTGGTGTGGCCCGCAACCCAAATTCACTGGCCAAAGCCGCCGCCGAACCCGTCAGCGGCAGAAGCACTGGCCCTGGCCCGGCGGCAATGCCGGTGGCGTGTGGAACGGCGGCAAAAGCGAACCGCCGCTGGAAGCGGCGCAGCGCCGCCAGCACAGGCCTTCCCAAGACCGCAATGAGCAAGGCATTGCCGAGAGCGGCACAGGCATCCCAGCCTAATGACGTTGCCAGGTAGAAAGCCACGAAGCGCCGTAGAGTCTGCTCGCCGTTGGCCAAACCACTACGCAGCGTCCCATCCAGGACCGGCCAGAACCAGAGGGTCATGATCAGGCCGTAGCCGAATCCCCAGGCCAGCCCCAACACAACCAGAGCCGTCACCTCGAGGCGCCGGGGTTGCCATTGCCTGCCGCTGAAGAGCCTGGCCAGCAGGCCAGCCGACAGGCCAACCCAGCCCGCAGCCAGCATCTGGTAGGGCAGCCAGGGTCCCACTCCGCCGGTGATCAGGGCTGAGACCAGGAGCGTGAGGGAGCCCATGAGAAACCCGAAGCGTGCGCCATAGGCGTAGCCGGCCAAGATGACCAGAGCGAACACTGGCGTGAAGCCACCAGGACCTGGAAGCACCGTCTCGGCTAGGCGCAGCAAGCTGTTGGTGGCCACCAGGACGCCAAGCGCGGCAACGGCTCGCGACCCCAGGCCGGCCGAGCCGGCTTCGAAAAGCAGGGCCGCCAGGCACCAAGTAACTACCAGCGGCAATAGCCATGACCAGGGGCCGGCGACCACCCAGGCCCCGAGCAGCCCCTGCCGGGACGCCAGGAACGGCGCAGCGAAGGCCAGCCCCGCCAGGGAGCACGCCGCCCCGTAAAGGGCCCGGCTAAGGAGTCGTTCCAGGGAGTCCGGTCGGCGGCTCATGCTGCCTCGCACCCCGGGGAGTCCGGTCGGCGGTTCATCCTGCCTGGCACCCAGGGAGTCCTGCGGCTGTCCATCGCCGTCCGGGTTCGATGGCAGTACCCCTGTGCCGCGTCGCTACCGACCAAATGGGCAATACGGCTGCGCGGCAAACCCGGTGCAGGGTCACCGCGCCTTCGACCGTCGGGCTTTCTTGCGCGGGCGTCGGCCCAAGAGAGCGGCACCAGCAGCTAGCAGGAAGGCAAGGCCGATGCCCACGGCACGGACCGCGCGACCGACCGGCACCGCCGGCCGCGAGCCTGATGGCGCGGCAGGGACCGACTCTTCAGCCGGCTTGTCCGAGGCGGCCGGTGTCTGACCCAAAGCGGCGCGAGCTTCGCCCTCGCCGGGCGTGCTGCCAGCGGCACCGCTGGGAGCTTCGCTCTGGCCGGGCGCGCTTCTAGCGGCGGCTGTACCCGCCGCCGGGCCACACAGCTGGGCGAAGGTAACCGGCGGCAACAGCTCCTCTCCGGGAGTGGCCTCACCCTTGGCCCATACCCAGCCGTCGACGTCGCCATCGCCGACCACGCGCTCACCCGCTCCAGTCGTCGCATAGGCCCAGCCATCAGGCCCCAGCGCATAGTAAGCCCAGTACTGGCAGTCCTCCCCGACCTTTTGACAACGGCACCAACACGGCTCGCTCGGGTACTGGCAGCCCTCACCCGCAATAGCGCAGATGCTGACGCCAAGCGGACCGTACTCGAAGACTGGCTCGAGCCCCGCCAACTTGAGCAGCTCATCGCCAGTGACCTGCCGGATGCCGAGGGCCACGCAATGTTGGGTCAGCCGACCATCCGGCATCCGGACAACCAGTCCGGCCCGTGCGCTCATGCCGGCCGGTGCACCATCTGTCTGGCCATGTACTGGCGGCATCCCCAGAACCAGCAGTCCAAAGAGAGCACCGGCGAGCATTAGGGCCGCGAGCATCCGCCGGCACGGGTCACCCGCTCTCCCCGCCGAAAAGCCAGTAGCCGCGCACGAGCCAGCGACGGCTTTGGCATCGGCGCCGACCGCCTCTACGGGCGGGATCGGTACTGGACCCTGTGCCAAGTGGTAAGCTGAGGCATTCTCCGGTCGGCCGCACCTGGGGTCACTGTTCTTGCGCATCTGTCCTCCAGACAAAAGAACGCCCCGACCGCGAAGGGGTCGGGGGTAGGCGGCTGGCAACAATGCCCTCGAAGCCCCGATCCGCGGGGGTTCATCGGACCAGCGTCCCCAGGCGGGTGTCCGGGCTCTGCAGCGCGCCTGAGCGGCTGCACTACCGCTGCGGGCCAGCGCCGGACTCTGACCGGCTTCCCCCTTCGACCCCGCGCATCCGGGCTTGGGGCACCTGGGACGATCTATCGATCTGGGCCGGATTCTACCCCCGGATGCCAGAATAGGGCAACCAGAGCCCGGTGCGGCGGGCCACACCGAGCCCCAGGCTGACCGATTGTCTCCCAACCGCAGGGCGCCTACCATATCTTCTCGACCCTCTGGGCAATGCCAGCTCGACTGGCCTGCCGCCCAGAGGCTTAGACAGCCATCGCCGAGGAGGGCACGATGTCCGGTCCCCGCGTCGTTCGCGCACCACGCGGAACCACCCTGCAGTGCCGCGGCTGGCCACAAGAGGCCGCGCTGCGGATGCTGATGAACAACCTGGATCCTGATGTCGCGGAACTACCCGATCAACTCATAGTCTACGGCGGGCGCGGTCAGGCAGCTCGCTCCTGGGCCGCTTTCGACGCCATCGTCGCCGCGCTGCGCACCCTCGACGACGACGAGACACTGCTCGTTCAATCGGGCAAGCCCGTGGGCATCCTGACGACTCACCCTGACGCCCCGCGGGTGATGATCGCCAATAGCAATCTGGTTCCCCACTGGGCCACCCAAGAGCACTTCGATGAGCTGGCTGCCAAGGGGCTAATCATGTATGGCCAGATGACCGCTGGCTCGTGGATCTACATCGGCACCCAGGGCATTCTGCAAGGAACCTATGAGACGCTGGCCGAATGCGCCAGGCAGCATTTCGGAGGCAGCCTTAGAGGGACGATCACCTTGTCGGCCGGCCTTGGGGGAATGGGGGGCGCCCAACCTCTGGCGGTGACCATGAACGAAGGCGTGGCCCTCATCGTCGAGGTCGATCCCAGGCGCATTGAGCGCCGGCTGGCCACCCGCTACCTGGACACCTGGACCGCCGATGTTGAGGAGGCCTTGCGGCTGGCGGAGGCGGCCAAGGCGCGCGGCGAGGCGCTTTCAATCGGGATTCTTGGGAATGCCAGCGAGGTCACCTGGCAGATCCTGGAGGCTGGCTTCACCCCCGACGTGCTCACTGATCAGACACCGGCCCATGACGTCCTGTCATATGTTCCGCGCGGCCTGTCCGTTGAAGCGGCGGCCGAGTTGCGAGCGCGCGACCCGGCCGAGTACAGCCGCCGGGCAATGGACAGCATGGCCCGCCACGTTGAGGCCATGTTGCGTTTCCAATCGCAGGGTGCAGTGACCTTTGACTACGGCAACAACATCCGGCAGCGGGCGTTCGATGCCGGCGTGCGCGATGCCTTCGCCTTTCCCGGTTTCGTGCCAGCGTTCATCCGACCCTTGTTCTGTCGTGGTAAGGGGCCCTTCCGCTGGGTGGCCCTATCAGGCGAAGCGAGCGACATTCACTTCACCGATCGCCTGATCGCTGAGCTGTTCCCGGAGGACGAGCCACTCCGCCGCTGGCTGGCGATGGCCGGTGAGCGTGTGGCATTCCAGGGCCTGCCCGCCCGGATCTGTTGGCTTGGCCTGGGCGAACGGGCGGCCGCTGGCCTGGCCTTCAACGAGGCTGTTGTCCACGGGCAGCTCCAGGCCCCGATCGTCATCGGGCGAGATCACCTGGACACCGGCTCCGTGGCCAGCCCGCGCCGTGAGACGGAAGGCATGCTAGATGGTAGTGATGCCATCAGCGACTGGCCGCTCCTTAACCTGATGCTGAACGTCGCCAGCGGCGCCACCTGGGTCAGCTTTCACCACGGTGGCGGCGTGGGCATCGGCTACTCTCAGCACGCCGGGCAGGTGACGGTTGCCGACGGGACGCCGGCCGCCGCTCGCCGGCTGGAGCGGGTGCTTACCAATGACCCGGCCATCGGCGTCTTGCGGCATGCCGATGCCGGCTACCCAGAAGCCATCGAGACCGCCAAACGGCACGGGCTGCGCATGCCAATGGCCGAGTGACCGCGGGCCCCAACGTCACCTGCGAGCCGAGTGACCGCGGGCCCCAACGTCGCCTCTGGGGTCCGAGTGGTCTCCGGTCCGTGACAAGCCCCTTGCGCCGGTCTCCGCAACGACAGCGGGGCCGCGCATTGCGGCCCCGCTGTCGAGTTCAGGGCTTACTGCGCGCCTCCGACAAGTCTAGGGAATGCACAGCACCTGGCCGGCGTAGATCAAGTGCGGGTTGGCGATGGCATTCACATCCGCCAGCGCCTGCATGGGTACGCCAAACCGCAGTGAGATGCTGAAGAGCGTGTCACACGGCTGAACCACATAGTTCGTCCGACAGACCGGCGGCTTGCCGGGTCCGCAACCCGGGCACACCCGGATAACCTGCCCGGCGTAGATGCAGTCCGGGTTGACGATGCCGTTGCGCACGGCAATGGCATACACCGAGTCGCAGTGGCGGGCAGCGATACCGCTCAGCGTGTCGCCCGGCTGGACCACGTAATCAATGCACTGGGCCGGCGGCACGGGCGGCGCGCAACGGGGTATCACCAGCGTCTGGCCAGCGTAGATACGGTTGGGGTCGACCAGCCCGTTCAGCGTCACCAACTCCGTCACCGTGGCGCCGTAGCGGCGGGCGATAGCGTACAGTGTCTCGCCCGGGGCGACGACATGGGTGCACCCACCCGGTGGCACCGCCGGTGGTTTGGGTGGCACAGGTGGCCCAGGCGGCAGAGGCGGCTTGGGCGGTGCCGTCGTAGGCTTGGGCGGCACCGTAGTGGCCGGGCTCGGGCAGGTCACGTTCGCCTGACCACTCACCAGGTCGGCCTGCAGGGGCTGAGCGACCTGATTGGACAGCACGACCGCCGCCAGAGTGATGGGGCTCGATCCAGCCGCCTTGCCCCGGAAGGTGATGCTGGCAATCACACCACTACCGGACTGGGGAGCTGCTGGCGCCTTGCGCACTGCCACGTATTCGATCGTGCCGGCGGTGTTATCGGCCTTATTGGTCTGGATGTAGCCCAACCCGCCGCTAGTGTCAGGCAGATTTCCCGGCTGAATTTGGACACCTGGCAGCTCACTGTCAGCGTCCACGACCTCCAGTACATTTGGGTTGAAGGTGATCTTCACGTCGACACCGTAAAGATCCTTCACGTCATTGATGCGAATGTCGACAAGCTTGGTGACATTGCACTCGAGGGAGAGTTGCCCCGGGGAGATGGCAACCGTCGTCGCCGGACTCTTGGTCTCCGCCCTCGCCATTGGCACGTTTGCCAGTGCCCCGCCAAGGACGAGCACCAGAGGCAGCGCAGCCGATAGCGCCACCCATCTGCGGGACCGCATCGGATGTATCACGTTGACCTCCTTCATGCCGCTCGGATGCCTCGACCGCAACCGTGGTGGGGCCCACGCCGGGCGCGGGACGGGAAGCCGAAGGCGCACGGTTCGAGTGCATCGTAGCATGGCTTGCCGACAATGTCAATACATAAGGAAGCTTAAAAGCCGATCGGTCTGGCCGCTCTTCAGGCGGTTGACTCCCTCGCGGCGGACGGCGCGGTCATGGCCCGCGGCAACCTCCGACCACCGGCCAGCTCCAACCACACTGTTGGCCGCGATTGCCTGCCTGGCCGCGTATAATGCGCCGGCCCTTCACCCCTGGCGAGGTAACATGGAACGCAGCCTTATTCTCCTCAAGCCGGACGCCGTTCAACGCGGTCTGGTCGGTGAGCTCATTGCACGCTTCGAACGGCGCGGGCTGAAGATCGTAGCCCTGCGCCTGGTCGCTGTCAGTACCGAGCTGGCCCGCCAGCACTACGCAGTTCACGAAGGCAAACCGTTCTTCGACAGCTTGATCGCCTACCTCACCTCGGGGCCAGTCGTGGCAATGGCCGTCGAGGGCCCTCAGGCCATCCAGGTGGTCCGCAACACCGTCGGCAGCACCCGGCCCGCTGAATCGCCAGCCGGCAGCATTCGGGCCGACTATGGCCTTTGCGTGGGCCGCAATCTGGTTCACGCCTCGGACGGCCCAGAGACGGCCGCTCAGGAACTGGCGCTGTGGTTCAAGCCTGACGATTTCGTGGCTTACCAACGCGACATTGACCGCTGGATCCTGGAATAGGCGGTGATCCGAGCTGACCAGGGCGCTCTTCAACTTACGGTCGGGGCATTCGCCAGGCCAGCTGAAGTCCGGCTCCCAGCGGGCCACGTGAACAGAAAGAGACCACCTAGCCGACCACGCCGCGACCCCAGGCCACAATCGCCGGCCACGGGTTAGCGCAACGACGACGGCAGGATGCCGAGCTGGCTGCGGTACTTGGCCACCGTGCGGCGGGCAACACGGTAGCCGCGGCGGCGCCGCGGGGCGCCCGGCCTCAGCGGCTCCTAGCCGCAGCGGCAATCCAGCCGCCCAGTGGAAGCGGCCTCGAGCCCCGCTGAGGGGCGACACAAGCTACGCGGCTTCGTGTTGCCTCGTACTCCCAGAGGCCGGCGTGCCTGACTTGGGCAAGACTCCGTGCTACAATGTTTATCGACTTTTCACTACTCCAGGAACATGCTCGCGCGTCATGGACTTCGAGGATACCGTCATTCTCGACCTGGCTTCCGAGCCGCCAGGATACTGCGCTCCACCACCGCCGCCCGATCCCCAGTTGGCCGACCTGGGCGATGCTCCATCCTCGTTCAACAGCCTCGGCTATCCCATGACCGCGTACGGCGGCGCCGTCGCCGCCCGTTTCCCCACCGTCTTCGATCCTTTGCAGCCGCCGCCCCGTGGACCGAAACACCTCTTTCCCTCCAGTGCCTCACTGGGAATGGCCCTTAGCCTCGAGTACGATGCAGATCGAATGCCGGATGACGACGCCCTGATCAACATTGACCCCTGGGCTGACCTCGCCGATCGTGACGGTTACGATGACGCCCTGAGCGCTGGCATCAACCTACCGCACTGCCAGCTTACGCAGCTCGAGTTCTCGGTGACTGTTCATGGCGAGACTCGACCGCGCTGCCTGAGCACCTTCTTCGACTTCAACCGCGACGGCGACTGGGCTGACACCCTGCGCTGCATCGATCCGCTCTCCGGCCAGCCCGTCGCTGTCCCTGAGCGCGCAGTGGCCGATTTCGCCTTCGTCCTTGGTCCTGGCAGCCACACTCTATCCACGCCTCCCTTCCGCGCCTACGATCCGATGCCCGGCCCCGACCTCTGGCTGCGCCTCATGCTCACCGACCATGAGACCCTCTCTCCCGACGGCCGCGGTGGGCTCTATCCGTATGCTTTCGGTGAAACCGAGGACTACCTCCTGCACTACCAGGCGGGAAGTACCTATGGCCCGTAGGGCACCACCCAGCTCCCAGCCACACGTCTCATGCGTATCAAAGGGGCCGGTTGCGACTCGGCCAAACCGGCCCCGCCGTCCTGTCTCACCGTCGCATTCAGCCCGCCGAGACGAACCATGACCCCGCGCCCTGCGATTGCCCTGGGACTCGCGCCACTCCTGTTCACAGCCCTCGTCGGCATGGCCCCGCCTGACCCGCCTGAGCCCGTGCCCCTCGAACGGTTGGTTTTCGTCACCACCGGTTCGGCGGGCGGAGCTGACGGCTGCCGCTCGATCTCGGTGGCGGATATAGGCTCGGGCGAGGCAGTATTCCGCGGCACCGACTACGGGGCCAGTCGCCTGGTGAGCAACGCCGCATTCGACACCATCGTGACCATAGCGGGAGGTATGTTCCTGCGCCGGACATCCCCCGACGGCCGCGGTTGGGAGCTGACCATTCTCCCTCGAAGCACACCATCAGTCGAAAGACCATCAGCCGAAACCTGGCCAGGCGGCTTCGCCCTCATGCCGGATGACGAGACCTTCTTGGTCGGCGCCGACTGGTGTTGTGATCGCAACGGCAACTACACTTACTACGTCACCAAGCGCCGTCTCTCAGCCATACTCTCGGGAGACCTCGGCCCCGAGGACGGCCGTTTCATTACCCCTAGCCTCCCCGCTGTCATTGTCCCCGACCTGGATGGGAGGCGGGCCCATGTCCTCACCCGTCATGCCCTGCTCTTCACCATCGACGTCGCCACCATGACCCAGACCGCCAGCCCGGTTCAACTGCAGCCGATATGTCTTCACGACTTCTGTGGCATGCAGTACGAACCATACCAGTGCCTCTACTGGGCTTATGCCATCTTGTCCCTTGACGGCCGCTACCTGCTGGCGAACCGTTGGGACGCCCCGGAGCTCAACGTCGTCGACCTTGTCACCAGAGAAGCGTTTACCCTTTACACCGGCAATGACAACAATGGCGGCCTGGCCATCAACCGCGGCTGGATCAATACCGGACTCCTGGCCCTCCACACCGGCCGGGCTATCAAGGTCTATCGCTTTGAACCGCCACTTGAGCTTCACCAGCTAGCCGAGCTGCGGCCTGCCGAGCTGCAACTTGACGAATGGTGGCTTGACCTGCGCCAGCCGTATGGACCCAAGCCTTCCGTCGCCTGGAGCGCCGACGGCTCCCAACTCATTGCCGCCACCAGTCGTGAGATGGCTGAGTTCGTCGTCATCGACGTCCTGGACGGCGGCCAGCGCCTTGTCCCCCGCCATTACATCACCGTCTGCCCAATCCGTGTTGTGCGACCAAACGGCACCGCAGTGTACTGGAACCGCCCAGCAGACATCCTGACCGCCAACGGCCGCCTCGAGCCACCTGCACCCACACCCACGGCTACACCCACCGCCAGTGCCACGGCCTCCCCGACAATTGCGCCCACTGCCTCTGCCACCTCCACCCCGACCAGGCAGCCCTCACCCCTCTGGCTGCCCCTCGCCCTGCGCGAGGCCTCGTGCGACGGTCAGGGCCATGTAGATGTCGTCCTCGTTATGGACGCCTCCCTCTCTATGCTTGACGCCACCACCGCCGGTCGCACCAAGATGGACGCCGCCCGTGATGCCGCCCTTCGATTCCTTGACTTGCTCGCCCTGCCCGAGGACCAGGCTGCCATCGTCGCCTTCAATGAGTCTGCTAGCCTGCTCCAACCGCTTACCGGCGATCGCGCTGTTCTCGCCGCCGCCATGGGGCGCATACAAAACGCCGAGTTTACCCGCATTGACCTGGGGCTGCGCGAGGCCCGTCACGAGCTCAGCTCCGAGCGCCACAGGCTCACCAATCTGCCCGTGATCATCCTGCTCACCGATGGTCAAGCGAATCCCGGTGGACCCGAGCCGGCCCTCGCCGAGGCTCAACTTGCCAAAGGGGCCGGCATCCGCATCTTTACCATCGGCCTGGGCGAGGACGCCGACCGGGGCCTCCTCCGCGCTATCGCCAGCCAGCCCTCGCACTCCTATTACGCTCCACAGGCCGATGACCTGGAGCAGCTCTACGCCCAGATCGCCGCCAGCCTACCCTGCCCAGCCGAGAGCTACTGGGGCCGCCGGCCATGACACGCGCACGGGCCAGACCAAGATGCAGCAAAGCTTAGCTCCGAATCGCCAAGCGCTCGCCGGCGCCGTCCCTATGCTGGCGGTCATCGCTCTCGCTGTCTCCGGTCCCAGCCCGGCTCAGCCTGCCTCGCCCGAGGACCTGGTCTTCGTGACCGAGCAAGGTGGCACCATCCTGGATGGCTGCTGCGCGATCTCCGCCTTCAGCATCCACGATGGCGATCCCCTTCACCGTGGTTGGGCCAATCCTCGTGGGCCGGCCCGCCTGGCTGCCAACTCTAACCTGACTACTGTTCTGGCCGCCGCCCAAAACGGCAGCCTCTACGTGCTGCGCCGCCTCGAGAACGGCAACACCTGGACGCACCAATTGGAGCTTGCCGACCTCGACGGCAGTTACTCCATCTTCTTATTCGCCGGCATCGCCGTCATGCCTGATGACGAAACCCTCCTTTTGGCCATGAGCACCCTGTACAAGTTGGAGAACCCAGATCGCTACCGCCTCGGCCCGCCATATTGGGTCTCCAAGCGGCGCTTGAGCGAACTACAGGAGCGCACCCTCGGCCCCGAGCGCGGTCGCTTCTCTGTCCCGGACACCGTGGCCGAGATTCTGCCCGCCCCAGACGGCCGCCATGCCCACCTGCTTACCACCGGCGCCCTGGTGCTTACCCTTGACGTCTCTTCTATGGCCGAGACGAGTACCCGGATCCAGCTCAAGCCCATCGCCGCCCGCGACCCGCGCGATCCGAACAACGCCTTCATCATGGGCCACGCTCACGCCACCCTCAGCACCGACGGCCGCTTCCTTGTAACCAACCGCTGGGACCAGCCGGAGCTCAACGTCGCCGACCTGCTCACCAGACAAGCCTGGACTCTCCACACCGGCAACGCACACAACGGCGGCCTGGCCATCAACCGCGGCTGGATAAACACCGGCCTTCTCGCCCTGCACACCGGCGAGGCGGTAAAGGTCTACCGCTTCCTGCCGCCCAGTCAGCTGGAGGAGCTTGCCTCGCTCCCTGTGACTTGCTGCTACGCCTTGCATTTCGCCAACTACGGTCCCCAACCGTCCGTGGCCTGGAGTGCCGACTGCTCCCACCTCATAGCTGCCGTAGACCACGAAAGCGCCGAGTTCCTTCTCATCCAGGTCCGGGATGACGGCCAACTGCTTGTTCCGCGTCGCTACTGGACCGCCTGCCCACATCGCTCGTACTTTGGTGACTTCAATCACCCGGCCGACATACTTACCGCCAATGGCCTTGTGAGTCCGCCGACACCTACGGCGACTCCGACCTCAACCCGTATTCCCACGCCCACGTCGACGACCACCGCCACCCCCCTGCCCTCGCCCACCGCTACGCGGCTCCAGCCTCTCTACCTCCCCCTGCTGACAAGATATGCCGAGCCCTCGCTCTAGCCTTCGGTTGCCTGGCACAGATCAAGCACCCAACCCACTTTCCTCCCCCTATCGCAACGACGACGGCAGGATGCCGAGCTGGCCGCGGTACTTGGCCACCGTGCGGCGGGCAACACGGTAGCCGCGGCGGCGCAACTCGGCCGCCAACTCGGCGTCCGAGAGGGGTCGGGTCTCCTGGGCCACCAGCTCCTTGAGGACGTCTTGCACCGGCAACGCCGCCCGGAAGAACTCGGCGAAGGGCACAACATGGCGATTTGGCAGTAGCACGTGCTTGCCCGCCGTAGCGCGGCTGACCGTGGATTCATGTAGCGACAGGGCTTGGGCCACCTCGGCTCGGGTCAGCGGTTTCAGATAGCGCGGGCCCTGGCGTAAGTACTCTGTCTGCCGGGCCATGACATAAGCAGCCACGCGCCGAATGGTCTCGCGGCGCTCCCGAATGTGCGCCAGGAATTCTTCGGCCCGGTGCACCTGCTCGCGGACGTGGCGCTGATCCTTCTCAGCCAGGCCGAGTTCGGCCGGCTCGCCGCCCTCAGCCAACCGGGCCGCCAGCTGGCGGTACAGCGGCGTAATGGAAAGTACGTAGCGACGTGACTCCACGACCTCGACCTCAAGCGAGCCGTCGTCGTTCAGGCGCACGATGACATCGGGGGCCACGAAACCGGCCCCCTGCTCCCCCTGCCAGGGCTCCAGGTCGATGCGCTCGGCAATCGGATAGGGCCGCAGGTGCGAGCGGATGAAATCCCGGGCCGCAAGCACGTCCTCGTATGGCACTCCGAGCGCCTCGGCCAGCTGGCCGTACTTGCCCTGCGCCAGCTCCGGCAGGTGGTCAACGACTATCTTCCGCGCCAGCGGGTGTTCTACGCCGCTCTCTTGCCAGCGGTCGAGCTGCAAGAGCAGGCACTCGGCAACGGAGCGGGCGCCGAGGCCCGCCGGACCAACAGCCTGCAGAGCGCGAAGCACGCGCTCTACCCTCTTCTCAGCCACCGCGAGCGCCTCGGCAACCGCCGTCAACGGTGTCTCCAGGAATCCCCGGTCGTTGAGCTCACCGATCAGGTACTCGGCGATCGGCAGGTCCGCTTCGTCAAGCACCGTGCCCAACTCCATCATCAGGTGCTCAGCCAGACTGCGCTGGTCAGCGACCCGCAGAACGGTCTCCGGAGTCTCTTCTTCGGGTTCGGTGAGCTCCGCTTCCGCCTGGCGGGCCAGGTCCAAGCCGCGGCTACAGCGATAGCAAGAGCCGTCGGCCAACAGCGGATCGCCGCAGGCCGGGCAGACATCGACCTCCCGGAGCTCGAGCGCCGGGTTCTGGCTGACCGCGTCGTGGATGAGGGCCTCCAGATCCAGGCTTGAGAGGGCCAGGATCTCGGTGAACTGGATCAGGCTCGGCGATGGCCGCATCTGCATGTACTGGCCGAAGCCCATCTCCAGACTCATGACTTGTGGCTCCTCCCAACGCCGTATTCGCGCAGCTTCTCCTCCAACACCCCACGGTAGATCCCCAGCCGCCGGGCCGCCTCAGCATGATCGCCGCCGGCCTGACGCAAGGTCTCGGCAATGAGCTCCCGCTCCAACTCCGCCAGTGCCTGCTGCAACGGCACGCCCAGGCGCGCCAGCTCTACAACGTCGAAGCCGCGCGGCGCAGCCGGCGGTGCCGTCCAGTCCAGATGCTCCGGCCCAATCACGCCCTCACTGGCCAGCACCACGGCCCGCATTATGGTGTTCTCGAGCTGCCGCACATTGCCCGGCCAGTCGTAGCCCAAGAGCAAATCCATCGCCTCCTGGCTGATCTTCGTTGGCGGGCTGCCGGGCTCGCGGCGGTACTTGTCGAGGAAATGGGCCACCAGGGGCACAATGTCTTCGCGCCGCTCTCGCAACGGCGGCATGTCGATGCGGATGACGTTCAGCCGATAGTACAGGTCCTCCCTGAAGCGGCCAGCCGCCACCTCCAGCTCGAGCTGCTTGTTGGTCGCTGTAACCAGCCGCACGTCAGTCTTGATCGTCGTGCTGCCCCCCACCCGCTCGAACTCGCCGAACTGCACTACGCGCAAGAGCTTCTTCTGGGTGCTGGGATGCAGGTCGCCGATCTCATCGAGGAAGATCGTGCCGCCGTCGGCCAGCTCGAAGCGGCCTTTTCGCCTTGCCAGGGCACCGGTGAACGCCCCCTTCTCGTGGCCGAAGAGCTCGCTCTCCAGAAGCGTCTCCGGCAAGGCGGCACAGTTGACCCGCACCAGCGGCCCGCGGGCTCGCGGCGAGCTAAGGTGAATCGTCTCGGCGACTAACTCCTTGCCAGTGCCGGTCTCGCCGGTGATAAGCACCGGCGCTGCGCTCGAGGCCACCCGCCCGATGAGCTTGTAGACTTCCTGCATCGCCGGACTGGCGCCCACGATGCGCTCCCGCGCGTCCCGCGCGGCGAGCTTGTCTTGCAGTACCCGCACCTCGTCCGAAAGCCGCAAATGCTCCAGCGCCCGGTCCACAACCTGGCGCACGTGTTCTGGCTCCAGGGGCTTCACCAGGTAGTCGTACGCCCCGGCCTGCATCGCCCTTATGGTGCGCGAGCCGCTTGAATCGGCAGTGATGACCACCACCGGAATGGGCGCCTGGGAGCGGATCTGCGCCAGGACCTCCAGTCCGTCCATATCGGGCAGCAGCATGTCCAGCAGGACCAGGTCGGGCGGCTCGGCCGTCACCTGGGCGATGGTCTGTGCCCCGGTCTCCGCCTCGGTGACCAAGGTGCTGCCGTCCGAGAGGAACTCGCGGATGAGCTCCCGAATCGCCGGATCGTCGTCGACAACGAGAACGCGTCGTGACATTGCCGGAAGGCATTATAGACGCGCTCCGCCGGGCTCGTCAGACAGCCAGGAGCGCCCGGCTGTCGACATCACGCAGCTAGCAGAGCCCCGCTCCTGGCATCAAGCGGCCAATCGCGCCAGCCGCGGGCCCGGCTGCCGTGGCCCGGGCAATGTGGAACCGGCCGACTCCGGTCGTGTTCGCGGAAGCCGCCAGTCGGCGTTGGATGTGGCCGCTACGGGCCCGGTGTCGGATAGCTCGAGGCGATGCCCGCGGCAACCGCGTCAACGAACTCGCCTGGCGACATCCCGCTGGCGAATGGTACGGGCTGTGGCGGAGTGCTCGAGTACATGACCTCGTCACCGTCAATGATCAGCCGCGAGTACTGATCGAGAGTCGGCTGGTAGGCTTCGTACTCGGGCATGTAGGTCAGGAAATAGAGATATCTTTCGCCCGGCTGTTCAAACGGGTAGCCGTAGGTCCTCTCCTCGTCGCAGTACTCAGGGCCGTCTTCGGGATGTCCGGCGCGAGTGATCAGAAGCGGGGCGCCAGAACCGATCGTGCCGTCGCCCCAGAGGATCCGCTCAGGCAACAAGCGGTAAGTTGTGTACGACTCCGGCGGATTGCCGGGCCAGGGCTCGGAGGTGGGCCAGCCTGCAATCGGCCCGACGGTGGGTTCATAGCCTTGCTCAACAATGGCGTCCACGCGGGCCACCACCACAACATCGTGCTTCTGGCCCTGGTAGCCGCTCACCAACTCCACCATGCTGCTTGGAGCTGGCCAGCACATGACATCGCTGCTGGCAGGTGCGGGCATTCCTGGCTCGTCGGCCTGCCGGTGATAGACGACAACAGCAGCCGCAACGACGAGAATCGCCAGCAGGGCAATCCAGAGCGATGGTCGCTTCCAGGTAGCAGATGACACCGTCATTGGCCTCCTCCTGTACCACAATCGGCCCCGTTGGCTCGAGCTACCCAGAGTATACCGGCGCTGGAACAATCCGCCAAGGCCGGTCGCGCTCCTCCAGCGTGATCCATGCCCGGGCACCTCGACACGTTCGGTCGCCGTCCTCCAGCACGATCCATGCCAGGGACTCGCGCTGCGGCACGCAGCCTGAGGCTGGCCCCGGCCGGCGCCAAAAGCGGCCGGGAATGGTAGCGGCGCTCGCTGGTGGAGCCCTTCTCAGACTGGCACTCCGTCCTGAGGCCACGACCGGCCGGGGTTGTCGCAAGCGTGGCGCATTCATGGCGCCCAGGGCCAGCTATGGCCGAACCAGGCCCTTATCATCTGGAACAGCTGCGGGCCATCGCAGCGAGCTAGAGCAAGCGAATGCGCGAGACGCAGGCGACCGGCCAGTGAGAAAAGAACGGCTCGATGCCCTGCTTTCAGCCGCCCGGGTGCTGGGCCTCGCCACAGTGCTCGTAGCCGGCCTGCCTGGGCCGGGTCCCGAAGCTGAACGCTCGGTGGCGGCATTGCCGGGTGCCCATTTGGTGGGTGACCCGCCCGTCCAGCTGCCCGGTTGGGCCTGGCCAATTCCGCCGCGCCCCGGAGCGTCAGACTGGCCCGGCCACTCAGGTGCGCCAGCTAGACCGTCGGCCTGGTCCGGCCACTCAGGTGCGCCAGCTAGGCCGTCGGCCTGGCCCGGCCCCGCTGTTACTTCAGCCAAACCCCTGGGCTGGCCTGGCAGCTCTGGTGCAGCAGTCAGGCCCCCCGGCTGGCTCGGCCGCCCTGGTCCGGCAGCCAAAGCGCCAGGCAGGCCCCGCCGCCCTAGTGCGCCGGTCAGACCAGCAGGCTGGCCCATGCTCCTCGCCCCGGCCCTCTATTCGGGAGACTGGCCGCCGCCGTTGTTGATCAGCGCGGTGTTCCCCGATGGCTATGCCGCCAACGACGAGGATGAGGCCCTGCAGATCTGGAACACCGGGCCTGAGCCGGTCGACCTGGGGGGCTGGCGGCTCTCGGCTGGTGGTGGCAGCGCCGCCTTCCCGCCAGGGGCCTGCATTGAGCCCGGTCAGTGGCTGTGGCTGGCCCGCAACGATCAGGCCTTCGAGCGCACCTTCGGCCACCGGCCGGACTGGTCGTGGCAAGCGCCGGCCAGGGATGCCAGCGCGGTGGGCCGGGCGCCGATGAGGCTGAGTTCGGCCCTGCCAGAAGTGGGCCCATTCGGCAACCGCGCCCTCTGCCGGAGCAGCGGCGACCGGAGGCCGGCCAACCAGCTGGACGTGCCTGGCATGCTGGCGACCGGTGGTGGTCGCCAGATGCCAGAAAACCAGCCGGACATGCCCCGCGTGCTGGCCGCCGGCGGTGGTCACCGAGGGCCGGCCAACCAGCTGGACGTGCCCCGCATGTTGACTATCGGGGGTGGCCCGGCGCTGGCTAACCGGGGCAGCGTGGTCAGCCTTGCCGACCCTCGAGGCCAACTGGCGGACACGGTTGTCTACGGCCAGGCAGGCCCGGCGGCCGGCTGGCTAGGGCCGCCGGTCAGGGCCTATCGACTGGCCAGCGTCAGCAGCGCCAACCAGATTCTGTATCGGAAGCTCAATCCGGCCACCGCGTCACCAATCGCCGACACCGATCAAGCAACTGATTGGGCCTCCGACGCGCGCGATCCGCTCCTGGGCCGGCGGGTACGCTTCCCGGGTTGGGATCTGGAGACGATGCTTCGCCCCACCATCATCGAGGAGGTGGGCTGGCTCCAGGTCGCGATCGCTCCCGACCACCTTTTTGATTTCCTCGCCAGCCACCTGCGCCAGGCGCAACGCAGCATCGACCTCATGCTCTACAGCTTCGACCAGCCGGACCTGGCGGAGTTGCTCGCCGAGCGCCTGGCGTCAGGCGTGCAGGTACGGCTGCTCCTGGATGGCAATCCGGCTGGCGGTATCGATGCCAACAAGCGCTGGTGCGCTGCCCGGATCGCGGCAGCTGGAGGCCAGGTCTACTGGCATGATGACGCCGGCGAGATTCGGCGCCGCTATCGCGGCTATCATCCCAAGTTGGCACTCATCGACGGTCGGGTGGCGCTGATCGGCTCGGAGAACTTCAGTCTGGGATCGGCACCCAACGACGATCTGGCCGATGGCACCAGTGGCCGCCGCGGCATCTATCTGGCCACCGCGATCCCGGGCGTGGTGACCTGGCTGAGCCAGCTAATCGAACGTGACCTGGCCCTGGGCGCCCATCTCGACGTGCGGCCGTTCCAGAGCCGCGACCCGGCTCGCGGCGCCCCATTGCCGGACTACGTCCCGACGCGCAACGGCGGTGGCGCCGGGTACATCCCGATCATCAAAAGCCCACTCCTTCTCTACGGCAGATTCCAGCTGCGCTTGCTCTCGGCCCCCGAGAGTGCCATGGATGTCAGCCAGGGGCTGCTGGGTCTCTTGGAGCGCGCTGGCCCGGGCGACGAGGTGCTGGTCGAGCAACTACGCGAAGCGCCTTGGTGGGGCGACCCGGCGACCGACGGCGAAGCGGCGGCGAATATGCGCCTGGCCGCCTACCTGGACGCCGCCCGTCGCGGGGCCAGAGTCCGCGTCCTGCTGGACTCGTTCTTTGACGATCCGAGCGCCGCCAACAGCAACGCCGCGGTCTGTGCCCAGCTGAACAGCATCGCCACCGCCGAGCACCTGCCCCTCGAGGCGCGCACGGGCAATCCAACTGGCGGCGGCCTGCACAACAAGATGATCCTGCTGGCTTTCCGGCCGGCGGAGGATGAACCACGCCGACCGGTGGCGTCTGCTCAAGGCGAGTACTGGAACGTGCTCGGTAGCCTCAACGGCACCGAGATCTCACACAAGGCCAACCGGGAGGTCGCGATTGCCCTCGAGTCCCAGGCCGTCTACAGCGCCCTGGCGTCGGTCTTCGCCTACGACTGGGCCCGCAGCGGCCCAGGGGCCGTGTTCCTGCCGTACGTCGCTCGCTAGTCCAGGCCCGCCGACCCAGAGCGCCGCACCCGCAGACGGGCGCCCGGGTACGCCGCCCCAGGCTACCGCCTGCTCACGCCACCCAAGACCGCTCCAGAGCACTTTCTGCCTACCCCGCCCCAGACCACCGCGGCAACCCGCCGCCCCAAAGACGCGCCTGGGCACCCCACCCGAGATCGCTGCCCCAGAGCACCTTCTGCCCGCGCCACCCCAGACCACCGCGGCAACCCGCCCACCCAGGCCATTCGACTCCGGCCTGCCGGCGTGACCAGCCAACGCCGGGCCGCGTCTAGCGCCGCCGCGCAGCCCGCCTTCGCCCTGAGCCGTTGTACACGCTAAAATCGACGCCCGGAGGCCACCCTTTTCCCACAGGAGAGCCATGTCGTCCCGAGCAGGCAAACTGTGCAGCGTGGTCGCTTCGGCAACCGAGCGAGGCCTAGTGGCGGCCGTTCTCTTGGCCGCTGCGCTGTGCCCGTTTCTGGTCAGCTGCGGGCCGACAGCCACGCCGTCTCTACCTGTTTCCCCACGGTTCACTCCCACGCCGACAACCCCAGCGACACCTCTGGTCCAGACCGCCGATGAACTCCACGCCTCTCTGGCCCAACGCGGCCTCGAGTTCAGCTCCGAAGGCCAACAAGATCTGGGGTTCCTGGAAGTGCCGGCCTGGATCTACGGGCGACCCCACGACAGCCTGCAGGTGCACGAGTATCCCTCCGCCGAGGCGGCAGCTGAGGCGCTCGCTCGCTTCTCGGCCAACGCCCGCATCATTCAGGAAGCCGACGGCAACCGGACGGCCATCGAATGGTTGGGCTCGCCTCATGTCTTCGCCGGCGGCAGCTTGCTGGTGGTCTACGTTGGCACCGACAGACAGGTGCTCGCCGCCCTCGAGGAGCTGCTGGGTCCCCAGCGGGCTGGCGAGCCACCGTGAGGCCATGGCTGCCCGGCCGTGGTACCTGCGGCCAGAGCCACCGTGAGGCCGCGCCCGCCCGGTCGTCGCCTTGCAGCCGGAGCCGCCCGCGATCAGCTGGTGTATGCACGGGGCGTCAGGCGACGGTCCCTGTAGGACCGGGACCAGAAGGGGCCGGTGCTGGGCTGTGAGCGGCTCGCTGGCCGGCAGCAACAGGGCTGGGCAGCCAAACGGCGTGGCCAACCGCCTCTGTGAGGTCTCAACCTGAGAAGAGCCGGATCGTTATTCGGAGGTCGAAAATGCTGTTCTACGATCCACAATACATGCTCTGCGTTTTCCTACCGACGCTGGTACTGGGCGCGCTGGCTCAATGGCACGTTCGCTCCACGTTCGCCCGTTGGAGTCGCGTGGCTACCCAACGCCGAATCACCGGCATTGAGACGGCCCAGATCATAATGACCAACCGGGGCCTGACGAACGTCGGTATCGAGTCCGTACCTGGAGAACTCACCGACTACTATGACCCGCGCACGCGGGCGATCCACCTGTCGGACTCTTCTCGACAGCCTTCGGTTGCAGCAATGGCCGTGGTGGCTCACGAGCTGGGCCACGCCGAACAGCACCACACGGGCAGTGCCTACTTGCGCCTGCGCTCAGCGCTCGTCCCGGCGGCCAACATCGGCTCGAACCTGGGGGTTTGGATTGTCATCCTGGGGCTGATCACCGGCATCGCCAACCTGGCCTGGCTGGGCATCGGCCTCTTCGGACTGGCAGTTCTGTTCACCATCATCACCCTGCCGGTGGAGTTCGACGCCAGTCGCCGCGCGCGGAGGAACCTGCGTCAGCTAGGGCTGGTGGTCTCAGGCGAAGAAGAGCGGGGAGTTAGCCAGGTCCTCAACGCGGCCGCCCTGACATACGTTGCCGCTGCCGCTGGGGCGGTGATGCAACTACTCTACTGGATTGGGCGAATCGGCGGCGCAAGCTCGCGTGACTAGCGGACCCGAGCATCCAGATTGGTCAATACGGCCAGGCAGGATGGCAAAGGCACAGCGTGACGAACGGTGACGGGCTCTCGCCGGGCGAGGTCCAGCGAGTCCAGGCCCTTGCCTGGGTCCTCATCGCCCTAGGCACGTTGGCGGCCACGGTCCTGGCCATCGGCGGTCCCCTCTTGGCACTGGGCTACGCCCGGTCGGCCACCTCTGCGGACAGGGCCACCGTTGAGCCAAAGGTCGGTTCGGTTGCGGTCCAGTCACCCGCCGGCATGCCGATCCTGCTGCAGGGCTTTGAGCCTCGCGAGGTAGGCGAGGGCAGTTGGATCAGCACCGATGGCACTTCTAAGGCCTTCGTTCAGTTCGCTGACGGATCCACTCTCCACCTGGCGCCAACCAGCCGCGTCCAGCTCATGACCGTGCGTCGAAACCGCTTTCGCTTTGGACGGCAGCCGCGGCAGATCCGAATTTGGGCGGAGCCGAACTCGGAAGCGGAATCACGCTTCTCCGCCGGTGTGGCATGGGGCGATACGGAATACACCATCCTCACCCCGCACGCCACGGTGGCCGTGCGCCCCGAGGGTCGGGTGCGCTTCCGCCTCAGCCGTGATAGTCTGACGGTCGTCGTAGCCGCCGGCGAGGCGGAGGTGAATCGAGGTTCAGAGCGAATCACACTGCTGACTGATCAGCGGGCGGTGGTCGAACGCGGCGGCAGCCTGCGGGGCCCTTTGCCCGCCCTCGAGAATCGCCTGTACAACGCGGAGTTCGCCCAAGTGGCGAGCGAGAGTTCCACTCCGGTGGGCTGGACCTTCGATCGCCAGGTGCCGGCAGCAACTGCCCGATCTGACCCCGGTCGGGCGCTGGTCGAGCGCCTGCCTGACGGCCGGCGGGTGCTGGCCTTTGACCGCCAGGGTGCGGGCGGCACGCCGGGCACGCTGCTCTATACCCAGTCGCTGGAGCACCTGGACGCCGGCGACTGCAGCTACCTGGGCGTCAGTGCCACACTGCGTATCACTGTCCAGTCGCTGCCCGGCGGCGGCACCGAGCGTACCGAGTTCCCGGCGATACTCAACCTGGTGTACGAAAGCGCCTCAGGAGACGACTACCGCTGGCGGGTCGGCTTCTACGCGCAACCTCCTCGACCCGACGACCCACGCCGGATGGAGCTGGAGGCCTACGACGTACAGGTGCCAATGGCCGAGTGGTACCGGTTCGAGAGCGGCAACCTGCTCGAGCAGGCCAATCCCTTCGGCTTCGCTGCGCATCAGTTGCCCGTCCCGGTCCGCTTCCGCCGCTTTGAGATCGTGGCTTCGGGCCACGACTTCGCCAGCCAGGTGGACGAGGTCGGCCTCTGGCTCAAGTAGGCAACTTCTGGACAGAAAGCCAACCCGGCAGCTATAATCCTGTTAGCGCGGCATTAAGACGACTCGATGCCAGCCGCTGAGCTCTGACACCTGGCGAGGCTCGCGGCCGAAGGCTCTGTCGAGGTAGCCGCGCCTGGTGGCAACACATGGATGACCCCGTCGTCTACCCGATTCTAGCCCCGGCCCGTCTGCGGCCGCTAGTGTCCCTGCCCCAGCTGGCGCTCGATGCGGCTGACCCGGCAACCTTCGCCGTGGCTGCCGCACGAGCGCTGACGACCTGGCTCAATGTGCGGCGCTGCGAGGTCTGGTTGGAGGAGGAGAGCGGCCTGGAAATGGCGGCCGCCGCGCCGGCAAGCGATGGCCAGGAGCCATGCGGCCCTGGGGAACTCCTCGATCGGGCACTTGTTGCCGGTCGGTCCACCGAGGGCATGTGGCTCGCCCTGCCACTCAGGGCAGCGCCCCGCCCAGTGGGAGTGCTTGCGCTGCTAGGCTCCGACGCCTGGGCCGAATCCGACGTCGAACTGGCGGAGACGGCCGCCGACGTTGCAAGCGTGTGCTTTCAGGCACTAGGTGTCGGCAAGTTCGACGCCCGAACCCGAGACGAGTTCCTGGCCCTGGTCGGTCATGACCTCCGCTCGCCCCTGTCCAACGTGCGGGTAGCTGCCCAGCTGGCCCTGCGCAACCTGGCGGCAGGAGATCTGGATAGCGTAAAGGCCGCGCTGACCATCATCGAAGGCCAGAGCGGCAGGCTTCTGGCCCGGCTGGAAGCGCTGCTCGATGCCGTGGCCGCCGAGGGCCGGCGCTTAATCCGCCTGGAGCCGTTGGACCTGGTGGCCATGGCGGAGGCCGTGGTGGCACCCTATCGACTCGCCGCCGAGCAATCGGGACTGGGGACGCGATTCTTGGTGGGGGCAGCGGGCCAGCCGGGGCTGGCTCGAGGGGATGCCGTTCAGATCGGGCAGGTGATCGAGCAACTGGTCAACAACGCTGCCAAGTACGCCGCGGGCGGGCAAGTGATCATTTCAGTGTCCCACTCGGGTGCCCATGTGCGGGTCGACGTCTGCGATGATGGCCCAGGCATCCGCCCCGAAGACCGGGAGCGGGTGTTCGCGCCGTTCGGCCGAGGCCATGCTGCCGCCGGGCAGGAAGGCTACGGATTGGGTCTCTACCTGGCTCGCAGCATCGTCAACGCCCACGGCGGCCGTCTGTGGATCGATCGAACCTCGCGGTCCGGAACCTGCATGGCGTTCGTGCTCCCCGCCGTACAGCCGGAATGAAGCGTCGCCGCGTGCTGGTCGTCGACGATGATCCAGCGGCCCGGCAACTGCTGCGCATGGTGTTGGAGCCCGAAGACTGGGACGTCGCCGAAGCTGATGATGGCCTGGCGGCGCTGCGTCTGGTGCACGAGCTGCGGCCCGAGCTCGTTCTGCTGGATCTGGCCATGCCGCTGATGGACGGCTGGCTCACCTGTCAGCGCATCCGCGAAGTCTGGGATACCCCGATCATCATCGTCACGGCCACAAAGGAGCAGCAGGCTCGGGTGCGTGGCTTGCAGTGGGGCGCTGATGACTACATCGCCAAACCGTTCGACATCGACGAACTGCGCTTGCGGGTGCGGGCCGTCGTCCGGCGGGCTCAGCAGCGTCCCTACCTGGAGCGGCCGACACGCTATGCCGACGACCACCTGGTGATCGACCTGGCCAGCAAGCAGGTGCTGGTCGACGGGGTCCCGGTCGAACTGACCCCCACCGAGTACGGCCTGCTGAGCTACCTGGTGCAACACCCCAACCAGCCGATTCCAAGCGAGGAGCTACTGCGCGCCGTCTGGGGCAGCACCTACGCCGATGCCGAGGCCACCTTGCGCGTGCATCTTCACCACCTGCGGCGCAAGATCGAGCCGGATCCCCACCGTCCGACCTACTTGCGAACAGAGCGTGGCGTGGGCTACCGATTCTACCCGGCCCAATGACAGCAGCCTGAAGCCCGATGCCGCGTCGCCACATCCTGCTGCTCACCGCCAGGCCTGAAGCTCACCAGCTGCTGGTCGACGCGCTCGCCGACGCCGGACACGAGGTCGAAGTGAGCCCGGCTCCGACAGGTTACCGATCACCGGATCTGGCTATCGTCGATCTCGTGGGCGAAGACCGCTGGGACCAGGCCCGGCTTTACTCCACCGGCCGCCTGATTCTCCTGGTTGCCGAGGCCTCAGACATGCAGCGTGGCTTCGAGTTGGGCGCTGACGACTGTGCGGTGGCCGGCACCCCTGTGGAGGAGATCGTCGCCCGCTGCGAAGCCAGCCTGCGCCGGACCGCGGTCCCGGAGGGCAGCTCACCGGATGCATCAGCGACCATCTATGCCGACAGCCGCGTGTGGGTCAACTTTGAGCTGCGACAAGCCTGGGCAGGCGGTCACTCGGCCCACCTCACCGGCCGCGAGCACAGCCTATTGCGCTTCCTGATCGCCAATGCCGACCACCCAGTGACTGCCGCGTCGATCCTGGAGCACGTCTGGCATCGTGACGCCGACCAGCAGTCAGACGAAGTGCTCAAGCAGTACATCTGGCGCCTGCGCCAGAAACTGGAGCCCAATCCCAACCGGCCGCAGATCATCATCACCGTCCCGGGCAAGGGCTACCAGTTCGTTCGACACCGACCCTAGTGGGGACGCGTCAAAGGCGCCAAATCCGAGGCCAAAATGAAACGCCGCTCCGCTGCGCCTACTACGCCTAACCACCGGAGCGTGAAGGGTCGCTCCGGGCTGGGCCCGCCTCGCCGCATGGGTCGCGGAAAGTCTCGCCGCGGGCCGGGGGGCGTGAAGGCGTTGCCGCCCTGGCCCGGCATGGTCGCCATCGCCTGGGGACTCCTGGCAGCCGCAGTTCCGATGGCCCTGGCGAGCGTGCCCTTGTACTTCAATCCGCGGACCGAGCGCGTCTTCGAGCCGGACAAGCTGGCGTGGCTTGTCTGGCTGGCGTTGTTGGCCGCCTGGGCCTTGACCGTCCTCGCCCTGGGCACACCGGTTAGCGTCTCGCGGGCAGCTCGCGCCGTCCGGGGTGTCCCAGCGCTCACATGGCTGGTTGCCCTCACGGTGGGCCTCCTTGTCCTGGCGACCGTGGCCTCGCCAGTGCCGGTGGTGAGCCTGTGGGGCGCCTATCGTCGTGGGCACGGCCTCATCGTCCAGGTGAGCTACATCGTCTTGGCTCTTGGTCTGGCCATGAGCCTGCGCCTGCCAGGCGCCGTGGCGCGCCTGCGTTACGCCTTGCTGTTGCCGGCGCTCCCGGTATCGCTTTATGCACTGCTGCAACGCCTGGGCATAGACAGCATACCGTGGCGCATCTACGGCACCTCGACCCTCGAACGGCCCTTTGGTCCGATGGGCAACCCGATCTTTCTGGGGGCCTATCTGGCCATGATCGTCCCCCTGGCCATGGCTGATCTGCTCGAGGACCAATCAGCGGCCAGACCAGGCCCTCGACGGCGGCAGCTCTTCGACCTGGCGGTCGTCGGTCTGGCCACCTTGGCGCTGCTGGCTTCGGCCAGCCGAGGCCCCTTGCTGGGTCTGGGCATTGGGGTGGTCTTGCTCGCACTGCTTTGGTCGGCCGTCACTGCCCGGCGCCGCCTGGCGCTAGCCATCGTGCTCCTGGCGGCATCGGCCGCCGCAGCTCTGGCGCTTGTCGGGCAAGCCAGGCCAGAGGGCCACCGTTTCCTGGCCGCTCTGTCGCCAACGTCGCGGACGGCCCAGGAGCGGATTCTAGTGTGGCAAGCACTGGCTGATCTGGCGGTGGCCGAGCCGGAGCGAGCATGGCTCGGCTATGGATTACAGAACATGGCCTATGTGGTGGGACCTCATGTGCCCGACGAACTCGTCCGGCTGGCGCCCCGTCAGACCTTTGACTCGGCCCACAACCTGATCTGGGAATGGTGGCTGGCAGCCGGCATTCTCGGCGTGGTCGCCATTCTGCTCCTCTATGGCGGCGCCTTTTGGATGGGTATGCGGTGTCTCGGCCTGGCCGCGACGACACGGCAGAGGCGTTGGCTGGCCGTTTTGCTCCTTGGAGGCACCACGCTGGGCGGCCTGGCCGTGCTTCTGCTCAGGCGTCCGGCTTACCTCGGCCTGGGATTGCCGATGGGCCTGTTGGCCGGCCTGTTCGCTTATGTCTTGATACGAGTCTTCAGCTCGAGGGCCAGAACCAGCCTTGACAGATCGTGGTTGCTGGCCGGCGCTGTGGCGGCCCTGGCCGCCCACCTGACCGAGCAGATGCTGGGGCTGCCTACCGCCGCCGCCGAGCTCCTCTTTTGGACCATCCTCGGTTGGCTCATGGTGGCCCAAAACCTGCCCGAGGCGAAGCCCGAGCATACGCTGACGGCTGAGGAAGCCGGCCTGGTAGGGGGCATGTCCGTTGCGGCAGTGGCTCACGCGCCCTTGCTCCTGCCATCGCTGGGCTCGTCGCTGCGGTTACCTGCGCTCTGGCTCTTGTTACCAACAGCCTGGCTGGCCGGCGACGCTGTGCCACAGGCAGCGCCGCTGGCCAGCGCTCGCCGGGCCCTCCCCCGGCTGTTTCTGTTGCTGGCTCTCGTCCTCTGCGTGACGGCTAGCCGCTCGGTGCCCGGTGGTCCGGCTCTCGCGTTCGGTGCCGTGCTTACCACCGCCACGCTCTTGCTGGCACTGTTCATCGCTCGCCGCGCCCCGGGGACAGGCCCCGCTCGGGCTGACCACCCGGTGCCGGCGAGTATCCCCCTCACCACGGCGCGGGCAACACTGGCCAGCCTATTGTCCCTGCTGATGTTGGCGGCCGGCTGGTATTTCGTCGCCGCACCTGTGCTTGCTGACAGCCAGATCCGGGCCGGCTTGGAGGCCGCTGCACGGGGCGATCGCCCAAGCGCCCGTCGACACTTCACTGGCGCCACCAGGCTCTGGCCACAGCAGCCGGCGTATGCCGAGTATGTCGCGGCCGTGGATCGGGATGTCATGGTGGCCCCCGAGACGCCGGCCGACATACGAGGCGAGGCCTTCCGGGTGGCCGACAGCACCTTGGCGGGCGCAGTGTCAGAGCTGCCGGATCCCGTGCTCGTGATGCGCCGCGCCATTCTGTGGCGCGACTGGGGCGACCTGGCTGCGGTGGCGAGCGAGCGACAGGCGGCCTGGGCTCAGTCGGAGCGTCTGTTTGCCGCGGCACTCGAACGAATGCCGCACAGCCCCCGTTTGTTGTGCGAGCACGCCAAACTCCTGGAGCGAACGGGCGATGCCGCTGGCGCCAGTGCCGCATACTCCCTGGCCGCCTGGCTCGACCCAGGTCTGGCCGAGGCCTGGGCCGGAACCCTGCGCCTGACCCTGGTACAGAGTGGTCTGGCTGAGGCCCGCGTTCGACTCGACGAGGCCCTCACGCCTGGTGGTGTGGCGCCCGACCAGCTGGCCGAAGCGCTGGATGCCGCCCGGGAGTGGCCGATTGACCAACGGGCCGCGCTGGGCGCACAGGTCCTCTACTATGGACGCGTGCGCCGCCTGACGGACGCGACCGCCGCCTGGCGCGCGCTGCGCGAGCTCGAGCCGACCAACCCGTGGCTGAGCGAGCTAGAGCGATGGCTGGCCAAACCCTAGAGCGCCTGTCAAAAAGCCGGTTCGACCTTGCGTGTTTCCCAAGTCCGTAGCATCATAGCGCAGTCCTGTAAACCGCCCACGGAGAGGGAGCATACTTGGCAGCTTGATCAGCTCCCGCACGCGATCGGGCTCTTGCGGTGCAAGCCCGTCACGGCCTCCATCTCCCAGCGCAGCCAGCCTCGCTCGCTCCGGCCCGCCACCTTGTTCCGCTGCCTGACCACCGACAAGTACTTCCGACGCTCATCCGCGGTCATATTGACCTCCGTCGACACAGCTCCCCGTCGCATCTTGACATGCATGGTTCAATAGAGTCGGCTCTGGGCGACTCTGCCTCCTCAATGACACGTTTTATGACCAGTTCCGATGCGCGAACGCGCCCAACGACACACCTGGCGCACAGTACCACGCCGGACAAAACGCGCCACCACGCACGCCCGCGACATGTAACGCTGCCCCGGACGTGAGCAACACTCTCATTCGCAGAACTCCAACCCACAAGGCACACCAACCGGACCACATCAGGTCGAGCCAAACCAGAGAGAGGAGATGCTTCAATGCGTCGCAATGCGAGTCGCCGTCGCGCGGTGGCCGTGGGCACCATATTGCTGGCCGCCGCTGCTATCCTGTCCCTCTCCGCGGGTATCTAGGCAAGCGCGCCAGGGGGTCCCTGGCTCGCCGTTGAGCGCCTGGATCTAACCCGAAGTTCCGGAGGCCGGGTTGGCAGTTCTGGCCGTGTGGACGCGGTGAAGTCGTCTTTGTGGGTTGCACATCGTAGCCACTAACGGCCAGGACCTGCGGCTTGACTCCGTGGGCTAGCTGTGCTAAGATGGTGTTATGCCACGCCGCGGCCAGGCCGTTCACGTAGCCACCACCACTCGTCGGTACAAGGGCACTGTCTACCGCACTCATCTGCTGCGGCGCACCTACCGCGAAGGTGGCAAGGTCAAGCACCAGACCCTCGGCAACATCTCGCACCTTCCCGAGCCCGTCATCGAGCTGCTCCGCCTCGCCCTCCGTGGCGAGACGCTTGTCCCGGTGGGCTCCCTCTTCCGCATCGACCGCAGCCTGCCGCACGGGCACGTGGCTGCGGTTCTGGGCGTACTGCGCCGGCTGGAGCTGGATCGGCTGATCGCGAGCAGGCGCTGCCGCGAACGCGACCTGGTGGTGGCCATGATCGTCGCCCGGGTGCTCGACCCCCGTTCGAAGCTGGCGACGGCCCGGGGGCTGGACGAGGAGGCGAACACGCTGGGGGACGTTCTCGGCCTGGGTTCGGTGGACGAAGAGGAGCTCTACGCGGCGATGGACTGGCTGCTGCCGCGGCAGGAGAGGATTCAGCGGGGTCTGGCGAAGCGGCATCTACGGGCGGGAACGCTGGTGCTGTGTGATGTGACGTCGACCTACTTCGAGGGGCGCACATGCCCGCTGGCGCGATTCGGTCACAGTCGGGACGGCCGAGTGGGGTCACTGCAGATGGTGTTTGGTTTGTTGTGTGATGCGGCCGGCCGACCGGTCGCGGTGGAGGTGTTCGAGGGCAACACGAGTGACCCGGCGACGGTGGCCTCGCAGGTGGAGACGCTGCGACGACGTTTCGGGCTTGAGCGCGTGGTGCT